>Ga0308166_1000018_pt1 | contig 512459 bp, 432 predicted proteins | sample PhyCR2_2_FD_202137 | JGI IMG/M metagenome (GOLD analysis project Ga0308166, IMG submission 202137) | Phyllosphere microbial communities from UC Gill Tract Community Farm, Albany, California, United States - DLSLCC.R2 | ecosystem: Host-associated > Plants > Phyllosphere > Unclassified | place...
CCGAAATCTGAATATTGCTTAAAGTGGCATTTTCACTTTTACAAAATGATTGAGTAGCATTTGCAGTTGGAGCAGAAGGTGTGTTTACAATTGAAATAGTAACTCCTAATCTTGAACCTTCACAATTGTTTTCTGTTTGTGATGCATAATAGGTTTTTCCATTAACCAGATTTGTAGCTGCTGTTAATAGCGAACCGTTGTTTACTGCATCATACCATTTTATGGAATTTCCAGTAACTTGAAGATTGGCAATTGTTGGATTTTGTGCTGTACAAAATGATTGAGTGGCATTTCCTGTTGGAGGCAATGTAACCTGAATATTAATTTTAACGGGAACTCTTTCGCTTTCGCATCCGTTTATGGTTTGTGAAGCATAATACGTTGCTTTGTCTTGAGCGACTGTTGTACTTGATACAAGTGTTCCACCTGTTAAGTTACTATACCATTTAATGTTTTGTCCCGTAATTTGAATTTCGTTTAATGTCGCATTTTGCTCAACGCAAAAGGTTTGTGGACTGTTTAAAATAGGCTTTTGAGTAAAACTTGTAAAAGGAATTATAGTAACTGTAGTTGCATTTGAAATACAGCCATTACTATTCTTCACCTTAATCAAATAGGTATTAGGATCAAGATTTGATTTCGTTGCAGTTGTAATCCAGCTGGCACCATTATCGAAACTATATTCGGATGCAGTGTTGGTAATTGTAATAGTGCCTTTAGGGTTATTACAATTGGGCTGGATAGTTGTAAATATTGGACTGCTTGGATAATCTGTTGGTGCATTAATGATTGCAGATACTGGAGCAGATTCACAGCCACTGCTATTTTTAACACGAACCATATAGGTTCCGGGAATTAAATTTCCTGAATTTGGATTGGCAGAATAATTTTTCCCATTATCAAAACTATATTGATAAGCAGCACTTGTAATGACAATTGAGCCAAAAGGATTGCTGCAAGTAACAGGTTGTGTAACAGTTAAAGTTGGAATTGAAGGAGCATTTGGCGCTGTTTTGATAGTTGCTTTATAGGCAGCAGATGGGCAACCATTTGTGTATTTTATTCGGATCGAATAATTTCCGGCAGGTAAACTGCTGGTATTATTGGTATTCCAAGTAATACCATCGTCAAAACTATAGAGATTCGCAACTGTAGAAATCATAATACTGCCAGTAGCCGAATTACAGCCAGTTGGATCTGTTACCACAACTTGTGGTGCTTCAGGAATTACAGGTGCAGCTTGTATAGTGACAGGTGCAGCAAGAGAAATACAACCCGAATTATATTTGATCATCAAATCATAGGTTCCTGCTGATAGATTAGATTTTGTATTAGAGGTTCCAAATGTGATTCCGTTATCAAAACTATATAAATCGGCTACAGTATTAATTGATATTGATCCTGTAAAATCAGTGCAATTAGGTTGAGTTGCTGTAAATGCAGGGGCTGCAAGCGGTGATAAGGGCGATATAGTGACTGGAGCAGCATCTGAAACACAACCCGTTGAATTTTTAATTTTTATGAAATAAGTACCCGGAGAAAGATCTGTTTTTGTATTAGAAAAAACATAGGTTAATCCGTTGTCATAGCTGTAAGTTGCTGCATTTGTTGTAATAGCAATAGAACCTTTTGATGAGTTGCAACTTGGCTGAATAGTAGTAAAATTTGGAGCCGCGATTGTAGTACCAGAGCTCAAATTGACAACAGTTGTCGCTGAGTCGCAGCTATAAGAATCTGTTTTAATTTTAATAATATAAGTACCAGCACCAACATTTATTTTCGTTGGACTTGTTGTCCAGCTGTTTCCGTCGTTGAAACTATAACTCATAGCTGATGTTGTTATGGTGATGCTGCCATCCGTAGCGCCACATGAAGAAGGTTGAACTACCTTTACAGTAGGTGCGGAAGGAATTGCGGGAGAATTATATATATAGACATAATTGCCCGGAGAAGTACAGCCTAAAGTGTTTTTTATTAATACATTGTATGAGCCGCTGGCTAAATTTTTCTTTATAGGGCTTGTAGTCCAAGTTACTCCTCCATCAAAACTATATTGGTCTGCAGTAGAATTTACGATTATAGTTCCACTAGGAGTACTACATGTGGGTTGGATAACACTTACATTTGGCGAAGGTAGATAATATGTATTTATATAGGTATATTGTGAATTTGAGACACAACCTGTCGCATTTTTAATCAGGATGTTATAAGACGTACTTGGAGGATTTAATAAAATTGGATTTGTAGTCCAAGTACTTCCTCCATCAAAACTATAATAATCAGCAGGAGTGGTAACGGTAATACTTCCTCCATTTCCACAGCTTGGTTGTACCACTTTTATGTTTGGATTAGGAAGATAGTAAGGATTAATGAGTATTGATAAGCCATAAGATTTACAACCCGCAGCATTTTTTATCATAATGGTGTAATAACCTGAAGTAAGTCCTGAAAGAACTGGATTAGTTGTCCAAGTGTAACCATTGTCAAAGCTGTAAGAACTTGCTACTGTTGCAATTGTAATGCTTCCATTGACGCCACAAGTTGGCTGAATTAATGTAAAATCTGGATTAGGTAAATAATATTCCTGTAGGCTGGCGTATGAGCTGTAAGGGTAAGACGTACATCCAGAAGCATTTTGTACTACTAAATAATAAGTAGTGTTTGCACTCAGATTAGTAAATACAGGATTAGTACTCCAAGTTTTTCCTGCGTCTATACTGTATTGAGCTGCAGTTGAAGTAAAGGTTATGCTTCCTCCAGCTCCACAAGTAGGCTGTGTTGTTTTAAAGGTAGGATTTGGTAGATAAAATTCTTGAAGCGATAATGAGTTTGAGTTAGAAATACAACCTTGAGCATTTTTAATCATAGGGTAATAATACCCTGGTGAAAGATTCGAAAAAACAGGATTTGTTCCCCAATTTGTCCCATCAATACTATAAAAACTGGCAGTAGTATTGATTTTAATACTACCTTTTGTTCCACATCCTGGCTGAACGACTGTTATATTAGGTTGTGCCAGCTTCGAATTGTCTAGATAAATAGAAATGTTATTAGATGTACAATTGCCTTTTTTTATCATTAAATAGTAATATCCCTGTGCTAAATTATTAAAAACATTGCTTTTGTTCCAAGTTACACCATAATCGATACTGTAATAATCCGCAGTAGTGTTGAAGGTAATATTGCCAATATTTCCGCAGCTTGGATTGGTTACTGAATAATCCGGATCAGGAAGATTTGCGCTGTTAATTGAAACACCAACAGAGTTAGAAACACATCCTAAACTATTTTTTACTACAATGTTGTAATAGGTGTAAGAATTAAGATTTGATAAGGTAGGAGAAGTTACCCAAGTATAACCGCCATCAAAACTATAGAAACTAGCTACTGTATTTATTGTAATGCTGCCAGACGTCGCACAAGTCGGTTGAACTACAGTATAATCAGGTACATCTATATATGGATTATTTAAATAAATAGAGTTTGGATAAGAGGTACAGCCAAGTTTATTTTTTATAAGTATAGTATAAATACCTGGAGGTAATGACTTAGAATTTAGAGTTGTCCAAGTTACACCATTGTCAAAACTATAAAAATCAGATAATGAGTTGATCGTGATTTTTCCATTTGCACCACAAGTTGGCTGTTCTGTGCTAATAACTGGCGAATTTAAATATGGCTGATTTAAATAAACGTAATTTGTACCACTTACACATCCAGCACTGTTTTTTATTTTTATCTGATAATTTCCAAAAGGCAACACTTTAACATTATTACTAGTCCAAGTTGCGCCATTATCAAAACTATATGAATCTGCAACTGTAGTTATAGTAATACTTCCATCTGAACCGCAAACAGGCTGTTCAGTTGTATATTCAGGATATGAATTTGTAAAATCACTTAAATAAGCATAACTATAATTGGAAGTACAGCCTAAAGCATTTTTAATTCCTAAAGAATAGCTTCCAGCATCTAAATTGCTCATTTTGTTATTTGTAACCCATGTAGTTCCTCCATCAAAAGTATAAAAATCCGAAAGAGTATGGATTGTAATACTTCCTTTTACAGTACAAGCAGGTAATTCGATTGTATAAGTTGGAGTTTCAAGTGTATTACTGCTGATAAGGACATTGTTTGCCGACGAAATACAACCTTGCAAATCTTTGGTACGAATTTTATAATTTGCAGGTAAAAGATTATTAGCAGTTGGATTAGTTACCCAGGTTGTACCATCATCAAAACTGTAGTATGCAGCTGGAGTAGTAATGGTAATACTGCCCGTATCTCCACAAAATAGAGGATTCGTATAACTGTAATTTGGATATAAAGTAGAAGCCGCTGTTATAGTTACACTTTGAGAATATGAAGTACATCCATTTACAGTCTTTATTTTTACTAAATAAGTTCCAGGATACAAATTACTCTTTGTGTTGTTTGCTTCCCAAGTTACACCATCATCAAAACTATATTGCGATGCCGGCGATGTTACTTTTATTGTTCCTGTAGTGGAAAAACACGAAGGCTGTGTAATCTGCAAGATAGGAGAAACGGCAGTTTGGCTGGGTTCGATAGTAACAGTTGCACTGCTGCTACACCCAAAAGAATCTGTAACAGTAACAGAATAATCTCCTAACGAAGTTACGGTAATACTTTGTGTCTTTCCGCCCGTACTCCATAAATACGAAGCCCCTGCAGAAGCTGTTAATACAGTACTTCCAGAGCAGACATTTAGGATACCTGTAATATTTGCTGTGGGATTTCTCACCTCTAAATCGGCAGAAATTATTTTGTAGCAACTTGCATCTCTGCTCACCCTAACAAAAATAGAAGTACTGGAACTTGGGTAGCTTGTAAAATTAGTAATAGCATTCAAGTTCGACTCTGCTTCTTTGTAATTTTTGAAATAACTAAAATTTAAACCCGCAGTAGAAGAAACTATTAAAGAATTTAATGTAGATAAATTAAAATTCTCAGTTCCGTCACGATTTGCATCACATTGTGATATTTTGGCGGTTTTTACATTAATAGCACAACTTGAAGAACAATTCAAAAAAGAAATATCCCACCCAGGATTTGCATCAGAATCGGTAGCAGAATCAAATGTCGTTCCTGAGCATGAAGTTCCTGAAATGTTATAATCTATTTGTACACCTACATTATAATTGGCATTTGTAGTATTTGGAAAATCAGTAGCTTTTAAGGTAAAACAGAATTTTTTATTTGTGGTGTCTAAGCTTGAAGTAGTTGATGTACTATAAACAGAAACATTATTACTGTTGTAAACATTTAAAGTGATATTTTTTACAGATGCAGAAATTCCTCCAGAATTAGGAATAGTATAATTACCGCAAACAGAAATTGGTAAAGTTGGACAAACCTTATTCAAAGGATCAAGTTCTATAGAACCTTGTAAGTTTTCTGCGGAATGTAAAATACAAACATCATCAACATACATATATCCGAAATGCCCGCCCAATCCACATCTTGAAGCCATAAATTCAACGGTAAATTCTTCATTATTTGGAATTGATGAAATATCTAATATTCCTGATTGCCAATTGGTAGTATATAAAGTAACGAAATCAGAATATTGACTCGGAACCTTGCTGAAAATGCAATTTTTCTCATCTCCTACCAAACAAAATTCACTGACAACTTTTTTATTTTTATCTAAAATACGTGCCTTTACAAAAGCTTGATTATCTGTATGGCTATTGTCGTATACACTTTGTAATACCGCTTTGTAATTAAATTTCAGATAATTTTCATTATTTGTTTTAAACCTTTTACCCTGAACAATAGAACCATACGTAGAAGAGTTCTCATAATTAATTTTAAGAGCATATTGATCAAATGCTTTAATATCCCCGATATACGGATCAACCAAATTGGAAGTAACAGTAGTAGCCATAATATCCATATTATTAGGATTATAGCGATTGATATATGAATCGGCAGTATTGCTAATCGATTGACATTGTGTTGGACCAGGAGGATCACCTATTGTGTAAAGAAAATTCTTAAGATAACTGCTGCCATTTACGGTTTCATATTGCTCAAAACCTCCATTCGTACACATTTCTACTGCTTGAATAGAAGCTGCAGTTTTTGAAGTCAGATTTCCATTTTTTGAATTTAAGATTACTTTATTTAAATTCAAGATTTCAGCTTTCATTCTTTCCTCTCTAATTTTCAAAAATTCTTTTTGTTCTTCTAGATTTTGAATTAGATGACCATGTTTATCTTCCAATAAATGTTTATTAGAAGAATTCGGGTTAATTTCTTGCGCAAAAACACAAAAACACTTTATAAAAGCAGTAAATAAGAGTAAAATTCTAAGGTTCATTTAGTATATTTTGGTGAGCAAATATAGCCAAAAAACAATGCTATAATTATGAATGAAAAAATGTTTTATAAGTTTTATGTTAATAATAAAAACTTAAAATATTTAGTGATGTCAGCCAAATAAAGGATTAATTTCTTTGTCAAATAATTCCAAATAACCCGTATTTTTGCAGAAAAATATTCCTTTTGAAAACAAAGCTTTTTATAATCACACCACCTTTTACACAGCTGAATACACCGTATCCGGCAACAGCTTATATAAAAGGTTTTTTAAATACTAAAAATATCGAATCAGTTCAAGCTGATTTAGGTATTGATGTGATTTTGGAATTGTTTTCAAAAAAAGGACTTGAAAGATTATTTCAATCCAACAACCCACAGCCCACGACCGACAATTGTAAAAGAATTTTTGCTTTACAAGATGAATATATCAAGACAATTGATCCTGTTATTCAGTTTTTGCAGGGAAAAAATCCAACTTTAGCTTTACAAATCTGTCAAGAAGATTTTCTGCCCGAAGCTTCTCGTTTTGCCCATTTGGAAGAACTCGATTGGGCTTTTGGTTCAATGGGGACTCAGGATAAAGCCAAACATTTAGCGACTTTATACCTTGAAGATATTTCGGATTTTATTGTAGAATGTATCGATGAAAATTTTGGCTTTAGCCGATATGCCGAACGTTTAGGACGAAGCGCGAATTCATTTGATGAATTGTATCAAGCTTTACAGCAACCGCCAACTTATATCGATTCGATTTTAATTTCACTTTTAAAAGCTAAAATTGAAACTGTAAAACCAACCTTGTTTTTAATTTCTGTTCCTTTTCCTGGGAATTTATATAGCGCATTTCGATGTGCGCAATGGGTAAAACAAAACCATCCTGAAATTAAAATTTCAATGGGCGGAGGTTTTCCGAATACCGAATTGCGTTCGCTTTCGGATAAACGCGTTTTCGAATTTTTTGATTTCATTACTTTAGATGATGGTGAAGTTCCAATTGAGGAACTTGTTGATAATTTGTCATCCCGAGCTGAGCCGAGGGACGAGAAGCATTATAAACGAACTTTTTTATTAGAAAATGGAGAAGTCGTTTACAAAAACAATTCTCTAAAACACGATTATAAACAATCTCAAGTAGGAACTCCCGATTATTCTGATTTACCATTAGATAAATATATTTCGGTTATCGAAATCGTAAATCCAATGCACCGAATGTGGAGCGACGGACGCTGGAATAAATTGACTATGGCGCACGGCTGCTATTGGGGAAAATGTACGTTCTGCGATATTTCGTTAGATTATATAAAAGTATACGAACCTGTTGCCGCAAGTTTGCTTTGCGATCGTATCGAAGAATTAATCGAACAGACCGGACAAAACGGTTTTCATTTTGTAGATGAAGCAGCACCGCCAGCTTTAATGCGCGCGCTGGCTCTTGAAATTCTAAAAAGAAAACTAGCTGTGACATGGTGGACCAATATTCGTTTTGAAAAAAGCTTTTCAAAAGATTTATGTCTATTGCTAAAAGCTTCGGGATGTATTGCCGTTTCGGGAGGTTTAGAAGTAGCCTCAGACCGATTATTGAAATTAATAGATAAAGGTGTTACGGTTGAGCAAGTAGCCAAAGTTACCCGAAATTTTACCGAAGCTGGAATTATGGTTCATGCGTATTTAATGTACGGATATCCTACACAAACAATTCAGGAAACGGTTGACAGCCTTGAAATGGTACGCCAGTTGTTTGAAGCTGGAGTTTTACAGTCTGGATTTTGGCATCAGTTTGCATTGACGGCACATAGTCCGGTTGGATTGTATCCAGAGAAATTTGGCGTCACTAAAAAAACCGAATCTATTGGAACTTTTGCCAACAACGATATTGAATACAATGATTCAACTGGAATTAATCACGATAAATTCAGTTTCGGATTGAAGAAATCACTCTTTAATTTCATGCACGGAATCTGTTTTGATTATGAACTGCAGGAATGGTTTGATTTTAAAATACCAAGAACCAAAATTCATCCTGATTTTATTTTTAATGCACTCGAAGAACAAAATGATTTCAATACCAAACCAAATGCAAAAGTAGTTTGGCTTGGCGGAAAACCTTCGGCAGAAATATTCACAAAATCCAAAAAAGGAAGAAGCTGGGAAATGATGTCCCTAACTTTTCATGATAAAAAAGAAAGTTTTGCGATTCAAACCAGTAAAGAAGAAGGCGAGTGGCTGACTTCAATTCTCTCTAAAATTTCAATTTCAAATGCTAAAAACTACACTTTTCAGGAAGTGAAAAATGATTTTGAAACTACCTTAGAAGACTTTGAATTATTTTGGTATTCAAAACCAATTAATACGTTACGTGAATTTGGACTTTTGGTTTTATAATTAATATTCGATCGCATATCCATCATTTGGAATTGCTGTTTTAGATAAAAGATTATTCTGCGAAAGCGCTCTTTTTAATTCCTCACGTGTTGTTGGGCAATGATTTAAAGCTTCAAGATGATTGGCAAAAACTTTTCCGGGAGCCAAAGTCACAAATCTCAAAATGTCGTTCATTTTCATTAATAAAGGCTGTCCAATATCCAATCGGGCAGTTCCGCAGGCAACGGTCGAAATATCTGGTTTTAGTTCGATAAGCACCTTTTGAACATCATCTGTAAAAATAGTGTCGGAACTTATGTAAACTGTTTTCTCGTTAGGAAGTTCAATAAAAAATCCCATTACATTTCCCATCAATTTGGCTATAAAACCATAACCATGAACGGCTGGGATTCCAATAATTCGTCCGCCTAAAAAAGGCTGTGGTGTCCAATATTCTAAAGTTTGAATAATATTTAAACCTCTTTGAGTAAGTTTTTTTTCGTCTTTTACGTTGCAGATTACCGGAATACTTTTTCTTCTTAAAAAAACTTCTCCCGCTTTGTCAATATGATCCGGATGTAAATGTGTAATTAAACAATGCGTTACCTTACTCAAAATTTCCCTGCTGTTTTTAGGAAGAGCGACAAGAGGATTTCGTTTCGGATTATATCGAAAAATGGTAAATGGCGGAATTGTTTTTCTCTTGCCTAACATTGGGTCAACCAGAATCACATTCTCTTCTGTTTCGATAACCAATGTAGCATTTCGCAGGTGATGTATTTTCATGTCAGGGGAATTTAGAACTTAAAAATACAAAGATTTTCGAAAAACCATTTACAGATTTTTCTTTATTTTTAACAGAATTGTTAATAATTAGCGTCAGAGTTACAACAAACTATCCAATCAAAAAGCGAAATCCAATTCCGTGTAGATTTTCAATTGAAATCCCTTCTTCATTAATCAAAATCTTGCGAAGGCGAGATATAAAAACGTCAAGACTTCTTCCCATAAAATAATCATCTGTTCCCCAAAGTGCGGTTAAGATCTGCTCTCTTTTTAGAACTAAGTTTTTATTGTCTAGAAAAAGTTTTAGTAATTCGGCTTCACGTTGTGTCAAACCGACTTTTTCATCGTCATTGAAAAGAATAAAGTTTTTAGTGTCAAACTGATATTTTCCAATTTCATAAATTGATTTTTCAGTCTTATTATTTTTCTGGGAACGTTTTAAGAAAACTTCAATTTTCAAAATTAATTCTTCAATACTAAATGGTTTTACCAAATAATCATCGGCACCCAGACGAAGTCCTTTTATACGATCTTCTTTTAAAGTTTTGGCCGAAAGAAAAATAATCGGAATATCAATATCTATTTTACGAATTTCCGAAGCCAGTTCGAAACCATCCATTTTCGGCATCATAATATCCAGAATGCAGATATCAAAATCTTCTTCTTTAAAAGCCTCCAATCCTGCTTTTCCATTTAAACAATGCACTACCTCATAATTATTTTGCTCCAGATTATCTTTGGTCAAAAATGCTAAAGTTTCATCGTCTTCGGTATAAAGTATTCTGAATGGCTTCATTTTTTATAAGGAATTGAAAGAGTTATCGTAACTCCGTTTGTTACATTGTTTTCGGCTTTTATTTTCCAATTCTGCAAATTGCAGATTTCTTTTACGTAATACAATCCAAGTCCAAAACCATTCACTTCATTGCTTTTCTCGTTTTGTATACGATAGAATTTATCAAATATAAAAGATAATTTTTTAGCAGCAATCCCAATGCCATTATCTATAAACTCAATTTTTAGAGTTGAATTTTCTTCAGAAATTTTAACGGTAATTTCAGGTTTTTTATTGCAGTATTTAACCGCATTGTCAAGAAGATTGTAAACCAGATTTGCAAAATGAAAAACATCAGTTTCGAGAATATATTCATTAGAAACACTTTCTATTTTAATGCTTGCATCAGGATATTTTAGCTGAATATTTTCAATCGTTTCTTCAATAACAGGAATTATTAAGACATTTTCTTTTTTTAATTCCAGCGGAGTATGATCAGACTTGGCAACACTTAATATTTTTTCAACATGATGATTCAGTTTGTTTCCTTGATTCACAATGATTTCAGCATATGTGTGCAATTTTTTATTCTCTTTAATGAGATTTTGTTCGCTCAAATATTTTGAAGCAATTAAAATGGAAGAAAGAGGCGTTTTAAATTCATGCGTCATATTGTTAATAAAATCACGTTGCAGCTCCGAATATTTTTTCTGCTGTAAAAGCGTTACAATCGAATACACATAAATCAATAATATAAGAATCAATGCAATTGAAAGTACAAACCAGAAGCGCATTGAACTAAATAAATACGTGGTTTCATTAGGAAAACGAACCGCGAAATAATAAACGAGATTTTTATGTTTAGGGAAATAAACCGTTTTTTTACATTCTGCTTTTTTCTTCGAAAGCGAAATATAATCTCCATAAATCATTTCATCGCTCTGGCAATTGTACATCGCATATTCAAAATCGGTCGTGATATTCATTTTTTTGAATTCCGTTTTTAAATAGAATTCCAAAATATCAGGTTCGAAATCATTATCGACATTTACAATATAATAGTCATTTGCAATTTTCTGAACCGGATTTTGCACCGGAAGTTCGTGATTTGTGCCTTCGTATAATTTTTTAGCTACTTCAAGAAGAGCGATGTGCGCTTTTTGACTCAGCTTTTTCTGCTCAATTGTAAACGCTTCTTTCGTCCAAAGTAATTGCGCAACCAAAATACTGATAATCGCTACCAGTCCTAAAACAATGATACTATTGAGTTTGTTTATTTTCAAGAATAAAGAGTTTTCAAGGTGTAATATTAAGCAATTTTATAGTGAAAATAGGCGATTAACAAGTCGTTAACAAACATTTGAAACCGCTTAACAGCGATTTGTTCAAAGCTGAATTACTTTTGAAATATAAAATTCGAACTATAAACCATTAAATATTTTAACTATGAAAATTATCAAAATTTCTATGCTGGCTGTAGCGTTAAGTTTAATGTCTTTTTCAGCGATCGCACCAGTGAAATCTTTAGTTTCTGAAACTAAAAAAGTTGAAACAGCTTCTACAATTGTTTGGAAAGCTGAAACAATTGATGTTGGACAAATTCCGCAGGGAACTCCAAAAGCAATTGTATACGAATTTAAAAACACAGGAAAAACAGCAGTTGTAATTACAAATGTTCAGGGTTCATGCGGATGTACTGCAACAGATTACACCAAAGAACCAGTTTTACCTGGTAAATCAGCAAAAGTGACTGCCACTTATAATGCGGCAAACAAAGGTGCTTTTACAAAAACAGTTACAGTAACAACAAGTGCTGAAACGGCTCCAAAAATACTTACTTTAAAAGGAACTGTTATCTAAAATAAAGGTTGGTTATAAAGTGAAAAGCCCTGAATACGTAGTATATTCGGGGCTTTTTTTATGACAAAATATTATTTTTAGAATCATTTGATTTTACCAAAACTTTTCTACTTTTATTAAAAAAATCATTATGAAAATTTGGTGCAGATTTGCTATTATTACGCTCCTTTTTACTATTGTTTCCTGTAACTCAAAAGGAGATAAAAAAGAAGAAAATCAGAAGAAAGCAAAAGTCGTTATTCCCGAATTAAAACTTGTAATTGACAGTACGGCGATTGCTAAATTTTATGAAGCATATCCGAAACTGCAAAACTTTCAAGGTGAAGTCGCGTCTTTATACACTAAAAAACAATCAACCCAATTGTGGCTGGATAATAAAGGTGTTGTCGAGTTTGGAAATACTTTATATAATAAGTACAAAGAATTAGAAACCGAAGGCTTAAAAGCGAATTTTCCGTACAAGGAAATCAATTCTATTTTTGAAAATAATACAGATAATAAACTCTCAAAAGTCAACACCGACTTGATGATTACGAATTTGTATTTCTATTATGCCGAAAAAGTATACCGCGGTTTTGATGAAAAAACATCTCTTTCGTTAGAATGGCTTTTGCCGAGAAAAAAACTCAACTATCAGGTTTTAACCGATTCGATCTTCAAAAAATCAACTATAAATGATGATAAGAAGAGCAAGATGTTCAGCCAGTATTACAAACTTCGTGATGCTCTTCATCAATATAGAGAAATTGAAAAGAAAGGCGGATGGAAAACCATTGAAACTGATGAAGATTATAAAAGTTTAAAACTAGGCGATTCTTCAGCTGTGATTGCTCAAATTAGAGAAAGACTTTTTATAACCGGAGATATTAAAGAAGATACCAAAAGCGCGGTTTGTGATTCGACGTTAATCAGCGCGATGAAAAAATATGAATTCCATCACGGTTATACACCAAAGAAAACCATCTTATTAGAACATATTAATGATTTGAATATTCCAGTTTCTGACCGAATCAAAACCATAATTGCTAACATGGAGCGTTGCCGATGGATTGATCCTGAACTCGAAAAAGGTCAGAAATATATTGAAGTCAACATTCCTGAATTTAAATTGTATATAATTGAAGATGGTAAAATTGCTTTTACATCACCAGTTGTAGTAGGAAAAGCGATGACCAAAACGGTCGTTTTTAGTGGAATGATGAGTAATATTGTTTTTAGTCCATATTGGAATGTACCGCCGAGTATTATTGCAAAAGAGATAAAACCCGGAATGGCGAAAAACAAAAACTATCTGGCTCAGAAAAACCTAGAATGGAATAACGGAGCAGTTAGACAACTTCCGGGGAAAAACAATTCGCTTGGTTTGGTGAAATTTTTATTTCCAAACACAAGTAATATTTATCTGCACGATACTCCTGCAAAAAGCTTGTTTGAAAGAGAAAGCAGAGCCTTCAGCCACGGCTGTGTGCGTGTAGCAAAACCACGTGAACTTGCAATTGAATTGCTAAAAGTAGATCCGCAGTGGAATCCTGAAAGAATCGACAAAGCCATGCATGCCGGAAAAGAAAGCTGGTATACGTTAAAGAAAAAAGTTCCAGTTTATATTGGTTATTTTACAGCTTGGGTAGATCGTGAAGGAAATCTAAATTTCTACAAAGATATTTACGACAGAGATGAAAGTTTAATTAAACTTTTAACGGAAGAATAAAAGTTTAAATTCCAATTTATAAAAAACAAATTCCAAAGTTGGATGTAAAATTTAAGTTGCCACAAATTGAACAAATTACAATTTTTAATTTGTGCAATTTGTGGTTCAAAAGATAGCTAAAAAATAAATTGGTGAATTCGTGGCTAACAAAAAAAACTTATTCCGATAAAACATCCACACATTTATAAAAACGTTTGGTATAATGTTCTGTATCAAGTGCTGTTATAGTTACTTGCTGTGCTTTTCCAGAAGAAGCATGAATAAATTTCGACTGCATTCCGTTGGCTTCACAGATAATTCCAAGATGACCAATTATGGTTCTGTCTTTATACCCATAAAAAACTAAAATATCTCCAACTTTAAATTCTTCAGGTTTTAAAGTTTTGCCAATGTTTTTATAACCGCTTGAACTTCGTGGCAATGTCTTTCCAAAATGGCTGAAAACATAACTCACAAATCCAGAACAATCAAATCCTACAGCTGGATTACTGCTGGCATATTTATATGGGGTTCCCAAATATTTTTTTGCAAAAACAATAATCGAATCGCGATTGATTTCAGTTTGAAGTTTAGTGTTTTCAACATGTATTTGAGATTCTTTCTTTTGTGGTTTAAACGAAGAGAAGAAAAATACAGGCAGTAAAAATAGCAATAGGAAAGTTCTCATTTTTTTAGTTTTATCTAAATTAAAACGCTAAATTTAAATTGTTATTTTATTTTAAAAAGAACAGAAACACCCCAAAAAGTACAAATATGTATGGTTAGCCTCCAAACGATGTGTTTATGTGGTGTTTTTTTATTGCTTTTTGACATTTTAGTATCTTTTTAAATATTTTCTTTCTAATATATTTGTGAATTGTATTTATATTTTAACAAATAAATTATGTTTCCCAAAAAAATAGCACTTTTAATTTTATTTTTGCTGATTTCGATTATTTCGACTTCTCAAACGCTAAATTCAAATAAAACTTTCTTATACCAAGGCCGAGTAGAAAAATTACAAAACGATGAGGTCATTTTAATTGGAACCGCTTCTTCGGTTTCCTTTAATTTTACAGGAACGAAATGTTCGATTTCCCTTCAAAGCGTCGATTCGTATGAACATCATAATTATGTTTCCTTAGTTTTAGATGGAAAATACTTGGGTAAAATCAGGGTTGAAAAAGGAGCAGTCCAATCATTTCCAATACAAGTAACTTCCAATAAAAAAGAGCATCATTTAGAAATCTATAAAAATACAGAAGCGCAAAGTGGTAATATTTTGTTTGCCGAAACAACTGCAAAACTGACTTCGATTTCATTTAAAAAGAAAAAGAAAATCGAATTCATAGGTGATTCTATTACATGTGGTGCCGCCAGCGATGGTTCTGATGTTCCTTGCGATCAAGGAGAATATTTAGATCATCATAACAGTTATTATGCTTATGGGCCAAGAATTTCCAGAGCTATTGGAGTTGATTATTTAATGAGCTGTGTATCTGGAATTGGAATGTACCGAAACTGGAACGACGAAAATAAAGACGAAGCTATAATGCCTGATGTCTATCAAAATTTATATTTAACCAAAGATGCTTCAAAACCTAAATATGACTTTGCTTTTCAGCCGGATATTATCAGCATAGCTTTAGGAACCAATGATTTTTCGGGTGGAGACGGCAAAAAAGAACGCTTGCCTTTTAATTCCGAAAAATACGTTTCGAACTACATCAATTTTATTAAGATGCTGTACAAGCATAATCCCAACGTGCAGATCGTAATTACCAACAGTCCAATGGTAAATGATGACAGATCTGTTGTTTTTGAAGATTGTTTGAACCAAGTAAAAAAAGCTTTTGATACTGATAAAGCCCACAAACCGATTCAGATTTTCAAATTCAAACCTATGAAACCAAAAGGCTGTATAGGACATCCAGATGTAGAAGATCATAAAGTTTTAGCTGCTGAATATGGACCTTTTTTAAAGAAACTTTTAAATGAAAAATAAAATACTATTCCTTTTCTTTTTGATGATGTATGGTTTTGCAGAAGCAAATGTTACACTTCCGAATATTTTTGGAGATAATATGGTTTTACAGCGCAATTCCGAATTGAAAATCTGGGGCTGGGGAAATCCAAAAGAAGAAATTAAATTAGTTTCCAGCTGGAATAATCAGGAATATAAAACCATTGCCAATAATCAGGCAAAATGGGAATTGACAATTAAAACTCCCGAAGCCGGAGGTCCTTTTACTATTTCTATAAAAGGCTACAATGAAGTGATTTTAAAAAACATTTTGATTGGTGAAGTGTGGCTTTGTTCAGGTCAGTCAAATATGGAAATGTCGGCAAGCTGGGGAATCGATAATGGCGATGAAGAAGTGAAAAACGCTGCAGATCCGAATATTCGTTTTTTCACCGTTCCGAAATTAACCGCCGCAAGTCCACAGAATAATTTACTCGGAAACTGGACGGAATCGACTCCAGAAACCATGAAATATTTTAGTGCTGTTGGTTACTTTTTTGCGAAACGCTTACGAGAAGATTTGAAAAATGTTCCAATTGGATTGATTTCTTCCAATTGGGGAGGAACTCCTGCGGAAATATGGATGCCAGAAGAAGTAATAAATAATGATTCCCTTTTATTAGAAAATGCCAAAAAACTCAACGAACAGGAATATGGTCCGCATCAGCCGGGGCGTGCATACAATGCAATGATTCATCCAATTGCAGGATTTAAAATTGCGGGAACGCTTTGGTATCAAGGAGAATCAAATGTAGGTTCGCTGGTTTACGATAAAACTTTAGGAGCGCTGATTACCTCATGGCGAAAAGAATGGAAAGAAAATTTCCCGTTCTATTATGTTCAGATTGCGCCGTATAAAACGGGAACGAATAATTTCTCAAACGTAACGGTTCGTAATTCTCAACGAAAATTATTAAAAGAAGTTTCAAATACCGGAATGGTCGTGATTAGCGACATTTCAGATACGATTGATATTCATCCAAAGAATAAAAAATCTGTTGGAATTCGTTTGGCAAATCTGGCTTTGGCTGAAACCTATAAAACCAATTCTAATTTGGTAAACGGTCCATTGTTTACCGATTTTAAAATTGAGAAAAACAAAGTAATCGTTTCTTTTGATTATGCTGACGGATTGTATTTCAAAGACAAAAAATCGAATCAATTTGAAGTAGCTGGAGCAGATGGAGTTTTTGTTCCCGCCCAAGCTTCGATAAAAAATAATCAGGTGATTTTGACCAGTAAAAAAGTTGTAAATCCAGCGAAAGTGAGGTTTGCGTGGGGAAATACAACGCAGTCGGATTTGTTTAACAAAGCAAACCTGCCTGCTTCTTGTTTTACGAGCGAATTTTAGAGTGTAGATTTTAGATTTTAACCACTTGTCAGGCTGAGCGAAGTCGAAGCCCGCACGGCATAATTTAATCTCGCAAAGTCACAAAGGCGCAAAGTTTTTAAAACTTAGAACCTTAGCCTCTTAGAACCTTAGTACCTAAGAAAAAACTAACTAACCATGAAAAATAAAAAAATAATAATTATTGGGGTCTTGTCCCTGTTTACAGTTGGAAACATGAATGCACAAAAAAAGCCGTATCTGGATAAAAATAAAACTATTGAGCAGCGTATTGATTTGCTTTTGCCTTTAATGACTTTAGAAGAAAAAGTGGGACAGATGAATCAATACAACGGTTTTTGGGATGTTACTGGACCTGCGCCAAAAGGCGGAACAGCCGAGTTAAAATACGAACATTTGCGAAAAGGATTAGTGGGTTCGATGCTCACGGTTCGTGGCGTAAAAGAAGTTCGTGCGGTACAGAAAATTGCAGTAGAAGAAACTCGTTTGGGAATTCCGTTGATTATTGGTTTTGACGTCATTCATGGTTATAAAACATTAAGTCCGATTCCGTTGGCAGAAGCGGCGAGCTGGGATTTAGAAGCCATTAAAAAGTCGGCGACGATTGCAGCTGATGAAGCTTCTGCATCTGGAATTAACTGGACTTTTGGACCAAATGTCGATATTGCAAATGATGCGCGCTGGGGACGTGTGATGGAAGGCGCAGGCGAAGATCCGTATTTAGGAAGCAAAGTGGGTTATGCGCGTGTGAAAGGTTTTCAAGGAGAAACCGTTGCTGATTTGGCAAAAGTAAATACGATCGCCGCTTGTGCGAAACACTTTGCGGCTTACGGTTACGTTGAAGCGGGATTGGAATATAATATTGTAGATATCAGTAATTCTAAATTATACAATTCGGTTCTGCCTCCTTTTGAAGCAACGGTTCAGGCGGGAGTTCGTACGTTTATGAATTCGTTTAATACTTTGAACGGCGTTCCGGCAACAGGAAATGCTTTTTTACAAAGAGATATTTTAAAAGGAAAATGGAAGTTTGACGGATTTGTAATTTCGGATTATGCTTCAATCCGCGAAATGATTGCACACGGATATGCCAAAGACGAAGCCGATGCAACAGCAAAAGCCGTAATGGCAGGTTCTGATATGGATATGGAATCGTATTTATATGTGGCAAAACTGGTGGATTTAGTAAAATCTGGAAAAGTAAAAGAAGCTTTGGTTGATGATGCCGTTCGCCGAATTCTTCGTGTGAAATTTGAATTAGGATTATTTGATGATCCGTACCGATATTGTGATGAAAAACGTGAAAAAGAAGTTGTGGGAAGTAAGGCCAATAATGAAGGCGTTTTGGATATGGCAAAGAAATCTATTGTTTTATTAAAGAACGAGAAGAATTTGCTGCCACTAAAAAAATCTGGACAGAAAATTGCTTTGATTGGAGCTTTAGCAAATGATAAAAATAGTCCGTTAGGAAGCTGGAGAATTGCAGCTGATGATAATACTGCCGTTTCGGTTTTAGAAGGAATGCAGCAATACAAAGACAATCAATTGGTTTTTGAAAAAGGTGCCGATTTATTAAAACAAAAAGCAACTTTTTTAACCGAAACAGTTTTCAATACTACAGATAAAACTGGTTTTGAAGCAGCGAAAAAAGCAGCAAAAAATGCAGATGTTGTCGTAATGGTTTTAGGCGAATACGGTTTTCAAAGCGGTGAGGGTAGAAGCAGAACTGATTTGAATTTGCCTGGATTACAACAAGAATTATTAGAAGAAATCTACAAAGTAAATCCGAATGTGGTTTTGGTTTTGAATAACGGTCGTCCGTTGAGTATTCCGTGGGCAGCCGAAAATGTTCCAGCAATTGTGGAAGCTTGGCATTTAGGAACTCAGACAGGAAATGCTGTGGCGCAGGTTTTATATGGAGATTACAATCCGAGTGGAAAACTGCCAATGTCATTCCCAAGAAATGTAGGGCAGGTACCAATTTATTACAACAAATACAGCACAGGAAGACCAACAGACAGCGATAAAAACGTTTTTTGGTCGCATTATATGGATGTAGAGAAAACGCCTCAATTTCCATTTGGTTTTGGATTAAGTTATACCACTTTCGATTATAAAAACCTAAAACTGAATAAAACGTCTTTTGCAAAAGGCGAAAAAGTTGAGGTAAGCGTTGAAGTTACAAACTCTGGAAATTATGACGGAAAAGAAGTGGTTCAATTGTATATTCATGATGAATATGCTAGCATCGTTCGTCCAATTAAAGAATTAAAAGGTTTTGAATTGGTGAATCTTAAAAAAGGAGAAACTAAAACCGTAAAATTTACTTTAACAGATAAAGAACTTGGTTTTTATGATAACGAAGGAAAATATCTTGTAGAACCAGGAACGTTTAAAATCATGGTTGGAGGAAGCTCTGATAAAGGTTTGCAGGGTGGATTTGAGATTCTTTAAGGTTCAAATTAACAAAGTTTTTTTGCCACGAATTCACGAATTTTAAATCAATCAATTCGTGAATTCGTGGCTATTTTTTTTAGGACACGAATCAATAAATTTCTAAAATCATCAATTGATCATTAGAAATAAAAGATTCTATAATTTCTTTTTTTGAAATAAGTAATTCGGCTAATTGCTTTGTATTTTTATTGAAAGTCTTTAGAATTATTACTTTTGGAGGAACTCCTTTTAAAAGTAATAATTTTTCGAAATCATCATCATGCGTAAGAATGGTAAAATCATTTTTTCTTGCAAATTCCCAGATTTCATTATCTTTTGCGGGTTGTGTTATCTGAATATCTTTTGAGTGAAAACAATTCGGGAAATCATTCTCAACAAGTTTTGCAATTCTCCATGAAATATTAGCATCTAAAAGCAATTTCATTATGCGGCAATAATTTTGGTGATATTTTCCCTATTGGCAGCAAAAGACAAAGCAGCAAGGATATGTTCTCTTTTTAATTCAGGAAAATCTTCGATAATTTCTTCGAAAGACATTCCTGTAGATAACCAAGAAAGAATATCAGAAACACAAATACGTGTTCCTGTAATAACAGGTTTTCCAAATCTGATATCAGGATCAATTGAAATTAAATTTTGCCAGTTATTTTCCATGTCTCATTCTATTTAAAAACAAATTTACAAAATTTAATATGATTTTAATTTGCTCTCGAAGATTTAGCAAATCTGGCAGATTTTTTTAATCTCCTAAATCTGCAAAATCTGCTGGAGTTTTTTGTATTTTTAAAATCTATTAAAACTCCAACTTTTAAATAATAAACATGAAATATAACAGATGCGGCAGAAGCGGATTATTACTGCCTGAGATTTCTTTAGGATTATGGCATAATTTCGGTTCAGTAGATAATTTTGAAAATGCAGAGAGTATTGCTATTGAGGCTTTTGATAAGGGAATTACGCACTTTGATTTAGCCAATAATTATGGTCCGGTTCCGGGTTCTGCCGAGGAGAATTTCGGAAAAATACTTTGGCATAATTTTCAGGGAAATCTGCGTGATGAAATCGTGATTTCTACTAAAGCTGGTTATACGATGTGGAAAGGTCCTTATGGAGATTGGGGATCTCGAAAATATCTCCTTTCTAGTTTAGATCAGAGTTTGAAACGAATGAATATCGATTATGTAGATATTTTTTATTCACATCGTCCAGATCCAGAAACGCCAATTGAAGAAACGATGATGGCTTTAGATCATGCTGTTAGAAGCGGAAAAGCACTGTATGTTGGAATCAGTAATTATTCTGCTGAACAAACTCGAGTTGCGGTTGATGTTTTAAAACAATTGGGAACGCCTTGTTTAATTCACCAAGCGAAATATTCGATGTTGGAACGTTGGGTTGAAAGTGGTTTGTTAGATGTTTTAGAAGAAAAAGGAGTGGGATGTATTGCCTTTTCGCCTTTAGCACAAGGACTTTTAACCGATAAATATTTAAAAGGAATTCCTGAAAATTCTCGTGCACATAATCCAAACGGACATTTGAGAGAAGATGAGGTTACGCAAGAAAGAATTCAGAAATTAATTCAGCTGAATGAAATTGCTCAGAACAGAAATCAGTCTTTGGCACAAATGGCTTTGGCTTGGCTGCAAAAAGACAAACGAATTACTTCGGTTTTGATTGGTGCGAGTTCAGTAAAACAATTATGTAATAATATCGATTGTCTTGAAAATACGCAATTCACGCATGATGAATTAAATGCGATTGAGAAGATTCTAGCATAGTTTTTTGAAAAGTAAAATGTGATTGTAGAGACGCACCGCAGTTCGTCTTATGCGCATCGAATTTACAGAACGTAGACGCACTGCGGTGCGTCTCTACAAAAAACAGGAAAAATAATATCGTTATTTCTTCAATTCTAAATTGTATTTTTTTACAATTTCTAAAGTTGATTTATCTCCGTTAAAAACAGAATTTAAACCTTGCGGTTCTTGCGGAGGATCTGTCGTAAAAGGTTCGCCAGGATTCCATTTTCCATCAGGGTGAATTGCCTTTCCTTCACCGCCATAACCCCAAAAATTTGCAGCCTGCAACGGACCGCCATTTTTACGGCTTTCAACTACTCTTCCAAAAATGTAGCTGTAAAATTGATCGCGGTAAACGGAAGGCGCACCAGCACTTAAGTTTTCATTTTCTCTCGGAAGCCCAAATTCTTCAATAATAATAGGTCTTTTTAAGTTGTTGGCAACTATAATATGATCATCAATATATTTTCCTGCATTTTCGATGGTTTTTGATATGGTTGCTTCGGCATTATCGGCTTTGAACCAGTTCCAGTTTTTTGGCCAAATGTGCATGGTCAAATAATCAATATTTGGGTTTTGATGCGTTCTTTCAAAAATTTCCATGCTGTCGTTCGAACTGTTTTTTCCTTCAGAACCTGTAGAAACCAAATGATTTTGGTCTAAACTGTCAATTAAATCGACAATATTGTTCAGCCATTTGGTGAATTTTGCTTCGTTTTCTGGCGTAAAAGTTCGTGGTTCATTGCCAACCTGCCACGCCATAATCGTATTGTCTTCGTTGTATTTCTTTTTAGAATAAACGTTAGTTCTTCCAATAATAAACTTCACATGATTGTTCAGTGCCTCCATACAAGGTTCGCAGCTGTGAAACTGCTCTGTATACGACATAAATTGAGGCCATGTATTCGGCGGAATATTTGGAATGGGAACTGGACCTTTCCCGTTCCATTCTAAATATTGTGACATTCCGCCCGACCATTCCCAGTTATTGGTCAAGTACAAAACCGCATACATTTTGCGTTTGCTCATTTCGTTAATCAAGAAATCCAAACCGTTCAATAAATCTTCATCATATTTTCCTTGTTCGTATTGCAAAGCTGGACGAACGGTGAAATCGTATTTTCCGCCATCGGCACCAACCAAAATACGTAAATTATCGATTCCGTTTTTTTTCATGAAATCCAATTCGCGTAAAAGTCTTTTACGGTCGCCTATTTTTTTAGAAGCCAGCATACTCCCATACCAGTAATTGGTTCCAATATAAGCGTAAGGTGTATTGCCTTTGTAAAATTCGTTTCCTTTTACGGTAATTCTTTCCTGCGCCTGACAAGCGATTACAACAAAAATCAACGCTGCAGAAAGTGTTTTTAAAAAATGGTTTTTCATAATTTATATTTTAAGGAGCTAATCCTGCTATCCGTTACAATCTTTTGTGGCGAACCCCGCCACAAAAGGATTTTCACTCCTATCAGGGCTAGGGCTATACGTTATTTTAGAAGTTTTGATTTAACTTCAAACTTTAAACATGAAACAAAAACTATTTCGGCATTTCATACATTTTTGGCAGAGAATTTACCAATGCTGATTTTGTTTTTAAACTGTACGTTTTGAAATCTGCTGTGTTTGAAACCGAACCGTTTGGAACATAATAACCATCTGTATTATTATTCCAGAACATAACGTAACTTATCTGAATGTCATTTTTAGTTAAAGCATTGTACAATAAATTCGAAAACCAATCGGTAATGGCTGGATTTGTGTTGGTTACACGATAACCAGTTTCTGTCAAGGCTGCGATTTTTACTTTTGCTTTAGCGTAATCAGAAAGAATTTTTAACTTAGAATTCGCTTTGTCAGCTCCAGTTTGTCCTTGATTATTGAAATCTCCGTAATTGTCCATTCCAATAATGTCAACATATTTATCGCCCGGATATCGACTTAAATAAGCAGCTTCTGTTGTATACGAATTGTCGGGAGAAAAGGCATATAAAATGTTATGAACGCCTTTTGTATTTTTTAAATAATCAACGGTAAACTGATACGCTTTTTTGTATTCATCGGCCGTGCAGTAATCCGCTCCCCACCAGAACCAACTTCCATCAAATTCATGAAAAGGTCTGAAAATAATCGGAATCAATTCGCCGTTCGCACCTTTAAGATTTGAAACAACACTGGCAACTTTGTCTAATTTTTTCTTGTACCATTCGTTGTTGGCTCCGCCAGGTAAAATGCTTTTAAAAGCCGTTGCCTTTTGCTCCGAAGTCATGTCGGCCGTATAGAAAGATTCATCATTATACGGTTCTCTCAAATGCCAGCTAAAGGTGTTGATTATGCCTTTTGCGTAAGCGTTTTTAACATCTGATGTAATTTTAAGTTCCTGTTGATAGAACCAGTTATTGGTTTGTTCGTTATTGTTTTTATCAGTGATGAACATAAAATCAGAACCCAGAACGGCAGGATCAAAACCCGTATTTTTTTTGATATCAGATTCTCCGCCTGTATCTTGGTAAAAACTGTTGAAAGCATCCTGTTGTCCAATTGCAGTTTTGGTTTTCGCCAGTCTTTTTAAATTATAAAATAGGGCAACAGTCTCTTTCGTAGCATTGGCGTCGACCATGTAGGTTGCTGCATTTGATGTGGTTAAAGGATCGTCTTGCGTAGGATAATCGATTATAACTTCGTCAGAATCTTCTTTGTCTGAGGAACAGCTTGCGAGGGTTAAAATCGAAAGACTGAGAAATGCTATTTTAAGAAATGTTGTTTTCATTTTTACGTTTTAATTCGGTTAATAAGTTCCAAACAGGCTCTGCCGTTGTGATAAGGACATTTCCAAAAACCTGCTTTGTCTTTTTGCATTACAGAATAATCGCTGTAAACTCCCCAAAACCATTCGCCGTTTTCTTTGTCGAGAATGTATTTTTTGGTGAACTCCCAGTTTTTGTACACAATATCCAGATATTCTTCTTTACCGGTTAATTGGTAAGCATTATAAAACCCAATTAAGGCTTCGGCTTGCGGCCACCAATGTTTTTCGGCGATTAATTCTTTTTTTTCTGGATCGTATTCGTACCATAATCCGCCATCAGAATCGATTCCTTTTTTTGTGGCTTCGGCAATTTGGATTGCGTATTTTTTATAATTGGCAATTAAAGTTTCATCTTCAGAAATTTCAGCACATTGCTGTAAAAGCCAAGCTGCTTCAATATCGTGTCCGTATGAAATAACGTCTGGTTTTTCGACCCATTTTTCATCAAAAAACAAACGAAGATTTCCAGTTTCGGTATTAATAAAATGTTTTTCAATGGTTTCGAGAAGCTCAATCATACTATTCTGAAGCGTCTTGTTTTTCCACACTTTATACAAATTCGCATAGGCTTCAATAATATGAAGGTGCGTATTCATGGTTTTCTTTTCGTTGGCGTCTTTTTCGCTTAAACGCAAGTCATCAATGGGTTTCCAGTCTCTTGTAAAAGCTTCCAGATACCCTTTGTTTACAGGATCATAACTATAATCTTGAATCTTAGAATATAAATTAATGGCAATTTCTAAAGCTTTTTCATTTTTAGAAATGGCATAAAATTCAGATAATGCGTAGATTGCAAATGCCAGCGCATAAATTTGGTTTTTGGTATCTTTTGGCGTTTTATCGGCATTGATGCTCCAAAAAAGACCGCCAAATTGATTGTCATAAAAGTGTTCAGACAGAAACTCAAAGGCTCTTTCAGCCAGTTTTTTGTGGTTTTCGTTTTTTGTGGTCTGATAACTGGCTGAAAACGTCCATAAAATACGGGCGTTTAAAACTGAACCTTTTTCTGAATCTGCTATAATGTGATCGTTAAAATCAATCTGACCAATGAAACCTCCGTTTTGATTGTCGATGGTATTTTTTGACCAATATTTAAGAATAGAATCCAGTTCGGTTTCTAATTCTGATTTTAACTGTTTTAATTTTTCTGGCACTTGGAATTATATTGCGTTGTTTTTTTCGATTTGGCTGATGATCGTTTCTACAGAACCTGCTGAAATAAAGGTGTCTGCCGGCGCATTCGTTACGTAATCGACTAATTTTTCTACAGAAGAAACAGCAACATGCATTCTGGTATCTGATGAAGCGTAATACACATAAACAGTTCCGTCTGCATCTTCAATCCATCCGTTAGAAAATAAAACATTCGATACATCGCCGACTCTTTCTATTCCTTCAGGCCCCATAAAATGTCCAGCAGGAACGTGCGTCACTTTCGAAATATCATGTAAGTCAGTCATGAACATATATAAAGTGTAGCGTAATCCTGCAGCGGTATTACGAACTCCGTGTGCCAGATGTAACCAGCCTTTTGACGTTTTGATAGGAGCAGGACCAAGACCATTTTTTAATTCGTAAATGGTATGATATTGTTTTCCGAAAATGATTTTTTCGTCTTTTACAACTGGATTCGTCATATCGTCAACATATCCTAAACCAATTCCGCCACCTGAACCAACATCAATAAATCCATCCTGCGGACGTGTGTATAAAGCGTATTTTCCGTTTACGAATTCGGGGTGTAGAACCACATTTCGCTGTTGTCCTGTATTTGAAATTAAATCAGGAAGCCTTTCCCAATTGATTAAATCTTTTGAACGCACGATTCCTGCATTGGCTACAGCCGAACTTGTATCGCCTTTTGGAGCTTTTGGATCTTTTCTTTCGGTACAGAAAATACCGTAAACCCAGCCGTCTTCATGGTTGATTAAACGCATGTCATAAACGTTTGTATCGGGTTCTGCAGTCTGCGGAATCACGCAAGGTTTGTCCCAGAATTTGAAATTATCGATTCCGTTTGGACTTTCTGCAATAGCAAAAAATGATTTTCGGTCAATTCCTTCTACGCGTACGGCAAGAAGATATTTTCCGTTCCATTTCATTGCTCCGGCGTTAAAAGCGGCATTCATCCCAATTCGTTCCTGTAAAAACGGATTTGTTTTTTCGTTAAGATCAAAACGCCAGTTCAACGGAACGTGAGCAGCAGTTACTACAGGGTTTTTATAACGTTCATAGATTCCGTTTCCTGCTTTTTCTTCAGGAGTGTTTTTTTTCTCGATGAGCGCTTTATGTTCGTTTTCTAATGCCGTTTTTCTTTGTTGAAATGTGGCTGAAGAGGTTATTGTTGTCATATATTTTTGATTTCGGTATCTTATTTTTTAGTTTTTAGGTTCTCTTTTTTCGTTTAAATCTTGTTCTATCGTCTGCAGTTTTTCTTCAGATAAAGGATAGAATACAATAAAAGCGACTGATATGGCTGCTGCTATTGCAGGAAGTATGCTTAACATTAATTGAATTCCGTGTTGGGCTGTTGCGGTTTGTTCGACATTGGCTTTAAACCCGTAAAAACCTAAAAGCCATCCAGCGCCAGCTCCGCCAATTGTCCAGCCGAATTTTTGTGACATTGATGATGCTGAGAAAACTAATCCAGTGGCACGACGGCCTTGTTTCCATTCTGAGTAATCAGCGCTGTCAGCATACATTGACCAGATTAATGGGAATATACATCCGGCACAAATGCTGATTAAAATTTGAAAACTCATAATTAGGAAAATATCTTCTTTCCCGAAGAAATAGAAAATTATACTCAAAATTGAAGCGAGTGCCATAGCGCCAAAAAAGGTTTTCTTTTTTCCGATTTTATTGGCAATTGGTGTTGCAATAATAACTCCGATAATATTGGCAGCTTGTCCTAAAACCAAATAGATGGAAGTTGGAGTCATGTGAAAATCGCTTCCGAAAAGTGAAAAATCAAAGTTTACAGCACTGCTTACATAATATTTGAAGTAATATACTGCCGCACCGTCTCTGATAGAGTTGAAAACTAAAGTTCCTATTCCGGCACCTAATAAAATCCACCACGGTTTGTTTTTAATTAAGTCTTTTAAATCTTCTTTTAAATTAGATTGTTCGTTTTCAATAGGTTTTATTCTTTCTTTTGTGAAGAAGAAACAAGCCCAGAAAAAAACGGTGGTAATAATTCCGAAAACCGTAATGGTAGCCAGCCAGCCCGTTTTTGAATTTAAATTTCCTCCAAAATAGTTTACTAATGGTTCGATTAGCCAAAGTGCTAAAAGACTTCCGCCGAAAGCGAAAACCATTCTGTAGGATGATAATGTGTTTCTGTCTTTTCTGTCTGATGACATTACTCCTAAAAGTGAAGCATATGGAACGTTGATTAAAGAATAAATCATCATCATTAGCGAATAGGTTATGTAGGCGTAGATGATTTTTCCTTTTTCGTCAAAATCAGGGGTATAAAAAGTTAAAACTCCAATTACGGCAAAAGGTATGGCAACCCAAAGTAAATAAGGCCTGAATTTTCCCCATTTTGTTTTGGTTCTGTCGGCAATGATTCCCACAATCGGGTCAAAACAAGAATCCCAGATTCTGGTAATCAGGAACATTGTTCCCACTACAGCCGGAGCCAGACCGAAAACGTCGGTGTAGAAAAAGAGAAGATACATGCTGAAAATTTTCCAGAACATAGAGGAAGCGGCATCTCCAAGTCCGTAACCGATTTTTTCTTTTAATTGAATTTTGTCGTGCATTGGTTGGTTTTTAAGGTTTTAGTTTTGAGTTTAGTTTTAAAGTTTTTTGATGTCTTTTTCAAATAAGGTTTGTTTCAGATGGTAAAAATCAATGAAATCTTTTTCGCTGATCTGGCCTTTAAAAGGTGCATAATAATGCATTTTCTGTTCTTTTTCCTGCCAGCCGTGATTTCGCCACAATAAAACATATGAAATTTTATAATCGCCAATCGCTTTTAAAAGCGTTCCTGTCCACCATTTTGGATCTGGAACGGCTTCGTAACCTGCTTCGGCAAGAGCGATGGGTTTGTGTTTTTCAAGTCCAATTTCATTTAGGATTTTAAATTGTTTTTGCACTTCTTCAATAAATTTCTGACCGTCTTTATCATTATTATTTTGGTACGAATCAAAGCTCAGCATATCCACAAAATCGTCACCTGGATAATTGGCTAGAAAATCTTCTTTAGAATTAAAACTGCTTGTGTTATAAATGTAAATTAAATTATGAACGTTTTTTTGCTGCAGGTATTTAAAGGTAAATTTCCAAATTACTTTAAATTCTTCGGGAGTACAGTTTCCTTTTCCCCACCAAAACCAGCCTCCAGTTAATTCATGAAAAGGTCTGAAAACTATTGGAATTTGTTTTCCTTTTTTATCTTTTAAGGAAAGAAAAAAATCGGCGGCTTTGTCTAACCATGAAAGGTATTTTTGATGGTTTTCTGCACCAGGTAAAATGGTTTTTACAGCATTTGGAGTGTTATCCCAAGCATTTTTTCCGGTTGCAGGATTATCAAAGTGCCAGCTTATGGTCGAAATTCCTCCTCGTTCATGGGCTTCAATAATATATTGTTTCATTTTGGCAAAAGGTACGCCGTCGATATTATTAATGTCTCCTTTTTCTAAACCGGCAATATCCCATCCGTAAACGGCAGGATAATCGCCTACAACGTCTTTTATGTCACTTCTTCCGTTTTCGTATTTCCAGTTTACGCCATACGCAAGATCATCCTGATGTCCAAATAAGAATCCTTTTTGGGTAAGACGCTTGAGTTTTTTGTATAACGAAACCGTTTCTAGTGTTGCTTTTTTATCTGAAAGTGACAAATTCGTATTACTTTTTATAGATTGAGCAGAACATGAAGTTCCTAGAAATGCGGTGATTAAAAACGTATAAAAGTATTTCTTCATATTCGGAAATATTGGGCTTCAATGTACTTCTTTATGATTGCTTTTTGTGTTGCCAATCAGTTCAAAAGTTGGTTTTGGTTAGTTTGTAATTCACTATTGTTTCTTAGATAAAATTATTAAAACTATAAAAAGATTAAGTATTAAAAATGATTAATGATTATTATTAATACAGTTTTTGTAAAGTTGATAATTCTATTTTTCAAAGATAATTGTATGTTTCTCGTGTAATTAATATTATTTTATCAATTATATATCATATTATTGCAGGACTAAACTAACTAAAACTAACTTTAATAATGGGCAACGATAAAAATTTTTATAGAGAGATCGCTCCTCTTTCTGCTGGAGACAGTTTTTTGGTGTTCGATCGAGTGAAAGACAGTTTTGATTTTCCTGTGCATTATCATCCTGAATTTGAGATCAATTTTATTTTGAACGGAAAAGGAGTCCGACGTGTTGTAGGAGATAATATTGAGGAAATAGATAATGTTGAACTCGTTTTGATTGGTCCTAATTTGTATCACGGCTGGGAATTAAATAAGTGTACCAATAAAAAGATACATGAAATTACTATTCAGTTTCATAATGATCTTTTTCATGAATCGCTGCTTGCCAGACGCATTATGAATCCAATTCGTGATATGTTTAACCGTTCTATTCACGGAATTTTATTCTCTAAAAAAACAGCAGAAGAATTAACACCAAGATTGGTAAGGCTTTCTAAATTAGATGGTATGGATTATTTTTTGGAAATCACATCCTTATTATATGATCTTGCTAATTCGAGAAACCAGCGTTTGCTTTCTACATATACAGTTGATTATGATAAGTTTGATGATTATGATAAAATGAAACTGGTGTATGAATATGTACAGAAGCATTTTGCCGATAAGATTACTTTAGAAGATGTGGCCAATGTGGCGAGCATGTCTATAATTTCTTTTAACCGATTTATAAAAAAGCGTACCGGAAAAACTTTTGTCAATTATATTAATGATATCCGAATAGGATATGCGGCAAGATGGCTGGTAGAAAAAGATATGAGTGTTTCTGAAGTAGCTTTTAAATCCGGATTCAATAATATTGCGAACTTCAATCGCAGCTTTAAAGCTATTAAAAATTGTACTCCGAGTCAGTATCGTGAGGATTTTTCTGGTTTAAAGCGTATTTTATAGTGATACTTTTTTTTCACTGAAGTATATTATTTTTAACGAAAACGTTTGATTTTTATGTTTTTGTTAACTTTTCTTTATAATTAGCGGTTGATTTTACTAATGTCATTGCGAATAATTTAATTTTTACCATAATTTTTTTTGATATGTGTTTTTTAAATGAGTTATAGTAAAAATATTATCATTAAATGATGGAATACTATCGATTTGATAATTTCTTCTGTTATAGATTTGTTAAATAATTTAGAAAATAAATCACGCCCTTTTATTACTAATTATGAAGAAACAAATTTAAACTAACCAAACACTTATTATGAAAAAACTAATGACTAACTTTATTCATTGGAACGCAAACCACAGTGCTGTTCCTTTGATTTTCTTCTTGTTACTGACCAGTAATTTTATTACCGCTCAGGTTAAGGTTTCGGGAACGGTCTCTGATGAAAAAGGATTATCGATTCCTGGTGCCAATATTTCGATTGCCGGCTCTAAAGTTTCGACTTCAACAGACTTTGACGGAAAATATTCGATCGATGTTCCTGCAAATGGGACTTTGCTATATTCTTTTATCGGATTCAATACACAAAAAGTAGCTGTTGATGGTAGAAAGACTATAAATGTAATTTTAAAATCGGCTGCTGAAGATCTTAAAGATGTAGTGGTAATTGGTTACGGTACTCAAAAGAGAAAAGATGTAAACAGTGCTATTTCGAGCATTAGTTCAAAAGATATCGAAAACTTAAAAGTAGTTTCTTTTGACCAGATGATGCAGGGTAAAGCGGCTGGGGTAGTCGTAAATAGTAACTCTGGCGAACCGGGAAGTAACGTTTCGGTGAGAATTAGAGGGGTTTCGTCTTTAACAGGAACAAACGAACCTTTATATGTAATTGACGGCGTGCCAATGTCGGGAGACGCTAGAAACTCATCTACATCTGGAAGAAATGCTCAGGGAAATTCGAACTTCTCTAACAATGGTAATATTACACAAAGTCCGCTGGCACTTTTAAATCCAAGTGATATCGAATCGATTGATATTTTAAAAGATGCTTCTGCAACAGCTATTTACGGTTCTCGTGGAGCAAACGGGGTTGTAATTGTTACGACAAAATCAGGTAAAAAAGGAACTGGAAAATTGTCTTTTGAGAATTCGTATACGATTAGTAATCTTCCTAAAAAGCTTCATTCTATGAATCTTCAGGAATATGCTAGACATCAAAATGCATTGTCATCAGTTTATGATCCAACTTCTTACAGACCCGAATTTGCACATCCGGAACTTTTAGGAAAAGGTACTGACTGGCAGGATGCAATTTATGAAACGGGAGTGATGAGTTCAAACCAGTTATCATTTTCTGGCGGAAAAGAAGGAATTAATTACTACATCTCTGGAGGTGTTTTAAATCAGGAAGGTATTGTGATTGAATCTGGTTTTAAAAGATACAACTTCAGAACTAATATTGATGCTAAAGTAAACAGCTTTATTAAAGTTGGTGTAAACGTAAGCGGTGCTATAACTGATGAAAAACTAACACTTAACGGACAGTTTAACGGAGTGGTAGCGACTTCATTATTGGCAACTCCAGACGTGGCAGTTAGAGAATTATCAGGTGCTTTTGCAGGACCTCCTGCAGGTGGGGCAACATCGTTTGTAAATCCAGTTGCAACTTCTTTATTAGGTTCCAATACTTTAGTGAGAAAAAACTATTCAGGGAATTTTTATACTCAAGTTGATATTGCTAAAGGGTTAGAATATCGTTTTGAAGCAGGTGGTTATATTTATGATAACTTAGGCCAGCGATTTGATCCAATGTATTCTTTAGGAAATGCAGTAAAAAGTTTTGCCAACTTGTATTATAATCCTTCTTCAGGAAATTCATGGAACTTAAAAAACATGCTTACCTATAGAAAAACAATTAATAAACACAATTTTACAGTTTTAGCAGTTCAGGAATCAAACCGAGCGCACTGGGAGGGATATACGATTACAGGGTATGGTTATAAAGATAATAACGATAAATCGTTAGCAGCTTCAGACTTATCAAAAGCGGTTACAAGCGGAGTTTATTCTGGTACGCAAACGCTGGCTTCTTATTTAGGAAGGGTAGTTTACGATTATGGCGACAGATATGGAATTACAGCTGCCGTTAGAACTGACGGATCTTCAAAATTCTTTGTGGGTAATAAATGGGGTGTTTTCAGCTCTGCAAGTGGTTCATGGAAACTTTCAAACGAAGCTTTCATGGAAGGAACTAAAAAATATGTTGACAATATTAAATTAAGAGCAGGCTGGGGACAAACAGGAAACAACCAGATTGGGAACAATTTATACGATTCTAATCTTCACTTAATTAATAGTACAATGGGAACTTCTTATCTTCCATCAAATACGGCTAATAAAGATTTGAAATGGGAGACTCAAGAACAGACGAATTTAGGATTGGATTTTACTTTGTTTAATTCTTCACTTTCTGCCACTGTTGATGTGTATAAAAAAGTTTCTAAAAATTTCTTGTATCAAGTGCCTCTTCCAAACTTTCTTTCAGGTGGTGGAGATTACGAAGGTGGAGTTAATCCTCCATACTTTAACTTAGGAAGTATGCAGAACAAAGGTCTTGAGGTTACACTTACCTATAACAAACAGTTTACTCCAAACTTTTCATGGAATGCCAGTGCTAACTTTACTAAATATGTAAATGAGGTTACAAATATGGCAGGATTAAACATTGTAAAGACAATGGGAACACTGGCTTATAATACCGTAACGGTTTCTAGAACTCAGGAAGGTCTTCCAATTGGTTCATTTATAGGGTATGAGGCGACAGGGATTTACAGAACCGATCAGGATTTATTGACTTACGGACACGATAATGGTTCTGGAACAAAAGTAGTTTTGAAAAACGGTACCAACTCATTATTGCCTGAATTCCAAAAAGGAGATGTAATTTATAAAGATCAGAATAATGATGGTATTATTGATACTAAAGATTTAGTGACAATTGGAAATCCAAATCCAAAATTTACATACGGTTTTACGAATAACTTCAAATACAAAAATGTTGATTTGTCTATTTTTCTTCAGGGAACTGCTGGAAATAAGCTGATGAATTTAACTCGTATGTCCGGTACATTAAACAGTAATTTAGGAACTAATTATTTAACAGAAGCAGCAGATTTTTATTCAGCGACAAATACAGATGCTGCTTTGCCAAGACCATCTGCTTACAATGATATTAATAATGCAGTTTCTTCAAGATTTATTGAAGACGGATCTTATTTAAGAATTCAGAATGTGACTTTAGGATATTCACTTCCTTCAGATATAATTTCAAAAATTAAACTCACAAGATTAAGAATTTATGCTTCTGGCCAAAACCTATACACTTTTACAAAGTATAAAGGATATGATCCTGAAGTAGGTTCATACAATCAGGATGCTTTATTATCTGGTGTAGATAACGGACGTTACCCAGTGCCAAGGCAAATTTCTTTTGGTTTTAATGTTGAATTTTAATACGAAATAATATGAAAAATATAATAAAAAGAAGCGGTGCTGTTGCTTTAACCATAATTACGTTAATGTCTTCTTCTTGTTCTCAGGACTTTTTAGATGTACCTGCAGAAGGAGTGCCAACAATAGGAAATTATTACGATTCTGATGTAAAACTAGATAATGCCAGTAACGGACTTTACGGTATTGTATGGTTTAATATGAATAAAGAAGGATTTTATGGTATTACCGATGTTATTTCGGGAAATATGTATGCAGGTCCTTATAATGAGTTTGGAAAATTTACAGATTTGAGTTTCACCAGCAGCCAGTCTTTTATTGGTGATTCTTGGAGATCATGTTTTGGAGCAGTTGCCAATTGTAACTCATATATTAATACATTACCGCAAAGTGTTGGCCCAAACGTTTCAAAAGAAGCTTTAAACAATGCAATGGGAGAAATGCATTTTATTAGAGCTTTTGCTTATTTCTTCTTAGTAAGATTATGGGGAAATGTGCCCATTATTGAAAACAATGCTGATTATTCTAAAAACTTCGTGATTCCAAGTAATCCGGTTGAAGACGTTTATAAATTTATTGAAAACGATTTGAAATTCGCTATCGATAATTTAAGATCAAAAAATAGGGGTTCTGATTACGCGGCAAATGCACACGTATCCAGCGGATCTGCAAAAGCACTTTTGGCAAAAGTATATTTGTATCAAAAGAAATACGATCTGGCCAAAACAATGGCTCAGGAAGTAATCAACAGCGGAGAATTTAAATTATTGGGAGGAGACGAGCTGCCAACAAAATCATTTGCTGATTTATGGCTTCAGAAAAATAATAATAACGAAGAATCTATATTTTCATGGCAATGGACAGGAGCGGGAACGTATTTCGAAGGAAACTTCTCTAATACATTATTTGCACCAGAAAACAGATTGGTGGAAACTTCTTATTCAGGTCAAATTGCACCTTCGCAAGATTTAATTCATAATGTTTATGAGCCGGGAGATAAAAGAAGAGCAGAAACATTTATGCTGCCTGGAGATTATTATCCAAACTTGACTTATGCACAGACACTGGCAGTAGATTCGCCAAAACTTTTAGGGTATACTTTTGAAGAAGAAAATGAAGCGCAGAATTCAGGAGCTGGTTTGAAAAAATACGTTATCGGAAAAGAAAATTTACCACTTACAGGACCATTCAATGCACCATTTAATGGAGAAAGCAGTATGAATAGCTACATGATGCGTTATGCTGATCTGCTTTTAATTCATGCCGAAGCTATATTAGGTTCGCAATCAGGAAGTACTTCAGATCCTGCGGCTTTAAAATCGTTTAACGCAGTTCGCAAAAGAGCTGGTCTGCCCATTAAAGCTTCTATTTCGTTTGATGATATTTTCAAAGAGAGACGTGCCGAATTAGCCTGCGAAGGTGACTATTATTTTGATTTAGGACGTTTGCCATTCGCGAAAGCAAAAGCAATTTTAGAAGCACAAAACAGAGGAGATAAAGTAACGCCAAAACACATTACTATTTCGGCATCAAATCTTTTACTTCCTTATCCTGCAGATGATTTAATTAAAAATCCAAAATTAACAGAAGTAGCGCCGTATACTTTTAAATAATTTTTAAAAATAATAGTATGAAAAATATAAAAATTGTTTCGTTAACAATAAGTATGGCGTTGATGCTTTTTCTGGCGCTTTTTACTTCATGTTCAAGTGATGACAGTGCTGAAGTATATACGGGTGCTCCTGTAATAGAGTCTGTGATGCCTTCAGGATATAATGCAGATGGAAGTCTTAAACCATTAACTCCAGTAACCTTAGTAGATCCAAAAAACTATTATGTGATTCATGGAAAAGGTTTACGTACGACAAAAAAAGTATACTTTAATGACTTTGATACCTATTTTAGACCAACATTTGTAACAGATACTGACATCATTATATTGGTCGATGAAAATACGCCTTACGCGAATGCTTCTAATCAGTTAAAAGTAGTTACAGATAGAGGAACGGTGGTGTATAATTTGACTGTTGCGCCTCCAGTGCCTACATTCAGCGGTTTTAATTCTATAAATTGTTCAGAAGGAGATCAGGTAATAATTAAAGGTAAATACTTCTTAGATCCTGTAGTTACTTTGGCAGAAACACCAACACAACCTGCGGTTCCGGTTACAATAGTATCTTCAACTTTAGAGCAGATCGTCGTAAAAATCCCAGCAAATGCTAATCACAGATATCTTTCTGTAGCTAATATCTCCGGAACAGCAACTTCAAAAGAAGCCATAGGAACAGCATTGTACGATGATGTATTATATGGTGTACAATGGGGAGGTCCGTGGGCAGGAAAAGGTGTTAATTTTGATTTTGGCGGAGATTCTTATCAAGGCCAAAAATCTTGGCAGTGGGAATTCGGTCAATGGGATGGCGGAAATTGGGGCTTCAATGTTGATTTAACTCCATACAAAGCATTGCGTATTGCTATTAAAGGTTCAAAAACGGGTAGAGTTAATTTTAGTGTAAATGGCGGCGTAAATTATGTTTTGCCAGTTACAACTTCATGGGTGTATATGGAAATTCCTTTTAGTGATTTAGGAAATCCAACCAGTCTTACTATGCTTACGTTTCAAGAATCAAATAATGATGGTGGTAATACCGTATTATTCGACGATATAGGATTTGTATTAAAATAAGAGATTTCTTTTTGAGTTAGTTTGTGTGATATTCCCTAATTAAAAAATTAGGGAATATCTTTTTATAATAGCTTTAAATAATATTAAAATGAAAAAAATAGTTTTAGGATTGACTTTACTGGCTTCGGTTTTAGGTTTTGGTCAGGGAAATACACATACTCAATCAGCAGGAAAATTTGAAGGTCTGGCCATGACACCGCCAATGGGCTGGAATTCATGGAACACTTTTGCTACTAATATTGATGAAAAACTGGTAAAAGAAACCGCCGATATTATGGTGTCATCAGGATTAGCTGCGGCAGGTTATGCGTATATTGTATTAGACGATGGCTGGATGACCAGAGAACGTGACGCAAACGGAGATTTAGTTCCTGATCCAGTTAAATTTCCAAACGGAATGAAATCACTTATTGATTATGTTCATGGCAAAGGTTTAAAATTTGGTTTGTATAATTGCGCCGGAACCAAAACCTGTGCCGGCTATCCTGGAACACGCGGATACGAATATCAAGATGCACGTTTTTATGCAAAATTAGGCGTCGATTTTTTAAAATATGATTGGTGTAATACCGAAGGAATTACCGCTAAAGAAGCATATACAACAATGAGTAATGCGTTAAAAACTGCAGGAAGACCAATTGTTTTCAGTCTTTGCGAGTGGGGCGACAATCAGCCATGGGAATGGGGGAAACCAGTTGGAAATCTTTGGAGAATTTCAGGAGATATTTATCCTTGTTTTGACTGCGAATTCAAACATCCAGAAAATTGGTCATCATGGGGATTTATGAAAATTGCCGAAATGAGAAAAGACATTCGTAAATATTCTGGTCCCGATCATTGGAATGATTTTGATATGATGGAAGTAGGAAATGAAATGAATCATACCGAAGATAAATCGCATTTTGCAATGTGGTGCATGTTATCATCTCCATTATTTACGGGAAATGATTACCGAAAAATGAACAAAGAAACATTGACTCTTTTGACTAATAAAGAATTAATCGCTATTAATCAGGATAAACTGGGAATTCAAGGATTTAAATATTTGACAGAAGACGGATTGGAAGTTTGGGTTAAACCCTTATCAGATGGAAACTGGGCTGTGACATTTTTAAATAGAAGCGAAGTTGCTAAAAAAGTTAATTTTGACTGGAAGAAAAATACATTCAAAGATGTTGATTTTGGCTATGAAGCGGACTTTAATAAAGTAACTTTCAAACTAAAAAATCTTTGGACGCATAAAGAAGCCGGAACCACCAAAAAGAACTTTACAGCAGATTTGGCTTCTCACGATTGCATAACATTGAAATTATCTCTTTAAAATAAAAACAAGATGAGGTTCAAAACAATAATACTATATATAGGTGTATTACTGATGTTTTCTATTTCGAATGCACAATTTGTAAAGAAACATGGTTTTTTAAGTGTTCAAGGCACTCAATTAACAGATCAGAATAATCAGCCAATTGTTTTAAGAGGAATGAGTTTTGGCTGGCATAGTATGTGGCCGAGATTTTACAATGAAAAAGCCGTAAGCTGGCTAAAGAAGGATTTTAATTGCAATGTTGTTCGTGCCGCTATGGGAATTGAATTAGGCGAGCATTCTTATAGTAAAGACCCACAATTTTCAAAAGAAAAAATCGAAGCGGTTATAAAAGGAGCCATACAATCAGATATATATGTTATTGTCGATTGGCACAGTCATAACATCAACCTGAACGAAGCAAAAGAATTCTTCGCTGAAATCTCAAAAAAATATGCCAAACATCCCAACATTATATATGAGGTATTTAACGAACCGGATTATGAAACTTGGCAGGAAGTTAAGGATTATGCCGAAGAGATAATTAAGGTAATTAGAGAAAACGATCCTAAGAATATTATTTTGGTAGGATGTCCGCATTGGGATCAGGATATTGATCTTCCGGCGGCGGATCCAATTTTGGGGTATACCAATATAATGTATACTATGCATTTTTATGCCGCAACCCATGGCAAAGAGTTAAGAGACAGAACCGATGCGGCCATAAAAAGCGGTCTGCCAGTATTTATATCGGAATCTGCCGGAATGGAAGCTTCTGGAGACGGACCTTTAAATATAAAAGCATGGCAGGAATATATAGATTGGATGGAAAGTAATAAACTGAGCTGGATAACTTGGTCGGTTTCAGATAAAGATGAAACCTGTTCTATTCTAAAGAAATCGGCAAAATCTGAAGGAAAATGGAAAGAAGAAGATTTAAAAGAATCGGGAATCAAAGTTCGAGAGTTTTTAAGAAAATATAATAAGGAATAAAATTTAAGCGGTAAACCATAAAGCCTGTTCAAATTGAGCAGGCTTTTTTTATGTTTTAAAGGAGAAAATAATACTGCTGAAAGTCTTTTTGATTATAGGTTTTACTGTATGTCTTTTTGTAAGAATTTTAACGTGGTGTTACTGGTGGATTTTTATACTTTTAATTTGATTCTGTATTTGAATAACTTTTTATGTTTTGATTAATACCCTATTTTTTAATGGGGGTGGTTTTATTTTTAAGTGATTTTTTAGGTTTTTTTAGTGTTTTTTATGTCTTTAAATTTTGTTTTACCCTTATTTTTTGGTTGTTTTTACTGAAATTGTGTTATTGAATTTTCAAAAACAAAACGCTGTAAATGTCAAATATTGATTATTGGCTCTTTAATTTTTGTAATCCATAATTCTTTAGCAAAATCGTCAAAAAAGTACTTTTCAATGATTCTACTCATGCAAAAGTTAATAAATTCGCTAATGAAAATATGAGGTTTTAGAGCACAGATTCAAGACTTCCAGAAAATGACTTATACTATGAAATAGATATATAAAGGATTAACTAACCAAAATCAATTTAATAACTAAAACCAATTAACACATGAAAAAAGTATTTTACATTTTAGCTGCGACGTTAACAAGTTCATTTGCTTTTGCTCAAGATGAAGAATCACCAACTTCACCAGCAACAACTTGGGGCGGATCTGCTGATGCTTATTACAAATATGATTTTTCTAAACAAATGAATGGATTAACGAGCTTTACCAACTCACAGGATTCATTTGAATTAGGAATGGCTTCGATCGAAGCAGGTCATAGTTTTGGAAAAGGATCTGTTTTCGTAGACTTAGGTTTCGGAAAGAGAGCAGGAGAATTTTCATATAATGAGACAACAGATAAAGATATAAATGCTAAATTCTTAATTAAACAATTATTTTTCACGTATCAAATTACAGACGAATTCAAAGTAGTTGCGGGTAGTTTTGGTACACATATCGGATATGAAGTATTAGACGCTGTTGATAATAAAAACTACAGTATGTCATATGCTTTCTCTTACGGTCCGTTCTTTAATACAGGGGTTAAAGCACAGTATACTTCAGGAAAATTTACTGCGATGTTTGGTGTAACCAACCCAACAGACTTTAAATCAGCGATGGATGCAGGATCAACTCAAAAAACATATATTGGACAGATTGGATATATAGGGGAAACAGGAAGTGCTTATTTGAACTTTACATCAGGAAGCAGCAACCCAGCATCTGATGAAAACAAAACACAGTTTGATTTTGTAGCTTCTAAAACTATTACTGATGCATTTGCTTTAGGGTTTAACGGAACTTACGCAAAAACTAAAAATGATTTTGACAGCACTTTGGATGGTGAATGGTTCTCATTAGTAGGATATGCTAATTACTCATTCAGCCCATCATTGCTTTTAGCTTACAGAATGGAATATTTTGATGCTAAAGATGCAGCTCCAAGTTTAGGAACCCTAACAGGATCTAGCGTATTTGCTAACACAATTTCATTAAACTATAAAGTTGGAAAACTTACAATAATCCCAGAGTTTAGATACGATGCTGCTTCTGAAGATATCTTCTTAGATAAAGACGCTGCACCAACTGGAGGATCATTCTTCGGATTAATTGCTACAACATACTCATTCTAGAGATAAAGATTGATATTTTTTTTTTTTTTTGGAGCTGTCGAAACATACTAATGTTTTGGCAGCTTTTTTATTTTGGAAGGAGGGGGGTAAGTTATAAGTTATGAGTTATAAGTTATAAGTTATGAGTTATGAGTTATGAGTTATGAGTTATGAGTTATGAGTTATGAGTTGTGGGTTTTTAAGTTGAGGATTTAATAAAAACGTTATTCATTTATCTCCTTGATTTGCTTTTATGAAAGATGTTTTATTTCGAAGGGATGTTTGTGTATTTGCAGAAATAATTTGATTGGGATTTAGGTGCTTCTGTGGAATAGTTTGATGTAATGGAAATATAAGCAACAAAAAAAAGCGCATTCTATTGAGTAAGAATGCGCTTTTCGTTTTATTATTTAATGCCTATTGAATCTGCTTTTTATAAATTGAATAGATCGTGTCAATTGTTTTTCGATCTAGAGTTGGGGTAGCATCAGTTTGAATATAGTGTAATTTAAAAGCTTGAATTGCTGCCGAAAGATTCTTAGTGTTATAACCAATAATTCGTAAAGCAGGTTCGATTTTAAAATCAAATGGAGCTTCTTCTAAAACAGCATCTGGCCAAATTCCAAAACCTTTTTCAGCAAGTGTTTTCCACGGAAATAAAGCACTTGGATCTTGTTTTCTTCCTGGTGCAATATCGGCATGACCTAAAAAGTTTTGAGTCGGAATGTTGTAGTCTTTTTTCAATTTCGTCAAAAGCGCTACTAAACTGCTGATTTGTGCTTCTGTAAAAGGTTTAAAACCATTATTGTCAAGTTCGATTCCAATGGAAGATGAATTTAAATCAGTATTTTTTCCCCAGGAAGAGTTTCCGGCATGCCAAGCTCTTAAATAATCATTCAGCATTTGAACCACTTTTCCATTTTCCGAAATAATGTAATGAGAGCTTACCTGTGTTCTTGTTTTGGTAAACGTATTAATAGTCTGCTGAAGAGAATCCTGAGCAGTATGGTGAATAATTACAAAACTCGGTTTTCTTAAATTAAAATTTACAGTGCCAATCCACTCAGTGCTGATTCCGTTTAATAAAGAAGTCGATCCTGTTTTTGATAATGTATCTTTTACAATGCCAAGCTGAGATGCATATGTAGTATCAATAATAACAGGGCTTACAGACGGAATTGTTTGTGCTTGTTTACTTGTAATTTGGTTTTCCAGCGTTTTAAGCTGCTGGTCGTACGCTTTTTCAGTAGTCTTGTATGGATTTGTTGAGCAAGAAGTAATTATAATTGCTAAAATCAGACAACAAAAATGTTTTTTTGTCATAATTAACTTATTTATATATAGAGTTAAAACGATTATTCTTGAATTTTCGTATCTGAAATATCTTTACTTTCTTTTTCTTTTGAGTCTTTTGAATCCTTATCTTTTTTCTTTTTTGATTTTGTTTTTTTGATTTCTTTAAAATTATCCATGAAAGCAGTATATTTTGGTATCTGATCAGGATTTAAAAAAGCAGTTACTTTTTTATTGGTACTTTCTCTTAAAGCTTTAATCTGCTCAATTTTCTGATCTTGACTGCTGCTCTCATTTTTCAATAAAACGCCTTGTTCTCTCATGCTGTCTGCTAAAACATTTGTAATAGCAATAACCTGTAATTCGTCAAGATTTACTTCGGGTTTCATTTGTTCTACGATCATAGCTGCCGTTTCTTCAGCAGGAATTTCTTTAGGTTTGCTGGTGTTTGGCTGCGGGCCTCCCATCATGCTTCGATCCATTCCCATTCGGTTACCGCCATATCCGTTTCCGTAGCCATTATTATAGTAACCATTTCCGTATTGAGCTGAAGCAAAGTTGAAACAAAATAAAGTAAAAACTAAAATAATTAAGTTTTGAGTAAGTTTCATAAAAGTAATTTTGTTGGGTTAGCAATTCTTTCCTGTAAAATTAAGCAGGTTCTCCGTATAAATCAAATTCTGTTGCTTCAATTATCTTGATATTAACAAATTCGCCTGTTTTTACATAATGCTTAGATGCATCAATTAAAACTTCATTGTCAACATCCGGACTATCAAACTCGGTTCTACCCACAAAATGCGCGCCTTCTTTTCGGTCAATGATACATTTATAAACCTGACCTACTTTTTCTTGGTTTAAATCCCATGAAATTTGAGATTGTAATTCCATAATTTCATTGGCTCTTGCTTGCTTTACGTCATCTGGAACATCGTCCTCTAACAAGTAAGCATGAGTGTTTTCTTCGTGAGAATATGCAAAACAACCCATTCTGTCAAATTTCATTTCCTGAACGAAATCTTTCAAAATCTCAAAATCTTCCTGAGTTTCTCCAGGATATCCAACAATTAAAGTAGTTCTAATCGCCATTCCTGGAACGGCTGCACGGAAATCTTTTAAGAGTTGTGTAGTTTTGGCTTGTGTAGTACCGCGACGCATCGATTTTAAAATAGAATCAGAAATATGCTGTAGCGGAATATCAATGTAATTACAAATTTTTGGTTCGCGTTTCATGATTTCCAAAACATCCATTGGGAAACCAGTTGGAAAAGCATAGTGAAGACGAATCCACTCGATTCCTTCTACTTTAACCAAAGCTTCTAAAAGTTCACCAAGATTTCTCTTTTTATATAAATCAAGACCATAATAAGTTAGGTCTTGAGCAATTAAAATTAATTCCTTAACACCATTTTTAGCTAAACCTTCAGCTTCTTTAACCAATTTTTCAATGGGCTGCGAAACGTGAGAACCGCGCATTAACGGGATAGCACAAAAACTGCATGGTCTATCGCATCCTTCGGCAATTTTTAAATAAGCATAATTTTTTGGAGTTGTTGTTAATCTCTCTCCTAGTAATTCATGTTTATAGTCTGCTCCTAAAGCTTTTAATAATTGAGGTAATTCAGTTGTTCCAAAATATTGATCCACATTTGGAATTTCTTTTTCTAAATCAGGTCTGTAACGTTCAGACAAACATCCTGTAACGAAAACTTTATCAACTAATCCTTTGTCCTTTTTATCAGCATATTCCAAAATCATATTTACTGACTCTGCTTTTGCATTATCAATAAAACCACAAGTGTTGATTACAATAATGTTTCCTTCATCCTTAGCTTTTGCTTCGTGAGTTACTTCTTTTCCGTTTGCACGAAGCTGACCCATAAGCACTTCACTATCATATACATTTTTTGAACACCCAAGAGTGATTACGTTAATTTTGTTCTTTTTTAAAGACTTGGTTCTCATACTTTTATAAATTGGAGTGCAAAATTACACTTTTTTATTCAAACACCGCTTGTTTCAGTTTCTTTTAGATGTTTTTTATGAAGAGGTTGGATAAAAAAAATCCGCCAAGTAGAACCTGACGGAAATTCTCATTCATCTATTTAATTTTAATTACAATTCAAATAATAAGGTCAAAGAAACATTATTTAGTTTCGATGTTATATTAGCACCATCGGTAAATCCTTGTGAGAAGAATCCTTGATTCGATTTTCTTTCTAGATATGAATACGCTAAATCTAATTTAGTTGCGCCAAAATTATAACCTAAACCGGCAGAATAGCTGTTTAAATCGCCGATTGTAGTTCCGTTTTTATAAGGACTACCTTCAAAACGATATCCGCCTCTTAAGCTTAATTGTTTTATTTTGTATTCAGCACCAACTCTTAATTCTCCATTATTAGTTAACTGATTGCTAAGATCACTGTTTACTCCTCTAAAACCTGCATCGCTAGTTGGTTTATATTTAGTGTTGCTGTAGTCTTTAATGGCGTAATCAACACTTATTAATCCTGATTTTCCAAAAACATATGCCGCACTGAAAGTTACTTTTCCTGGTGTTTGTAATGTGTAAGAGTCATACACGTTCACAATATTAGGATTTACAGTTTTATAAAGTTCAGGTCCGCCACTGGCTTGTCTTGTTGTGGAAATACTTTGAGAAAGTTCGTCGTATAATTCATACCAAGTGTTAGATTCATAAGCTAAACCAACTCTAAATTCTTCTGTAACTTTTGCAATTGCTCCTAATTGAAAAGAGAAGCCATTCCCGTAAGTGTATAAATCATTATTGAAGCGAAGATTTGATATTGTTTCAGTGGGTACTAAAGGATTAGAATTGTCTTCATAAAAACTTGTCGATCTTCTGTAGTCTGTAACGTGAACGTTTAAGTTTGCTCCTAGATAAATTCGGTCATTATATGACGTAGCAATATTGAAGCTTAATTTACTATTATATCCTCTTGCGTAAATCTCATTTTCATGATAATAATTTCCGCCTGCAGGAACATTGCTTGTATATTGAGTGTTATTATCGTTGTTTGCTACTGGGTTAATTACAAAACCATAATAACCAAAATAAGCTTGTTGTTCATTGTAAAATTGATCTCTATAATCAATACCAGTTATGTCTCCCAAAGGAATTCCATTAGCATATGCTAAGAAATAATTAGAAATACTGTTGGTTGGGTTGGTTCCGGCTGAAAATACATTGTTGTCAAAGTTATTAGTGTTTTCGTAGCTGGCTCCAATTGCTATTTTGTTCCATCCTCTATTATTTGGATTTCGGTCTTTAAAAACAAAAATACCTCCAGCCTGATTTAAAATGAAAGAATTTTTTTTGTCAGAAGTCTGAGTTCCAAAATAGTCAGAATCGTTTTTTATGTTTTGATTACTTAGTGTTACTCCAACCTGGTTGTTGTTGAAAACGGCAGATCCTGCTGGATTGACACTAATAGCGGATAAGTCTCCTCCAACTGCTCCAAAAGCACCACTCATGGCTCTAAATCTGGCAGTTCCAGTTAAATTGTCTTGTGCATAACGCATCGCATCTGAAACTTCCTGTGAATATGACGCGCTGACAGTTAGTCCTGTAATGATTAGGAAAAATATTTTTTTCATTATGATTTTTGTTTAGTGTGTGATATTAGATGGGTAAAAGAAGGAAATTGTTACCTTCTTCCACCACCGCCTCCGCCGTAAGATCTTCCACCTCCGCCTCCGCCGCCAGATGATCTCATTCCTCCGCCTCCGCCACTATTCATAGAACGTGATGGGCTAGGAGAGTAGCTTCTTGATGGAGTGTTACTACTATTGTTGTAACTTCTATTAGTCGTGCTTGATCTGTTAGAATAATTGTAGTTACCGTTTGTGTTTCCTTGAGAGTAGCTTCTTCTGTTTGAGAAAGTCGGACTTGAGCTGTCGTAAGTTCTGCCATTTACAGAACTTCTTCTGTAGTCAGAAAAGCTGTTAGATCTGTTAGTGTAATTTCTGTTGGTGGTGTAACTGTTTCTGTTAGTAGAGTAACTTCTATTAGAAAAGCTTCTGTCTGAGATGTAATTTCTATTCGATGCATATCCTCTATTATAAGCGTAGTTACGTCCTCCGTAGTAAGCTGCAGATCCTCTTCTTCCGTAGTTGTAAGAGTAGTTAGCGTAGTAACGAGGCCCCCAGTAACTTGGGTATCCCCATCCTCCCCAATAACCTGGGTAGCCGTATCCCCAAGCGTATCCAGGATACCCCCAGTAGCCGCCGTAGTAACCACCCCAGTAACCTCCATAACCCCATCCGTAATATGGATATCCCCATCCAAGACCGAATGACCATGTTGGGTTGGAGTAAACATTTACTGAAACGTCTGAATTACTGCTTCCCCATGCTGGATAAGCGGTAACAGCTGCAGTTTGTGTACTGTCGTTTTCCGAATAATTACCATAACTGTCTACATCTGTAAAGATTTCGGTTGGCTGATTATCGTCTTGTAACGATCTAAAATAATCTTTGTATTGATTGTTTGTTTCTGTGGTATTTGATTGAGCATATCTGTTGGAGTAGTTACCGTACACGCCATCATTGTCATGATAAGATGTATTTTGGTAAGAACCACATGATGCTAATAGAAAACTCAATAATCCAATTAAGTAAAAATGACTTGAGTTTTGGCGGTGAGTAGTATAAGTTTTCATATCTGTGGTGTTTTTTATTGTTGCACATTACAAAAATAGTTAGTTTTGTCAAACTATTTAGTTAAAATTATTAAAACAAAATTTGTGCCAAACTATATAAATATATGAGTAAGAACCTTACTACAAGATCAGAAGATTATTCTAAATGGTATAACGAACTGGTTGTAAAAGCAGATCTGGCTGAAAATTCAGGGGTCAGAGGTTGTATGGTAATCAAACCATACGGATATGCTATCTGGGAAAAAATGCAGGCTGAATTAGATCGTATGTTCAAGGAAACTGGACATCAAAATGCTTACTTTCCTTTATTCGTGCCGAAAAGCATGTTTGAAGCAGAGGAAAAAAACGCAGAAGGATTTGCAAAAGAATGTGCGGTTGTAACGCATTATAGATTAAAAAATGATGAGGAAAGACCTGGGAAATTAATGGTTGATCCGAATGCAAAATTAGAAGAAGAACTTATTGTTCGTCCTACAAGTGAGGCGATCATTTGGTCTACATATAAAGGATGGGTTCAGTCTTATAGAGACTTACCATTATTAATAAACCAATGGGCCAATGTGGTTCGCTGGGAAATGCGTACGCGTTTATTTTTAAGAACTGCCGAATTTTTATGGCAGGAAGGACATACAGCACACGCAACAAAGGCTGAAGCATTAGAAGAATCAGAAAAAATGATGAATGTGTATGCTGATTTTGCTGAAAACTTTATGGCAATTCCAGTCGTTAAAGGTTTTAAAACCGAATCAGAACGTTTTGCTGGTGCAGATGAAACATATTGTATTGAAGCATTAATGCAAGACGGAAAAGCACTGCAAGCAGGGACTTCTCATTTCTTGGGACAGAATTTTGCAAAAGCTTTTGATGTGAAATTTGCAAATGCAGAAGGTAAACAAGAGCACGTATGGGGGACATCATGGGGAGTTTCTACTCGTTTGATGGGAGCTTTGATTATGACGCACTCTGATGACCAGGGGTTGGTATTGCCTCCAAATTTGGCGCCAATACAAGTTGTAATTGTTCCTATTCATAAAACAGATGAACAATTGGCGGAAATTACAGCTGCAGTTAATGAATTGACAGCTAAGTTAAGAAAGCTGAAAATTTCGGTTAAGTATGATGACAGAACAACTCAAAAGCCAGGATTTAAATTTGCTGAGTGGGAATTAAAAGGTGTGCCTGTTAGAATCGCTGTTGGTCCAAAAGATTTAGAAAACGGAACTTTTGAGGTAGCAAGACGCGATAATTTGACGAAAGAAGTCGTTTCTAACGAAAAAATCGTAGATCACGTAAATAATCTTTTAGAGCAGATTCAAGCAGACTTATTTACAAAAGCTTTAGAGTATCGCAATACTCATATTACAGAAGTAAATAATTTTGAGGAATTTAAGGAAATTTTAGAAGGTAAAGGAGGTTTTATTTCAGCTCATTGGGATGGAACTCCGGAGACAGAGGAAAAAATAAAAGACTTGACAAAAGCGACTATTAGATGTATTCCTTTGGATGCTGTAGAAGAGGCGGGAACCTGCGTGTTTACTGGGAAACCTTCTGCTAAGAGAGTGCTTTTTGCTAAGGCGTATTAAAAATTTATATATTTTTTTGCATTAGGTGTTGCGTAAATAAAAATTAGATGTATCTTTGCATCCGCAATACAGAAGCATGGTCCGTTCGTCTATCGGTTAGGACGCCAGGTTTTCATCCTGGTAAGGGGGGTTCGATTCCCCCACGGACTACAAGTTATATTACATATTGAAAAGTTTCCAAACTTAGGAGAATTATGGTCCGTTCGTCTAGGGGTTAGGACGCCAGGTTTTCATCCTGGTAACAGGGGTTCGATTCCCCTACGGACTACAAAATTAGTTGTAAATAAGTTTTGTAAAACAGAAATTGGTGTCTCGGTTTTTGTTTTATTAGTTAAAACCAAAGTGATTGTTTTTTGCAATTGTGGGAGGTTTTTCTTTTTTAACTAGTATTTATAATAATTATTACATCTAAAATTAAAAGAAATGGCAAATCATAAGTCAGCATTAAAAAGAATCAGAAGTAACGAAAAAAGAAGAGTTCTTAATAGATATCAGCACAAAACTACTCGTAATGCTATCAAAGCATTAAGATTAGCTACTGATAAATCTGATGCGACTGCAAAATTATCAACTGTAATTTCTATGATTGATAAATTAGCTAAAAAGAACATCATTCATGATAATAAAGCTTCTAACTTGAAGTCTAAATTAACTAAACACGTTGCTAAATTGTAATTAAACAATTTATCTAAATTATATTAAAGTCCTCTTAAAGAGGACTTTTTTGGTTTATATCTGTAATGAAACTCCAATTTTAAAATATATTAAGATTGGAATTTTGAGTTTTTTAGTATTGAATTTAATCTGTTTTTGAATTAAAATCTTTATCCCATTTTTTTCTTTAAATATTCCAGCATCGCCTGTGTAATTGGTTTTGAAAGAAAATCTATTATAATAGGATATTTTTTTGCTTTGGCAAGATCTTCAGGATCTATAGTGGATGACAGTACAATTACTTTTGCACTGTTGAATTCAGAATAAGCTTGAGAAGTAAAATGATCTAGAAATTCCCAGCCACCCATAACTGGCATGTTTAGGTCTAGAAAGATTAATTCAGGTTTCTTACTGATTTTGTTGTTATATTTTAAGTTATTGAAATGGCTTAAGGCCTCTTCACCATTATGAACGCTAATGACTTCTTGGGAAAATGAAGATTTTGCGATTACTTTTTTGCACAGCATTAATGTGATTGGATCGTCATCTATACATAAAATCTGTTCAAACATATATTAGTTTTTAAATGTTATAGTAAATGTTGTTCCTTTATTGACTTCGCTGTCAATGCTGATTGTTCCTCCCATCGTTTCTACCTGTGATTTTACCAAATATAAACCTAATCCTTTACTGTCAGGATAATTGTGGAATCTTTGGTATAGTCCAAAAACTTTATCGCGATTTCGTTCCAAGTCAATCCCAATTCCGTTGTCTTTAAAAGTTAATACAGCTTGATTGTCAATTTGATCAGCAACTATTGAGATTTTTAACTTCCTATTTTCAGATTTATATTTTATTGAATTCGTTAATAGGTTAAGTAAAATGCTTTCAATATAAGCTTTGTTAGTATTAAGAAGCGGAACTTTGTCAAATTTTAATTTAATAATAGGTTTATGTAATTCTATTTGAAAAGATAATTGGCTGAAAACATTTTCAAAAACTTCTTTTAAAGATACTTCTTCTTTCTGCATCGAAGGGTTGTCTTTAATAATGATGACCTTTACAAGATCGTTAATAGTTTCGTTTAATAAGTGAGTCGATTTGGTAAAGCCGGCTAGAATTTCTTTCAATTCTTCATCTTCGATTGGAATATCTTCTATTAAATTTAAAAGTCCAATTAAGTTCGATAAAGGTGCTCTTAAATTATGCGAAGTGATATACGAGAACTGTTTTAGATCTTTATTGTTTTGAGTCAGCTCGCGTATAAGGTGTTCTTTTTCGGTTTCCAGTTTCTTTTCATCAGTAATATCTCTTTGAATGGAAATCCAGTGGGTTATAATGCCTTCATTGTTAAAAATAGGAATCATGGCAAACCGAACCCAGTATTCTTCCTGTGTTTTGGTGTAGGTTATGGTTTCAATTACACACTCTTCTTCATTTTTAATGGCTCTAAGGAGTTTTTTTAATTCCTCCGAATCAGATTTTGGACCTTTAAAGATGTTGGCAGATTTTCCAATTATTTCATTAGATCTGTAGCCAGACATTTGAGAAAAGGCTGGGTTAACATAAACAATTCTCGGGATTTTACGGTCAACAGAGTTGGCTTCGGTAATTAAAATAGAATCTTTAGATTGAGTAATTACTGTTTCTAGAAGTTTTAATCGCTGTTCTTCTTCTTTTTGTTTGGTGATGTCCTGAATGGCTCCAATCATTCTGATCGCTCTTCCGTTTTCATCTTTCAATAAAAATCCACGGTCAAGAACATATTTGTAAGTTCCATCGGCACATCTAAAACGGTATTGATCCTGCCATTTTTCTGTTTTTTGTTCAATGAAAGAATATAATTTAATCGACATTCGGATGCTGTCTTCCGGATGAATTTTGTCAAACCACCATTTTGAAGTTTTTCCAACTTCTTCTGGTTTATAGCCGAAAACACTTTCAATTCCCTTATTCCAGTTGATGCTGTCTTCTGGAATTTTCCAATCCCAAATAGTATCACTAGTCGCTTTTGCTACTATGTCATACTTTTCATTTGATTCCTTAATTTCTTGATTGGTTTCCTGCAGTTTTTCAAAAACAGAAATATTTTTATTTTCATTTTTAGAAAGTATATATTTGAAAATAAATCCAGTAGTTAAAATAATAAAAGCGTCTTTCAGAAGAAATAAAAAGGAATATTTTGGTTCAAAAAAGTATTTAGTAATTATGTTGTGGCCTGCTGCAGCCACAATTAGCGATATGATAACGTAAACAAGAGTAATTTGTATAGTTTTACTTTTCATCACTCAAATATAGTTAAATTAACTATAACTATACAATAAGAAAAGTTCATTTTGGCACCTAAATTAACACTGGATTAACGAACTAATTACTTGGATATACGCAAACTATCGCAGAAACGTTTTTTTTATCAAAATAAAGTGTACTTTTGCACCCATTAAAAAACACAAATGGAATCTATTAGAAATATTGCAATTATTGCCCATGTCGATCACGGTAAGACCACTTTGGTTGATAAAATTATGTATCACTGTCAATTATTTCGTGAAAACGAAAATACAGGTGATTTAATCCTAGATAATAATGATTTAGAGCGTGAGAGAGGTATTACTATTACTTCAAAAAACGTTTCTGTTCAATATAAAGGAACAAAAATCAATATTATCGATACTCCTGGCCACGCGGATTTTGGAGGTGAAGTAGAACGTGTATTGAACATGGCTGATGGTGTTTGTTTGCTTGTGGATGCTTTTGAAGGTCCAATGCCGCAAACACGTTTCGTATTGCAAAAAGCGATTGACTTAGGTTTAAAGCCATGTGTGGTTATCAATAAAGTGGATAAAGAAAACTGTACTCCTGAAGAAGTTCATGAAAAAGTTTTCGACTTAATGTTTGAGTTAGGTGCAACTGAAGAACAATTGGATTTCCCAACTGTTTACGGTTCTGCTAAAAACAACTGGATGTCAGATGACTGGAAAGTTCAAACACAAAACATTGAGCCATTATTAGACATGGTAATTGCAAATGTTCCTGCTCCTAAAGTTTCTGAAGGAACTCCTCAAATGTTGATTACTTCTTTAGATTTCTCTTCTTTTACAGGTCGTATCGCTATTGGACGTCTAGAAAGAGGTGTTTTAAAAGAAGGAATGCCAATTTCTTTGGTAAAAAGAGATGGGAAAATCATCAAATCAAGAATTAAAGAATTACATACTTTCGAAGGTTTAGGCCGTAGAAAAGTTGATCAAGTGGTTGCAGGAGATATTTGTGCTGTAGTAGGTATTGAAGGTTTTGAAATTGGTGATACAATCGCTGACTTTGAAAATCCAGAAGCTTTACAGACAATTGCTATCGACGAGCCAACCATGAGTATGTTGTTTACAATTAACGATTCACCTTTCTTTGGTAAAGAAGGTAAATTTGTTACTTCTAGACATATCCGTGAAAGATTAACAAAGGAGCTTGAGAAAAACTTAGCAATGAAAGTTGGAGAAACTGATTCTGCTGATAAATTTATGGTTTTTGGTCGTGGTGTACTTCACTTATCTGTTCTTATTGAAACAATGAGAAGAGAAGGGTACGAGCTTCAAATTGGTCAGCCGCAAGTAATCATCAAAGAAATTGATGGAGTTAAATGTGAGCCAATTGAGGAATTAACTATCGATTTACCAGAAAATCTTTCAGGTAGAGCAGTTGAATTCGTTACAATCCGTAAAGGTGAAATGCTTTCTATGGAAGGTAAAGGCGAGCGAATGATTGTTAAATTTAATATCCCGTCTCGTGGAATTATCGGTTTAAGAAATCAATTGCTTACTGCTACAGCTGGTGAAGCTATTATGGCACACCGTTTCATTGGATACGAACCATACAAAGGAGAAATTCCTGGACGTAACAACGGTTCATTAATTTCTATGGAAAATGGAAAAGCAATTCCTTACTCTATCGATAAATTACAAGATCGTGGTAAATTCTTCGTTGATCCAAACGAGGATATCTATGAAGGTCAGGTAATTGGAGAAAATACTCGTAGCGATGATATGACAGTTAACGTTACTAAAACGAAAAAACTTTCTAACGTACGTTCTTCAGGAGCTGATGATAAAGCTAGAATTATTCCAGCTATCAAATTCTCTTTAGAAGAAGCTTTAGAGTACATTCAGAAAGATGAGTATGTTGAAGTTACTCCAAAATCTTTACGTTTAAGAAAAATTTACTTGAACGAAAATGATAGAAAAAGATTTAAAATCTAATACATTTTAAATTTCGATATAAAAAATCCCAAATTCCCATTAAGGAGTTTGGGATTCTTTTTTATAATTTAGTTTGGACTTTAGAATTTCAAACATTGGATTTTTAATACATTACCTTTTCAAGCTAAAATGACCACCGGCCTTTCGTCCATCTTCGAGTTTTATTGTAAACCAATAATCATCTGCTGGCATTTGTGAATTATTATAAATACCATTCCATCCTTGGCTAAAAGGAGAGAGTTGTTGGAGCAATTTTCCATATCTATCATAAATAAATATAACAGCATTTTTATAGATAGGATCATTTATTCCGTTTAAATTCCAATAATCATTATAACCATCATTATTTGGAGTGAAAAACTTAGGAGCATCCAGAACAGCAAAACTTCTAGTAATTATTCCTGGACATCCATTTTTATTTCCAATAATTAATTGATGAAATCCTCCTGGGACATTTTGAAAAAAAGGAGAATCTTGTAATGTTGTAGTTTCTCCATTTTGATAGCGAATGCTATAGGTGTAATTATTATTTTCGAAAAGCTCTACAGCCACTTCATTTTCTTGTTCAAGATCATTTATTTTAATGTCTTTTATTTTTGGAATATGCAAGAGCTTAACTCGTAACGTTCTGTTGGCTATGCAACCATTTGCATTTTTTATCTGAAGGGTGTATTCTCCTTCACTATTTACTTGAATTGAAGATTCGGTAGAACCATTCGACCATAAAAATGAATAATCTTTTACTTGATCTGGCGACAAACTTGAGTCTAATGTTACAAATGAGTCTGGATCTGATTCACAAATTGTTTTTTCATCTTCGGCTGTTATTTGTGGTAATGGAGTAACAATAAGATTAAATTTTCCTGTTCCATAGCATCCTTCATTGTTTTCAGCTCTTAAAATAATTTCTTTTTGATTTTGATTTACATTATATATACCTTTCAGTTCATCTTTTCCAATAGAAGCATTATTTTCATTTTCATAAAATAATAATCGAACATCAGAGGGTAAATTTGATTTTATTTTTATATTATCTTTAATTTTATCTAGATCAAATGCAGTATTATTGTTTCCTAAGTCACATTCATTTACATCGTCAGCAGGAATTATGATACTTGTATTTGCATGAAGTATTACTGAGGTAATCTCATAACAACTAGAATTGGGCTGCGTGATTTTTGCATAAATAATCTCGTCTGGTATAGTATTTCTATAAGCTGGTTCAATTGAATTTATATTGTTTGTATCATTTTCAGCATCTGAAATAGAATGATAAAAATATACTTCATAATCTTTATTTCCTAAAGTAAGACTTTCGTTTGCATTTGGCAACCCAAACAAAGCTAGTCCATCAGTTGGATTATCATCCTGAGTATCACATTGAATAAGTTTATAAGGAGTTTTACGTATTTTTGGTGAATCGTATATAGTTATAGTTTTTTCAAGTGGTTCCTTCTGTTCCCCATTGACGGTTTTTATTAGAGTTACTTTATATTCGCCAGCCTTTGTATAGGTATGATAAGAATCTTTACTATTTGATTTCTGCCCATCTCCAAAATTCCATAAAACACTATCTATTTTTTCATTAGATTTTATGAAGAAGTGCGTTGACTGTCCTAAACAATTAAATTCATAATCGAAAGAATAAAGAAATAAAGAGGTAATAAATGGAGGTAGTCCTAATTTTATTTCTCCTTTAGTTAAGTTAATACTGTTAGGCATATAATTACAACTTGTACCATCTGATTCAGGATTGTTTATTACAGATAATTTAGTTGAATTCGCATTTACTAAATTTTGATATCCAGCACGATAAATTTTTTCATCGATTGCAAGTTGTAATGCACCAGCAACATTCGTTGATGAATTTATTGTTTTAATCGAACCAGCGATATTTGAACTTAATAAATCAAATTGAACAAGATCGCTTCCAGTCGAATTCCCATTTATGTCGAATTGATTGGTAGTAATGTATAGTTTTTTAGATTTAGGAGAAAATTCAACACCATAAGGATTTGCTCCGCTAAGAATAATTTTGTCATTTGAAACCTTACCAGTACTTGAATCAAAATCGTATAAAAAGACATTTCCGGTATTTCGAACAACATTTCCTTTTGGGTTTAATTGATTTGTTAATCTTGTTGACATATTTGCCATTGCAATTTTTTTTCCATTTGGAGAGGCTTTTAAATAACCAATTGCATTAGAATTATATCCTCCTAAAGGTATAAGTGTATTGGTTACCGTTTTTACTGGTTTTAAGTCAACTCCATTTGTTCCTATTTTAAAACTATAAAATGTATTTTTAAAATGAGTTATTACCCAAAAAGAAATACCATCACCATGCTGAATGGCCGTGATTTTTTCAGAGCATTTAAAATTTACATCTTCCGAATCGTTGGGATTATATGTAATTAATGGTATGTTTTTCTCTGTTGCTACAATATCACCTAATCCTCCGTTTAAACGTAAATCAACTGTTGAATAGTTTAATCCGCTATTTGGTGGATCTTCATCATTGTCTGGAAAATCATCTACATTTAATGGGTTTGGTTCATCGACAGTAAAAATGTAGTAGATATAAGGATTTTTAGGTTTTGGAACAATTATGGCAGATTGTGTACTTGATGAATGCCCTAACAACCCGTAACCATTGGGCATATTTTGATGTGTCTTATCATAAACAATTTTACCATCTGTATAAAAAAGTAAATTTCCATCTTTATCAGAAATAGTAGCACAGCCTTCGTTAGTATGTAACATACCATTTAAAAGAGGAACTGGACTTCCAGAATTAAAATCTAATCCTGCTCCTCCTCCAAAATACCATATGGCAGCTTCTTTTTGTGCAAATGTAAAAGATGAAAAAAGTAGGGTAAGGCTAAAAATTAGATTTCTTAAAAACATAACATTGATTTAAAACCAAAAATAGTAAAAATTGATTTTAAATGTGTAATATAATGAAATTCAATTTATTTACCTTTTCAAACTAAAATGACCTTTAATATTTCGGCCATCTGTAAAAAGTAAGGAAAACCAATAATCATCTGACGGGAGTGTCTGACCATTGAAAATACCATTCCATCCTGTACTGCTTTGGTTCATTTGTTTTAGCAGTTTTCCGTATCGGTCAAAAATAGAAATGGTATAATTTGGAAGAATATTTGAATTACTGATAGACCATAAATCATTATAACCATCTCCGTTTGGGGTAAAAAATCTAGGATAATCAATAACATATACAATGAAAGTATTCGATATACCGCATCCATTTTTATCTCGCGCAACCGCATTATAAATTCCCGGAAGTATTCTTGTGAATTCCGGATCATTCTGAAAAGTGACGCCATCAAGTGAAAATTCATAATCACCAACACCTGTATACTGAATCAAAACAGCATTATCATTACCTGAAAAATCTTTTACCACCGCATCAGTAATAATAGCAGGTTCAGATAAAATAACTTTAAATGTTTTAGTCTTTTCGCATACATTTACATCTTTTACAGTTACGGTATAATCTCCTGGATTAGTAATTATAATAGAATTAGAGGTTTCTCCGGTGCTCCATAAATAACTGCTGAATCCTGCTGTGACTGATAAGGTTTGATCGTCTCCTTTACATACATATACGGATTGATCTTCAAAATTGGGCGGATCAAATGTATTGACAACCAAATTTACAGCTGTAATGGCATAGCAATCTGGACCATTAACTACTCTGGCATAAATGGTTTGATGGTAAGCAGTTGTGTTTTCAAAAATGTTAGGAAGTGGATTTGTTTCGGCTAATGCATCTTCTGCTGTTAAATAATAAACCGCCTTAAGTCCCGTAGGAAGTCCTGTGATGATTTGAGGAGTAACTTCTCCATCTAAATCAAAATGATAAAGTCCATCTTGAGTTCCATCACCGTCGCAAGTACTGATTGGATTTGGATTAGCAACTGCTGTATTTGAGATTTGAAGCGTAACTTCTGCAATTTTATAGCAGTCAAATTGATTTTCTAATCGAGCATAAACAATCTGATTTGCAGTCTTATTGATGTAACTTTCAGGAGTTGCAATTGGATTTGTTTTATTTTGAGCATCAATGAATGTTTCATAATAACCTTCGTTTGAGATACTGGAAACATTATTTTTAACCATGTTATCAACTTTATTGATGTTGAAAATAGAAAATCCGTCATTATCATCGTCACATTGAACGATGGTTGTATTGGTAGAAAGAATTTCAGGAGCATAATCTATTTGGATCTCCCCAATTAGAGTACAGCTAGAAGGGCTCAACGTAACTTCAACACTGTATTTTCCGCTGTCTGTAACAGTGTAAGTTGGAGTAGAAGCAACCTGTACATTATTCTTAAACCATTTATATGAATATGCTGGAGATAACTTTGGATCTAATAAATACGTATCACCATAACATAACGGATTAGCATTAGAAGAAGTTCTATTTGGGCCAAAATCAATTTTAGAAGCAAAACTTCCGGCTTGTAAAAAAACAGCCGAATCATAATACCTGTTTTTGTCATCGGCAATAACCAATTTTATATGATAGGTTTTTCCTGCTGTAACATTGGTTTGTGCATTCATAACAACTGTCTGGCCCGCATAATTTACTGGACTTGAATTGTTATTTAAACCATTAAAATAATGTTCATTGATTGCAGGACAGCCATCATAACGGTCGCCATTTGGAGCAATTCCTCCTTCAATTTTTGGACGTACATTTGTAGAAGAAAGCGGAGTTGAAGTGTTGGGTAAAACTGCTAAGTTCTTATAAGATTCAGAAGTTCCCACTTCTTTAATTAAAAAAGCAAATCCATCTGAATATTCGCAGGGATAAAAATATTGATATTCGTTTGAAGCAAAAATATAATTGAAACTTAAAAAATCAGTAAGTGGTACAAAATCAAATTCTATTGAAGTAGCATTTATAGAATTAATACCCAAAATTTGATTCAAATCTGTATCGCCAACCCAAGCCGGATTTCCTCCGCCCATATCACTAAAATAAGGGCCAATTGCTTCAGTACTTGTAGAGGTAGTTAAAATGATGCCTTCTTTAAAAGGAAAATTGCTTGTTCCTGCACTAAAATAAGCAAAACTGTTTTTTCCGGGTGTGTAGGTATCTCCAATTCCAGTTGTATTACTAACAGCAGCACATGAGCTGTTTACTAAAACATTCTCAACGAGCTGCTGTGGTGTTCTTTGATCGTCAATTGTTATTGCTTGTGCCTTTACCTTGACAGATAAAAGACAGAGCAATAATAAAAGTATAAATCTTTGTAACGAATCCATAGTATAACAAATATACTATAAATCCCGACTTTTTAGTAGTTTGTAAGAAAAGTAAATGAATAAAAATGTCCAGACTGATACAATAATAACGGCAGCATAATCAACTCCATATTGTCCGTCTAAATCAACTCCCATTTGCGAACTGATATTTCTAACAACAGAAAGACGCGGGCCGGGATTAACAATTAAGTTAGACATTGATTCTAAGGGAAGAAACTGTGTGATTTTATCGCCGGTGTTACTATCTGGGAAAATTTTAAAAACTAAAATTCCTTTGAAGATTCCTTCAAGAATACTCCATACCAAAAGAAAACCTAGTGCAAAAGCAGAACGTTTTACCAAAATTCCTAAAAACAAACAGAAAGAAAAGAAACCTGTAAGCTTTACGAAAAAGGCTAAAAGATAATCCAAATCACTGAAAATAATTCCAAACTCAGTATACGATGAAAAGCTTAAACCCAGTAATAAACTCATTATAAAAACAAAAACAGTAGAGCAGAAAGCAAATACCACAACAGTAAGAAATTTTGAAAGAATGAATTCTTTTTTGCTTAAACCGTCAATTAAATTTTGTTTTAAAGTGCCGTAACTATATTCATTTGCCATCATAGAAACAATTACAATAGCAAGAAAGAATTTTAGCCAAGCAGCAACATAAGTATTAAAATGCCAGATAAACGGAAAATTAAAAATTCCCATTTCGGCAAGATGAAATTTAAAAGGGCCAATGTCGAATTTTATTGAAGCTATTAAGGCAATAAACGAAAGTAAAATGAAATACGTGAGTGTAAGAACACGGCTGGCTTTGTTTTTCCAGATTTTTTGTAATTCTATTGAGATAAGTCTTTTCATGGCTTAGTTGGTTTTTGAAGTAGTGTTTTTGGTTAAGGCTAAAAATTGAGCTTCCAGGCTGGTTTTACGTTTTACCAGATGACTTAAAACAATATTTTTTGAGAATAAAAACTGGTTTAATTCTGAAGCAGCAAGATCAGATTTTAAGTAAACCAAAATCTTTCCTTCTTCCTCCGTAATTCGGTCTATAGCCGAATGATTTTCCAGAGCTGATTTTAAAAGAGTATTATCATTTGATGAAATTTCAAAAAAGCCTTCGTTAGCCGACATCGCATCAACGGAACCTGAATATAAAATTTCACCTTTTCGTAAAACTACTACATGCGAACATACTTTTTCTACTTCATCCAGCAAATGCGAAGCCAGTAAAATGGTAGTTCCCTGAGCTGCAATTTCTTTGATGATGTCACGAATCTGGTGAATTCCCTGTGGATCTAAACCATTTGTTGGTTCATCTAAAATTAAAATTTCTGGATCATTTAAAAGTGCCGAAGCAATTGCCAGACGTTGTTTCATTCCTAAAGAAAAAGTGCTGAATTTTGAATCTTTTCTTTCGGTAAGACCAACCAAATCAAGTTTTTCAATGATTTTAGAATAATCAATACTTTTGATTTTACAGACAAGTTTTAGATTTTCTTCTGCTGTCATGTACGGATAAAAGTTTGGGCGTTCTATAATCGCGCCTACTTTTTTCAAAGCTTCATGAGTTTCTATCTTTCCATCAAACCATTTGTAATTGCCTGAGGTTTTATTAACAACATTTAAAACAATTCCTAAGGTTGTAGATTTTCCACTTCCGTTAGGACCTAAAATTCCGTAAACGTGACCTTTTTGTATAGAAAAAGATACATTTTTGAGCGCCTGAATACGTCCGTATTTTTTGCTGAGATTCTCGATAGTAAGTATGGTTTCCAAATTTATTTCGGTTTTAGTTTTTAGTAAGACGAATCAAGTTCTATATTGTTACGTTAAATTTAATTTTCTCTAAATTTGTACTAAAGATATTCAAAATGAGTGAACCTTTAATGGTGTTAAAGAAACCTTCTTATCCTTTAACACAACCACTTTTAAGTTATTTGGAGAGATTTGAACGTATTTCGAAAGTTTCGATTTTTTACGATGACTTACTACGCTTTTCCGGTTCAATCAATGTGTATGATAAAAATGACAACGATACTTTATGGATTCGGGTATATTACGGAGAATTTGAAAGAGATGAAATTGATTTAAATCTAAAAAAAATCTATTCTCTTCTGCATTCAGATGGAAACAGCGAAATCATTCAATATCTAAATGTTGATGCGATTGATTACTGTACTTTCGGAAATTCGAAACCTTTCCGAATCAAAGTCCGAAATATTCTCAACGATAACTACGTTCATTTCTACATTAAAAAAGCAGATGCATCTAGGATTTACGGACTTGAATTAGAAGATATTCTTTCGCCAGATAAAATCAACTTTTTAGTGTATAATGATACATTAATTGAAGAACATATTATTGGGATTCCAGGCGATGTTTTTATGGATACATTATTGGATAAATGTACCGAAATGGAAAAAGCCCAGATTGCCAAAGAGTTTGTAAAATTCAACGAACGTTGCATGATTAGGCTTTTAGGAGATATGCGGGCTTACAATTATGTAATTGTTCCTATTCATGATTTTGATCAAGTAGTCTATAAAATCCGTCCGATTGATTTTGATCAGCAGTGTTACGAAGGAAATTTTAAAGTATATCGTCCGCAGTTTTTCAAAGAAAATTTTCCAATGATTCAGCTGATTAAGGAAAAATTGGAAGAACGTTCTATTATTCAATACAAAGATGAAGAAAGAGCGATTTTAGCAAAGCGTATTCACTCCGCCGAAACCAGAATTAAAAAATTACTGAATATTATGTGCCACGATACCATTTCGACTCAGGAGCATTTAAACCAGTTAAAAATGGAATTGTACCGATATACCAATGATATGAAGTTTAAAAATGCCAAATCAATGGGGCACATTATGCATGCTGCGTTTGAGTTTATTACCCGTAACTTTAAGAACACAAACCTAGTATAATCGATCTAAACTTATAAGACATAAATTTATGAAAAAGACCTTTTTAATAACCGTTTCAATTGTTTTATTAGCCTGTCAGCAGCAATCTGGTTCTGATTTAAAAGAGCTGTATTCGCTTCCCAAAAAATTAAAAGAAGTTTCGGGAATTACCTATTTTCCAGAAACCAAACTGATTTACACTTTAGAAGACAGTGGTAATAAAAACGCAATTTATGCTATTGATTCAAAAGGGAAACTGGCAAAAACTATAAAAATTGAAAATGCTGCAAATGTTGATTGGGAAGATATTACCAAAGACAAAGCAGGGAATATCTACATTGGAGATTTTGGAAATAACGATAACGAACGCAGAGATTTGTGTATTTATAAAGTGGCCAAAAATCAGTTGAATAAAGATCAGGCTTCCGCCGAATATAAAATCTCATTTTCGTATCCGGAACAAAAAGAATTTCCGCCAAAGAAAAAAGAAATGTTTTTTGATGTAGAAGGTTTCTATGAGCAGAATGGTTATTTCTACCTTTTCACTAAAAACCGAAGCAAAGGCTTTGATGGAACTGCTTTTATCTACAAAATTAAAAATGCTGCAGGAACTCAGAAAGCAGTTAAAATTGGAGAATTTAAAACGTGTAATAATTACAATCACTGTGTGCTGACAAGCGCTACAATTAGCCCAGACGGAAAAAAAGTAGTTTTATTAAGTCACGATAAAATTGTTTTATTTAAAGGTTTCAAAGGAGATTTATTCCATAAAGGCACACAAACCGAGATTAGCCTAAATCATTTCTCTCAAAAAGAAGCTATCGTTTTTAAAGACAACAACACTTTGTTGATAGCTGATGAAAAAACAAATAAAATAGGAGGAAAGGTTTATGAGTTTGCTCTAAGTCGCTAAGGTTCTAGGTACTGAGGTTCTAAGAAAAGAGTAGCCACGAATTCACGAATTTTACTTAAATTATTCGTGAATTCGTGGCTAAAAATTTTTATAGTTTTGGTTCGTTACAGCTTACTGCAATTTTTAAATAAAGAATAAAAAAAACATTCGTGAATTCGTGGCTAAAAACCTTTGTCACTTTGCAGCTTTGTTCCTCTGAACCTAAAATTAAAAACTATATGCCGCTCCAAAAATCACCCTTCCAACTTCATCAGGAGATTTAAAATAAGATATTCTGGCTGTGATTACGTTGATTGCATTTAACCAAAGTCCGCCGCCGTAATCCTGATGCCATTTTCTTGAATTTTCACCATCAAGCCAGATTCTTCCGTAGTCGAAACCACCCAGAATTCCGTAAGTCATTGGTGCGACAGTTTTTCTGATTTTTCCAATACTTAAACGCAAATCAGAACTTTGAGAGAAGTACGAACTTCCTAAGAAACGCTCATTTCTAAATCCGCGTAAATCAGTATCGCCGCCCAGAGCAGCACCTTGATAAAATTCGTAATTATTATTTAAGATTGCTTTTCCTTTAAAATAAGTAGCCAAAATCAATTGTCCGTTATGATCAATTTTGTGTGTAAAACCTAAAACACTTTCCAGAGTAGGGAAGTTCTTTTTAGTTTCATCAAGATTGGTTGTCCAAGTTCCGGCAATCATAAAATGAATTCCTAAAGTTGGTTTTGCAGCAAAATCGGCATTTTTAAATTGATATTTTACTTTTAAACTTCCAAAATTCTGACTATCAAAAATATCAGGATTTACAATCCCTGGAATATTAATAAATCTATTTTCAGTATCTTCAACTGTCATTCTTTCGAAAATAGGCTGAATGCTAAATTCACTTCCATATCTTCCAACGTGTCTTATAGCACCAGAAGCATTAAATTTTCGAATTCGTACACGATTATAATCCATTCCCACTTCCTTATTATCGTATGTGGTTTCGTTTCCGTAACCAAAATAATTCATCGCAAAATTTGGAGTCGTGTACAATGATTCAACATCAATTACCCATTTTCCTAACAATCCAGGAAAATGTGCTGCATAATTAAACTCTAAACCGCCAGTTGCAAAATAATAAAAAGCATTTACTATGTGTCTTTGTGTATACGGATTCTGTTTGAAATTATTAACCGTATAATTTAAATTAATACCCACTTTTACCCCATCATCAGGATTGAAACCAACATTAGGAAGTCCAGAAATCACATTGTATTTTGGTCTTTCATAATTGTACAAATTGACATCATAATCATCTGTCAACTGAGTCTGTGTTTTCGAATCAAGATTATACGTGTTTTCTTTTGATTTAAAATCATAGACAATTACCTTTCTTCCGTTTTCGATTGTATATGTATCATTGTTCTGACCACCAATTAGACGGATTTTAATTCTGGATTTCTCATTTCCTTTTACCTCAAAAACATCATTATCATCCAAACCATAAATCCATAAGTTTTTAGTTTTAGCATCCGTTACATTTTTGGTATAAACCAATTCATCGCCTTCTTTTTTAACTCTGAAAACCTGAATTTCAATTCCTTTTTTCACATTATGATTCAAAACAAACTTGTCTTTTTTGTCTGTTCCCGCAATCATAACCGTTTTGCTCAAAACATCAGAATAACGAACCGCATATTTTTGAAGATCTTTTTTTCTGTTTTTTAGTTTCGCTTTGATTTCATCAATTGTCGCGTCTTGAACTTCTTTCGGCAGATTTTTAAAAGCAGTATCAATATCGCTGTCGCTTAAATTTTCCTGAATGTATTTCGCTTGTTCGATCCAGTCTTTTTCTGTTGCGGTTTTCAAAAATGCCAAATCCATAGGATAAGGTTCTCTGCTAAGCCATTTTACATTGTCAATTTTGTATTTGAAAGTTCGCATATGACGAAGCGCCGGAATATTCATTAAAATAGAAAGCAAAGCTCCATCGTATTTTACAAAAGCCTGATCACGATCTCGCGGAATAGGTCTGTAAACCACTTTTCCATTTTCCTTATATTCTGCCCAACGCCATTGATCGCTGTGTCGGTCCCAGTCACCCAAAAGCATATCAAATAAACGTGCCTTGATGTATTCTTTTTCATCAACCACATATTTTTCATCTTTATGAAGGTTCAGCATCATATCATCGGTGCCAATAATATTAGTTGGTTTTCCGAAGTTTTTCCCATCAAGATGATTATCTGCCGGTCTTTCTTCAACCATATACAATTGATCGCCAAAACCTGCATTAAATTCACCCAAACCATTTTGTTTTGGAATATAATACAAAATAGGATTTGTGTGTCTTAAGCCAATTTTATCAGACATACTTCCAATTGCAAAAGAAGAATAGGGATGTGAAGTCGTATAAAAATCAAATAAGAAATCTTCAGCATATGTCTTTTCAAAATCGTTTACGACATATTGATCTTTAAACGCAACCGACTGTAGAAAGACAGTAGCGCTTTTTTTCATGGCACGCATAACGTATTCTCGACCCTGTGGGTCTGACATTCGTAAAGAAACCGATTGATGTCCGCCGCCTTCGCGAATTGGTTTTAATCCGCCTTTTAAAGTATCTACTGTTGCAGTTGTAGCTTCAATTGGCATGCTGTAATATTTTCTGTAATGCTGTCCGAATAAAAATTTGTGAAACAAACTTTTCTCCGTCATTTTTGGAGAATAGATTGAAGTAGTCACTTTTGAAGGGAAATTATTTGGAATATCAGAAGCCCAGTTGATTTCTTTCGCTTTTATGATTTCACGCTCGAAAAGCATTTTTTCTTTATTGTTTTCATTTCCAAAAAAATTAACTTTAGCATCACCAGTTTTGTATAAAGTTAAAGTGGCGTATCCATTTCCACCATACGAAAAATCAAACGGATTTATGGCTCTTGCCGCTTCTGATTTTGATCCCGCGCCGCTGATAATCTGCTGAATATTTTCTTTACTGATATATTGTAGATTATGATCGTGTCCTGAAACTACAATTACATTTTTCTGCTTCTGCAATAGCGTCTTAATTCTTTTGGCATAAATTGTATATTGTTTATTCTGAATATCCTGCGGACTTACTCCGGAAGTTTTTCTCAATAAATTAATAAAAGATCCAATTACAGGAAGCGGAATTTTTTTCTCTAAAGGAAACAATTGTTTTTCTAATGAAAATTGTCCGCCGTGTGTTCCATTGCTTAATAAAGGATGATGAATGGCCAAAACAACTGTTTTCTCCTGATTTTTATTTAATATACTTTCCAGTTCATCAAAGAAATCTTCGCGAGTTTTAATTTCGCAGTTATCATTTATAGTAGGGTGATCGTCCCAGTCTTCCAGGAACCACTCGCTGTCAACAGTTATTAACGCAGTAGTACTATCAATTTTTACATCTTCAATAGGACAAGTTTTTCTTGGCAGAAACGCTTTTTTATCATTTAAATATTTGGTCACAAAATCGGCTTGTTTTTCAAGACCTTTTATGCCGCTGTACCAATCGTGATTTCCGGGAATAAAAATGGTTTTACCTTTAAAACCTTCTGCTATTTTTAATTGGTTAGTCAATTTTGTTTCAGCTAAAGCCTTGTCTTCGGCATGTTTATCAGCAGGAAAACCTTTAGGATAAATGTTATCTCCTAAAAAAATAAGTGTCGATTTTTTATTGGCTTTTTTAAGTTTTTGATGTAAAAGATCAAGCGTTTGTTTGGCCTGTTCTTCATCTGCATTTCCAGCATCTCCAACCAGAAAAAACGTGTGTGCAATTTTTAGGGTATCTGTTGCGTTTTCTGTTTCGTTGGCGCTGACATTTTTTCCATATTGCGGCTTATGCGTCGCACAGGAATAAACAATGAATAGTGCCATTATTGCTGCTAAATAGTTTTTAATCGTAGCAATAAAATGATTATCCAAAAACAATTTCATAATTTAGTGGTATAAAAATATTCTTTATGAATCTAATAGAACAATCCGAGGATTTCGTCAGTAATTTACTCAAAGATAAACTTTCTAATTTATATTCTTATCATAATTTTAACCATACTTTCACCGTAGTTTCTGCGGTAAAAGAGTTGTGTAAAAAAGAAGATGTAGTAGGCGATGATAAAGAGGCACTTTTGGTTGCTGCTTGGTTTCATGACACTGGATATGTGAACGGATACGAAGACCACGAAGAGAAAAGTATTAAAATCGCTGCTGATTTTTTAAAAGAAAAAGGAAAATCTGCGGAGTTTATTGATAAAGTATCGGGTTTAATTCTGGCTACTGCTAAAGAATATCAGCCCAAAACTCATTTGGAAAAAATCATTAAAGATGCTGATTATGCTCATTTAATGGGAACCGAATATACTACAACCTGCGAATTGCTTCGATTGGAACTTAAAAACACAGGAATTGTAAGTTTTACAAATGCTGAGTGGACAAAAGAAAACTTGAATTTTCTGTTGAACAAACACCGTTTTTATACTGATTACGCTTTGAAAAAATGGCAGCCTTTAAAGGAAAAAAACCTGCTTTTGATTCAGAAAAAAATAAACAAACAGGAATTGAAAGCCGCTGCAGCGATCGAAGCAGAAAACAAAAAGAAAGGCAAAGACGAGAAACCAGAACGAGGTATTGATACTTTGTTTCGCGTTACACTTGGAAATCATACACGATTAAGCGGTATTGCCGATAGTAAGGCTAATATTCTATTGTCTGTCAATGCGATTATTATTTCGATTGCACTTTCTACAATCATCCCAAAATTAGATAGTCCAAAAAATGCACATTTAGTGGTGCCGACATTTGTTATGCTGATGTCAAGTGTTATTACGATTATTTTTGCGATTCTATCGACACGACCAAAAGTAACTTCGGGATATTTTACCCGTGCTGATGTAGAAGCCAGGAAAGTAAATTTGATGTTCTTCGGCAATTTCTATAAAATGCCTCTTGAAGATTATGATTGGGCCATGAACGAAATGATGAAAGACCGCGATTATTTGTATTCGACCATGATAAAAGATTTGTATTATCTTGGGTTGGTATTACAGCGAAAATATAACCTACTTAGAATTGCTTATAATTTATTTATGTTCGGAATTATTATTACAGTGATTTCGTTTGTAATTGCTTTTAAATCAATTTAAGTTTTGAAACACATAGAAACATAGGTTTTTGTTTGTGTAAAAGAATATAGAAAGAAACTAATTTCTAACACATAAATCAAAATATTTAAGGCTTTGTCGAAGTTTAAACTTTGACAAAGCCTTTTTAAATTTTAAAGAAATTACTATGTTTTTTGAAAGCTCAATTATTTAGTTGAGCTCATCTAATAAATCCTGATAAGTTATTTTTTTTACTGCAGAACTTGTCGTGTTATTAATCACTTTTACACGAATTGCTCGTAAACCAGAAACTCCCTGAAGATCTTCAACTTCAAATTGTTCAATTGAAGGTTCAAGTATTTTCTTGTGCTGCAAGTATTTAATGTATTTTAAATATTCTGCTTCTTCACTGTTTTGAGAATATACAATGGTGATTTTCTCTTTTTCGGTAATTCTTTCGTTTGTTCCTTTAATGTTCGATTTGTCAATTCGTTTTTTAACGACTTCATATCTAGCATTGTAAGTTCCGTCAACATCAAAACGTTTTTCATCCATTCTGAAACGGATAGAAAGCGGCTGGCTGAACACTAATATTAAAGAAGTCACATCCAATTCGTAAGGAAGAGATTCTTTAAGCTGATGATGTTCTAATTCCATTTCGCATAAAGTCTGTAACTGCCACAAACGAAGATTATGCAAATACATAATATCGAATGGTTTTGTTGGCGAAATCGAAGATCCAATGTACAAATTATGTTCTACACCATCGGTTTTAAAACGTTCGTAATAATGCGGATAAATCTGTTGTGCTTCAACTTGTTTTTTATCTAAAACAGTAGCCAGTCTTTTATTGATAATAGACATGGCATTGTCAAATTTCTTTCTTTCCTGATAAAACATTCCCGTTTTTTCGTCCAGACTTTCAAAATACAATTCTTCTAATTTTTCATTTTTAGCATTGCCTTTGGTGTTTTTCAGGATTGGGTGAATTTCTTCTTCAATATAACGCTGAATATGTTGCTCCGTATCAGCTTTTAGAGGGAAATCAAGTTCGCTTCGAAGTGATTCCAATTCGAATTTACGTTGTTCCAAAAGAACCAGATTTGAATTTGGTTTCTGATTATCAAAAATTTCCAGAAGCGCTGTAAGCTGATTTTTTAAATCAATTTTAACCGTTTCATTTCGATGTTCAGACGAGCTTTTAATGTCGATCTGTCCATATAATGGAAAAACATTTTTAAAGACAATTTCTTTGAAAATATAATCTTTCGTATGATTTATATTTTGGAAATAATTCTGAGATTCTTTTTTGAATTTCCAATACACACTTGGGTGAATTGTGGTGTATTCACGCTGAATAATCGCTTCAATCTGATGCTGCATATCAGTATTATAACGATCAATAGTATCGGTTAAATACGGCAGAACCAAATCTAGTTTTGTAGCGTTGACGCTGTTTAAATCTCTTGGGTTTTCTGAAACTAATTCAACGATTCCTAATAAATGATCGTCTTTTATGACAGGTGCAAAAACACAGCTTTGAATACCTTGTTTCAGCAAATGTTCGCCAAGTCGTTTGTTGTTAGATTCTTCGATGAATTTTTTGACATTCGAAATCACAAAAGGTTCTTTATTATCCAGTAGATTTTCAAATGAACATCCAAAAAATGCATTTTTACAATCCATTTCCTGATCTGATTTTAAAAGATAACTTTCCATGTGATTATCAAACTTCATAGGTCTGATAAACTTTTCTTCTTCAGGATTGTAGATTATAAAACCAACTTTTAAACTCGGAATCTTAAAGATAGATCTAAAGATGTTTTCTACAATATCTGTAGAAGTTACTCTCGAATTATCTGGTTTTAATAAGTTACTTTTTAAAGTTGAAATAGCGCTTTCTGTAGTTGCGTCAAACAAAGAAACAATTCCAAAACCTTTTAAAATCCAGCTTCCAGGAGGAAACTTTGATTTCCATAATTCTATGTTATTGTAATTGTCAATTAATTGATCAATATCATTTTGGGAAAGTTCAACTGATTTTTCGGTTGGAATAATCTCCATAAAATCAGCATTGTACATAATTCGGTAATGTCGTTCTACGCCTTCTTCATCTGGAATATCATAGAAAAAAGGTTTGTTAAAATCTATATTTTGATTGTAGTGATACGCTAATATCAAACAACAGTTATTAATATAGAATTGATGATCGTCGAAATCACGAATTTCCATATAAAATTCATCTCCCGCATTACGCAGAATTTTTTTGAAACGTTCTGTATAATTGAAAGAAATATTCTGAAATGGAATTGTAATTGCTTTTATTTCATTGTGAGTCAAAGCCGTCGGAAATAAATCGGCAGCGATATTTTTAATTAAAGCTTCATTTTTTCTGATCGTAGCAAGATCACGAATTCCAGTTCTAAATTCTGGAAAAGCTTCAACTTCTTTTAAAATGGCTTTGGCATAGTTAGATCGGTAATCTACATCAGATAAAGCAATTTCTTCAAAGGATTCAATTAGTTTATGAAATGAGATTATAGTTTCGAAAGGACTTTCTTTGGGTACGTGTCGATCCATCTGATAATTTTTTAGGTTACAAAATTAAGCATAAATTAAGAATGTGCGACATTTTATAATTTGTTTCATTTATAGTTCTATAATCAAAGTCCTTTATTTGTAAGGCTTTGTAAAAGGTAGTAATTATTTTAACTAAATATTAACACTGCTAATAACGGAACGATCGTTCCGTTATTATATCTTTGTACCATAATAATTAAATAATCAATAACTTAATCTAAAATAAAAATGAAAAATTTAGAAAACAAAGTTGCTATAGTAACAGGTGGAAACAGTGGAATAGGATATGCAGCAGCAGCTGATTTAGCAGCAAAAGGGGCAAAAGTAATTGTAACAGGCAGAAACAAAGAAGCTTTATCAAAAGCCGAAACTGAATTGAATGTTACTGGAATCGTAGCTGACCAATCTGATTTAAAATCGATTGATAATTTGGTTGAAGAAGTAAAAGCAAAATTCGGAAAAATTGATATTGTATTCCTAAATGCTGGTGTTGCTTCTTTTGCTCCAGTAGAACTTGCTCCAGAAGATCATTATGATACGATTATGAATGTAAACACAAAAGGAGTCTATTTTACCGTTCAAAAATTATTGCCAATTTTAAATGATGGTGGTTCTATTATTTTTAATACTTCGGTAAATGCGCATCTTGGAATGCCAAATTCAAGTGTGTATGCAGCAAGTAAAGCAGCGGTTTTATCTTTTAATAAAGTGTTTGCTGTAGAGTTAGCACCAAGAAAAATCAGAGTAAATGCGGTTTCTCCTGGTCCAGTTGAAACTCCGCTGTATGGAAAATTAGGTTTGCAAAAAGAAGAAGTAGAAGGGTTTGGAACTGTTTTGGGTGAGAAAATCTTGTTGAAACGTTTTGCTCAATCAGCTGAAATTGCCAAAACAGTTTCGTTTTTAGCATCAGATGATTCTTCTTTCATAACAGGAACTGAAATTGTGATCGATGGTGGACTTACTGTAAATGCTGTTGTATAATTTTTTTGACTAATTCAGGAACGATTGTTCCGTATTTTTGTATCTTTGTGAAAGTAATTTAATTTGAATATCATGGCTAGAACGAAAGAATTTAATGAAGATCAAGCTTTAGATAAAGCAATTGAGATTTTTTGGCACAAAGGTTACAACGGAACTTCGGCTCAGGATTTAGTAAATCATTTAGGATTAAGCCGTTCTAGTTTGTATGATACTTTTGGAGACAAGCAAAAGCTTTTCGTAAAGTCATTGAAACGATATCAGCATCAAAACCATGAGATACTTAAAGAATTTTTGGGAAATGCTGAAAACATAAAAACGGCTTTTACCGAAATTTTCAAGCAAGCTGTTGTAGAAAGTCTTCAAGACCGAATTACAAAAGGTTGTTTTATGGTAAATTCTGCTGTTGAATTAGCGATGCACGATTCTGAAATTGGAAAGATTGTTCTTGACAATCAGAAAACAGTTGAAGATATTTTTTATCAAGCCATAAAAAAAGGACAGGAGTCTGGACAAATTTCCAATAAAATGGAAGCTCGATCTTTAGCTCGTTTTATCTTTAATAATTATTCGGGAATCCGAGTTTTGGCTAGATCAGGCGAGAGAGACAAACAAGTTTACGATGATATTTTAAAATCGATTTTCGCTTTGTTTTAGAAAATCAATTGTAATAAAAAACGGCAGTTACATTTGTAACTGCCGTTTTCTGTTTTAGTAAGTAAGTAATAGAAAATGAAAACTTCTTAGCTTTTTTCTTCTTTATTGAAATACACTAAGTAGTAATACATTTGTTTTTCTTCATCCCAGCCTTTTTCAACAAATTTTTCTGCACTTTCAGGATTGATGAAATCCATTTTAATCTGAATGTGAGTATCCAGATTAATTACGTTTTTAATCGATTTTCTAGCGTCAGAAACTGCTGCGTTGGCAATAGGGAATGAGGTAACATCTTCGATGCTGTATTTTTCTCCTTTATCAACTTTATAGTTTTTAAATTCAGGGATCAAATCAGGATTGTCTAGTACTTCATTCAAGAAATTCTGCTCTTCAAACTGATCGTTTTTAGCGAAATAATTCACAGATCGGTTCATAAACATTACTTCCTCTTTCTTGTCTTCAGCTGGCAAAACCACGTCTTTTGCGAAGTTTTGACAGAATTTTAAATATTTTTTAGTGATGAAATTTTCATCTTCAAAAGCATCAACAGATAAAAAGTGCTCTAACCAGTAACGCGCGTCGTAACGGTTGCTATCTACAGTTAAGATTTTATATCCTTCTTCTTTTTTATAGTTGAAAATCAAACATCCTTTATCAAGTTTACTCAAGTTGATTCCTTGTTGTAAAATCATTTCAAGATTGCTTCCGTTTTCTTCAAACTGTAAAAAGTCTGCTTGCAATTCGCTTTTAAAAATTCCAATTGCATCCACAACATTGTTATCAATACTAAGATTGGTCAAATAGGTTACATAAACCTCTCCGTTTTTAATGTGCGGGTGATTTGACTGCTCGTATAAATGCTTCGTAATTTGTTTAGAAACCTCATGAACATTAGCCGGATTCGTGAAAATCTCAGTGGCAAATTTAAACATGTCGTTGTAATCCAAGTCCACTTCGTGTGCAAACTGATAATAGTTTTCTTCTTTTTCTCTAAAAGGCTTAAAAAAGAATTCTTTTATCAAAGGAACAATCTCATCATTTAAGTTAAATGGCTGCTCTGATAAAAAAATAGCCTCATTACGGCTTTTGTTTCCTACGCGGTGTATTGACAACGTGTCGATGTGGGTGTTGAATAAATTTATCATTTTTTCTAGGTGCTGAGGTTCTAAGATGCTAAGGTACTAAGGTTTAGTTCTATCTTTTACTTTTTTTATAAAAGAAACTAACATTCTTTCTACTTCACGACTATCCTCGTATAAGTTGTTAAAATCCTCTTCTTTTAAGTAGGATATATTTTTTGCAATTTCTAATTGTGTCTGCATTTCGAATAGAGATCCGACAGAAATGTTTAAAAAGCGTAAAAGATCTTTATCACTTTCTCTTCCAAATCCTTCTGCAATATTACTGGGAATAGAAATTGAGCTGCGTCTAATTTGGGAAGTTAATCCGAAGATTTCTTCTTTTGGAAATTTGTTTGTTAAGGAATAAATTTTGGTAATTAAGGTCATCGATTTTTGCCAAACCAATAAAGTTCTAAAATTGCTCATTTTAATATTTTTAATGAATAAAATTAAAAATAGGAAAAATCTTTCAAAAACAAAAACTTAGAACCTTAGCATCTTAGAACCTTAGAACCTCAAGTTAATTCCAATTCTCCTCAAACCCATAATCTTCGAAGCTGTCGTCGCCTTCAAACATATCAAGATCGTCTTCGTCTAGGTCGTCTTCAAATTCTCCGTAGATATCGTTGTGCATATCATCTGCTTCGAAGTTTTTTTCTGTTGCTTCATCTGGCATTTCACCATGAGAAAATAAAGTTTCTGGATAAGTTGCTCCAACAGCTTCTTCTTCGATCGCGGCCAATTCAACCAAGAATGTCCACATGCTAATGAAATCGTAAACGTAGATAATTTTTGTATTTTCTTTATCTAAAATACTAGATAACGGATAATCGTTCATGGTTCTTATTTCGCCAGGAACATCTCCTGTATCAAAAAGAGGAATTTCATCTTCTTGATTCCAAGTTTCATCACAAGTATAAAATGAAGCCACTTCTGATCCGTCAAAACCAAAAGCATTGAAGATTGCATTGTGTAAATCCTCAAGAGTATCGTCTTCAAGAATTGCAATGTCTCTGAAAATATCTTCTTCGGCGTCTAGAATTACTCTAAATTTATAAACCATAATCTTTGTTTTTATTGAGAGGTCAAAGGTAAAATATAAAAAATGAAATACGAATTACGAATCGTGATTTGTTGAAAAGATTTTAATCTCTTGTTTTTCTGTGTTTTAATTGCGTTTGATCCTGCAAGGTTTCCAAAACCTTGTAGGTCTCTGGATAGTTCAATAAAGTAATACCTACAAGGTTTTAAAAACCTTGCAGGAAAGAATTTGAAACTGAAAATTATTTCCTAGCCAATCTTTTTCGAATTTTATGATAATGTTTGTGATAAGTGCTATGACTTGGATAGCTTCTGCTTGAAGTCATATTATTAAAAATCAAAGCGGTTAAAAATAAGATTAAAACGCCAATAAGGACAGGCGAAATCACATACATATAACCTAACGCTTTTATTTGGGCAGAACCTGTAACTGCAATTAAAGCCGTAGCACCTCCGGGCGGATGCAATGTTTTAGTAATCTGCATGAATATAATGGAAAGAGAAACAGCAAGCGGAGCAGAAATATACACAATATCTGGCACTAGTTTGTTTACACTGACACCTATAAAAGCTGAAATAAGATGACCGCCAATTAAATTTCTGGGTTGTGAAAATGGACTTTGTATAATGCCATAAATCAAAACACTCGAAGCGCCAAAAGAGCCAATTAAATAAACGACATCACTACCTGTAAATTGTGAAGATTCGAGATAGGCTAATATCCCAATTCCGACGAAAGAACCTAAAAACGACCAAAAGTGTTCTTTATAATCAATTAAAGTTTCCTTGTAAAGGATATAACGTGTTTTGCGGTAGCTTCTTTTTATTTTTTCAGTTGGCATAATTATTTGATTAGACTTGGCGAATAACTATATACAGTGTAAGGGTAAATGGTTTTTGCGGTGTATTTTGAGATTAAACAAACGGCTAGAATTGGTACAAACAAAGTATAATCGTTTGTTAAGCCACATACTAAAAATATAGCAGTAAAAGGTGCATGAATACTGGCGCTTAAAACGGCTGCCATTCCGAGAATCATAAAGTTAACGGGAATTACATTTGCATGAAAAAAGCTGTTTAAAACCGAAGCCAGCAATAATCCTAAAAAAGCTCCAATAAATAGACTGGGCGCAAAAACACCCCCATCACCTCCAGAAGCTAATGTAACTGAGGTTACAATGGGTTTTAAAATTAAAATTGCAATAAATGTTAATGCTAAAGTTAGCGTTAATTGTATTTGAGAAGTTTCGAAGATTTCTTTAATTGAATGATATCCTTCGCCATATAACTGTGGGAAGAAGAATAATGAAATACTTAAAACGATAGAACCAATTAGTATTTTATAATAATGTCTTTCAATTTTAGAAAACTGTGATTTGAAAAATAGCACACAACGGGTTAGGTAAACTGAGTTTATTCCAGCTAAAATTCCCAAAAGAATGAAGTACGGAATTGCTTTCAAATGCCATGTTGTAATTGAAACGGCAAATAAAGATTCTTCTTTTAAAATAGTCAGCAAGCCAAAAGCAATTGCAACTGCTATTACATTAGAAATTATAAATGCTCGTGTTACTTTTCTTGAAATCACTTCAAAAGCAAACAAAATCCCAGCGATTGGACTGCTGAAAAGTGCGGTAACTCCCGCTGCAACTCCCGCACAAATCAATTCGGTTTTGTATTGGCGGAAAACATTTTCTTTTTCGTGAGCAACCGAACCAATTGTTGCCGTAGCGACAACTGTAGAAACCTCGATTCCTGTTGAACCTCCAAAAATTACGGTTAATAATCCGTTTATAAAGTGAGATGGAATTTTATAAGAAGGAAGATTTTTAGATTTTGATGCCGTACTTTCAAAAACTTCTTTGATGCCTTTGTTTTCTTTTTTCTTAAAAAGATATTGTCTTAAGAAATAAATTACGGATAATCCAAAAACAGGAAAAAGAATATAAAATAATGGATTAACTGATACTTCATGAAAGAAGATTTCTTCGTAATATTCAGTTATTTTCTTTAGTGAAATTCCGAGAAAGGCAGAAAGAAAGCCAATTAAGATAGAAACAATAACTAATTTTCGGAATTTGATTAATTGATGATTTTTTTTGATTTGCGCCGTTTTATTCATCACTATATATTTCAAAATCGCGTTTTTTGCGGATTACAAAATTAAGTATGAAATTCGGTTTTTTAATAAAAAATGGCTAATAAAGTGTGTTAAAATCAAGAAAACAGGAAAATTCTTTCGTGTATTTTACTTGGCAAAGTGATGAGAAATTGCTCGCAAAGTCGCGAAGACGCAAAGTTTTTTAAATAAATTCTTTGCGACTCTGCGACTTTGCGAGATTAAAAAATGACTTAATTATCTCTCGTAAAACTCTATTGGAAGCAAATCTGGATCGGCAATAAAAGTGAAACGCTTTTCAGTAGTTTCATCAATTCTAATCGGTTCAGATTCGATATTTTTTGAAGTTAGAAAAGCAACCGTTTCATTTAGATTTATGACTTCAAATGCCAGATGACGCAAACCAACAGCTTCTGGACGTGAAGGCCTTTGAGGAGGATTTGGAAAAGAAAACAACTCGACAACATACGTACCGTTTAAAGCCAGATCTAACTTATACGACTGGCGTTCTTCCCGATAGATTTCGCGGATAATCGTTAAACCTAAAATCTGAGTATAGAAATGTTTCGATTTTTCGTAATCAGAACATAAAATGGCAATATGATGGACTTTATTAAGAGTAAGCATTATTTTTGGTTTTCAGGTTCCTGATTTAATTTTCGAATTACTTTTGCGGGATTTCCAACTGCCAGCGAATTATCTGGAATATCTTTTGTAACAACAGATCCCGCTCCAATAACACAGCCTTTTCCAATAGTTACACCAGGACAGATAACCGAATTTCCGCCAATCCAGCAATCGTCTCCAATGGTAACAGGATACGCATTTTCCAAAGATTTTCTCAATTCAGCGTCAAGCGGATGTGAAGCGGTGTAAATTTGAACATTTGGAGCAATAAATACATTTGAACCAATATTGACAGGAGCACAATCTAAAACGACGCAGTTTACATTGAAATAAACGTTTTCTCCGCAGAAAATATTATAGCCGTAATCACAATGAAACGGAGGTTCGATGTAAAATCCAGGACCTGTATTTGGGATTAGTTCTTTTAAAATTTCTTTAGCTTTTTTGGTAACTCTGTATTCTTTTACATTAAGGCTGTGAAGAAGATTTTTAGCGTTTCGGCGCCCTTTTACTAATTCCGGATCAAAAGCATTGTAGTATTCTCCGGAAATCATTTTTTCTTTTTCTGTTTTCATATTAGGTATTACATTTTCGTCTTGGCGATCTTATCGTGTATTTTTGTGATTTCCTGCAAAGCTGCAGAAGAATACCAAGGCGTTAATTCGGCTTCGAGTAAATTGGCTTTTATTGCCGGATCTGTGGCAACAAGGGCTTTGGCTTCATCTATAGTTTCGACATTAAAAATATAAATGCCGCGGTATTTTCGGTCGTTTTTCATAAATGGTCCAGCCACAACTAGTTTTCCTTCTTTGGCTAATTTATTAATATTCGCCATGTGGCCTTCAAAGAGTTTTTGGGTTTCTTCTTTTGATGCTGTTGTGTTGGTTCCTGATTTTAAAAGGCAGAAAACATATTTTTTCATTCCGTATTCATCCGCATGAAGTGATTTGGCTAAAGTTTCATCATATTTTGTCTCGGTTTCTTGAGAAAAACCGATTACATTCATAAGTAGAAAAGCTAATAATAAGACTGATTTTTTCATATGAATATATTTTATATTTCGTTTTTTAACCTTCTGTATATATTTACTTCACTACTTGTTGCTGTGGTAAAGTAATTTCCATCATATGAAAAACCATATGCCTTTAACTCATAATCATGGAAAATTCTGAAACAGTTTTGAGTTTCACTTTCTATATATATGCTTTTATAATTTGGAGAAAAGATTAAATCGATAATTGGCCATTGTGTTGCCATAAATTCAATCGAATCACCAAACTTATTTGAGAAAGGAAGACCGCCGCCATCAACTCCGCCAACTGCTATTTTTTCATCAGAAAGTTTGCCAATTCCCATTGTCCATAATTCGTATGTGTTCATCCAATCCCAGCTGTCATCATAATCTCTTTCAATTAATTCAAATTTAGAACAATCGATTAAGCCTCTTCCTTGACTTGATACAACCAAAAGCATTTCAGGATTTTTTTTTGAAAAACCAACACTGTTTAAGCCGCCAATTGCGAATGTTTCTTTTTTCCAACCAGTTGGAACTTCAGCTTTTATTGTTTGATCAACTAATTTTTGAAGTCTTAATCTGTTTTCATCATCTGGATTGCTTTTTTTGCTGAAAAAATCCATTTAAGTTTATTTTTTAATTTATATTTAAAGCAGTTTCTTCAAAATAACAATCTGCCCTAAATGATACACATCATGCTGAATAATTCCATGAATATGTTCATAATAGGTATGACCATTATTGACATAGATTTTTGCTAAATCGGCATCATCAAAATCTTCAAAAAAAGTATTCCACGCCTCTTGTGATTTTGCCAGTGTTTGAAGTGACTGCTCCCAAGCGGCTTCTGATGGATCTAAAACAGGAACAAAATAATTATGATCTGGTGTAATAATCGTTTCACCCTGCATACGCTGTAAAATGTTTCTTCTCCATTGTATAAGGTGGTTTACAATTTCCCATATTGTATTTAATTTTGGATCTATTTTTTTATAGGCCTGTTCTGCGCTTACATTTTGTAAAGTGTCTGCCAGAGTGACCTCCAGCCAAGGATTTCCATTATAAATAGATTGATATAGGTTTGAAATTCTTTTGTTTTCTGACATGAGTTCTGGTTTTTTTTAATTCCTAGCTAAGATACAAATAAAGTAATCTACAACTCATCCTTAAAATTCTACAATTGGGTTATTATATATTTTTTAACAGGAAATGTTAAAATACATTTGCTTCATCAAAAACCAATATCATGAAAACCAGAATTACTTTTATTTTATTATTACTAAGCACTTTTACTTTTGCTCAAAATATTATTTCAGGAAAAGTAGTAGATCAGAAAGGAAAACCAGTTGCCGGTGCCAATATTTATCTTGACGGAACTTACGACGGAGCAACAAGTTCTGAAACAGGAGAGTTTTCTTTTGAAACTACAGAAACAGGAAATAAATTTTTAGTAGTCAGCTTTTTGCTTTTCGAAACTTTCAAACAAGAAATTGATGTTGCGAATTATAAAAACCAAACGGTTAAATTAAGAGAAAATATCAACGCGCTGGATGCAGTGGTTATTACAGCCGGAACTTTAGAATCTGGAGACAAAGCAAGAGTTTCAGTTTTAAAACCTTTAGATATTGTAACAACTGCAGGTTCTGCCGGAAATATAGTGGCGGCTTTACAAACATTGCCTGGAACACAAACTGTTGGTGAAGACGGACGTTTGTTTGTACGTGGAGGTGAAGCGAGCGAAACACAGACTTTTGTGGATGGAATTCGTGTAGCACAGCCTTACGGAGCGACAACTAACAATCTGCCAACAAGAAGCCGTTTTTCTCCTTTCTTATTCAGTGGAATTGCATTTTCCACTGGAGGTTACTCTGCCGAATATGGTGAAGCTTTATCAAGTGTTTTGCTTTTAAATACTCAGGATGAGGCAGATCATGAAAAAACAGATATTGGATTAATGACAGTTGGATTGAGTTTGGGAAATACTCAGAAATTCAAAAAAAGTTCTTTGAGTGTTAATATGATGTATGTGAATCTGGCGCCTTATCAGGCAGTAATTCCTCAAAATGTAAAATGGAATAGTCCTTATCAATCGCTTGGAGGTGAAACCGTTTACCGATATAATTTCACAAACGGAATCTTTAAATTATATGCTTCTTTCGATTCCGAAAGATTCGATTTGAACCAGAAAAATATCAACTTCGAAAATCCAATTAGAACTGATTTAAACAATAATAACTTCTATTTAAACTCTTCTTACAAAGGAACTTTTGGAACAGGCTGGCAGTTAACTTCAGGAATTAGTTATGGTTACAGCAAAAATAAAATCAAATATGATATTAATGATGTTGACAGCAATGAAAATGCAGCTCAGTTAAAACTGAAATTGCAGAAAAAAATCTCAAATCATTTCAAAGTTTCTTTTGGTACTGATTATTTCATTACAAGATTCAATGAAAACTTCAATGATAATACTTCTATTGATGTGGCAAATGGTTACGATTCTAACATTTTTGCCGCTTATACAGAAGCAGATATTTTATTCTCTAAAAATCTGGCGATGAAAGTAGGTTTTAGATATTCAAACAACAGTTTGTTAAACGAAAATAATATTGCACCTAGAGCTTCTATTGCTTACAAAGTTTCGAAAAGCAGTCAGTTCTCATTTGCTTACGGAGATTTTTCTCAAACGCCTGTGGTAGATTATGTCAAATTTTCAAAATACCATCAGTTTGAAAGTGAAAAAGCACAGCATTATATTTTAAATTACCAGTTTACACAGCCAGGTCAGACGTTTAGAGCCGAAGCATATTATAAAGATTACAGCAATTTGGTTCAATACAATACAAGAGATATTCAGTACAATTCAGTTTTCAATAACAACGGTTCAGGTTATGCAAAAGGATTGGATATTTTTTGGAGAGACAGCAATTTGTACAAAAACTTAGAATACTGGATTTCATATTCATATATAGATTCACAAAGACAATATAAAAACTTCCCAAATATGGCAACTCCAAGTTTTGTGGCCAATCATAATCTGTCTGTTGTAACGAAATATTTCATTACAGATTGGAAATCACAAATCGGATTTACAAATAGTTTCAGCACAGGACGTCCGTACAACGATCCAAACCAGACACAATTTATGAACGGAAAAACAAAATCATATAATAACTTGAGTTTCAATTGGGCGTATTTACTAACCACACAAAAAATCCTTTATTTCTCAGTTTCAAATGTTTTAGGGACAAAAAATATTTTTGGATACGATTATGCTAAAAATCCAGATCCAAGCGGTGTATATCAAAGACAAGCCGTTGTTCCAACAGCAGATAGATTCTTCTTCATAGGTTTCTTCTGGACAATCAGCCAGAATAAGAGTGAGAATCAGTTGAAAAATCTTTAAAAAGGTTCTAAGAGGCTAAGTTTCTGAGGTGCTAAGTTTTATATTGTAATGAAAAAATAAAACTAACCATAACCAAATAAACCTTAGAACCTTAGCTTCTGAGAACCTCAGAACCTTTTAAAAAACAATTCAGTAACCAAAATCAACAACTCAGCAGCATTTAATTTTAAAAGAGTAAAAACCACTATACTTTTGAAGTGTAAAATAAAAGGAACAAAGAAGCAAAGTGACAAAGGTTCAAAGTTTTAGAATCTTAATAATTAGAAAAAAGCCTTTGTCACTTTGCAACTCCAAACCTTTGAATCTTAAAAAAAGAACCTTAAAAAAAGAAATCATGACCAAAATTATTACCATAACTATTTTATTTATCTGCAGCTTAATGTCTGCTCAAAATGTGAAATTAACAGTTACTGTTTCAGGTTTAAAAAGTAACACAGGAACGGTTAAAGTAGGATTGTATAATTCAGACGGAACGTTTCTTAAAACCACATTCAAAAGTCTTGCTTCCGAAATTAAAAATAACAAAGCAGTGGTGACATTTGATAATCTTCCTGCTGGAGAATACGCCATTTCAACGTATCATGATGAGAACAACAACGGGAAACTAGACAAAAATATGATGGGAATTCCGTCTGAAGATTATGCTGCTTCCAATAATGCAAAAGGATTTATGGGGCCTCCTTCCTATAAAGATGCTAAATTTGATATCAATAAAGATTCAAAAATTGAAATTACATTATAATAAAAATAACTAATCCCTATAAACAAACCATTAAATAACTTATAAAATGAAAAAAATCATCACTTTAATTGCATTATTTGTAGTAGTAATAGCTTCGGCTCAAACACAATTTGAACAAGGAATGGCAAAGGCTTTCGGACTTTGGAAAGAAGGAAAAAATGCAGAAGCTTCGGCATTATTTGAAAGAATTGCAGCAGCAGAAAAAAACAGTTACTTGCCAAATTATTATGTTGCTCTAATCAATACTACAGCTGTTTTTACAGAAAAAGACAAAACTAAAATCGATCTATTGTTAACTAAAGCACAGGACGCGTTAGACATTGAGTTTATAAAAGACCAAAATAATGCCGAATTGTACGTGTTACAAGCTTTAATTTATACAGGATATGTAGTAGCTGACCCAATGACAAACGGAATGAAATATTCTGGTAAAGTGATGGAAGCTTACGCAAAAGCAAAAGCGATTGATCCAAATAACCCAAGAGCTGTATTTGGAGAAGCTGATTATCAGTTAGGAGGGGCAAAATGGACAGGTGTTGACACAAAACCTTTGTGTGCGCAAGTTGATAAATCTATTGAACTTTTTGCTACTTTTAAACCAGAAACTCCTTTTTCTCCAAAATGGGGATTAGACAGAGCTTTGGAAATCCAAAAAACTTGTAAATAATTTAATTCAAAGAAGTAATGACTTTAAAACCAAATCTACTTAAAGCATTGTTAGTAGGCGGAATCGTTTTTCTATTCTCCTTCCTGATTCGTTTTGCTTCATTTGGAATGGCAATTTTCAATAATAATTTGTACATATTTTTCTTGTACTGTATGCTTTACAGCGTTGTCCTTTATATTGTAAATGCTTCTCTATTTGTATATTTAGATAAGGTTTTTAAAGACAACAGATTTTCTAATAAAAGAATTTTTATAGGTTTTGTAAGCTCCTTTTTTGTTTCGATTTTCTTTGTTTTTCTACTTCGTGTTTTTACGAATGTAGTAATTGAAAGACGTCCGATATTAAGCTTTCTGGCAAATGAAGAAGCTTCAACATACATTGAAAATGCAGTCATTGCTTTTATTATTCTCCTAGTATTTCATGCCTTACATTTTTACAAAGCTTATCAGGAGAATAAAGTTATACAACAAAAGATTATTGCGGGAACGGCAAATGCCAAATTCGAAAGTTTAAAAAATCAGATCGACCCGCATTTTCTTTTTAATAGTTTGAATGTTTTAAGTTCTTTGATCGAAGAAAATCCCGACAATGCGCAGCGATTTACAACATCGTTATCTAAAATCTACAGATATGTTCTGGAACAAAAAGATAAAGAATTAGTTTCTGTAGAAGATGAATTATCGTTTGCTAAAACCTACATGAACCTTCTAAAAATGCGTTTCGAAAATAGTTTGTTTTACGAACTGCCAACAGAAAACATCAATCCAGACGCGAAAGTAGTGCCATTGTCTTTACAGCTTTTGCTCGAAAATACGGTGAAACACAATGTAGTAAGCGAACAAAAACCATTGCACATTCGAATTTTTATAGACAAAGATTATTTAGCAATACAAAATGATCTTCAGAAAAAAGAAGTACTTCAAGATAGACAAGGTGTTGGACTTCAGAATATTGTAAATCGATACGGAATTATAACTGATAGAAAAGTGAAAATTGAACAAGATGAAAAGAATTTCACAGTTAGGATTCCAATTTTAACTAAACAAATAACTGTCATGGATATAAGTACAGAATACAACGACGAAGCTAAAGCATATTACAGAGCTAAAAAAAGAGTAGAAGAGTTGAAAGGATTTTATGGAAATTTAATTTCATATTGCTGCGTGATTCCGTGTTTGGTTTTTATCAATTTACAATTCTCACCTGGATTTCAGTGGTTTTGGTTTTCAGCTTTAGGCTGGGGATTTGGAGTTGCGATGCATGCATTTAAGGTGTTTGGTTACAGCTCTGACTGGGAAGAAAGAAAAATTAGAGAAATTTTAGAAAAAGAGAATAATCAAAAAACTTGGAAATAATGACTGATAAAAATCATCTTGAGGGAGAACGATATTATCAAGCTCAAAAAAGAGTGAAAGAAATTAGAGAGTTTTATGAACATTTAACAGTTTACATTCTTGTAAATCCTATCGTAATTGTGGTAAACATTATGACTTCATCAGAATATTTATGGTTTGTATGGTGTTTGATGGGCTGGGGAATAGCGATTGTTTTACATGGATTGAAGGTTTTTAGCTTTCCGCCTTTTTTCAATAAAAAATGGGAAGAAAGAAAAATTAGAGAAATTCTGGAAAAAGAAAAAAATCAAAAAACTTGGGAATAATATGGAAACAAATTCTAATAATAACCCGGAAGAATACGAATTACAGCAATTGGCCAGCAAAAAGGTAGTTAAGTTAAAATCGTTTTATAAACATACATTTCTGTACCTGATTGCTTTAACACTTTACCTTTTAAAAGAATATACAGAACTGCCGCTGCATTTCATTCCGATTAATTTTTTAAATGATGTAGTAATCATTATTTGGTCGGCCGTATATGTTGGATCAGCTATAGATATGTTTGTCTCTTTCAGAATCTTTGGACATGAATGGGAAGAACGTAAATTGAGAAGTCTTTTAGAAAAGAAAAATAAAACACAAAAATGGGAATAATTATGGAAATGAATTTTAATGAAGAAGACAGATACATTCAGGCTCGCAAAAAAGTCGAAAGTATAAAAGGATTTTACGGAAATCTAGTTGCTTATATTTTAGTAAATGCAATTTTGATTTTTATAAATCTGTATACTTCACCCAAATATTTATGGTTTTTCTGGCCATTAATGTGGTGGGGAGTTGGAGTAGTTCTTCATGGATTAAAAGTTTTTGAAGTATTTCCTGTTCTTGGAAAAGGCTGGGAAGAAAGAAAAATCAAAGAGTTCATGGAAAAGGAAAAAGAGAACAAAAACAAATGGAAATAATTTAGATAAAAAAAATAAATATATGGGACGTTTTAGAAGACGCATGTACGAAGAATATGCACAAGGGTTCAGCTCAGATGAAGGCTATAACAATGCCTACAAAAAAGTAAAACGATTAAAAGGATTTTATTCGCATTTAAGAGTTTACATTATAGTAAACTTGATTATTATTGTTGCCAACATAAATAAAGATATTTTTACAGAAGGAATTCACGCCAGCGCATTGTCAGATTGGAGAACGTATTCGACTGCATTTTTCTGGGGAATTGGTTTAGCAGCTCACGCCTTATCGGTTTTTGGAAGAGACCTTTTCTTCAGCTCTGATTGGGAGCAGAAAAAGATCCAAAAATATATGGAGAAAGAAGCTGCAAATACAAATAAATGGGAGTAATTTTGATTTCGTATTTTTCAAATTTTACAATATAGTAAATGATCACATTAATTATAGAAGACGAAAAACCAGCAGCGAGATTGCTGCAAAGAAAGCTTGAAAAGTTAGAGGTAACCGTAGAAACGATGCTTCATTCGGTTGAAGAATCAGTAGAATGGTTTTCAAATAACCAGCATCCGGATTTGATTTTTTTGGACATTCAGCTGTCAGATGGTTTATCGTTTGAGATTTTTGAAAAAATAGATATTAAAAGTGCTATTATCTTTACAACGGCATACGATGAGTATGCCTTAAAAGCTTTTAAACTTAACAGTATAGATTACCTTCTTAAACCAATTGATGAAGATGATCTTGAAGCTGCAGTTTCAAAATTCAAATCCCGACTTCCAAAAGCTCCAGCTGAAACATCAAACCTGCAGTTGGATTTTGAGCAGATTCGCCAGATGTTGTCAAATCCTTTCGAGAAAACTTATAAAAAGCGTTTTACAGTGAAAATTGGACAGCATTTAAAAGTCATCAATACAGAAGAAATCGAATGTTTTTTCAGTGAAAATAAAGGAACTTACATTCATACTTTCGAAAACCGCGATTATTTAATTGATTCAACGCTGGAAATTTTAGAGCAGGAATTAGACAAGAAGGATTTTTTTCGCGTAAGCAGAAAATTTATTGTTCCGCTAAAAGCAATTAAAGAAATTCAGGTCTATACCAATTCTCGTTTAAAAGTGATTTTACCAAGTTATAAAGATGATGAGGTTATTGTGAGCCGAGAAAAAGTGCAGGATTTTAAGAGTTGGTTGGGGTAGTTTTTTTTGTGAGATGTGAGATGTGAGAAGAAAGAAGAAAGAAAATGTTGTTCCCGTGGAAAAAGCCATAGGCTCGATACATATTGTAGGGCAGGATTTCATCCGGTTTCGTTTTATATAAAAGCATAGCAATAAAAAAAGAGCCATTTGGCTCTTTTTTTATGTTTTAATATTTGATTTTTATTTGCTCAAACGGTGTAATGTATACGTCATGGCACTTAAAAGGAAAAATGCCATAATTTGGTGGATTAACCCTAAAGCCAATGGAACGCTGTACAATAAAGTGAAAACGCCTAGCGCAAACTGAATGAAAACAAAAACAACTAAAGTCTTGATTCCGTTTGATTGTGTATTGGTAAGGGTGTATTTTCTGCTTTTGAAGAAAAGGAAAAGAATCATCGCAACCACTACATAAGCAAAAGTTCTGTGCACAAACTGAACACCACTTTTCCCTTCAATTAAATTTTTAATTAAAGAAGACTGCTCAATAAAAACCGATTCGTGAATAAATTCTCCATCGCTCATTAAAGGCCAGTGATTGTGAATTAATCCAGCATTTAAACCTGCCACAAATCCGCCGTAAATAATTTGGATTAATAAAGCGACTAAAGCAAAACGAGCAATTTTACGAAGCGGTAAAATCTTGTTGATATTTCTTTCTGGATAAATTAAATCTAGTGCCACCCAAAGCGTGTAAGCGAAAGTGATAAACGCAAAAGTTAAATGTAATGAAAGTCTAAAATGGCTTACATCTGGATTGTCAATTAATCCGCTTTTTACCATAAACCATCCTAAGAAACCTTGGAAAGCTCCCATTGCTAGAAGCACAATGCATTTTTTAATGGTTGGAGTATCTAATTTTTTTCTAACTAAAAAGTAAACGAAAGGCACAAAGAAAACCAAACCGATAATACGCCCGATAAAACGGTGAAACCATTCCCAGAAATAAATGAATTTATAATCTGATAATTGAAAATCATTGTGAATATTGATTTTCTGATATTCAGGGAATTTTTTGTATTCGTCAAAAGCGGCCTGCCATTTGGCTTCTGTTAAAGGAGGGAAGGTGTCGGTTACTAAATGCCAGTCGGTCATTGATAAACCTGAATTGGTTAAACGAGTAATTCCACCCACGACAACCATTAAAAATAATAAAACACAACCCGATAGTAACCAAATGATTACTGATTTATTTTCTTTTTTCATTCTTTTCCGATTAATTCGATTTCGTTGATTTTGTTTTTGGTTTTTCTTTCTCTTCTCTTTATATAAAGCTTTAATGATGTAAAGTTTACTATGATATTGGTAGATAAGATAACTATCATAAAGATTATTCTGTATAGATAGCTTTCTATACCAACTGTTATTTTAAAATAATCAATTAAGACTATATTTTGAAATAGTGCGGCTATAATCATTATAGCGGATACGGAAACAATACTGATTAAAAAAAAGAAGATTTTATGTTTGTAGTGATTATTATCGGTTCTATTAATTTTTCTAATAAAAACAATATTAGTTACTAAAACTATTACTATTAGAATTGTTAAAAAAATAGCACCTAAAATGTCCATTAATTTTTAGGTTTTAAGTTTAATTTCTCAGCTCTTTTAATCACAAAATCATAAGCCGCTTGATATTCATTCGGAATATCGCCTTCTAAAATGGCTTCTTTCACCGCTTCTTTCAAAATACCAATTTCGCGTGAAGGTTTCAAATCAAACATTTCCATAATTTCCTCTCCTGTAATTGGCGGTTGGAAATTACGAACGTGATCGCGTTCTTCAACTTCCACAATTTTTCTGCGGACAACTTCGAAGTTTTTATGGTATTTTTTGAATTTCGCTGGATTTTTGGTTGTGATATCCGCCTCACATAAAGTCATTAAATCTTCTACATCTTCACCCGCATCAAAAACCAAACGACGAACCGCGCTGTCAGTCACAATATCCTGCGCCAAAACAATCGGACGAGAACTCATGATAACCATTTTCTGAACGAATTTCATTTTATGGTTTAAAGGCATGTGCAAACGTTCGAATATTTTCTTAGCCATTTTTCCTCCAAGAAATTCATGTCCGTGAAAAGTCCATCCTTGTTTTTTGTTGAAACGTTTTGTTGGCGCTTTTCCAATATCATGCAATAAAGCCGACCAACGTAACCAAACATCATCTGTATTTGGGCAAATGTTATCTACAACTTCCAGCGTATGATAAAAATTATTTTTATGAGTATGACCTTCGATTTCTTCCACCTGATTCAAGGCGGTTAATTCAGGTAAAATTAAATCTAAAAGACCCGTTTTGTATAAAAGTAAAAATCCAGTTGAAGGTTTATCGGTTAGAAGTATTTTGTTTAATTCGTCAACAATTCTTTCACCAGAAATAATTTTGATACGATCGGCATTTTTTGTGATGGCATTTAGTGAATCTTCTTCAATTTCAAAATTCAGCTGAGTCGCAAAACGAATCGCGCGAAGCATTCTCAATGGATCATCAGAATATGTTATATCTGGATCTAAAGGCGTTTTGATTGTTTTATTCTCTAAATCTGTTAATCCGTTAAAAGGATCTAAAAGATCTCCGAAATTATTTTCGTTTAAGGATAAAGCCAATGCATTAATGGTAAAATCACGACGGTTTTGATCGTCTTGAAGTGTTCCGTTTTCAACAATCGGGTTGCGGCTGTCACGGTTATACGATTCTTTTCGCGCGCCTACAAATTCAATATCGGTATCTTCAAAGCGAAGCATTGCTGTTCCGTAGGTTTTAAATACTTGAACTTTTGGTTTGTTTGGAAGCAAATTAGAAACTTTAAGTGCTAATTCAATTCCGCTCCCAACTGCCACAACGTCGATGTCTTTTTTCGAACCTCGTTTTAAAAGTAAATCACGAACAAATCCGCCGATTACATACGAGTCAACGTTTAATTCTTGAGAAGCTTTCGAAATGATATCGAAGATTTTGTTTTGTAAAGCAGATTTATAGTTTGTTTGTATAGCCACGAATTCACTAATTTTTATAAAATAATACGTTTATGTTCAAGCGAGGAAGAATTAAAGTTTGCTAAAATCGCTAACTTATTTTTAGAAACTTTTAGATAATTAAGACATTGTGAAATGTACTTTGGATGTAAAAAATCACTTGATTTTATTTCAAGTATAATTTGATCAAACAAAACAAAATCAGCATAAAACTTGTGATTTAATATAATGTCTTTATAATTTACCAAATATTCTTTTTCTCTTTCAAATGGAATATTGGCTTTTTTGAACTCATATTCTAAAGCATCTTTATATACGATTTCAGAAAACCCTCCACCTAAATTTCTATGAACATCAAATAAAATTCCCATTATCTGATAGCTTTCTTGCTGATACAATATTTTTGTCATGATCTAAATTTTTCCGCCACGAATTCACGAATTTTTCTAATTAATTTAAAAAGTTAATTCGTGAATTTGTGGCTACTATTTAGAATACAACTTTCAATTTTTGTATTGAAAATGTTTTTGGAATTTTATGGTTGCAAATTTACAACATAGAAAATGCCTTTTATAATCTATTGTTCACTTTTTTGAATAAATTCACAATTTTTCAATTGAATTTTATGAAAATAAAAAAACGGTGGTGAGTACTATACGAATTAAATCTAAATTTTCCGCCACGAATTCACGAATTATTTTAATTAATTTTAAAAAAATGTGATATTCAATTACTCGAATTTATTCGAAACTAAACTCAGAGATTTAAAAAAATAAATTTGTGAATTTTGTCATGATCTAGATTTTCCGCCACGAATTCACGAATTAATTTTAATCATTTCGAATAATTTGTGCAATGAATTACCCGAATTCATTCGGAACTAAACTCAGAGATTGTAAAAAAATGAATTCTTGAATTTTGTCATGATCTGGATTTTCCGCCACGAATTCACGAATTATTTTAATTAATTTTTAAAAAAAATGTGATATTGAATTACCCGAATTTATTCGAAACTAAACTCAGAGATTGTGAAAAAAATGAATTCTTGAATTTTGTCATGATTTAAATTTTCCGCCACGAATTCACGAATTAATTTTAATCATTTCGAAGAATTTTTGCAATGAATTACCCGAATTCATTCGGAACTAAACTCAGAGATTATAAAAAAGGAATTCTTGAATTTTTTCATGATCTAGATTTTCCGCCACGAATTCACGGATTACTTTTAATCATTTCGGATAAATTTGTGCAGTGAATTACCCGAATTCATTCGAAACTAAACTCAGAGATTTAAAAAAATAAATTCTTGAATTTTGTCATGATCTAGATTTTCCCCATGAATTCACGAATTACTTTTAATCATTTCGAATAATTTGCGCAATGAATTACCCAAATTCATTTGAAACTAAACTCAGAGATTGTAAAAAAATAAATTCGTGAATTCGTGGCGGAAAAAAATATACACATATAAAACAAATCAATTGAGATAATCCATTTTTAGAAATGCAATTTGTATTTTTGAATCATACAAAAACGTACAAATGAAAATTGTTATATCTCCAGCGAAATCATTGAATTTCGAAAAAGAATTACCAACATCTCAATATACAGAACCATCTTTTTTAAAAGAAGCGCGAGTGGTTCATAAAGTGGTTAAACAAAAAAAGCCAGCTGAATTATCAGAATTAATGTCAATCTCAGACAAACTAGCCGATTTAAACTGGAAAAGAAATCAGGATTGGAAAACGCCTTTTACTCCTGAAAATGCCCGTCCGGCGGTTTATACTTTTGATGGCGATGTTTATACAGGATTAGATGCTTATACTATTCCGTTAGAAAAATTAGATGTTCTACAAGATAAACTTAGAATCTTATCGGGTCTTTACGGACTTTTAAAACCACTTGATTTAATGCAGGCGTACCGTTTAGAAATGGGAACTAAAATGCCAGTTGGAGAATCTAAAAATCTTCACGATTTCTGGAAACCAACTGTTACAAAAGCTTTAAATAAAGAATTAAAAAAAGGGGATTTGTTTGTGAACTTGGCAAGTAACGAATATTTTTCTGCGGTTGATGTTAAAGCTTTAAAAGTGCCTGTAATTACTCCAGATTTCAAAGATTACAAAGATGGAAAACTAAAAATGATCAGCTTCTTTGCGAAAAAGGCGAGAGGAATGATGGTTCGTTATATTATCGATACAAATGCTGAAACTATTGATGATTTAAAAGGTTTCAATTATGAAGGATATCAATTTGATGCGAATCTTTCAAAAGGAAATCATTTAGTTTTTACAAGATAGTTTTTTTAAGATGCTGAGGTTCTAAGTTACTGAGGTTCTAAGTTTTTTTAAAGAGTCGGAGACTCGAAATATATTGTAGGCAGGGATTTCTAATCCCTGTGATATGTCCAGATAAAATAAACCGATCATAAAAAACAACGCCGAATTCAATCAAGAATTCGGCGTTTATGCGTATTATAAAATTATTATTATCATTAATGCATTGCGTCGGCTGCACTAATTTTGTTCTTCCCTTTTTTGATAAAGAGAATAATCGGTATGCAACATAAAAACATGATTCCTAGATACATGAAAATATCCATATAAGCCATTACGGTACTTTGCTTCATTACAGAAAGTTCTATAAGCTGATATGCTTTTTTCAAAGCAACATCGGCGCTATAACCTTTTGCCATGAAGGCACGCTGCATGCCTGCAATACGTTGCTGTACGTCGAATTTGGCAGGATCTAAATTATTAATTAAATCAACTCGGTGTGACTGGCTGAAACGTGTGATGAAAGTGGTAATAATGGCAATACCAAAAGATCCACCTAACTGACGCATCATTCCGCTAAAAGCCGCACCTTCACCAATTTGCTTTCCTTTTAAGGTTGAAAGAGTAAGGGTTGTAATAGGAACGAAAAGCAGTCCTAAACCAATACCTCTTAAAATTAAAGGCCAATACATATGTTCTACACCAGTATCTGGAGTCATTCTAGTGTACATCATAAAAGTAAAGAAGAAGAAAATTAAAAATCCTACTCCTACCATATATGCTTGTGGCACACCTTTCTGAATCATATTACCTACAAACGGCATCATAAACGCAGTTGTAATGGATCCTGGAATTAATAATAAACCAGCATCAGTTGCAGTCCATCCTAAAATAGACTGTGTGTAAATTGGGATAATTAATGTTGATCCGTATAAACCGAAACCAAGAATGAAAGACATTAAAGTTCCGATTCTTAAATTTCCGTCTTTTAGAACACTTAGATTTACGATTGGGTGTTTATAAGTAAGCTCTCTCCAGATAAACAACAACAATCCAAAAACAGTAACAACACTTAGGGTTACGATTAAAGAATCATTAAACCAATCGTCCTGTTGTCCGTGTTCCAAAACGAATTGTAAAGAACCAATAAAGGTACTCAACAAAATAATTCCCCACCAGTCAACCTGATTTGCTTTTAGTTTCTCACCGTATTTTGGACTTCTAACGAAAGTTAAAGCCAAAACTGTAGCGATAATTCCAAGTGGAATATTAATATAGAAAATATAAGGCCAAGAATAATTGTCTACTAAATATCCTCCCAAAGGTGGACCTAAAGTTGGACCTACAATTACACCCATTCCATAAATTGCCTGTGCCATACCACGTTTTGCAACGGGATAACTTTCTGTAATAATGGTTTGGGCTGTCACTAATAACGCTCCACCACCCATACCTTGTACGAATCGGAAAGCTACCAGTTCCCATATATTTGAGGCATTACCACACAAGAAGGAACAAACGGTGAATATTATGATCGAAGCCACAAAATAATTACGTCGTCCAAATTGCTGTGACAGCCAGCTTGTCATCGGAATTACAATAACATTCGCAATGGCGTATGCTGTAATTACCCATGCCACATCGGTCAAGGTTGCCCCAAGACTTCCGCGCATGTCTGTAAGCGCTACGTTTACAATCGTGGTATCAACAATTTCCAGCAGTGCACAAAGTACTGCCGTAATCGTAATGACAACACGTCTGAAACCGTATTCTACTAAATCGTCGTCTTGTACTGCTGTTGCCATTTATTTTATTTCAAATGTACATCTACATCAACATTCATTCCTGGGCGTAATAATTTTACTTTTTCAGGATCGTTTGATTGGTCGATACTAATTTTTACTGGTAATCTTTGAATTGTTTTCACGAAGTTTCCTGTAGCATTGTCAGGAGGTAATAATGAAAAACGAGATCCTGTTGCAGGTGAAAAAGATGTTACAGTACCTTTAAATTCATAGTTTGGATATGCATCAACTTTTAAACTTACTTTTTGTCCCACAACCATTTTGTTCAATTGAGTTTCTTTAAAGTTTGCTACAACCCAAGCTTCGCTATTGTTAATGATATAGAATAAAGATTGTCCTGGCTGAACCAATTGTCCTGGCTGAATATCTACTTTAGAAACTTGACCATCAATTGCAGCAGTAACAACAGTATAAGAAAGGTTTAAGTGAGCAACATCAAGCATTGTTTTTGCTTTTTTGATGTTTGCTGCTGCAACTTCTGTTTGTTTATCAGATACTTTAGATTTTGACTGGATAACTGATTTTTGGTAAGAACTTGCTCTTTGTTGTTGTTCTAAAACACGCACTTGGTTTTCAGCTTCATCTTTTGCAGCCTGAGCTTGCTCAAATTGTTGCTTTGTAATAGTATGTGTTTTGTATAAGTTATTGTAACGGTTAAAATCGTTTGTAAGCTGTCTCAATCTGATTTTCGCACTTTCGATAGAACCTGTAGCAGATCTCATTTGAGCATCAGAAACTGAAATACTCGCATTTGCACTTCCAATATCGGCTTTTGCAGCTTCAAATTGACCTTCAGCTCCTAGTAAAGCAGCATTTGCCTCATCGATTTTTAACTGATAATCTCTCTTATCGATTGTAAATAAAGTATCACCTTTTTTTACATAGTCATTATCTTTCACATACACTTTGCTGATATATCCTGACACTCTCGGGATAATAGGGTTCATTCTTTTTTCTATTTGAGCATCATCTGTTTCTTCGTGAGCTTGAGAGTGAAGATATTTAGATATTCCGTAAGTTCCGCCTCCTAAAATCAGAACTGCAAGTATGATGATGAATTTTTTATTTGTTTTTTTCTTTTCCATGAGAGCTGTCGATTATATTTTTGAAAGATTGAATGATTGTGATAATTGTCCTGATACCGAAAGTAATTCGTAATATTTTTGAATGATTGTTGCTTTTGCTACCGCAGTGTTGATTTTTGCACTTAATTGCTCAACGTCTGCTTCCACCAAATCATTGGTATCTGCTAAACCATTGTCAAATTTGTCTTTTACAAGTCTGTAATTTTCAGATGCTTGCTGAAGTGCTTCTTCGTAAACAACACTTTGATTGATCGCTAAGTCATAATCTTCAATAGATTTTTGAACTTCTACTTTAATACGGTCGGTCATAATAGCTTCAGTATTTTTAACTTCCAAAGCTTTGCTTTCTGCTTCTTTTACGTGCGAACTATTTTTCAGAATTCCAGATAAATCATACGATAAACCTATACCGAAATTCATGGCATATTTTACTGTAATAATGTCTTTAAGATCTAAAGCCGTATATCCACCAAGTAATGAAAGAGTAGGATAATAGCCTGATTTTGCAATTTTAACATTAGCTTCTGAAGCTTTTTGTTGTAAACGAATCGCTTCTAAATCTTTTCTGTTTTCAAGTGCTATTGCATCAGACGTTGGTGCATTAGTTGTTTTTAAATTGAAGAAATCTTCTTCATTAACTTGAATTTTTACAGATGGCTCTAATTTAAGTAATGTCGTTAGATAAAAGTTGATGTTATTGATATTATTATTAGCTTCATCAATAGATAATTGTGTTTTTGAAACTAACAATTGCGCTTTCAATAAATCATTTCTTGGAATAATTCCGTTTTTTTCTAATTCAGTAAAATCCGTAACACGTTGTTTCGCACTTTTTTGGTTTTCGTTTAAAACATCTAAAGTTTTCTGTGCTTTATATAAAGCCGTGTAATACGTAATTACTCTTAAAGCAACATCTTCTTTTGTTTTGGCAGCGTTTACACTTTCTGCTTCGTACAAACTTTCAGAAGCATTTATGCTGTTTTGGATTTTAAATCCTGCAAAGATTGGAAGGCTTAAATTTGCCATACCTAACATTGCCTGATCCGGAGATGGCATTGGTTCAGAACTTGACTGACCGCCATTGTGCATATCAATAGAAGCTTTTGTTAATCGCTGGTATTGACCTGAAATTTTTAAGTCCGGATATTGGTTGTTTTTAACCGATTGAAGTTCATATTTTTTTGAGTTCACCTTAGTGTTGGCAAGCGTAACCTCGTTACTCTTTTCCCAAGCCATTTTTACGGCTTCATCTAAGGTTAAACTTGTTTTCTCTTGTGCTTCTATTGAAGATATTCCGATAAAGAAAACTCCAAAGAGCATTAATTGACTAATTTTCATAAACAAGTAGCGCTTTTATAGTTTGTTGAATGTGCTTTGTAAGATTGTTTTTAATGTAATTGTTAAACATTTCTTCGGTTTTTAAATCCAGTAATTCTTCGAAGAATGAGCGATTCATATGAAAGTGAAAAAAGGTTCCAATAATCGTAGGCGTAATCAGCGGAATGTTGAGATCTTTTCTAAAAACTCCCTGATCTTGACCTTGTTTAATAATACTTTCGACTGATTTTAAATTTCCTTTTTTAAGTTCGGTGAAAGCTTGAAGGCTTTTTTCTCTTTTTTTATTGTAAAGTTCAAAATGTAAAACCCTGTAAATCCCTTTGTTGAGACAAATTCTGTTAACGTAAATTTCGATTAATTTATTGACTTTCTCAAGAGGTTCGATGTTTTCCTGTAATAAATTTTCGAGTTGTAATTTTAAATCAGAAGTCTTATGAAGAATTAAAGCTTCCAGTAGTCTTTCTTTTGAACCAAAGTAATAAGACACCATGGCAATATTAATTTTTGCCTCTTTGGATATATCCCGTATCGATGTCCCTTCAAATCCTTTCTCAGAAAATAGTCTTTCTGCAACTTCAAGAATCTGAATTTTTTTATCGTTTAATTCGATGTTTGACATAGCGTGTTTTCTAATCGGGTACAAAATTAAACAGTTGTTTAATTTAAACACTTGTTTAATTTTGTTTTAACAAAATATTAACATAAAACGGTTTCGGTGTTTTGAAACAAAAAAGCTGAAATACTTGGTATTTCAGCTCTTAAGAATTTATTTGTTTAAATTACAAATGATGTATTATCGAATCTCTCCAACAAACTCAGCAATTTTCCCGCTTCCGTTTTCGCTTAAATGTTTGATAAAAGCACTTCCAATAATAGCGCCTTTTGCATATTTTGTTGCCTGACTGAAAGTTTCTTTATTTGAAATTCCAAAACCAACAATTTGTGGGTTTTTCAAATTCAGATTTGATATTCTCTCAAAATATTCTTCTTGAACATTTCCAAAACCGCTTTGAGATCCCGTAACACTTGCAGAACTTACCATATAAATAAACCCGTTTGAAACGCTGTCTATAAAACGAATTCTTTCGTCTGAAGTTTGGGGCGTGATCAAAAACACATTTATTAAACCATATTTTTCAAAAATCGCTTTGTATTCGTCTGCGTAAACATCCACTGGAAGATCTGGAATAATCAAACCGTCGATTCCAATTTCAGCACATTTTTGGCAGAATGCTTCCACGCCGTATTGTAACATTGGATTGAAATATCCCATAATAATCAACGGAATTTTTACGCTTTCGCGAATGTTTTGCAGCTGATCGAATAGGATTTGAGTGGTCATTCCGTTATGAAGTGCCTGTGTAGAACTCGCTTGAATTGTTGGACCGTCTGCCAAAGGGTCACTGAAAGGAAGTCCGATTTCAATTAAGTCTACTCCGTTTTTTTCTAAATCTTGAATAATCTGCACTGTATCGTTTAAATTTGGATATCCGGCAGAAAAATAAATAGAAAGTATCTTTTTATCTTCTTGTAATTTCTGAGTTATTCTGTTCATTTTACTATCTTTTTATTCCTGCAAGGTTTTCAAAACCTTGTAGGTCTTTTATTTTACTTGATTTTAATTATACCTACAAGGTTTTGAAAACCTTGCAGGAATTTTTATGTTGTAATGATTTTACTCGTCCAATCATCACCTTGTTTTTCAACAAGTAATAATCCAGGGTCAGAATCATTCATTTGAGCAATTAATTCTCCTTTATTGTCCCAAAAAGCACTTTGTCCCGCTGAAGGTGAGCCCCAAGATTCTCCACTGAAATTTGACATCAACACACTCATTTTGTGTTTCGCAGCATAATTTTGCAAATCTCTATAAGCACTCGGAATTCCGTTTGGTGAAAAGAAAATACTAGCGATATAAATATCAGTTTCTCTTTTTCGTGCATTTTCTGGATGAAGTGGATTGTCAATGTCGGCACAAATGGCAAAAGAAATATTCTGATCTTCAATACGAATCATTGGATTATAATCGAATGTCGAATCGAAAAATTCATCTTCGCCTTCATGTAAAAACTGCTTTGTATAAATTGAAACCGAATTATCTGGCGATATAATGAACTGCCCGATAAACATTTTTGATTCCATTTGAATTGGCGCTCCAGCAATAATGATGATTTTATTTTTAACAGCTAATTCTTTTAAATGATCTAAACGCGTATCTTCTTTTTGAAAAACTAATGGTGCAGCATTTTTTCTTTCATATCCTGTAATCGACATTTCTGGAAATACAATTAAATCTGCTCCATTTTGTACAGCCAATTCAATAAGACGATAATGATCTAATAAATTAGCTTCGATATTTTCGCGAGTTGGTTTTGTCTGTGCAGCTGCTAAAATCATATTATTTATTTTCTGTATAAACCCAAGCCATTCTTCCAGATTGAAGTTTAACTTGAACTCTTTTGTATGAGTTAGATTCGAATTGATCTACTTTTAACAATTCTGGATTTGAAACTTCAAAAGCAACACCATGTATAATGTCTTCCAGATTTTCACTTGGTACAGCCACAACATAATCTGCCATTCCAAATTCTTCTTCTATTTGTAAACTTTTAAGTTTGAAACCCAGTATTTGATCTGGAGTACCACTTAAAACTTTATTAAAAATCTGCATTTGAATTTGTTTCGATCTTAATGTTCCGTAAGAGAATAATAGTTCCATAATTATGATTTTCTCGTTATTTTTTGCGTTAGGGATGGGCGCGGCATCCTTTTTATTTTTTCTTTAAAAATAAAAAGATATAGCAGACAGCCCGACCGTAGGGAACGCCCAAATTACGATTTTTATTACAATTTAAAATAGTCTATATAATTATCTAAATCTTTATCGCCACGACCCGAAAGACTGATTACAACAACGTCTGTAGGTTTAAATTTCTTTTGATCTAAAACGGCAAAAGCGTGTGCGCTTTCAATAGCAGGAATAATTCCTTCTAATTTTGTTAGTTGTAAACCAGCATTCATCGCATCATCATCGGTAACAGAGAAAAATTCGCCACGTCCGCTTTGAGCTAAATGTGCGTGCAAAGGTCCAACTCCTGGATAATCTAAACCTGCAGAAATAGAGTACGGTTCTGTAATTTGTCCATCTGAAGTTTGCATTAAAAGCGTTTTACAACCGTGAATAACACCAACTTTACCTAATTTGCTAGTTGCTGCGCTGTGTCCGCTGTCTACACCTTTTCCAGCTGCTTCCACTGCAATGATTCCCACTTCTGGTTCGTGTAAAAAGTGGTAATACGTTCCTGCGGCATTACTTCCTCCGCCAATGCAAGCGACAACATAATCTGGGTTTTCACGTCCTTCTTTTTCTTTTAACTGCCATTTAATTTCCTCAGAAATAATGCTTTGAAAACGTGTTACCATATCTGGATAAGGATGAGGTCCAATGGCAGATCCGATAATGTAATGAGTATCGACCGGATTGTTGATCCAGTCACGGATTGCTTCGTTTGTAGCATCTTTTAACGTTCTTGAACCCGAAAGTGCGGGGCGAACTTCTGCACCTAACATTTTCATACGTGCTACGTTTGGGGCTTGACGTGCAATATCAATTTCGCCCATGTATACAATGCATTCAATTCCCATTAAAGCACAAACGGTTGCAGTTGCCACACCGTGCTGTCCAGCACCAGTTTCGGCAATAATTCTTTTTTTGCCTAGACGTTTTGCCAACAAGATTTGCCCAATTGTATTGTTTACTTTGTGTGCTCCAGTATGGTTTAAGTCTTCTCTTTTTAGGTAAACTTTGGTGTTGTATTTCTCCGATAAACGTTTCGCAAAATACAGCGGACTAGGGCGTCCAACATAATCTTTCAGCAATTGGTTGAACTCTGCTTTAAAATCAGGTTCATCCATTATGCTTAAATATTTCTGGCGTAATTCTTCTACATTTGGATAAAGCATTTCAGGGATATAAGCTCCTCCAAATTCTCCGTAATATCCTTTTTCGTTGACGTTAAAACTCATTTTTTTAAAGTTTAGATGTTTACAATTTCAAATTTGCGTTTAAAATTGCTTAATAGGTTTTTATTTTTCAGCCCGGGTTCGATTTCAAATTTACTATTTACATCGACAGCATAAATTGGCAAATTGGTTTTTGAAATTTCTTCAATGGCTTTTAATTCGTTTATTCCAATTCCGCCGCTTAAAAAGAAAGGCTTTTTAGAATTGTATTTTTTTAAGATGCTCCAATCGAAAGTTGTTCCGTTTCCGCCTGGTAATTTTCCTTTTGTGTCGAACAGAAAATAATCGCAGACATTTTCAAAAGGTTTAATAATTTCAAAATCAAAATTTTCGTCAGCCGAAAATACTTTAATAATTTCGATTTCCTTTGGCAGTTTTTCTTTTAATGCTGTACAAAATTCAACCGATTCTTCTCCGTGCAGTTGAACAGCTTGCAAGTTGTATTTTTCTACTTTTTCTAGAATTTCTTCCTGACTTTGATTGACAAAAACACCTACTTTTTTGATGGTTTTTATCAGTTCGGGAACATTCCCGTTGCAATATCTAGCGGATTTTTCCCAGAAAATAAATCCCATATAATCGGGTAGGAGCGCGCCTACTTCGAGGATATTTTCTGGATATTTCATGCCGCATATTTTGAGTTTCATTTTCGTTGTGTGTTTTTACCGCAAAGTGCGCTAAGGTTTTTTGCTTTTGATTGTGCTTAAAAACGCAAAGTTCGCAAAGCTTAGTGTTGTTTTTTTGCCACGAATTCACGAATGATATGAAAATTAAATTCGCGAATTCGTGGCTAATTTTATTCGCCTAAATTTTTTATAAATTCTGTTGCTGCTACGCCAGCGTTATCGGTTTTCATGAAGTTTTCTCCAATTAAGAAACCTTTGTATCCGTAAGGTTTTAATTCTTGAATAGCTTCAATTGAAGAAATGCCGCTTTCCGAAACTTTTACAAAATCATTCGGAATTTGTGAAGCTAATTCTTTACTGAAATCTAAACTTACTTCGAATGTTTTTAAGTTTCTATTATTTACCCCAATCATGTCTAAAGTCGGCATAATTGATTTTTCTAATTCTTCTTGATTATGAACTTCTAAAAGAACTTCTAAACCTAATTTTTTAGCAAATTCAGATAAAGATTTGATTTCTTCGCGAGTTAAAACGGCTGCGATTAACAAAATCAAATCGGCTCCGTGTGCTTTTGCTTCCAAAATCTGATATTCGTCTACAATAAATTCTTTTCGCAAAAGCGGAATATTTACTGAAGCTCTTGCTAAAAGTAAATCGTCTAAAGATCCGCCAAAATATTTTCCATCGGTTAAAACGGAAATTCCGCATGCACCAGCATTTTCGTAACCTTTTACCACTTCTTCAACGGTAAAATTATTGTTGATGATTGATTTTGAAGGAGAACGGCGTTTGTGTTCTGCGATAATTCCAGTATTACTTTCTTTTAATTTCTGACTAAGTGAAATAGTCTGTTTTCCAAAAAATACAGAAGCTTCCAATTGTGAAACTGGAATAATCGATTTCTTCAAAATCACTTCTTGTTTTTTGTCTATGATTATTTTATCTAAGATGTTCATTGTTGTGTTGTTTCATGTTTCAGGTTTCATGTTTCAAGTTAGAACGTTCAAAACAACTTGAAACCTGAAACCTGAAACTAAAAAATTATTTACTTAATTCTTTCAATTTTTTCAATGCTTTCAGTCCTTTTCCAGATAATAAACTTTCTTTTGCCAGTTCAAATCCTTCTTGCGGCGTGCATTTGTTTACCGTTGCGATTGCCATTGCAGCATTGGCACAGACTACATTATTTTGAGCTTCGTTTCCTTTTCCAGAAATAATATTCGTGAAAATTTCAGCCGATTCTTCGATGGTTTTTCCGCCTTCAATTTCAGTTTGAGATAAAAGACGAACTCCAAAATCTTCTGGTTTTATCATGCCTTCCATGTGGCTCGTGATAATTTTTGTTGGTCCTGTTAAAGAAATTTCGTCATATCCGTCAAGCGAATGTAAGATTGTGAAATTGGTATCGGTATTTTGGTATAAATACGCATACATTCTCGCTAATTCTAAATTGAAAACTCCAACCAATTGATTTTGCGGAAATGCTGGATTTACCATTGGTCCTAACATATTAAAGAAGGTTTTTACTGCCAATTCTTTTCTTATTGGTCCTACATTTTTCATTGCTGGGTGAAATAAGGGAGCGTGTAAAACACAAATTCCAGCCTGATCGATACATTTTTCTAAAAATGCTGGATCGTTGCTAAATTTAATTCCCATTTTTTCCATTACGTTGCTTGATCCAGAAATAGAAGAAACGCCGTAATTTCCGTGTTTTGCGACTTTTATTCCCGCTCCTGCTGATACAAAAGAAGCTAAAGTCGAAATGTTGAAAGTGTCTTTTCCGTCACCACCCGTTCCGCATAAATCGATGGTATTGTAAGCTGATAAATCTACTCGGATGCAAAGCTCTAATAATGCTTCGCGAAATCCAGAAAGTTCATCAATGGTAATGCTTCGCATCATATATACAGTCAAAAATGCTGAAATCTGACTTGGATTATATTGACCGCTTGAAATATTAATCAATACGTTTTTTGCTTCTTCTTTAGTAAGCACTTCGTGGTTGATTAATTTGTTTAATATAGTTTTCATTTTTTTAAAGATTCTAAGTTGCTAAGGTTCTGAGATGCTAAGTTTTTTGTTTTATTTGTTTCAAGTTTCAGGTTTCACGTTCCAGTAACTTGAAACTTTAAACCTGAAACAAAAAATTAACTATTAATCCAATTCTCTAAAATCCTTTTTCCGTTTGGTGTTAAAACGCTTTCTGGGTGAAATTGAACGCCTCTTACATCGTAATTTTTGTGTCTTAAAGACATAATTTGTCCGTTTTCGTCTACCGAAGTTGCTTCTAAATCTTCTGGTAAATTAGCGTCAACAACCCACGAATGGTATCTTCCAACCTCAAACTCGTTTCCTAAACCTTCAAACAAAATTTCATCTGAAACTACTGTTTTTACATTTGTAGAAACGCCGTGATATACTTTGTCAAGGTTTGAAAGTGTTCCGCCGAAAACTTCCCCAATGGCCTGCTGTCCTAAGCAAACTCCTAAAATGCTTTTTGTTGGGCTGTATTTTTCGATTACAGCTTTTAATAATCCTGCTTCGTCTGGAATTCCAGGTCCTGGCGAAAGCAATATTTTTTCGAAAGAAGCAATTTCATCAATTTCGAATTCGTCGTTTCTGTAAACGGTTACTTCGCAATCTAAATCTTCTAAATAGTGCACTAAATTATAAGTGAAACTATCGTAATTGTCTATAACTAAAATCTTTTTCATTTTTTTAAGGTTCTAAGTTGCTAAGGTTCTGAGAGACTAAGTTTTTCAATAACTGAAAACTGCGACTGGCAACTAATTTTTATCTATTTTTCTCGAACGTACTTTTCAGTAATAATTCGGTTGATTCCTAATTTTTCTACTTTTTCGATTCCTTTTTGAGTTAAGGTGTCGTTTTTGATTTTTACTGTAAACTCAAATTTTCCATTTTCCCATTGACGATTATTGAAGTATTCCAGATTCTCTGTATAAATGCTGTCTTTTAAAGTGTATTTTCCGCCTCCGCCAAAAAATACGGCATTTGTTGAATCTTTACCATTATTCAAATCATGATTAAAAAAAGCAAAATGTGTTTCATTAATAATTTTAATCATTTTTGTTTTTGGATTGAAAGTCGAAAAAGTGGAATCTTTTTCTGTTGTTTCAGCTGATATAAGACGCCAGGTTCCCTCAAGTGGATTATGCTTTTTCTCTGAATTACAGGAAACTATGCTAATGATTAAAACTAAAATTGATATTGCTTTTTTCATGGTTTTTTATGGTTTGTGGTTAATTGTTTAAGGTTAAAAGTTTCAAGTTCTGCGACTGAAAACTGCGACTGACGACTAAATTTTCTCCGCCATTTCTAGCGCTGTATTTAAGGCTCTTAACTTATTATACACTTCCTGCATTTCGCTTTCTTCATCAGAACTTGCTACGATTCCGGCACCGGCCTGACAATGCAATTGGTGGTTTTTTGATAGGAAAGTTCGAATCATAATCGCGTGGTTAAAGTTTCCGTCAAAATCCATAACTCCGATGGCACCTCCATAAAAATTACGATTTGTTTTTTCGTAATCTTCAATTAACTGCATGGCTCTGTGTTTTGGAGCTCCACTTAAAGTTCCTGCAGGGAAAGTATCTGCAACTACTTGCATCGTTGTCGCTTTATCATGTAAATGTCCTGTGACTTTTGAAACCAAGTGAATTACGTGGGAGAAAAACTGAACTTCTCTGTATTTTTCCACATTTACATCATGTCCGTTGCGGCTTAAATCATTTCTGGCTAAATCCACCAGCATTACGTGTTCGCTGTTTTCTTTTTTATCTTCCGAAAGTTCTTTTGCCAAAAGTGCGTCACGTTCGTCATTTCCAGTTCTTTTAAAAGTTCCAGCAATTGGGTGGATTTCGGCTTTTCTGTTTTTTACGATAATTTGTGCTTCGGGCGAAGAACCGAATATTTTGAAATCTCCATAATCAAAAAAGAACAAATACGGAGATGGGTTAATGCTTCTTAAAGCTCTGTAAACGTTGAATTCATCGCCTTTAAAACCTTGTGTAAAACGGCGTGAAAGAACTAATTGGAAAACGTCTCCGCGGAAACAATGTTTTTTAGCTAAAGCCACGTTGTATTTGAATTCTTCATCGGTTAGGTTAGAGAAACCTTCGCCTTCTTTGGTGAATTTGTACAAAGCGATATTTCTAGACTGCAGTAATTGTTCAATTTCAGAAATATTGTTTCTTCCGTCTAGGCTGTGGCAGAAAATGTACGCTTCGTTTTTAAAGTGGTTAATGGCGATGATATTTTGGTAAACCGCATAAAATACATCTGGAATTGAAGTCGCATTGTCTTTTTTGGCAATGGAAACTTTTTCAAAATAACGTACGGCGTCGTAAGAAATGTATCCGAATAAACCGTTATTGATAAATTTAAAATCGTTTTTCTCTGATTTGAATCGGTTTGAGAATTCTTGAATTACTTCTGGAATATTGGTTGAAGCATCGATTTTATTTTGCTCCAAAGTTCCGTCAGGAAAAGTTTTTGTGATTACTTCGTTTTCAATTTTAATTGTCGCAATCGGATTGCAGCAGATGTACGAGAAACTATTGTCATTTCCATGATAATCACTGCTTTCTAATAATAAACTATTTGGGAATTTATCTCGAATTTTAAAATAAATGCTTACTGGCGTTATGGTGTCTGCCAGAATTTGTTTGTAATGTGTGTTGAGTATAAACGGTTTCAATGTATGTTGTTTTTTAGTTTTTAATATTTTTCTGCTGGAGTTTTGATTAAAAAAAAAAGGGCTTGTCGTGATGACAAGCCCTTTAAATTTATAGTTTTGAAAATACCATAGGAAGCTTAGTTCACGACGTTTGACGTAAATTGTTCCACCACCAAGTATTGTTCATTAATGTTTTCATTTCTTTATTTTGATATGGCAAAGATATAAATGTAATTTGAATTAGAATACATAATATCTCAAAAAAAACTTTTCTAAATTTTGAAATTTGTTAAATTTTAATTTCTGAGTTTAGTTTAAAAGCTTAGTTTCCAATAGCTATTGTATTATTTGTGTTAGCTCTAAAATCAGGATTTCCTTTGATGTTTGGCGTTATAAACAATTCTATGTTTTTCATTTTTGTGTATTCAAGACCAGAATTTGGGTTGTAATAATTTTGAATTGCCGCATCTGAACTTGATGATTCGCTTGTAATTCCTCCGTTACAATTGTTAACTATGGTATTTTTAAAACTCATTTTTGATAAGTTTTCTTTTCCGTTTCCAATATTTCCTTCTAATAAAACAAAAGGCGAAAAACCAGCAACAATACTATTGTTTAAGTCGAAAAATGTATTTTCTCTTACATAAATAGATTCTCTAACTAAGCCTTGATTGTTTTCTTCTAGATTTATTAAAGTGATATTTGAAGCATTAATTTTGGTCATTTTTTTGGTCATATCTGTATTTTGAACTTTATCATACGAATCTACTTCAAAACATCTTGATCCTGAGATATCTGATGAAAATGGATGGCGAACCGCAATACTGTTAGTAATGTTGATTTGTGCGCCTTGCGTAAAATCAAAATCATCATCAGTTGTTCGATATGATATTAAATTACTCATATTTAAGTCACCTCCATAACATTCGAAAGAATCATCATTTGAAAAACTAATTTGAATGTTGCTTAAAACTGTTTTTCTTCCCACTCCCGCTAAAGAAAGACCATTTAACTCCTTAGAAGCACTTAATTTTCGTCCTGCATATTCAATTCTAACATATTTCATAACTCCTGAATTATCTTCAGCGTCTTGACCTCCATAATGATTTAAAGTTGGTTCTAAATCAAAAGGTAAAGTGTGAACACCTCCTAAAGTATTTATAGGGGCTTTTCCTAAGATGATGATGCCACCCCAGTCACCAGGCTTTCTGTTGTTTTTTTCATTTTCTGATGTAAAAACAATTGGGTCAGTTTCAAGACCTTCAGCCATAATTTTTGCTCCGTTGGTAATTACAAGTGTTCCGCAGGTTTTATCGTCACCTCGTATTACGGTTCCTGGTTCTATGGTTAAAGTTGCATTGTTTGTAACATACACAACCCCAACTAAATGATAGGTATTGCGTTTTAATAATCGGGTATCTTTATCAATTGTTCCGGCAATTATGTTGGTTGCTTCGTTGTATTCATTTATGGCTGGTTTAAAATTGGTCCAATTGTTCATCCAGTTGTTTGTTCCAAAAATTCCTTTTGTTTGTTGTTGGGCTTGTAGTAAAAAAGTACTTATGAGTGTGATAATTACCGCATGTATTTTTGTTTTCATAACTATATTTTTAATTTCTAGTTTTTGATTTTTATTAGCCTCAAAATTAGAGGGCTAATGTTAATCAATACCAGTAAGGCTGTTATGAAAGCGTTATGTAAATATTAAGAACGTTATGTTTTTGAAAATTTATAAAAATGAAACAGCCCTAATAGCAAGTACTATTAGGGCTGTTTTTTATGTGTGAATTAGTAAGCCTGAAATTAGAATTTTAAAGCTACTGCTAATTCAAATTCGTCGTTGATAGTTTTGTCTCCTAAACCGTCGAAGAAACTTCCTGAACCGTATTTAATATCGTATTTAGTTCTGTCAACTTTGAAAGCAGTTGTAGCAGTGTTTCCTTTTACTGTAAGATCAAAAGTTACTGGTTTAGTAATTCCTTTGATAGTTAAGTCTGCAGTTACTGTGTAAACGTCAGCAGATTTAGAACCAATAGTTTTGAAAACTAATTTTGAAGTTGGGAATTTATCAGTTCCGAAGAAATCGTCAGCTTTTAAGTGACCGTTTAATTTTCCTTGGTATTCTCCAGTTAAATCAGTAGAAGTTAATGAAGTCATATCAACTGTAAAGCTTCCACCTGTTAATTTTTTTCCTTTGAAAACTAAAGCACCTTCTTTGAAGTTTACTGTTCCAGAGTGCTCTCCTGTTACTTTTTTACCTACCCATTTAATTGTAGATGCTTTTACGTCGATTTTTTTTGTTTGAGCATTTACTGTTAAACCAGCAGCTACTACGAATAATGCTATTGCAATTGTTTTTAAATTTTTCATGTTGTTAAAATTTGATTTTAGATTAATAAATAATTATAGAGTGATAAATAAATCTTCGTGTGATTTTCTAACTTTTTTGTAATGCTGAGCCTCGTCTTCCTCATGTCTGTAACCTACTGTTGCAATAACAGAAGCATTAAGACCTAATTTATCGAAACCTAAGATTTCATTGAATGCAGCAGGATTGAAACCTTCCATTGGTGTTGCATCAATTTTTAATTCAGCAGCTGCAGCTAATAGAGTTCCTAAAGCGATGTAAGTTTGTTTTGCAGTCCAGATATTTTTAGCATCTTGAGATAAATTTGAAATAACTCCATTCATCATGTCAGCAAATCCGCCTAAAGCTTCAGTAGGAACACCTCTTGTTTCGCTGATGTTTTTAATGTAAGCAGCTACCGATTCTGGTCCAGCATTTAAGTCGTTTGCAAAAATAAACAATTGAGAAGCATCTGTAATTTGTGTCTGTCCGTAAGCAGCGGCTTTCAATTTTTCTCTAATTTCTGGATTTTCTACAATAATAACTTTGTAAGGCTGTAATCCGTATGATGAAGCAGCTAATCTAACGGCTTCTTTTAATGTATTTAAATCTGCGTCTGAGATTTTTTTGGCCGCATCAAATTTTTTGGTTGCGTATCTCCAATTTAGACTCTCTAAAAATGTGCTCATAATTTTAATTTTGTTGGGTTCTGTATTTTTCTAATAATTTATTTAATAACTCTAATTCGTCTGTACTTAGATTTTTTGCAAATGCTTCTTCGTGTGCATCAACTTTAGGATCTAATTCTTTCAATACGTCTAATCCTTTTTGAGTAATCAAAACTTCAATTTTTCGTCGATTACCGGGACAAACGTTTCTTGTTACCAGTTCTTTTAGTAATAATTTGTCAACTAACCGTGTTGTATTACTCGTTTTCGCCAGCATACGCTCTTGTATAACACACATATTAGCAGGATTTCCTTTTTGTCCTCTTAATATACGCAGCACATTGTATTGTTCTCCAGATAAATCATACGGTTTTACTAACTCGTTGAAATGATCCTGAATCACATTCTGTGTGTACATAATGTTCAGAATAACTTTTTTCGCATTATCCATCTTAACTGTACTCTTAATAACCTCTTCAATTGTCATAGTCGTAAGTGTATAATTTGTATATACAAATGTATAACTTTTAATATTTGTATATACAAGTGTTGTGTTAATTTTTTGTTAATACGAAAATATCCGAATACTAATTTAAAAGCAATCAGCTTTTTAATGAGTTAAAATTAATGTATTTTGTCTTTTAAATGTCTGACATTTTGATATTTAACTAAAAGTTAATCTCAAAGAGCTGTATTTTAATTGTCTTAATTTGAAGTTGCTTTTTGTAAGATAAATTTTTGAGTGTAAATGAAGGTGGTTTATAAATTTACATTGTTTTTGAGCTAATTAGAAGTGCTTATCGAAATTCTGAGAGAAAAAATCCTTTCGAAATGTGTTTAAAGTCTTCAATTTCTTTTGTAATCCAATTTTCATCGTGACCCAATTCTTTTGCAATTACTCTAGCAGTTTTTTCAGAAACTTCAATTGCGGCTCTGGCATCCAAAAACAATAAACGTACTCGTCTTGCTAAAACATCATCAATAGTTCTGGCCATTTCATAACGAATTGCCCAAACAACTTCGGCCATTGTAAATTCATGATTAGGATGCAGTTTTTCTTGTAATTCGGGTTCGTTTTCTTGCAGCTGAAGTATTTTCGAAATATCAGTACCATATATGTACAAGTGATTTTCTCTGTCAATAGGAGTAGTTGGTTTATTCCCATGAATGGCTAGATGCTGCGTATTGGATGCTTTTTTCTCAAGTTTACCTTTTAATATGGCTTTGTCGATGATATCTTCGGCAATTTTTCGATAAGTAGTCCATTTTCCTCCTGTAATAGTGATTAATCCAGTTTCGGAAACAATAATTTTATGGCTTCTAGAAACTTCTTTAGTGCTTTTTCCTTCTTCTTTCGGCGCTGCTAGCGGACGTAACCCTGCAAAAACGGATAGGACATCGCTTCTTGTGGGCTTTTTTGCTAAGAATCGTTGAGCTGTTTCGAGAACAAACTGAATTTCACTCTCCAAAGCGATAGGTTCTAAACTTTGTTTTTTAATTAAAGTATCTGTTGTTCCTACTACAACACGATTGTGCCATGGAACTGCAAATAAAACCCTTCCGTCTTTTGTCTTCGGAATCATCAAAGCATGTTCGCCTGGAAGAAAAGATTTATCAAAAACCAAATGAATTCCCTGACTCGGAACAATATATTTTTTATAAACCTTATCGTTTAATTTCATTATGGCATTTGTAAAAACTCCTGTTGCATTTATTACTACAGAACCTTTTATCTCGTAACTGGTTCCAGTTTCCTGATCGATAGCTTTAATGCCAATAATTTGATTTTTATCGTCTTTTAATAAATTGACAACTTTTACGTAATTTAAAATGCAGGCGTCTTTTTCAACAGCAGTTTGAGCCAGATTTATGGCTAAACGAGAATCGTCAAATTGTCCGTCATGATAAATAACACCATTTATGAGTCCGTTTTGTTCAACATTCGGAAGCATTTCAATAGTTTTCTTTTTCGAAAGATATTTTGAACTTCCCAAACTCAAAAAGCCCGATAATAAATCGTAAACTTTTAATCCTATAGTGTAAATAAAACTGCTGAACCAATTGTAATTAGGAATAACAAAAGATTGGTTTTTAACTAAATGTCCAGCATTTTGAGCCAATAATCCTCTTTCTCTTAATGCTTCTCTAACCAAGTGTACATTTCCTTGCTCTAAATAACGTACACCGCCGTGAACCAATTTGGTACTTCTGCTAGAAGTTCCTTTGGCAAAATCTACGGCTTCAAATAAAACTGTTTTATACCCGCGGCTTGCTGCATCAACAGCAGTTCCGAGTCCGCTCGCACCTCCGCCAATTATGATTACGTCCCATTTTTCGGTATTTTGTAGTTTGGATAATTGTTCAGAGCGATTCATGCTTTATTCTTGGTATTTATTTAGCGGAAATTTTGTTGAAAGCAAACTTAACGAAATGAAATTAAAAATTGATGAAGAAGTCAACTTTGTCAAAGTTCTAAAGTTTGACAAAGTTTGCCAGCGTTTAAAAAATAACCCGACAGGTTTTTAAAACGTGTCGGGTTAGGTTTGATTTTTTTAATTAAATCATTAATTAATAAACAGATAATCTTTGATTATTTTTGAATTTTCAAGTTGCAAAAAATCCATGCCTTTAACGACTATTTCTCCATTTATTGTTTTCATTTGCCAAGTTACTTTTAAAGTATCATGATTTTCAGAATAACCAGTAAATTCGGTTTCAAGCTTATCTCCAATAACCATTCTTTCATTTACATTGGATATGTTTTTAAATATTGCTTCTGCTCCAGAATGTTTGGTTGGGGATCCTTCAGGTTGGTTTACAAAAAACTCAGCTGAATTTGAATACACTTTTTCGACTAGTCGTTTTCTGATTTGAGAATCTACAGTGCTCCATGTTTCAATGTAATCATTTACAAATTGATCTAATTTTTTTTTCATCATCATATTTATTTTTATTTAAATACAAAGCTTTAAAAAAATAGATGTTTTTTCTGACACATTTGTGTCATTTTATTTTAATCCAGATAATTTTTTTCGAATTCTAGTTAAAGTTTGTCTTTCGACGCCTAAATAACTACATAACTCAGAAATTGTTATTCTGTTAAATAATTGAGGATATTGATCTATGAAATCTTTGTAACGTTGTTCTGCATTTTTATATAAAAGACTTTCTAATCGTTGTTGTTGGATTTTAAGTTTTTCTTCAAGAATTAATCTGCCATATTTATCAAATTCTATAATTTCTTTATAGCTATTTTGAAAATGATCAACAGAAAAATTAATAATTATAGAAGGTTCAAGACATTGAAAAGAGAGAGGACAAGGTTTTTTATCCATAAAAGAAGCATAATGAAAGGCATATTCATTTTCAGGAATGAAATAAATATTTTTTTCATTTCCCAAATTATCAATATGAAAAGCTCGAATAAGACCTTTTACCAAAAAGCCTCCTTGATTTTGAATTTGTTCGTTTTGTATGTAAAAGTCATTTTTATTAAGCTCAAGTATCGTTAGCTTTTCACTAAACTTTACAAGATCTTCATCTGACAATTCTTGACAGGTATCTTTTATGTGTTTTAAATATTTTTTTATGCTGTCATTCATTCATTATAAATAAAAACTTAATGTGGCAGTTTATCTTTAATCAATCCATAAAACCAAGTTCCAGCAATAGCGCTTACTAAAGTAACTACGATTACAGTTGCTCCTGTGCCAATCTGAGCGAAAAGCGGACCTGGACATGCTCCAGTAATTGCCCATCCAAAACCAAACATTAATCCGCCGTAGATTTGTCCTTTGCTGAAAGTTTTTGGCTGGATTTGGATTTTTTCGCCGTCAAGGGTTTTGATATTGAATTTTTTAATCAATTGAACTGAAATTAATCCAACAGCAACTGCGCATCCAATTACACCATACATATGGAATGATTCAAGATGAAACATTTCCTGAATACGAAACCAGCTGATGATTTCTGCTTTTACGAATACAATTCCGAAAAAGATGCCTACGATTAAATATTTAAGATTTGCAAATGCGTCTTCTTTTTTGTGGCTGGCGTTGATTCCTTCGCCGTCGATATTTTTATTTTCTAAGCTCATTTTTCAAATTTTAAAGTGAAAGAATATAAGGTAAAATCAAAAGTGACATTACAAAACCGCCAATCATAAAACAGATTGTAGCGACTAACGAAGGCCATTGTAAGTTTGATAATCCCATAATCGCATGTCCGCTTGTACATCCACCCGCATAACGAGTTCCGAAACCAACTAAAAATCCACCTACAACCATCATAATGAATCCGCGAAGTGTTAATAAACTTTCCCAAGAAAATAATTGTGACGGAACTAAACCAGTATGATCTGTAATTCCGTAAGTCGCTAATTTCTCTGATAATTCAGGCGCAATTTCTACTGGATTTGGATTGGTCAAGAAATAAGCTGCAATAAAACCTCCAATGAAAATTCCGAAAACGAAGAATAAATTCCAGCTTTCTTTTTTCCAATCGTATTTAAAAAATGAAATATTCGAAGGAATACAAGCTGCGCAAATATGACGAAGTGACGAACTTATCCCAAAAGATTTATTCCCGATAATTAATAAAATTGGAACCGTTAATCCAATCAACGGACCTGCAACATACCAAGGCCAAGGTTCTCTTATAATTTCTAACATTTTATTTAGGTTCTAAGGTGCAAAGGCTCAAAGGTTCAGAGGTTGCGACCTTTGTCACTTTGTCCTTCTGAACCTTTTTCTCTTTTAAATTATTTTAATACTTTACTTTGACAAACAAAATCTGATTTTGGAATATTCGTTTTTGAAATCGCTCCAAAACCGCCTTCCACTTCAGAGAAATTTCTGAAACCTCTTGCTTGAAGGATAGAAGCGGCAATCATACTTCTGTAGCCTCCAGCACAATGGATATAAAAATGTTCGTTTGGATTAATATCTTTTACCCAGTCATTAATATAAGCCAAAGGTTTGCTGTAAGCTTCATCAATATGCTCAGCTTCGTATTCTGTCTCTTTACGAATGTCGACTACTTTATCTTCGCCAAATTTAAATTCATTTGCAAATTGCTCAGCTGTTATTCTATTTACAGTATCAATTTCGAAACCTGCATTCTGCCAAGCTTCAAATCCACCATCTAAATGTCCAATAATCGTATCAAAACCAACACGGCTTAAGCGTGTTACGGTTTCTTCTTCCATGCCAAGTGCAGTAACCAAAATAATGGGTTGTTTTACATTGGCAATTAAAGTTCCAACCCACGGAGCAAAATCTCCATTGATTCCGATATTGATAGACTGCGGAATAAATCCTTTACTAAAATCGGTTGCACTTCTAGTATCTAAAATTAAAGCACCAGTTTCTTCAGCAATTGCTTCAAATTCTTTTACATTTATAGCTTTCATTCCGTTGTGCAAAACTGTTTCAAAGCTTTCGTAGCCTTGTTTGTTCATAGCAACGTTCATGCTGAAATAGGCTGGAGGAGGCAATAGTCCGTCTGTTACTTCTTTGATGAATTCTTGTTCGGTCATGTCAGCACGCAAAGCATAATTCGTTGCTTTTTGATTTCCGATTGTTGAAACCGTTTCTTTGCTCATGTTTTTTCCACAAGCACTTCCCGCACCATGCGCAGGATAAACGATTACGTCATCAGCAAGCGTCATGATTTTGTCTCTTAACGAATGAAATAAAATTCCAGCCAATTGATCTTGTGTCATTCCAGATGCTTTTTGAGCTAAATCTGGACGACCGACATCACCAATAAACAAAGTGTCGCCAGAGAAAATCGCATGATCTTTTCCGTTTTCGTCGATTAATAGAAAAGTTGAGCTTTCCATAGTATGTCCAGGAGTATGCAAAACTTTAATAGTTACTTTTCCGATTTTGAATTCCTGTCCGTCTTTCGCAGAAATGCAATCAAATTCGCAGGCAGCATTTGGTCCGTAAACGATTGGTGCTCCGGTTTCTTTGCTTAAATCAACATGTCCCGAAACGAAATCAGCGTGAAAATGCGTTTCAAAAATATATTTTAATTTAACGCCATCGCGTTCCAAACGATCTAAGTAAGGCTGCGTTTCTCTAAGCGGATCAATAATGGCCGCTTCGCTATTTGATGTGATATAATATGCACCTTGTGCTAGGCATCCGGTGTAAATTTGTTCTATTTTCATGATAGGTATTGTAAAATGATGGGTTACAAAGGTAACTTTGTTTTTTAAAAAAATAGGTGACTAATGTTACAGAATTTAGGTTTTTTTGAAAAACATTTGGTGGTTTGAACCATATAAGTGATATAAGTCCATTTTAGATTGAGAACTACTTATATTTACTTTTATTTTAAGCAATATAATAACCTCCAGTTTATAATTATTTTCATTCCTTATATGGTAGAAAAAAATCTTTGTAATTTTACGTTTTTCCTAAGATCAACATGATGAACACACAACAATTATTAGATCAAATTGCTTTTATAAAAGAAATTGATAAAGTAAAATACATTCAGCGCAAGACCAAATTATTCAACAGTGACCGATGTGAAAATGACGCAGAACACAGCTGGCATCTGGCTTTAATGGCGATTGTTCTGGCAGAACATTCAAATGAGCCAATTGATGTTTTGAAAGTGGTGAAAATGGTCTTGATTCATGATATTGTAGAAATTGATGCTGGTGATGTGTTTATTTATGACACCATAAAAAATCATTCCAATACAGATGAAGAACGTTTGGCGGCTAATAGGATTTTTGGTTTACTTCCTAAAAATCAAGCCGAAGAATTCATTTCTATTTGGGAAGAATTTGAAGCTGGAGAAACCAACGAAGCCAAATTTGCCAAATCAATGGACAGATTAGAACCTCTGTTACAAAATACTTCCAACAACGGCGGAACTTGGAAAGAGTTTGGAGTGAAATATGAAAAAGTGTACGAAAAGAAAAGTGTCATAAAAGAAGGCTCAAAATCGATTTGGAATTACGCTGAAGGTTTGATTAACGAAAGTGTTGAAAAAGGAATTTTGGAGAAATGAATTGAATGAACCATGTTAATTTGTTTTCTGCAAGGTTTCCAAAACCTTGTAGATATTTTTTTTAGACCAGCAGATCTACAAGATTTTGGAAACCTTGCAGGAGTTAATACGATATAAATATATTTTAATAGCCGAAAATTTATATTTACTTAATATAACTTATATGGTTTAAAATTTTAAAAAGAAACTCTTGTTTTAAGAGGCAGTTCGGGTTCTAATGGTTAAATTTGTGGAACTTCATAAACAAATTACCACTTATGGAAGAAATGCTCTTTTACGACCGAATGCAATTCGCGTTCACCATTACTTTTCATTATCTTTTTCCACAACTTACAATGGGTCTTTCGCTCATCATTGTTTACTTCAAGTGGAAATATCTAAAAACGAAAGACGAACAATACAATCACGCCACCCATTTCTGGATGAAAATCTTCGCTCTCAATTTTGCAATGGGAGTTGTTACTGGAATTCCAATGGAGTTTCAGTTTGGAACCAATTGGGCAAAGTTCTCCGAATTAACGGGCGGAATTATTGGGCAAACCCTCGCTATGGAAGGAATGTTTTCCTTCTTTCTCGAATCTTCTTTCTTGGGAATATTTTTATTTGGCGAAAAACTTCTCGGACACAAATGGCATTTTGTAACTGGATTATTAATTATGATCGGTTCCTGGGCCAGCGGGTTTTTAATCATTGCCACGCATTCCTGGATGCAGAATCCAGTTGGTTATGAAATCTTAGAAAACGGAAAATTTGTATTGAATAATTTTCAAGCATTATTTTTAAATCCTTGGCTTTGGCCTTCTTATTTACACAATCAAGCTGCTTCTATGGTAACGAGTTCTTTTGTCGTTGCTGGAATTGGAGCTTTCTATATTTTAAGCAAAAAGAACATTTCTTTTGGGAAGTTGTTCTTGAAAACAGGAGTTATTTTCGGATTGATTTCGAGTATTGTTGTCGCTGTTCCAACAGGTGATTTACTGGCTAAAAATGTCGTAAAATACCAGCCTGTAACTTTTGCCGGAATGGAAGGGATTTTTCATACCGAGAAAAAAGGTTCTGAAATTGTCTTAATTGGACAGCCCGATGTAAAAGACAAAAAACTAGACAATAAAATTGCCGTTCCTAATATTTTGAGTTTCCTAACTTACGGAAATTGGGATCAGGAAATTAAAGGTTTAGATCAGTTTGAAGAAGATTTACACCCAACTAATATTTCGGGGTTGTATTACGCCTACCATATTATGGTTGGACTCGGAACTGTTTTTATTGGATTAATGGTGCTTTCACTTTTTCAATTAATCAGAGGGAAATTATTCCAAACCAAATGGCTACTGTGGTCGCTGATGTTCATGATGCCGTTTCCGTATATAGCCAACACCACAGGTTGGTACACAGCCGAATTAGGAAGACAGCCTTGGCTGGTTTATAATTTAATGCGAACAGCATCTGGTGCTTCGCCAACGGTTTCTTCTGGAAATACCTTATTTACATTACTTGGTTTTATTGGTTTATACCTTTTACTAGGAATGTTGTTTTTGCTTTTGGTTGGAAAAATTATCAATAAAGGACCGCATCATGTGGAACTTTCAACAGAAAAAATATAAATATGGAATTTTTTTGGTACGTAGTTTTAATGGGAATTCTGGCTGTTTATCTGGTTTTAGACGGTTATGATTTTGGAGCAGGAATTATTCACTTATTTTTTGCCGATACAGAAAGAGATAAAAAAGTAATCACCAATTCGATTGGTCCGTTTTGGGATGCCAATGAAGTTTGGTTGATTGCAGCTGGAGGCGTTTTGTTTTTTGCATTTCCAACTTTATATGCTTCTTCTTTCAGTGGATTTTATCTGCCTTTGATTATGATTTTATGGCTTTTGATTTTCCGAGCTATCGGATTAGAGATGCGCGGACAAGTACACAATCATATGTGGGAAGCGATTTGGGATAAAGCCTTCGGAATTGCAAGTTTGCTTTTGGCGCTTTTCTTCGGAATAGCTTTAGGAAATATTGTCCGTGGTGTAAACCTCGGAATGGTTCAAAACGGCGTTTCGACACAAGAACCGCATTTTTTCTTCCTGCCTTTGTGGAATCCAACTTTTAGTCCGCAGGCAAATGAATTAGGAATTATCGACTGGTTTACGCTTTTCTTAGGAATTGTGAGTGTTGTCGCATTGACGATTCACGGTGCAAACTGGATTATTTATAAAACGAATTCGGCTTTGAATCCTAAATTGAAAAAAGTAGTTTTTGCTTTGAATATTGTTTTACTGGTGTTGGTTTGTATTTCATTACAAGTATGGCATTTTATTGAACCTGAACCTTTTCATAATTTTGTTGAAAATCCGATTCTGTGGTTTTTCCCATTGCTGACATTTATTGGAATTTTAGGTTTATTTAAAGTTCGTTCGTACAAAAAAGATGGTTACGGATTTCTGTTTTCGACTTTGTTTTTATTGGGAGGATTTGCTTCAACAGCGGTTTCGATTTTCCCTAATGTTCTGCCTTCAACAAATAAAATAAATCCGTCTTTAACGATTTATAACACTGCCGCTCACGAATACGGATTAAATGCGGGATTGAGCTGGTTTTTTGTGGCCTTGTTTCTAGTAATTATTTACTTTATTATTCAATATCGTGTTTTCAGTGGGAAAATGGATGATATTGGATATGGGGAGCATTGATTATTTTTTGATAGCCACGAATTGCTTCGCCTATTCGCTGTCGCTCGAGTCACGAATTTTTATTTTGAGTTGAATGAATTCTGAATATTGTGACTTTAAATTGCACGAATTTTAATTATAGATTCAATTGCCTCCAGTTTTAACTGGAGGTTTTTTGTTTGAATGTGAATTGGGCTTTAGCCAAAATGATAAAGTTTGGCTAAAGCCTTTTTTGCGTTAGGGATAGAAGCGATATCCTTTTTCTTGCTTATTTAGCAAGGAAAATAGTTAGCCTGGCTGAAGGAAATGCCCAAAACTATTTAATTTTCATTAAGTGGATTTTTCAGAATTAAATAAATACTTGGTTACTAGTGTAAAAAAAACTAAAATATTTAATGTTGTCGAACCAATTAGAGTGATGATTATGGTATCAGATAAGGCTAATTTTCCAAGTCCTTTCAAGATCAAAATAGAAAAAATACAAATACACCAAATACAGGTAAAACTGAAAATATATTCAGCATACTTTTTTCTTTCCAGCATATTTTGATTTGAATTTGCTAAATCAGATAAGTGTTTTTCATAAAACATTCTTTCTTCATTAGAGCTTTGCAAAGGTGGTGTAGAAGCTACCTGATTAATAAGTGCATTTAATGGATTTGGTTCTGTTGCCATAAATAAAATTATTCAGCATTTTGAAGCTCTGGATTAAAAAATTGTTCAAAAAAGATTTTCATATCATTTTCAGAAATGAGGGAGTCTTTTTGAAGTTTTGCTTTTGTCCACGGAGAATTTTCTGCATGAGTCCAATTTGATAATTGAATTGCTGAAAGTTTTTTAGCAACCTCTAAAACAAAAGTAACCGCTTCTTCTGCATCTTCATCTAATTTAACTTTTGATTTGTATTGCTGATATTCCCAAGGTATTTCTTTAATACTTTCGTTGCCATATTTTTTAAACTCGTAGTAAACCTTTTCAACAACAGGACCATACTTCCAAGCTTTTATAGGTTCTTCTATCAATGGTGTTCCATGTTTAACTAAGTATATACCATTAGCGATATAGAGGAGTTTTTGCAATTTCATATTAGAAATGCCTTCTCCTTCCTCTTGAGCACGTTCAAGTATTTTTCCAGACATAAATAGAGCTGAATACGGCATTGTTTTTAGATTTTTTAGAAAAATTATGTGTAAAATAGAAAAACTATTTCCATTTTATAAAAGAAATTTCTGTAAAGTTAATCATTTTTTATTTACGTTTAACTTTGCTTTTCATCTCAATATCAACATTAAAAGTAGATAATAATTTAATTTGTGAGAAGTCTTTATTTAGTTTCATCTCTGTCAAAGCGCCAACTTTGACAAAGATTACTCTACAAGTGAAACTAAATTCAAAATTTTAAAATAAAACTTCTTTAGTAATGATGTAAAATCCCATTACGAGTACAAACCAGCCAAAAAGAGGTTTTAATCGGGCTCCGTCTATTTTTTTAGAAAGCTGGCTCCCGATTAACATTCCGAGAAGTGCCATTCCAGATACACCTAACAGAAAAGTATAATCAATAGGAGTTCCGATGTATAAATCGCCTCCAAATCCTATTGATGAATTAATAGTGATGATTAGTAGTGAAGTTCCCACGGCTTGTTTCATGGGTAATTTGGCAAAAAACAACAAGGCAGGAATTATTAAGAATCCGCCTCCTGCTCCCAGAAATCCGGTTACAATTCCAACTAGAAATCCAATAATGCTTAGTTGTATATAATTGGTTTCCGTTCCTTTTATCTCGGTTACATTTTTTTTAATCATCGAAATAGCCGCAGTTATCATTAAGATTGAAAAGACAATCATAATTAGAAAGTCTTTTGAAACGGAATAAGACGCAATCGAAAAAATGGTTGAAGCAATCTGCGGGAAAATAACTTCACGAATAATCAAAATCGAAATAACAGAAGGAATGGCAAAATACAATGCCGATTTTAATTTCAGATTTCCCATTTTGTAATGACTGTAACTGCCAAACAAAGCAGTCAATCCCACAATAAATAAAGAATAGGAAGTTGCCTGATCTGGATTTACTTTAAATAAATACACCAAAATAGGAATAGTCAAGATAGAACCGCCTCCGCCAATTAATCCCAGCGAAATCCCGATAATAATCGAAGCAAAATAACCTAAATATTCCATTGCATTTATTTTTATGCAAAATTGCTTCGGAAATTAGAAACCTACAGTAACATTTATCACAGAAGATATTTTTTGTTTTTTTTTTGCCACGAATTCACGAATTATTTTTGATAATGATTGAGAAAAGAAAGTAAAATTGGTGTTAGAAAATCATGGAAGTTTTTTCCGCCACGAATTCACGAATTATTTTTGATAATGATTGAGAAAAGAAAGTAAAATTAGTGGTAGAAAATCATGGAAATTTTTTCCGCCTCGAATTCACGAATTATTTTTGATAATGATTGAGAAAAGAAAGTAAAATTGGTGGTAGAAAATCATGGAAGTTTTTTCCGCCACGAATTCACGAATTATTTTTGATAATGATTGAGAAAAGAAAGTAAAATTGGTGGTAGAAAATCATGGAGGTTTTTCCGCCACGAATTCACGAATTATTTTTGATAATGATTGAGAAAAGAAAGTAAAATTGGTGTTAGAAAATCATGGAAGTTTTTTCCGCCACGAATTCACGAATTATTTTTTGATAATGATTGAAAAATTAGTGAAATTAAAGACAATAAAAGTAACCGTGAAAATTCGTGAATTCGTGGCGAAAAAAACTTTATTTTAAAAGTTCAATTTGGTTTCGATTAAGTTTGACAAGACCGCGCTGTTCCATTTTTTTTAGTAATCTTGAAACAACTTCTCGCGAAGTATTTAATTCGGTTGCAATTTCCTGATGCGAAAGATTCACTTCAGAACAACCGCAGGCATCAGAATGTCTTTTTAAATAAAATTCCAAACGCTCATCCATAGAACGAAAAGCAATATTGTCGACTACTTCCAGAACTTCTTCAAAACGGCTTCGGTAGGTTTCAATGACAAATTCGTACCAAGATCGGTGTTCCATCATCCATCTATCCATCAACTGCAGCGGAATCATCATAACCGTAACATCTTCGACTACTTTGGCCATTATCTGGCTTTTTTCACTTTTGGCTGTGCAGATCATTGAGATGGCACAGGCTTGACCAGGCTGTAAGTAATACATTAAAAATTCGCCGCCATCTTCGCCTTCACGGTAAATTTTAATTTTCCCTTTTGTAATCAAAACAGTGTTTTTAATATATTGTCCAGTACGCATTAAAATAGTTCCGGCTTCAAAATCTTGTAAACTTCCGTTTTCTTCAATTACAGCGATAAGTTCGTTTGAGAAATTAGGAAAGATGGTTTTTAATGAATGATTCATTTGTATAAAAATTTTGTCAATTCTAGGCTCCGCTCGAAATAACAGATGTCATTTTGATGTCTTGGTTTTTATCAAAAAGTTATTAAAAAATAAAATTTTATGCAAAGATACTAGTTTGAATTGGGATTAATTGTGAGAAAACAGGATTTGATATTAATTTTATGTAAATGAAAAAATCCTATTTTCTATCGATTTTACAGACTATAATTTTAAAAATAACAGCTAAATTTGTATTTCACTGATTATAATACTTTCTCTAAAACGTTTTCTGAGAATAATAATCGAAATCGCATTTGGTACGTTTTTTATAAATAGAAACGTCGTAATTTTACAAAAACACATTTTACTATGAATTTATCACAAGAAGATTGGGTTGCTCAGTTACAAGCTGACGAAAATGCAGTTATACTTGACGTAAGAACTGAAGACGAATTTAATGATGGCTATATTGAAAATGCTGTAAACATTGATATCAATAAAGGTCAGGCTTTTATTTATGAAATTGAAGAATTAGACAAAAATAAAAACTATTATGTGTACTGTCGTTCTGGTGCCAGAAGTGCTAAAGCATGTCAGATTATGAATGAGTTAGGTATCGAAAATGCCTATAATCTGCTTGGTGGTATACTGGACTGGGAAGGCGAAACCGTACAACCATAAAATAGAAGAAGAGGCGAAAAAAGCCTCTTTTTTCATTAAAGAGCTATTAATAACCAAACTAAATTACCAGATTATGAGTTTAATACCCGAAGAATTTGAAATTAAATCTCTTTTAAATCAAGATACTTATCTTGTAAATGGAGAGTTGAAACAATGGACAGGGCAGACCACACCTGTGTTTTCGACCATTTCATCTACAGAAAAATATGCACCTACTTTATTAGGATCGATTCCTTTTATGGGCGAAAAAGAAGCTGCCGAAGTTGTTGAAGCAGCCAATGAAGCTTATGATAAAGGACAAGGTTTGTGGCCTACAATGAAAGTTGCTGACCGTATTAAATGCATGGAAAAATTCGTTTCTCAAATGAAAGAAACCCGCGAAGAAGTGGTGAAGTATTTAATGTGGGAAATTGGAAAATCATTAGGCGATTCTCAAAAAGAATTTGACAGAACTGTCGAATACATTTACGATACTATTGCCAGTTATAAAGAATTAAACGGGCGAAGCGCTCATTTTGAAAAAGTACAAGGAGTAAATGCCATGATTCGCCGTGGTCCTCTTGGAGTGGTTTTGTGTCTTGGACCATACAACTATCCTTTAAATGAAACGTTTTCATTATTGATTCCGGCCTTGATTATGGGAAATACTGTTATCTTCAAGCCTGCCAAACATGGAGTTTTATGTATTTCACCATTATTAGAAGCTTTTAAAACAAGTTTTCCAAAAGGTGTTATCAATATTGTGTATGGAAGAGGACGTGAAGTAGCTTCTCCAATCATGAAATCAGGAAAAATTGATGTTTTGGCATTAATTGGAAACAGTAAATCAGCAATTGCGTTACAAGATCAGCATCCAAACAAAAACAGATTGCGTTTAATTTTAGGTCTTGAAGCGAAAAACCCAGCAATTATTCTTCCAGATGCTGATTTAGATTTGGCTATTCAGGAATGCATCACAGGAACTTTATCGTTTAACGGACAACGTTGTACAGCTTTAAAGGTATTATACGTTCACGAATCTATTGCAGAGGAATTCAATAAAAGATTCTCTGAAAAAGTGGATTCATTAAAATTTGGAAATCCTTGGGAATCTGGAGTCTCTTTAACACCGCTTCCAGAAACTGAAAAACCATCTTATATTCAAGGATTAATTGACGATGCAACAAGTAAAGGTGCTAAAATCCTAAACGAAAAAGGAGGAAAGCATACTGATAATTATATTTTCCCAGCCGTTTTATATCCGGTAAACAGCAAAATGCGTGTGTATCATGAAGAACAATTTGGTCCTGTGGTTCCAGTTATTTCTTTTAAAGATATCAAAGAACCGCTTGAAGATATGGCCGAATCTAATTATGGACAGCAGGTAAGTTTGTTCGGAAAAGACATTAAAACTCTGGCACCGCTTATCGATGCTTTGGTAAACTTAGTGTGCCGTGTAAACTTAAACAGCTCTTGCCAGAGAGGTCCAGATGCATTCCCATTTACAGGTCGTAAAGATTCTGCTGTAGGAACTCTAAGTATTCCAGACGCTTTGCGTTCATTCTCAATCCGTACGTTTGTCGCTTCAAAAGACATTGCTTATAACAACGAAATTCTGCAGGAATTGTTAAACAGCAAAGAGTCGAATTTCATTAATACCGACTATATTTTGTAAGCATCAAGGTTATATATTAATTGTAGCTGGCCGTCTTTTTTCTTCTCAGAAATCAGACGGTTTTTTCTTTTGTAAGAATTTTTAGTTTTATTGTTCGAAAAATGTAATTTTATAAGAATTTGTAACTTAATTTTAAAAAAGCAGTCTTATAGAGAAACAATTAAATTACCAAAAGCACTTATGAAAAAACTATCACTCTATTTTGCTTTAGCAGGATTTTTATTTTTGGCAGAAACAAGCTTCGCACAAGAGCTTTATATGCCAAGAAATATTAAAGCCGCTTACGCAAAAGGTACCCGTTCGATGGACGGAAAACCAGGAAAAAATTATTGGCAGAATCATGGTAAATATACTATGGATATTACAGTGGATGCCAAAACCAAAATGGTTTCAGGAACCGAAACTATTATTTATGAAAACAACAGTAACGACAGTTTACGAAATTTTGTAATTCGTTTTGTAAACAATCTGCACAAACCATCTGCACCAAGAAGCGGAACTGTAAGCGAAGATTTCCTAAGCAACGGATTAACTATTACCTCTCTTAAAATAGGTGGCGAAACCTATAAAGAAGATGGAAGAAGCTGGGGAACAGTTGGAAATATAAAAATGAAAAAAGCCATCGCGCCTCATTCTAAAACAACCATTAATATCGACTGGAATTATCCTTTGTCGAAAGAAAGCGGTAGAGAAGGACAAATTGACGAAAGTACTTTCTTTGTAGCGTATAGTTACCCGAGAGTTTCTGTTTTTGATGATTACAATGGTTGGGACAGATTACCACATACAGATCGTCAGGAATTTTACAACGACTTTAATGATTACGTCTATTCTGTAAAAGCACCTAAAAATTTTGTAGTCTATGCAACAGGAGATTTATTAAATCCAGATGAGGTTTTACAGCCAGAGTTCGCAGCGCGTCTTAAAAAATCATACGTAACAGATGAAATTCTGCATATTGCCAACGAACAAGAAATGAAAAGCGGAGTTGTTACCAAACAAAACGATTGGAATACCTGGAAATTTCAAGCTAACAATATTTCAGATGTATGTTTTGGATTGAGCGATCATTATTTATGGGATGCCAGCAGTGTGATAGTCGACAAAAAAGCAAACCGCCGTGCAAGCGTTCAGGCGGCTTATGATATTAAAGGAACTGATTTTGTTAATTCTGTTAAAAACAATCAATATGCTTTAGATTGGTTTTCAAATAATTGGCCTGGAATTCCATATCCATTTTCTAAAATGACGGCTTTCCAAGGTTTTGCAGACATGGAATATCCAATGATGTGTAACGATTCGCAAATGGATGATCCAAAATTTGCACAATTGGTGCAGGATCATGAAGTAGCACATACGTATTTTCCATTTTACATGGGAATCAACGAAACACGTTATGCTTTTATGGACGAAGGCTGGGCAACTACTTTTGAATATTTAATTGGAATTGCAGAGCATGGAAAAGAAGCTGCTGATAAATTTTATAAAGAATTTAGAGTGGAACAATACATTAATGATAAATCAACAGAAGAAGATCAGCCAATTATCTCAATGTCTACACAAGTTTCGGGTCCGGGTTATGGAAACAATTCTTATGGAAAAGCATCACTTTCCTATATAGCTTTAAAAGATTTGCTTGGAGATGATTTGTTCAAAAAATCATTGCATCATTATATGGATACTTGGAACGGAAAACACCCAATTCCGTGGGATTATTTTAATTCGATGAATACTGGTTCGGGAAAAAATCTGAATTGGTTCTTCAATAACTGGTTCTTCACCAATAACTATATTGATCTTTCGGTTAAAGGAGTGGCAAAAAATACTATATCCATACAAAATGATGGAGGTTTTGCTATACCATTTGACGTAATTGTGGTTTACGCAGATAATTCGACAGAAACATTACATCAGACTCCTGCCGTTTGGGAAAAAAATGGAAAGAATATATCTATAAACGTTAAGGCGAAAAAAGCAATTAAAAAAGTGACCGTTGACGGCGGAATTTTCCTAGACGCTACTCCTGAAAATAATTCACTAAGCATTTAAGAAATAATCTATTTTTTTGTAAGAATATTGTTAAAACCACCAGTAAAATGGTGGTTTTTTTGTTATATAGAATAAATCATATTTGTAGGAAAAATTATTTTGTTATGTTTGCAAAAAAAAGACAAAAAACATTCGAAACTAATGAAAAATTATTTACTTATTGTTTTAATGCTTTTATCTATAGGCATTAAAGCACAGAATGATTCTAAAATTATATTTCAGAAGAATAAATATGATTTGGCTGTTTCTTATTTAAAAAAATCTGACTTTGTAAATGCTTTAGATCAATTTTCTATTGCTTCAAGGATTAAACCGGAAAATGAAATTGGGCAGGAATCCCTAAAGAAAGTCGATACTCTTAAAGAAATTTTAAGAAAAGATATACTTGAAAAAGTTAACGGAACTTGGTTATTTACAGGAGATAAACCAATATGGGCTGTAAATGTTGAGCATGAATTTAAAGAAAAAAAAATCGATAAATTGGTAGAAGTATCAGGAAACCAGATTTCTTTTTATGAGCAAAATCGTAAAACAAAAGAAAAAAAACTGATTAAGACCGAAGACATTGTGTATTATAACAGTGATCCGTCAGATGCTTTATATTCGGCCATTATTTTATCAAACGGAACAATTTGGAATTGCACTTTAGATGAAACGAAAAGTATGCTGCGAGCCATAAACATTGCAAAAAAAAGCGAGAAGGGAGTCAAAAAGATATACGAAAATAATAACGAAGCTTTTTATAAAAAAGCATTGTAAAAGTTGCATCAAAAAGAGAACCTTATGAGGTTCTTTTTTTATTTTTGATAAAAAGTGAAAATGGAAATCAAAGTTATAGAAGCATCACAAACTTGGCAGATTCGGCATGAAGTTATGTGGCCAAACGAGCCTTTTGAATTTGTACAGCTTGAAGAAGACAATTCTGGATATCATTTTGGGGTATTTGATGGCGAATTATTAGTATCAATTGTTTCTTGTTTTATTGAAGGAAAAGAAATGCAGTTTCGTAAGCTGGCAACTTTAGAAAATCATCAGGGGAAAGGAATTGCTTCAAATCTTTTGAAATATATTTTAGATTTTGCTAAGAGTAATAACATAGAAAAAGTTTGGTGTAACGCTAGAACCAATAAAAAGTCATTTTATGAAAAAGCAGGATTTATAGATACTTATAAAACCTTTACCAAAGCTGGACAAGAATTCACGATAATGGAGTTAAAAACCTGATATTGAATTGTTTGTATTCTTTTAGGATTTTTAATTATCCTAACTTAAATTTTTTTGTAAGATTTTTTATCGTCTTATTTACAGGGAGTTAATCCTTGAAAACGTTTTCGTTTTCAGCAAGTGTTAAACCTTGTTAAAAAATCTTTTTTTCTTTCGATTCTTTTATTACTTTCGCACCGAAATGAGAAAGTTAATAGTATTTTTAGTATTCATGAATATGCTTCTGTTTGGCGGAGGCCAATATCTGAATGCAAATACTTTTGGCGCTCAGAATCACCATCATCTACAAAAACACAGGGTTAAATTTACTAATCAAGATCGCGGAACTTCAATAATTGAAGATGCTGCAGATGTTGATCTAGAAGAAGATCTTGTAGGAGGAGACGATGTTGATTTACTTACGAACAAATATTTTGCTGCTTCGTATAGTTTGGTAGACACTTTGTATCTGGCACTTTCAGATCAGTCTGCAGCGAATGATTCCAATCGTTTTAAAATTTCTACGCCTGTCTTTGGGCATTCAAATCCTATCTATATTACTCAACGAGTATTAAGAATTTGATTTAAAAATATACATCGGTTACCTGAGTTATGATCTCTGCGTATCTGCTGTTGTATATTATTTTACTACTTCTGCTTATATGAAGATTAAGGTCTGGACTAAGGCTGACTGATGCATTTTAACATCCAAAAGGAATTTTCATTCCAAAAAGCATTCAATCGCTTAATTTCCAAACTAAATCATGAAAAAAATCATTGTGTTCACGGGCTTAATGGCCTTGATGTGTTTAACGAGCTGCACATCTAAAAAAGAAGAAAAAGAAGAAGTTGAAAAATTCACGGTTACTAATCCGGTAAAAATCGACACTTCATTTACTAAAGAATATGTTTCACAAATAAAATCAGTTCGAAATATCGAACTACGCGCCCAAGAAAAAGGGTTTTTACAAAATATATATGTTGATGAAGGACAGTTTGTAAAAGCTGGCCAGCTGTTGTTTAGAATTATGCCAAACATGTATCAGGCAGAATTATTAAAAGCACAAGCAGAACAAAAATCAGCAGAAATCGAATTACAAAATGCTAAATTGCTGGCTGACAAAAATATCGTTTCTAAAAACGAATTAAGTGTTGCTCAAGCAAAATTACAATCAGCAAAAGCTGAAGTATCATTAGCAAAACTTCATTTATCATTTACAGAAATCAGAGCTCCATTTGATGGAACGATTGACCGTATTCCTTTAAAACTAGGAAGTTTAATTGACGAAGGTGAATTATTGACAAGTCTTTCAGACAACAGCCAGATGTTTGCTTATTTCAACGTTTCTGAACCAGAATATCTTCAGTACGAAACCAATATTAAAGACCGTGCAGATAACAAAGTTTCTTTGGTTTTAGCAAACGGAGATATTTTTAAAGATAAAGGAAATGTTGAGGTTATAGAAAGTGAATTCAACAACGAAACCGGAAATATCGCTTTCCGAGCAAGATTCCCGAATTCTGGAAAATTGCTTAGAAATGGTGAAACTGGACAGGTTCAAATGAACGTTCCTCTTAAAAATGCTATCGTAATTCCGCAAAAAGCAACTTACGAGATCCAAGATAAAAAATATGTTTTTATAGTTGATAAAAACAATAAAGTAACTTCAAGAGAAATCACGATTACGGGTGAAATCCCTGATCTATACGTGATTAAAAGCGGTCTTACAGAGAGCGATAGAATCTTGCTTGAAGGTGTTCAGAAAGTAAAAGAAAACGACAAAATTAAATTCGATTACGAATCTCCTAAAGAAGTGATCAATCATTTACGCTTAAAAGCAGAATAAATTAAAGTATTCAGTCTCAGTTTTAGTATTCAGTCCTTTGTGGCGAATTATAGAATTGGTGCTGGCTGCGTATTGATTTTCATTTAGTTTAATCATTTAAAAGATATAAAATGTTTAATAAATTTATTCAAAGACCTGTTCTTTCGATAGTAATATCGTTGATTATTGTCTTTTTAGGGGTATTGTCGGTTTTAAATTTACCAATTACCCAATTCCCTACGATTTCACCTCCAATGGTGAATGTTACCGCAGACTATCCTGGGTCTAACGGTGAGTTGATGATTAAGGCGGTTGTTATTCCTTTGGAAAGAGCCTTAAACGGGGTTCCGGGAATGAAATATATGGCTTCTGATGCTGGTAACGATGGAGAAGCTACTATTAAAGTAGTTTTTAACTTAGGTACAGATCCAAACCAAGCGGCGATTAACGTTCAAAACCGTGTAGCTTCGGTTACCAATAAACTTCCTCCTTTGGTAATTAGAGAAGGTATTAAAATTACTCGTGAAGTACCAAGTATGTTGATGTACGTGAACCTTTACAGTACCGATAAAAATACCGACATGAAGTTCTTATACAACTATGCCGATATCAACGTACTTTCTGAATTAAAAAGGGTAAATGGTATTGGTTCTGGGGATATCTTAGGAACACGTGAATATGCCATGCGTATCTGGTTGAAACCAGACCGTATGCTGGCCTATAAAATTTCTGCTGATGAAGTAATGGAAGCATTATCAAGTCAGAGTTTGGAAGCTTCTCCAGGTAAAACGGGAGAGAGTTCTGGTAAACGTTCTCAAGCATTCGAATATGTATTAAAATATTCAGGACGTTTTACCACAAAAGAACAATATGAGAATATCGTAGTGAAATCAAATCCAAACGGAGAGCTTTTACGCTTAAAAGATATTGCAAAAGTTGAATTTGGAAGCTCGATGTACGATATCTATTCGAACTTGAATGGAAGACCATCTGCGGCGATCGTGTTAAAACAATCTTTTGGAAGTAACGCGAATCAGGTTATTGAAGAAGTAAAAGCGAAACTGGAAAAAATCAAACAAAAATTCCCAAAAGGGATGGATTATGAGATTTCGTATGACGTTTCTAAATTCCTTGACGCTTCTATCGAAAAAGTAATTCATACTTTGGTTGAAGCCTTTATTCTGGTAGGTTTAGTAGTATTCCTTTTCTTAGGAGACTGGCGTTCTACAGTTATTCCAGCAATTGCGGTACCAGTATCGCTGGTAGGAACTTTTGTGTTCATGACATTCTTCGATATATCGTTGAACTTAATTACCTTATTTGCTCTAGTATTGGCAATCGGGGTTGTAGTCGATGATGCGATTGTGGTTATCGAAGCCGTTCACGCCAAGATGGAAGAAGAACACTTGTCGCCATTTAAGGCAACTAAAAAGGCAATGCATGAAATTGCGGGGGCAATCATTGCCATTACGTTCTTAATGGCGGCGGTATTTATTCCTGTGGCGTTTATGTCGGGACCTGTTGGAGTATTCTACAGACAGTTCTCGGTTACTATGGCAACTGCGATTATTCTATCTGGTATTGTAGCATTGACCTTAACTCCTGCGCTTTGTGCGATGATGTTAAAAAACAATCATGCTATGCCTAAAAAGAAAACGCCTGCAAACCGATTTATTGACGCTTTCAACGAAAAGTTCAATTTAGCACAAGGTAAATATCAAAATGTATTAGGTAAAATTGTTGACAGAAGAGTAGTAACAGTTGTAGCGCTTTTAGGATTCTGTCTTGGAACATGGATTATCAGCAGCAACGTGCCTTCTGGATTTATTCCTAATGAGGACCAGGGAATGTTCTATGCCGTTATTCAGACGCCTCCGGGATCTTCATTAGAAAGAACCAATAATATTGCAGAAAGAGTTCAAAAAATTGCAGAACACATTGATGGCGTAAAATCAGTTTCTTCATTAGCAGGTTATGAAATCCTTTCAGAAGGTACAGGAGCAAACTCAGGTACTTGTTTGGTGAACCTTAAAGATTGGAGTGACAGAAAAGAATCTGTTATTGAGATTATGCATGAAATGGAGGAAAAATGTAAAGATATTACAGGGGCTAATATCGAGTTTTTCCAACCGCCAGCGGTACCTGGATATGGTGCTGCCGGAGGATTTGAGCTTCGTTTGCTAGATAAAACAGGTTCTGGAGATTATAAGAGAATGGAACAGGTAAACAATGATTTTGTGGCTGAATTAAATAAACAGCCTGAATTATCGAATGTTTTCAGTTTCTATAGTTCAAGTTTCCCTCAGTATATGATGAAAGTGGACAATGATTTGGCACAGCAAAAAGGTATTTCTATCGAAAATGCCATGAATACGTTGTCAACTCTTGTGGGAAGTAACTACGAAATCAGTTTTATTAAATACGGAATCAACTATAAAGTAATCGTTCAGGCTTCTCCAGAATATCGTGCGCTGCCAGAAGATATTTTGAAATTGTATGTGAAGAACAATCGTGATGAAATGGTGCCTTATTCTGCTTTTATGAGATTAGAAAAAGTGTACGGACTTTCAGAGATTACACGTCATAATATGTACACTTCTACACAAATTAGTGGTTCTGCAGCAGCAGGTTACAGTTCTGGAACGGCTATTAAAGTAATTCAGGAAATTGCAGCTAAAAAATTACCAAGAGGATATGACATTGACTGGGCAGGTATTTCTGCCGATGAGGTGGCACAAGGTAATCAGGCAATCTGGGTATTTTTAATCTGTTTAGGATTCGTATACTTAGTGTTAGCTGCCCAATACGAAAGTTTTATTTTACCATTATCTGTAATTCTTTCTCTTCCTGCGGGTATTTTTGGAGCTTTCCTTTTATTAAAAATAGCTGGATTAGAAAACAACATTTATGCTCAAGTAGCCATGGTAATGCTTATTGGATTATTAGGTAAAAATGCCGTGTTGATTGTTGAGTTTGCGATTCAAAGACATGCTACAGGTATGTCTGTGTTACAAGCTGCAATGGAAGGTGCAAAAGCAAGGTTCCGTCCAATTTTGATGACTTCATTTGCTTTTATTGCGGGATTATTACCGCTGGTTTTTGCAACTGGTCCTGGTAAAATTGGTAACCGAACTATTGGTACTGCTGCGGCAGGAGGTATGCTTATAGGAACCATCTGCGGAGTATTTGTAATTCCGGGCTTGTATTACATTTTTGGCCGAATTGCTGAAAAACACAAGCTGGTAAAACATGAAGAAGAAAATCCATTAACAGAAGAAATTGATAACAATCATGTATAAAATCAAATTATATCAATACAGTATTGCATTGAGCTTATGTCTTGCCGTGGCAGGATGTAAGGCTCCTGCAGCTGAAACAGCAAGTACAAGTACACCAGTTCCGGAAGCATTTGGAAATGAAAAATCTCAGGACACAACCAACACAGCATCTTTAAAATGGAAAGAATTTTTTAAAGATCAAAATTTGGTTGATCTTATTGATATTGCGTTGAAAAACAATCAGGAATTGAATATGACTTTGCAGGAAATCGAAATTGCAAAGAATGATATTCGCGTTCGAAAAGGACTTTTACTGCCAAGTGCCGGTATTCGTGCAGGCGCTGGAATTGAAAAAGTAGGTAGATACACGAGCCAAGGAGCTGGTGACGCTACTACAGAAATCAAACCAGGTGTTGAAACTCCAGATCCGCTGGGTGACTTTACAATTGCGGCATATGCAAACTGGGAAGTAGATATCTGGAAAAAACTGCGTAATTCTAAAAAAGCAGCTGTAAACCGTTATTTAGCAACAATTGAAGGTAAAAACTTTGTAATCACTAATCTAATTGCGGAAATCGCTGATTCGTATTATGAATTATTAGCTTTAGACACGCAGCTGGATATTGTAAAACAAACTATTGAATTACAAAGCAACGCTTTGGAAATTGTAAAAGTTCAAAAGCAGGCGGCGAGAGCAACAGAACTAGGCGTTCAGAAATTTCAGGCTGAGGTTTTAACTTCAAAAAGTTTAGAGTTTGATATTCTTCAGAAAATCAAAGAAAACGAAAACAAAATCAACTTTTTGTTAGGACGTTATCCGCAGGAAATCAAAAGAGATAAAACCAATTTTACAGATCTGCTTCCAGCAGCTGTAAGTTCAGGAGTTCCATCTCAATTATTGATGAACCGTCCAGATGTGAAACAAGCTGAATTAGAATTGGTTGCTGCAAAACTGGATGTTAAAGTTGCTCGTGCAGAGTTTTATCCTTCATTAGATATCTCAGCAGCAATTGGAGTTCAGGCTTTTAAACCGTCTTATTTGTTTACATTTCCTGAATCATTATTGTATTCATTAGCAGGAGATTTAGTAGCACCGCTTATTAACAGAAATGCAATTAAAGCAGAATTTTCTAGTGCAAATGCAAGACAGCTTCAAGCATTATACAATTACGATAAAACCATTTTAAATGCTTATTTAGAAGTTTCAACCCAGCTTTCTAAAATCGAAAACCTACAAAAAGGTTACGATTTAAAATCACAGCAGGTTGATGCTTTAAACCGATCTATCGACGTTTCAAATGATTTGTTTAAATCGGCAAGAGTAGATTATTTCGAGGTTTTAATGACTCAGAGAGATGCATTAGAAGCTAAACTGGAATTAGTCGATACTAAAAAAGAACAATTAAATGCCGCGGTTCATGTTTACAGAGACCTTGGGGGCGGATGGAAATAATTTTGCCAGTTAATTTGTAGAGGAAAAGCCTTTCGGAAGTAAAATTCTGAAAGGCTTTTTTTATTGTTTTGCCGTTAAAAAACAAACTTATTAAGAAAGAAAATCTTTAAACCAAAATCCCGAATTTTTGATGGTTCTTTTCTGAGTTTCAAAATCAACATGAATTAATCCGAATCGGGCATTATAACCTTCTGCCCATTCGAAATTATCCGTCAAAGTCCAAACAAAATAACCATCTACATTTAAACCGTCTTTTTTGGCTTTCAAAATCTGTTCTAAATGATCCTGAATATAATGCGTTCGTTTTATATCATATACTTTGTCATTGGTAACGGTATCAGGAAAAGCCGCACCATTTTCGGTGATAATGATCTTTCTGATTCCGTTATATTCGTTGAATTTTTTCAGAATATGATACAAGGCTGGCGGATAAACTTCCCAACCCATGTCGGTTGAAATCACATTTCTTTTTTCGGCACTTACCAATTCGGCACCAATGTATGGCGTGAGGAGAGAATATTTTACAATTTCACGCGTATAACATTGCAGGCCTATAAAGTCAAAATCAAAATCGAGATTTTTTAAATCGTCTTCGAGAATATAATTGTTGAGTTTTTTAAGAACAGGAAGATCTTTCTGCGGATATCCCAATCCTAAAATAGGCTCGATAAAAGTTCGGTTTAATAAGGTATCCACACGTTTTGCAGCTTCAATATCTTTTTGGTTTTCTGTTGCCGGTTCAATGTGTGTACAGGAAAATGTAGTTCCAATATTTGCCTGTGGAATTCTGTTTCTGATTATTTTTCCTCCAGCAGCTGTAGCCAAAGTAACGTGATGAATGGCTTTTAGGTAATTGGTAATTCCTCTTTTTCCGGGCGCGTGAATTCCTAGAAAATAACCTGCTCCAGTAAAAACAGAAGGTTCGTTGATAACCATCCAGTTTTTGACGCGATCGCCAAAGTATTGTACACAGATTTCGACATATTCTTTAAACCACGAAACCGATTCACGATTGGTCCATCCTCCCTTAACTTCGAGTGCATGGGGTAAATCCCAATGATAAAGTGTTATCCAAGGCTCGATTCCAGATGCCAGAAGTGAATCTATTATTTTATTGTAATAGTCGATTCCTGCTTGATTGATAGGGTGGTTGCCAGTGGGCATAATTCTAGGCCAGCTGATCGAAAATCTAAAATTCGGAATATTTAATTCCTTAATTAAATTAATGTCGTCCTGATAAGAGTTGTAAAAATCACAGGCAGTTATAGCATGATGTCCGTTTTTAATTTTTCCTTTTTGAGAAGTAAAAACATCCCAGATAGAAGAACCTTTTCCGTCGGCATCATGTGCCCCTTCAATTTGGAAAGCAGCGGTAGAAACACCCCACAAGAAATCTTCACCAAATTGGTTTTTGTTCAAAAATGAGCTTTCAATTTTATTCATTCAATAGTACTTTCCTTGTATTTGTAAAATGCTTTTTAGTGTAGGAAAGAAGATTGCATAGCTCTTAAAAAAAGCCATTCTTTGAATGAAACTAGGAATTTTAGGTTAAAGAATTTCATAACGATTAGTTTTATTCAAATTAAAAAAACTAATGTGAAATTATTGTAAACTCATTATTATCAAATGATTAAATGTAAAAATGGGAAGATAATTAATCTTCCCATCCACATAATGTGAGCCCAAAGCCCTGAGCTTGTTTTAAGGTTGTTTTTACCACTTCGCTGCGGCAGGAACTGAGTCCGCGGCAGGTTTCTTTGAGATGGTATTTTTTTGCTCCTGTCGATCCGCACATATAAACTTTTGTTTCTGGCGGTCGAAATGAGGTTAGGTAAATAATAATAAGTAAGAGTAAAGTATATTTCATTGTAGTATTTTTTTATTTAACGACCAGATCGTATTCATTTCCTTTTTTGTCAACAGCTTTTAATTTTCCATGTGAAATCCATTCGGTATTGATTTCGATTTCGGCGGCACTGTCGGCTAAAATTCCGGCTCCGTATTTCCCCTGAACATTTATATTTCCATAAACCGAATCACCGCTGATGTTTATTCCTTTTACATCATAATTGTATTCGTAATTTCCAGGATTTCCAGTTCTATATTCGTATTTATAAGTGGTATTTACGTGATAGGTTTTGGCTTCTTCGGCCGTAATTGTTTTCCGGTCATCGGCTGTCACTACTGCTTTATAAAATGAATTTATCTGAGGTGGAGGTGGCGCTTCAGCATTTTTACAGGAAAATATAAATAGTAACACAAATAAAATTGAGTAGTTTTTTGGCATAGGCGATGTGATTTTAAAGTAAAGTTGTTTAAATCAGTACTTGAGAAGTATCTAAAATCTATATAACGATAAATCTAAAAACAATTCAGTATTTTAAAACAAGTACTTATACTGGAATTTAGTTTTCTCTATTTAAGTAATCTTTCAGCGATTTCTTCCCTTTCAATGATTATTTGAGAGGGAAGAATTATTTGAACATTATTGCTTATAGGATTTTTAAAAATCTGAAAACCACCTCTGCAATTTTTGTATCGGAACCAAAATGCTTTTAGTCCTTTACTAAAACCTTGCTCTTGAGTTATTTTAAAAACATATTTAGAACAGGATTTTCTAAAAATACATTTTCTCCTTCTTGAAGGAGGTATTGTTTTCCAATAGATTTTTATTACTAATAGTATTAAATATTTCATTTTTTCTGAAAAACAACCATTTGTTTCACTGTAGTATAACCAGGTGTATTGCCGCCAAAACATCCCGTTTGTGGATGAATGTAAGTAGATACTCCTTCTAAACGAACATATTCCCAGCCTTGGCTTGTATAATTTCGGATTAAACTTTCAAGCTGTTGAGCAACATGATCTGATGTTCCCTTTTTGGGATCGATTGAAGCCACAAATGGCACCACTTTATATTCCATGATTTTTTTGTTTAATTATTTATGTTTTCAAATGTAAGATCAATAAATACCACTATTTTATGGAAATCCGTATTTGGGAATTTAATTGGTATTAAGAATAAAATCTTTAATAATTTTATCCATGTTAGAAGGCAGGTCGGCATTTTTAATTTCGAAATGTTTTACATTCATTTCTGAAAGCCATTTTGTCCAATACGCTTTAATGACTTTTTCTTCGAACGGATTGTTTTTACTAGGATTTATTCCTAAAACCAAGACTTCAAGATTCGATAAATCATGGTCTGATTTAATAAAACCGAAATTTTCTTTTTCGATTTTTTTCTTCCAATCATTTGTGTTTAAGCCATTTTGTTTTATTAACTGTGGAGTTAAATAGTTTGATAGACTGCTGTTTTTTATCTGCGATCCTTCATAAAATATATAACCATCTGTTAAAATAACCAGGATATTTCTATAACCTTTTTCGATGCATTGGTCAGTGACTTTGCTGTCAAAAAAGTTCCAAATGTCTGAGCCAACATAATTGTCATCTTTTATGGCTGATTCGTAAATAGTTGTTGTTTTTACGGCATAAGTATCGCTTATAGAATTCAATAGTTTTTTAGATGCATTGTCTTTGTTAACAGTAATTCGTAATTGATTAGCGATGGAATTTATCTCAGGATTTTCCGGTTCAGGATTAAAGAATAATTGCATTTTATCATCAATCTGCCTCATTCTTTTTGTTTTTAAATGTTGTGAAAAAGCTTCGGAAACTGATTTTATATATCCTAAATCTCTTTGGTAAAATTCCATCGTTGGATTTGGATTTTTTTTAGTGCTGATTCGGTCTGATAAATCAACTAGAATACTGATGTTGTAGTTTTCAGAAACAGCGCTTTTAATGGCAGTTTCTTTTTCTTCATTTTTGGTTTCTTCTTTACATGAAAAAACTAGAATCAATAAAAAGAACAAAAGTGATTTGTGTAAAGTATTTTTCATAAATATTAATTTTTAGAATATACTAAATGTTGAAAATCAGGATCGATTAGGTTTAATTTGCTTAAATGCTCTTCAGAATATAACTCACAGTTTTGCAGAAGTTCTTCTTTTTCTTTATAAGGTAAGGCTAATTCAGTACCAATTGCCTGAAACCAACCTTCTTTATATTGATGATGATAATGAAGATATTCTTTTACAGGAAAAACAAAGCCGTCAATTTTAGATTGAAGTTCAGAGATTCTGCCATTGAAGATGACAATTTGCTGTTTGAAATCATTGATTTTGTTGATGTAATCGGTTTTTTGTTTTTCCAGATTAAGGAGATTTTCTTTTCTGCCTCTTATAAAAGCTCTGATTTTATCAATGTTTTCAAATTCTTTCATGACAAAGTCAAATACAAGTCCCCAGATAATGTAAACTACGAAACCGGCAAATATGATCATCCAGAATTCTGGTTCGCCTAGAGCAATGTTTAAATTATAAGGAGATGATTCTGTCGTTTTATTAAACTCGTAGATTTTTTTCTCGATGATATAAGCCAAAAGAGAATCGAATAAAAAGGTAATGGCAAAAAGAGATACAAGTCTGAAGATATTTTTTATTCCCTTGCCTTTTTGAACCATGTGTATAACATAACCCAATCCCATAAAAACAAATGGAATAGTGGTTACTAGAACTCCTTCGAGCCAGCTTGCTTTAAAGGCATTTGTAAAGGCATCAGCATCAAATATAGCAGCTGTTAAACTGTCGTTTGAAAATTCCTTGAAAAAGGCAGAATAAGAAGCTGAAATATAGAAAACCAAAACGTATAATGTAATTGGTAACAGAAGAATTAAACCAATATAAAATTGGGCTTTAAGACCTTTTCCTTCTTCAATTCCGTATTTATCAGGATTGCGTTTTACTTCGATGATTTCGTTTTTAATCTGGTCCATATTGTCATTGATATCTTGCTCTTTTTTTTCATAAATACCAATTGCTGTTTCAGACTTTTTGAGTTCGGTTCTGTTTTTTTCCTGTTCTTCGCGATACGGTTGTTTTAATCTGTCTTGTTCCATCTTTTGTTTTCGGCACTGATCTTCAAAACTCATGTATAAATTTTGAAGACATGCTTTTAAAACAATTGGCTTTCCTGTTGCTTTTACCGAAGCTGCGAAACCGCTTTGATAATAGGTAATTCTAATTTGTTCTCTGTCTTCTTCATTTTCTTCGAAAGATTTAAAAGAAGAATCTTCTGTTTTTTTTAAACTAAATAGTTGTGAAAGTGGTTTCATAGTTTAAGCGTTTAGTTGACTAATAATTTCTTCTTTGCCAATGTTTTTCTGGACACAATCAATAAGATAGTCAGATAAATCATTGATATTTTCTTCGACAAAATCAAATTTTCGACAGTATTTTCTAAGCATATTTAATTCGTCGTCTGTTATTTTTCCATCTGCCCAGATAATTCGGGTAAGATCATAGAGATATTCAATTTTTGTATTTAAAGCTTCTGGAACTATAAATTCAGTATTAATAGGATTTAGAAAAAGTTTGTCAAGTTCTTCTTTTGGAATTCCTCTTTCATCTGCAAAATGATACAGCATTTGAAGTTCTAGTACATTAAATTGTTCGTCAGATAATGCCATTTGGTATAATCTTAAAAAATGGCTTTTTAGTTCTAGTGTTATCATGTTTTATGGTTTTTTATTTTAAGGATTCACATGCTTTTCCATCTCCATCGGCATCTAAATTTTTATAACAGCTTCTATTACTGTCATAAGTTGCCTGAGCTTGCGCCTGGGTTGAAAAATCACCACAAGTTTTTGTTGGACAGTTTGAGCTTGAACCAGAATTTGTTTTTTCTGTTGATTCAGATGATTCGGAACATGAAATCATTGAACTAAAAGCAATAAAAACCAAAATGATGAGCATGCATCCGTTATTTTTGTTTGAGAATTTGGATCTGTTATTGGCAAAATGCCCTTGGACATATGTCCCGTCTTTTCTGTAATATCCTCTTCGATATCCCATAATAATTAAAGTTTATAGATTAAAAATGTAATTAGTCCTGTGAAGACAAATAGTACAAGGCATCCGCTATTTTGGTATCGTACTCCAGGAATGCCTGTTTTGGTCGAATAGCCATTTTTACTAAATGTGCCCATTTTTGTTCTGAAACTTGGAGAAATTCCGGATTGACTGATGTTTAATCCAAGACCGCCTCCAAGCTTGATTCTTTTTTGAAATCGAAAGCCCATGACTGACTATTTACATTCGGGTAGTTCTAATAAATTGTTTCTTTCTGTAGTATCAGCCTCCGTTTTCAAGTATTTGTTTCCCAATGTAGTTTTTGCAATTATTACATTTACTTTCCTACCATAGGTATTTACGTAAAAGGTCCATTCGCCATTTTCGATTCCTTTTATTGCGTCTGCTAAAGATAATTTCCAATGTGTCCCATTATTATTGATTCCTCCAATACTTAGAATGCGTTCATGTATATTGTATCTATCAGATTTATTTATACATTTAATTTCATGTGATGTTGCCATTTCTATTTTTATTTAGTTAATAAATGATTCAGTTTCTATATCTTGATTTATAATTCAAATGTAAAACCAATCAAAACCAGTATTTTACGGAAATCCATAATTCGAAAACTTTTGTTTTGGGAAATAAAAAAAGCTCCCGAAGGAGCTTAAAATATAGTGTAGAAAGAAAATTTAAATAATTCCCATGTCTTTGGTAATCGAAACCAGATGAACCGTATTATTGGCTTTAAAAAAGTCTTTGAGTTTGGAAAGTCGTTTTTCTATGGCGCTTTTGCTATTTGGTTTGATATCTGAGCTTTTAAAGATTTCTATGATTTCATCTTGTGATGTTCCAGCAGACAAATGTTTTAGGATTTTAATGTCTAAATCGTCTATTTCGTAATTATTCTTTTCTTGTAAGGCAGAAGCAACTTCTGGCGAAATGAATTTTTGATCTGAAGTAGAAATTACATTCATTGCTTTTTTAAGCTCTTCTATACTTGTAAGACCTTTAAGTACAAAAGCGTCGACTCCATCATTATCAAAAAGTGATTTAATTCGGTAGCTTTTATCTTCTACAGAATAAGCAATGATTTTAATATTAGGTTGTAATTCACGGACTTTTTGAATCAATTCGTCACCATTTTCGATTTTTACCTCGCGGTGATCGGTTTTAAACGAAAGATCGCTGATTAATAAATCATAAGGTTCATTGTCTTGAATAGCTCTTCGGATTTTTAAAAATGCATCATCACAATATTTGGAATGCTGAAAATTAGCAATCTCTAAATCTTTCAGTACCTGAATGATTCCTAAATTCATTGCATCAAGATCCTCGGCTATAATTACTTTTTTAAACATAGGCTTTTATTTAGGCATTGTTATTTTTACTTTGAAACCTTTGTCGGGTTCAGTGTCAAAAGTAATAGTTCCTTTTATGGCTAGAATACGGTTTTCCATATTTTGTAAACCATTTTTTATAATTTTTGATTTTTCGCAGCCTTTTCCGTTATCAGTATAATTTATTAATACGTTATTAGAGGTGTTTTCAAATTTTACAACTACAAGAGAAGCCGCACTATGTTTTTTCATATTAACCATCAATTCCTGTAATACGCGCTGTATAGTAACCTTTTTTTCATCTTCGATGTCTTCCCAGCTTATTTTTTCAATATTGGTAATAATGACATTAGTATTTGGAGTATTATAGGTTGAAAGCATTTCTTTAAGATTGTGAGAATAATAATTTCCAGTATCGACATTACTGTTTTCTCGTGAAATTCCGCGGACTCTCGAATAAATATGATCCAATTTTTGTAATAGTGTTTGTTTACTGTTATCAGTTGCTAAAGATTGTGTTTGTGTATAGGTAATAACATGAAAAACATCATTAGCGAGTTCGTCGTGTATATCTTTCGCGATCCGAGTTTCGGTATTGTATGCCGTTTTGATTTCTACAAGACGAGTCCTGTGTTTATGACGTTTTATTAAATAGGCAATTAAAAGAAATAAAGAAGCTATTCCTATTATGTAAAAAATTCTTTGGTATTCTGCTTTTTGGAGTGCGAGCTGATTTTCGGCTCTTTCTAAACGTAACTTTTGATTTTCGTCTTTCTCCTTCTTAGAATCGTATTTTATTTTGGCGAATTTGTTTTTATAATTGTTTCTGATTTTAGTGATGCTGTCATTTATCGAAATGTATTTTTGAGCATAGTGAGCACCAGCTCCATTAGAAATTAAAAAAGCCAAAGCTTTTAAACGTTCGTCAACACTGTTTGATTCTGTTGCTATTTTATACGCCGTAAGTGAATATTGATTTGATTTCTGCGTATTATCTCCCGCATAAAATTCAGCTAGGTGCAGATTACTCTCAATACTTCCGTAAAGATCATTTAATTCGGTTCTTATCTGAAGACTTTCTTTCATATATAAAAGTCCTTTTTCGGCACTTCCTTTTTTAAAATACGCAAATCCTAAATTGTCAAGAATTCTGGCTTGTGTTTTTAAAAAGGCCTTATCAGTTAATTTTCTTTTAAATACAATTGATTCAAGTATATTAATGGCCTTATCATATTTATTCTGTAATATATACACGACGGCAATATTATTTAAAGGAGCTTTTCTTGAAATAGAATCTTTACAGTCTTTCAAGGCTTCTTTGTAATAATAAATAGCATCTTGATAAAGTGAGAGTTCCTTGTCTGCTATTCCAAAATGGTTATTGATTGCAGCACTGTAAATGTCTTTTTGTTTAATATAAGGAAGCGCTTCGGTAAGAGTTTCTTTGCTGCCATAATAATCGCCGTTGATCTGCTGAATAGCAGCCATTTGTATAAGGTTGTAAACGGTATTGGCGCTGTCTTTTAAATTCTCAAATGTTATTTTAGATTTATTAAAACTGTAAAATGCAGTGTTATAATTTTTGTTTTGAAAATTTACAAGAGCTTTATCCCGTATTATAATCGCTTTTTCTCTTTCTGCATTGCCTTTCGGTAAAATAATAGCAGCTTCTTTTTTACAGGAAAGAAGGCAAACAAAAAAGAGGAAATAAAAAAACGGGGAACGCAGCATAAAACTTACTTTCCCCGAAAGTACTAATTTATAGTACATATTTATTTTAAATTCATTATTTTTTTGGTGGTGGAACCGTTATAGGTTCATCACCAGGACCATCTGGTTCGCTTGCTTGTGTATCTGGAATAGAATCCTTTCTTATTTCTGTTTTTTGATCAGTTGTTTCAAATCCGTCAGCGGTACAAGAGAATAATGTAGTTGACATTAGAGCAAACGCTCCCCATAAAAAAATCTTTTTCATAATAATTGATTATTAAAGTTTTTGTTATAGGCATGGCCGTTCAGAACGATTCTGAATCTCGCTTATGCCCGATTTTTTGGGAAGTGAATTGCGTAGAACAGTAAGATTTTCATCTATACTTCCCGGATAAAATCCGCCTTACGGTTTTCCGCATTTTTTGAATAAACTAGTTTTGTAAATTTGATTTTTGAACCTGCAGGTCAAATCGTTAACTAATTTTGTTGAAGCAAAGTTATATCGCTTGTAGAGCTGTAGAGATACGGAATTCCGGGATGTCCTAATAAGTATTATTAAATCCGAAAAAGTTTTAAGAAGTTTTAGAAAATCACGAAAAATATTAAAAGCTTATGCCTAACAATACTGTAAATGATTATAAGGAAGCAGTTAGAATAAAATTCGAAAAAGAAAAAAATGGACCTTTTTCTAATTATTTTAATCCAGCCTCACAAGCAAATCTTAGAGATTTATGTTGGAAAATACTCACGTCTGAGCCTAGCAGTGATGATTTAAATGTTTACTATGATTTTTTTAAGTCTAAATTTGATCCTGCTGCAGAAGATATATCAATTACTTATACTGATAAGTTTAAAAAAGTTGGTGATTTTTTGAAAAGAAAAAGTGAACCAGCAAAAATTGATACTATTAATTTGGCTGCTATTCTAGTCAATTTTGAATTAAGACCATATCAGAAATTTTTTAAATATGCGGACAAAGAAAATTTTACTTATGATAATGGTTTTTCAAAGAGTGATACAAAACAAGATTCACAAAATATAGATGAAGAAGTTAAACAAGAACAGAAAAATGAAAATGGTCAAATCTTAACAGATACGGCAAAAACAACAAATTCGTCAGATGTAAAGACGAAATCTCTAGTCAATCTTCCAAAAACATTAAAATATATTGGATTTACTACAGTATCAACTTTTTGTTTAATAGCACTTTATTTTATGTTCTTCTATAAACCATGCATGCAATGGTCGGGAGATCATTTTGAAAAGGTAAGCTGCGATTTAGAAGTAAATGGAATTGGAAATTTTAATGTTGTAGAACCTTTTGATAAAACTATTTTTGATTTGAAAAAAATAAATGTCTGTGATACGACGTCATGTTTTGATAAAAATGGAGAAGCAGTTGTATGGTATGCTAAAACCGCAAATGGTATTGATTTTTTTAACGGACATGGCAGACATCCTGAGACTAATAGTCCTTTACGCCCCGTTACGAGATATATTTTGAATAAATATGTCAAGAAATGATCTTTTTTTGCTAAAAATGAAATTTATGTAAATCAAAACAAAAATCATGGAATTTAATGTAGGATTATACTTTTAATTTAGCAGTATAATTTTTAAACAAAAATCTACCATGAAAATTAAATCAATATTATTAGGATTATTAAGTATCAGTTTTTTTGCAGTATCTTGCAGTAACGATGATAACGAAGGGGAAACAATTGTTCCATTACAAGGGAAATACAATTTAAGTAAAACGGGAACAATTGTAAACGGACAGGAAGTGTTAGTCGATGCACCACAAAATGAAAGTGGATGTAGTAGAGATTATCTAGAATTAAAATTAAGTAATGTAGCTGTTATAGGTGATTACGATGGTGATAACTGTGCATTAACAGAAACTACAGGAACTTATGTAAGATCTCACAATGATTTAACAATTACTATTGGTAATGCAAGTAGTGTAAGCGACATTATGAATCTTACTAATAAAGAATTGAAAATAAAAGATAAAACTACTGGTATAATTACAGTTTATACTAGATAAGAAAAATTGTTTCGAGATAATTTCAATTCGTTTTGAACTGAAATTGAAAACGGAAATGACTTTGCAGTTATTTCCGTTTTTTTTTGAAGTTATATGAAATATTTTATTAGAGTGGAATATAAATATCGAAAGAAGCTCCTTTATTGATTTCGCCTTCGGCGGTTATGATTCCGTTGTGGTTTTCGACAATTTTTTTAACGATGGCTAGACCAATTCCAGTTCCGTTGTAACGGTCTCTTCCGTGCAGACGTTGAAAAACATCGAATATCTTTTTGCTGTATTGAGATTCAAAACCAATTCCGTTGTCTGAAACTATAATATGGCAATAAGTAGTTTCTGGTAATAAATCTTTGTTTTCAAGAGTAAAACCTTTCGCGATTTCACTTCTAATTTTAATTAGTGGCTGAACATCAGGTTTGGAAAACTTGAGCGAGTTGCTGACTAAATTGTATAAAAGTTGTCGAAACTGAAACGGAATAATATTTATTTCTTCAATGTCATTACTTTCAATTAGAGCATTTTTTTGTTCCAGTTCTTCTTTTAAATCTTCTTTTACTTCATCGATAATTTTAGAAAGCTTCGTTTTTTCGAATTTTCTTTCTTGAATATTGGTTCTAGAATAGGAGAGAAGGTCATTGATTAATGTCTGCATTCGCTGTGCTGCGTTTTGCATTCTTTGGAATTTATCTTTTCCAGAATCTGATAAGTTTTGGAATTCTTTATCAATTATCTGCGAAGCAAAGGTTTGTATTTTGCGTAAAGGTTCCTGCAAATCATGACTGGAAATGTAAGCGAAAGACTGAAGTTCTTTATTCATCTGCTCCAATTCTATATTTTTCTGCTCTAATTCTAAGGCATTGAGTTTTATTTTATCATCGGCTTTTTTCTTTTCGGTTAGATCGTGGGTTACTTTTGAAAAACCAATAACCTCTTTGTTTTTATTATGAACGGCAGTAATGACAACATTTGCCCAAAATAAATTTCCGTTTTTGCGTACGCGCCAGCCTTCTTGAACCGCACGGCCTTTCTCTCTGGCTTTTTGCAATAAAGTATTTGGCAGGTCGTTGAGCTGATCTTCGGGAGTATAGAAAATCGAAAAATATTTTCCGACTATCTCTTCGGCTTTATAGCCTTTGATTTTTTCGGCTCCAGCATTCCAATTTTCGATAATTCCGTCGTGATTTAAATATAAAATAGAGTAATCCTGAACTTCTTCAACCATTAAATGATAACGTTCTTCACTCTTTTTAAGTGATTCGTACATTTGGCTGAGTTCTCTAGTTCTGGCAGTAACCTGTTGTTCCAGTTCTTGTGTAAATGCTTTTTCGGTATGAATATCTGTAAAGGCACCTACCCATTTTATGATTTTATTATTGGCATCAAATACAGGTTCGCCAATTACAGCGTGCCATCTATAACTTCCATCTTTTCTTAAAATACGTACATCATATCTAAAAACTTCTCCTGTTGCAAGGCTGTAACTCCAGATTTTCATACCTTCTTCAAGATCTTCAGGATGTACCATCGCTTTCCAGTCAGTATCTTGTTTAGGTTTTTGTCCCGTATATTCAAGCCATTTTCCAGAAGCGAATAAACCATTTCCTTTTTCGTCGGTTTCCCAGATTAATTGCGGAATACTTTCGGTTAAGGAACGGAAACGTCGTTCGCTTTCTTCGATTTTCTTTCGTGCTTCTACTTTTTCGGTTACATCAATCATGGTCGCTCTAATTCCTGAAATTGTATTATCGGAATCATAAATTGGAGCGTATTCAAAATCGATGTAAAATAAATGTTCTCCATCGTCTCCATAAATAATAATTGGAGATTCAATTTCAGAATGAACATTTCCGGTGGCATACACTTCTTTCAAAAGTCGGCCATATTTTTGTTTTAGGAGTTCTGGGAAAATTTCAAATAAACTTTTCCCGTGGACACTGCTTTCTTGCTTTTTCCAGATATTTTCCAAAAGCGCCACATTGGCCATTTCGATAACCATGTCATCACCTTTTAAAATGGCTTTTGGAACAGGCGATTGCATAATTAAATTACGGAATCTTTTTTCGCTTTGTTCAAGTTCCTGCTGATGATTTTTTTCGGATGTAATATCTCTTACTGTGCCAATTAATTTGTCTGGATTGCCATTTTTATCATAAAAAACTTTTCCTTTTCCTTCCAGCCAATGAATGGTTTTATCATGCCAGATGGTTCTAACTTCATAATGAAGGTTTCCTGTAGCAAGCGCTTCTTTAAATGCTTTGTTACGGATGTGCATATCATCAGGATGTAAATGTTGCAGCAATTGCTCGTGTGACAGCATAATTTCTTCTTTATAACCACCAACCACTTCGAGATAGCGTTGTGAATATCGTGGTTCACGGGTTTTAGCATTTAATTCCCACGTTCCGAGTTCGCTAGCCGATACAATTGTATTTAAACGATTTTCGTTTTGTTCTATTTTTTTACGAACTTCCACTTTTTCGCTGACTTCAGTAACCGTGACAATAATACCATTGATTTCGCCATCTTCTTCTCGTAAGGGATAATAGAGAAAATCAAAATAAGAAACTTCGTTTTTTCCGTATCGGTATAACGGAATTGGCATTTCGTTTCCGTGATAAGGAATTCCAGTCGTTAAAACATTTTCCAAAAGAAGACTTACTGTTTCTTTTACCTCTGGAATAGAATCAAATAAAGGTCGTCCGACAAAGCTTTCTTCTTCGCGGTCGACAATTTTTAAGTACGATTCGTTAGCCGATTCTACGACAAATTCTGGTCCGCGTAAAATGGTAATTCCAAGCGGAGCTTGTTTTACAGTATCACGAAAACGCTTATTGGCGATTTCTACTTTTTTCGAAGCCATATGTAAATCTGTAACTTCGGCTGCAGTGTTCATAACCGCATATACGTGTCCGTTACTGTCGAAAAGAGGAGTAAAACTATAATTAAAATAAAACGATTCGAGTTTATTGTTAACCACCAGATCAACGCGGGCATTTTTGTTATGAAACGATTTTCCAGTTTCAAAAACGCTTTCAACCTGCTGAAAAATAGATTGATTTTCAAGTTCAGGAAGGATTTCGCGATATGATTTTCCAATTACATCCGGTCCTTTTCCCCAAACTTTTATGATAGATTCGTTGGCAAGTTCTATTCGCATTTCTCTTCCCACGTAAACACCAATTGGGAAAGGTGCGTTTTCAACCATCTGCCTGATTTTTTGTTCGCTTTCTTCTAGTTTGGTTCTGGCCACCACCTGATCAGTTACTTCCACAGCAATGGCGACTACTCCAGAAATGCTTCCGTTAGAATCTGTTAAGGCTTCATAGATGAAATTGACATACGTGTTTTTGGTTTTCCCATTTCGGGAAAGTTGTACCAGTCGTTCGTTGGCTACAAATTTTTTCCCGGTACTGTAAACATTCTGAATAAGTTCTTCTAATCCTTGATCTTTTATTTCGGGAAGAACTTCAAAAATAGATTTATTAATTACTTTTTCGTCTTCTGTTTCCCAAAGTTCGATCATTTTTTTGTTGGCAATTTCAACCACATGATCTTTTCCTCTAAAAACACACATGGCAAGCGGTGCCTGCATAATGTTGTTTCTAAAACGGGTATTTTTTTCTTCTAGAAGATCGGCAGCTTTTTTCTTGGCTGTTGTTTCGATTACGGTTACCAAAACACCTCCAACTTCTCCATTTTCTTGCTTAATAGGCGAATATGAAAAGTCAAAATAACAAGTTTCAATCGTTTCGTTTCGGTTAAGCGGAACCATAAAATCTGTAAAACTAACTGATTTTCCGTTGACAACATCGCCAAATATTTGGCGTGTTAAGTTCCATATTTCAGGGAAAGTTTCTTTTGGGTTGCTTCCCAATGCTTTTGGATGTTTATCTGCACTAATAATTTTGCAGAATGCATCATTGTATAATTGTGTTAATTCCTGTCCCCATGCGATGTACATACCAAACTGATTGTTGAGCATTACAGAGGTCATGGTACGCAGACTATTGGGCCAGGTTTCAGGATCACCTAATGGGGTTTTGCTCCAATCTTTCGATCGGATTAATGCTCCCATTTCTCCGCCGTCGGCTAGAAAGTAATGTTCCTTATTGGTTTGGCTCATTAAAAATAATTTAAGGTTGAATTACAAAACTGGCTCTGGCTGGCTGTTTAAAATTATTTTCAGAAGCTGCAAGCAATGCATTTTGGATAACTGATTTCAATTTTGAGAAATCTCCGGGTTTACGAATATAAAATGTGGCGCCTTTTTCGTACATCACATCGACAATTTCAGCATCTAGTGAAGTTGAAAAAATAATGATTGGAAAACTTTTTAATCTTTCGATCTGCCTGATTTCGGTTAAACACTCAGAACCGTTTTTCTTTGGCATGTTGAGGTCAAGAAAAAGAATATCCGGTAAATCACTTTGTGATGTAGAAGCTAAAAAATCCATTAACTGAACTCCGTCATTAACAGTTACAAGAGTAGTTTCGAGTGATAATTCGTCAAGGGCTTCTTCAAAGAAAGAGCAGTCATCATCATCATCATCAGCAAGTAAAATGTTGTAAATCTGTTGTATCATGTGCATTTCAAATTTTATTACAGGCATTTAATTAATTGTCTTCTGCTAAGATAAAACTAATTTCAAAAGATAAATTAATAAAATACCTATAAAATTAACGTATTTAAGTGAGAATTTCGAAACTATTTATTCGAATAATTTCTTAAGTAATTATTTATAACAAATTTCAATTGGGCAGATATTTTTTAAAAAGAGATGATAAAAAATATTGTTATAAAATCATTCCAAAAATGTAATTCACAATTTAATTTACAATGATGCGTTATATAAGTATGATTACTAATTCTGTAGTCAGCAAAATCCCTTTATTTTCTCGCTGTATACCCAGTAAATATTGTGTAATGATTTTACAAAGTGTGAAATTATTATACACATTACAAGTGTGTAAATATCTGTAAAACGCTAAAAGTCAGTTGAAAGCTGAAATGGCACGACGCTTGTCAATTAGGATAATGTCTTTCTGTAACAAGAAACAAAAACAAAAACGAAAGACATTTTTATAAAAGCCATTTTAGTAGAATTAATACAAACAGGACTATGGAAAGCGAAACAATTATCTCGAAACAATTTTATTCAAGCGGCACATTAAGCAGCGATGCCCAGTTAAAGACACCAATTTTTAATATTAATAATAACAAAACAGCAAAAGTTCATATTGAAAGACCAACAAGTAAATCTGGACTTGCTATACTGATTGCAACATTTTTACTTCTTTTAACCGGAGCATTTTTTGTTTTTCAGTTTCAGCCTGATTTTGATCAGCTTCATTTAGAAAGATTAAATTCTACAGGCGGAATTATATTTTTAGCAATTACAGTGGCATTATTCCTTTTTAAAGGAGGAATGTTTGCTTATAACTTATATCTGTATTTAAAATACAAACCAATCGAATCCGTTTCTGATGAATTACTGCCAACTTGTACGGTAATTGTACCAGCTTACAATGAGGGAAAATTAGTTTATGAAACTTTAATGAGTTTGGCAGAAAGCGATTTCCCTGAACATAAATTAGAGCTTTTGGCTATTGATGATGGAAGTAAAGACGATACTTGGTACTGGATTCAGCAGGCAAAAGTAAAATTAGGAGATCGTGTATCGATTTTTCAGCAGCCTGAAAATAAAGGAAAACGTCACGCTTTATACCGTGGATTTAATTTAGGAAAAGGTGAAATCTTTGTAACGGTTGATAGTGATTCAATAGTGAAAAAAGACACTTTAAGAAACTTGGTAAGCCCGTTTGTTGTTGACGAAAAATGTGGTGCAGTTGCTGGAAATGTTCAGGTTTTGAACAACAAAAAAGCAATTTTACCAAAAATGTTGAACGTAAGTTTCGTCATGAGTTTTGAATTCATGCGTTCTGCCGAAAGTATGTTAGGATCTGTACTTTGTACTCCAGGAGCTTTGGCAGCTTACAGAAGCACAGCAGTTTTTGCTTGTCTTCCTGAATGGATCAACCAAACTTTTATGGGACAACCATCTGATATTGGAGAAGATAGAGCCATGACAAACATGATTTTAAAACAAGGACATCATGTATTATTTCAAAAAAATTCATACGTTTTGACTAATGTTCCAGAAACCTACAAAGGTTTATATAAAATGTTTATCAGATGGGGAAGAAGTAACGTTCGTGAGAACCTTATGATGGCGAAATATGTTTTTAAAGATTTTAGAAAAGAATCAAAAGTAGGAGCAAGATTATTGTATACTGAACAGTTCTTGAGAATTTTAATGACATACCCGTTCTTCATTTTCATGATCTACTTTATTGCAACGCACCCACTGTTATTTTTAAGCTCTGCACTTTTAGGAATATTGATGGTTTCCAGCTTTTCAGTTTTCTTTTATGCAAAAAAATACTCGTTAGCAGAATCTTTCTGGGCATATTCTTATAGTGTTTTCTATACATTCGGATTGTTTTGGATTGCTCCATATTCAATCATTACAGCTCATAAAAGAGGATGGCTGACAAGAGGTTAAGAAATTTCCACAACTACTATTATATTTTAATCCTGAAAAACTCCTGTTCCACTAAACAGGAGTTTTTTTATTGATTTGATTTTTCCGCCAAAGATAAACCGAGAAAGTATTTACGAAGACTAAACCCCATAAAACTGGACTGGTAAAAAAGCTTTCGTAACTTCTGCCGTTTGGAATTTCGACAAATGGAACCGTAATTAAAACATCTAAAAGCAGAGCGGTGACCGACATTATAATTCCGAGTTTTAATCCGTTCATTTTATAATTTTTGGCATAATAAAACTTAGCAGCCCTCAAAGCAAAAAACACACTTAGAAAAACGGTGATTGCTGACTGCAGTTGAAACGAATGTTTTATAATTGGAATTTTTTCTAAAACATAAAATGACAAACTGATACAAATCCAGATTATAATTCCCGATACAATTGCTCTGATGTAATACATAATTTTAGTTTTTAGGATTCCATATTTCTGTTTTCGCTGTTTCTTCTGCGTAAGCGCTGAAATCTTTGGCTTTTCTGCCGAGAATTTTTTCAATATCGGAAGTTACAGAAGCATTTCTACCGTCTAAAACCTGTTCGAAGAGATAATTTGCCAGCCAAATATGGTCTTCAGGAACTTGGTATTCTCGCAGCATGGCACTGTATTCGTCTAAACTTAAACTTTGGAAAGTAATATTTCTGCTGCTTGCATTGGCAATATCATTCACAGCTTCTTTAAAGGTCAATAATCTTGGTCCAGTCAATTCGTATGTTTTTCCATTATGATTATCGTCTATTAAAACCGTTGCTACAACATCGGCAATATCATCGGCATCTGTAAAAGGTTCCAAAGCTTCAGCTCTTGGCAATGCTACAAATCCTGCTAAAATAGGTTCTAAAAAGATGCTTTCGCTAAAGTTTTGATTGAACCAGCTGGCACGAACAATAGTCCAGTTTTTGGCATTTTTCTTTACGATTTCTTCGCAGATTTGGGCTTCTTTTTCACCTCTTCCAGAAAGCAATACCATTTTTTCTACTCCTGATTTACTGGCCAATGTAGTAAATTCTTCAATAGCATTTACAGCAAAAGGAACGGCTAAATCGGGTTGAAAAGTAATATAAACTGTATCGATATCTTGTAATACATTTTTCCAAGTTTCTGGATTTTCCCAGTCAAACGGAATTTGTTCGTTTCGTGAACCCAGACGGATTTCAACATCTGGATTATTTTTTAATCGTTCTACAACTCTGCGTCCTGTTTTTCCTGTAGAACCTAGGACTAAAATTTGCTTTTTCATATCAGTTTCTTTTTTGATGATTACTGATACAAAGTTGCTTCGATTACAACAGAATCATTTGTTGCAAAAGAATTATGATTTGTTTGAAAAGAATTGTTGTTTTACTTCATTCGGACGCATGCCGAATTTTTTATGAAAGGCATTCGAAAAAGAACTTAAACTTTCGTAACCTACTTCCCAAGCAGATTCCTGTACCGTTTTTTCGCTTTCGCGGAGTAATTCGTAGGCTTTATTAAGACGTTCTTCCTGAATATATTTAAAAACAGGAATTCCGAACATTTCCTTAAAATTCTTTTTGAGTTTGTTGCTATTGAGTCCCACCATTTTTGATAATTGACTCAGAGAAGGCGGTGTAGAATATTGTGTTGTAACGATTTCTTTGGCTTGAAAAAGTTTGTTTTTATCGCTTTCAGAAAGGTCAGTTTTTTTATCAGAAGCTAAAAGTGCAAAGAAGTGGGCGAGGAGTTCGTTTACCTGACTTTTTAAAAATAACAATCGGGTATTTCCGGTATATGAAGTCGCGAAGATTTTTTGAACGGCCAATTGCATTTCAAGTGTCATATAAAACGACGGGCCTTTTACAAAATGTTCATCGGGATTTAATAATTGAGGAAGATGATTCTCAAAAATCTCTTTTTCGGCCTGAGGTAATGAATTGAGATGTTTTAGTTTGGTAAAAATACTGATGGATTGCAAAGGTTTATCAGGTTCAATTTTATGTGAAAACTCTACCTTTTGATTTCCAAAAAAACAAATCGCAAGTCCAGTCGTATTGACCAGATATTTTGTCTGCTGATTGTGTTTGATTTCCAATTCGACATTTCCCGAACCATAAAAAGCAAAACCCACAGCATCGCCATCAATTTCGCATTTCTGCACAATGGTCTTGTTGGTGTTTGATTGTTCTATTAAAACAATAAAATCATGAAGCTCAATGATATCGGTTGTCATGGTAAGTTGAGGTTTCTAGTAAAATGTGCGAAAAGTTAAGATTTATTTTTTGATTTAATATTGTCTGAAAAATTGCTTTTCTTTTTTAAAACCAGTTTATCAAGTTCTTCCAGAAATTCTCTATCAAATTCGGTGTAGGCTTTTAATCGATATTTTTCGTCTCGTTTTTTCATGACTAAACGTATTTTTTGAACCATCAGCCAAATAGGTTCGTAGCGCTTGTGTCCTAATAAATATTGCATCTTTAGAATAGAAATCTTTTTATTCGAAAGAGTTAAGAGTTCGATGCCAATCATCCAATAACTTATGGGCAGATTTGAATTTTCCATTACCGTTCCAGATCGTAGACCAAGTCGGTTGCCACATTTTTTACATTGAAATTTTAAATCGACTTTTCGAAATGAGTGCTCATGATGATTGCATTTTTTGCAAATCAAACCGTTTTGAAGTCTTTTGTTTTTAAGTTCTTCGATACAGAAAGATTCATCTGGGTATTTTTCAAAAAATGCTCGTAACTCCATTCGTGTAGGTTCTGAATTATTCTCTAAATATAAGATATTCTGTACAAACATAAAATGGGTATTAAAACACAAGAGGGAATATCCGCAATCGAATATTCCCTCCTGTACTAAGTTTAAAAACAAGTGTTTACAACTTATTTGAGATTTCTTTTTTGTATTTATTTAAAATTGATTTGGTCATTCCCAGATTCGCTCTTGTTGAATCTACAGCAAGATAAATGAAATATTCACCATTATCAGAAACATCAATAATATGAATTTGCGATGTTAAAGTAATCATGATATTGTCAATTTTCTGAGTTAGTTTTAATGCTTTAATCGCATTCATTTTTGCTCTTACAACTTCGAGGTTAAAAGCAGAAGCCAGTTCAGGATCAAAATCTGCCAAAACAGATAAAGAATAATACGACATTCCGCTGCTAATTTCGGCTACAGAAACAGCGATAAAACCAGGTACATTTGTTTTGAGATCTTCTCCAAATTGTTTTAAAAAATCAGACATAATAATTAAGTTTAAATTTGCTTTAGGTATCTATTTTTGGGTTCTCTTACAAAAATAGATATACATTATTATTTAATTATCCGCTTTAGGTACCTAAAATTTTCTTTTTTTTTTAAATAATTATGGAGTTTTTCTCTAGAGGTTGTTTTTGAGCAGGGAGATTAAAAGATGTTCTTGACGATGTCAATAAACCAATTAAGCAGTTATATATTTACTAGAAGCGTAATAACTCTAAAAAACTAAAAGCCATTCCTTAATGGAATGGCTTTTTATTTTGATTGCGTTCACAAGCGGGACGCTCGCGCCACCAGGGATTACTCATAATGACGTAGTTATATAATATCATTCCATTGTTCTTGATGCAATAATCAAAACAGTCAATCACAATATCCCTATAATTTTGACGTGTAAAAACATCTATCCAGTCCACAACCGTCGCCGTGATAAAATGTGGCAAAGTTTGATCTCTAATTATATATCCTTCTTTCAAATTACTTTTTCGCATGAATTTATAAGATTTAACTTATTTATATTGCTTTTTAGAAATTTTAAGATAAAAGTCGGGAGACTTTTTAGAAGTATAAAATTCTAATTGTGTGTAAAAAAATTGCGCAAAGTCAGAGACATTTGCGCAGCTTTTCAGTTGAACTCTTCGGAGAGCGGGGCAGCTTTTCTAAGCTAAGAACTCTTTGCGGAGCGGGTATTAATATAAATCATTGATAAGATGCAAATGTTAGATGCAATAATTAACTACCAACACATCTGATACATTACCAATTTAAACAAAAAAAGAAAAAGAGACTTTATAAAGGGATTTAAAATAGTTAAGGGTACAAAAAAGCGCCCTTAACTTTGTCTCCACTTCTATTAGTACATTCACTAATAATTATACTCTATTATCCAAATACAATAAATAAATTGAATAAATGAAATTGCAAATAATGAATAATATTATTCCAAAAAATATCCAACTGCCTTTTCTATTTTTATCTGTTGATAATTGATCAAATTCTTTATTGAAATTTTTCCATTTACTATCATGCGTGAAAATTATGTGATTAATAACAGCAATGAACACCGCTATAGTTATATAAATTCCTTTAGAAAAGTTTAGAGAACTATCAATGTAAACGTTATAATAATTAATTGCAGACACTACCAACCAAAATTCTAAAGCAATTATTGCTAAAGATGCTTTAAAGTCAGTTAGAAATTTACCTCCTGATTTCTCTGATGTATAATCTATTAATTTATACATTTTGTAAAAAAAATAATAATAAGCTCTTTTTAATAACATATCTAAAATTTTAAGGCAGAGCTATTCAAAAGCGAATGTCCTGTCATTTTTATTTCTTGGTCTTCTGTTCTTTTTGCTGTGTTGGCAGCTCCTTCAAATCCTCCTGGATAGAAAACATCAATGCCTGTATAAACAGCCGAAGCAATAGCTCCAGGAGGTCCTCCCAATAGTCCCCATGCTCCCATACCAGTATTAAGACTTGCCTTAGCAGGATGGACTGCATTTGGTGATTTAGGATTTTTAGTCCACTCAATAACTCCATATGTATCTGACGCTAAACCTATCCCGAAACCAACTCTTCCTAGACCTTTACCAATTTTACCAAAATTATATGTTGTGATACTAGCACGACTTCCTCCAGCCCATGCGCTTTGGTAATATCTTAAACTAAGTTGACTTCCATTATAAACACCGTTCGTAATTCGGAAAGAACCATTTATTTGTTCAATACCTGTTGCGCCATACCCCGCAATTGCATTAACCTGTCCAATAGTTGACATCGTGTTACTTGGCTCTGGAGCTGATACTAATGCTGATTCTTGAACCCCATCATTACTGAATTTTTCATTTGAACCTTCCTCTCCTTTAGTATAACTTATATGATTTTTTTTATCATTTATTGCAAAAGAACCATCATCGTTTTTAATAATTGAACCTCTAATATTATGTTCACGTCTATAAGCTCTTGCTTCCTTTCTTGTTTCAAAAAGACCTGTTGGGTCTGTATACATAATTGGGTTGTCAAAGCCAAATCTATAAGGAGTTATTGATGGAGCAAATTCTGCAAGTCTATCTATCCCCACAAATCTCCCCAAAGCATTATCATATTGGCGATAGTCCATCGCTGTTATGTTAAGCCCCAGCTCGTCTTGGAGCTCCTTTCCATTGTATTTATACTTATTATCAGTTCCATTTACAGCCGTATTGTATCCTTTATGCGTTAATCCAAAAGCATAATAATTATTTTCTTGTACAATTTCATTGCTGTTGACAGAGCCATTGTTGTCTTTATCTTGATAGCTTAGACGAATATTGCCTAAATGATCTTTATATTGGTAAATATAACTATAAGTTCCTGAATTTTTAACTACGTAACCTTCAGGTTGAGAGAATTGTTTTAAAATGTTATTTTCATATATATAGCCTCCTGCGTAATCGGTATTACTTCCTGTACTTGTAGTTTTGCGTTGCTTACCTCCAGCTGCATCATAGAAATAATTTATTGTACCTCCATTTATAGTAATAGAAGTAGGAAGGTTTAAATGGTTGTAAATTACGGCAGTAATCTTTTTATTGGCATCGGTTTTCATATTACCGTTATTATCGTAAGTATATTCTATAGTTGTGTTGCTTCCATTATTAAACCCTTCAGTGCTGCCAGAAGTATCTTCTACTTTAATTAATTTATTTCCGTTATCATAGGTATAAGTAAGATTATCCATAGAACCAAATGTAGTTGCTAGTGAATTTGTGTTTCCTGATCTGATAATACTCATAATATTACCATTTTTGTCATAGCTTAAACCTTCATTATACCTTCCAGCATTTAAAGTTGAATTATCTGTTGCCTGAGTCAAACGATTTAATTTATCATAGGTGTACGTATAGTTTTTCATGCTATTGTCTAAATTAGCCGTTTTCCAAAAGGTCTGACTTATATTACCATTAAAAACTTTATTATCAGGATTCGCGGTGGTAGTATTATAATTTATTTGAAATGCAAACAAATCATTACCCATACTATTTATGTTATTAATGTTTTTTAACCAGCCGCGAATGTTATAGCTGTAATCAACATTTTGCAAACGGGTTTGTGTTGTTTTTCCACCAACCCCTTTTGTCGTTAATTGGCCTAAATTATCATAAGTATTGCTTACGATTGTTTCTTGGGCCTGATTATTAATTGTTTGTTTTTCAATCAACAACCTTCCCGCGTGATCATATGAATAAACATCGACTATTGTAATTACTGGATCAGTTCCTTTTTTGTGGGTTGAAGTGGTTTCAAGAACTTTTCCCGCAAAATCCAATTTTGTTTTTACAGTGGAAGTAGCTGTTAAATAGTTGTTTTTGCTATAGGTATAGATTATTCTTCCTTTTGTATCGTAGTAACTAACGGTTGTTATCCAAGTTGCGGTATCTAAAATACGCACTTTTAAACAGGTACCTAAGCCTTTTACATTTGTTATTGGTGTAATGCCATACGATGCGACTGAAGTTCCTCCATCAAGATCTATATTAGCATAATCATCATAATAATTTATAGTAAATAAATCAATGTTAGCTGCCGGGAATGCTGTGTTTGTATAGTTAACACTTGTACCGTTAATGTTTAAACTTGTTGCTTGTTTATTTTCGAATAAAACGGTGGTTTTGTTTGCTTCGGTTTGAACAGCTGCTCTTGTTGTTTGTAATGTATTTATATATTCTCCAGTATAAATAGGTCTGTTAAAAGCATCATATTTTGTAAACAACCATTTATTTGCTGCTCTTAAATTGGCATCTTGTGTTAATATGGGTCTATCTAATTTATCATAAATAATGTATTCCCATTCTTTTCCAGGAAGTTTTTTTTCTATTAATCTATTTTGTTTATCGTATTTATATTGATAACATAAGTCGGCAAGTGTTGATGTATTTGCTATCCCTTCCGCTTTGGGAGGCAGTACATATGTTAAGTTGCCATAGGTGTCATAAAGATAATAAGTGTCATGAGCGACTTCCGTTTGAGAACCATAATCGGAATAAGTTCTTTTTAAAATAACCTGACCTTCTTTGTTTTTGAATTCCTCTGTCGTATTATTTTTCCCACTTAACCAGTTTTCGTCTTTGATAACAGTTTTAAATAATTGATTATCTGCATAACTAGTGCTAGTAGGAACAGATGGCACATAGACATTATCTGAATCTAGTGAGGTTGTAAATGCAAAAAGTTTAACAGCATCTGTAGTTGTATTATTTGTTTGATAGTCAGATTTTATTTCATGACCTGCGTTTAAAGCCCAATCTTTTCCAGGGGCTGCCTGCATTAAAACACGGTTTAAAGGTGAATCTTCAAACTTTTTTTGTGAAAACGGGTTTGGTAATGTGTTATCAATATCCTGCGGATAATTTAATTTATAATAATTATTAGTTCTAGTTTCTGCATCAATACTATTTCTATACGATGCGACTGCGCCCAGATCATCCATATAAGGAAGATATTCTTTTTCTTGTCTTCCCACGTTATCATATTTAATATGGGTAACGATATCATTTTTGTTTGGAGCACCTTTTATAGCAATATTTTGCAAAGGTCTTCCTAAGCCATCATGATAGCTTATGCTTTCAATAACATCAGAGTTATTTGTAATGTCTTGAGAAGATTTTAAAGGTGCGGCATATTTGCGCGTAAGGATAAAGTTTTCGTTACTTAAAGCAAAAATTGGTATGTAATCATCCGGACTTATACGAGCAATAAAGGTACTGCCTGCTTTTATATGAGTATTTGGGCTAAGGGTTATACTTTGTGTTGCTACAAGTGTTTCGGTTCCAGTAACTGTGTAAGCTCCATTTGCACCTCCTTTTAAAATAGTTGCTGGTGCTTGTGCTGCTGTATATATGGTGAATAACAACAAAATAATTTGTATGCTATATCGTTTTGTTTTGTTCATCATGTTAATGATTTATTTTGATGTCTTATAAATTATAATCCCTCTGTATCAAGAAATTGTACTTCGTAATCTAAATTATCTGTGGCAGATAGTCCTTGTTGAAAGGTTATTACATCACTTTCAAAAGATATAGGTGTGCCAGTCATATCAAACCTCTTATTTGCAATACAAATTAATTTTCCTCTTTTACCATTTAATGATGGTGGTATGAAAAACAAATCTTTAGATTCTAATGTTCTTATTAAAGGAATTTGTTGTCCTGTAGTTTCAAGTTTTAAGTACCAATTGAAGGTATAATTACTGCTGTTTTCTACTTTTCGGATAACCGATTCTCTGTCAAATCTATAGGCTCCCTTGGTTACATAAAAATTAGTATAATATTCTAGTAGATAAGGAAAAGTTATAAAAGATTCATAAGCATGAGGAATATAGCCTCCAGTATTTTCATTATGTACACCTCCAGTTGGTCTTGGAAAATTGAATAATGGATGTAAACTTGGTGTAGAAATGCCTGTCCAAGTGAAAGTTGTAGGAAGCCATGCAGGAACAGGAATGTCATACATTTTAAAATTATCAACTGCTATTTTAAAGTCTGAAATTTCTACATCTCCATTATCTATTGTCCAAGGAGAATCATGCCAGTATCCTGGATCAGAAGGAGGTGTTGTTGAATTGTTGCCAATTCCATATCCCGAAGTTTTACTACATGCGTCGCCAGAGTAAAAGTCGGAAATTCCTAATTTATAAAATGCAGGTAAATTGTCATATTCATCTAATCCACTCTGCAATTTCATTAAGTTGCTTTTTACAGTGTATGTAACTGTTTTTCTTATTGGATCGTCATGATCATATCCCGAAGTTACTTTTGCAGAACAAACGATTCTCGCATAACTTCCGTCAAGACATTTTGGTATGAAAAACACATTTGAATATTCCTGTACTTTTGGAAGTTCAATTTTTTTACCATCAATTTCCATCCACCAGGTCAGTTCAACAACTCTATTTGGGCCAAGAAATTTAGGATTGTCCAAACCAGAAAGAGCAAAACTGTTACCAGACCTTTGTGCAAAATAGTTACATGTATATTCAGCGAGTGGATATGGAAGGTTTAATTGTGTATATTCAGCAGGCAATGGATAATATCCGGGTGTATAATGCACTCCTGTTTGAGATGGATTTGGGAAATATAATTTATCGTGAAGACTTAAGATATTTCTTCCTTTGTATTCGGCTCCGTCAGGCAGTTTGTCTTCCCAGCTTACACCTCTACCACACGCTACTGGTATTTTGTATAATGTAAAATCACCAACTATTACTTGTAAATCAGGATCGCTAATTGAATTATCTACTTCTACCGGTATCGTTGTTCCTGTTTTACAATCATTTGCAATACCATTATAGCCATAGCAATATTCTTCAATAATATTCTGATCCTGATCTTTTATTTTTTTAAGACGGTTTAAATGATCATATTCATAAGAAATAAGAGTACCTTTTGGATCAATTATTTTTGAAATTCCCACTAACGGTTTATAAATATAAGATGTTACCATAGCAGTCGTTAGATTGGTTCTTATTTTTTGAATTTCTGCTTTTAGTGGGTCTTCATCGTAATTTTGTAAATATTCAAGTGTTTCAGAGCTAGTTTTACCTAATGCAGTCATTACTTGAGAATATGTTGCATTTTCTATTTTTGCAATAGGCAAAGAGTAATTATACCCCCAAAGATAAACAGTATGGCTATCATCTTTTTTAGAAGATTCTATTGAATTACCAAATTTGTCGTAATCATGAAACTGAATCTTTTCTTCATATAAATTGGTAGCTGTTTCTGTTCCTTTGACGGTTTGCACAGCCCTTGGAAGAATTAAACTTTTAGTTCCTTTTGTAAAGGTAGTATACAGCACTTGCTGACTATTTAGGTCTTCAAGGTTTTGACCTGTTTTGCGTAAAGTTTTAAGCAGTACTGGTTCTGCTATACGGTTAGCAGTAACAAGACTAGTTATTATTGGTGTAGTAAAATCATGAGGATAACGAGTTTCTTTTATTAAAGAAGTTGTATTTCCAGATTCGTTTACAATACTTTCTACAGATTTTGGTAAAGAATATTTCGAATCATAAATAGTAGAAATAATGCTTTGAACTTTATTTTGATTGTATTTCGTTACTATTTTTGTTTCATTGGTCAAATTTCTGCTTGAATACACAGAAGGGAAAAATGCAAAATCCGGATCTAATGGTTCAGCTTCATCGGTTTCACTTGGAAAAACATCTTTTCTAGAAATTCCAACTTTGTCAGTAATCTGATTAAAAATATCATACTGATAGCTGTTTTTAGTTTCTTCTATTAAATTATTACTCTTGTCGTATTTTCGAACAAATTTTATTTTTCCAATTAACAATTCAGTGTTGTTAGTTGTAGGTAGTCTCCAGCCATTATTAAAGCCAAATTCTATTTTATTTTTATCATATGGTTTATAAGTAAATAAGGGTTGCTCAACAGGATAATCTTTTCTAGTTGAAAATATTTTTTCTATATAACCATTATCTGCATTCTCTTTAATCAAAACTCTCGAATATCCGACATTTGATCCTTCAACAACATCAAAGTCAGTTCTGGAATTTGTGAATGTGTGTAAAATAAGTCCATTGTTAAGGGAATAACTTGAAATCCCTAAATATGTAGCTGCTAATGTTTCACTATATGCATGAGCAATTCCAAGAACAGGTAAATTATTTAATATACCAGATGAATTTCCATTCGAATCGATATAGGTATATTTATGTACTTGTACAGCACCTTTTGTATCTACTAATTTATGTACAGACACTCTCAAACCACCAGATTGAACATTTTTTCCCGTTAAAGAACTATAGAAATCATTTAATTCATATTCAAATTCTTCTCTTCCCCCAGTTGGATATTGTACTTTGTTTAATACACCAGATTTAGTGTAAGATAATGAAGGCTGTAGAGATCTACCAGCAGTTAGAAAACTACTAGAAAAAATAGGAAAAGGTGATATTGAAAACTCTTTTTTATTTGGACTATAGTATAATGCAGGAGGAGGTACAAGACACATTCCGCAACTAATAGATGTTACATTATTATATTCGCTCGAAACAGGACCATTTGCATATCCTAAATAATCGGTAACGCTTGATCCTCTTTCAGGAAGCTTAACATCGTCGTTATAGAAAAAGCGGTATGGAGGTATAACAGCATTGTTACTTCCTATTTCTTGTACACTTAAAAGACGTAGTCTTTTGCAGGTAGGTTCAGAGCAATTATTATTAGAAACCATATAGTCGTATTCTAACTTTATGGTTTTGATAATGTTATTATTAATGTCTTTAATTAGAATTCGTGACAAAGCATAGTCTCCAGGTAGATCCTTTCTGGATTCTTCATATTTAAATTCAACACTTCCCTGTGCATAATTTATTTTACTGATCCTATTTAAATTCGGAAATCTAATTTCGGTAGAACTTAGATTTTGCATTGTTTGGTCACCGCTCATACTGGTTACCTGAAAATTAGATGTTTTTCTATATTCAGGATAATTTACAGCATATTTTTCGTAGGTAAAAGTAACTTCATTTCCTTTAAAATCTTTTATAGAGCTTAATTTGTAAGCCATTATTTCCTGAGAAGTCAAGTCATTACTTGATGCAGTTACTGTATATGTATTAAGAATATCTCTATTGACATATTGATTAATATCTAGTTGATCAAAAACGTACTGTGTTCCATTTATATTTGTGACTTCAACTTTTGTAACACCTTGTATTCTTCTTGATGGTCCACCATCGAAATATCGTAAATCACCTACGAATTTTACGTTATCTCTAAATTCTGGAAAGAAGGGGATAATTCCTGTTTTACCTATAGTAGTTGTAATTTTATTTCCTTGATACGCAATTTCCATTACAGAAGCATCTTTTCTATGAGTAAAAGATGTGCTTAGACCAGGAGCATTTACATAAAATAAATCTGGAGATAAATCTTTCTTAGTGTATGGATATTCCATTTCGGCTGTAGTAAAGATTTTATCAGTTGCAGAAGTTATATCATAATATTGGTTTAAAGATATATTTTGGTTTTGAAGAAGCCAGCCTACTTCTTTAAGTTTCATTCCTAATACATCACTTGTCCCTAACTGTGAAAATTTTAATTTATGATTATTAGGATCATAAGGAATTGTACCATCTATCGTAAGTTTAAAATCCTCAGTACCCTTTATTACTTTTGTTACAATTCCACCTGCGTTTAAAGACCAATCTTGTCCAACGTTTGATGCAGTTTCGTCTATTTTAACTCCTTTTGAAGAATAATTCAATTCTATAGGAATTGTAATCTGGCCTACTTGAATTTGATAAATAGGAACATTAATGCTGCTTGATCCAGTATATTCTCCAACACTAGAAAAATTAACTTGTTTGAAACCTGCTGAATTCGGAGTTCCAATTTTCGGTGTAAAGATTTCACTGTAAAGCAAATCATTAACTTTTGTAGATTGTGGACCTGAGCCGCTGTCTCCAGGAGCTTGCTCAACTGGACCAACTGGATCATTTCCTACTGGCACTTGGGTTTGTGCTGTAATTTGAAAAGTAGAAAGAAAAAGAACAAATAATAAATAGTAATAGTGCTTCATAAATTGTTTTGGCTTTTAAGAAAAATTCTATAAAAATAGATTTTCTTTTTTAATTTCAATGATTAAAATGTAAGAAGTATACTTGATTTTTGATTTTTATTTATTTCGCTTTTTTTGATTTCATTTTTTGACAAAAGCATAATTTTCTACCCAATCGCACTACTCAATTGGAACATAGGTAAATACATAGCCACTAACAAAACGGCTACTAAAACCCCGACAAAAAGTATAATAAAAGGTTCTAAAACGGTAGTCATTACCTTTGATTGCTGTACGACTTCTTGATTATATTGTTCACTGAGTTGTTTGAAAACATATTCGGTTTGATTGGTTTCTTCGGCTACTTTTACGAGAGATGTAATTCGGTTGTCGAAAAGCGGCGTGTTTTTCAAACTCGAACTTAAACTGTTTCCTTTTAGAATACTGTTTTCAACTTGTTCTAACGCTTCTTGTAAAGGAACAAACTGAATCATTTTTTTGACCATTTGTATACTATTCAATAACGGAACTTTTGCGGTAGTTAATAAGGTTACTGCCTGAGTGAATTGTGCCAGATATACTTTGGTCATAAATGCTCCTAAAACCGGGATTTTCACTAAAAAATAATGCAGTGCTTTTTTGTACTTCTGATTGTTTTTGAAAAACTGTGTAGAAAAAATAAAAACAATAAGTCCTAATAAAAAGTATAAACCGTAAGTCTTTGTCCAAACGGATAGTTTTACAATGAACTGTGTTAAAAGAGGAAGTTCCATGTTGTTTTGTTTGAAGATATCTTGAAACATAGGTACTACATAACTTAACATAAATATTACGACCAAAACCGCTGTACTTAATACAATCGAAGGATAGGTGAGGGCTGCAATAATGATTCTTTTCTGTTCGTTTTTACGTTCAAAAAAATGCCCGAGTTCTTGGCATACCTGTGCCGTGGTTCCCGTTTCTTCACCAATTTGAATGGAGTAATATTCGTATTCTGTAAATGATTTAGAAACACGAAGTGCTTCAGAAAAGGGTCTTCCGTTTACGACATCATTTAAAATGGTTTGAATTAAATCTTTATCGGCACTTTTTTTTAAAGATTCAATAATCAATGATAATCCTTCTTTAAAGCTTACACCAGCTTTTAATAAAACAGCTAGTTCAAGATAAAAAGCCTGTTTTTTTTTATTATTAAAACTGTTGCCAAAAAGCGTGATTTCTTTTTTCAGTAAACTTTCAATGCTATTCGAACCTTTTGGCTGAATTGTTTTTTTATTTTGGGTGTTTTCGATTTTAAAAGCCATCTTCCTGATTCATTTGAAAGGTTAAGTCATTTTTTTTCGAAACAAAAATTTCATAGCCTGGCAATTCTGTTTCGGCAAATATCGATAAAGCATCAATTGGCCCTGATTTTACTTCTTTTCCTTGAAATAATGTCTTGTTTGGAATGATTTTCAGTTTAATTGTATCGCGATTTCGCATGCTGAATTTATCCTGAAACGAATAGGTTACAGTATCAATTTCAGAAGTCATAATCAACATTTGTTTGTCATTATCATACATAACAATATGCGGTTCATTGAAATCCTGCCACAATTTTTGTTCAAAAAGAGCTAATGTGCTTGTTTTTTCAAAATTGGTTTGAATGGTATGAATTTGTTTCTGCACAATTCTTAACACACTAAAAGCCATACCAACAACAATAGCAGTTATAATCATAACCACTATTAATTCTGATAGTGTAAATGATTTTAATTTTCCTGCTGCCATAGTATCTGGTGTTTTGTAATTTCTTTTTTGGATACAGTATTAATTGCTGAAATAGTAAAGATTTTTTTTACCGAAATATTTTCTGTTTCAATATTGATATTCCAGTCTTTATAATTTTCCTGATAAGGAAGTTTTATCGTGTTATTCTGCACTTCATATTCCAATTCATTTATTCTGGTTTCAATTCCGTGTGTGTTTTTTGAAAAAGTATTAAATACGAGATTGTTTAAAATTAAACTCGAAATGATGAATATAATAACCACCAAAACAGTTGCAACAACTGCTTCAATTAATGTAGCCGATTTTATTTTTTTTAATACAACCATTTTAAAACAGTTTTAGGTTCTTGTTCTAAAATTATTCCGCCATAGAGATGCGGAACATTTTCATTTTCGATGGTAGCATTGTACACATGATTCACAAAAATAGAACCTGCTTGATTGGCTGTGAATTGTCTAGTATATACAGATCCTGATACGGTTCCTCTGATTTCAAAATTACCGTTACAATAGACTTGTCCTTTTATTTTGGAATCTTTTTCCAAAACAATTTGGGTTTGAAAGTCAGCTGTTTCTTTGGTTTGAAGGTAAATGATACTTCCTTTTATGATGCTTTCGGTATCTATAAAAATTTGATTGTCGGGTAAACTATTATAATTTTGATTTTCTGAAATGGTATTTTTATTATCCTGAAATAATAACAAAGCTGATGGATATGATAAATTACATCTCTTGCCCATTATAATTTTTCTGGAAGCTATTGCTTGAAAACAACCTTTTGTTTCATCTTCTATTTCAATAATTGGTGCAATAAGAATTATATCATTTAATAGTGCAGTCTTTCTTATTTTGATGGAAGTTTCTGATTTAATGATCATATTTCCCGACAGAATTTTATTTTCGATCGTAATTGGATTTTCAGAATAATATCCTTTCGTTTTTTCTTTAAAAGAATTTGTGATTTTTATACCCGAATTTAAATTAATGTAATCTTCCTGTCGATTTATTTTATATTCTTTTAGATAAAAATTAATGGCATCAAAAAAACTCTTTTCGAGCTTTGGTAATTCGGAAGAACTTTTTTCTATTTTTCCATAAATCAACTGAGAGCCATAATAACTATTTCCAGCTATATATCCAGAACTAACTCCTTGTTTAGGTAAATAGGCTATACCTTGAATTTTGGTACTTCCTACAACAGTCAGTGCATTATGGGTTTCTTGCAAATATAAAGTAGGCGATTTATCGGCCACTATAAGAGAACCAATTACAGCCGTTTTAATGAATTTTTTTTTCCTGAATTGAGTAGTTGTAATTCCTTTTTGAAAAACTCCCCATTGTGATAAATGGGTTTTTATAATTTGATTTTCTTTATCATGATAATCAATTGTTGCAGTATCTGTATTTAACTCTTTTTGCTCTAGAAGAGATTGCATTCCAATATCGGCAATTTGGATATTTTCAATAGCTCCTTTAGACTGTTCTTTCATGTAAATAAAAGTGTAAGCGTATAAAACCAAACCCGCAAGAAGCAGGGCAATTAATACAGCAATAAATACTGTAAATTGTAAAGCACCAGACTTAATTTTGAGTTTTAATTTCAATCCTGAAGCATTATAATATTGAGATTACCTTTATATTTTACGTATACAGATTCTTTGTCACCAGATTTTAGGAAAACATCATTTTCAGTATCTCCAATTTTCATGTAATAATTTTTATTATCTATAATTAACATGTAAATGGTGTTTTTGCCTTTAGAATCTGCAATTACACCTTTGTAGATAATATTTGGCCAAACCAGTGCTTCTGGCTGCTTTGCTATTTTAGGAGTTGAGTGTAATGCTTTCGGTTTTGGAGCAGTTTCTTGAGTATACATTTTCCCTAAAAAAGGATCTCTGTAATTGATATTAATAGCAAAAGTTTCTCTTTTAGTAACTTTTAACGGTTTAATAGTGAATTCAGGATTGGTAACCGGTAATACGTCGTCTGAATTTGTAAATGAAAATACTTGAAATAATACTGCTCCCCAAACGAATAAAACGAGCGGGAGCAATATGTATATGTTTTTTTTGTTTTTCATTGATTATTTTTGAGCAGATTGGTTTTCTAATTTAGCGATTCGCAAAGCTAAACTTTTTAATGATTCAATCTCTTTCGACTGCTCTTCTATCTTTTTGTTCTGTTGAATAGAATAAAGAGTTAATTCTTCAATTTTCTGCAGAAGTTTAATATTCATTTCAGAAAGATTAATTCCATCTTTCTTCATTTCTTCAGCTGAAGCAATTTCAGGAAGATGTTTGTTTTCTTTAATGAATTTATCTACAGATTCTAGAGATTGTAAACTGTAATCCTTTTCAAAAACAAAATCAGCACCGGCATCAACAGTGACTTTTACTTCGCGCGCGGCAATATTTCCGGCAACAGTTAATTTTGAAGTTGGGTTTGTTGTACCAATTCCAACATTTCCATTTTGCACATAATGATTTCCGCTGCCACTAACCCTTAATAATCCATTTGTTATTATATTCGTATTTAATTCGCCGGAAACGGTAAAATTTGCAATATTTGTTCCTGTTGGAGTTTCATTAATTTTAATCTGATTGTAGTCTGTTATTGTGTCTACTTTTGGTTGTTGATATGAAATTTTAACAGTGTAAGAAGCATAATTTTGTACATCAAAATAGATGGGAAGTTGTCTGTTTGTGTATCCTCCAAAAGTAGAACTGATATCTACAGGTGTTCCTAAGACGATTTTTCCTAAATATTGGTTTCCGTGAGTTTCAACTAGTTTTAGAATTGCCGAACCAGAATTTACACCTTCTCCAAAACCATTTTGAATAACATATTTTTTATAATCATTAGAAAAATAAGCTTGATAAATTTCAATTATTATAAGACCGCCATATTGCCAATGAAAAGAATTATAACCAATATTTGCAATTTCAAATCTTTTAGCCTGCGTTGCTTGTGCTGCTAATCCTTTTATTACAGTTGTTTGCAGACCGTTTTGGTTAATTGTTGTCTGAGAAAATCCAGAATTAGAAAAAACAATTGCTAATATTAAGCCGAGAAAATTTTTCATTATTTTGATTTTAAGATTTGATTTAATTTCTTGTCTAAATCCAATATTTTGTCATTTTGTTTTTTTATAAGATTTTTTTGTATTTCATTTTCCTTTTTCATTTCAATCATATAAAGGGTCAACTCTTCTATTTTCTGCAGAAGTTTGATATTCATTTCGGAAAGGTTGATTCCATCTTTTTTCATTTCTTCGGCAGAAGCAATTTCAGGAAGATGTTTGTTTTCTTTAATGAATTTATCTACAGATTCTAGAGATTGTAAACTGTAATCTTTTTCAAAAACAAAATCAGCACCGGCATCTACAGTGACTTTTACTTCGCGTGCTGCGACATTTCCGGCAACGGTTAATTTTGATGTTGGGTTTGTGGTACCAATCCCAACATTACCATTAAGAGCTATTCTCATTTGCTCATTATTGCTATTGGTACAAAATGTCATAAAGCCACCTGTTCTTCCAGTTCCTCTGTAAAAATTAATAGAGTTATTAGTACTTCCGTAAAAGTTGTGTATAATCGAGAAACTTTTAATATTTCCAAAATCTTCACCTTGAGTAGCAAATCCTTGAACGCCTAAAAATGTACCCGAATCTGTACTATCTCCTTCACCCAATCTTCCAAAAACAGTTCCAATCAGTCCATTATTTATATATTGATTCATGTCAAGATAAGCTCTTGGAGTTAATGTACCAATCCCAACGTTTCCATTTGGTAAAAACGTCATATATCTTGTGCTTAAATTTTTACCTATAAAATTACTAGAAACGTTGGCAACTCCATTTGTAACTGAACCAGTAGAGCCAAATGTAAAAAAAGACTCGTTTCCAGACTCATTAGCAATAGAATAAGCACGTGTCCAGCCTCCTGTGTATCCAGGGAAATTTGATTTGATTTGTGTACCGTAAGCCGGAGCACTTACTCCAATAGCAACATTATCAAATGTTGTGTTTTGAGCGTTAAGTATTGAAATGTTAATAAGAACTATAATTATTGAAAAAATTTTTTTCACGATAGATAAAATGTTTTTGTTTGAGATAAAAATTGAGTGATGGTTAAAAAAATTAGTTTATAGTAAAATTAAAAACGGCGCTTCTGGCACTTGTGTTTCCTGCATCATCAAATGATTTTACAAACCAATAATAAGTTCCAGTTGTTAATGTTTTATTATATGGACTAGTGCCTCTATCTTTAAAATTTAAATTTGTCAAAGCGTTGTTAGTATATACATATATACTGTCTCTTTCTGTGCTGCCAGATATTGGAGTTCTGTTCCATTGAAAATTGATACTTGTAGTAGTTGTGGTACTCGCATTTGCAGGAATAGTAAGGGTAGGAGTGTTAGGTGCTTTAGTGTCAACAGAAATAGATCTTGAAGTATATAATGTTTGATCTGTTCCATTACTGGCTCTTACTTTCCAAGTATATTTTCCTTCGTCAAAAGTAAAATTGATAAGAGTTGCTTCTGTGTTTTGTTCTTTTACCAAGGTATTGTTTTCATCCAAAACTTGAAGTTGATAACTTGTGGCGCCAATAATGGCATCCCAAGATAATTTTTGTAAAGCAGTTTTGGTAGTTAAGTTATTAGTTGGAGTTAATAAAACAACTGTATTGTTTTGAAAATCATCATTATTTAAAACTTCAAAACTATTTTTAGAATACGCAGTTTCATAAGCGCTATTAATGGCTCTTATTCTCCATTCATATTTTCCAATGTTTAACTGCTGCGTATAAGAGTTTTTTGTAACAGTAGTATCCAAAACAATTTGTTTTGGAGTTTCAAAATTTGGAATAGCGATTTGTAGTTGATATTTATCGGCACTTTCGACCGCCTCCCATGAGAAGGTAACTCCAGATGAGGAAAGAAGAGAATTGTTTGCGGGAGCAATAAGAGTAACTTCTTTTTTAGAGATGTCATCAACAAGTAATATTTCTTCACAAGAGACAAAGCTGAAAATAATTGCAAACAAAAGATATTTAATTGAAGTTTTATTCATGATAGTATGATAAGCTTTATTATAAAATTGGAGAATTACATGTCAAATAAATCCTCAGTATTTTTCTTCTCATTTATTTTTCGTTTCGTTATTCCAGAACAAGAGTTGTTTTCATTTACTATGTCAGCGACATTCCATGTTCCTTTTACTGATTTTACCCAGCAGAATGAACTTACCTGATACGCCACAATTGTTTCAGGATTTATATCTATGATATCTGTTTTTTTTCCAGCTTTATATAAAGCAATAGTATACTTTTTGTATTGATTGTTTATTAAATAGTAAGCATCCGATTGTCTGATTTTAGTAATTTCTTCCACAGGAAGACTTACAGCAAGACTTGAAATTATTTTCAGATTTTGAGTATCGGTTAGTAATTTCAAAATATTAGAATTGTATTCTGCATTTATTTCTTCTACAAGACCAGCAACATCCAAAATTTTGATTGTTACCAATTCTGGTTTGATTGGCAAACTATCAATAAAGGCAACTTTTGTTTGATTCTGATTGTATTTCGCTTTAGATTTATAAATTTTATTTAACTTTCTATTATAAGGTACAATACCAATTTCTACCCGAATATTATTTTCAAGTTTAGGTAGACCTTTTGGTTCAAAAGTATTAAGGTTATACGATAATTTCGATGTTCCAATGCTTCCCAATTCAACAACCGAAGAAGAAAATTTGAAATTATCATTTTTAATTTTGGTTGTCTGGCAGGCTGTGCAAAATATAATTATGAGGACAGCAATTTTTTTTAACATAGTTGTGCTATTTATTCGGTTAAAAAATAGGAATTCGACAATAAAAAAATCATTTTTGCAGAATCTATTTTTTGTTTATTTTTTAACAAAACTAAACAAATTGATGTAATAGGCTGTTAAAATTTTAGCATTTATTTTTCAAGTAATTGCATTCCCATAAATATGAAATTCTATTGCATCATTTTTATTAAAAAGAAAAAAATAAACGAAATACAAATTAATCATCTAGCAACATTTTTACTTCAAATAATATGGACATGAAAAAAATACTTCTTTTTAGTGCATTTATTATATGCCAGATTACTAATTCGCAGATATTCTCGACAAATTTAACACCAGTAGGATGGGAGCATAATATTTTATTTAATGCGAGTACTCGTTACACCGTTACACAACAAGGTCCCGCAGTGAGTTTGCCAATGTTATTTGATGGAAGTATGAATCCTTATTATATGGCTGGAGTTACGCCAGAAAATCCAGCAGTAATTCTTATAGATGGATTACCAGGTTACCATACACAGGCTGGAGCTTGGGTTGGATGGACTACTCGATATTTACCAGCAACCAGATTTAAAATTGAAGGATATGATACTTATAATGGGGCAAATGTATGGAGAATTATTGCAGACTATTCTAGTGTTGATTATGCGAGTTATAATCTTTCAGTGAAAGTGCCTGTTGGAGGAGCTTATACTAAGCTTAAATTTACATTTTACAATGGTCAGAGTTATAATGGTGCGAGTAACACTGTTGGTCTTTCTGAGCTATTTTTTATTCACCCTGAAGCTACTACACCATATGCTGGATTGTTATCTCCTTCGTTGAATAATTGGAAGAACATCAGTGGTAATGTGGTATATGATTCAGGTAATGTTGGTGTTGGAACTACAGCTCCTGATGAAAAATTAACTGTTAAAGGTAAAATCCACACCCAAGAAGTGAGAGTTGATATGCTTGGACCGTTAGTTCCAGATTATGTTTTTGCTAATGATTATAAACTACAATCTTTGGAAGAAGTTGAAAATTACATCAACGAAAACAAACATTTACCCGAAATTCCATCAGCATTGGAAATTGAGAAAAATGGTTTAATGCTTGCTGAAATGAATATGTCTTTGCTTAAGAAAATCGAGGAACTTACTTTGTATGTTATTGATTTGAATAAGAAAGTGAATGAATTACAAGACAGTAATGCTAAAATTGTTGAAGAAAATAAAGTATTAGTACAAAAAGCTAAAGTCCTAGAAGAAAAATAATTTCACTTTAAAATATTTTAAAAAACTGCGTGTAAGTAAACAGATTATACGCAGTTTTTTTATTTGTATTAGATTTTTTCTTTTGTTTAATGTCAGGATTAAGATGGTAGCAAAGCTTATAAAATTTTAGAATTATTAACAAATTATTTCTCATTTACGCTTCGATTGTTTTCTCAATAAAAAAGATATATTTGTAAAAATTAATTACACTTTGTTTTGAAGAAAAATCTATTTAGAAAACTGCCATCATTCAATCTTCAGGAAATGTTGATTGTACTTGCCATCATTGGAATTCTGCTTTTAATTGCTTTGCCTAACTTAATGCCATTAATTACAAAAGCTAAAAGTGTAGAAGCTCAAGTACAACTAAAAGCCATTTATAATGCTGAGAAACAGTACTACTTTATGTACTCAAAATACAGTCCTAATTTTACCGAAATAGATTTTGAAGCTCCAAAGACTACCAAAGAAAATGGAAGTGCAAACTATGTTTATGAAATCGTAAATTCAAGTAACAATGAGTTTAAAGTAAAAGCAACAGCAATTACTGATTTTAATGGAAATGGAGTTTTTAATGTTTGGGAAATTGACCAAAATGGTGTTCCAAAACAAATTGTAAACGATTAATGTGGTATTTGAAATTCATATTAATTATTGTATTTGCTTTTGTTTTGTATCAGGATTTTAAAAGTAGAATGGTCTATTGGTTTCTATATCCAATAATCGGAATTTTAGCTTTTAAAATACAAACTAACGTTCTGCCGCTATCAATCGCTCTACTTAATTTTGTTTTCAACTTATTATTTATAGGATTTCTTTTAGGAGTAAGCTTACTATATACAAAATTTAAGAAGCTGGACTTTAAAAACACAATCGGAATTGGCGATGTGTTGTTTTTTATTTTTATAGCAGCTTCATTTTCAATAGTTTCATTTTGGGTACTATTTGTTTTTTCACTGATTTTTTCATTGACATTACATTTGATATTAACTCACAAAAAAGAACCAACAACTGTGCCTTTAGCAGGTTATATGTCTCTTTTCTTTGGTGTCGTTTATGCAGCTTCTTTTGGCTTTAGCGATACTTTTTTATATGCCTATTAAGATGAATAGTTTCGATATTCCAATAGAATTTCAACAGCTTGTAAAATCAGAACAGGCCTATTACTACCGAATAATTCCAGTAGGGAAAAATCAGCAGACTGTTATTTTGAAAACAGATGCTTCGGATATTGCTTCCCTTCAAAATGAATTAAGTATTTTACTAAGTTTTCAAGTTGAACTAGAAACTGATTCCACAGAAAATATAAATCGCTATTTAAGTACTAATTACAGAAAAACAGCCAATAATGTTTCTGAGATTCATTACACTGCTGATTTTCTCGAGAAAATTGTATTAAATGCCAAAGAAATAGGAAGCAGTGATATTCATTTTGAACCTTATGAAAAAAATGCAAGAGTGCGTTTTCGTTTAGATGGAAAGCTAAAAGAACAATTTCATATTTCGGTAGAAGAATATCCAATCATTGTAAATAAAATTAAAATCAGGGCTCAGCTTGACATTTCTGAGAAAAGATTGCCTCAAGATGGTCGTATTACAATGGTAACCGATTATCAAGATTTTGATGTCCGTGTTTCAGTTCTGCCAACATTACATGGTGAAAAAGTAGTACTTCGTATTTTAAGTAAAGATACCAGCCATATCGATATTAATTCTTTGGGTTTCACAGAGAAAGAATTAGCATCTTACCTTGAAAACATAAAACGTCCAAACGGAATTGTTCTTATTTCAGGTCCTACAGGATCAGGAAAAACTACAACTTTATATGCGACACTAAAGAATTTGAATGTTCCGAATACCAATATTTTAACTGTTGAAGATCCTATCGAATATACTTTGGAAGGAATTAATCAGGTTCAATTAAAAGAAAACATCGGACTTGATTTTGCTGCAACACTACGAACTTTTTTAAGACAAGATCCAGATATTATCATGGTAGGGGAGATTCGTGATGTTAATACAGCCAATATGGCAATTCGTGCGGCATTAACAGGACACTTAGTATTGTCTACTATTCATACCAATTCAGCTTGGGCCACGGTTTCTAGGCTAATTGATATGGGAGTTCCTGCATTTTTAATCGCAAGTACACTCAATATGAGCGTCGCTCAACGTTTAGTTCGAAAATTATGCAATTCTTGTAAAACCGAACAGACTATTTCAAAAGAAATTTTTCCAAGCGGATTTGAAATTCCAGATTATTTGACGTCTCATTATACAGCAGTTGGATGCGAACAGTGTTATCATACGGGTTATTCAGGAAGAAAAGCAATCTATGAAATTCTGCCAATAGGATCTGAATTATCAAATTTAATCAAAAATAATCAGCTGGATATTAATGAATATCTGGATGAAAAAGACATTTTTACATTAAAACGTAACGCCTTGTTATTAATTAAAGAAGGCATTACTTCGGTTGATGAAGTTTTTTCATTACTCTTGTAAATTAAAATATATAAAATTCTACAATACAATATAGTTTCATGAAAAGAATAATTACGCTGTTATTAATACTAATTTTTCAGTTTTCGTTTTCTCAGGAAAATCGGATTTTACAGCTAAAAAATAATATTGAATCCATCTCTGTCGATGCGCCTGGTTTAAACGAGAAAGTAAATGTGAATATTAAAGAAGCCTCCTTGTCTAGTTTTTTACTAGCCGTATCTCAGGTTCATAAACTTAATTTTAGTGTTGCCGGCAATTTAAACCAAATCAATATTGTAAATAATTTTTCAAATGTAACGGTAGGAGATCTGCTTATTTTTTTATGTAAAGAATACGATCTTACAATTGATTTTACAGGAAACATTTTGTCTATCAAAAAATATGAGAAGCCTATTGAAATTCAAAAAGCAAAAGATATAGAGGTATCCTATGATTATGCTAATGATTTGCTTTCATTGAATTTAAAAGATGATAAGCTTTATGATGTGTTTAGAAAAATAATGGATGTAAGCGGAAAAAACCTTGTTTTTGCTCCAGGTTTGGAAAATCAATTATTAACGGCTTATATTAAAAATGTACCTTTTGATGCAGCTTTAAATAAATTGGCTTTTGCTAATAATTTGACAGTTACCAGATCAAGAGATAACTTCTATATTTTCGATAAACTTGAAGGTAATTTTTCAGTTGAAGGAAACTCAGATCCTAATGGAGCTATTAGACAAAACAGACCAATGCGTCCGAGAAGATCTAATTTTTTCTTTACAGTTGTTGATGCGGATAAAAAACTTTTGAATGTTGATTTTGAAAACACGCCCATTTCAAGTATTGTGTATGATATCGGTAATGAATTAGATATCGATATGTTTATCTCAAGTCCGTTGGAGAATGCAGGTAATGGAACTGTAAAAGCAAAAAACATAACTTTTGATGAACTTTTGGCAAAACTGTTTGAGATTAAGGCCGATGGTACCAATATTCCTCAAAATAATAATCAGCAGCAGTATAATAATAATTCTGCTCAATCTTTCTCATCTGGAGGAGGAGGTTATACTTTTAAGAAAAGCGGAGCACTTTATTATTTTGGGACCAAGGATCAGTTAGTAGTCAGAAATATAAAATCTATTGCATTGATGCATCGTTCAATAGAACTTTTAAGTGATCCGGCAAAAGAAGGAAGAAGTGCAGGAAGATTAAATAATACGAATAGTTATTCAAATTATAGTTCTTACGACAGCAGTAACAGATATAACTCTAATTCCAGTTCAAATTACTCAAATCAAAGTAATGGCTTTGGGAATAATGGCAATAATAGCAGCAATTACTCGTCATCTTCGAGTTCAAGCAGTGCCCCATCAGAATCTATTCTTACTATAATTCCAGACGAGATAAAGAAAGATCTTGATATAAAAATAGATAAAGAGCTAAACAGCTTTTTAGTAAACGGTCCAGCAGCAAATATTGAACGTTTTGAATCTTTTATCAAATATATTGATAAAGCAGTTCCTGTTATTTTAATCGAAGTAATGCTTTTAGAAGTTAATCGCAGTGCTACTGTAGAAACAGGAATTCAAGCAGGAATTGGAGACAAACCTGTAACCACTTCGGGTACAGTTTTTCCTAATGCAGATATTAAATTAGGAGCATCAACGATTAATAAAATTATCGACGGTTTCAGTGGATTCGGGTCTTTAAATATTGGACAAGTAGTGCCTAACTTCTATCTAAGCCTAAAAGCAATGGAAACAAATGGAAATTTAAAGGTACGTTCGTCCCCAAGATTATCAACTTTAAACGGACACAAAGCTTATCTATCTATTGGTGAAACTACTTACTACGTAGTTACCAATCAAAATTACTACGGATCACAAATTCCGCAAGCTTCTGAAGTTAAAAATTACCAGCCAATTGATGCTGAATTATCAGTGAGCATTATGCCTTTGGTTTCTGGTAACGGACAAATTACTATGGATATTAAAGTAATACAATCAAGTTTTAATGGACAAAAAGTAGATAAAGATGCACCTCCAGGAATTAATTCAAGAGAGTTTACATCGATTATCAGAGTTAAAGATCAGGATGTAATTGTTTTAGGCGGATTAGAAGAATCTATAAAAAATGATTCTGGAACCGGTGTGCCATTATTATCAAGAATTCCAATTATAAAATGGCTTTTTAGTTCTCGAAAAAGAGAAGATTCAAAGAAAAAATTAAGTGTATTAATCAAACCTACTGTTATTTACTAATGGCTGGATTATCCTTAAATAACTTTTTACTTGGGAAACAATACATTGCTGTTGAGCACTTCACTTTAAATAATGAAGATAAGGTTGCTTTGCTTTTAGTTGAAAAGAAAAAAGAAGGTCTGGTAATTAGTAAAAAAGACAGAGTTAGTTATACTGATAAAATAGCCGATAAATGGGATATTAAACTTCCTTTTTTTCTCATTATAAATTCAAATCAAGTCATTCAGAAAGAAGTTTCAGGAATTGATGTTTCTGATGAAAAACTTTTGCATAAATCATTTCCTAATACCAATTGGGATGAGTTTTACTACGAAATCTGGCGCTTAAAAACAAAATCGGTTATTGCAATTGCAAGAAAATCGTATATTAATACATTACTTGAAAATTATCAAAACCAGAAAATTACAATAGCGGGAATCAGTCTTGGTGTTTGTTCGATTGCTGATATAATCGAATATTCAGATCAAAATGAGTTTTATACGAATCATCAGCTTATTTCAAGAAATGAAAACCAGATAATTTCTCAGAATTCTTTAGAAACGGCTATTCCTTATACGATCAATGATCTCCAAATTGAGAATAGACAATTACTTGCTTTTTCGGGTATTTTGCGATTAATCGTAAATAACACAGCCAATACCGGTTCGATTTTATCGTATAGTGAAGAATTATATAACGAGTATAATCAGAAGACTTTTTTTAATAAAGGCTTAAAAATAATGGTCGGAATTGTATTGGGAATATTGGTGCTCAATTTCATATTTTTTTCGCATTATTATAAATTGGCACAAGAATCATCTGAAATTCTTTTGGTAAATAAATCCTCTAGTGAAGATGTCAGCAAAATCAAACAAAGGATAATTATAAAAGAAGAAAAAGTAATAGGAATCGATGGAAGAATGACTTCCAGAAGCTCATTAATTATCAACGAAATTGCAAGCAGAGTTCCATCTTCGATATTGTTAACAGAATTAGTATTTAATCCACTTGAGAAAAAAATAAAAGTGGAAGAGCCTATCTTAACAAAAGATAAAATGATTGCAATTTCGGGAACTACAATTGCAAATCAAGATTTTACAAAATGGGTCGAAGATATTGAAACATTAAAATGGGTTGATAAAGTATTGATTACGCATTTTGGAAAAAATGAAGATAACGAAACGACCTTTTCAATTAACGTAACCTTAAAGTAAATGAAACTGAACAAAAAAAATAAACTACTCATTGCTGGTTTCTGCTTAGTGCTTTATATCTGTTATTCATTTGCAATTTCAAATACATTGCAATATTACTCTGAATACAAAAACAAACAACAGGAGATAGCTGCGGATAGTGATATGCCAAAATTGGTTGCGCAGTTGATGCAGAAAGAAAAACAACTTGATCAAGTATTATCAAGTTACGATGTAAAGATGTCAGATTCGTTTCAAAATGATTTATTAAAGCAGCTTACTTCTTACAGTGATAGTTACCATTTAAAAATTACAGATTTTAAAGAACCCCATATTATTTCTCAAAAAGGATTTACTACCACAAGTTACGCATTTTCTCTTGAAGGATCTTTTAACGGCTGTCTGGCTGTGTTGAACAAAGTAGAAAATAATCCAGTGCTGGGGAATATCAAGCACATAAACTTTATAAAAAAAAGAAATTATAAAACCAATACAGATCAATTGTTTGTTGAGGTAATAATTCAGAAAAATAAAGGAGTTTAATACAAGCTTTTTATTAAAACAAAAAAATAAATTATGAAGAAGATTTTTTTATTGGCTGCTTTAGTGGCACAAATGAGTTTTGCTCAAAATACATTTCCAACTACAGGTAATGTTGGTGTTGGAACAATAACACCAGCTTCAAAGTTAGATGTAGTTGGAACAATAACAAGTTATGAACCAACTGCACTTAATGCTACAATTAATTCGTTTCAACTTATTAATAGTGTGGCTGGAAATGTTGGAGATAATACTATTAGAAATAAAATATGGACTTTTAGAGATGGCACTTTAAATAATTGGTTTAATGCAAGACTTCATGATGGTATTTCTATAGATAATTCTTTTCAAACTCCAAATTTGGATACTAAAACATGGTGGGAAAGAGACCCTAAAGATAATATTCAATCATGGGGAAATGATGCTGTTACTTATTTAACGATTAATCAAGGTAATGTCGGTATAGGAACAAAAACTCCTACAGCTAATCTAGAAGTTAAAACTCCAGCTGTAACGGGTTCAGAAACATTATTAAAATTGGCAGTAAGTGACGCCGCTCAAGATTATATTAGAATTGCAAATGCAACCTTAGTTGATAATCAATTTGTTCCTAACCTACATGGTTATCGTGTTAGTGATAATAGACCCATACTTTATTTAACTGCTTCTACAGAAGCCAATATAGATAGCGGTACTGACCCGTTAATGGTATTTGATTCAAGAACTACTACAGCTGCAGTATCAACAAGGCCATTATTTGCTTGGGATTCTTATGGTAACAGAAAAATGATTTTAACAGCAAATGGGAGTTTAGGAATTGGTACTCTTACAACAGGAACGCATAAGCTAGCAGTAGAAGGATCAATTGGAGCAAGAGAAATAAAAGTTATGGCTACAGGCTGGTCAGATTTTGTGTTTAAAAAAGAATACAATTTACCAACTTTGGAACAAGTTGAAAAACATATTGCTGAAAAAGGACATTTAGAAAATATTCCAAGTGAAGAAGAAGTTCTGAAAAACGGAATTAATCTTGGAGAAATGAATGCTAAACTTTTACAGAAAATTGAAGAATTGACTTTATATATGATTGAAATGAAGAAAGAAAATGAAAAAGTAAAAAATGAAAACTTTTTGTTGAAAAAGAGTCAGATCGGATTAGAAAAAAGAATTTTAAAACTTGAAAATAAATAAACTATGAAAAGAATAATCGTTTTAATTTTAAGTTGTGTTTCGCAGATAAGTTTTGCTCAAAATACATTTCCATTTCCTGCTACTGGTCCAGTTGGTATAGGTACATCAACCCCTAATAGCTTATTAGCATTGGATGTAAATGGAAAAGCAGCTGTTAAATCTTTGTTTTATGTTAATGATATAATGGGAGGAAATGGAGGTGACATTAGAATGGGACCAAATACCGGAGCAAATGCTTCTACCCTCTTTTTTGTTGGAGGTGTTAATCCAATAGAAATTATGAGAGTTCACTATAATGGTAATGTTGGTATAGGAACATCTAGCCCAACTCAAAAATTAGATGTAAATGGTAACGGATCTTTTAAAGGAGGTCTTATTTCTGATCTTTCAGGAGCTATTGGAGGATATGTTAAGATTATTAATTCATCGAAAACAGGTGCAGGTGCAGCAAGAGACTGGACTATATTTAATATGTCTGGAAATTATGGAAATAGTTTGCAATTTTGGGCGTATGATGAGTTGGCGTGTGCCGGAGGAATGTGCGGTAGCCGATTTACAATAATGGACAATGGAAATGTTGGCATTGGTATAACAAATCCTAGCAACAAACTAGATGTAAATGGAACGATTCACTCTAAAGAAGTAAAAGTAGACATGACAGGCTGGTCAGATTTTGTGTTTAAAAAAGAATACAATTTGCCAACGTTGGAACAAGTTGAAAAACATATTACTGAAAAAGGACATTTAGAAAATATTCCAAGTGAAGAAGAAGTTCTGAAAAACGGAATTAATCTTGGAGAAATGAATGCTAAACTTTTACAGAAAATTGAAGAATTGACTTTATATATGATTGAAATGAAAAAGGATATTTCTGCTTTAAAACAAGAAAATACAGAACTGAAATCTAAAGTAAGAAATAAATAAAAATATAATAAGGCATGAATAGAAACCTATTATTAATTATTGTAGTATTAATTAATGAATGCATTTTTGCTCAAACAGGTGGAAGAAGATTTTTTACGAAAAATTTTAGTGTAAATGACGCAACGAGATTAGAACTAATAGATGATTTTTCACAATCTTTAAATATTAATAATATTTATAAAGTACAATTAGTCACCACGGGAACAGGAACTAAAACTGGTGCAGAATACATAGTTTGGAATGATGTTACAAGTGCAACTTGGCAGATTAGAGGTGTCAGTTTAAATGGACTTTCTTCCAATCATCCTTTATTGATTGTAGAGGATAATATCGTTAAGATATATACGAAACATACTAATAAATATACCGTTACAGCATTCGTTGAAGAAATAATTACCAATGAAAATGATGTTACGCCTTCTATTTTTGGATCAGCTAACCATTGGCAGAGAGAGAATACGGTCTTGTTTTATGACGGAAATGTGGGGCTAGGAACAAAAAATCCAGATATGAGATTAACAGTAAACGGAAGTATACATTCAAAAGAAGTAAAAGTCGATGTAAATATCCCCGTTCCTGATTATGTTTTTAAAAATGATTACAATCTAAAATCACTTCAAGAAGTTGAAAACTACATTAAAGAAAATAGTCATTTACCTGAAATTCCATCTGCAAAAGAGTTTGAGAAAAACGGAATTAACGTTTCTGAAATGAATATGAATTTATTGAAAAAGATAGAAGAATTAACTTTATACGCTATTGAACAGCAAAAAAAATCAGATATGCTAATGGAAGTTGTGAAGCAGCAAAATAAAAGATTAGAAGCTCTAGAAAGAGACAAAAAATAATCCCAAAGTGAATAATCCCAGTTGTTAAACAATCGGGATTATTTTATTTATATCTGAATGTAAATTCTACCAATTCCCTTTCAATCCTTCTTTTAAAGCACTATTGTATTTCTCTACATCAAAACTATACAAATCTGGAGCTTTATGAGCGCCTCCTTTTCTGGATTCTTCCAGTTTGGTCAGAATATCATAACGGAGAATTTTTCTGTAAAAATTACCGCGATTTAACTTCTTCCCCAAAATACCTTCATATAATTTTTGAAGTTCTGGCATTGTAAATTTTTCTGGCAGTAAATTATAACCAATAGGATGATTATTTAATTGTTCACGAAGTGTAGTAAGCGCTTTGTCAAAAATTTTTCGGTGGTCCATCATGAACTCAGGAAGATTTTCGATCGAATGCCATTGAACGGTACTCGAATATTCATCCAGTACAAGTTTTACCTGAGAATGCTCGGCTAATGCGTAATAACCAATCGAAATAAAACGCTGTTTGTTCCAAATAGTGTCATCATATTGCTCAAAAGCTTTTTCAGAACGATTTAGATTTCCAAAAGTATAAAACTGCTGCAGATAAATATTTTCCGTTCCAGTTCTGTCTTTTAAAATACGGACTGCTGCATCATCAACATTTTCGGTCTTTTTTACATAACCGCCCGGAAGTCCCCAAAGATCTTGATCTCGCATTTTAAGAATAAGAACCTGAAGTGAATTTTCATAAAAACTAAAAATAACACAGTCAATGGAAAGCGTCGGAATATATTTTTCCCACGATTCGGCTGACTGTTTTTCGAGTAATTCTTTAAAATCCATGAAAATAGAATGAAATCCAAATTTAATTCTTTTCATAGTTACAAGCCAAATGGTTTGATTTTTTTCTGGCATGAATCGAAAAACATAGTTAGAGTGTTTCCGTTTTGTTGGTTTTTTATACTTGATTTTCAATATGCTATGTAAAAAATAACATGATTTATTTGCTGATATGAAAAATAGTATTTAATATTGCTTCATTATGAAGCAATGAAATATTTTAGAATAATCATAATTTCATTGTTTATCCAGACTTTAAACTATCTAATTTATGAAATCAACTTTGTCAAAAACACTGAAAGCGACACTTCTGACCACATTTGTGCTTTCAAACCTGTCTTTTAACACAAAGACGCATGGTGAAGATCCAATACTTACCATCAACGGATTTACTTTTACAGACTCAAATAAAAACGGAAAATTAGATCCGTGGGAAGATACACGGCTTTCCAACAATGAAAGAATTGAGGCAATTATCAAAGAAATGACAAATGCCGAAAAAGTAGAATTGCTAGTGGGAACTGGAATGCCTGGAATAGAAGTGCTGACAGGTCCTATTGGAGATTCGAAACAAGGATTAGTTCCGGGAGCAGCGGGAGGAACTGCCGCTTTTGAACGATTTGGAATTCCTGCAACAGTTGTGGCAGATGGTCCAGCCGGTTTACGAATTGCACCAACAAGAAAAAACGATTCTAAAACGTATTATGCAACCGCATTTCCAGTAGGAACGGCTTTGGCTTCTACATGGAATAAGGCCATTTTGGAAGAGGTAGGAAAAGCAATGGGAAATGAAGTGAAAGAATATGGAGTAGATGTTTTATTGGCTCCTGCTTTAAACATTCACAGAAATCCATTAAACGGCAGAAATTTCGAATATTACTCTGAAGATCCTTTGATTTCTGGGAAGACAGCCGCTGCTATTGTAAACGGAATACAATCGCAGGGAGTTGGAACTTCGATTAAACATTTTGCCGTTAACAACGAAGAAACCAATCGTTTAACTATTAATGCACATGTTTCTGAAAGAGCGATTAGAGAATTATATCTGAAAGGTTTTGAAATTGCTGTTAAAGAATCACAGCCATGGACTGTAATGTCATCTTACAATAAACTAAACGGAATTTATACTTCTGCCAGTAAAGATTTGCTGACGGAAGTTTTAAGAAATGAATGGGGATATAAAGGAATTGTAATGACAGACTGGTTTGGTGGTTTTCCCGGTTTTGAATCGATACAAAAAGGATTAAGTTCTGATGTTGTACAGCAGATGAATGCCGGAAACGATCTTTTGATGCCTGGAATTCCAGTTCAGAAAAAAGCATTGCTGGAAGCTTTAAATTCAGGTAAATTATCTCAGGAAATCGTAAATACAAATGTGAGAAGAATTCTGGAATATATTTTTCGTACACCTACTTTTGCGAAGTACAAATACAGCGATAAACCTAATTTGGTTAAGAATGCCGCCATTACCAGAAAAGCAGCTGCCGAAGGAATGGTTTTGCTGAAAAATGAAAATAATGCACTACCTTTTGCAGACAAACAAAAAGAAATTGCCTTATTTGGAGTGACTTCTTATGCTTGGATTACAGGCGGAACAGGAAGCGGAAGTGTAAACAATAAACACACTGTTTCTCTTTTAGAAGGCTTGAATGCAGCGGGTTATAAATTAGATAAAGAACTAGTTAACTTATATACACCTCATGCCGAAAAAGAAGTTGTTGCCGAAAAAGAAAGAAGACAAGCAAGAGGTATTTTGGCTTTGCCAGAAAGACTTCCAGAGTTAAAAATGGATGATGCCTTTATTGCTAAAAAAGCCGAAAGTTCTCAAATTGCATTTGTGACTTTAGGAAGAAACTCAGGAGAAGGCGATGACCGTGTTGTCAATAACGATTTCAATATGGCCGATGAAGAAATCCAAATGCTGGATAAAATATCCACAGCTTTTCACGCCAAAGGGAAAAAAGTAATTGTGATTTTAAATATCGGTGGTGTAATTGAAACGGCTTCATGGAAGGATAAAGTAGATGCCGTTTTATTAGCATGGCAGCCGGGTCAAGAAGGCGGACATTCGGTTGCTGATGTTGTTGCAGGTAAAATTAATCCATCTGGAAAACTGACGATGACTTTCCCAGTGAAATATACTGATACACCTTCGGCTAAAAACTTTCCGGGATTACCTGCTGATAATCCAAAAGAAGTAACATACGAAGAAGGCGTTTATGTTGGATACCGCTATTTCACTACTTTCAATATTAAACCTTCTTACGAATTTGGTTTCGGGAAATCCTATACAACTTTTGATTATTCAGGTGTAAAATTGAGTTCTTCAACTTTTAAAGATCAACTAACGGTTTCAGTTACCGTTAAAAATACAGGAAAAGCTGCTGGAAAAGAAGTAGTACAGTTATATCTTTCGGCGCCTTCAAAATCAATTGACAAACCGAAAGAAGAATTAAAAGCTTTTGCAAAGACAAAAGAATTGAAACCAGGTGAGAGCCAGACATTAACTCTGACACTTTCTCCAAAAGATCTGGCTTCTTTCTTAGAAAATAAAAGTGCCTGGGTGGCCGAAGCAGGAGAATATAAAGTGCTTATTGGAGCTTCTTCCTTGGATATTAAGCAAACAGCCTCTTTTTCGGTTACCAGTGAAATTATAGCAGAAAGAGTGAAGAAAGCTTTCGAACTTGATTCGAAGTTTTCAGAACTTAGACCATAGGTTTTTGGTTAGACATGTATGGTTGAAAAGCCGTCTCGGATTTTGAGACGGTTTTTTTAGTTTTATTGTACATTTTAATTCAATCAAAAAATGAATATTTTATAGATACATTACAAATTAAGAAGATGATTTTAAATTTATTCTTGTTAAAACCTAATTTTGCAAAATAATCTTTATTGTTTTAACGAATTGTCCTTTAGTTTTTGATGTGAAAATGCGTAATATTGCTTTTTTGATTTTTATATCTTTTAATTAATGCCCGTTTATAGCCAATATGATGATCATATTTTACTCAATCTTCTGAAACAAGATGATCAGTTGGCCTATACAGAAATTTTCGAAAGATACTCCAGGCTTCTAGTTAATCATGCTTATAAAATACTTAGCAATAAAGACGAAGCAAACGATGTGGTTCAGGAAGTGTTTCTTTCAATCTGGAACAAACGTTTTGAATTAGCAGTTACCGGATCTCTCTCTTCTTATTTATACAAAGCTGTAAAAAATAAAATCCTAAATCATATTGCCCACGAAAAAGTTGTTTCGCGTTATGCAGATTCTATTTCAAACTTCATTGAAAACGAGTATGTTTTTGCCGATTCTAAACTCAGAGAAAAAGAATTGGAAGCTATTATTGCCAAAGAAATAGCTGCATTACCCCAAAAAATGCGTGAAGTTTTTCTGTTGAGAAAAGTCGAAGAATTATCATATGATGAAATCGCACTTAAATTGAACATTACCGATAAAACAGCGAAACAACAAGTCTATAATTCTCTGAAAATTTTACGCGAAAAACTCAAATCTATAATGAGTGTTTTTGTTTGGTGAATTTTTATAAAGGTTTTTGTTAATTTTTATAATAGAATGTCATCATAACTCTCTCATTAATAAATTAGAAGATAACATAGCTTCAGATTTATTAATGATATAATAATATTTTTTTTGATTTTTTTTCATCTTCATCTATGACAAAAGCCTTTTATAACTGTCTTATTTAAAAACGGGACCAAATTAGGTATTGTAATTATGAAAGAAACTGAATTTTTAGAACTGCTTCAAAAATATCAAAACGGTACTTTATCTGATGAAGATCGTGATAAATTAGACGCTTGGTATCTTCACAAAGCTTCTAACACTAACTCACAGCTTAACGAGTATGAACTTGAAGATAGTTATCAATATTTAAAGTCCACACTGCCTTTACAGCAAGAAACAAAAGTAATTGGCCTTTGGTCTCGTGTTGCGGTTGTAGCCTCTATAGTTGTATTGCTTGGCGCAGGAATATTTTATGTTACGGCTCCAACAGAACAGCCAGTTGAGGTTGTTGCAAAACCAAAAGAAATTGCTCCCGGAGGCAACAGAGGAATTCTAACACTTTCAAATGGAAAACAGATTGTGCTTTCAGATATTTCAGCTAAAGATACAATTGCCAAAGAAGGCCAAGAAAACGAAGTAACCATAAAAATGAGTGCCGATGGAGTTATTACCTATGTTGTAAATCCAAACGCGGTTGAGGAAAAAAATGGAGAAGATGCTTTCAATACACTTTCAACTCCAATTGGCGGACAATATAATATTGTTTTGGCAGATGGAACCAAAGTATTCTTAAATGCTGTTTCATCGATTAAATATCCAACTCAGTTTAATGGAGATCAAAGAATAGTCGAATTGGAAGGAGAAGCTTATTTTGAAGTGGCGAAAAATAAAAACCAGCCTTTTATAGTGAAATCTGCAGATCAGGCTATAAAAGTTCTAGGAACTCATTTTAATGTTCATGCTTATGATAATGAGCCGATTATAAAAACCACATTGTTAGAAGGAAGTGTGGCGGTTACGTATCAAAATCAAAAAACAATTTTGAAACCTGGTCAGCAGTCTAATGTAACAGCTAATTCGAATAAAATTACCGTTAGAGAAGTTGATACTGAAGCAGCGATTGCTTGGAAAAACGGCCGTTTTAAATTTGATAATGCCGATTTAAAATCAGTAATGAAGCAGCTCGAACGCTGGTATGGAATTAAAGTAGAATACCGTGGTGATGTTTCTGATGTACGATTCAACGGAGGAACGTTTAGGAATAAAAATTTATCTGAAGTATTAAAAGTACTTGAGCTTAGTAATATCAAATTTAAAGTTGAAGGAAAAACAATTATTGTGTATCCCTGATTTTAGATTTACCCGAATACATTGACGCTATAAATTAAAAAACCAGAGGCAGTTGCGATGCTTCTGGTTGTTAGAAAAGTTACTAGCCAAATGTAAGTTGTCCACCTATTGTTTAACTATAACCAATGTAAATGTATGAAATTAAATTTACAACCAAAAAAACCTTACAAAAAACTCAAAAAAAAGATTCCCAGGCTTAATCTTACTTTCCAATTATTGGGATTAATGTTTTTTATGCTTTTCTGCAGTTATACAGTAAAAGCTCAAAATGTTACCATCAATTTTAAAAATGCACCACTAGAAACCGTTCTAAAAGAAGTTGCAAGACAAAGTGATTATGAAGTTTTTTATACACAGAAATTACTGAAAGATTCTAGTCCCGTAACGGTGAATGTGAAGAACTCATCTTTAAAAGAAACCCTGAATCAAATCTTTAAAAATCAAAGTTTAAAATACACACTTACCAATCAAACTATAGTTGTAACGGCTTCAAAAAACGAAGATCTGGGAAACGGATTAATAGATATTCGAGGAAAGGTAGTAAATAATAAAAATGAACCTTTTCCAGGAGTAACGGTTACCATTGCAGGAACAAACAGAACTAGTATTACAGATTTTGATGGAGGATTTTCTTTTGATAAAATTTCACCAAATGCTGTTCTAGAATTATCAGGTTTAACTATTGAAAACAAATCTTTTGGTATTGGAGGAAGATCAGAGTTTACCCTTGTTGCGGAAGATAAAGTAGCTGCCATGAAAGAAGTGGTGGTAACAGGATATCAAACTATTGCAAGAAGTAATTTTACAGGTGCAATTGCTAAAGTAGATGAAAAGGTATTAAACGAAAATATCAATTCTAATTTATCGAGCGCAATAGAAGGACGTGTTGCGGGTTTGATGTTTCAGAAAAATCCAAGCGGACTTGGGTCTGATACGCCTATTTTGAGAGGTATTGGAACTTTTTCTGATAATATTGGCTACAGTCCGCTTATTGTAATTGATGGCCTTCCAAGCGAATTAACTTTAGACGAAATTAATCCGTATGATATTGAAAGTGTTGACGTACTTAAAGATGCGGCAGCGGCTTCTATCTATGGTTCGAGAGCTGCAAACGGGATTATCGTTTTAACTACCAAAAAAGGAAATGGTAAATTAAAAGTAACCATAAACTCAGATTTCTTTATCTCAGAAAAGCCAAATTTGAGAGATATGAACTATGCCTCAACAAGCGAGCTTATCGATTTTGAGCAAGCAGTTTATAACAGAGAAAGAGCCAGATTTGCAGATACTGCAACAATGTTTAGCAATTATGGAGATATTGGAAGCAGCAGTACGAAATACTATAGTCCGCTTTACCAGTTAAACAGAAATTTGGAAGAAGGAAAAATAGATAATGCTACTTACAACACGACTCTTGCACAATGGAGAAAAAACGATTACAATAAAGATTATCGCGATAATGTTTGGCAGAATGAATTAAGACAGCGTTATAATGTTGCTTTTTCGGGTAGCACAAGCAAACAGAATACGTATGTTTCGCTTAATTACGATGAATCAAAAGCTCGCATAAAATACAATAAAGGGCGCGCGTTTAACCTTTATGCAAAAAGCAGTTTTCAGGTAAACAACTGGCTGAATGCAACATTTGGAGTAAATGGAACTTATAGTAACGATGAAGCGACTGAATATGATCTTGGCAATTACGATATTCAAAAACGATACGAACGCATAACCGATGATAACGGAAATTTGGTGCAATCAACAGGTGTAGCAATTAAAGATGGCTTTACTTCTAGTAATGTTATAAATCCGGCAATGGTTGAAAAATTACAAGGTTTGACAGGTTTCAAATCTTTGAATTTTAATGTTTTAGATGCACTTCAAGATGGTATTACAGAGCAGAATTCATTAAGTTTAAGAACTTTTGCTAACATAAAAGCCAAATTGTACAAAGGTTTGAGCTTTAATACCCAATTTCAATATGAGGTAAGAAAAAACGACAGCGAACAGTATTACGACGTTAACTCTTATAGAATGCGTTATGCAATTAATGCATTGACAGGATATAACCCGACTACAAATGCCTATACCTATGTTGATGGTTTTTCAGCAGGTGGAAGGTACAAGCAAATGAGCAGCCAAGCGAGTAATTATTCTTTTAGAAATCAATTAGATTTTAATCAAGAATTTGCAGATGGTAAGCACTCTATAAATGCTTTGGCAGGTACAGAAATGCGTGAGACTTATGTTCCGAGAACAATAGAACAATTAAGATACGGTTACGATCCAGTAACGTTAACTTCTGCCGTACTTAATAACCTTGCATTAAGCCAGACTGGAGTTTCTAGTTATATTTTTGGCAGCAACCGTACACTCGCAGCTTTAGGAAGATCGCAAACGGAGGTTTTACATCGTTATTTTTCTATTTTTAGTACGGCGAGTTATACTTATTTATCAAAATATAATATCACAGGAAGTTACCGTGTTGATCAAGCTGATTTATTTGGTGTCGATCCAAAATATAAAAACCGCCCGTTATGGTCTGCAGGTTTAGGATGGAACATCAGTAACGAAGATTTTATGAAACCGCTAAAATGGGTGAGTATGCTTAAATTGAGATCTACTTATGGTATTAACGGAAACGTAGATCAAAGTACAACTCCTTACATAACTGCAACTAGAAAAAACGATAACTTGTATCAGTCTTTACAATATACAAATATCACCATGCAGCCAAATCCAATGCTGAGATGGGAAAAAACGCAAACTGCCAATTTTGGGGTAGATTATAGTTTGTTCCGTGCCAAATTAAATGGTTCTATAGACATTTATCGCAAATACAGTACTGATTTATTGGCAACCACAGATCTTGATCCTACCGTTGGTGCCTTGTCAAGAAGGATTAATGCAGGAGCGTTATTAAATAAAGGTATCGAATTTACTGTAGGTTCTGAGTGGTTTAATAATGGTGATTTACGAATTAATTCAAATTTTGTTTTTGCCTTTAATAAAACAACCGTAAAAAAAGTAACAAGAGCTGAATCTACGGCGTCTGTTTATGTTTCTTCTCCAGCTAGTTACTTTGTAGAAGGGGATTATTTTAATAGCATGTATGCGTACAAATATGGCGGAATGGTTAATGGTTATCCTTATGTTTTGGATGAAAATGGAAATCCCTCTATTACTTTTGATGCAAATGGAAATCCAATTTCAACAAGCATAAAAACAATTACAAATCCAGATGCCTTACAGAATATGGGCTCTTTAATGCCAACTTATACAGGTTCATTATCACAGCGTTTTTCTTATAAGCAATTTGATCTAAATTTCTTATTTGTATTCTCTGGAGGAAATGTAATGCGTAAAGAAACTCTAGACATGAGTTCTGATAACGTAAACCTTTCTGGAATTACAGATCGTTACACCGATATTAATAGAAATAATAATACTCGTTTGTTTGTAGATTTAGACGAAAGTGTTAGAAACTATGCTGGAACTATGAGCAGCCAATGGCGATATTCTACTGCAAATGTTGTAGATGGCGATTATATTAAATTGAGAAATGTTTCTTTGGGTTATAACTTACCAAAGGCTTTCGCCAATAAAATTAAAATAGCATCGGCAAAGTTTACTTTCCAGATGAATAATATCTGGTATTGGAGCGCAGCAGGAAATCATATCGATCCAGAAGTATATTCTGTAAATAGTGGTACACGTAATTTACCATTACCGAAGACTTATTTATTTGGGTTTAATCTTACTCTTTAAAAAAATGAAAAACATATATATAACACTTTTGTCGTTTGTAATGTTTGCCGTAACATCGTGCGAAGATTATACAGATGTAACACCAAAAGGAGCTCTAGTAATCGAAACTCCAGAACAATTCCTAGAATTGGTATCACTGCCGGGAAGAGGTTATCCTATTACTAACTTTCAGTATTTATCAGATGATCAGTGGATGAAAGAATCAAATGTAATTGGAAGAACATCAAACATCGATATCATTAATTTTACTTTTGATGAAAATACAGATCGAGTTTCTTTAATGACTGGTTCAAGTTTTTACAATCAAGCTTATGCATATATCAACCGATGGAATACAATTATTTCTTTAGTTGATAATAGTAAAGGAGATGAAAATATAAAACGATTAGCAAAAGCAGAAGCTAAAATTTACAGAGCCTACGATCACTTTTTGTTAGTGAATACCTATGCCAAAGCGTACGATGCGCAGACTGCAGCAACAGATGGCGGAATCTGTATCATGGATAAATTTGACCTCGAAGCGCAGCCTTCAAAATCTACAGTAGCACAGGTTTACGATTTTATACAAAAAGATATTGAAGAAGCTTTGCCATATCTTCAGGAAAAACCAGCAGATGTTTACCATCCGTCACTAGCATTTGCTTATGCTTTTAAAGCCAAAGTACATTTGTTCAAGCGTGAAATTGCAAGTGCGAAGGAAGCCGCAGAAAAATCATTAAGTTACAGAAATCAAATATTTGATATGGTCGCCTATAATACACAAGGCGGACCAGCATCAGTTTCTGTTCCCGCAGCAGATAATATCGAAGTATTAAGTTATATGTATATGAATGGTTACAATGAACTGAATTTTGGACAATTGTATATCATCAGTCCAGAATTGCGAAATTTATTCGGAACCAATGATGCACGTTTTAATTTATTCTTCAACTCTACCAGTACAACCAATTTAGATCAAGGATCGAATACAGCGTACTGGGGAATACAATACACCAAGTTTTTTTATCCAACAGTTGGTATGAAAACCACAGAAGTATATTTAATGCTGGCTGAATGTTATGCGAGAGAAAATAAACTTAATGAAGCTGTAGATGTTTTAAATACTTTGAGAGCAAAACGCATTTTGTCAGGAACTGTAAACTTAACAGTTCCAGCGACGAGAAAAGAAACCATGGAACTTGTGGTGAACGAGCGAAGAAAAGAACTGCTTTTTGGTTTTAATCGATTTTTTGATTTAAAAAGATTGAATACAGAAACCGAATATGCAAAAACAATTACAAGAGTATTTCCACTTGTAAATCAAACTGTTCCGCAGAAAACATACACATTACAACCCAATTCCAGATTATACATTATTCCGTTCCCCTTATCGGCACTTACCAAAAATCCAAAACTTACATTAAACACAGACGAAAAAGTTCCGTTTTAATTACAATGAAGAAACTAATTATTTTACTAATCATGCTGTCTGCCGGACAGCATGGTTTTTCTCAAAACTCCGAAAAAAAAGCCGACAGTACCAGCACACTGCCAAAAGGCATGCAGGCGTATAACAAAGTAATTACTGATAAAGCAAAAAGCAAATCAGGACTATTTACAGTTAGCCAGGTAGATGCGAAATATTACTTTCAGATTCCTGACAGCTTGTTTAATAGATATCTGCTTGTAGTAACACGTTATCTTTCAACACCCGAAGGATTTGGACGTTTTGGAGGTGAAAAAGCCAATGAGCAGACCGTTTATTTTGAAAAAGGGGTAAATAATACCGTTTATTTACGATCCTTGCAATACAAGCAAGATGTTCGTTCAGCCGATTCGATGCTGGCAAAAGCATTAGCAGGAAGTAATGAAAACCCAATTGTTGCTGCTTTTCCAATCAAAACAACACATCCAGATAATGGGAATGTGGTGATTGAAGTAACAGATGCTTTTAAAAAAGAAAATCCGGTTTTTTCTATTGGAAGTACCGAAAAAACAGAAAAGAAATTGACCTCTCTTGCTGACGATAAATCTTTTATTGAAAATGCAGATACATATCCAATTAATATCGAAATAAAAACCACGAAAACTTATACAAGTTCTATAGCAAGCAGCGGTACTATAACATTAAGATTAAATACTTCAATAGTTCTGCTTCCAAAAATACCAATGCGTAAACGTTTTTTTGATGAAAGGGTTGGATATTTTGCTAACAAATATGTTTTGTTTGATGATGATGAACAGCGTGCTCAAACCAAATATATTATTCAGCGGTATCGTTTAGAACCCAAAGATAAAGACATTAAAAAATACCTTAATGGCGAATTGGTTGAACCCAAAAAACAAATTGTTTATTATATCGATCCGGCAACACCAAAAAAATGGAGACCCTATTTAATTGCAGGAATAAATGATTGGCAGAAAGCTTTTGAAGCAGCCGGATTTAAAAACGCAATTGTAGGTAAAGAATGGCCGGAAGATGATAAAACCATGAGTTTAGAAGATGCTAGATATTCTGTTGTACGCTATTATGCTTCTGAAACCCCTAATGCCTACGGACCTCGTGTAAGTGACCCTCGAAGCGGAGAAATTATCGAAAGCCATGTAGGCTGGTATCATAATGTGATGAAATTAGTGCAGAGATGGTATATGATTCAGGCTGGTGCTTTAGATCCAAGAGCCAGAAAAATGCATTTAGATGATGAATTAATGGGACAATTAATCCGTTTTGTTTCCTCACACGAAATTGGACATACTATTGGTCTTCGTCATAATATGGGAGCGAGCAGTGCTACTCCAGTTGAAAAATTAAGAGATAAAAAATGGGTGGAAGCCAATGGGCACACAGTTTCGATAATGGACTATGCTCGTTTTAATTATGTTGCGCAGCCGGAAGATAATATTAGCCCGCAGGGAATTTATCCTAGAATTGGAATGTACGATAAATGGGCAGTGAAGTGGGGATATGGCTATTTTCCAAAGGCAAAAGATGAATTCGAAGAAGAAACTTTATTAACTAAAATGACAACCGACAGTCTAGCTATTAATCCTAAATTGTGGTTTGGAGGCGAAGGCAAAGATGAAGATCCGCGAAGTCAGACAGAAGATCTTGGAGACGATGCAGTACTTGCCAGCGATTACGGAATTAAAAACCTAAAACGAGTAGTTCCTAATCTAATAGAATGGACATATCAGCCTAACGATGCTTATGATAATTTAGCAGATATGCATAAAGCTGTTGTAAGACAGTATACCACATATTTATATCACGTATTAAAATATGTTGGAAATAATTATATTACAAAAAGAACAGTTGATGAAAAGGGAATAGTCTATCAGCCTGTTCCAAAAGCAAAAGTAAAAGCAGCCATAGAGTATATTGGAAGACAGTTATTTGTGGCGCCGCTTTGGATGTATCCGCAGGAAATTGACCAGCTTATTGCTTTAAAGAGAGAAGATCAAATATTAGATCAGCAGAATCAAGTTCTCAATATGCTTTTAAGTTCAGGAATACTTTACAATATCAGTTTAAAATCAATGCAGTTCGAGGGCGCTTATACTGTTCCAGAATTTTTAAATGATTTGCAGCAGACAGTCTGGGTAAAATTTAGCGGCAACGAAAAACAAGACTTTTACAGAAGAAGTTTACAGCGCAGTTATATCGAAAAAATGAATTTATTATTACTGCCAAAAGAAACCGAACCAGGAAAAGCATTAAATACCGCACAGCGCAGTGATATAAGATTATATGGAAGGCAGCATATTTTAAAACTAAAAGCTGATATCACAAAGTTGATGAGTACCACAACAGGACTCAATAAAGAACATTATGAAAGCATCCTTATAGAAATAGAAAAAATCATTATCAAATTAGACAAACCTACAACATGAAAAAAATATTAATTATTGCATTCGTTTTCTTAAGTACTCTGACTTATGCGCAGTTAACATCAAAAGAAGAAGTTGCTCAGGATTTAGTAGCAAAACGAGAAAAAGAGAAAAAAGAAATCACACAAAGTTATTTGAATTTAAAAAACAGTCTTTTAGTTTCAGATAGTCTTGCTGTAGTTAAAAACGCAGAAGCATTGAAAAATTCACTAAAAAATTTCAAATTTAAAAAGCTCAACTTAGAGCAAATGAGTGAAGCAACAAAAACAAGAAAAGAAATTATAGAATTATCAAGTGCTGTCGCAGCGACCAAAAACATCAATAAACAACGTAAAATTTTCGAATCGCTTTCTGCCAAATATTGGAGCCAAGCAGCAAAATTCAAACCAGCAGATGCTGCCCTGCATTTACAGGTTTGTCCAATGACAGGCGCAACGTGGTTAAGTGATTCTAAAGAAATTAAAAATCCTTATTATCCAAAAAATATGCTGACTTGCGGAGAAGTAAAAGCAAGTTTATAAAATCAAAAATTGAATTAGTTCGTATGGATACGGTATTCTGAATAAGGAGCCGTATTTGTCGTTTAGACGCAAACATCATAATAAATAATTCTGAAATAAAAAAAGCCTGTAAACAAAGAGTTTACAGGCTTTTTTGTGGAGTCGCCGGGAATCGAACCCGGGTCCAAACAAGCAGCTAAAGAGCTTTCTACACGCTTATTTCCTGATTGGATTTTCGTTGTTGAGCTAGGTCAGAAACAACCACCCAACACTTATCTTCTTAAATTTCGAAATCCACCCGAAGCTCATGAATATCTAGGTTTATTTTTACGGTTCCCCTTGACAGAACGCCACAAACCAAGGCTTTCTAGGAGAATCCAGCTTCCCTACCTTGTAGGGACGTGGCTAATCGTACTATAATTCAGATTATGCAGCTAAAGCGTAATTATTTTCGCCGTTTAAAAGTGTGAGATCTTATATTTACGAGCAAGGTCTCAATGCTCGGCGTGCTTACTGTTCAACTCGACTCGCTGTCAAAACCAGTCGACCCCAAAAATAAGTTTGCAAATTTAGACTTTTTGAAATTACTTTCTATTAAAATTTTTTAAAAAAAGTCATAAAGTCCAAAGTCGATAGTCCAAAGTCAGCATTTGCAAATGTTTTTAAGACTTTACGACTTTTAACTTTCGGCTTTACGTCTATAATTTTACTCTTCGTCCTTGAAATTAAAAGGATAATCTCCAAAAATAGGAGCTAGTTTACGAACAGCATACGTGTTTCTCGTCATTTTATTTGACAACGCTATTATCGTAACATTTTCCTTCATTAAAGTAATGTATGATGAGGTATTGCCATGCCACCAACCATTGTGGAAATAATAATTTTGTCCGGTTTCCCAATTAATCATTCGAATTCCTAAACCATAATTCTTAGTTCCTTTACGCTCGTTGCTGTAACCTGTGTAAACTTGTTTTAATAACTCAGGTTTTAAAAAATCTGGAGATTGTCTAGCCCTGTCAAATTTTAAAAGATCTCTTGCTGTCGAAAAAACGTTTTTATCTCCGTAAACATTATCCAGATAATCAAACCCAATTTCTACGCCATTACCTTTATAAGAAGGAACAATTTTCTTTCTGTCTTTATCATCATCAAAAACATAAGTGTGTGTCATTCCCAATGGTTTGAAAATCATTTCAGACATAGCTTCTTTATAACTTAGACCTGTAATTTTTTCAATAATAAGTGCCAGCATTGCATAATTGGTATTGCAATAGCTGAAACGAGTGCCGGTTTTAGATTCCAGACCAATATCTTTGGTAGCCAGAATTTCTAAAATATCTTTATTGGTTAATTGATTATGTCTGTCCCAAACCGATTTATCATGATCTGTAAAGTAAGCATAATTACGCATTCCAGTACGGTGACTTAAAAGCATTCTAATCGTGCAGTCTTCGTACGGAAATGTTTTTAAAATCGTATTTACTTTTTGGTCTAGATCAATTTTACCAGCATTTACCAATTTCAAAACTGCTGTAGCCGTTAAAACCTTGCTTACAGAAGCAATCTGTACAGGTGTTTCAGGTGTTATTTTAGTACCTTCATTTTTATTCGCAAAGCCATTATAACGTTCAAAAATAATTTGTCCGTTTCGAGCGACTAAAAAACTGCCATTCATTGTATTGTTTGGCCAGTTTTTATTATAAAAGTGATTTATTCTGCCAGCTACCGAATTTTTATAGGCCTGTGAAATTTTCTTTTCAGGACCTAATGGTTTCATTTTAGGTAAAGTATCTTCGACTGTTGGAGTATTGACTGTATCTGTTTTTTTGTCTTTGCCACATGAACTTAAAACTAGTATAGAAAAAAGTATTTGTGGTATATTTGTTTTTTTAAGGAAAATCATTTGCATCGTTCTTTAAAAACAAATATATCGAATTCAATTTTGTTGTTTTCTCAATTTTTAGGCTTTAAAATGTGTTTTTTAACATAGTTTTAACGAGTACTTTTTTTAGTGCTTTGTTTTTCAGCTTGTAACGGTTTCGAAACATTCTAAATTACATTTTTAAAACAAAATTTTAACTATATTTGTTATATTTGAAACAAATAACCTGTAAAAAGTTATATTTATTAAACTAGCAAAAACCTATTTAAATGAAGTTTGGAATTATAAAAGAAAGAAAAAATCCGCCTGACAGAAGAGTTGTTTTTTCTCCTAATGAACTGACAAAATTAAAACAAACCTACCATGATGCTTCTGTAAAAGTAGAAAGTTCAGATATCAGAATATTTTCAGATGAAGAATATAAAAACATGGGAATAACCGTTTCTGATGATGTTTCAGACTGTGATGTTTTGTTTGGGGTCAAAGAAGTTCCTGTTGAGAATTTAATTCCAAATAAATCCTATTTCTTTTTTTCGCATACGATTAAAAAACAACCTCATAATCGAAAATTGCTTCAGGCAGTTTTAGAAAAGAATATCGATCTGTACGATCATGAAACCATTGTTGATGCGCACGATCATCGTTTGATTGGCTTTGGAAAATATGCAGGAATGGTTGGAGTTTACAACGGAATTCGTGCTTTCGGAATTAAATTCGAATTGTTTAAACTTCCAAAAGCAGAAACTCTTTCGGGAAAAGAAGCTTTGATCATGCATTTAAGACGCATAACAATGCCTGCTTTAAAATTTGTAGTTACTGGAACCGGAAAGGTTGGAAGCGGAGCAAAAGAGATTTTGGATGCCATAAAAGTAAAAGAAATCACAGTAGATAATTATCTGACGAAAAAATACGCACAAGCAGTTTATGTGCAGCTTGATGTTTTAGAATACAACAAAAGAAAAGACGGGCGGGTTCTGGATTTTAAGGATTTTGTAAATCATTCCGAAGAATATGAATCTGATTTTGAAAGATTCACAAAAGTATCTGACATCTATTTTGCCGGACATTTTTATGCGAACAACGCACCTATGATTTTAACTAAGGAAATGTTGAATGCAAAAGATTGTAAATTAAAAGTGGTAGCCGATATTTCTTGCGATGTAAACGGTCCAATTGCGTGTACAGTGAGATCTTCTACAATTGCTGAACCTTTGTATGGTTATTTCCCTTTAGAAGATAAAGAAGTTGATTTTTTCCATCCAGCGGCAGTTGCAGTAATGGCAGTAGATAATCTGCCGTGCGAAATCCCAAAAGATGCAAGTGAAGGTTTTGGTGAACAATTCATGGAACACGTAATTCCAGCTTTCTTCAACGGTGATAAAGACGGAATTCTAAAACGAGCCAAAATCACTGAAAACGGAAAACTGACCGAAAGATTTAGTTATCTACAGGATTACGTTGATAATGGAGAATTGTAAATGGTTAATTATAAATTGAAAAAAGAGCTTTCTAATTTTAGAAAGCTCTTTTTATTTGAATGTGATGAAAATTAATAATTCATCATTAACAATTTACAATTAAACTAGACCATATCCTCAGGTTTCACCCAAGCATCAAAATCCTCAGGAGTAACATAGCCTAAACGGACAGCTTCTTCTTTAAGAGTAGTGCCGTTTTTGTGAGCGGTTTGGGCGATTTCAGCAGCTTTGTAATATCCAATTTTAGTGTTTAAAGAGGTTACCAGCATTAGAGAATTGTCTACTAATTCTTTGATTCTTTTATGATTTGGTTCAATTCCTTGAGCACAATGCTCGTCAAATGAAACGCAGGCATCTCCTAATAATCTTGCCGATTGTAAAAAGTTAGCTGCCATAACTGGTTTAAAAACATTTAGTTCGTAATGTCCTTGCATTCCACCAACAGCAATTGCCATATCATTTCCAATAACTTGAGCACAAACCATTGTTAAAGCTTCGCATTGAGTCGGATTCACTTTTCCTGGCATAATTGAAGATCCTGGTTCATTTTCTGGAATGTGAATTTCTCCAATTCCAGAGCGAGGACCTGAGGCTAACATTCTAATATCGTTGGCAATTTTATTTAAAGAAACGGCTAGCTGTTTTAATGCGCTGTGAGTTTCTACAATGGCATCGTGAGCTGCAAGTGCTTCAAATTTATTCTCAGCAGTTATAAAAGGATGATTCGTAAACTTTGCTATATATTCTGCTACTTTTACATCGTATCCTTTTGGAGTATTTAACCCAGTTCCCACTGCGGTTCCGCCTAAGGCGATTTCAGATAAATGCGCTAAAGTATTTTTCAAAGCTTTTAATCCGAATGCCAATTGTGCTGCATAACCTGAAATTTCTTGTCCGAGTGTTAAAGGTGTCGCATCCATTAAATGTGTACGTCCAATTTTTACAACATCTTTAAATTCAGCTGCTTTTTTAACTAGAGTAGCATGTAGTTTTTCAATTCCCGGAATTGTAGTTTCTACCACCATTTTGTAAGCAGCAATGTGCATTCCGGTAGGGAAGGTGTCGTTTGAAGATTGTGATTTGTTAACGTCATCATTGGCTTTTATAAACTGTTCGCCTTCGCCAATTTTAAAACCTTTTAAAACTTGTGCGCGGTTGGCAATTACTTCATTAACATTCATATTGCTCTGTGTTCCAGAACCAGTCTGCCAAATTACTAACGGAAACTGATCGTTTAATTTCCCTTCTAAAATTTCATCGCATACTGCCGCAATAGCGTCTCTTTTTTCGATTGGTAAAACACCTAAATCGTAGTTTGCATAAGCAGCGGCTTTTTTGAGATAAGCGAAACCTTCTATGATTTCTGCTGGCATCGAACCTGAATCGCCTATTTTAAAATTGTTTCTTGAACGTTCTGTCTGCGCACCCCAATATTTATCAGCAGGCACTTTTACTTCGCCCATGGTGTCTTTTTCTATTCTGTATTCCATTATATTGTTTGTAAAATGTTATTTGTAAAATGTGAAATTTTTGAATTTTTATTTGAAATTTGTTTTGAAAATGAATGCCTTAGCCCTGATGGGAGCGGCATCCTTTTTGTTCTGCCGCGGCGGAACAAAAAGATACAGCGGACAGCAGGTTTCAGCTCGTGAAAAATATACAGCTCTTTTGCATCCCTTTATTTATGCGGACTTGATGCTTGAAAGAAGCCTTATTTAAAATGAGTATAAATATACGCATAAATGTTATTTAACGAAAATTGATTTGGATTTTATTGGCGAGAAAAAAATATATACGCTACATTTGTCGTAACATTCAAAAATTCCGGAAAACATGTTTGAATTTTCACAGTACTTAGGCTTTTTACTTTTCTTAACCATACTAACTATAGGGTTTTGGTTAATGTTTTTCTTAGTTGGTTTCGTATCTTACTGGGTTACGGGTGCTAGCTGGGAAATGATCAAAGAAAAAAGAGCTAAAAAAAGACAAGAAGAACAATCTATTTAATTATAGATTGATGTCATAAGAAAAGGACCCGTTTTTACGAGTCCTTTTTTTTGTGCCAAAAAAATGAAATTCCAATACTGAAATTCCAAATTCCAATCCCGAAGTTTAGGGATAAATTTGAATACAAAAAATCCAAATTCCAATTTAAAAGTTGGAATTTGGATTTTTTTATTTGGAATTTCCCAAAGGGTTGGAGTTTAAAAAATATTATCCTGGAAATTCTCCGCCGCCATCTCCGCCTCCTTCATTTCTAGGCTGTGCGTTTTTATCTCTTTCACCTTTTGGTTTGTTAAAACGATACGTGAATGATAAATTGAACTGACGTTTACGGAATTGCATTTCACTATACGATTTTTGACTTTCACCCGTAACATCATTTTGAAGGTACGTATACGATCTCATGATTCTTGAGTTGAAAATATCGCTGATATTGAAAGCAATTGTTGCCTTGTCTTTCATAACATCTTTACTTAAAGCTGTATTCATTGAAAACTGGTCTAAGTTTTTTCCTTGAGCAGTTTTTTGTGATCCGTTGTAAGTTCCGTTTAACTGCCAGTCAATTTTGTATGGCAATGTAACTTTTGAATTGATTCTGGCAAACCAAGTGTTGGCTTGATTGTCAAGATTTTGAACTACAGTAGCTCCATTTGTATCTATATAAGTATTCTCTCCGGTCGTTTTTACATTATAAAGGTTGAAATTACTATTTAATCTCCACCATTTATACGGTGTATAATTAAATGTAAACTCGAAACCATATTTTTGCTCTTTTCCTAAGTTAATCGGACGGCTTAAAATAACTGGAATTCCGTCTACAGTATCTCCATTTGGAGTTCTAACAAAGCTGAAAACATCTTTTGTGTTTTCGAAATAAGCAGAAGTGCTAAAAGTTACTTTTTCCCATCTTTTAATATATCCTACATCATATTTATCAGTTAACGAAGGATCTAAATCTGGATTTCCTTGAAAAATATTAATGTTACTAGAATAGTTAAGTGCCGGATTCATGAAACGTCCTCTTGGTCTTGTTAAACGTTTGCTATAGCTGGCGGTAAAATTGCTCTGATCTGAAATTTCGTAGCTCACAAAAGCACTTGGAAAAAGATTGTTGTATTTTTTGGTGTTAAATTCACTGTTGTCTAATAAGTTCACGTGAATGTCTGTGTCTTCCCAGCGTAAACCAAACAAATAAGAGAATTTATTTACTTTCAAACCATATTGTGCGTAAAGCGCATTGATGTTTTCTTTGTATTGTAAAGTGTTTGATTTGTTTGGATCTTTCACATAGTTTTCGTCTGTTACGTAATACTCGTTTTCTAAATCTCCAAAACTCCCTTTATAACCCGCTTCAAATTGGCTTCCTTTTCCCAGTGGCAAAACATAATCAGTTTGAAATAAGACTTGTTTTTGTACTTGATCGTTTAGCGTTGTGTTAAAACTTGGTGAAGCTGTAATGATATTGTTGCTGTCGTCTGTATTTCTCGAAATCGATAAATCGGCAGTAAGTTTATGACCTTTATCGTTGAAGTTTTTGATTAAGTTTGAAGTAAATTCTACGTTTTCGCTTCCAGTATCAGCATTGTTAAAACGAGAAGTTGCTCCTGTGAAAGCATGCGCAGCATCAAAATTATTGTAGTTGATTAAATCTTTATCTTCTCCTGTATTTTTTTGATAATTAATAGCGTTTGTCCAAAATGTAGTAGGAGTAATTGACCATTCAACTCCACCTCTTGCATTAAAACCATTTCTAATTCTTTTTGTATCACGGTCTTCATCTAAATACCCTTTAGGAGAACCGTCAGCATTATAATAAGATGTATTAGTCAAACCACCACCTTCGTTGGTTCTGTAGTTATAACCTGCTGTAGTGAAGTAGTTTAATTTTTCGGTTTTGTAATTTACGTTAGCACTTAACCCATACGTTTCAGGAAGCCCTGTTGAAGCTATTAAAGTACCGTTGAAACCTTGATTTTTACCTTTTTTAAGAATTATATTGATGATTCCTGATCCACCTTCTGCATCATATCGTGCAGATGGATTTGTAATAACTTCTACTTTATCGATAGCATCAGCTGGAAGCTGACGTAAAGCTTCGGCAATATTAATGGCTTGTGAAGGTCTTCCATCAATTAAAATACGAATATTGTCGCTTCCTCTTAAACTTACGTTTCCTTCAGAATCGACAGAAACAGAAGGAACGTTGTCTAAAACGTCACTTACAGTTCCACCTTTTACCATCATGTCCTGACCAACATTGTAAACTTTTTTGTCAAGCTTAATTTCAACTGTTGATTTATCGGCACGAACGACAACTTCACTTAATTGTGCAGCATCTTCAGATAAGTTAACAACGCCAAGATTGGTGTCGTCTTGAATATTCTTTTGTTTGAATTCTGTTGATTTAAACGAAATGAATTCAACTTTTATATCGTAAGTTCCCGGTGCAACGGCAACTTCAAATTCACCTTTTGGATTGGTAATACCACCTGCAATAACTTTCGTGTCATTTGGTGCCATAATTGAAATTGTAGCATATTCAAGTGGTTGTTTGCTAACTTTTTCGAATACTTTTCCAGTAACCTTAACTTTGTTTCTTGCGGGTGGTCCTTGCTGTGCATAATTGCAAAAACTCGTGAGAATAAGCACAAGTAATACAGCGAAATTGATTTTTTTCATTTTTTTCTGGTTTCTCTTTTCTTCTTAGACGGCAAATTTACCTTTTGGTTTAAAGAGAAAGATCACAAAAAAATGTTAACAATCTATTTTAGAATCAGTCTAAAAAAGAAGCTACTTTGTCTAAATCTCTTCCAATAATGGCTTTTCCGTCTTTTACTACAATTGGTCTTTCAATTAAAATTGGATTATCAACCATAGCCTGAATGGTTTGTTCGTCAGTGAGATTTTTGTTTTTGTAGTTTTCGATCCAGATTTTTTCTTTGGTTCTCACTAATTGATTGGGATTTAAATCCAGTTTTTTTAAAAGTTCTTTCAGCTCGTCAAACGTTGGAGTGTCAGTTAAATAAGAGATTATTTCATACTCTTGTTTGTTCTCATCTAGAAATGCAAGACAGTTTCTGGATTTTCCGCAGCGTGGATTATGGTAAATTTGTATCATTTTGTTATATTTAAGGTGTGATAAAATAGATTTATCAAAAAAGCTGTTGTATTAATAGCAAAAATAGGATTTAGTATTTAAATCGGATTCTCATTTTAATAATTTTAAAAAGATATGTTTTTAGAGCAAGGAATTAAACCTGAAAATCATTTTTGGAAATATCTAATTGGTTCAGTTTTTATCATAACAGCTTCGTTTATAGGTCAGATTCCTTTTTCGGTTGCGGTTTTGTATAAAAGTTTTGTTGAAAAAACGGGTTTTCCAACAGATAACGATGCTGCATTAAAAGTATTTAAGCCTAATCTTACATTGTTTTTGGTGATGATTTCGTTTGCTTTTGCTTTTGCGGGAATTTATTTTGTTGTGAAATATGTACACCGTCAAACGCTTTTGTCAATAACCACAACAAAAAAAAAAATCGATTGGAACCGAATCTTTTTTTCGTTCTTTTTATGGTCGTTGTTTTCTGTAGTGAGCTTTTTTATAATGTATTCGCAAGCTCCAAAAGAATATATATGGAATTTTAAATTAGTCCCTTTTCTGATTTTAGTGGTTATAGGAACTATTTTAATTCCCATTCAAACCAGTACTGAAGAATATGTGTTTAGAGGATATCTCATGCAGGGTTTTGCTAATCTGGCTAGAAACAGATGGTTTCCATTGATGATGACTTCGTTGATATTTGGTACTATGCATATTCTAAACCCCGAAGTTACCAAAATGGGATATGTAATTATGGTATACTATATTGGAACAGGATTGTTTTTAGGAGTAATTACACTTATGGATGAAGGAATGGAACTGGCTTTGGGTTTTCACGCCTCTAATAATCTGGTTGGAGCATTATTAGTAACCTCAGATTGGTCGGTTTTTCAAACACATTCTATATTTAAAGATATGTCTGAGCCATCGGCAGGTGCAGATGTTATTCTTCCGGTGATAATTGTATATCCTTTACTGCTTTTTATTTTTAGTAAAAAATACAATTGGTCCAATTGGAAAGAGAAGTTAACTGGAGAAATTAAAGAAACTGATATTGAAGCAAAAGAATTTTTAAATTCAAATTAATACTATTATGCCAAACTTAACTCATAAAAATGTTCATAATTACTTTAAACTAAATGGCTATCATCTCAACGCAGCTGATTTATGCCGAATAGGATATAGTTATATTAAAGAAGGTGATGCTTTCGAACGTGCTATTGGAGAATTTTTTCTCGACTGGTTTGATAAAAAAGATTATGTCGAAATGACTACTTCTGGTACTACGGGACTTCCTAAATTAGTCAGACTTGAAAAGCAAGCTATGATTCAATCTGCGCTCGCGACAGGAGATTTTTTCGGATTAGAGCCTGGAAATCGTGCTTTACTTTGCCTGCCAACACAATTTATTGCAGGAAAAATGATGCTGGTACGAAGTCTGATTTTAGGATTAGAATTAGATGTAGTTTCGCCAAGTACAGAACCGCTGGCTTACAATAACAAACACTATGATTTTGCTGCTATGGTGCCACTGCAGGTTCAGAATTCTATAGAGAAACTCGGAAATATCAAAAAACTGATTATTGGCGGGGCTAAATTGGACAGTTCATTAGAAGAAAAATTACTGCCCTTAAAAAGGGAAATTTATGAGACGTATGGAATGACCGAAACCATAACTCATATTGCCGCCAAAAGAGTAGGAGAGAAAGCATTTTCGATTCTGCCAAATGTAAAAATAGAAAAAGATGAGCGTGGCTGTCTGGTTATTTATGTTGCGTCAATTTCTGATGAACCAATTGTTACCAATGATCTTGTTGATTTGGTAAATGAGAATCAATTTGTCTTTTTAGGAAGAATTGATAATATCATTAATAGCGGTGGAGTAAAACTGATTCCAGAACAAATCGAAGCTAAGCTGATTGATAAAATTCCAAATCGATTTTTTGTAACGGGTGTTCCTGATACTACTTTAGGAGAAAAACTTATTTTGGTTATTGAGGGAGAGAAATATGAGTTTTCTCCAGATTTTTTTGATGTTTTAGGAAAGTTCGAAAAACCAAAAGAAATTGTTTTTGTTCCGAAATTCAAAGAAAACGAAAACGGAAAATTGCTACGTAAATCTAGCTGGAAAGCTTAAAAATAATTGAAAATTAAAAATTAAAAATCCCAAATTCCAATAACTCAGATTGGAATTTGGGATTTTAAATATTGGTTTTTTAAATATAAAAATATTTTATTTTTTACGTTCCATTAATGCCATATAAAATCCGTCAAAACCAGATTCTGAAGCTAGCATTTTACGGTCTTCTATAAAAGTAAATTGCTGTCCGATTTCTGTTTTTAAGAATTTCTCAACTTGCTCTTGATTTTCAGAAGGTAAAACCGAACAAGTAGCATATACAAGTTTTCCGCCTGGTTTTACAATTTTAGAATAGCTTTCTAAAACTTCACTCTGAACTTTACGGATATTGTCGATAAATTCAGGTTGTAATTTCCATTTAGAATCAGGATTTCTTTTTAAAACTCCTAATCCGCTGCAAGGTGCATCAATTAAAACACGATCAGCTTTTTCGTGTAATTTTTTGATCACTTTTGTACTGTCGATAATACGGTATTCAATATTAAAAGCGCCATTTCTTTTTGCTCTTAACTTTAACTGCTTTAGTTTGCTTTCGTACAGATCCATTGCAATTAATTGTCCTTTATTGTTCATTAAGGAAGCCATGTGCAATGTTTTTCCGCCTGCTCCTGCACAAGTATCAACAACGCGCATTCCCGGCTGAACATCCAAGAAATTTGCTACTAACTGTGAATTGGCATCTTGCACTTCAAATAAACCTTGTTTAAAAGCATCTGTAAGGAAAACATTTGCTCTTTCTTTTAATACCAAAGCATCAGGTTGATCTTTTAAATATTCAGTTTCAATATTTAAATCCATCAACGTATTTCGTAGACTTTCTTTAGTTCCTTTAAGCGTATTAGTTCTTAAAATTACTTTTGCAGGCTGGTTTTGTGCTGCAATTTCTTTAGCCCAAACTTTTTCTCCAAGTTCTTTTACGCCCAATTCGTCCATCCAGTCTGGAATAGATTCTTTGATCGCTCTTGTTTTTGAAAGTTCATCAAAACGACCTTTTATTTTTCTTTCAGGAGTTCCTTCTAATTGTCTCCAATCTGGAATTGGATATCCTCTTAAAACAGCCCAAACGGCAAACATTCTCCATAGGTTATCTCTGTCGTAAGGTTCTTTTACTTCGGCAATTTCTGCGTATAGACGTTTCCAGCGTACAATTTCATATATCGTTTCGGCAACAAACTTCCTGTCGGAACTTCCCCAACGTTTGTCTTTCTTTAAGGCTCTGGCTACCACTTTGTCGGCGTATTCTCCTTCATTGAAAATAGCATTCAAAGAATCAATGGTAGTATAAACTAAATTTCTGTGTAATCTCATTTCTAATATTTGAGCTGCAAAGGTACTATTAATTGATTGAAAGTTAAATTTTTAATTTGAGTTGTTGATTCAGCTTTCTTTTTTAAAAGAAAAACACTCTGATAAAAGTTTAAAAGAGTGTTTTTCTGAAATAGTTTTCTGCAAGCAGTTTTTATTTTGTTATTCTCGTTAATCCGATATTTTCTGGAGCGTGAAGCACCATTGGGAATTTTTCTATTTTTACAGAACTACTGTCTAAACCAAAGGCTCTTTCTTCAGATAAACTTAGTTTTTTAATGAAGAAATACGAGTTCATAATAATATTTTCATGCCATCTTAAATCGTTGTCATTTGATAGGAATTTCTCAGACAATACAAATTTAAAGTCACCAATAATATTGTTTTTGTTTAATGATTCGTAACGGCTGGTAATATCCACTTCGCCACGTTTCACCATGTCGCGAATTACTTCTCTAAACATTAAATTAATTTTGGTTGGCTCTCTAAAACCTAAGTTAAAGTCGATTCTGTAAATATCGTCTTTAGCAATTTCTGTAACTTTATATTGTGTTTTATAAGGTTCAGTAAGAATGTTTACATGTACAAACCAATAGATGTCAGCTCTTTTTGGACGTTTTTGTAAAATCGAATAAATTACTTTTTCCTCCAATTCATCCACACGATTAGCATTGGTCATATATACCAAATGTGTTGCATATTTCGGGATTGATAAATCTTGGCTTAACTCCATAAGTACTTTTTTGTAATCATCAATTTTGACCACTTTCGTGTAGTTTTTGTTGATTTTCTTAGCCAAATACCAAATGGTCATTATCGAAATCAATAGAATTGCAATAATAAGAGTTACATAACCTCCTTCAGCAAATTTGGTAATATTAGCAATCAAGAAACTAAATTCAATTAAAAGATAAATAGTAATAAGCGGTACCATGAAATACAATTTTACACGCTTCATGATTAGATAATAATTCAAAAGAATCGTTGTCATAATCATACACAGGATAATGGCAAGGCCATAAGCATGCTCCATATTTCCTGATTTTTTGAAGTGAAGTACGATTCCCACACAACCAAAAAACAGTAACCAGTTAATAGAAGGAATGTATAATTGTCCTTTTACTTCGGTAGGATATTTGATTTTTACTTTTGGCCAGAAATTCAAGCGCATTGCTTCGTTGATCAATGTAAACGATCCGCTGATAAGTGCTTGAGAAGCAATTACGGCCGCTAAAGTTGCTACTACAATTCCGAATGGTAAAAACCAATGCGGCATAATCAGGTAAAAAGGATTTCCGTTTTCACCTCCTAATTGCTGTAAAGTGCTTCCTTGATGGTGTGTTAAATAAGCAGCCTGTCCAAAATAGTTTAATACTAAAGTCCCTTTTACAAAAATCCAACTGATTCGGATGTTTTTTCTACCACAGTGTCCCATATCTGAATACAATGCTTCTGCTCCGGTAGTACATAAAAAGACAAAACCAAGAACGAAGAATCCATCAGGATGAATGGACAATAAGTGATATGCGTAATACGGATTTATTGCTTTAATTACTTCTGGATACTGTAAAATCTGAATTAATCCTAATGTTCCCAGCATAGCAAACCAGATAAGCATCATTGGGGCAAAGAATTTTCCTACCAGCTTGGTTCCGAATTGTTGTATGGTAAAAAGGATGAAAAGAATGGTAATTACAATACCAATAATGGTTTCAGTTTCCATTGTTGGATAAAATGCCCTAATTCCTTCTACAGCAGATGAAATTGAGATGGGCGGGGTAATGATACCGTCGGCGAGTAATGCACTTCCTCCAATAATGGCGGGAACAATAAGCCACTGAATTTTAGTTTTCTTGACCAGGGCATATAGAGCAAAAATACCTCCTTCACCATGGTTGTCAGCGCTTAAAGTTATAAGAACATATTTTATTGTAGTTTGTAATGTCAAGGTCCAGAAAACACAAGAAATACCTCCTAATACAATATCGGCATCGATGGTATGGCTGCCAAGTATGGCTTTCATTACATATAGCGGAGAAGTACCAATATCTCCATAAATTATCCCTAATGTTATCAATAAACCCCCAATAGACAACTTACTATGTAAGTTTTTATGCGATGCGCTCATGTATATTTTTAATAAAAGACGGATGCAAATTTACTGTTTTAAAACAAATTAGCGACAATAATAATTAAAAAGATAAAAAAAAGCACAATCCCCAAATTGTGCTTTTAATTTTAAGTGTAAATTGAAATATTCTAATTATCCTCTTCTTCCGCCTCCTCTTGAATTAGATCCGTTTTCTCTCTGCTGTCCGCCTCCTCTTGATTCCTGACTTGCTCTAGGAGCTTCAGAGCGCTGAACATTTTGAGATCTTGAAGCATTTGATCTGTTTTCAGAATTTCCTCTGTTTTCTGAATAACTTCTTGGTGCTTCTGTTCTTTGTGCTGGAGCAGGTCTTGAAGTATTCATTCTGTTTTCTGAATAGCCTCTTGGTGCTTCATTGTTTTGAGCAGATGATGTTCTGCCTGTATAAGTTCTGTTTTCAGAATTTGATCTTGTAGAGTAAACGTTTGAATTGTTTCTTCCATAATCATTTTTTGAATCATTTCTTGTTTCTGCTCTGTTTTCATTTCTTACCGGAGCGTTTACACCAGAATTATCTCTATTAGCAGTGCTTACACGATTGGTGTTATAAGTTCTATCAGAAGAATTTCTGTTTGAATAGTTTCTGTTAGCAGAAGGTGATACACTTCTATCAGAATTAGATCTGTTTGTATTGTATGTTCTGTTAGATTCTCTGCTCGCAATTCTTCTTTGGTCAAGATCATATCTGTTGCTTACATTTGAGTGTCTATCTGCAAAACTGTAATTAGGTCTCATTCTCTCGTAACCATAAGTACGTCTTGTTTCGTAGATAGCAGGTGCTCTGTAACTTCTTCTGGTATTTACGTAGTTATAAGTATTGTGTACATTAATACATACATTTATATTGTTTCTATATCTGTAAACTGGATAAGGTCTCCAAGCTGTATAATATGTTGGATAATAACCCCAATTCCATGTTGAATAGTAAGGTCTATAGTTAGTAACCCAGAATGAAGTATAAATAACCGGAACTACGCTGTAAACAGGCTCATAGATGTAATTTGCTCCATATAAATAAGAGTTACCTACAATTTGAACGTTTACTTTGTTGTAGTTGTCTCTTTCTACATCAATAGTAGCAACATCCTGATAAACATCACGATCTAAAACGGCTTGGATAATTACAACGTGTGTTCTGTCTTCTACAGATTCGATTACTCTTAAGTAATCTACTTCGTCGTCTCCATTTAAGTCCAGATTTGATATTTGATATTTTGGATCGTTCAATCTTCTTTCAAAATCCTGAAGGTTGGCAGATTCCCCAAACATAGAAGCAACTGCTCTAAGATCTAAGTTATCACTTATGTCTGAGTTTTTTGCGTAAACAGTAGTTTGACTTTGTGCAGAACAAGAACCAAAAACTAATGCTACAAGCGCTATTAAAAGTAGTTTCGTTTTCATGATAAAATCATATTAAATTATTTGTATTAGGAGATATCCAATTACTGTGCCATAATTTTAAAAAGCTATTTCATATGGTTTAAAGTGCTTGTATTGAGTTGGTTAGTTTTTGTTTAATGATTTTTAATTTTGATTATACAATAAATGGCTTTAAAAATTATTATTTCTTAAAAAAAAGAAAACATATTTGAGATGTTATAAATAATTGTATTTTAGCATTAACCAAAATCTAATTTTATATGAGAAAAATTATACTATTTTGCAGTGTTTTTGTCTTATTTGTTTCTTTTAAAACGCTTAATGGAAGTAATAAACCGATGAACAGCGGTTTTACTTCGATAAAAATAGATACCTTGTTTCAAGATAAAATCAGTATTCGTGCCATAGTAATTGATAAAAACAAAGTTTGGTATGGAGCCGATAATTCTCGTTTTGGTTATTTTGATCTTGATAAGAAAGAAAAATTTGAAGAACGTATTTATCGTGATACACTTAATTTAGAATTTAGAAGCATCGCCCAGACTTCTAAAGATATCTTTCTATTAAGCGTTTCAAATCCGGCTTTATTGTATTCTATTTCAAAAAAAGATCACAAAGCCAAATTGGTTTATAAAGAAGTAAATCCAAAAGTGTTTTACGACAGTATGCAGTTTTGGAATGATAAAGAAGGAATTGCTATTGGTGATCCAACAGAAGATACTTTTTCAGTAATTGTGACTAGAGACGGAGGGGAAACCTGGACTAAATTACTTTCGGATAAATTGCCAACCAATGCTTCTGGTGAAAGTGCTTTTGCGGCAAGTAATACAAATATCGTAATAAAAGGAAATGATACGTGGTTAGTTTCGGGAGGGAAAAAAGCACGTGTTTTTTATTCTCCAGATAAAGCTAAAACATGGAAAGTAGTAGAAACTCCAATTGTACAAGGAAAAACAATGACGGGTATTTTTACAGCTGATTTCTACGATGCAAAACACGGATTTATCGCTGGTGGGGATTATGATCTTCCAAATAAAAAAACAGACAATAAAGCTTTTACTCAAGATGGGGGAAAAACTTGGGAATTAATAGGGCAGAACATGGGCTTTGGTTATGCATCATGTATACAGTACGTACCTGGAGGAAATGGAAAAGAAATTATTTGTGTAGGTTCTGAAGGAATACAATATTCTCAAAATGGCGGCGAAAACTGGATGCAGTTATCTACTGATTCTAAATTGTTTACTATCCGTTTTGTGAACAGGAATACTGCAATTGCTGCAGGATATAACAAAGTAGTCCGACTTAACTTTAAATAAAAAATAAATCCCCTAAATAATAAAGTAAGTATTATTATATAGGGGACTTATCACTGTTGTATTTTTAAAAACTTAATTTTTTCCAGCCTTATCTCGATATTGTTTCAATAATTTGCGGCTGAAATCATCTTCTGATCTTTTAAGTTTTAGTATTTTCTTCGCAGGCAGCACTTTTTTAAGGCTTGTCATAAATTTATCACGTAAAACATAAAGCTCCTTATCTGTGCTTTCAATTTGTGATAACAAAACAACTGCTTCTTTTTCTGAAATAGAATTCAAATTATCATCGTCCAGTTTGCGCAGGTATGTTTTCATTTTTTCATGACGAAGTTCAAATTGCTTGTCATCGTAGGCATTGTAAATTGGCCAGAATTTCTCGGCTTCTGTTGGAGTAAGTTCCAGTTCTGTTGTTAAAAAAGAAACTTTAAGCGCTTTAATTTTTTCACGTTTTTCATCTAATTTATCTTGCGCATAAAATGAAAAAGTGGCTAAAAACAGAATTACTGTTACTATATTTTTGATTTTCATATCGTAATATTTTTGTTTTTATTCAGAAATTAAATTTTCAATGTTTGGGTTAGATGCTAAAATGTCTTCCAGAGTTTCATCTTCAAGGGCAACATTTTTGTTAAGTTTATCAATGTCCTTTGTATCTAGTTCTCTAATTAAATCGTATTGGTTTAAATTAGATTGATAAGCAAGATACGTTTCCAGAGTTGATTCGTCCAATTCTTTCGAAGCCTTATAATAATGATTTGCAGTTGGAATCATAAAAGCAATAAAAATAGCTGCCGCTGCCGCTATCGAAATAACTTTCTTGCGTTTGTAAAGCGGAATTACTTTTACTTCTTTTTCGTTTATCTGTTCTAAAACTTTTGCCGAAAGTGTGTCAAAATAATGGTCTGGAGTTTTAAATCCTGACTTTATTTTCGGTTCGTTTTCTAATTTAAATTCTTTCATAATGTCTGTAAGATTAGATTAGTTACAAAAGGTTTAATTTGATGTAACATATAATTCAATTTTTTTTACCGCATGATGATACGATGCTTTTAAAGCACCTACCGATGTTCCTAAAATTTCTGCGATTTCTTCGTATTTTAATTCTTCGAAATATTTCATTTTAAAAACCAATTGCTGCTTTTCCGGCAAAGTGACAATTGCTTTTTGAAGTTTGAGCTGGATTTCATCGCCGTCATAGTGCACATCCGATCGTAGGTTTTCAATCGTTTTGTTTTGTAAATCTTCAGAAGAGATTCCTTTCAACTTTGCCTTCTGATTCAAAAAAGTCAGTGCTTCATTAGTTGCGATTCTATACATCCAGGAAAAAAGTTTACTTTCTCCTTTAAAGTTTTTCAAATACTGAAATACTTTCACAAAAGTGTTCTGCAGAACATCGTCTGCATCGTCATGATTCAAAACAATGTTTCGAATATGAGAATACAGCGGTCTTTGATAATCGGATATGAGTTTTTGAAACGCAGTATTTTGCGTTTTAGGATTCAATAATTGTTCTATAAATTCCTTCTCGTCGACCAAACTTCTTGATTTATCAAACTTTATAAGCAGTTAGATTGAAATTTATATAAAAGGTTTAATCAATCTTCAAAAAAAATTAAAATTCTGAGTCTTCCTCTGCTGGCGGAGTTGTAGCTGGAGTTGTTGCAGGTTTTTGTACTGGTTTCTGAGCCGGCTTTTGTACGGCAGGTTTAGCAACAGCAGGTTTAGTACTTGGAGTTGTTTCTCCGGTTTCAGAATTGTAAACAGGTTCTTCAGTTGGTGTTACAGTTGTAGGTGCAGCTGGAACAATTTTTGGTTTAACTGGCAAATAAATTTCTGTTATTAATTTAGATGGACTTTTTGTATCTAATTTACTTACGGTTAAAACTTCAAGATGAGACCAGCTTAATTCTGGCGTTATTTTTTCTTTGTTAATATAAGCAGTCGTTTTGGCAATTGCTTCGTTAGTATGAGAATAATCTCCTGTTAATGTTGTTTTTACAGCATCAAAAGCATTTAGTTTTCCTGTCAAAATATCACTTCCAGAACTAGTGGAAATCTCTTTGTTAATAGGTAAGCAAATAGAGATTTTTGCTAATCCTCTTGCAGTATCATAAGTATGGTAAATAATAAATGGTTTTCCGCTGGCACTTAATCCATTGGTTTCGCTAAAATGAATAAGTTTCGGAATAACAATTCTAGCATTTTTATTAATTTTTGAAATCTCGCTTGTAAAAGTCTGTTTGATGTATGGCGTTTCAGTTTTCTTTACCGGTCCGTCTACTTTTACAGCGTAAGTTTTGGTTTCGTAATCTAAGTTTTTGTCAATGTTTACAAGGCTTTTTTCGTAAATAGTTCCAATAACCTTGTCAGATCCTCCGTTAAGTGCGGCGTATATTTTAAATAAGAAACTCATAGTTCCTTTTGCTTTCCAAGTAACTTTTGTTTTTCCTGCTAAAGTATCTTTAAACGTCCAAATTACATCGGCTTCTGTACCGTCGTATTTCATTTTTTGTTCGATACTTTCACCGTCTTTAGTTTTTATTGTTATAGCATTTCCGGTTCCTTCATCGCCTGCCCATGAAAAAGAACCGCCATTTCCAACTGTTTTATTTGGAAAAGTAAACTGCAGTGTTGAATCTTCAACCGCCCAAGATTCAAAATCTTCGTAGTTTCTAAAATCATTTACATAATTGTAAACCGTTGCTTTTGATGAATTAATTACTTTGCTTCTTTCTACAGAGAAAACTCCTTTTTGAGTAGCAACAAAAACAGTAAGAGCAACTAAACTTAATAATAGTAAAAGAAATAAATATTTTAGAATCTTCATTGGGTGCAGGTTTTGCGTAAAGTTATAAATTTTATTGCGAGTCTAAACTAATATAACTAAAAATAAAAAAATAGATTGTGTTATCTTTTCAGAAAGATTTTGATAACAAATAGAATAACAATAAAAAGAAGAAAACCAATTAATACTTTATAATTTCCTTTGTAAAATACTTTATGAAGCTTAAGATCTCTGCGGTAAGCGAAAATCATAACGATTACAAATGCAATAAAAAAACAGACTCCGAATATTAATTGTCCCTGACTAAACATAGCTAAAAATTATTTTTGGCAAATTTAGAGAATTGTACACGAATTGTTGCTAATTTGCCATTCCATTTAATAAAATAAAAAATGAAAAAACAACTTGATGCGGTTACGGAATTTCATACTGCTTTTAAAATAGGACACAGCCATACTCCCATAGCTGATCTGGGGGCAACAAAAAATCTGCTTCGTTATAATTTAATGAAAGAAGAAAACGAAGAATATCTTGAAGCAGTGCAAAATAATGATCTTGTTGAAATCGCTGATGCTCTTGGCGACATGATGTATATTTTATGCGGAACTATAATAGAACACGGTTTACAGGATAAAATTGAAGCTGTTTTTGATGAAATCCAGCGCAGTAATATGAGCAAACTTGGCGAAGACGGCCAGCCCATTTATCGCGAAGATGGAAAAGTAATGAAAGGCCCAAATTATTTTAAACCAGATTTTTCGAAGTTGTTGTAAAAAGGATTTTTTCTAACACATAGAAACATAGCTTTTAGGGATTCAAAAAGACGTTTCACTTAAATCAATACACATAGCTATGTGTTAAGACTTTCTTTTCGATAATGTCTGTATGCTAATACAAATTTAAAAAACAAAAACCTCGATAAATTTTGAATCTATCGAGGTTTTATTTTATTCTGATTTTGGGTTTATTGAACCTTAACTGTCCATCCGTAAGTATCTTCAGAAAGTTTATTTTGAAGACTTGTTAGTTTTTCTTTTAAGAATGAAGCGTATGAATTTTCGATTGGTGCCATTTCAAAATACTCATCTTTATATGAGAATCCTTTAATAACACTAATAACTGCTGCAGTTCCCGCCCCGAAGATTTCTTTCAAAGATCCGTTTTTAGCAGCTTCAACCAATTCAGAAACAATTACTGGGCGAACTTCTACATTAAGACCTTCTTTTTCAGCCATTGCGATCAAACTTTTTCTGGTAACACCATCTAAAATTCTTTCGCTTGTTGGAGCCGTCAATAAAGTGTCGTTAATTCTGAAGAAAACATTCATTGTTCCCGCTTCTTCTAGTTTTGTATGCGTTGCATCATCAGTCCAGATAACTTGTTGGAAACCATCTTTGTTTGCCAAATTAGTTGGGTAAAACTGAGCAGCGTAATTTCCTGCCGCTTTTGCAGCTCCAATTCCACCATTTGCAGCACGGCTATAGTGTTCTGCAATAATTACTTTTACTTCACCACCATAATAGGCTTTTGCAGGAGAAAGTAAAATCATAAATTTATATTCGTCAGAGGGATTGGCGATCACTCCAGGTCCTGTAGCAATCATAAAAGGACGAATGTACATACTGGCGCCATTTCCTCTTTGAACCCATTCCTGGTCGATTTTTAATAATTCATTTAAACCTTCCATGAAAATATCTTCAGGTACTTCTGGCATTGCCATACGAACCGCAGAGTTGTTGAAACGTTTGTAATTTTCATCAGGTCTAAATAACCAAACATCATTATTTTCATCTTTATAAGCTTTCATTCCTTCAAAAATAGCTTGACCGTAATGAAAGACTTTTGAAGAAGGATCCATTAAAATGGGAGCATAAGGCTTAATGACCGGAGTCTGCCATTGTCCATTTTTGTAATCACATTCAAATAAGTGGTCTGTAAATACAGCACCAAAGCTTAAGTTTTCAAAGTCTACAGAACTTATCTTAGACGATTCAGCTTTTCTGATTTCGATTTTGCTTGTTTGAGTTGTACTCATAATTATGTAAAGTTTTTATCTAATTTGTATTCTTACAGATGAAATGTATAACGTAATGATCTGGTGAAGAATAGGTTTTACTGAATGCAAAATTACGGAAAAATATATAATTTTCTTAGCGGAAAAACATTAATTCCTCCTTTTGATTGAGATTTATTTATCTTATAATAAACCTAAATTTTTGAGGAAGTTTTATAAAGAATTTATCAAAAAAGTGTCATTTTTTAAGGCTTTACGCATTAGTTTTGATTAATTTTGAGGAAGAAAACGGACTGAAAATCAGTAAAACGCCATTATTAAATTCGAAAAATCGTGAAAAGAGAAATAATTAAAACGCTAGATGGTTCAACCACAATTCATTTAGAAGAATGGAATGAAAGTTACCACTCGAAGCATGGTGCTATACAAGAAGCCAAACACGTATTTATAAAGAATGGACTTTCATTATTTGAAAATAATCCTGTACGTATAATGGAAATTGGCTTTGGAACAGGACTAAATGCTTTTATTACTTTTTTAGAATCTGAAAATAAAAATCAGGAAATTGATTATGTTGGAGTAGAGGGATATCCAGTAAATGCTGATGAAGTTTTAGCTATGAATTACGTTGAAGAACTAGAGGCGTTGGAATTTCGTAACATTTTTCAAGAAATGCATAAATCAGAATGGGGTAAAAAAATAGAAATTAGCAGCCGTTTCTCGTTAACTAAAAGGAAACAATTTTTTGATGAAATAAACGATTTTGAAATTTTCGATTTGATTTACTTTGATGCTTTCGGATACCGGGTACAGCCGGAGCTTTGGAGTACTGAAATTTTTCAGAAAATGTACAATAGTTTAAAACCAAATGGAGTACTTGTTACTTATGCAGCCCGCGGAGTTGTGAAAAGAAGTATGATTGCTGTTGGGTTTACAGTCGAAAAATTAGCAGGTCCTCCAGGAAAACGAGAAATGTTTAGAGCCTTTAAAAAGGTATAATTTAGTTGTTTAGAATGGTTCTATATTGATTTATATGTACTAAGAAAACGTATTCGTTGATAAAGTTTTTAAAAAAATAAGTTAAAAAGAAACTTTATATGTGATTAATGTTTACATTTGGTGCGAGTTTAAAAATATAGATAACCCCCAAAAATCTTATTTTATTATGTCAAAAATGATGTTTGATTACACGAAATCAATACTTGAGAGAGTAAGTTTCGATCCGGTGCTTTTCTGCAAAGAGCTAGAAAAAGCTATCAAAACACTGTTACCATACGAAATGGAACAATTGCAAGAGTGGTTATTAAGTTTTGTAATCGAAAAACCAGAATTAAAACAAAGTCTACTACTAATTAAAGTATAAAAAAAAGGAGCCGAATTGGCTCCTTTTTTTATGATTACTTTTTTTGCAGCGGACTAATGATTTGAACATTTTGAAAAACAATTGCTCCTTTTACAACTCCAGCAATTGTAGATCTAATGGCGTCAATGATTTGCATTTTTAATTCGCTCTTTGGGTAAATTAAACTTACCTCGCGAGCAGGTTTTGGTTCCTTAAAATTACGTAGTTTCAGTTTATCGGATTCTTTTAAGTCTAAGGTGTGCAAGTACGGAAGTAACGTTGTGCCCAGACCTTCGTCGGCTAACTTAATAAGGGTTTCAAAGCTTCCGCTTTGGATCTGGAAATTATTTTGGTCTGCATCTGAAACACTTTTACAAAGATTTAAAATTCCATCTCTAAAACAATGTCCGTCTTGTAAAAGCAGGATTTCATTTAAATTTAAATCAGCAACTTCAATTTCTTGTTTTTGAAAACTCGCGTGATGCTCTGGAATATATGCTACAAAAGGTTCAAAATATAGTACAATTTCTTTTATTTTTTCGTCTTCAAGCGGAGTTGCAGCAATAGCAGCATCTAAATGACCGTTTTTTAGTTTTACTATAATTTCTTCTGTATTAAGCTCTTCGATTAAAAGTTTAACTTTTGGATATTTTTTAATGAAGTTGTTCAAAAACATTGGAAGAAGTGTAGGCATGATAGTTGGAATAATTCCCAAACGGAATTCACCGCCAATAAAACCTTTTTGCTGTTCAACAATATCTTTAATACGGTCTGCTTCGTTTACAATATTCTTTGCTTGGTTAACAATCTTCTGACCTATATCAGTCAGCTGGATTGGTTTTTTGCTTCGGTCAAAAATTAAAATGTTTAATTCTTCTTCAATCTTTTGAATCTGCATACTTAAAGTAGGCTGGGTTACAAAACATTTTTCGGCTGCAAGAGTAAAGTTTTTGTGCTCGGCAACAGCTAACACATATTGTAATTGAGTTATCGTCATTTTGATAGTAAATTTTGATGCAAAAATAAGAAAATATAATTTTTAATTATATAAAATTTTTCAAACTTACTTTAAATTTGTAGTAAATTAGTGTAAAAAATAAGATTATGAAAACAAATATTTTAGGATTGCCTGTAAAAGAATCAGAATTATTAGTAAAAGAATTAAATACATTATTATCAAATTTTCAGGTTTACTATCAAAATCTGCGCGGAATTCACTGGAATATTCGCGGAAAACGTTTCTTTGATTTGCATGTAAAGTTTGAAGAATTATATACAGATGCTCAATTAAAAATAGATATGATAGCCGAAAGAGTTTTAACTATAGGAGGAACACCTTTGCATACTTTTGACGACTATATTAAAAACAACAAATTAACGGTTGGGAAAAATATTTCAAATGACGAAAAAGCAGTTCAGTTGATTGTAAATTCATTATCTGATTTGTTAAAAATCGAAAGAGAAATATTAGACAAATCTGGAGAAATCAATGACGAAGGAACAAATTCTATGATGAGTGACTTCATTTCAGAGCAGGAAAAAACGATCTGGATGATGAATGCATGGCTAGATGAAAGCTTGTAATGAGTTGTTTGTTAATGTATTAAAAAGCAGAATAGTCAGTTTTGACTATTCTGCTTTTTAATTTTTGTTAAAATTGTATAAAAATTTTACTTCCTGGCTTTGATTTTATTTGTTTAACGTTATTTTTGTTTCAATGAAATTAGTAGCACGCATATTATTATTCATATTTATAGCCTTTTTGTCGACCCCAACTATTGTTCAGGTGATCAAGAAAGGCAATAATTCCTGCGTGTCTTTTAGTATTGCTGAAGAAGAAGTTCATAAAGAACTGAAATCTATAGTTCATCCTACAATTTTAGAACATGAAATTTTAATTCCGGTTTATATCGAGAAGAAAACGATCATTTCTGAAAATATCGTAAAATTAGATAACATTTCTCCGAGCATATTTGCTCCACCTCCCAATTTAGTATAATACTTCCGATTGTTTAAAAGCAGCTGTATTTAAATAAATGCGGTTAGATTTTTATGTATCAATTTTTTAGTATTGTATTATGACAAAAAAAATCAATCTTTTTGCCAACCTTAAGTCTGACTTTGCTTCAGGGTTAGTGGTTTTTTTGGTGGCTCTTCCATTGTGTTTAGGTATTGCAATGGCTTCTGGAGCGCCGTTATTTTCTGGAATTATTGCGGGTGTTGTTGGAGGTATAGTGGTAGGATATTTAAGCCAGTCACATATTAGTGTTTCTGGTCCAGCTGCCGGTTTAACGGCTATTGTTTTGACTGCTATTACTGATTTTGGCGCTTTTGATGTGTTTTTGCTGTCAGTATTCATTGCAGGAATTATTCAATTAGCATTAGGATTTTTAAAAGCCGGAAGTATATCCAATTATTTTCCAACCAACGTAATAGAAGGAATGCTGGCGGGTATTGGAATTATTATTATTCTAAAACAAATTCCGCACGCATTTGGTTACGATGCAGATTTTGAAGGAGATCAGGCTTTCATTCAAAATGATGGAAGCAACTCATTTTCATTTCTGTTCGATGTTTTAAATCATATTCAATTAGGGGCAGTTGTAGTGTCGTTACTATCACTTGCTGTACTTATTTCTTGGGATAAAATACCTTTTTTAAAGCGATTAAAATTGGTTCCGGGAGCTCTTGTAGCGGTTATTCTAGGAGTAGTTTTAAATGAAATTTTTATATCTACAGGTAGCTCATTGGCAATTGCAAAAGACCATTTGGTTTCCTTGCCTGTTCCAAAATCTTTTGATGAATTTAAATCAATTCTTGTTGCACCAAACTTCACTGCTATTACAAATCCGCAAGTTTGGGTTGTAGCTGTTACAATTGCCATTGTAGCTTCTATTGAAACACTTTTATGTATTGAAGCATCTGATAGAATGGATGTTCAAAAACGTTATACAAACACCAATGTCGAGTTAAGAGCTCAAGGTGTTGGTAATATGGTAAGTGCACTTTTAGGAGGACTTCCTATGACTTCGGTTGTGGTTCGATCTTCTGCGAATAATAATGCAGGGGCAAAATCAAAAATGTCTACCATTATTCACGGTGTGCTTTTATTAATAAGTGTCTTATCTATTCCTGCTATTTTAAACAAAATTCCGTTGGCAACACTGGCTACCGTTTTGATTTTGGTAGGATATAAATTAGCTAAACCAGCAACCTTTATGCATTTCTGGGAAAAAGGAAAATACCAGTTTATCCCTTTCATTGCAACTTTGGTCTTTGTCGTTGCGACAGATTTGCTAAAAGGTGTTGCGTTAGGAATTATCATTAGTATCATTTTCGTTTTAAGAGGAAACCTGAAAAGAGCTTACAACTTTAAAAAAGAAGAATACGAAGATGGCGATATCATTCATATCGATTTAGCTCAGGAAGTTTCTTTCCTTAATAAAGCTGCTATTAAGCAGACCTTAAATGATATTCCTGAAAATTCAAAAGTAATTATCAATGCTCATGATACAGAATATATCGCGCATGATGTTCTGGATTTAATTCGTGAATTTAAAGAAACCCGTGCTGTTGATGAAAATATCACCGTAAAACTAACAGGTTTTAAAGAAGCTTATGAATTAGAAAATACTCCTGAAAATGGTAATCATGTTACTATAGAGCATTATTACGATATTGTAAAAAGAGAAGTCGTAAGAAAAGAAGAAGTCAAAGAAGATTTTTAAAACAAATTATATCAAAAGATATTTATCAGGTTTGAGAACTATCAAAATTTAAATAACTTTACAAAAATTAAAAGTCTTTTTGATATGCTTAAGCATTGATAATACAAAAAAACTAAAAAAAATGAGAGAGTTTTATAAACAAATACTTGAGAACAACAAGAAATGGGTCGAGGATTCGTTAGCGAAAGATCCTAATTATTTTGCTGATTTGGCAAAAGGACAATCTCCGCCTTTATTATGGATTGGTTGTTCTGACAGCCGTGTTCCTGCAAACGAAATTATCGGTGCTAAACCAGGTGAAGTTTTCGTGCACAGAAATATTGCCAACATGGTAGTGCACTCAGATATGAACATGTTAAGTGTACTGGATTATGCAGTAAATGTTTTAAAAGTAAAACACGTGATTGTATGCGGGCATTACGGATGCGGTGGTGTTAAAGCGGCAATGGGTAAACAATCAGTTGGAATTATTGATAACTGGCTTCGTCACATTAAAGATGAATACCGTTTACACGACAAGTATTTGAACTCTATTGAAGACGAAACAGAGCGTTTCAACACATTCGTAGAAATCAACGCAAAAGAACAGGTTTACAATCTGGCAAAAACTTCAATTGTGCAGGGCGCTTGGAAAAATGGCCAAGATTTAATGCTTCACGGATGGGTGTACGGATTAAATTCTGGTTTCGTAACCGATTTAAATGTAACGATTAGTTCAAACGAAGAACTGGATGAAGTTTATCAGCTTGATCTTTAATATAAAAAGAAAAAAATCGCCTCAAGAGGGCGATTTTTTTTATTCGTTTTCATCTAAATTTTCATTAAAGGCAGATGGTAACATAGTTGGAATAAACTTAATTAATATCGGCAGTAATAAACTTCCGCCCGGAAGCAGGAAAATTGTTAATGATGGTATGGTTTTACAAATATCCAAAAGTTGTTTTTTGACTTTCTTTTTTTCTTTCGGATCAAGATCTCGAGTTGTTGAATAAGCCAATAAAACCATTAATTCCTTACTTTGAACAATTTCTTTAATCAATCTGTTTTTATTTCTTACGATTAATTTCATAACGCTGTGCGTCATCTGGTCATAAAAATGTTTTACAGGATTTGAATAATTGAAATACGGAATTTTCTGTTTATGAGTGGTAATAAATGTGTTGGTTGTACTGATGCTTTGAGTTACAAAATCATCAGAAACTCCCATTGTTGAACCCAGTGAATATAAAAAGTACGATTCTTCGTTTTCTACAACACCATCGCTCCAAAGCGCCATTCCAGCCATATCAATTAAATAATATTGCTCTAATTTGTTTTTGTAATCGAGGTGCAGTGTTTCTAAGGTTTCAACCGTAACTTTTGAAAATTTAGAATAACGGATTGAAGCTTCGAAAAGTTTAATTAATAAATCGTCGTGCTGCGATTTGACAGTTTTGGTTTTTAAAGCCAAGCCTACAATTCCCAACACGGTTTCTTCAATACGTTTTAGATATTTTTCCGGAATTTCTCCATGTTCCAAATATTTTCTAAAGGCCAAAACATCAATAAACAAAAGCGCATTGGTTACCAAATGCGAAAAGTTTTTACTGATGATACTGTCATTTGTTTGAACTCTTTCGTCAATTATGGTTTCTAGCGATAAAGAAGGAGTGTCTTTTGGAAGTAACATTTTAAACAAATTAAATCCCTCAGGATTCATCTGTTTGTAAAATTTTAAAACTTCATTGATAAAGTTTCTAGGTTCGGAATTCCTTTTTTCTAAACAAAATACATGGTAAAGTGTATTTAATAAAGCTACTTTAGAGATTTCAGTTTTAAACCAGCCTTTTATAGCGATGGGAACTTGTGAATCAATTGCAATAATATGGCCGTATATAAAGCCGGTTTCCCTCACTTTATAGTAGAACGAATCTGTAGTCTCAAAAGGGATTGCCTCTGAAAACTTCTGCTCACTAAAAAATTTATCTATCCAGCCGTGTGCTGATGGGTTAATCATTGCATTACATTTATAACTGCAAAGCTATATCTTTTTCTTGTTACAGAATATATTAAAATAAAATAACCACTAGATTTTTGTGAAAAATAGTGGTTATTATAATTTTTTCTTATTTAATGATTCCTGCACAAGCTACTCGTCCTCCAGCATTTCCAGTCGGTTGAGTTGTAAAATCATCTGTTCCTTGGTGTACGATTAAACCTTTTCCGATTACGTTTTTAGTAGCGTCGTCGCAACCAATACACCATTCGTCAGTAGTAAAAGTGATTGTTCCGTTACCTTTTGCATCAGCTGTAAAGTTTCCAATATCACCTTTATGATATTCTCCAACTCCCCATTTTCCGTGTTTTTTGAAAGTTGGGTTCCAATGTCCGCCTGCAGAACTTCCATCTGCCGAGCTGCAATCTGCTTTTTCGTGAATGTGTATGGCGTGAACTCCCGGCTCTAAACCGCTTACTTTAGCAGTAAAAGTTACTTGTCCGTTTTTTTCAGTAAAAGTCGCTGTTCCGGCTACTTTACTATTACTTTTTGGTTCTAATGCTACAGTTAGTGTTTTAGCATCATTTGATTTTGTATTTGTTTTACAACCAATAATTAAGGCTGAAATTATAGCGAATGATACGATTAATTTTTTCATATGAATGGGCAATTAAATTAAAGATTAAGTAAATTTAACATAAAATAACGGAATTGATTAACTCAAAAAGTTAAAAAAAAGTCAAACTATACGTTATAATTTAAGATCGATTGAGTTCAAAACCGGAAAATATTGTTTAAATTCGTAATTGATTTAACGAATAATTTCTGAAAATATCAATCTCTAATTCACTCATATTTAATTCTTAAGGTTATGATGAAAAAGATTTTTTCCTTCATTTTTATAAGTATGATAGCAGTTTCCTGTAATTGTACTAAAAACAAAAAAAGTAATATTTCGCAATTAGAAGGAAGCTGGGAGCTTAATTATATCACCGGTCCAAAAATTGCTTTTGATGGTTTGTACCCAAATAAAAAACCAAGTATTAATTTCGATTTGAAAGAAAATCGAGTTTCTGGAAATAACAGCTGTAATACATATTCAGGGAAATTAGTTTTGGATGGAAACAAAATTGATCTTACACAGCCTATGATGTCTACCAAAATGATGTGTTTAGACGGGCAGGGGGAGAGTATTTATATGAGTACACTTCAAAAAGTCACTTCATATGATATTACAGATGACGGCAGAACGCTGAATTTTATTTCGGGAGATATTGCAGTAATGAGATTTACAAGAAAATAATAATCGAATGAAAACGAAGATATACATTGTAATGCTTATAAGTATTTTGAGTTTTTCGGTTTACGGACAGGAAAAAACAAAAAAAGAACTTAAAGCTGAAAAGGAGCTGAAAAAACAAAAAGAAATCGAAGCCCTAATTGATGCTAAGAATTTTGTTTTTGAAGCACAAAAATTGACACCGCAGGGTGGAAGGTTGATTAATTTAGATTACGGAGTGTATTTTTTGAAATTTAATGAAGAAAAAACAACTTGTGATCTTCCTTTTTTCGGACGTGGATTTAATGTTGGTTATGGAAGTGATGGTGGAATTAAATTTGAAGGCAAACCTGAGAATCTTAAAATTGAAAAGAAAAAGAAGAGTTTTATATTGAAAACAACTGTAAAAGGAAAAGATGACGTTTATGATTTAATGTTCACGATTTTTTTTGATGGCGGAACTTCACTTTCAGTAAACAGCAACAACAGATCACCAATTTTTTATGATGGAGAAATAAGCGCTCCCAAAACAGATAAAAAGTAGAATTGATTTTTTTGTTTTGAATAAGGCTTAAAATAGTGTAATGAGTTAACAATCAGAATGCATAATTATTTAGAAACAAAATTTAAAAATCGAAACTATGAAAAAAGTAAGTCTTATTTTTATGATGGCTTTTGCCATGTTTTCATCTTATGCACAGTCTTCCTTTAAAGAAGATGTAGATGTTTTACAAAGTGTTTACGGAAAATCTAAAAGTGATTTGGTAAAGCAGTATATGAATTTGTCTGATGCACAATCTGCTGCTTTTATAAAAGTGTATGATGATTACGAAACAAAGAGAAAAGCCCTCGGACAAACCAAATTTCAACTTATAAACGATTACGCTGCGAATTATGAAACTTTGACTAATGCTAAAGCCGACGAGCTGGCTAAAGGAACTTTAAAAAATCATATTGGTTACGAAAAACTATATTGCAAAACGTATTCAAAAGCTAAAAAAGCAATTGGAGCTATTAATGCAGCAAAATTCATTCAGCTTGAAGTATATCTGCAGACTATAATCAGAGCAGAGATTTTAGAATCTATTCCGTTTATTGGAGAATTGGATAAAACTAAAATTCAATAACTTTTATATAAAAAGAAAAACGGCAGTCGCTCCAAGAGCTACTGCCGTTTTTTTTTATTTAGTGCTGTATTTATTTAGCTGTTTTTACTTCATAGATGGCATTTACCATTCCGTCTCTAAAAGTGTCTAAAGTCAATTCCCAAAACATAATACCGCCAAGTTTTTTAGCTTTTGCATATTCAGTTTTAGCTTTAATAGATTTAAGATCGTCAGAAGTTGCAAATGTTTTAGTTTGTGCATTATACCAGTATGGTGCTTTTGCTTTGTCATCCCAGAAATATTTCCATCCGTTTGCTTCTGTATAAGTAGAGGCAAAGTTTTTAAAATCAACACCTGGAATATGTTCTCCCGCTTGATATAATCCATTGTTGATGTTTTCTACATTTTTCCAAGTTCTAGAATAAAATGCACCACCAATAATTAATTTCTCAGCAGGAACTCCTTGATTTAATAAATAAGTAACCGCTCGGTCTGTAGATTCTTCTTTTGGGTTTGTGCTGTATAAAGGCGTGTGGTGTCCAGTAACAGTAGAATATCCGTTTACTAAATCGTAACTCATAATATTGATACGATTTACTAAAGGAGCTACTGCATGCCAGTCAATTGATTCGTCTAGATATTTTTGAAAACCTCCGGCAGCAAAACTTAGTTCGTATTTTTTTCCTAAAGTAGAACGTAAAATTTTGATTAATTCAGTAAAATTAGGTTTGTCAACCGGTTGGTATAAATGTCCAGGAAGACCTTCGATGGCAGGATATTCCCAATCTAAATCTAAACCGTCAACTTTAAAATAATCGCTTACTTCTTTTACTGATTTAGCAAATTTTAGTCTTCCTTCGGCTGTAGAAAATGCTTGAGAGCAAGGTTCGCAGCCTCCCCATCCGCCAAGGGAAAGTACAATTTTTAACTGCGGATTTTTAGATTTAAGTGAAACTAGATGTTTGATAGTAATAGAGTCCTTTGCCGAATCAACGTTTAATTTTCCATCTTTTAAATGACAAAAACTAAAGATAATTTGATTCAATTTATTGACTTCGTACTCATCGATAAGTTTCGAATCACCTGTATAATAAGCTATAATGTCTATTTTTTTGTTTTTCTGTGCGTGGATGTTTGTGGCAAAAATGCACAAGAAGATAAAGGCGAATAAATTGATTTGTTTCATAGTTTATTGTTTTTTGGAGTTTTAAAGCGTTAAAGATAAAACATTAGAATTGAATGTTTGCTATGAATCTAGTAACATAAAATCAATTTTAATAAAGATTTGTGAAATGAATGCTGCTTATGAATGATATAAGTTCATTTTTTAGACTCAGTAAAATGAGATAAAATAGGCTTATAATACTTATACCGTTTACGTTAAGTTGTGTGAAAAAATAAACCCGCACAGTTTCGGACAAGTGCGGGTTTAAACAAATTAAAAGCTAAAAACTATCGTGATATTAGAAGCAGTAAGTGTTTTCTGCTACTAATTTATCTGCAATTTTATCTCTCAACGCTACTACGTTTGGAAGATTAGTATATTTTGTGAAACGTTTAAGTCCCATTAACATCATACGTTGTTCGTCTCCTTCAGAGAATGAAGCAATTCCTTCTTTTCCTCTTAAGTTTACGATGTCTACGGCTTTGTACAAGTATAATTTTGCCATTGCAATTTGCTCTTGTACTTTATCTTCACCTTGAGATTTTGCTAATTTCTCAGTTCTCAAGATGGTACTTTCAGCCATGTAGATTTCGATTAAGATATCAGCCGCTGCCATTAATAACTGTTGGTGAGAATCTAATTCTGGACCGTATTTTTGAACAGCGCTTCCAGCAACCATTAAGAAAACTTTTTTCAAGTTGGCCACGATTACTTTTTCCTCTGAGAATAATTCAGAGAAATCTGGAGTATCAAAAGATGGAATTCCCATTAATTCTTCTTGAACTTTCATTGCTGGTCCAAGTAAATCAACGTGTCCTTTCATTGCTTTTTTGATTAACATTCCTACAGAAAGCATTCTGTTGATTTCGTTTGTACCTTCGTAGATACGCGCGATACGAGCATCTCTCCAAGCACTTTCCATCGGAGTATCTTCAGAGAATCCCATTCCACCAAAAACTTGGATTCCTTCGTCAGAACAGTTTTGAACGTCCTCAGAAACCGCTACTTTCAAGATAGAACACTCGATAGCGTATTCTTCAACACCTTTTAATTCTGCTTCTTGGTGAGAAGTTCCTTCTGCTTCACGAGCTGCGATTCTGTCTTCGATGTCTTTTGCAGCACGGTAAGAAGCACTTTCTCCAGCGTAAGCATTTGTTGCCATTTCAGCCAATTTAGAACGGATAGCTCCAAAAGATGAAATAGAAGTATTGAACTGAATTCTTTCATTAGCATATTTTACAGCTCCAGAAGTCACTCTTCTTTGAGCATCAAGACAAGCAGCTGCCAATTTAATACGTCCAACATTTAAAGCATTCATTGCGATTTTGAAACCGTTTCCTCTTTCAGATAACATGTTTTCAACCGGAACTTTTGTTTCGTTGAAGAAAACCTGACGAGTAGAAGAAGCACGGATTCCTAATTTATGCTCTTCTTCATTCATAGAAATTCCGTTTGAAGGATCGTTTTCTACGATGAAACCTGTAATATTTTTATCATCTCCAATACGAGCAAAAACGATGAACAAGCTGCAGAAACCTGCATTCGAAATCCACATTTTTTGACCTGTAATAGAGTAGTATTTTCCATCATCAGATAAAACTGCTTTTGTTTTTCCTGAGTTAGCATCAGATCCCGCGCCTGGCTCAGTTAAACAGTAAGCGCCAAACCATTCTCCAGAAGCTAATTTCGGAACGTATTTTTTCTTTTGTTCCTCAGTTCCGTAAAGTGTAATTGGCATAGTTCCAATTCCAGTATGAGCTCCAAAAGCCGTAGAGAAAGAACCTGTTGCTCCAGAAATGTAATCGCAAACTAGCATTGTAGAAACGAATCCCATTCCTAATCCGCCGTATTCTTCTGGAACCGCAACTCCTAGAAGTCCCAATTCACCTGCTTTACGCATAGAAGCTTCCGTATACGCGTAATCTTTCTTTTCAAAACGATCTTTATGCGCCCATAATTCTTTGTCTACGAACTCTTTTACAGAGTCACGCATCATTAACTGCTCTTCTGAGAAATCTTCTGGAGTAAAGATGTCCTCGCATTTTGTTTCTTTTACCAAAAACTGACCGCCACGAGTCACGTTTTTTTCGATTGTATCTGCCATTTTGTTTTTGTTTTTTTATGAAAGAAAATAGAATATAGAGTATAGAAAATAGACTTTTACTTTAGTCCGTTTTGAAAACCCATTGTCATTCTTTGGAATTCTTCTATTTTAATTTCTAATTGGTTAAATTGTATCTCGTTTATATATTTTCTATGTTTAGCAATCAATAATTGTGTAATTAGTTCAAATGAAGAGCCAAGAGAGATGTCTAAAAAGTGACTAAAAGACTTATCAGTTCTTGAAGATCCTTCAGCAATATTACTAGGCATCGAAACCGAACATCTGCTTATTTGAGAACTTAAATCGTATCGTTCATGTTTTGGAAATTCTATTAATATGTCTGAAATTTCATTGGCAATTGCTATTCCGATCTTCCAAATCTTTAAGTTCTTATAATTATGTCTCATGTTTTTTTGAGTCAAGTTAAGAAAATAAAAAGTAAGAATTTTACTATTTTATTTGTTTTCGAAACTTTTTATCATTCCAAAAAGTATATCTCTTTCTTATCAAGAAAACATCTATTCTCTTTATTCTATATTCTATTCTCTTTTTAAAGAACTTCGTAAATCCCCGCACTTCCTTGTCCAGTACCCACACACATAGAAACAATTCCGTATTTATTACCTCTGCGTTTCATCTCATCAAATAACTGAACAGAAAGTTTAGCGCCAGTACAACCTAGAGGATGTCCTAAAGAAATTGCTCCACCGTTTACGTTTACGATATCTGGGTTTAAGCCTAATTCACGAGTTACAGCTAAAGCTTGAGAAGCAAAAGCCTCGTTTAATTCGATTAATTCGATATCGTTTAATGTTAATCCTGCTTGTTTTAAGGCTTTCGGAATTGCTTTCACAGGTCCAATACCCATAATTCTTGGCTCGACACCAGAAGAAGCGAAGTTTACCAAACGAGCAATTGGCTCAAGGTTTAATTCTTTTACCATGTCTTCGCTCATGATTAAAACAAAAGCAGCACCGTCACTCATTTGAGAAGAGTTACCAGCAGTTACACTTCCGTCAGCAGCAAAAACGGGTCTTAAACCTGCTAAAGCTTCTTTAGAAGTTCCAGCTCTTGGTCCTTCATCTTTATTGACTACGTAAGATTTAGTTTCTTTTTTACCATTTTCGTTGATGAAAGTCTGCTCAACAGTAATAGGAACGATTTGTTTGTCAAATTTTCCTTCTGCTTGTGCTTTTAAAGCTTTCATATGAGAATTGTAAGCAAACTCATCCTGATCTTCTCTGGAAACATTGTATTGTTTAGCAACCGCTTCGGCAGTTAAACCCATTCCCCAATAGTAATCTTCGTGACCTGCAGCAGCAACTTTATAATCCGGAGTTGGTTTGTAACCTCCCATCGGAATATAACTCATACTTTCTGCACCACCAGCAATGATACAATCTGCCATTCCAGATTGGATTTTAGCTGTTGCCATTCCGATAGTTTCCAATCCAGATGCGCAGTAACGGTTTACTGTAACTCCAGGAACGTCTTCCACCTTTAATCCCATTAAAGAGATCAAACGACCAACGTTAAGTCCTTGTTCTGCTTCTGGCATTGCATTTCCAACCATTACGTCGTCAATGCGTTTTTTGTCAAAATCAGGCAGTTCATTCATCATAAACTGAATGGTTTCTGCAGCTAATTCATCAGGTCTTTTAAATCTAAAAACACCTTTTGGAGCTTTTCCAACTGCTGTTCTATATGCTTTTACTATATATGCTGTTTTCATTTGTTTTTGTTTTTTTAAGATTGGTAGAAGAAAGATGCAAGAAGCAAGATTTCAAAACAGAGTTTTGTCTTTTCTCTTGCTTCTTTCTTCTTTTTATCTATTTGTCTAGTTACGAAGCGGTTTTCCTTTAGTTAACATATACTGAATACGCTCAAGGGTTTTTCTTTCTGTACAAAGAGATAAGAAAGCTTCACGTTCGATATCTAATAAATATTGTTCAGATACTAAAGTTGCTTCAGATAAATCACCACCAGCCATTACGTAAGCCAGTTTGTTAGCGATTTTCTTGTCGTGTTCAGAGATGTATTTTCCAGCTTCCATTTGATCTGTTCCCACTAAGAACATCCCTAAAGCTTGTTTTCCTAAAACTTTAATATCATTTCTTCTGATTGGCTGTGTGTAACCCGCTTCTGCCATTAACAAAGCATGTTTCTTAGCTTCCGCAATCTGACGGTCTTTGTTTACTACGATAATATCTTTACCATGTTGTAAAAGTCCAGTGTCAAACGCTTCATAACCAGAAGTAGAAACTTTTGCCATTGCGATAGTCAAGAAATACTCTTGAAGAACGTTTAATTCCACGTCGTTTTTGCGGAACAAATCTGAAGCTCTTAAAGTTAATTCTTTAGAACCGCCACCACCAGGAATAACTCCAACACCAAATTCAACTAATCCCATATACGTTTCTGCAGCAGCAACTACTTTATCAGCATGTAAGCTCATTTCGCATCCACCACCAAAAGTCATTCCGTGAGGCGCAACCACAACTGGAATTGAAGAGTAACGAACTCGCATCATGGTATCTTGGAACAATTTGATAGCCATATTCAATTCGTCGTATTCCTGCTCAACTGCCATCATGAAAATCATTCCGATATTAGCTCCAACAGAGAAATTCGCAGCTTGGTTTCCAATAACTAAACCTTGGTGTTCTTTTTCAGCTAATTCAATTGCTTTATTGATTGCTGAAAGAACATCACCGCCAATAGTATTCATTTTAGATTGGAATTCTAAGTTTAAGATTCCATCTCCTAAATCTTGGATAATGGCTCCCCTGTTGCTCCAAACTTTTTTGCTTTCGCGAATGTTGTTTAGAATAATGAAAGAATCTTGTCCAGGAACTTTTACCTGAGATTTTGTTGGAAGGTTGTAGAAATACGTAGCACCTTCTTTTACAGTATAGAAACTCTCGCTTCCAGAAGCCAACATTTCGTTTACCCATGCAGCAGGTTCTAAACCTTCTGCTTTCATGATTTCGATTCCTTTTGCAACACCGATAGCATCCCAGATTTCGAATGGACCATTTTCCCATCCAAAACCAGCTTTCATAGCATCGTCAATTTTGTATAATTCGTCTGAGATTTCAGGAATTCTGTTTGAAACATAAGCAAACATTCCAGCGAAACTCTTACGGTAAAATTCTCCTGCTTTGTCAGTACCTTTTACTAAAACTTTAAAACGATTAATAGGCTTGTCGATCGTTTTAGTTAATTCAAGAGTTGCAAAATTTGCTTTTTTGGCAGCTCTATATTCTAATGTGTCTAAGTCAAGAGAAAGAATATCTTTATCTACTTTTTTGTAGAAACCTTGTCCAGTTTTGCTTCCTAACCAATTATTTTCCATCATTTTGTTGATGAAATCAGGAAGTTTAAATAATTCGTGCTGTTCGTCAGTTGGGCAGTTTTCGTAAATACCGTTGGCAACGTGTACCAAAGTATCTAAACCAACAACGTCAACTGTACGGAAAGTAGCCGATTTTGGACGGCCAATAACTGGTCCTGTCAATTTATCCACTTCTTCAATTGTTAGTCCCATTTCTTTAACCAAATGGAATAAACTCTGAATTCCGTAAATACCAATTCTGTTTCCAATAAATGCTGGAGTATCTTTAGCAACAACCGAAGTTTTTCCTAAGAATTTAGAACCGTATTCGTTTAAGAAATCCAATACTTCATTTGAAGTTTTTGGACCAGGAATAATTTCAAATAATTTTAAGTAACGCGCAGGGTTAAAAAAGTGCGTTCCGCAGAAGTGCTGTTGGAAATCTTCGCTTCTTCCTTCGCTCATAAAGTGAATTGGAATACCGGAAGTGTTAGAAGTAACCAAAGTTCCCGGTTTGCGGAATTTGTCGATTTGTTCGAATACTAATTTCTTAACGTCCAAACGCTCTACTACCACCTCGATAATCCAGTCAACATTAGCAATTTTTGCCATATCGTCTGTCGTATTTCCAGTAGTAATTCGGCTTGCAAATTTCTGACTGTAAATAGGAGAGGGTTTAGATTTTAATGAGTTCGCCAAATGGTCATTTACCACACGGTTGCGAACGGCTTTGCTTTCAAGCGTTAATCCTTTTTTAGCTTCAGCTTCTGTCAACTCGCGAGGAACGATGTCAAGCAGTAAAACTTCAACACCAATATTGGCAAAATGACAAGCTATTCCTGAACCCATGATTCCGGATCCAATTACAGCAACTTTTTTAATTGTGCGTTTCATACTTTGTTATTTGTTTGTAGGAGCAAATGAATCGTTGATTATTCGTTTGCTGTGTTTTCTGTTTGATTAAATATGTTTTTGTCCTGAATTAATTCGTTGATAATTTCCGAAACTTCGATAAAATGTTTCAGCTTTTCGTCTGATACATGCTTTCTAACGGTTTCATTAAACTTCAGAACTGTATTTTTAGATAATTCTCTTTTTTCTTTTCCAAATTCGGTTAGGTAGATTAAAACACCTCTTCCGTCGCTTGGGTTTTTTTTACGAACAATCAAACCTTTGTCTTCCATAGATTTTAAAGTTCTGGTTAAGCTTGTGGCTTCCATTCCCATTCTTGGCCCTAAAGCGGTCGATGGAGTTCCTTCTTCCTTGTCAATACTTAACAGAGCAAATCCGGTTGCCATTGTAGCATCGTATTTTGCCGCCTCTTCATTATACATTCTTGAAACAGCCTGCCATGTTGCTCTCAAAATATAATCTATCGTTTTGTCTTTCATAGGTAACTATATCGATTTCAAATATAAAGAAAAAATACTATGCATGCATATTATTTTTTCATAAATTTTTGGTTAGTTAATTATTTTCCCTGATTTACTGGGTTTTGCGGTTATTTTATTTTGAAATATACTATTCTTTTCTTAGATTTTAACAATTTTAATGCTGTAAAAATCCTTTTTTAGTTTTTAAAACGCATTTAATTCTATATTCTGTAAAAAATTATGTATTTATTTCAGTTGGTTCTTCTGAATCATAGCGAGAAATAGCGTCCTGAAGTATCTTTTTCATACGATTTCTCAGACCTTCTGGCCTTAAAATCTCCAAACAGCTTCCGAAACCTAATAGTAGACGTTCCATTTCATAATTTGGTATTACATATATATGTATAATAACACTTCCGTCTTCATTTTGCTTAATTATGCGCTGAGAAGTATGTAAAGGTTTAGTAAGCACATAAGGCGCATTCGAAGCATCGACCCATAATTCAATGCGTCTAGCTTTTAAACCCGAATTGACCGTAACGCCAATTACATCTTTATAATAAATGTCAGCATCAAAATCTTCTTCTAAATAAGGATGATTAAAATCGTAATCTATAGAAACAATTCTGTCCAAAGCTAAATTGGTAATGGGCTGTGATGCTTTTTTCTTTCCAATCAAAAACCAACGATTGTTAAACTCCTTCAAAACAAAAGGATGAAAATGAAATATAGTTTCTTCTCTTGATTTAAAAGATTTATAAGTAATAATCAGGACCATTTTTTTGATAATCGCCTGATAAATTTCATCCAAATAATGCAATCCTTTGAGATTCTCATTTTTATCGAGATAAATAACAGGTTTAGTATGCGATTTTTCGGCGTAGATTTTATCCTCCAATCGCTGTAGAATATCCGATACATCGTTAAAAAGAGAGAAATCTTTGAACTGCTTCAACATCGAAACGGTTTCGGTTAAAACATTCATGTCGGTTTCCGTCAGCGGAATATCCGTTATCGAAAAATCTTCGTCTTCATATTTATAATACTTTTTATCGTAAACCACTATTGGAGCATTATATCCCAATTTTTCGCTTCGCATCATCTGAATATCCATTTGAATGGTTCGTTTACTAATTGGAATTTTGCGTCCCTCATATTCTTCTAAGGCCTGAGAACAACATTCGATTAAATCTTCAAGTGTCCATTGTCTGTACTTATTTTGCAGACATTTGTCGATTGTTTTATAGCGGATTAAGGCGTTTTTGTTTTGTGACATACTGTGTGTGTTTGCTCGCAAAGTCGCGAAGAAGCAAAGTTTTTTAATTCAATGATTATTAAGATTTGTTCCACGCAGATTAAAAATGATTTAGGCAGATTCAGCAGATTATTTGAAAAAATAAAAATCTTTTTAGATCTGCTCTAATCTGTAGAATCCGCGTGAAACAAAAAAAAACTTTGCGACTTCGCGACTTTGCGAGAATTATTTTTTTCTTTCTAAATAACTTATTTCTTTTTCAATATTTCGTCTCGCTTTCTCTTCATATAAACCTCTGAATTCCTCCGTTTGAAAAATAAATTCATATTCGAGAAAATGTTTCAATGCTTTTGCACGCCCAGGTTTATAGAGAAAATCAGGATAAATGCGGTATTCTTTTCGTATTTGTTCAAAATAGATTTTATAATCTTCCCAGTCTTTGGCAAGGATTTTCAAATCAAAATCAATTAACCAATTAATATCTTCATTTGAATTATGTGCATGAAGCTGTGTTGCACATATGGCATCAAACACGAATTGCTTATCTAAATGGTGTTTTTCATCTAAAATCGACAAAGCAAACTCGGCGCTTTTCGGTTCATTATCTTTTTTTGAAGGTGAATACACAAAATCATGATAAAAAATAGAAAATAATATTTCGTTCGAATTTTGAAGACGATCGCGATACGTTTCAAAACTCTCAATCATTTCTTTTAAATGTGTTAGATTATGATAATGTCTTGATTTCTTGGAATATGCTTTTTCTAAATCAGTCCAATTTTGCTGAATTTCATTCGCTGAAAAGCCAATATTTAAAAGTAAATCGGCGTAGATTTTTTCTAAATTCATAATCATCTGTGGATTTAAGCTCCAGAGGAGCAAAATATTTGTAGCTAATTTTATAAGACCCAACGATAAAGCTCCATCGGAGCGACACTTTATACATAATATTTCGCCCCGCTGGGGCTCCTGTTACGCGTCATCAAATAACTATAAATATGCCGTCCCATGGGGACTTATGTTACCCTTATGAATAAAATGTTTTACTCAAATTTAAAATTCTTTTTTTACTGCGCAAAATAATTGCGTAGTAGTTTTGAAATCTTTGTCCTGTCAAAATGAAACAATTATGAAGACTATAAAAATTTATTGTAAAGAATGTGAAATTGAATTGACTCACGAATTAATAGAGATTCCTGAAGCAGATCTATGCTATGAAGATTATGAAGATATGATGGCTGAAAATAATTTTTGTTATGTTGTTGAACCACAGTCTAAAATAGAGTTTTTATTAACTGCAGTTACTAGACATAAATTAAAAGATCATTCTGATTCAAGAAAATTCAGTGGATGCTGTGGGAGTAGTGGGGCTAATGGACTTAATAAATTATGTTTAAATTGTCATGAGGTTGCAACTGAGATTTCAGATTGTTGGACAAGTCACTATATTAAATTTGATATTGATAAAGTAATTATCAAAGAAAAAATCAATGACTATAATTTTAGAAATTTAGAATTATAAATTATTTAATTCTTACTACGCAAAATAACTGCGCACTAGTTTAGAAATCTTTGTTCAGAAATAAAAAACAAACGTTCATAGTAATAAAAAATTGAAAAAAGCAGGTCAAGTTTAAGTTACTTCTAGAAACCTTTCAACGATTTATACTTATACCATTACCGCTTCATTCAATTTCAGGAAGCAGTAGCTCAGTTGGATAGAGCATTGGAATATTAGTTTTGGAATTATCTTAAAGGTCAATTAAAACTTACTTCAATTAGGGATCCAAAGGTCGTGGGTTCGAATCCCATCTGCTTCACTATTAATGGTCAATTGAAACTTACTTCTTAGGTTCGATTCCTAACTCCCTCATTGGGAGTTTCCGGTTATAAGTTTTAAAATTATCATTAATAAAAAACGAGGGTCAAAATTAGCTTACTTCTCGGGGAAACCCACAAACTTCCAATTTGAATTAGCTAATTCATTACACTCCAATTTAAGGTCAAGTGCTTCTTACTTCAAAATCTTTTAGGTAGAACTCAGAAGCACAATTATCTAAATTTTAAAAATTAAAAAAAATGAAAACAAAAGAATTATTAAAAATCAGTTTACGTCAGAACGCTATTTTCATTCCATCAGAAATCATTACGAATGAGAACAAGAATTTATCAGGAACAACATCGGTTTTAGCAGCTAATGTTTCAAAACTCGGATATACATTTTCTGAATCGTTACTGCATGCTTTAAATAATGTCAGCCCTAATTATAAAATCGAGGTTTTAGAAGTGCTGAGAGAAGTTTTAGGAACAGATAAAAACTGGACGCCATTAGTAAAAGAATGGAATGTGCCTACAAATGAATCTGTGATAGATCATATCATCACGTTTTTCGGAAATGTTTTCCAAACTAAAAACGGAACGACTTTGCAATGCGGACATACGATTCCAGATAGCACTTTTCCATTAGAAAGATACAACGGTTGCCCTTTCTGCGGTACTCCGTTTGAATTTGGTAAATTGGAAAACACAGGTCAAGGAAGTAAATTAAAAGTCCTTGAATTGTGGAATGAAAAAGATTTAGAGGATTTTTATATTTCGTTATTGCAGTCAAAAACAGCTTTAGACGCTACTCAGGTAGATAGTTTAAAAATGGCGATGAGATATTTGCCTTTGCCAAAAACTGAAATCGCAATGAAGGAAACTTTAATGCTTGTGATCGATCTTTTGATTGAAAACGGTAATGAAGAGTTGGCTTCTCAGTTTTTGAAAACGCCAACCGATATCTTACGTTATTTATGGTATAAAAATACTGGAATGCTACAGATTATCGAACCAAAAACGATTATTAAAAGAGTGGCAAAAAACAATCAGCATTTTCATTATCCTTTGGATACAAGTGCGCAGGCAAGAATTGCATCTAAAAAAGATTTGAAACTAAAATATTCTCGAAAAGAATGTTTGATGGTTGCAAATTGGTTAAATAATATGGAGTTGGATGTCGAAGTAATGTGCGAAATCATGCATCCAAAAAGAGGAATGTGGGTTCGTTTTATCCGAGCGTTGCGTTTGGCAGAATACAGCAAAAGAAAAGGATTTGAGAAATTGAATTTTTTAATGGATGTATTCTACAACCAAGTGTACGATGTTTGGCAAAGCAAAGTGAACTCGTCAAGATTGAAATTTGATGCTGATAAAACTTTTGGATTGTTGAAACAACGTCCAGGTTTGTTTGCTCGTTCATTATTTTCGAATATGCTTTGGTTTGGAGCCGATGAAACAATCGCTCATTTCGAAGAAGTTATCGATAAAGTTCCAGCGAGATTGGTGTTTACCTTAAACATGTATGCGCAAAATTATTTTGATGTGAACATACAGAGAAGTGTGAAACCTTTGGGTGGAACAAACAAACGTGTGGGATCAAACCCATTGTTGAAGTTGTACGATGATAATCAGTTGGAAACAATGAAAAATCAAATCGAAGACTTGACTATTTTGGCTATGAAAAAACGATTTGCGTCGGTTTCAAATCCAAATAAAACAATATATATAGATCCGCAATTGTTTAATATACCGGTTTCTATTGGAGACCGAAGCGAGACCATTCAAGATTTGCCAGTTGCTTTAATGGGAACACGTTTCCCAGTTGAAGGAAACGAAGTGCGATTGTTTATGCAATGGGGTAAAGACTTGCCAGCGCAGCATTTAGATATGGATTTAAGCTGTCATATCGCTTACGAAGACCGTTCAGATATTTGCTCGTTCAGCCGATTGACAACTACGGGTTGTCAGCATAGCGGTGATATCAGAAGTATTCCGAATAAAATTGGAACGGCTGAATACATCAATATCAACATCGACGAATTAGCGAAAGCGAAAGCAAAATTTGTGACTTTTACTTGTAATGCGTACAGCAACGGAAGTATTACGCCAAATCTAGTTGTAGGTTGGATGAACAGCAAATATCCGATGAAAATTTCGGAGAAAACGGGTGTTGCCTACGATCCGTCGTGTGTAGACCATCAGGTTCGTGTGACGCAAAGTGTTGCCAAAGGTTTGGCTTTTGGAGTGTTGGATGTAGCCAAAAGAGAAATCGTTTGGTTAGAGATGACTTTCGGAGGTCAGATTGTGGGAGGTTTGGATTTCAAAGGAGTTCAGGCGCTATTGGCAAAATTAAACAGTAAATTGAATATTGGTAATTTATTACAGCTAAAAGCGGAAGCTCAAGGCTTAACCATTACCGAAAATGAAATCGCTGATGAAGTATACACAGCGCAATGGGCGATGAACCCAGCTATTGTGACGCAATTATTAATAGATTAAATTTAAGACCACGGATATCTATATGTTCGTGGTTCTTTTGCAAATGATTCAAACAGCAAGATTAGATATACAGTAATATTTCAAAAAAATAATATTATGAATGAAATAATTAATATCACTAACGGTCAAAACATAATTGATGTTATCTGTGATGATTTTGTGGGCTGTCTTAAAATTGAAAAGCCAGTAGCTTATGATAAATATGAACTTGATAGCGAACAAGATTCATATAAAATTTTTTGGCTAGATGCAGATCATAAAAAAATTGATGAATTATTCAATTTCAAGGATGTATTAATTTTTGGGACTGATAAAGAAATTAAAAATGAGATTTACTCCTTTTTAAATATTTTTTCCTCTGCTCAATATAAAGTATTAACTCAAAGTTGGGATTTGACGAATTTTGATATACATAAAGATTATTTTCATATAAAAGATTCTACTAATTATAGCTATGGCTATGATAGTAGATTTAGTCTTGGTCCATACAATCGTGAGCCTTGCAATATTATGTTTACTATCTCTGTTAAGAATATATCTCAAGAAAGAGTAATGTTTTATAAAGATTTAATAAATAAAGGAATAAAGCCTAAAATTATTACTACGGGTTATGAGGATGTAGTCTTTATTTTAGATGGACATCATAAACTTTTGGCCTATCAGTTATCAAAGATTCCTGCAGAAATCATTTCCATAACACGATTAGATGATAATAGTAATGAGGAATGGCTTAACTTATTTTTAGACTATCAGTTTATGCTTTCGAATGGGGAAAGAGATTGGATTTTTGAAAATCAAAAGATAGGATTATTGACTGATAAAACTGAAAAATCATTGAAATATAATGCAGTATTAAATACTTATCTAAAAGAATTCGAAGGACATATTTCTACTGAGGTTTTTAATTTACTAATTGAGTCACTTCAATCAGATAATGAGGAAGAGAAGTTGTGGGGAAATAAAAAAATAGATATTCTAAGAGAAAGAAATTTTGAAGATAAACGGGTATTCATGTTCAGGAATGAAAAGGTAGGAGGTATTAGAATAAATTCGAAAGAAGAATTTGATAGTCTTGTTGAAGAACGGCTAAATAATTTAGATAGCAATTTTTAAAGAATGAATAATCAAAAATGAAAACCAATTTTTCATATCCCTATTACTTCTATGGTTCTGATGATTCTACAGACGAAGACGTAATTATTGTTATTTCAAAAGAAGAAATGCCTGAAAAGCAGGAAGACAGAAAAAATACAGTATTGGCACTTTTGAAAGAATATGATCTGAATTGGAATGCAACTTTGGCGGTAATAGAAAACGGAAAAATATCAGATACTATTTTTACCAAATCGTGGATTGATTCACTTAACAATGCACTGTTTGAAACATATTTTTTGCATCAACAAAAACACGAATTATTAATAAAAGAAAAACATATCAGAAATAAAACATTGGCTATTTACAAAGCTGTCCGTACCGTTTTGACAATGCTGACAAGAACTGAATATCGAACTCAGATTCGTCCAATTTTAAAAGGAATTCATGATTTTAATTTAAAACTGGAAGCGCTTAATAAAATAGATTTTACTTCGATTTCTCAATTCAATCAAAAGAATACAAATGATATTGATATTTGGAAAATTATTGCTTTTTATGTCGGACAAAATATTGCTTTAATTGAGAATGATATTGAAATATATACGAAGAAAAAACTCATAAGCCATTTCCCAGATTTGGAACCATTTATTTATCGAAAAGTGCTTGTAGAAAGTGATAAAATAATATTGCAAAACCACATTAATCATTGGTTGTTGTTAATACACAATTTCGGAGAATTTAAATCGGCTGATGGATTTCTGACTTGTAAAAATGAATGTATTGATATGTTAAATGAAAAGTTTTAAAAAATGAAACCAATCTATCAAATATTCGGTTCTGAAAATTCTCTGGATCTCGATTTGGTTTTCTTTATTGAAAAAATGCCCAAAACGATACTAGAAAAACTTGCACTGTCTAAAGAACTCAGCCAATTAATTATTCCATTTTTTCCTGAAAAAGAAATCAACGCTAATCTTGCAGTGCAAAAAAATGGTCATTTAGTTGAGGTTTACAAAGGCACAACAGACGAATTGAATAATGCATTATTATACACCTATAAAAATCATAATCAGAAATTCGAAAATCAGATAACAAAACTTTTGGTTAGAGATATTGATTTGAAATTATTAAGAAGTACACGTATGATCTTGTCGTTTTTAAGCAAAACCGAACATAGGATTTTAATTAAAAATGCTTTAAAAGGAAATTTAGACGAAAAGATTCAGGCGTTAGAAAAAATAGATTTAAATCAAATTACTTCTTTCGGGAAAAATACGAATCATTTAAATATTCTAAAATCAATTGCTTTTCAGTTAGGACAAGCAATTTCGCTTCATGAAGAAAAAGAATTGTATACCAAAGATGAAATTGCAAATGCATTTCCAGATTTAAAAAAATATCTTTTAAGAGAAGAAAATTCCAATTTTGAAAATTTACAAAAATGGTTTTTCAATTTCATTATGATTCTCAAAGAAAGAAGTCTTAAAATGAAAAATAAATCGGAATATAAATATGAAGATGAAAATGATGTTTTTGAAAAATAGAAAAATTTAGATTCATCTTTTTATATGCGTCGTTCCTACGGAACTCAATTCTGAAAACGTCTTTTTTTCAACGGATTAAAATCCGTTGCTACAACATTTAGCATTCCTACTGAATTTTATATATAAGTTTCGTAGAAACGATTTATTTTGTAGCAACGGATTTTAATCCGTTGTAAAATAATCAGCCACAAAATAAAATTCCGCAGGAATGATAGATATTAATTTTTAAAACTACTACGCAAAATCTCTGCGCAGTAACTTTTGAATCTTTGTTCAAAGATTAGAACTCATGAATACAACATTATTAAAAGAGATGATTTCGCAGAATTATGTCAAGGTAAACAAACATCCTGAACATGATTTGTATATTTATAACTACACTCAAACGGCTCAATTTGAAAGAGTGTGGAATGAAATTACAATAACCTGTCGCGGACTTATTCTAGATGCTCAGGGAAATGTTGTGGCAAGACCTTTTCCTAAGTTTTTCAATTTGGGTGAAATGCAAAATGAAATCCTTCCAGACACTTCTTTTGAAGTATACGATAAAATGGACGGTTCGCTTGGCATTTTGTATTGGATCAACGATAAACCTTTTATGGCAAGCCGTGGTTCATTTTCGAGCGAGCAGTCAGATAAAGCAAATGAAATGCTGCACGGAAAATATAAAAATACCTGGTCATTATTGGATAAAACCAAAACCTATTTATTTGAAATTATTTATCCTGAAAACCGAATCGTTTTAGATTACGGAGCATCAGAAGAATTGGTTTTACTGGCCGTTATCGATACAAAATCTGGAGAAGAATTTGAACTTGAAAACATTGGATTTCCAATAGTTCAAAAGTTTGATGGAATCAAAGATATTCATGCTTTATCAGCTTTAAATCAAAATAATAAAGAAGGATTTGTGATTAAGTTTGCCAATCATTTTCGGGTAAAAATTAAATTTGAAGAATACCTTCGTTTGCATCGAATTATTACTCAGATTTCCAATTTAAATATTTGGGAATATCTGAAAAACAATCAGCCATTTGATGAAATTTTAGAACAAGTTCCAGATGAATTTTTCAACTGGGTAAAGCAAACAAAAGCCGATTTAGAAAATGAATTTAAAGCAATCGAAGATCAATGTAAATTAGATTTTAAAATTCTGGAATCCCGTAAGGAAACCTCTTTTTATTTTCAAACTTGTAAACATCCCAAAGTGTTATTTTCAATGCTTGACGAAAGAGATTATTCAGAAATAATCTGGAAAAAAATTCGGCCAAAATTTGAAAAACCTTTTAATAAAGAAGAAGAATAAATCTCTTGGGTGTAATTTTTCAACACATAGAAACATAGTCTTATAAAGATTTAAAAAGACGTTTCACTAATTTAAATACACATAGCCATGTGAGGAAACCGGTTTCTTTTATATCTTGTTTAGAAGTAAAAAAATCTATGTTTCTATGTGTTAAAATTAAATTGTATTCAATTTCAGTCAACAGCTAAAAAAATAATTTTAAACTGCGCAGAATTACTGCGCAGTGACAAAGCTATATTTGTCACAGAAAAATAAACGCCATGATTATAAAAATAAAATCAGATAATAAATACTTTTTGGACATTCTTCATAAAAACCCCAATACAGATCAGGGACTTTATTTGAAGGAGTTGAAAAACGGAATTTTAATTGGAAATGTAATAGCCGAAAACGAATATCACTGTCTGTTTTTAGATGGTAAACACAGTTATCTGCCTGAAGAAGGAAATCAAATCGATTTTCAGAGTCATTGCAGTCCGTTATTGGCATTAAACATAATGAGCGAATTTTTTAATCATCTGTATAAAGAAAACAACACTTTGGCAGTAACTGTGATTCCGTGGTTAGAGAAAAATTACGAAGCAGTAGATACAGAGAAATGTACAATAGAAGTTCCTACGTTTTTTATTGATTCAAACTGGTACAAAAACGGAAAATATCTGTTATCAAAATATATTGACGGAATTACACTTGTCAATAAAATAGGAAACAATTTCGAACTAAAAATCGAAGGCGCTACAGTAAGAGAAGCGATGCAGAAATTCTCGTTGGTATCATTGTTTTCGCATTTTACAAACAAATATGCGGTGTACACTTTTATCGATGATCATTTCATTCAGAAACATATCACAATGTTTACCAATCTTACTGGAATTCCGTATTTCGTATTTTACCTTTTTATAAAAAGAATTATGCGTTCTCCAAGTCAGTTTGAGAAATTTAAACCTCAGTTAGAAGCCTATTTTAATAATGAAGTTCAGTTTGTATTTACAGATACACATCAGTCTAGAAAAGAATTTATTTGCAGTAGAATCAATTTTGAAGAATCTGTCTTAGACTTTGGCTGTGGCGAATTGCAATACTACAAACAGCTTCATAAAAAAGGATTTAGAGAAGAATATTATGCTTACGACGAAGTTGATTTTAAGCATATTGCCGATAAAATTCAGGAATCAGAAAGAACAGAAAATCTAATCTGGGTAGAAAGTTTAGAAGAAATAAAAGACTTTGAAGGTCAGATTGTTTTAAGTGAAGTAATTGAACATAACTCATTGGAAGAAGCAAAAAACATCTTGATTTGGATAAGAGACAATACAAAGTTCACCAAACTTTTTGTTACAACGCCAGACAAAGACTTTAATGTAAATTATGAATTGACAGAAGAATTCAGACATGACGATCATGATTTCGAATTATCAAATGTAGAGTTCGTATCGCTTATAAATGAAATTTTTCCAAATCCTAAAGAATTTCACGGAGTGGGAGATTGTGTAAAAGGAGTTTATCCGACAAGTGCGGTAATCATTCAAAAAAAGTAGAAAATGTTAGACTTTAGCGTAAGAAATAGAATAGACTGGTTTTGTAAAAACAAAATCAATGATTTTTCGCCAACCATTTCGCCAGCACCAAAATACAAAGCAAAAAACGAAATAGAGAGTATCGAAACGGCGATTCATTATTATATGGAAAATGGTGTGACCGAATTTGTAGTTCAAAAGAAATACATGGGATCTTACTGTACCATTTATTTGAAGAGAAATATTGAAGAAACGTATTTTATCTCCCGAAACGGTTTCAAAATGGATCACATTAATACTGAGCAGGCAATAGATAGTTTGAGAGATTTACATGCTAAAATGCTCGTAGATTTTCCTGAATTCGAAACCCTTTTAATTGCTTCTGAATTATTGCCTTGGAAAGTGCTTGGAGGAGGATTAATCGAAAAAGAATTCACAGGTTATTACGACGCTTTACAGACGCAAAATTTGTACTTGAAAGAATTTGGATTGATCGAAAAAATAATCAAGGTCAAAAATGACGAAGCGTTTACAACTTATGTTTCAGATAAAGAGAAGCTTTCTAGAAAAGAATTTGCTGCGAAACATAAAACGCACATTATACGTCAGTATGATGCTTTGCAGGCGATAAGAATTCCGGATTTAGAGAAACAGCAAGAATCATTGAATGTATTTAAAAATCAGATCGATACCTTTGGTATTGATGGTGAAATCTATTTTAAACCTTTTACAATCTTAAAAGAAGTAAAAATTTCTGGTAAAGAAATATTGCCAAACAGCAATTTGACTTACGAATTGATAAACAACGATCCGTTTTTGCATTTAGAAATTAATGCTTCAAACAGAGAAGAAAAGCTAAAAGAAATTTATGCCTTTTTTGAAAAACTGACCAAAGCAAACGAAGAAGGAATCATGATAAAACCGGTTCAGAATTACATTAAAGGTTTGCCGCCCTGTTTTAAAGTCAGAAACAACAATTACCTGACGATGATTTATGGAGTGAATTTTCATCAGGATTTCGATTATTATTTAGATAAAAGAAACGTAAAAAGAAAATTAGAACAGTCTATAAACGGCTGGGAAATCAATCAGAAGATGCTTCAGATTCCGTATAAAGATTTAGGAGATGAAAATTATTTAATACGTCTGCTTCTTTTGAAAAGAATCAACAATGAAGAAATAGAAAAAACATTAGATCCAAGATTATAACACGATTATAAAATGAAAAAGACACCAACATTAACGATATTAGTCGGATGCCCGGCATCAGGAAAAAGTACGTTTGCCGAATGGAAAGTGAGAACTGAAGCCAAAACCATGCGAATTAGTCGTGATGAAATCAGGTTTTCTCAATTTCAGGAAGTAATGGATCCATCTGTTGAAAGTATGATTTCTAAAATTATCAACGTGCAGATTAAAACCCTGCTTTCAAATGGATGGGATGTAATTTTGGATACTTGTAATGCTAAAGCAGAATATCTGAAACAACCTGTAATCGAATTTTCTGAAATGGCAAATATTGAATTCAAAATGTTTGATTTACCATTGGAAGAACTTTTACCAGAAATGATAAAAGAGATCGAAAAGTACCAAGAAAGGTAATCGAAAAGATGTATTACGAATTGAAGAAAACCAAAGAAAAATTTGATTTCAAACCCATAAAAAAGATCGAAAAAAACTTGGAATACTGTGATCAAAACCCAGATTTGCCAAAAGCAATTATCTGTGATCTTGACGGAACTCTGGCTTTAATGAACGGAAGAAACCCTTTTGATGCCAGCAAATGTGATGAAGACGAAATCAACAATCCGGTTGCAAACGTATTGAGAAACTATAAGAAATTAGGATATGAAATATTACTGGTTTCTGGAAGAGAAGAACGATACAAAGACCCAACCTTGCGATTCCTTCAAAAACATGAAATTGAATACGATGATTTAATCATGCGTAAAACAAAAGACAGCCGAAAAGATTCCATCATCAAAACTGAAATCTATAACGAATTTATAAAAGATAAATACTTCGTAGAATTTGTGTTAGATGATAGAAACCAAGTTGTCGATACATGGAGAAATGATTTAAAACTTCCTTGCTTCCAAGTATATTACGGAGATTTTTGATTTTGAAAGGAACAAAGGGACAGAGCAACAAAGCGGTAAAGGTTTTTTAACGTATCAATTATAGAGACGCACTGCAGTGCGTTCTAAGATAAAGAAATTAAAACATCCAAAAGACGAGGGTTCAAATCCTTCCTGCGCAGTCAATAAGCCGCGGTAGTTTAGCAAGGGAAAATAGTTGGGTTTTTATTAAGTGTAAAATTTGTTTCACTAAGATTGAAATCATTGTTAATCTACGGCAAAAAAACGCAGCGCTTTAGTTGCAAAATAAAAATAATAAATAAAAAGCACAAAGAGGAGAAAACCTCTGAACCTCTGCCTCTTTGAGCCTTAGCAACTTAAAAAGAAATGAACAAATATGAGCGATTGAAAACAGAATTAGAAACAGTCGGAAATGGAAAGATGAAAGCGTTTGGAGATTCAATGCTCCCGATTCTAAAAAATGGAAGTCTGCTGACTTTTGAAAAAAGCGATGATTATCGAATAGGCGATATCGTATTCTGTAAAGTAAAAGGCCGATATATTGACGCCCACAAAATCATAAAAACCGATAAAAGCAAAGGTTTCCTAATCGCCAATAACCACGGATTCGAAAATGTCTGGACCAAAATTATCTACGGAAAAGTGACCGAAGCAGAATTTAAAAACCAGATTATTTACGGGAAGAGAGAATAGAGAATGAGAGAGTGGGATAGAAGCGATAAGCAAGAGGAAAGACTTTTGAAACTTCTGTAAAATTTAAATAAGAAAAAATTAAAGACTCAAAGAGAATAAACCTTTGTCACTCTGTCCCTTTGAGCCTTTGTAACTTTAAAAAAAATGACATATATAGACATAGGAATCAACCTAACTAACAAACAGTTCCAAAACGACATAGACGATATCGTACAAGACGCAATTGATGCCGACGTATCGCAAATGATATTAACCGGCACAAGTGTACGAAATAGTGAAGAATCGGCTAAAATTGCTCGACAATATCCAGGCGTATTATATGCAACCGCAGGAATTCACCCGCATGATGCGAAGAGTTTTGATGCACAGAGCATTTTGAAATTAAAAAATCTATTACAACAAAAACACGTAATTTCCGTTGGAGAATGCGGACTCGATTTCGATCGTGATTTTTCCCCAAGAAACAAACAAGAAGAATGTTACAAAGCCCAGTTAGAATTGGCGATTGAAGTTCAGAAACCTTTGTTTTTGCACGAAAGAGCCGCTTTTAGTTCTTTTATGAATATCACAAAAGAGTATGTGCCGAAACTGCCAAAAGGGGTTGTACATTGTTTCACAGGAAGTCTGCAAGAAGCCAAAACCTATCTTGATAACGGATTTTATCTCGGTTTTACAGGAGCGATTTCAGATACCAAACGTTTCAGCCATTTAAAAGAAGTCATTCAGTACGTACCGCTCGACCGAATGATGATTGAAACCGATGCGCCATTTATGCTTCCGAAAAATGTTCCGAACAGCCTTTTAAAAAAATACCACGAACGACGATGCGAACCGTCTTTTCTGCCTTATGTAGCGGGAACAATTGCGCAGTTTAAAGGAATTGCTTTGGATAAAGTAGCGGCAGAAACGACGAGGAATGCTAAGAGCTTTTTTGGGATTTAAAAGAATCCCATGGGGATGAAATATTTATAGAAATTATAAGATTATGTCGATAGAGCCCCATCGGGGTGACATATTATACATTTGCAAGATTATGACCAATCTTAAAAACCGAGGAAAAGAAGCCAGTGACGATGCTTTATTCGGAACGGCAAAAATGCAGTCCAAACTGAAAGAAGCTGTAACCGATATGCATTATTTTTTGAGCAGAGGTTACGGCGAAAAATCGACTTTGACCTTAGTTGGAAACCGTTATCGCTTAAATGCACGTCAGCAGCAAGCCGTTCGTGGCATGAGCGCTTCTCAGCAGCAAATCGAAAACCGAAAATCAAAAGAAATCCAAAGTCAGGATTTGGAAGGAAAAGAAATTTGTATCGACGGATTTAATGTTTTGATTTTACTCGAAAGTACGTTGTCGAATGCTTATGTTTTTAAAGGACAAGATGGTTTTATCCGTGATTTGTCGAGTGTTTACGGAACGTATAAAAAAGTAAATCAGACTTCGCAGGCAATTGAAATTATAACCGACTTTTTTAGAAAAGAAAAAATTAAAAAAGCAGTCTGGTTATTTGATAAACCCGTTTCAAACAGCGGAAAGTTAAAACAAATGATAGAAGAAATCGCTCTGAACAATAACTTAAATTGGGAAGTACAATTAGTAAACAATCCTGATAAGGTAATTGCTGAAAGTGATTATATTGCCATAACTTCTGATGCTTGGATTCTGGATAACGCTTCTGCTAATTTCAATTTAATGAAATATGTTTTGGCACAAATAGATGCAAAAGAAACGGTAATAGATTTGTAGAATATGTCCCGTTGGGGACATTCCGTTGGTAAAAAAAATATAGGTAAGGTATTATGTCCCATCGGGACATTTGATTAACGCAAAAAATGAATTCAAATCTTCTTTTTAATGAAATAAAAGCAGTAATTCCTCTTTTGAATAAAAGCTGGAAAGAAAGGTATGCTCGGTTTTTAACAGACGAAAATCTGTGTCTTTTTTCTAAAAACCTGATTTCATTTCACAATCAAAAATCAGAAGTTTCGAGACTGCCTTATTTCAAAGAAGAAATTATCGTTTCATTGCAAGATGCCGTTTCCTATTTTAAAAATGCGCTGGAAAATTTTGAAAATGAATCAAATGAGTTTCAAACCAGTTTAATTCAAGCATTCGAAAAAACACCTTTCGAAAGTATTTTACTTATTTTAGGACAGCGTTTAACTCCTGCGAGTGTGCGTGATGAAAACGGAATTCCGCCTGCAAAAGAAATTCTTTTAGAAAGTTGTTTTCAGCCTTATAATAAAGAAATTTCGATAGCAGCGAGAGCTTGGGAAAAACACGTGGGAAGAAATAAAAACAGTATTTTCGGAGAAATAAAAGGAAATACAATCCAGAAAAAAGAAAAGGTAGAAAACCTCATTCAGTACATCATCAGCCATAAAACGTGGTGGAATATTTTCTACCATTACAAACACAATCTCGTATACGAAATTCGAGTAGAAAACGGACAAGGACTACGCTGGACTTCCGACGGAAAACAGTTCATAGGATTTTTAGAAGACTTTTTAGAAGAATAATTTTTCTAAAGGTTCAAAGGTACAAAGGTTCAAAGGTTCAAAGGTTTATTTTTCGCGATGAAAAAAAACTTAGCGACTTCGTGCCTTAGTGGCATTCAAAAAACAAAACAATCATGAAAGAAAAAATACTTGAAAAATTAAAACAAATTGAACTCGAAAAAGACGTAGAAATACTCTTTGCCGCAGAATCTGGAAGCCGTGCCTGGGGATTTGCTTCTCCAGACAGCGACTATGATATCCGTTTTATATACAAGCACAAACTTGAATATTACTTATCGCTTTGGGAAAAAAATGACGTAATCGAATTCATGACCGAAGACGATCTTGACGGTTCTGGATGGGATTTACGGAAAACCGTAAGGTTATTAGCAAAATCTAGTGCATCTTTGATGGAATGGTTGTTTTCGCCTGTTGTATATTTTGAGAATGAAGAATTTACAAAACAAATGCGTGAGATAGCCATAGAATGTTTTTCGCCAATAGCGGTTTTGCACCATTATTTAGGAACGACAAAAAACCTTATGGAAGTCTGCGAAATGCAGGAAGTAAAACTAAAAAGTTATTTCTACGCCTTACGCACCGCTTTAGCCGGAAAATGGATTATAGAAAACAATACATTTCCGCCCGTAGCTTTTGCCGAACTATTGCCAATTGCACCGAAAAACATACAAGAAAAAATACTGGAATTACAACAAATAAAAGCCACTCAAAACGAAAAATACCTGCATCCAAAAGAAACTTTAATAACTGATTTTTTACTCGAAACGGTAAAATTTAATCAGGAAAATGCGAGTAAGTTGGGAAGTGGAAAAAAGTTGAATGAGCAGTTGGATTTGTTTTTTAGGGAGATGATAAAATAATTAAAATATGAATATTTTCAATCACACAGTAATTCAATTAGATAAGAAAGTAACGCTTAATTTTATAAATGTTGAAAATTACACAAATGATTTAGTAAAATTAATAGAAGCAGAGATAGGTTTTATTCGAAATGGAATTTTGAATGATGAAGATATTAAAGATGTAAAGAAGAGAATTAAAATATGGATTGATAGGAAAGAAAAGGACGAAAGAGCAAAGAATGGATTTGTTGCAGAATTTATTTGCCATTTATACCTGCGATCTAGAAAATTTGAACAATATTCTTTATTTAAAAATTTAGAAGAAAGAGGACCAAAGAAAGGATTTGATGGTTTATATATGTTGGATGATGAAATCTGGTTAGTAGAAAGTAAGTCAACTACAGTTCTTACAAATAGTCACTTAAGCGAAATTAATAAAGCATACTCAGATATTAAAATTAAAATAGAAGCTAGTGTAAAAGATCTGAAGATAAATGATCCTTGGGAAAATGCAAAACATCATATTCAAGTAGCAAATCCAAATAAAACTTTAACAGAGAATATGAAAAAACTAAGTTCCGATTTTATCAATAATAAAAAGCATAAGATTAAAGAATTTAATATAATACCATGTTCAACGATTTATCTAAAAGAGAGTTGGAAAAAAATTGGCAATGACGAATTAAAAGCGAAATTAGAAAAGGAAATAATTAAAAAAGAAGCTAAAAAATTAAATGTTTTGTGTGTTAATAAAAAGAGTGTTGATGATTTTATAAAGTTTATAAATAGTTAATAGTGGAAAAGGATATTGAGCAATTACGTAGATTAAGAAGTAACGAAAAGTTTAGGCATAATTTTTCAAAATTATGCCTAAATGAAGAATTATCTTTTGATGAGGTTGAATTTCTCTTGAGTTGTTCAATATTATTTTTCAAATTATATGATTCAGATAAAAGATATACTTCATATTTTAAAATAGGTTATTATATTATTTTAAAATATTCACTTTCATATAATAAATATCAAGCGTTATATGATATATCTATGCAATTAGGTTTTTATCCACTTGTGGAATTTATTCTCCGAAAAAAATTACTTAAATTAGATACGAAAAATATTATTGTTGATGCTTTTGCTTATAGTTTGTTCAAAAAAAACTATGAAATTAAACAAGGTTATGTTGAATCTTTGGAGCAGAATAATTCTAGAGAAAAAATCATAAGCTTTGAAGGAAAAGAGATAGCTTATATTGCTCCAACTTCATATGGAAAAAGTTCAATAGTAAAAGATTTTATTAAAATAAATAAGCCAAATAAAATTGCTGTTATAGTACCCACAAAATCATTATTAATTCAAACTTATCTTGATTTAAAAGAATTGTCAGGGGATTATAAATTGGTTTTACATGATGAAATGTATTCCAATGAAAGTAAGTTTATTGGAATTTTAACACAAGAAAGAGCAACGCGAATTCTAAATAGTAATAAAAGAAATTATTATGATGTTTTATTTGTAGATGAAGCACATAATATTTTTAAAAGAGATTCAAGAAGCTTTATTTTAGCTAGATTATTACAATTAAACTATAAGAGAAATAATAATCAGAAAATTATTTACTTATCACCACTAATTGGTTCAGTCCAAAACTTAAAATTAAAAAAAACTTTTCAAGGAGAAATCTCAGTTAAAAAAGTTAATCATGATTTTAAAAGTTTTGAAGTATATTATTTTAACAATAATAAAAGCTACTTCTTTAATAGGTTTTCAGGAGAAACTTATCCTATAGATTTAAAAATTACTTACTTTGATTATATCATTCATAATCTAAAATCAAAGAATTTCTTTTATCAGAATAAACCGCCAACAATCGAACTTTTTGCAGAAAATTTATATAATAATTTAAGAGATCCAAAGGAGGATAATTTGGAAATAAAAAAAATAATCTCTGTATTAAAAAAAGAAGTTCATAAGGATTTTAAGCTTGCTAAGTTTTTAAGTAAAGGGGTTATTTATTTACATGGTAAAATACCAAATATTGTAAAAGAATATATAGAAAGTAAGTATAGAGAAATTGATGAAATTAAATTCTTGGTAGCAAATAAAGTTGTACTTGAAGGAATTAATATGCCAATTGAAACAATTTTTATTACAAATAATCGAGTTGGAAAGAGAAACATATCTTATAATGATTTAATTAATTTAATTGGTAGAGCAAATAGATTGAACTTTATTTTTAATGATAAAACGTTAGATAAATTAATTTCAAAAATTCATTTTTTAGATCATGAAATATTTCAAGGTAAAAGATCAATGATGAGTACAATGGAAAAACTAAATCGTGAAAATGTAAAAGATGTTATTGAAAATCCAATTGCTGAAAGCTATAATATTGAGCAATTAAATCTTGCAAGTAATGAAAGAATTACAAAACAGAAATTAGAGGATAAAAAAATAAATGATTTTTCTGATTTTGTTTTAGAAGAGCCAAAAAATGAGTTTGATAAAATTAAGAGATATTGTATTGAAAATTCCATTAGTAATTATTTCGAAAGTATAGATTTAGCTGTTCAAATTATAATTAAAAATATTAATAATTATATCTTCAATGAAAATGATAAAATTGTTGATATCATCAATGAAATTTTCGTCAAAAATCAAGTTGATAATATTACTGATTTTGAAATTTCTCGTTTAAATGAAGTAAAAGCTAGAAATTATTATAATAATTTTATTGAAGTAGTACAACATATGCATTTGAATCAAAGAATAATTTCAACTAAGGAATACTTTGATAAGAAAGCAAAAACTGACGATCCTTATCTTTTTATCGGACCAAGTTACGGTCAATTAACTTCAAAAGAAGCAGGTAAAAGATCTAAATATGATGAAGATGCTGAGAAATACGATAGTAAAGTATATATTGATTTATCAGATATTCAAGTAGATTTGATAAATATTGCAATTGTTAAATTAAAAATAGAAGAAGATTTTATAGGATATAAAATAACTCAATTGATTTCATTTCTTCATGATTTTGGAATTATTCCAAATGATTACTATCTTAAAATAACTTATGGTACAACAAATAGTTCAATAATTGATTTAGTTAGATTCGGATTAAGTGTAAGCACAATATCTGAGTTAAAGAAAGATAGTCAGATTTCAAATATAGGATTAGATAATAATGGAAATTTAAAAGCTAAAGATATTATTACTTTTAGAGAGTATCTTTCTTCAAAACCCGAATTGTTCAAATTTGAGATTGAAAAATATTTAAACTAAAGTTCCAATCAATTAAAAAAATCAAAGCTATTTTAAAAATACCTTTTGAAACAAAAAAATGCGCAAAGCCCTTTTTAAAAGAATTTGCGCATTTCCATTTTATATTAAAAAAGAAAAAACAGTTATTTCCCTTTCATCAACTTTTCTAAATACTCAACCTTGTCTTTTTCGGCTTGAACCAAACGTTCGTAAAGCTCGACAACTTTATCAAGAGCATTGAATGTACAATAATTAAAAGGACCATTTACCTGCCCGTGATTCGCACTATTATCATAAAAGTTATTGAAGAAATTAAAAACAGATTCTTCAGTAAAATTTTCAATAGCTTCTACTGTCACGCCAAGTGCTTTTGCAATTAGTACCAGTTTTTCGAAATCAACAGTTTCGCTGGTTTCAATTCCGGAAATAGTCTGCTGGCTTGTGCCAATGGCATCAGCGAGTGCTCCTTGTTTCATTCCACGAAGCTCTCTAATTCGGCTGATATTTCTGCCAATATGTTTGGGTTTAGTTGCTGTACTCATACTTCAAAGGTATTTAAAATTTTTAATAAAAACAGCAATCCGTAAAATACAAGATGATTTGGTAGAAAACCGTTTTGTTGTTTTTTGCAAACCGTAAATATATTCTTTTTCTTACTTTATTAAAAGCGTTATTTTTGGAAAGAACTTCGGTTTATCGAAACTTTTATCTTCTATATTTACAGTATTTAAAATACATAATAATTTAAAAATGACCATTCAAGATTTAAAATTCCAAAACCTAATACTTTTCGAAGTCATTTCGGGAAGCAGGTCTTTTGGGCTAAACACACCAACTTCGGATACTGATATAAAAGGCGTTTATTATCTTCCAAAAGAAAAATTCTTTGGTTTAGATTATATTCCGCAAATAAGCAATGAAACCAATGATGAGGTGTATTACGAAATAGGTCGTTTTGTAGAATTATTGCTTAAAAACAATCCTAATATTTTAGAGATTTTGGCTTCGCCAGAAGATTGTATTTTGTACAAACATCCGTTAATGGATCATTTGAAACTAGAAAACTTTCTGTCGAAGCTCTGCAAAGATTCTTTTGCCGGTTACGCCGTAACGCAGATTAAAAAGGCGAGAGGTTTAAACAAAAAAATCGTAAATCCGCTGCCAAAGGAAAAGAAAAGTCTTTTGGATTTTTGTTATGTTTTAGAAGGGTATAAAACGGTTTCGGTTTCAGAATTTCTGCAGGAGAATAATTTCCAACAAGAACAAATTGGTTTGGTCGATCTGCCCAATTCAAAAGGAATGTTTGCAATGTTTTACGATCCAGAAAAATCGCTGGGTTACAAAGGCATTATTCAGAAAGAAAACTCTAACGAAGTTTCGCTGTCGTCGATTCCTAAAACCGAAAAACCAATTGGATATTTATCCTGCAATCAAGACGGATATTCGAAATATTGCAAAGAATACACCGAATACTGGAACTGGATCGAAAAACGCAACGAAGACCGTTACAACACCAATCAGCAGCACGGAAAAAATTACGACAGCAAAAACATGATGCACACCATTAGACTTTTGCAAACGGCAGAACAAATTCTTTCAACTGGAAAATTAAATATCAGAGTTTCAAACCGAGAAGAACTTTTAGACATAAAAGCCGGAAACAAAGAATACGAGGATTTACTCGAAATGGCTGATGCATTAATTGCTTCAATTGAAAATTATTATTCGATATCAACTTTACCTGAAAAACCAGACGAAGAAAAGGCAATTCAAACTTTAATTCAGATAAGGGAAGAATTATATACCTAAAATCAAAATCGTCTCAAAAGGGGCGATTTTTCGTTTATTTAAGTATTCCGTTTAAAGCCGAAAGAATTCTTTCTTTAAATCCAAGACTAAAAAATGCCAAAAAACTAATCGACAACGAAGAAGTAGAAATTACTGAACGAAGAGCTGATTATATCGAAGCCAAAGTAAAAGGATCTGGTGTTGTGCATAAAGTGATTATCGACAGCAATTCTCAAAAATGTACTTGCGATTGGTTTACGGCTTATCAAGGAAAACGAGGAATCTGTAAACATATTTTGGCTGTAAAAATGACTATTTCATAAAAATCAAAGTAGGTTCAATTTTTAAATTTTCATAAAAATTTGTTAATTTAAGATATAAAAAACTACATTTGCACCCGAAATGAAAATACAAAACCAACATATCGACCTGTCAGCAGGACTAAAAAGAAGCTATTTAATGGGAGATTTTCCACTTAATAATGCTGGACGCGATATGTATTTTATAAAAATAGAACCGTAATTTGTAGTTACAAATTCGAAAAAATATAAAAAGCGTCTTGATTTCAAGGCGCTTTTTTTGTTTAGGACAGTAAAAAGCAAAACAAAAAATGAGTAAAAACACTTTTATCAAAAATTATTTAAAAAATTATTGCAACAAATGTTTAATGAGTAGTCAAAATAGTGAAATACAATCTTAAGAAGTAATCCGATGAGAGACAGTCATTTGATACGATTAAGGAATCTGCACCAGTATGCGGACAGGAATTTCTATCTATTTACTTAAGAAGTAAATAATTGATAATCAGTGAAATAATTTTAAAAATAATTTGGATAATTGATTTTTTCGACTTTATCTTTGCCGAAGAAATCAGAACAAAGATTTCCAGATAAAAACGATTTCAAAATATAATACAGCATATAAAATGAATTTTGATTTAAAAATATACAGTGAAAGACAACTACAATCAAGACTAGATCTTGGATGTAACATAATACAGGTGCATGAATATGGACAATAGGATAGGTATATCTTATAAATTCTTGAAGCACCTTTAATCGGGTGCTTTTTTTATGCCCTAAAATAAATGATTTTGTAGCTCAGTTGGATAGAGCGTCTGCCTTCTAAGCAGATGGCCGAAGGTTCGAATCCTTCCAAAATCACTTGTTCTCTAGAAGGAACTGGCTCATTGGGGTTACTGGCTAACCTTCCCGACTGTCTCTCGGGAGAAACGGGTTCGACTCCCGTATGAGCCGCTTTTTTTAAAGGCACTGAGATGCTAAGTCGCTAAGGTACTAAGGCAAAGATGTAAAGTTTAAAAGGAAAAAAAACTCAGCCCTCAGAATCTTAGTTCCTTAGAACCTTAAAAATAAAAATGAGAAGAGAACGATGGTCGTTCGTCCGCCTTATATGCGGGAGGCTGCAGGTTCGATTCCTGTTTCTCATTAAAAAAATATTTTGCCACAAAGACACAAAAACTCAAAGAGAATAAAAAACTTGGCGCTTTAGCGTCTTTGTGGCAAATAAAAAAGCAGGAGTGGTGAAATGGTAAACACGGCTGATTTAGGATCAGTTTTTTGAGAGTTCGAGTCTCTCCTTCTGTACAAAATTTTTCTTGCGAAGATGCAGAGAGAAATTAAAAATTAAGAATTAAAAATTAAAGCTTAGCGAATCTGAGAGAGTTCGACAATATATAGAAAAGTATACAAGAAAAAACTTAGAGTCTTAGCGCCTTAGCAGCAAAAAAACAAAGAAAGAACATGAAAAAGATAAGTACATTATTTGCTAAAAACCCTGCCGATTTAGGAAGGGTAATTAATAAAATCAATATAGAAAACGATTGGGTTTTCAATGGAGAAGCCATTGCAACCAGAAAATTTGACGGTACATCAGCAGCTGTCATTGGTGGCGAAATATTTAAAAGATTCGATGCCAAAAAAGGAAGAACAATTCCAGATGGTGCAATTCCGTGTCAGGAAGCAGATCCAATTTCAGGACATCACCCGCACTGGTTAAAATGCGACCGATCAAAGTCTGAAGACAAACATTTCTTCGAAGCTTTCGACCGTTTAGAAAACAAAACAGACGGAACTTACGAATTATGCGGACCCAAAGTACAAGGAAATCCTGAAAAGTTTGAGAAACATACTTTGGTAAAACATGGTAGTGAAATCCTTGATTTTGCAAATCTTGATTTCGATGATTTGAAAAACTTCTTATTAGAAAATGATATTGAAGGTATTGTTTTCCACCACATTTCAGATGGAAGAATGTGCAAATTAAGAAAAACAGATTTTGGAATTAAACGCCTAAAACTCGAAGCAGTGTAGAAATAAAACAAGTAACATTAAAATTTAAAACGATGAAACAAAAATACAACCGAATTGCCCTTGTGGGAATTGAACAGGAAGAATATGATAGTATAAAAGCTCAATATCATGGACATATTATCTGGCACCAATCTATACCAAAAATTGTGGTAAAAGATGAGGTTTTGTATATGGAAAAATCGAACGGAATTGGAATGTTACCTGTAGATAAAGTTGTCTATTACGGAATTTACGATAATGATTTTGATTTTATTTCAGGTCTTGCGATCTGGAAAGGAGATTGTTATCCAAATCCGGCTGCGATGCTCGAATGCCGATTTAAGATTCCTTGTCTTGTAAAAGCGTTATCTCTTTCGAGATTCAGCGCACCGAGAGGTTTTGTAAGCGCTGGAGCTTCTGTAAATACTACAAATGATACAGTTGCAAAATGGGGTAACTGGCATTGCGGTGAAAATAAACACCGTTTTACCGGAGAATGGGAAAGTGAGTTTACCGCTACCATTGAACCGTATTATGAAGGTGAGGCCGTTCGTATTATGATGATAGGTGATACCTATTGGCAGATTAAGCTGGAAGGTGAGGACTGGCTTAAATCGATTCATCCTGAGAATGCTGTTTTTATGCCTGTCGATGATGATTTGCTTGCCGACACACTTCATATCAAAGAAGCTTTAAAAATGGATATGATTGGAAATGATTATATCGTGGCAAAAGACGGTTCAAAATATTTACTTGAAGTAAATCATATTCCGAATATTACTCGATTTGAAGAAGTCAGACAAGTCTATTTATCGACTGTTATCGAATGGATTAATTAATTTTTTTACGCTGCGCAAAATAATTGCGCAGTGTAATATGAATATTTGACAAATTAAAAAACAATGAATCAAAATATATTTTTTACGTCTGATCATCACTTTGGTCACACGAATATAATCAGGTTTAGTGAACGCCCGTTTGCCTCGGTAGAAGAAATGGATGCGGAACTCATTAAACGATGGAATGAAAAGGTAAGTCCGCGGGATATTGTCTATCACTTGGGCGATATTTCTTTGGCAAGACCAGAACGAACAAAAGAAATTTTAGATCAATTAAATGGTTCTATTTTTCTTATAAAGGGCAATCACGATAAATCGGCATTGAGTTATGCAAAACGATTTGAATGGATCAAAGATTACTACGAATTAAGTGTCGCTGATGAAGATGCACCAAACGGCAGACAAAAGATAATCCTATTTCACTACGCAATGAAAGTATGGAGAAGTTCTTTTAGAGGTACATGGCACTTATACGGTCACTCTCACGGACATTTGTTCGATGATGAAACGATGCGATCCTTTGATGTTGGTGTAGACTGCCATAATTATGAACCGCTTTCTTATGATGAGGTAAAAACCCGCATTTTAGCGAAAGATTGGAAAGCTCCTTTTGGAGACAGATAATTATAAATTTTTTAAAAATTAGAAAAAATGAAAACTACAGATAAAATTATTATTATCGATTTAGAAGCCACATGTTGGCAGGGTCCTGTCCCGAAAGGCCAGCAAAATGAAATTATTGAAATTGGTCTGGCTTTACTAGATACAGAAACAGGCCAGATTTCTAAAAATAAAGGCATATTAGTAAAACCCCAACGCTCTACCGTAAGTTCGTTTTGTACAGAACTAACAACCATTACCCAAGATTTACTGGATAAAAACGGAGTATTTTTTGAAGATGCCATCAATCAGCTTATTGATGATTACAATCCGGATTTGTACACTTGGGCAAGTTACGGTCAGTACGATTTGAATATGCTGAAAAACCAATGTAAATCATTTGGTGTTCCCTATCCAATGGCAGAAGATCATATCAACGTAAAAGAACATTTTGCTGAAAAGTTTGGTCTTAACAGGCAGACGGGTATGAACGGTGCTTTGCAAATGTTGAATATTCCATTAGAAGGAACACACCATAGAGGTATTGACGATGCCAAAAACATCGCTAAAATTTTGAATTGGTGCCTGAAAAATTAGATTTTAATTTGTTAATCGCAGTTATCAAAAGGGATAGTTGATAGCTGCAGAAGGAAACTGCATATCTTCGTATTTGCAGTTTCTGTTTTTAGATGAATTATTAAAATATTAAAAAGGCTGTCTTATAAAGACAGCCTTTCCCTTGGTTAAATTATTTTGATTTATTAATTGTTTCCGTAGATTTTAGCGTAAAGATCTTTATAGGTCTCTTTAATAATTTTTCTTTTTAATTTTAAAGTAGGAGTAAGCTGTCCACCATCGATTGACCAAACATCTGGAGTTAATTCAAAACGTTTAATTTGTTCCCAGTGACCAAATTTTTTATTGATACTTTCTACTTCTTCGTCAATTCTTTTAATCACATCTGGATTTGAAGCGATTTCAGCGTCAGTACTTCCTAAAGTAACTTTGTGGATTTTAGCCCATTCTTTTACAAACTCAAAATTTGGCTGAATAAAAGCAGCTGGCATTTTTTCGCCTTCACCAATAACCATAATCTGTTCAATAAAACGAGATTGTTTCATCGCATTTTCAATCATCTGCGGAGCGATATATTTTCCTCCTGATGTTTTGAACATTTCTTTTTTACGGTCGGTGATTTTTAAGAAACCTTCACTGTCAATTTCTCCAATATCTCCCGTATGGAAATAACCGTCTTGTAAAGCTTCAGCTGTTTTTTCAGGATCGTTATAATATCCTAACATTACGTTTGGTCCTTTACAAAGAATTTCTCCATCTTCAGCAATTTTCACTTCAAGATTACGGATTGGTTTTCCAACAGTTCCAATTTTGAAACCTTTATTTCTTTGATCATTTACCGCAATTACAGGAGAAGTTTCTGTTAAACCATAACCTTCCATAACCGGAATTTCTGCTGCAGCAAAAACTCTAGACAAACGAGGCTGTAAAGCGGCACTTCCAGAAACCATTAAATCTAATTTTCCTCCCAAACCTTCTTTCCATTTACTGAAAATTAGTTTGCGGGCAATTTTTAATTGAAACTCATACCAGAAACCGTTTGCTCCATATGGCTCGTATTTTAAACCTAAATCAATAGCCCAGAAAAACAGCTTTTTCTTGATACCAGTTAATTCGGCTCCTTTAGCATAAATTTTATCGTATACTTTTTCAAGAAGTCTAGGAACAGCTGTAATAACTGTTGGCTGTACTTCTTTTAAATTGTCGCTGATTTTGTCGATTGATTCTCCAAAATAAACCGAAACACCATAATATTGATAGATGTATAAAATCATTCTTTCAAAGATATGGCAGATAGGAAGAAAGCTCAACGCAGTACTGTTTCCCGCATCAAATGGAATTCTAGGTGCGCTGTCTAAAACATTCGAAACAATGTTTTGGTGTGAAAGCATAACACCTTTAGGCCTTCCTGTAGTTCCAGAAGTATAAATAATCGTTGCCAGATCATTTGTATGAATACTTTCTTTTCTAGCTTCAACTTCATTTTGGTTGCTTTCATCTGCTCCCAAATTCAGTAATTCTGACCAGTGTTTACAGCCCGAAATTTCATTAAAAGAATATACCTCTTTTAATGTTGGCACATTCGCTTTAATAGCATTTACTTTCTGAAGTACTTCTTCATCAGAAACAAAACAGTAAATACTGCCACTGTGGTTTAATATATATTCGTAGTCTTCTTCAGCAATTGTTGGGTAAATAGGAACATTTTGAGCTCCTGTCTGCAAAATTCCAATATCCATTACATTCCATTCCGTGCGGTTGTTGGAAGAGATCAAAGCAATTTTGTCATCTTTCTGAATTCCCATACGCAATAATGCTCTTGAAATAGCATTAGCTTTTGCAATATATTCCTGGCTAGATGTTTTTTCCCAGACTCCGTTTTTTTTTGTTGCTAAAGCAACTGGAAGGTTGTAAGTTTCTTGTTGATAATAGGGAAAATCAAAAAGTCGAGTGATTGAAATCATGTTTAATATATTGAATTATATTGCAAATTAAATAAAAATTGGGAATGATTTTTAGTTTTCTAAAATTAAATAGGAAATTTTATGACAACTATTAAAATTTTACGAAAACGTTTTCTTTTTAGTAGAAATTCTTCCAAAAACCAATAAATATTTAATTTGAAGCCTGCTTATGACTGTTATTGTACGTTGTAATCTTCGTATTCTTTTACTCTTTCGCCCATTAAAAACATTTTTTTCTTAGCAAAATGAATGGAGAATTGAGAGTAAAACCATTCATTGCTGTCATTTGGTCTGTACCAAAATGTATAGGATTTACTATTGAAGCCTTCTTTAAAAATAGGAGTTCCTTCTTCAGTACATTCAATTCCCCAGTTGATTTTCTGTTTGCTCAAATCATCGGCTTGAATGGAACCTGTTCCATCAGGATTTAAAACGGTAATAGGCTGTTTCATGCCAATTGGGGCATAAGTTCCCTGAACAGGATAACCAATAGTTGTAGTGATGTAGCGTTCTTTAGAATTGTGGGTAATTTGATCTACTTGTACTTGAGAATAGGATTGAAAGGAAATAAAGAATACTGTTGCCGCTAATAATTGTAAAAATTTCATCTATGTAGGATTAAGTGTTTTTTGTGACTGAAAAAATCGGTTGGGGCGATTTCTTTCAGCGAATATAATTCAATTTTTCAATAGAATTATAAAGTGCCTTAATATACTAGTAAATTAAATTTAGGGTAAGTTAACAGTCTTAAGAAAACGAGTAGAGAAAAAGGTGTTTTTTAACATTAAAAACAGGAAAAATCAAATTAGATTGAACTTAGAAGACTAATAATCTACACTTTGACATCTAGTCATTTTTAAAATATGATTTTCAAAATAAGTTGCTGTATATAATTTTGAATCCGAATAAAATACAGATTACAGAAGAAACTACGATTAACGAATATTGAAGTTTTTTAGACCCCAAAACATTTTTTGTAAAAGGAATGCTGAAAAGCCCAGCAGCAGTGAACATTCCTAAAATAGAACCGATTCCAAAAATTAAAATATATACTAATCCTTCTAATGGTGTTTTCATTTGAGAGATAACCAGTATAACCAAAGATCCGCTGCCTGCCAATCCGTGAACTAATCCTACCCAAAATGCTGTTTTATAATTAGCAGTTTCAGAGTGATTATGCGGGAAGATAGCTATAGGGTGAGAATGGGTGTAGGTATGAGCGTGCATATGAGTATGGGTAACACCATTGCTATGCGTATGCTGATGGCTGTGGTAGTAAGTATGAGAATGTTTTTTCTTGTAAAATAATTTTGCCATACGATAAACTCCAAGAAAAACAAGCATTATACCGACAACAGCTTCGAGATAGCTAAAAATATTTTCGCTAATCGAAATTTTAAAACCAATCATAAGTATGCCTACAATAAATATGGTTGAAGTATGGCCAACTCCCCAGAATATTCCATCTTTTAAGGCATCTTTGATCTTGCTTCTATTCGTAACCAAATTATTTACTGCTAGCAAATGATCGGCCTCAAAAGCATGTTCTAGTCCGGCATAAATTGTAATTAAAAATCCAATCATAGTTTTACAAATAGTTGAAATATGCAGCACAAGCACCTTCAGAAGATACCATTGGCGCGCCTAAGGGATTAGAGGGCTTGCATTTTTTTCCAAATTCAGGACACTCATTGGGGCGTTTGTGTCCCGTTAAGATCTGTCCGGCAATACAAGATTGGTCTTCTTCTTTGTTTAAAGTTGCTATAGCAAATTTTTGGCTGGCATCATACATTTTATACTCTTTTCTCATTACAAGTCCGCTGTTTTTAATTGCGCCAATGCCTCGCCATTCTTGAGTTCCGATGGTAAAAACAGTGTTTACTACTTCTTTTGCTTTTATATTGCCTTCTTCCTTAACTAATCTTGTATATTGATTTTCTACTTCATGTTTTCCTTTTTCTAGTTGAAGTACAGTGTGGTAAATTGCTTGAACCATATCCGTAGGTTCAAATCCTGAAACTACGATTGGAATTTTGTATTTTTCGGCAATGGGATAATATTCTTCCAAACCAACAATAGTGCATACATGACCGGCTCCTAAAAAAGCATTTATGGTGCAAAACTCATCAGATAAAATTGCTTCCATAGCGGGCGGAACCAAAACGTGAGAAACCAGTAAGCTAAAGTTGGTAAGACCTAATCGTTGCGCATAAATAACGGCCAAAGCATTGCTGGGCGCAGTCGTTTCGAAACCTACAGCAAAAAAAACGACTTCTTTGGTTGGATTTTTCACAGCAATATTTACTGCTTCTAAAGGAGAATATAAAATACGAAGATCGCCGCCTTCGGCTTTGGCTTGCAATAAACTTTTTGACGACCCAGGAACACGAATCATATCTCCAAACGAACACATTATGACACCTTTTTTCATTAGCTCAATAGCTTTGTCGATTAATGAAATAGAAGTTACGCAAACAGGACAGCCAGGCCCGTGAATCATTCTGATATTTTTTGGCAGTAAATCCAATAATCCGTTTTTGACCAATGAATGGGTTTGTCCGCCACAAATTTCCATGATATTCCATGGTTTGGTCGTGATTTTATGAATTTCACTTATATAATGGTTGACCAATTCTGGATTACGATATTCAGACATGTATTTCATGTTAAACAATATTTAAGAGTTCAATAATAAATATCAAAGTAGAGTTGGGCTGAATCATTGGTGGCGCACCTATGTGAGAATAAGCCAAGTCATGCGGAATATATATTTTCCAGCGAGAGCCTTCGGGCATTAATTGCAGTGCTTCCTGCCAGCCTTTTAAAGTTTGTGCAACCTGCATTTTTTGGGGTCCAGTTTCTTTTGTAGAATCAAAAACACTTTTATTAAGCAGAGAACCTTCGTATACCACATGTACGGTATCTGTAATTTTAGGCAACTTCCCGTTTCCTTCTATCAAAACTTCGTATTGCAAACCAGAAGGAAGTGTTACAATGCCTTCTTTTTTAGCATTTTTTTCTAAAAAAGCTCTTCCAATTTCAGCATTTTTTACTTTTAGTTCTTCCTGCAAAAGAGCAACGTAATTATTGAAGATTTCGATTGAACGTTTAGGAGAAATTTTTTCAGAAGTCTTTTCGAAAACAGACTTCATACCATCTGTAAAATCTTCGTACATTATTTCTTCAAATCCAATATCTTTTAAGCTTAATGCCATAACAACACCAGCAGAATAAGAGATTTTGTCTTTTTCTTCTGTTTTTCCTATATGTCCTAATAATTCAAGAATGTCCATAAATTATTTTTTAAAATGTAAATAATGATTAAGCTGACCAAACGAAATGTTTTCATCGTTGGGCGAAAGCATTTTGTGAAAATGTAATTTGTATTTTGTTTGCAAATGATCTTTTATGAGATCGATAAGAACGGCATTCTGAAAAACGCCACCGCTAAAAGCGATTTCTTTTGATTTGGAAAAAAGGGCAATCTTCTCAACGCATTTTACCAATGTGTAATGAAAATTTAAAGCAGCAATTTCTAGATTGGCATTGCTTTTTACTGCTTTGACCAGATTTAATAAAAGTTTTTTTGTTGGAATCGTATTGGTTATTTTTTCATCTTGCAAATAGTCTTTCAATTTTACATTAGAGCTGTTATAAGCTTTTTGAGCAAGATTTTCTAAATACATACCTGCTTCGCCTTCAAATAAAATAGGACTTTTAAACCCTAGTGTAAAGGCTGCCGCATCAATCAATCGTCCCACAGAAGAAGTTCTGATCGAACTGTCTTTAATATACTTGGAGTAAATTTTGATTTCGTTTTTGTCGCAGTATTGCTGAAAATATTTGTGATTCCTACTAATTGAAACTGCAGCGATTTTAGGATTTTTAGACATTTGATCGCCTAAAATCCATTTAAAATACTCTAAATGTCCAAGCCTTTCTATTGGTTTATTAATGCTGTATGCAAAAAATTCTCCACCCCAAATCTCTGTTTCATTGCCAAAACCCATTCCGTCCCAAATAACACCTAAGATTTTTGATTTTTTCCATAATTTCTTTTCACTTAAAATGGCCGCAAAATGCGCTTCATGATGCTGAATTTTAAAGGCCTTTACTGTATTATTCTGGGTGGTGAAATCAATAATTTTTTTGGCGTTTTCGTAATCGGGATGACTGTCATAAATAATGGTTTCGGGAATGAACCCGAAAAAATCCTGATAACGGCTTATTTTTTTATCAAATCGGTTATAAGTATCGTAATTGGATAAATCGCCAATATATTCGCTCGTGTAAATTTGTTCGTTTGGTGCAATAGTGATCGTATTTTTTAAATCGGCACCTAAACAAAGCAATTGTTCTGATTTGGGAGCAGAAAAAGATAAATCAAGATTTGGCGCAAATCCTCTCGCTCGGCGCAGTATAATTTTTTGTTTGTGCTTTCTTGAAAATTTAATGACAGAATCATCCTGCGAATGTTGAATGTCTAAATTATGATGCAGATAAAAATCAGCCACAAAGCGTAACGTTTCCATTACTTCATCTTGATCTGTACATATGGTTGATCCGTTAAAATTGCCGCTGGTTGCTACAAGCGGTTTTTGGAACAGATTTGAAATTAAATGCAAAATACCTGAATTGGGCAGCATGGCACCAATTGAATTCTGGCTTGGTGCGATTTGCTGTACCGCTAGATTGGCTTGATTTTTTAAAGGTAAAATGACAATTGGCGCTTGAACAGAGCTGATTGCTTTTTTTTCTGTTTTGTTGCAGAATAAATAATTGTCAATTTGCTCGAAATCTGGAAATAAAACTGCAAATGGTTTTGTGAGACGTTTTTTTCTGTTTCGCAATTCCTGAACAGCTTCTGGATTTGTTGCATCACATAAAAGCAGATAACCGCTGGTGTTTTTTACCGCAACTATTTTTCCGTTGTTTAGTTTCTCCGAAACGGCTTCGAAGATTTCCTTGTTTGTTCCAGAAATAACTGCTCCTGAGTTATCTGTAAGTAAAATTTTTACTCCGCAATCCGGACATGAATTGGTTTGAGAATGAAATCGTATATCTTTTGGATTATGATATTCTTCAACGCAATTTTCGCACATTTCAAATTCTTTTAAACTTGTATTTTCTCTTTCAAAAGGAAATTTGTGTGCAATTGCATATCGAGGTCCGCATGAGGTACAGCTTATAAAGGGATAGTAGTAGCGATTGTTTTCGGAATCTAGAACTTCTTCTTTGCAATTTTTACATATCGCAAAATCAGCAGTAAGCTGCGAATTGATAGAAATGTTTTTGGCGGTTGGTTTTATAATAAAATCAGGATACTCTTCCTCAATTAAAATTTCCGAAATTTTGATATTGCTTATTTGGGCATTTTTAGGATGTTTCTTTTTAACCTCTTTATAAAAATCAGCTATAATTTCCTTTTTGTTCTGTGCTATTATAATTACTCCAGATTCAGTATTGGAAACATAACCCTTTAAATCGTAGTTAAGAGCTAAATTGTATATAAAAGGTCTAAAACCAACGCCTTGCACAACGCCAGAAATTGTTATTTGAAATGTTGGAATCAAGAAAAAAGGAATTATATATTTTTAAAATTTTCAATCTGAGAAATGATTTTTGCGGTGACTTTTTGTATCGCTTCGTCTACTTTTGGCGAAAGATTGAGAGACATCGGCTCCATTTTTAATATTGTAATGGTGTATAGATAGATTTCGGGCATGGCGTTGAGCATCGATAGAATATCTACCATGTCTTTAAGTCCAAAATTATGTCCGCTTAATGATGGAGGAAAATCTTGCGTAAAACGTGGTTTTAAAAGTGTAACTGTTCCTTCTGGTTTGCCATCCATAGTGGCGTCTACAATAATTACTTTTTTATGATTTTCGATATACGGAATTAAAGTAAAACCTCCAGTTCCTCCATCAATAAAGGTAATATTTTCAGGAAATTGAGTTTTGTCGATTCTATTTATAAAATGTACGCCAACACCTTCGTCGCCCATTAAATAATTGCCAATTCCGAGTACTAAAATTTCATTTCCGTCGGTATGAAACTCATCTGTTTTTTTCGCAATAATTTCTTCTTGCATATCATTTTATTTTCGAAACCTATTAAACAATTTACTTGCTATTGCTGCTGTATTATTTGATCCTGTTTCTCTAGATTATCGTCTTTTTTAATTCTTTCTGTTCGTACAAACTTATAACCGCTTACCATGGCCGATGTTTCGCCTAATCCTTCCAGCCAATCATGAAAGAAGACCAAGTAAATGTGAACAATGGCAAACAAAATAAAAGTCCAAGTGGTAAAATGATGAATCGTTCTAACATTAAAATCACCTCCAACAAAATTGGTTACCCAAGCAAACATTTTAGGAAAAAACCATGTTGAAGTAGGAGCATACATCGCAAATCCTGTAGCAATCATGATAAGTGCCATAAAAAACATTATTAAATAAGAAGCTGCTGCCACACTATTGTGACCAACAGCACCTGTTGGTGAACCATTTGTATTTTCGTTTTGTAGAAAAATATCATATTTGATAACATGCCACATTCGTTTGAAACCTTCCTTTTTGAAAGGAAAAAACACGCGCCAGTTGGCATATTTATTTCCTTTGAAAGCAAAATAAACTCTCAAAATCATGACAGCTGTTAACAAATAAGCACACCCAAAATGGATTTCTCGAATGTATCCAAACCAAAACTGATTTGTTGCTTCTTTTGTCGAAATGATGCCAGGCGGATGGCCAATCATAAAACCTGTTGCAACCAGTCCTGTAATAGCCCAAGCATTAACCCAATGAAAAATGCGTATTGGCAGCTGCCATATATAAGCTCTTTTATAATCGTTAGTTTTTGTTGGCATGTTGTACAATGTTTAAATTAGACGGTACAGATAGAGATGTCGTTTACTTCTTTGATAATACTGCCATTTTCATCATATAAATGCACTGCGCAAGCAATACATGGATCGAATGAATGTATTGTTCTAATGATTTCTAAAGGAAGTTCAGGATCTGCGACAGGAGTATTTAATAAACTGCTTTCGTAAGGCGAACGCTGTCCTTTAGGATCTCGAGGTGAAGCATTCCAAGTAGAAGGAACCACCTGCTGATAATTGGCAACTTTGGCATCTTTTATTACAATCCAATGGCTTAATGCTCCTCTAGGTGCTTCTACTAGTCCTACGCCTTGTGCTTCTTTTGGCCAAGTTGAAGTTTCCCATTTTTCCATATTGGCCATTTTGGTATCTCCTTTTTTGATATTTTCAATTAATTGGTCAAAGAATTCCAGATTCCAGCCTGCTACTAATTTTGATTCTAAAGCCCTGGCTGCAGTTCTGCCTAAAGTAGAAAATAAAGCTTCGGCAGGAATTTGCAGTTTTGACAATGCCGAATCTATAGTATCTTTAAATTCTTCTCTTCCAGAGGCATATCCTACGAGCATTCGCGCAAGCGGACCAGCCTCCATAGCATGGCCTTTCCATCTAGGTGTTTTAATGAAACTGTATTTTTCATCCACATTCAAATGAGTATACGGCGGTTTTGGACCTGTATAATTTATTTTGGTTTCTCCCCTCCAAGGCTGTCTTCCAGTATTGCCGTCTCCTTCATAATCATACCAAGAATTGTTTACATACTCTTCAACTGTTTTTAAGTCTCGTAAATCCAGATCGTGAACTTTTGTTAAGTCTTTATTCAATATAACCCCAGATGGAAATTTGAAGGTATTGTTATTGGTGTTGTTGTACCCTTGAGTTGGAAAATCGCCAAAAGTCATGAAGTTATGGAAACCTCCAATTGCGCCCCAGTCTTTGTAAAAACTTGCTATGGTCATAACATCTGGAAGATAAACCTGTTCTACAAATCGTTTTCCTTCTTCTAGCAGCTGTCTCACAAAAGCTAATCTTTCAGCATTTAAACCACTGGCATCATCAAGATTGATGGAACAAGCCATTCCTCCAACAAGAAAATTAGGATGCGGATTTTTACCGCCAAAAATGGCATGCACTTTTACAATTTCTTTTTGCCATTCTAAAGCTTCCAAGTAATGTGCCGTGGCCATTAAATTGGCTTCAGGAGGCAGTTTCATTTGAGGGTGTCCCCAATATCCATTTGCAAAAATTCCTAATTGACCGCTTGCTACAAACTTTTTTAATCTTTTCTGTAAGTCAGAAAAATAACCTGGCGAACTTTTTGGCCAATTGGATATAGATTGTGCCAATTGAGATGTTTTTACCGGATCTGCATTTAAACCGCTCAATACATCGACCCAATCAAAAGCATGCAAATGATAAAAATGAACTACGTGATCATGCAGGTATAGCGAACCTAACATAATATTTCTAACAATTTCAGCATTAGGCGGTACAACAATACCAAGTGCATCTTCAACAGATCGTACAGATGCTGTAGCGTGTGTTGAAGTACAAACACCACAAGTTCTTTGCACAAATGCCCATACATCTTTTGGGTTTCTGTCTTTTACAATATTTTCTAAACCTCTCACCATTGTAGAAGACAAAAATGCTTCTTTTATCGTACCGTCAGAAATTTCTACTTCGGCTCTAAGATGCCCTTCAATTCTGGTAATTGGATCTACAACTATTCTCTCTGCCATGTTTGTTTTTATTTAGATTATAAATCCTCTAAGTGTTTTTCGTTTTCAGTTCCCTGATTGATTCTTTGTGTAAGCTCTTTTCTTTTGGATACATTAGAAAGTATAGCATGAACTCCGATGCCTGCAGCAACACTTCCTAAAGCAATTTTTCCTAAGGTATCAGCATTGGCTTCAATATTTCCTGGATTTACAGCTGTATCTCTAGAATAAAAACTTCCTGCATCCCAAAAATCCTTCGCGCTACAGCCTATGCACCCGTGGCCAGACTGAATAGGATAACTTACGCCGCCGTTCCATTTCATATTACCGCAAGCATTGTACGTACTTGGACCTTTACAGCCTACTTTATATAAGCAATATCCTTTTTTAGCATTTTCGTCATCAAAATTTTCTGCAAATAATCCCGCATCAAAATAAGGTCTGCGGTAACAGCTGTCATGAACCCTTTTGGAGTAAAAGGCTTTCGGACGTCCAGAACTGTCTAATTCAGGCAGTTTTCCAAAGGCCACTACATGAACAATAATTCCGGCCATTACTTCACCGATAGGCGGACAGCCCGGAACGTTTATAATAGGTTTGTCGGTTATAATTTTATGAATTGGCACTGCGCCAGTCGGATTTGGTTTTGCAGCCTGCACACAACCAGATGTAGCACAGCTTCCCCAAGCAATAATGGCTTTTGCTCCCGCTGCCGCTTCTTTTAGAATATCAACGGCGCTTCTACCTCCAATGCAACAGTAATTTCCATCGGCACCCATTGGCACAGAACCTTCAACACAAAGAATATATTCTCCTTTGTATTTGTCCATCGTTGCCTTTTTGGCCGCTTCGGCCTGATGTCCAGATGCCGCCATTAAAGTCAAAGTATAGTCTAAAGAAATTTTATCGAGAATAATATCAGCAACAATAGGATGGTCAGAACGAATAAAAGATTCGCTGCAACAAGTACATTCCTGAAAATGTTCCCAAATCACAGGCAGACGCGGAGTGGTTTCGAGTGCTTTGGCAATTTGGCCAATTGCAGAACTCTGAACTCCCATATAGGCACCAATATAAGCTACAAACTTTAAGAAATCTCTCCTGCTGTAGCCTTGTCTTTCAATACTATTATAATAGGTTTCGTTTCCTTGTTTTTTTTCCTCCATTCTGATTCTGTTTTTAATTATCGATGAAAAAACTTTTTAGTTGTTTTTTTTAGGAATTTAAAATTATCTAAACCTTTACGGTAGGAATGTGATAAATATCAGTTTTTGAGATTTATTTTATGAATATCTTGCGAGATTGAAATATACTTTGAAAAGTAGATAATTATGCATGAGCTTTCGGTAGTTACGTCAATTGTAAAAATTGCAACACAAGAAGTAGATAAAATCAAGGGAACAAAAGCGCTTGAAATCTATCTTTCGATAGGGAAATTATCAGGGGTAGAAATGAGTTCTTTCCATTTTGTATGGCCACAATGCATTGATGGAACGGTTTTAAAGGATGCCGCATTATTTATTGAAGAACCAGAAGGAAAAGCAAAATGTGCTGAATGCGGTACAGAATTTCAAATTGAAAGGAGTTTTGATAATTGCCCCGAATGTAACAGCCCTTTTAAAGAAATTACCGCTGGAAAAGAATTAAAAATCAAGAAAATAATCATAAAATAAGTTGAGTTATGTGTACTACTTGCGGCTGCAGTTCTGATGAAAACGAGATTAGATTTACCAAAATTGGAAGCAAAAATTCCTATTCTCATTACCATTCGGGACATTTTCATCACCATCATGATCACGAAGACCATCATCATGAACACCATTACGATCATGATCATGAGCATGATAGCCATGACCATGAACATAATCATGATTATAAACACTCGCATTCTCACGAAATAAATATAGTGCAGTTAGAAAAAGATATTTTGTATAAAAACCAGCTTACAGCAGAAAGAAACAGAGGCTTTTTTGAAGCACTGAATATTTTTTCAATTAATCTGGTAAGTTCTCCTGGTTCTGGAAAAACCTCTTTGCTGGAAAGAACCATTTCGGATCTGAAAGCCAAAATGGCATTTTCTGTGATAGAAGGAGATCAGCAGACGACAAATGATGCCGATCGAATTCACAAATTGAATGTTCCAGTGCTACAGATCAATACAGGAAAAGGATGCCATTTGGATAGTGAAATGATAGCAAAAGCGGTGAAAGAATTAAAACCCGTTCAATACTCTGTTTTAATGATTGAGAATGTTGGGAATTTGGTTTGTCCAGCAATGTTTGACCTTGGAGAGTTGAAACGAATTGTTATTATATCAATTACCGAAGGAGAAGATAAACCGCTTAAATATCCTGATATGTTTTCAGGATCTCAGGTCTGCATCATTAACAAAATAGATTTGCTGCCCTACCTAAAATTTGATTTAGAAAAATTAAAAGAATATGCCAAAAAGGTCAATCCGCATTTGATTTTCTTCGAACTTTCTGCAACGTCAGGCGAAGGACTTCAGGAGTGGTATGATTATTTGGCGCAATCTATAAAACAATAAATATGTGTTTAGCAGTTCCAGGCCGTTTAGAAAAAGTCACAGTAGAACTTGATGAAACTTTTAGAATAGGAAAAGTATCATTTGAAGGGATAATAAAAGAAGTCAATTTAGCTCTTGTGCCAGAAGCCAAAATAGGAGATTATTTGTTAGTGCATGTTGGTGCGGCCATCGGAATTATTGACGAAGCAGAAGCCAAGCGAACTATGGAGGTTCTAAAAGAAATGGGCGAAGAAATTTAAGTATGAAATGAATAAGAATAGCGAAGTAATTCATCTGCATCATGGCAGCGGTGGCGAGCATATGGCTAAATTGCTCAATGACGTAGTTTTTAAGATTTTAAAAAATGATGTTTTAGAAGTTCGCCATGATGGTGCATTTTTAAACCTTCAAGGTAATTTGGCATTTTCAACAGACAGTTATGTGGTTTCTCCCATATTCTTTAAAGGCAGTAATATTGGCGAACTTGCTGTAAACGGAACGGTAAACGACCTTTCGATGTGTGGCGCTGTTCCTAAATATCTTTCTCTGGCTTTAATTATAGAAGAAGGTTTTAGTTTGGACGAATTCACCCAAATTATTAAATCCATAAAAGAAGCCGCTGACAAAGCAAATGTTCAAATAGTTACCGGAGATACCAAAGTGGTCGAAAAAGAAAAAGGCGATCATATTTATATAAATACATCAGGTATTGGTGTTGTGCACGAAAAAGCCAATATCAAAATCGAGAATATAAAAGAAGGAGATGCCATTATTATAAATGGAGCAATAGCTTCGCACGGAATGGCAATTATGTCTGAAAGGGAAGGGCTGGAATTTGAAAGCGATATTCTTAGTGACACTATCAATTTGAATCATACGATTAAAGATTTAATGGATCGTTTTGGAGATAAAATCCATTTTTTGAGAGATGCAACAAGGGGCGGACTAGCTTCTGTATTGAATGAAATAGCGGTTGATGCAAATCTCGGTATTTCAATTTTTGAAGAAAAAATAAAAGTAGAGAATCAAGTAAGAAGCGCTTGCGAATTATTAGGTTTAGATCCTTTGTACGTTGCAAATGAAGGTGTTTTTGTGTGTATAGCAGCCTCTGAAATTAAAGAAGAGGTAGTGCGGATTCTAGAGAAAATAAATCTTAATGCTTCTGAAATAGGATTTGTTACAGCCGAACATCCGTCAAAAATAATTATTGAAAGTGCTTTTGGCGGAAAAAGAGTCGTAAAACCTCTTGTAGGTGAACAGCTGCCGAGAATTTGTTAAAAGTTTTTCTTGTAAGGTTTCAAAACCTTGCGGAATTATAATAAAAAAAAGCGCCCGATAAATTCGGGCGCTTTCTGTAATAAAAATATATTTTTTAGTTTTTCTCAATCCATTTTCTGGCGTTTACAAAAGCTTCATGCCAAGGAGAAACTTCGTCGTTTCTGTCTTTTGGATAATGCGCCCAGTTCCATTGGAAAGTTGAACGCTCAATGTGTGGCATCATAACCAAATGTCTTCCAGTTTTGTCGCACATCATTGCCGTATTGTAATCAGAACCGTTAGGGTTTGCTGGATATCCTTCATAAGCATATTTAGAAACAATGTTATAGTTTTCTTCTGCAAGAGGCAATTTAAATTTACCTTCTCCGTGAGAAACCCAAACTCCCAAAGTGCTTCCTGCCAAAGTCGATAACATAACCGAGTTGTTTTCCTGAACTTTTACAGATGTAAAGATACTTTCGTGTTTCTGGCTTTCGTTATGAAGCATTTTTCCGTGAACTTCATGCTCTGGATTAATTACTTCCAATTCCATAAACAACTGGCATCCGTTACAGATTCCAACCGATAAAGTATCTTCTCTTTTAAAGAAATTATCCAAAGCTGTTTTTGCTTTTTCATTGTATAAGAAAGCTCCAGCCCAACCTTTAGCAGAACCTAAAACGTCAGAGTTAGAGAACCCGCCAACAGCTCCGATGAATTGAATATCTTCAAGAGTTTCACGACCAGAAATTAAATCGGTCATATGAACGTCTTTAACGTCAAATCCTGCCAAGTACATTGCGTTTGCCATTTCACGCTCAGAGTTACTTCCTTTTTCACGGATAATCGCTGCTTTTGGTCTTGGTTTAGAATTATCGATTTCTGGTTTTTTTCCTGTAAAATGTGCTGGGAAAGTATAATTTAAAACTTGATTTTTATAGTTTTCAAAACGTGCTTGAGCTCTTCCGTTTTTAGATTGTTTTTGGTCTAATAAATAAGAAGTTTCAAACCAAACATCTCTGTAAGTTGGAATATCTAAGTTCCAATTTCCAACTTCTAAAGTTGCAGTTTCTTGAACTGAACCTAATTTGAAGAATTCGATATTGTTAGCTTTTAATTTAGCTTCAACAGATGAATCTGATTTTGCTTGGAATACGATTCCGATGTTTTCCGCGAAAAGGATTTTCAATAAGTCTTTTTCCGCGAAAGCGCTGAAATCAATTTTAGCTCCAAGATTTACATCAGCAAAACACATTTCTAGTAAAGTAGTGATTAAACCACCGCTTCCGATATCGTGTCCTGCTAAAATTTGGCTTTCGCCGATTAATTCTTGAACCGTATTAAATGCATTTTTGAAGAAAGCCGAATCTTTAATAGTAGAAGTTTCGTTTCCGATTGCATTTCTGATTTGTGCAAAAGACGAACCTCCTAATTTGAAGTCATCTTGAGACAAATTGATATAATAAATTGATTCTCCGTTTTTCTGTAAAACAGGTTCAACCACTTTTCTAATATCGGTGCAGTTTCCAGCAGCCGAAATAATAACCGTTCCAGGCGCAATTACTTCATCATTTGGATATTTTTGTTTCATTGAAAGCGAATCTTTTCCTGTTGGAATATTGATTCCTAATTCAATTGCAAAATCTGAACACGCCTGAACAGCTTCGTATAAACGAGCATCTTCACCTTCGTTTTTACAAGCCCACATCCAGTTTGCAGACAATGAAACTCCTTTTAACTGATCTTTAATTGGAGCCCAGATAATGTTTGATAACGATTCTGCAATTGCATTTCTAGATCCAGCAGCAGGATCGATCAAAGCCGCGATAGGAGCGTGCCCGATAGAAGTTGCAATTCCTTCTTTTCCTAAGTAATCCAAAGCCATTACACCCACATTGTTCAATGGTAATTGTAACGGACCTGCATTTTGCTGTTTAGCCACTTTTCCTCCCACACAACGGTCAACTTTGTTCGTTAGCCAGTCTTTTGAAGCAACAGCCTCTAAACGTAAAACGTCTTTTAAGTAGCTTTCGAAATCTCCTGCGTTGTAAGCAACATCAGCATATTTTCTGTATACCGTTTTATCGGTCATGATGGTTTTTGGAGAACTTCCAAAGAAATCTTCCAAAGCATAATCCATTGGTTTAGAACCATTCGATTTTGATTCGAAAGTAAAACGGTGATCTCCCGTTACATCTCCAACTTCGTACATTGGAGAACGCTCTCTGTCAGCGATTCTTTGTAAGGTGTCGATATCTTTTTGACCAATAACCAATCCCATTCTTTCTTGAGATTCGTTACCAATAATTTCTTTTGCAGAAAGAGTAGGGTCTCCAACAGGCAATTTGTCTAAATCGATCAAACCTCCAGTTTCTTCCACTAATTCAGAAAGGCAGTTTAAGTGTCCGCCCGCACCGTGATCGTGAATCGAAACAATTGGATTATTGTCGCTTTCTACCAATCCTCGGATGGCGTTTGCAGCACGTTTTTGCATTTCTGGGTTTGAACGCTGAATCGCATTCAACTCAATTCCTGAACCGAAAGCTCCTGTATCTGCAGAAGAAACTGCAGCACCACCCATTCCAATTCTATAGTTTTCACCTCCCAAAATAACGATTTTATCGCCTTCTGTTGGTTTGTGTTTTATCGATTGGTCTAATTTTCCGTATCCAATTCCACCTGCTTGCATGATTACTTTATCGTAACCAATTTTTCTGTTTTCTTCTTCGTGTTCGAAAGTCAAAACAGAACCTGTAATAAGCGGCTGTCCAAATTTATTTCCGAAATCTGAAGCTCCGTTTGAAGCTTTGATCAAAATATCCATTGGTGTTTGGTACAACCATTTTCTTTCTTCCACCGCATTTTCCCATTTTCTGTCGTCCTGAGTGGAGTCGAAGGATTTTAAACGAGAGTAAGAAGTCATGTAAACCGCAGTTCCAGCCAATGGCAATGAGCCTTGTCCTCCTGCTAAACGGTCACGGATTTCTCCTCCTGATCCTGTAGCAGCACCGTTGAAAGGCTCAACAGTTGTTGGGAAATTGTGTGTTTCGGCTTTTAATGAGATAACCGAATCAAATTCTTTTATTTCGTAAAAATCAGGTTTGTCAGCCGATTTTGGTGCAAATTGCTGCACTTTTGGTCCTTTTACAAAAGCAACGTTGTCTTTGTAAGCAGAAACAATATCATTTGGATTTTCCTGAGATGTTTTTTTGATTAATTTGAAAAGAGAAGTTTCTTTTTCTTCGCCATCGATCACAAAAGTTCCGTTGAAAATTTTGTGACGGCAGTGCTCTGAATTTGCTTGTGAGAAAGCAAAAATCTCAGAATCCGTTAATTTTCTTCCCAGTTTAGCTGAAAGATTGTTTAAGTATTCAACTTCTTCTTCGCTTAAAGCTAAACCTTCAACTTTGTTGTAAGCCGCAATATCATCAATCTCCAAAATTGGTTCTGGCTGAATGTTGATAGTGAAGATTTCTTGATCTAATTCGTTGAATTTTTGGAAAAGCATTGGATCAAAATCTGTAAAATCAGCCGTTGCTGGATGAAATTCTTCAATTCTGATAATGCCCGGAACACCCATATTTTGAGTGATTTCTACAGCATTTGTGCTCCACGGTGTGATCATAGTGGCACGGGGACCAACAAAAAAACCCGTCAGTGCGGATTTTTCGATCTTATTTGCGTCGGCAAAAAGCCAGTTTAATTTTGAAATGTCTTGAGCTGAAATTTCGTTTTGCGTTTGTACGGCAAAAACAGTTTTGCTTTGGTTTTCAAAGAAATGGATCATTGTGATGTGTAGTTTGTTGTATTGAGCTGCAAATTTAGTTTAAATAAATAGCAAGCGCAAATTTGATAACAAACTCTTTTGAAAAAAATGAAATTGAACTGAAATTAAGTTAAAAATTAAGAATGTGGTTGGTTTTTGTAAAGTTGCTAAGATGATGAGCTTTTGTTTCACGCAGATTTGGCAGATTGTACAGATTTAATTTTTTGAGTCATTTAAAAATCTGTGTCAATTAATTTTTAAGTTTTAATCTGTTTTGATCTGCCAAATGCGTGAAAAAAATTATTCTATTGCAATTTTCTTAATGATCGTTTTTGAGTCTTTTTCGATTTTAACTACATAAATTCCTTTTGCTAGATGACCAGCTGTAATAACTGCATCGGTACTATTTTGTTTTTCGAAAACTTTTTGTCCTGTAAAAGAGAAAATTTCTAAGTCGTAAGGAGAATCAAAATTGTCTAAACCTATATTGAAGATTCCATTTGACGGATTTGGGAAAATCAAAACTTCATTAGATGTTTCAACCACTTCTTCTTCAATTGGGCGAGCCATTTTGCTTCCTAAATTATTGCAGGTATCTTGTGAAAACGAATCCCATTGTGCACTTAAGTTAAAAGTGGTGCTTGGAGAAGTTACGGTTGATTTTCTTCTTAAAGTAACATCAATAGCAAAATTGGCTGTTCCGCCATTAAAGGTTCCGATGATGTCAATCAAAACGCCATTTTTGAATAAACCTACGGCATCATTTCCATTGAAAGTTAATTCGGTTGCCGTTGTTGAGATATTAGCTGAACTCGTAGAAAAACAACTTGATGACATTGAACTGTTTACCACAACAAATTTGCTTCCTGTTGCTAATGTACCACTCAGAGCCAATCCTGTGCTCCATGAACCAGCACCGTTTGTCTGTTTTTTGATCGTATAAGCAGATAAGTTTACAGAACTTTCGGTATTATTGGCAATTTCTAAAGCTTTATTATTTCCAGAACCTTCAATGTATTCAGAAAAAAGAAGATCTGTTGCAGTTCCTGTTCCGCTGCTGTTGGTTGTAACTGAAATGGTATTGCTTGAAGCAGAAGCATTTCCAGCCGCATCTTTTGCTTTTACATAAATTGAATACGTGGTAGAAGCGGTTAAACCCGTAATGGTAGCTGTAGTTCCAGAAACAGTTGTTTTTAAAACGCTATTAGCATAAACATCATATCCTGTTACGGCCACATTATCTGTAGAAGCGGTCCAGCTAAGCGAAATTGAAGTTGCTGTTTTTGTGGTTGAAGCCAAACTTGTTGGAGTTGTTGGTGCTTGAGTATCTCCAGAAGAAGGAGTTCCGCCCCAAATTTGATTTACATATTCAGGATGATCGATAAACGGATTTCGGTTGTTCTGACGTGCGTAAATCGCATTGTTTCTTGCAATTTCTCTTGCGCTCACAGGGTCTTGAGCGTGCCAAGCTAAAAGCATGTTTAAGAATGCTGTCGTAAAAACTTGATTGCTTGAACCGTTAAACATAGCGTACGAATATCCCGCAACGGTGTTTTCATATCGTGTTGCAAAATAGAAATACATTCTGGCAATATCTCCTTTAAAAGCATTTATTGGCTCGAAAACTGTTCCCGAATACCCAGAAACGGCACTTGAACCCAATTTGCTTCCGTTTTGAGAAGTATAAGTAGCTGAATTTACATTTCCGTGAGGGTAGTTCGAACGCATTCCGTTTACTTTTCCATCGGTTGGAGTAATAAAATGCGCATCGGCAACCATTGGTGACTGCTCATTAAAAACCGACTGTGGAATAATGTGTTCTCTGTTGTAGCAATCTCCTTCAGCAGAATAGTTTCCGCATCTTTGGGTTGTTCCTGTGGTGTAGTTATATGGATCTGTTCCTGATGGATTTTCAGAATACATGTCTAAAATAGTTCCGTCATTTTCATAAAAATTATCAACGTCAGAAGTTTGATAAGTGGTGTAAAGTCCGGCATAACCGTTATTGGTGTGGTCTTTAATAATGTTATACAATTGTGTTTTTAGAGTATAACCTGTTCCGGTTGCAGTGCTGTAATAACCCGAAGGGATTTGAGCAAAACCAATTGTGGCAAACATCAATAACAGTAAAAAGTAGTTTTTTTTCATAAATTAATAGTTTAAAATTTGGTTACGGTTTTTTGTTTTTAACTTTTAAATATTTGAATTTTAATTGATTAAAAACGAATTGTAACAAATCTACTACTTTTATGAATGCAATACGTTAAGCGATGTTTAATTTTAGATATATTTTCTTACGGGTGTTTTTTAGCTTTAAAAGATGAAGGCGAAGGTTTACTTTTTTGCTGAAATCTTTTTTATGGCTTTCTGGTATTCTTTTTCAAAATTCTTTCCGTGATCATCAACTATTGTGATGCCATAATCGTAAATGCGGTTCTTTTTTATTTGGTAAAAGGAAACCCAATCTTTACCAGATGTAGCATAACTTTCTACAATATTATATTTTGGATTGTATGTCGGATTTTTGATTTCTTCAAAACCAATGACTTTTATAAAGTTGTTTGTTTTTGGATTGTAGAGATACAAGTTATACGTCCAATTGCTTCTTACATCAGAAATGTTCTGAATCAAAATATCTTTTATGCCGTCATTATTGAAATCTTGGAATTCTATTTTTTGTGTACTGCTAAAAATCGAATCTTTTACTAAAACAGAAGATTTGTTATTTGTCTTTTGAATTATACTTAAAATTGAATTTTTTTCACCATCGTAACCGTCTTTTTCAGTCTCGAAGTTCTTGAGTAGTATTGTAAATCCTTTGTTTTTATAAATAGAATCACACTGAATCGTTTTGGTATTTTGTGCAAACGTGCTCATGCAGGCTAGAATAAAAACTGCGATAGAAAGATTTCTCTTCATTTGATAATCGTTTTATATAAAAAACTTTTAAAACTTAGAGTTTATACTCTGTATCTTTTTACTTCGGAAAATCTTTACTCTGATAAGCGCCCAAATCCGGTGGAGAAGTTCTGGTAATTCCTAAAATATCTGTTGGAATGATGAATGCCTGATTCCCTTTCGCGAAAGCGGCAGATGTTTTATCGATATTCAGCTGATTTTTTGAAACGTTGTAAAACTTCGGATTTTCATTTAAAATGATGTTATTGTAGTGTTCTGTATCGGTTTTGAATTGATAATCAGCATTTGTTGAACTTCCAAATTTCAGCAGGCAATTGTTTAATTGATAAATGAAAGCTGCGCCTGTATTTTTGCTCAAATTGAATTCGTACGATGTTGAACCGTAAATAATGCAATTGTTGAAAGTCGCCTGTGTCAGCGGATTGGTTTCGGGTGATGCTCCTGCCAGACTATTACTTAAATTAACGGCAAACTGAGAACTGCCCGACCAATTATTGTTAAAAGTACAATGCGTAAAACTGTAATTTCCGCCATAAACACAAGATAAACCGGCTAAACCAGCATAATTAATGGCGATATTTTCTCCTGTAATATGTGCATTTTGAGCTAAAATTCCGTATTCAACACAATTGTAAATTTGAGTGTTTTTAATTTCGATTGTATTTGACGGACTTCTGAATTCTAATCCCGTAACAGCATTTTTTAAAGTCAAATGATTGATAGAATGATTGGCACTTCCTTTTTCAAAAATCACAGATTTCCATTGTCCTGGAATATCTGAGTAAAGTGATTCTAAACGATCGCCTTCAAAAATGACTTCTTTTTCAAGTTTGTCAGTTGTAGAAACCGCTCCGTTAATTTGAAGAGAAGCCTTATCGCCAACATATAATCCTGAACCGGCATGAAAATGAACTCTTGCGCCGGCTTCAAACGTGACGGTTTTATTTTCGGGAACTCCAGCGTACCCATAAATTACATAAGGTTTCGTATTCGTAAAAAGAAGTTCATTTCCGTTTACAGCATCATTTTCGTCCAGATAAAATCCATCAACAGCTTTACCGTCAATTTGGATTTTTTCTTTTGTTCCGTCAGGATTTTGTTTTGGATATAAAAATACTGCATCTTGAATCAATGTTACCAAAGCGACTTGCTGAAGATTTGTACCGCTGTCAAATTGAATTTCATCGGTATACAAGAAATTAGTTGGATTGGCATCCGTAATATCGGCAGTGGTTTCGATAAAAATATAGAGGCTGTCTTTTGCTAAAAGTGTAACATTGTTGAAAATCTTTCCGTTGTTGCCATTCATTCCGTCAACGGTCATTCGGTATTTAGAAGCCAGACCTTTTTTCAGCTGTATAATCGGAATCGAAATGTCGTTTTTGCTTCTATTAAAGACTTTTAATTGGTAAGTGCTTGAACCGATGTTTTTGAAAACAGTATCCAAATATACAGTGTCTTTTGAAAACTTTAAATCTCCAGTGCTGGCAACGGTATCAAAATCAGTTCTACAGGAACTCATCGCGATGAATAAACCAAAAATAAAAAGTATAAAATATTGACGCATTTGAATAGTTTTACCGCGGATTAAAGATTGTATTTTCTACATCATGCAAAAAAATAATCTGAGATAATCTGTTTCATCAGTGGCAAAAAAAATATTTTTCAGCCAAAGATAGTTTCCGATTGTTTTTGTAAAAATAACAAAAAACTTACATGTTTGAAGTTGAATTTTAATTTTCGAATGGGATTTTTCAATTTGTGTCAATATCTTCTTTAATTTTACGATTTTAAAGAATAATTTAATGAATCATACAAAAGAGCAGATTTTGGCGCGCTGTAATGAGTTTACAAAAAACACATTAATGGAAACGCTGAAAATAGAATATATCGATGCCGGAGAAGATTTTTTAACTGCAAAAATGCCTGTAAATCCAAGTGTTCACCAGCCAATGGGATTGTTGCACGGCGGCGCTTCGGTAGCTTTGGCAGAAAGCGTTGGAAGTGCTGCTTCTTTCTTTTTTATCAATCCAAAAGAGCAGGAGGTAAGAGGTATCGAAATTTCGGCAAATCATCTAAAAAGTATTCGTGAAGGTTATGTTTTTGGGACAGCCAGAATCATTCACAAAGGAAGAAGCCTGCATCTTTGGGAAATCAAAATTACCGACGAAGAAGGAAATCTGGTTTCACTTTGCAAACTGACGAATATGGTTTTAGACAGAAAGAAAAGTGAATAAATTATGAATCCATTTTTCTTAAAAATTAAAAATCATAAAGAACAAAATTTACCCTTTGTACTTTATTCAAAACCCAATACCGAAAACCTAATTGGGATTTTACAACAAAATAATACGCTGCACACCGTTTCAGATTACAGCGAAAAAGGATTTGTTTTTGCTTCTTTTGATGAAAAACAACTAATTCTGATTCCAGAGGATGACTCTGAAATTATTACTGCGAATAAAGAAACAACTGCATTTGAACCTATTGAAATTGATGATTTAAGTTCTGATTCAGAAGCTAAATTTCAATATGAATATTTGGTCGCACAGGGAATTCAGGCAATTAAGAATGAAGAATTCAAAAAAGTGGTTTTGTCACGAAGTGAAGAAGTGACTTTAACCGAATTTGATTTTATTGAAACATTTCAGCACTTGGTGCAGTTATATCCAGCGACTTTTTGTTATTGTTTCTTCCATCCGAAAATCGGATTTTGGATGGGAGCAACTCCAGAAAAACTGTTAAAAGCCAATGGAAATGTTTTCGAAACAATGGCTCTGGCAGGAACGCAGAAGGATAATAATGAAACTGAAATCGTTTGGCAGCAGAAAGAAAAAGACGAACAGCAATTTGTGACTGATTTTATTGTAAAACGTCTTCGAGAATTTACGGCTTCGGTTGTAGTTTCTGAACCTTACAGTTTAAAAGCGGGATCGATCTGGCATATTAAAACGGATATTTCGGGAGTTTTAAAGGATAATTCAACTTTAGAAGAGGTGATTGATACTTTGCATCCAACGCCAGCGGTTTGTGGACTTCCAAAGAAAAAATCGAAAGCGTTTATTATCGAAAATGAAAATTACGACCGTACTTTTTATACTGGTTTTTTAGGCGAATTAAACAGCACTTTTGCTGGAGCTGATGCAAGTTCTGATTTATTTGTAAATTTACGATGCATGCAGATTCAGGAAACTAAAGCCATTTTATACATGGGCTGCGGTATTACCAAAGAAAGCATTCCCGAAAAAGAATGGGAGGAAAGTGTGAATAAATCCATGACGATGAAAAGGGTTTTGAGAGTTATGAGTTAGAAGTTATGAGTTATGAGTTGTGAGTTGTGAGTTAAAAGTTATGAATTATAAGTTTTAGAACTGAATCTCTTTAAACAAAGTTTGAATTCGTGTGTCACCCTGAGCGAAGTCGAAGGGCACAAAGGGCTTCGACTCCGCTCAGCCTGACAACTTGAAACCTGAAACCTGAAACAAAATAAACAAAAAAACAAAAAATGAAACTAGATATATTAGCTTTTGGGGCGCATCCGGATGATGTTGAATTAGGTTGTGCCGGAACTATTTTAAAAGAGGTTTCCCTTGGGAAAAAAGTGGGAATTGTTGATTTAACGCGAGGCGAATTAGGAACGCGTGGAACGGCCGAAATAAGAGATCAGGAAGCAAAAGATGCGGCGAAGATTTTAGGGGTTCTGATTCGTGAAAATTTGGCCATGCGCGATGGGTTTTTCGTTAATGATGAAAAACACCAATTAGAAGTCATTAAAATGATTCGTAAATACAAACCTGAAATTGTATTGTGTAATGCCGTCGACGATCGTCATATCGATCATGGAAAAGGAAGCAAATTAGTTTCTGATGCTTGTTTTCTTTCGGGTTTGATGAAAATTGAAACTTCGATTGACGGAGAGAAACAAGAAGCTTGGAGACCCAAAGTGGTTTATCATTATATTCAGTGGAAAAATATCACTCCGGATTTCGTTGTAGACATTACAGGATTCGAAGAAAAGAAAGTCGAAGCGATTATGGCGTATAAGACTCAATTTTACGATCCGAATTCAAATGAACCTGCAACGCCAATTACGAGTAAAAACTTCTTTGAGAGTTTAAATTATCGTGCGCAGGACTTGGGAAGGCTAGTTGGGAAAGATTTTGCCGAAGGATTTACAGTTGAAAGGTGTTTGGCAGTCAATAGCTTAGAAAATTTATTGTAATTTTTTCATTTTTTTCTTTGTAGAACTCAACCTTTGTTCTATATTTGCACTCGCTAAGCAAAAATGGTGGTTGTAGCTCAGCTGGTTAGAGTAGCGGTTTGTGGTGCCGCGGGTCGCCGGTTCGAACCCGGTCAGCCACCCAGATTTAAAGCCTTGAAGAAATTCAAGGCTTTTTTTGTTTTTGGCTGAAAACAAATTTCAATAATAGAAAATCCAAATTCCAAAATGTAAAGATTTGAAATTTGGATTTTTTTATTTTAGAACTATGAAGCTGGCTATTTCAAGAAACGGGAAATCTTCTCAAGAAATACTTGGAATCTTTGTCAAAGTTTTAAACTTTGACAAGATAGTTCGTAAGCATTATTATTAAACTTTATGAAAGCTAATTACGAAGATTTCCAGCACTTTAGAAAACCGAATTTTTTAATATTGGTATTTAATAAAAAAAAGCACAACGGTTAAGTTATGCTTTTTGGAATGGTTATTATATTTGGTTTATGTATTATCAGATTTCCTCAAATGTAGTTCCTTCTTTAATGTCGCCAGTTTTATAACCTTTTTTAAACCAGTACATTCGTTGTTCAGATGATCCGTGTGTAAACGAATCGGGAACTATACGTCCTTGCATTTTACTTTGAATAGCATCGTCTCCAACCGCATTTGCTGCACTTAACGCTTCATCAATATCATCGGGATCTAAGTTTTCTTGATTGTAATGTGCCCAAACTCCCGCATAAAAATCAGCTTGAAGTTCTAAGGCTACAGAAAGTTTATTAGCTTCGGCCTGGCTTTTTCCCTGCTGATCGCGACGCATTTTTTCAGATGTTCCTAACAATGTCTGAATGTGATGTCCAATTTCGTGAGCAATTACATAGGCAATAGCAAAATCTCCGCCTTTGGCCCCAAATTTGGTTTTAAGTTCTTCAAAGAAACCTAAATCCATATAAACAATTTGATCTGCCGGACAATAAAATGGTCCAGATGCCGAAGATGCTCCTCCGCAAGCGGTATTTACAGCGCCTCTAAAAAGTACCAATTTAGGTCTTTTGTAAGTCATTCCATGTTCAGCGAATATTTTGCCCCAGATGTCTTCAGTATCGGCCAAAGTTACTTTTACGAAACTGCCCATTTCTTTGTCTTCTTTGCTCAAAGGTGCAGCGGCTTCAGTTTGTGTTGGCTGACCGCCTTGCATTTGTTCTAAAGCAGATCCTACAGCTTGTCCCGTTTCACCGCCAAAAACATTTAATAGCAAAATAATGATTCCAATAACTCCACCGCCAATAGCGACTTTTCCTCCAGATAAACCTCTTCGGTCTTCAACATTATCACTTTCTCTTCTGCCTTGCCATTTCATAGTAAATAGTTTTATACTTATATGTTATTTGTTGTACGAATTTATATATTTTTTATGAATTAATTAACATTTATAAGATTTAGTTTAAAAAATTATTTCAGCCATTTTACCAAAGTTTCTTCAACCGTTCCTTTCATAATAGGTTTTGAGATATAATCATCCATTCCTGCAGAAATACATTTGTTACGCTCTTCTTTTTCGGCACCCGCAGTTACGGCTATAATGGGCGTATTTTTGCCTAAAACGGTATTTCGTATGGCTTTTGTGGTTTCGTAACCATTCATAATAGGCATCTGAATGTCCATAAATACAAGTGTTGGATTAATAGATTCAAACTGCTGTACTGCTTCATATCCATTTTCACATTCAAAAATAAAAGCATTATTATACAGGTTTTTTACAATGGTTTTTAAAAGCAGCATATTGACTTTGTTGTCTTCAACAATTAGAAAACGGATATTTTTATTTGCCGGTTCGTCTTCATCGTCGTCATAATCGGATTGCATGTTTTTAAATTCGGCGTTGTATTTTTCGCTGATGCTTTGATTACTGGTTTTTAAATTCAAATCAAAGAAGAAGTTGCTTCCTTCGCCTATAGTACTTTCAAGCTGTAATCGGCTTTCCATTAAGGCTAATAATTGATTTGAAATGGTTAATCCTAATCCAGTTCCTCCAAATTTTCGGGTTGTGGAACTATCTGCCTGCGAAAATGCTTTGAAGATTTTCTTTTGGTTTTTTTCTAAAATTCCAATTCCGGTATCAATAACAGAGAAACGTATGGTGCAATTGTTGTTTTTGTTTTTTTCTAAAACCGAAACATTCAATTTGATTGATCCTTCATTGGTAAATTTTACAGCATTTGAAAGCAGGTTGATCAAAATTTGTTTGATTCTCACAATATCGGTCCAGATGTATTTTGGAACATTAGGATCGACGTTTAGTTCCAGCTGCAGGTTTTTCTGGTTCGATTCATACACGATTAAATCAAATACTTGCCCGAGAACTTTTTTAATATCGTATAAATCAATAAAAAGTTCTAGTTTTCCAGCTTCAATTTTAGAAAAATCAAGGATATCGTTTATAATCTCCAACAGTGAATGTGCCGACTGATTAATCGTAGTCATGTATTTCTCTTGAATTTCTTCTAATTCGGTTTTCATCAATAAATGTGTAAAACCAATAATACCGTTTAGCGGCGTTCGGATTTCATGTGACATATTGGCCAGAAAATCAGATTTTGATTTATTGGCTGCTTCCGCTAATTGTTTGGCTTTAATAGCGTCTTCGGTTTCTTTTTTATTGGTAATGTCAAAGTAAATTCCGCCCACAAATTCAATTTCGTCGCCTTTCTTAATTACGTCGCCAAATTCTTCCACCCAGATATATTCGCCTGTTTTGCGTTTAATACGGTAAACATTATGGAGAGGCATTCCGTTTTGAAGATTGTCGATTTGATTGTTAATGACTTCGTCGCGGTCGTCTTGGTGAATAAGGGATAAAAACGATAAGTTATTTTCAATAAATTCTGTTTTTGAATATCCGGTTAGGTTTTGGATTTCATCATTTAGAAAGATTTTTGTAGAAAAAGCATCAAATTTAGATAAGTAAACGGTTCCTGGAATATTGTTGGCAATAAGTTTGAATTTTTCTTCACTTTCAATGATTTTACTTTCGTTTCGGTTTCTTTCTAATGCAGATGAAATGTTGTTTGCCAAAATCTGGAAGATGTAGATTTCTTCTTCAGACCATTTTCTTTCTTCGGTACAATCATCAAAACCAATAAAACCTGTAAATTCATCATTAACGTACAATGGCAGAATCAAAATCGATTTGATCTCATTGTCAACCAGTAATTGTTTGAAAAAGGCATTTTCGAGTTTTCGGGTAAAAGAGCTTAAAATGCGTTTGTTTTTGGCGGCATCAAAGATTTCTTGAAGATTCTCTTCGGTCATGTGTCGTAGAGGCGTAATCTGATGTCGGATTCCTTTTCGCGACCATTTGTATTTTTGGCTGACGGTATTTGTTGAAAAATCCCTTTCGTAATAATACATATGATCTGCTTTGGAAGCTTTTCCAATTAAATCGTACGTTTCCTGAAACATTTCTTCTGTTGATTTACTCAGCAGGAATTTTTCGGTACAAAGCGAAAGTGCGGAAAGCAGCTGACTCTTAAATTCCAGTCTTTTCTCGGCTTCCAAACGCATTTGAGATGAAATGGCAAGCGAAATTACATCTGAAATAGTTCTGGCATAATTGATATCTTCATTATCCCATTCCCGCTGTTCTTTTGTGCTTTCAAAGCAAACTACTCCGGCCAGTTGCCCGCTTAAAAATATCGGAACATCAAGCATGGATTTAATTTGGTTTTTGGTAAAATAAACTCTTTCAAATTCTGAAGTTTCCAATTTGTTAAAAACATCAGGAGCGTTTATAATGGCTTTATTCTGCAGGGTTTCAAAATAAATAGGATAGGATTCTTTACTTAAAATATTTTTATCATTCAGATTTTGATTATCCATGCTGTACAAATTTTTGCAGGTAATCAAATCCTTGTTATATTTCCAAAAACTTACTCTATTGGCTTTACTGACTGTAGAAGCTTCTTTTATAATGTAATCTATAACTGTATCTAAATTATTGTAAGTGCTGAAATCTGTAGTCGAGAGTTTTTTAGTTGAATTGTTGAAAGCTTCAATTTTTTCGAGTCGTCGTTTTTTCTCGTTTTCAGCATTTTTGATTTCAGTAATATCACGGGCAATTCCCGCAAATCCGATAGTTTGTCCCAGATCGTTTTTACGGATAATGATTTTCTGGGAAATCCATAATTCCTGACCATTTTTCTTTAATATCGGAATTTCGATGATAGGGAAATTAGCGCCGTTGCTTTCAAAATTTTCATAAAAATCAACGGCACTCAAAGAATATTTTTCATGAATAAAGTTTGAATAATGTTTGTTGATTATTTCGTCTTCGGCATACCCCAAAAGCGCATACGCAAATTCATTTATAAAAGTAAAATGACCTTCTGCATCAATTTCGAATATAATATCAGTCGCGGTCTGGATAAGGTTTTTATATTGGTCTTGAACATTAACCTGTTCCGTAACATCTTGTCCAATACTGATAATCAAATCATCAGAGAACTTTTTATCTTTCCATTGAATGTATTTGAATTCTCCGTTTTTGCTTTTTAATTTTCGGGTATACAGTTTATTTTCTTCCCGATTTTCGGGATCATTTTTTTCGCTGAATTCGTCGCTTTTAGTAAATTTCCAAAAGTTAAGCCCCATTACTTCTTCGGGTTGATATCCTAAAATTGGCGTAATAGTTTCACTGCAGAACAAGATCTGGCCTTTTTGATCTGTGGCTATAGTTAGAGAATTTCCTTTGTGAACGATTTCATTGGCAAATCGGAAATTATTTCTGTTGTTTAGTAAAACGGCATATTTTACTTGATTGATAATAAAAATCAGAATACAGAAATTGAGTAGTAAAATAGACGATTTTAACGGAATTAAATGAAATACAATCGTTGCTACTAGAAAAATAAAAATAATGCTCACAAAAGCCCAGTAAATTTTAATGGGTTTTAGAATATTGTATGAGAAGAAAAATGAAATCAAGAAAACGATAATGGGAACAACATCATTAGCTAGATTGATGATATTGAAGCAGACATAACTGATGTAAAGAAAAAAGGAGAAAATAAAAATCTGCTGTATTTTATCACGAAGCCATTTTACTTTATCAGTTATCACATAGCAGAGCAAAACTGCAAAACCAATAGAAACATTTACAATCAGAAGGCTTTTGGGTCTGATTTTGAAGATTTCATTGATGATTTCAATGACAATAACCGCTATTCCAAAAAATAAGATATAAAGCTGATATTCTTTACTAACGGTTTCGGCTTCTTTTTTCTTTTCTATGAAATTACCAATTTTCGCTTTTATTCTAAAAAACTGATACACAAGGAGTCCCAAGAAACCAAACAGCGAAAGCCCAAGAATGATAAATTTTGGATTGTTGTAGAAAATAATATCAGAATTGAAAACGTACCAGTTTGTCACAATTGATTTCAGGGTATTACCAAAGCGGGTAATTCCTGAAACCAATAAATTGAAAAAACTATAGTTCGTTACCATAGATTTTGAGGGACTTTGGTTTAGTATACAGCGTTTTGAAAATTTCTGAAGAGTTGGTTATGCTCTATAATTCAGAGATTTTCAGTTTTTATTCAAAATCCGATTTTCCGATAAAATCAATAGAATCGGGTTGTTGTTGTTCTTCGAAAATAGCATAGTAAGTTGAATATGTGATTGAAGTATTAAAAACAATTGTAAAAATTATTCCAATACAACATCCTATCACTCCAGTCAATGAACAAAGGAATCCTACTACAAATAAGGCAAATATGGTAAACGGACTTTTGCTAACTACAATAAGGCTTGATTTGATAGCTTCTATAGCTGGTAAGTTTCCAAAAATGATTAACGGTATTGTAAAAAATGTAAAATAAGAGATCACTATCGATACTCCAATTCCCACATAAGCTATTCCTAAATTATCGATAATAGTAGAAATACCATTACTTACGAGTGCCAGAATAAGCGCCGCTGAAAACAGTTGTAAAAAGTAAGGTTGTTTGTAATAGGCAAAAACACTCCCGAAATCAAATTTTTCGCCTTTGTCAGCACGATCTGCTATTTCAAGAAATCCTGCTCCTAACGGAGAAAATAAAGCTGCAAATACTGATACGAAAATAGTAGATAGTATCTGCTGGCCATAATTTAATTTTTGAAAATCTAAAACATTAGTGAAATCACTTAGTATGGCTTGTAATCCATAAAACGCGGTTGCCAACCCCATTACGGCACAAAATACGATAAAGGTAAATACGGCAATTACGAATGCTGAATAAAGTGCAATTTTCTTGTAATTTTCAAAAGCATAACCGAAAATAACAGCAAAGTCTATTGAATAGCCATCTCTTTTGATGTCTTCAATCTGATCACGAGTAGATTTCATTTAAGTGTAAAGTTGTTTTATAGTATCAGGTGTTTTAATATAGTGATATCAGTCGTAAATATAATATTTTAAATTAATTCCGAGTGAAAATCTATAAAACATTACGAAATTGTTTTTCTGCTGTTACAGCCAGTCCAAAATTCGTTTTATGGAAGCTAATTTGTCTTTGTAAGGTGCGTAACGCATAGGTAAATCAAGCCAGTTTCCTTTTTTTACAATCGATTTATGATGTGAAAAAGTATCAAAACTCATTTGTCCATGATAAGCCCCGATTCCGCTTTGTCCAACACCTCCAAAAGGCAGTCTTTTATTAGAAAAATGGATTACTGTATCGTTTACGGCACCGCCTCCAAAGGAGTATTTTTGAATTAATTTCTTAGCAAACGAATTATTTTCACTGAAAATGTAAAACGCGAGAGGTTTTTCGTACTTCGTAATTATGTTATGAATATCGTTTTCAGTTTCATAGGTAAGAATTGGTAAAATAGGCCCAAAGATTTCTTCTCTCATAACAGCACTTTCCAAAGATGGTTCTTCAATTAAAGTTGGAGAAATATATAACTTATCATGGTTGGTTTCTCCACCAAAAATTATTTTATCGCGTTCAATCATTTGGTCAAGCCGAACCCAGTTTTTGGTATTGATGATGCGGGCAAAATCTGGTGATTTATCGATTTTTTTGCCATACGCTTTTATGATTTCTTCGATTAAGAAAGTAATAAAATTAACCTTCATATTCTTCTGGATCAAAATATAATCGGGTGCAATGCAGGTTTGGCCGGCATTTATAAATTTTCCCCAGACAATTCGTTTGGCAGCAAGTTTTAAATCAGCAGATTCATCAACAACACAAGGGTTTTTTCCGCCTAATTCTAATGTAACCGGAGTAAGGTTTTCGGCAGCCGCTTTAGCTACAATTTTTCCAACCGAAACGCTTCCGGTAAAGAAAATATAATCCCAGCGTTCTGCCAGTAATTTGTTCGAAACTTCCACTCCGCCTTCTACCACTTCAACATGGTTGATGTGAAATGTTTTTTCGACAATTTTGGCAATAATGGCTGAGGTATGCGGAGTTAATTCTGATGGTTTTACAGTAACCTTATTTCCAGCGGCTACAGCAGCAATGAGCGGACATAAAGCAAGCTGAAAGGGATAATTCCACGGCGAAATAATCAAAACTCTGCCGTAAGGTTCTTTGTAAATATAATCAGTTGAAGGAAAATTTAAGAGAGAAGGGAAAACACGTTTTGGTTTTGCCCATTTGCTGATGTTTTTGATGGTATCTTTTAAATCTGAAATGACATAATTCGTTTCAGTTAAAACAGCTTCAAATTCTGGTTTTTTAAAATCATCATATAAAGCTTTAACGATTAAATCTTCGTTTTTTTGAATGTTATATAATAACTTCTTCAGCGTTTGTTTTCTGTATCCGATGTCGTTTTTATAGTCCATTTTTAAAATCAGCTTGTTTTTAGGATATGCAAGTTAATCCATAAAAACTAAAAAACGTTACATTTTAACCATAAAAGTCATATAGCATTCCAAACAGGATCATCTGGAACGGGAGCGATAATGGTAATATTTTCTTTAGAAACGGGATGCACAAAAACTAATTTTCGAGCATGCAGATGAATACCTCCATCAGGATTGCTTCGGTCGGCGCCGTATTTTAAATCGCCTTTTATGGGTGACCCAATGGCTGATAATTGTGCACGAATTTGATGATGACGCCCCGTATGAAGATTGATTTCTAGAGCGGTATAATTCTGAAGTTCTTTGATTATTGTATAATCTAAACTGGCCAATTTACTATCAGGAACTTCTTTTAAATGTGCTTTTGAAGTATTGTTTTTTTCGTTTCTTTTCAGATAATGAACCAATTTGGCAGATGCTTCTTTTGGTTTGTTTTTAACAACAGCCCAATAGGTTTTTTTAGTTTCACGATTGCTGAATAATTCATTCATTCGCGATAAAGCTTTACTGGTTCTGGCAAAAACCACAATTCCTGTTGTAGGTCTGTCCAAACGATGAATGACGCCCAGAAAAACATCTCCAGGTTTATTGTATTTTTCTTTTATATATTCCTTTACCACATCAGATAAAGGTTTGTCTCCCGTTTTATCGCCTTGTACAATATCGCCTACACGTTTGTTGACCACAATAATGTGATTGTCTTCGTGCAGGATTTGTAAATTATTTTTGTTTGAAACTATTTTCATATGAGAATTTCAATTATATGGAGAAGTTGGCTAAAGCCTTGCGAAGCCTTAAAAATAAACCTCCAGCTAAAGCTGGAGGCAATTTATTTTTTAAAACCTTGGAACCTTTGTTGCTTCGCATCTTTGAGCCTAAGAAAAAAACTTAGTATCTCAGAACCTTAGCAGCCCAGTACCTAAAAATTAATATTGTTCTCTCTCATTAGGGAAATCCTGAGATTTTACATCAGCAGCATATTGTCCGATTGCTTTTGTCATTTCTTCGTATAAATTCAAGTAACGGCGTAAGAAACGCGGACTAAATTCATTATTCATTCCTAACATATCGTGAATAACCAAAACCTGACCATCAACACCGCCTCCAGCACCAATTCCGATAACTGGTATAGAAATACTTTCGGCTACTTTTCTAGCTAATTCAGCAGGGATTTTTTCAAGAACAACAGCAAAACAGCCAATTTTTTCAAGCATTTTGGCATCTTCCATTAATTTTTCTGCTTCTTCGTCTTCTTTTGCACGAACGCTGTAAGTTCCGAATTTATAAATAGACTGAGGTGTTAAACCCAAATGTCCCATAACCGGAATTCCGGCATTTAATATTTTTCTAATTGAATCTTTAATTTCTTTTCCACCTTCTAATTTCACAGCGTGAGCACCGCTTTCTTTCATAATTCTGATAGAAGAACGAAGCGCTTCTTTTGAATCAGATTGATAACTTCCGAAAGGCAAATCAACCACAACCAAACCTCTTTCTACGGCGCGTACAACAGAAGATGCATGGTAAATCATTTGGTCTAAAGTAATTGGAAGAGTCGTTTCATGACCCGCCATAACATTGGAAGCAGAATCACCAACCAAAATAACATCGACTCCGGCAGTATCAACAATTTTAGCCATTGTGAAATCATACGCGGTAAGCATAGAAATTTTTTCTCCATTGCTTTTCATTTCAATTAATGACTTTGTTGTGATTCTTTTATAATCTTTTTTTGCTACTGACATTTTAATTTTTTTTGATGATGTAAAAGTATTGAATAATTGCAAATTGGGAATCAGCAATAAAAGAATATTTCGATTGCATATAGTTTACCATCTTTAAATTCGATTCTGAATTGGCTGTCTTCCAAAATGATAGAGTAGTTGTGCGGTGATTTGATCGAAGCTTCAATATAGGTTCCGTATTTTTCAATGAAAGCTTTTTCAGACAATGTGTGATCTAAAACTGCATTTGGATTAAATATAAGTTTATTGTTCTCGTTGATAAAAACCTTTACAATTTCGGCCTGATTTTTCTTTTCATCTACAGATGCTTGTAAATCTGGATAATAGTAAAATAAATCACTTAGGTAAACGCCGCATTCATCGCCAATGCTTTCTTTTTTAGTAGGTTGTCCAAATATTTTTACCAGATCTTTTTGAGTAAAATATAATGATTTGGTTTTTACACCTTTTAACGAATATTCAGCTTTTTGGGCAAATGCTGCAATTTGTTCTGGTAGTTTATGTTTGGATAAACCTTTGGCAATAGCCATATAAAGTTCAGTGTCGGCAATTAATTTAGGATCATTTATTTGCTTGACCACTTCAGAATATCTTTGATACGCCGGAATTAATTTCGAATAATCACTGTTCCAGGCTAATTCTACAATTCTTTCGCTTAGTGTTTTGCGATCTGCAAGTGCATTGACATCAAGTTTGTCAAAATCTTTGATTAAACTATCAAAATTCGGACGAAGCCCAATAAACTTTCTTAAGGTATATTTTGAATATTCTTCACTGAAATTGCCGCCAATGTTTACCCAGTCATTTTCGTTTACCGGCACATAATCAACAGGAACGGGATCACCTGTAAATAAAATTTCTTTGATTTTTGAATTTTTATCGGGTAAAGCTCTTGCTTTTAAACCTGCTGCCAGAACAAAAAAATGATTCCCGCCATAATAATTATCGCCGCCTTCTAAAATTGGATTTTCGGGATCTTTTATTTTAACGTCTTTTGCATTTAACCTTGTGGCAACAAACTTTTCCTGAACATATCCTTCATTAAAATTATCTGCTTGCACTTTGTACCAGCCATTCTGACTTTCAGATAATAAACGCACTTCGGCACCATATTTAAAATATCCTAAAAAAGAAGTGGAATTTGGGGAAGTATACAGTCGAGTATCTGAATTTAGAAAATAACGTTCCTGTGAATGCAATACAAGAGAAAGAAATAATGCAATTAGAAAGTAAAGTTTTTTCATGAAATATTTTGATTTTTTTTCCGCGAATTTCACTGATTCCACAAATGTATGCATTTGTGTAAAAAATAAATTGTGTGAATCTTGAAATTCGCGGCAAACTTTAAATGTTAGCAATCCGCCATATTAACGGCAATTGCAAGTCCGCCTTCAGAGGTTTCTTTGTATTTTGAGTTCATATCTTTTGCTGTTTCCCACATTGTGTTGATTACTTTATCAAGAGGCACTTTAGCATTTTTCGAATCGGTTTCAAGAGCAAGTTCGGCTGCGTTTATGGCTTTTATAGCTCCCATTGTATTTCTTTCGATACACGGAATCTGCACCAAACCGCCAATTGGATCGCAGGTTAAACCCAAATGATGTTCCATTGCAATCTCGGCAGCCATTAAAACCTGAGCAGGAGTTCCGCCCATTAATTCGCATAAAGCCGCAGCCGCCATAGAAGAAGAAACGCCAATTTCGGCCTGACAGCCTCCCATTGCAGCAGAAATAGTAGAACCTTTCTTGAAAATACTTCCAATTTCTCCGGCAACCATCAAAAATTGTTTGATTTCTTTTACGCCAGCATTGTGGTTTTCAATCACCATATAATACATTAAAACGGCAGGAATTACTCCAGCGCTTCCGTTGGTTGGCGCTGTTACAACACGCCCTAAAGAAGCATTTACTTCATTCACGGCCAAAGCAAAACAGCTTACCCATTTTAAAATCTGGCGGAATTTAACTTCTGTTTTTCTGATTTCTTCCAGCCAAGACTGAGGATCAGTATAATTAGAAAGTCCGATAAGATTTTGGTGCATGTCAAAAGCTCTTCTTCGCACGTGTAATCCGCCTGGAAGAATGCCTTCCGAATGACAGCCAATGTACATACATTCCAACATTGTATTCCAGATACGCATCAATTCGGAATGAATTTCTGCTTCAGAACGCATTGATTTTTCATTTTCATATACAATTTCAGAAATCGATTTGTTTTCAGAAATGGTATAATTTAATAACTCCACCGCGTTTTGAACCGGAAACGGGAAAGCACATTTTATGACTTCTTTTTTCTTTGCATTTTCGCGTTCTTCTTTTACCACGAAACCACCTCCAATAGAATAAAAAGTAGATTCATATTCCGAACCGTCATTTTTATATGCGGTAAATTTTAATCCGTTAGCATGAAAAGGAAGAAACTCTTTATTGAAAACAATGTCCTGAAGAAAATAAAACGGAATTTTATATTCATCAGCCAGATTGATTTCGTTTGTATCTTCAATTGTTTTAATAATTCCAGCGATATTTTCCACCGGAATATATTCAGGATCTTGTCCGCTTAAACCCAGCATTACTGATAAATCAGTGGCATGGCCTTTTCCGGTTAAAGAAAGTGATCCATACAAATCGACTTTTACTCTCGAAATCTGATCTAAAATAGCTTCGTTTTTCAGCTCTCCCAAAAAACGTTCTGCGGCTCTCCAAGGACCCAAAGTGTGTGAGGATGAAGGTCCAACACCAATTTTAAGCATATCAAATACAGAGATACATTCTTCCATTGTTACAATTTTGTTATTACAAAGATAATTGAATAATGCAATGATGAATCGTTTTTGATTGTTAATGTTGCGGTTTTGTTAAAAAAGATATTAAATTTTAATAATTCGGCAACGAAATAAATTTAATTGCTTAATATGCAGATTGCGTAGAAAGTTCCCGTTTTTTCGGTATTTTTGTGAGGAAGTTGAATCTAAAAAATAACTCTTTCTGATGATGCTTTTCTTTCGTTTTAATTCTGAAAAAAGTCTTTCTACGATTATTAATACCACAAGAAGTTACCTATGATAGAATTTTTCAGACATCTATTACACGAATTCGAATTACCACTTAGCAATCCAGTATTAATTTTTTCATTGATACTTTTCATAATTCTGCTGAGTCCAATTTTACTAAAAAAGATTAATATTCCCGGAATCATTGGTTTGATACTTTCAGGAGTTGTTATTGGTCCGCATGGTTTAAATATTCTGGCAAAAAACTCAGCCGTTGATTTATTCTCTACAATCGGACTTTTGTATATTATGTTTATTGCCGGACTTGAACTCGATATGAATGAGTTTAAAGCCAATAGAAATAAATCGCTTTTATTTGGTTTTTTTACCTTTATACTGCCACTTTCCATAGGATTTCCGGTTTGTTTTTATTTACTCAAATACGATTTTAATGCTAGTTTTTTAACCGCTAGTATGTTTGCCACGCATACTTTGGTGGCGTATCCTATTGTAAGTAAAATGGGAATTGCCAAAAATCAGGCAGTTGCTATAACGGTAGGAGGAACTATTTTGACTGATACCGCGGTTTTGATTATTCTGGCAGTTATTATGGGAAGCAGTCAGGGGAATTTAAATCAGGCATTTTGGATCAAATTAGGCATTTCGCTGGCTATTTTCTCAGCCATTATGTTTTTGGTAATTCCAAGAATTGCCAAATGGTTCTTTAAGAAACTAGAGAGTGAAAAACACGCCCATTATATTTTTGTGCTTTCGGTAGTTTTCTTTGCGGCATTTTTGGCCGAAGTAGCAGGAGTAGAGCCTATCATTGGTGCCTTCGTGGCCGGATTGGCATTGAATCCGTTAATTCCGCATTCTTCTGCTTTAATGAACCGAATTGAATTTATAGGGAACTCCTTGTTTATTCCGTTTTTCCTGATTTCTGTGGGAATGCTGGTTGATGTAAGCGTAATCTTAAGCGGACCAACTGCTTTAATTGTCGCTGGAACATTAAGTGTCGTGGCTATTTTCGGGAAATGGATTGCAGCCTTTTTTACACAAGTTGTTTTTAAATATTCGAAAACCGAAAGACAGTTGATTTTCGGATTGAGCAGTGCACACGCTGCCGCAACTCTGGCCGTAATTCTAGTAGGTTTTAAAGCTAAAATCCTTGATGAAAACATCTTGAATGGAACCATTATTTTAATTTTAATTACTTGTATTGTAGCTTCTTTTGCCACCGAAAAAGCAGCGAAAAAAATTGCGATCTGCGAAGAAGAATTTTCACATGAAGATGCCGAAAAAGATCAAATTTTAGACGAACATATTTTAATTCCGCTGGCAAAAACGTCGGCAGCAGCCAGTTTATTAGATTTTGCGCTTTTAATTAAAGATAAAAAATCATCAAATCCTGTGACATTATTAACGATTGTTCCGAATAATAGTAAAGCCGAAGAAAACATCATGAAATACCGAAAAGCAGCGGATAAATTTGTGATTCAAGGTTCTGCTTCGGAAGTGAAAATAAATACAATTGCTAGAATAGACCATAATCCCGCAAGTGGAATCGCAAGGACTTCAAAAGAAATCATGTCGGATATTGTGATTGTAGGCTGGCCGAAAAAGACTGGTTTCTTAGATAAAATTTTTGGAGAAAATGTCGATTCTATTATTAATAATGTCGATAAGAATTTGTTCATCTGCCGTTTCCCTAAAAATTTTATTGAAGAAAAAAGACTCGTTTTTATATGTCCGCCTTTTTCAGAAAGAGGTGCTGGATTTCATTTATTATTGCAGAAGATTTCCAGATTATCGCAGGAATTAAGCATTCCAATTGTACTTTATGCCGATGAGAAAACAAATCAGGCTATTCAGAATATTGCAAATCATCTGCGTTTAAATGCTAAAATTGGTTTCAAAAATGTTTCGGACTGGGATAATTTTGATTCCATTTCAAATGATATAAAACCAACAGATTTAATTGTTTTCAATTTGTCGAGAAAAGGTTCTGTATCGTATCTTTCTATTTTTGATCGATTGCCCCAAAAATTTGATAAGCTCTTCAGCGATAATAACATTCTTTTGGTTTACCCGCAAGATGAGCGAAAAGAAAGTGCCATGGATGCTTATGAAGATTTCACAGCAACACCTCTAACGAAAGGTTTGGAAGCTATCGAACAGATTAGCCGAGGCTTGGGGAATATCCTAAAAAAGAATTAAAGAATAATCCTGTAATTAATGACAAGAAAGTTTTCGTTTATCGCATTGCTATTGATAAATTTTGTTACCACAGCACAAAATAAAATGAAGAAAGTTGAAGAACTAATAGATAAAAATGATCCAGGCTGGGTACTTGTAGAAGACTGGATTAAAACAGCACAAAACAAGGTTGAAATCTTACCCGTTGATCCTGCTAAAGCAAAAGACGCTTTGTACAAAACGCAGGTTACAACCCGTTCATCAATGGGAGCAGTAGTGTACATGACTGGCGGACTTTTGGTTGATGACGGATGGATTAGAATTTTGGGTTCTGGAAATGCCAAGTTTAACCGCTCGCTTCCGGATTGGAATAAAGGAAAAGCTTTTAACGAATTTGGAGAAGCTGCGCCTTATCTGTTAATTGCCGATGATGCTATTGGCGGTTTTTATCTTTTAAATGGAGGCGGATTAGGTGCCGATACGGGAAAAATTTACTATTTCTCTCCTGACAATCTTGAATACGAACCGCTTGATATCACGTATTCGGAATTTTTAGGGTTTTGTTTTAATAATGATCTGGATAAATTTTATGAAGGAAATAGATGGAACGGCTGGAGAGATGAAGTTTCTAAACTAAAAGGCGACGAAGTTTTTAATTTTTATCCGTTTTTGTGGACAGCGGAAGGAAGTGATATCAATAAAAATTCACGAAAAGTAATTTCTATTCAAGAACAATATAGTTTGAATTTAGATTTGAGAAAACAACTTGGATTTGCTAAATAATAATTTCAAAAGACATACAAAATGAATCACAATATAAAATCAATCAGGCCTTTTATTGGAGCGAAAAATTTTGAATTATCAAGAAGTTTTTATCGTGATTTGGGATTTGAAGAAGTTGTTCTAGAATCTAATTTTTCGGTTTTTAAAAGCGGTGAAACTGCTTTTTATCTTCAAGATTATTATGCCAAAGAATGGATTGAAAACACAATGATTTTTGTAGAAGTTGATGATGTTGAACGTTATTACAGCGAACTTTTAGCTTTACATCTTCCTGAAAAATACGAAGGAGTAAAACTGACACCCATTCGATATTTAGATTGGGGAAGCGAATGTTTTCTGCATGATCCTTCTGGCGTTTTATGGCATTTTGGCGTTTTTAAAAAGTAAATTTTACTAACCACGAATTCACGAATTTTTCATTTTATTTCATGAAAACGAATTCAAATTATCGTAAACAAAATTCGCCTAGAACTTTTGTATTGCTTTTGCGCTGGTACCAATCATTGTAAACCAATTCTAAACTTTTTACGTTAAATTCTCCAAAATCATAATCACGGAATTTATCTGCAATTTGAATTAATTTTTCTGGATTATGAAGTTTTTCCTGAAAACGCATTATCGTAGAATGCGCCGTTGAAATCGTGTAGCGGCTGTCGATACTTTGCAGTAAATTTGAATTTTTAAAATCTTCGCGGAGTTTGTTTCGTAAATTATTCAAAGTTTCATCAGTTGGAAATCCTTGAATCATTAAAGCAGAAGGTGAGGCTGTAACCCCTTTCAATTGAATCGTGATTTTATCAACATCTACCATACTTTTACAAATCAGCTGAATGTAATCGTTTGGCGAAATCTGATTTAAGGTAAACTTTTCTGAACAAGAAATAATCGACATTACAGTAATATGAATATCAGAATCTGGATAAAAATATTGTTCCGGTTCAGCTTCTTTTAATTCCTTTAACAAAGATTGAATATTGGTTTTTATTTCCTCGTTTGGACGAATAAGCAATGTAATTCCAAATCGTGAATCGGATTCTTTTTTAATCTCAGAATCTATAGAATATTTTCCTTTTAAAATAGTTTCAGAAGATGTTTTGTAAAGCTCGTTGTAATGTTCGGTTAAATTCATTGAAGTTATTTCTTTTTCGCTTTTTCTAGATTTTCTTTTACTCTAAATTTTACGATTTTGGTAATCAAATCATAAGGCATCGGATCTTTTAAAGGAAACTGAACAGAACCTTTACCGGATTTGTATTTCGAAAGTTGCTCCTTAAATTCTTCATGTCCGCTTGGAAGTGCATAAAGTCCGATATGATTTTTAAAAGCAGCAAAATAAACCACGATTCCGTTTTGTTCAAAAGCCGGCATAGAATAGCTGATTTTTTCTTTGGCATCTGGAGCCGCTTTCTGAATGGTGTTTCTGATTTTTTCTAAAATCTCTTGAACATCATTTGGAAAACTACCAATGTATTCGTCTATGTTCTCTGGTTTTTTAACTTCCATAACATTTTTTTGTTTTAAGTTTCAGGTTTCAAGTTACTTTTCTTTGTGGCTAAATTTTTTACGCAGAGTTCGCTAAGATATTTTAATTACCAACTTAAACTGTATCTATATATTGAGTTTGCAAAGGAGTTTTGTGTAAAAAAGCTTTGCGATCTTTTCATTTAATGATTCTCAAAAAAGAACTTCGCGTATTTTGCGCAAACCTTTGCGTTCTTTGCAGCTAAATTTTTTACGCAGAGTTCGCTAAGATATTTTAATTACCAACTTAAACTGTATCTATATATTGAGTTCGCAAAGGAGTTTTGTGTAAAAAAGCTTTGCGATCTTTTCATTTAATGATTCTCAAAAAAGAACTTCGCGTACTTTGCGTAAACATTTGCGTTCTTTGCGGTTAAATTTTTTACGCAGAGTTCGCTAAGATATTTTAATTACCAACTTAAACTGTATCTATATATTGAGTTCGCAAAGGAGTTTTGTGTAAAAAAAGCCTTGCGATCTTTTCATTTAATGATTCTCAAAAAAGAACTTCGCGTACTTTGCGTAACCTTTGCGTTCTTTGCGGTTAAATTTTTACACAGAATTGACAAATCTTTTCGATTAAATAGAATTAAGCAAGTCCTTTCGGAAAACGATCTAAAACTAAATTCAATAATAAATTGTGTTCCAAATAGGCTTTTGCACCAGCTAAAACTAATGTAAAACCTTCCGTTGAATTTCGGACTTGATCGATTATTTTATCAGTATCGCCTTGAAAACCAGAGTTCGTGATACTGACAAAAGTTTCGTTTTCATCCAGCGGACTAAAAACCCATTCTACTAAAGTTATTTCATCAGGATTTCCCCATTCAATCACTATTTTTTTATTTTCTTGTAAAACCAACGTGGTAACCGAAAGCGAGAAACCATACATTTCCCAAGTCCATTCTGTTTTTTGATTTTCCTCTAATTTCCCAGAACCTTTTGTAAACCAGAATTTACGAGTGATTTCGGGATCAATAAAAGCTTGAAAAACTTCAGAAACAGGTTTTCTAATCAGCATTTCAGCCTTTGCATATTTATTGTTTTCTGTTTTCATTGTTTTATAGGTTTGAAGTTAAGTGTTAGAAGTGAAACGTAAATATAATTCTAAATTTTTTATTTTCACATCTACTCTTTTTACACATAACGCATAACTTCATAACTTATGACTTTTGCGGGTCAATCCATTTACCAACGGTTGGCGGTGTATAATTTCTCATTTTCTCCAGCAGATCGTCGATATTGTCACTTACCAAAAGCATTTTTTGGTTGGCTTCTTTTAGTAAACCTTTTTCAGTCATGGTTTGCAGTAATTCGATAAGCGAATCGTAGAATCCGTTTATGTTCAGTACGGCAATTGGCTTTTTATGAAGTCCTAATTGTGCCCAAGTAATCATTTCGAAAAGCTCTTCCAAAGTACCAAAACCACCCGGAAGCGCAATTACACCATCGCATAACTCATTCATTTTGGTTTTTCGTTCATGCATGCTCTCTACTAAAATCAACTCGGTTAAACCAAGATGTGCGATTTCTTTTGATCTTAAAAAATTTGGGAGAACACCAATTACGGTTCCTTTTTCGCTTAAAGCGCCATCGGCCACAGCACCCATTAAACCTACGTTTGCACCTCCGTAAACCAAACCTAAATTTTGTTTTGCCAGTGTTTTTCCTAGTAATGCTGCTTGTTCTCTAAAAATTTCATCGGTACCAAAACTGGAACCGCAGAAAACGGTTATATTTTTCATGTTTTTGATTTTTTGTGAATTTGTGAAAATGTCCAGATGTGAAAAAATATTTTATTTCTAAATCTTCTTAATCTGCACGCAGGAAACGTTTTCCATTTTAATTTGTTTTCCTGTTTTTCTCAGAAGCCCAGTTTTCAAATCTCTTTTAAAAACGATTATATTTCCAGTCGTAACATTTGTAGCCACTAAAAATTTCCCGCTTTCATCAATTGCAAAAATTCGAGGATGTTTTCCTAAAGTCGATTGATAACCAATATTTTTTAGCAGACCATTTTCATCAATTGAAAAAATGGCAATATTGTTTTCTTTTCCGCGGTTTGTGGCGTATAGAAATTTTCCATCCGGTGAAATATGAATATCAGAACTTTCAAAACCTTCTTTTATGTTGTCAGGATGTGTCGCAATGCGCTGAATTTTGTTTAAAATACCATTTTCGTATTTGTAAACACTTATTTGACCTGCCATTTCTTCAATACAATATCCAAATTTCTGATTGGGATGAAACGTAAAATGTCTTGGTCCAGCTTCAAGATCAGTTTTGGTGAATGGATTTTGCGTTTCCACTAAAGGTTTTTTCAGATTAGAATCGAATGTGTAACAACGAATTTTATCGGCACCTAAATCGGGTAAAAACAAAAAATCGCATTGAGGGGAAAAAACAGCCGAATGCACGTGAGATCTGGTTTGTCTCTCTTTATGAGTGCTTCCATCCATGTATTGAAAATTCTGTGCAATAGAATCGATTTTGCCGTTTTCTAAAAGCGGATAAGCGGAAACACTTCCTTCTGTATAATTGGCATTGGCGAGCCATTTTCCGTTTTTATGAACGCTGACATACACTGGATTTTCGCCACCGCTTCTCTGACTGTTTAAAAAAGTCAATGTTTTATTTTCGGGATTAAATTCAAAACTGCTTACGCTTCCTGCGTTTGGCGTTTTGGTATCGGTACACGCATAAACGTATTTTCCATTTGGAGAAACGGTCAAAAAAGAAGGATTGATAATGTTTTTTGCCGAAGTTACTTTCGTCAGCTTTCCATTTAAGGTATCCAATTGATAGATTTGAATGGCTTCCGCCGATTTATCACGATTATACGATCCTAAAAAGACGTAAGTATTTTGAGAGAAAGCGCAAAACGAAAATAAAAGATTAAGTGTAAGAAGCAGCGTTTTTAAGTTCAATTTTTAAAGGATTAAAAAGATTATGAATTGTAATTTTTTATTTGTGTAAAGTACTACTTTTTAATCCTCAATTTTAAAATTTATTTACAAGTTTTGTCAAATTCTAAAAGAAGTTCTTTGTTAAATTTAATGGGTTTTAAAGTATCCTCAGCAACATTGTATTCGTATAGCTCTTTTTTAAAAGGGTCGAAAGTATATCTTGCAATTGTTGCAATTCGATCAGGATAAGATTCATGCAGGTTAAAATCATATGTTTTGGAAAAAGCATCTGCATCATCCTCTTTTGGATTAGGACTTCCCTCTACAATAATTCCATAAGAGGTTCCTCCATTTTTTTTAATTGCTTCATTTAGTCCTTTCGTTTTATTTACAAAAGTTGGAGAAGTAGTTAGAATATCAAAGACAACATCAAGACACGTTTTAGATTTTTTAATTTCTTTTATTACTGCAGGTTGAGTAACTTGTTTTTTTACTTCTTTCTTACTTTTTAATTCAGGAATTTTTACAACGTCTTTTTTTTGGCAGGAAACTTCAAAAATTAAAGCAAATACAAGTAAAGCTAATATTCTATTTTTCATTTTTCTTTTTCTTGTAAAAGTAATATTTTTCTTTCTTTACTGTAAATGGTGCATACTTAAATAAATATTAAAATATATTGTTATTTAATTCCCTTCCACCATTGTTGAAATACTTGTTTATCATTCTTTAATTCAACAGCTTCACCTATCATTGGCGTGATTAATAAAATAGGGTTTTCAGATAAACTATTCAATTCAGTTACAGTTTTTAAAGGTTCGTCCCAAGCGTGAAGCGATAGGGCAAACTTAGATGAATGAACAGGAAAAGCTCTTTTGGCTTTTAAATCTTTCATGGCTTTTATTACATCTTCTGGCATATTATGAATGTATTTCCAGTTTTTGTTGTATTGCCCGTTATCGAGTAAAACAATATCAAACGGACCATATTTTTCGCCGATTTCAGCAAAATGGGTATCGTAACCGCTGTCGCCGCCCAGATACATTTTGAAATCGTTACTTTCTAAAACAAAAGATGTCCAAAGTGTGTTGCAGCGTTTAAAACTTCTGCCCGAAAAATGTCTTGAAGGCGTAGTATGCAGCGTTAGATTTTCATCTAATTCGATTGTATTGTACCAGTCTTTTTCGATGATATTTTCAGAAGGAAATCCCCAGAATTCAAAATGCGAACCTACACCCAGTGCGGTGATTATTTTTTTAGTTTTTGGTTTAAGTTTTAAAATGGTTTTATAATCCAAATGATCGTAATGATCGTGAGTGATCAATAAATAATCGATTTCCGGCAAATCATCAACCGTATAAATATCTGATCCTTTAAAGGATTTTGTAGTGCCGGGAATAGGAGAGGCGTTACCGCTGAAAACGGGATCGATTAAAAATCGTTTTCCTTCCAGCTGAATAAAATAAGATGAATGTCCAAACCAAACTAAAACATCTTGATGAAGAGGAAGTTCTTTTAAATTGGTTTTTACAGAAGGAATCAAATCGGTTGGGATTTTGCGGTCTACTTTTTTGAAAAAGAATTCAAATAAAACTTTTGAAAAACTGGCTCCTTCAGCTAAATCGGGAGTAAAAGAAAGGTTTTCAAATTTTCCGTTTTTGTATTGGGGCGATTTCTGGATTAAAGTTAATCGTTCGCCATTGGGTGCTTTTCCGAATTTTGGATGTTGTAAAAAACCGTAAGTGGCAACGGCTAGTAAAAATAACAGAATTAAAAATGTGATCATTTTATTTTGAAGGATATAATTTTTGTAAATAAGAAACCGAAACTGAAATCATTTCTTTTAAGATTTCAGGATCAATATCGGCTAGTTTTTTAATGTAAATACAGCTTTTTCCAGCTTTGTATTTTCCAAATTTAGAAAGTAATTCGTCTTTGTTTTCAAAAGAAGAAGAAAGATAAAGTGAAATGGCATCTTTTCTGGGAGAAAAGCCCACTAAAGGCGCATCACCTTCATGTCCGCTGTCGTATATGTAATGATAACTTCCAAAACCAATGATGCTGGGGCCCCACATTTTGGGTTCAAAACCAGTTGTTTTTTGGATAATTTTCAGCAGTTCAAAAGCATCATTTCTTTTGGTTTCATCTGCTACAGCGTTTATAAAATCAGTAACACTGTTTTCGGTTTCGGTGGTTTTATTTTTAGCCATTTCAGATTATTTTTTTAATACTTCGCTTCCTAATAGAATGTCTTTGATTTTAGCTTCGGAAGCATAATACAAATTCGAATCTTCATTCATTTGATTTTCCAAAACAATCAAACTCATATCACTTTCAGGAAAGTATAAATTTACAGAAGAAAATCCATCTCCCAATCCCGTATGTCCAAGATATTTAACAGGTGCTTTTTCGATAATCCTGATGCCGTAACCATAGCCTTCTTTATCTTTTCCGAAGAAATTATGCTGCGATAGAATCGTGTATTTCGTCATTAGTTTGTACGATTCTGGTTTCAGGATTTTGCCTTTATGCAGATTATTATTCCAAATTGCTAAATCAGAAGCGGTTGAAATAATGCCGTCTGCTCCCAAACTTTCAGGAGTAATCTGACTTGTGGTAACGGGCTGCAATGTGTTTTTATCATTGAAATACCCAATTGCGAGATTCTGGGTTTTATCTTTTGAATAACAAAAAGTATGGTTCATTTTTAGTTTCTTAAAAAACGCTGCTGTCACTTCAGAATACTTCTTTTTGGTGCTGAATTCTACAATTTTGGCGACCAGATTAAAACTTAGATTTCCATATTTATAATCCGTTCCGGGTTTAAAAGCCAATGGTTTTTGCAAATCGACAATTCCGTGCGAATGATTTAAAAGCTGGTGAACTGTAACCGAATCTGCCCAGTTTTGTGTCAATTCTGGAAGGTATTTTTTGATAGGAGAATTTAAATCGACATTGCCTTTTTCTACTTCGAGCAAAAGCATGGTGGCAGCAATCAATTTGCTGTTCGACATGATTTCAAATTGAGAATCTGTTGTTAAAGGTTTTTTAGTCTCGAAATTGGCAAATCCTTTTGCTTTAGAATATAATGTTTTTCCGTTTTTAGAAATAAGAATCACGCCATTAAAAACGGGAGAAGTACTATTTTGAATAATGCTGTCAATTTTTGAAGTATACGTATCTTTTTTTTGTGCCGAAGAATGACAACCAGAAAGAATAGATAATAGCAATAAAAGATAAGAAAATTTAAAAATTGAATTCATTTGATTATGATCGATCTAAATAATTTATAATGAACAATTCACCATTAAACTAAAACATTCCGTTTTCGTTAATGGTTTCAGCGGGAATTGGCTGTCCTAAATCCCAGAGTTCGACTATTTTGTTGTTTTCGAATCTAGCGATATGAACTACAGCAAAACCAAGATCATCAGAGTTTTGTTTGAGATGGGAATGAACGGAAACTAAATCTCCATCTTCTAAGATATTATGAATGGAGAAAATCTTATTTGGATTTTTTCTGGCAGATTCTTCCATTGCCAGCATTAATGTATTGGCATCACCTTTAAAATAGGCATTATGGTGTTTGAAATTTTCTCCCGTATGCAGTCGGAAAGCCTCGTGTGAATGTCCACTGGCACAAAGATGCAGGAAGTTTTGGGTAATTTCTTTCTTAGTCATACTTTAAAAGTTTTAGAGCAAACTAAGTTATGAAATTTAAAGGCAGTTTTTTCAATTAAATAAAAGCGGGATTTTTATGTTTTTTCGGATTTTATTTGACTTATATCCAAACCCAGTTTTGAGAATTCTTTTTCTCCTAAACTAGTAATATAAAAATGTTTATCTGCTGGGTCTTTTTTAGCAATCCAGCCCTTTTCTGCAAAAGTTACGGCAAGTAACTGTCCTAATTTACCGCCAATGTGTTCGTAACACATTTTGGCTGGTTTTTCTTCTGATAATTTAGTCATATAATTTTAATTAAAAGATTGTCTGAATTCTAAAGGTGAAATATTGGTTTTTGTTTTAAACAATTTACTAAAAGACTGCTGATGTTCAAAGCCCAGTTCGAAAGCAATTTCACTGATGGATAATTGGGTTGTCGAAAGTTTTTCTTTGGCTTTTTCAATTAATTTATTGTGAATGTGCTGCTGTGTGCTCTGACCAGTATGCAGTTTTAATAATCCGCTTAAATAATTGGGCGAGACATTTAAATTCTCAGCAATATAGGGTACTGTAGGAAGTCCTTTTGTAATTAAAACAGTATCGTTAAAATATTCTTCCAGTAGTTTTTCAAGACGTGCAAGAATCTGGTGGCTGCTTATTTTTCTAGTAATAAATTGTCGGTTGTAGAATCGTTCAGCATAGGTAAGAAACAATTCAATTTGGGCAATAATAACGTCCTGACTGAATTTATCAATATTCGACTGGTATTCCTGCTGAATGTTTTTGATAATATCAATAAGCATATTTTCTTCTTTTTCAGAAAGATGCAACGCTTCATTGACGGCATAGCCAAAATATTCGTACTGTTTGATTTTGTGTGCCAAAGGTGTATTCCATAAAAAATCAGGATGGATCAATAATGACCATCCTGTGTGTTTCATTTCAGCATTGCCTTCTATGGAAAAAACTTGTCCCGGCGAAATAAACATTAAAACGCCTTCATTAAAATCATATTCCTGCTGGCCGTAACGCATTTTTGCATTGGCATTTCTTTTCAGTGCAATAGAATAAAAGTCAAGAATGAGGCTTTTGGGCTCTTCTTCGTTGAGATATTTCAAATCTTCAAAATTATAAACGCTCACCAAAGGATGTTCAGGTTTAGGCAAATCCCGAAATTGGTGGAATTCGCTTATAGTTTTGAATCTAAGAGGTTGCTGATTTGCCATAGTTAAAGTTACTTAATTTTGATTGTAAAACGAAGCAAATTCTGCTGCATAATCAGCTAGTTTTGTTTTTCCCATCGAAGGGCGGTTGCGGTAATAATTTTCACCTAAAGTACCGTTGTAAAGTGCGGCATACATTTCAACCAAACCTTTTGCAATTTTAGGCTGCATTCCGGCAGAAACCAAACCTTGTAAAGTTTCTTCGTCGCTGATTAAATTCCATTTTAAATCTGGAATACCGATTGCTTCTCCTAAAATGCGAGCAGTTTCATGTCCTGTAAGTTCTTCACTTGCTACATAACGGACTTTTTTTCCGTCAAGCGGAGTAGTGATTTCATCGGCGATGGCTTCGGCAATATCGTTTGGTGAAACCCACGGAATCATTTCATCGGCTCCGTAATTAGCATTAATACTTCCTTGTGATTTTATCATGAACGTATAAGGAAGCAGGTTGTAATAAAATGAAGTTGGACGCATAAAAGTGATCGCAACATCTGAAAGCTGATTTAAAACGGCTTCAATTTCGTTGTAACGCTGGATAATTCCTGAATTCTCTTTTAAATGCGCTCCAATACTGCTTAAAAACACCACACGTTTTACTCCCGATTTTGCAATGGCTTCGGCATAATTATTCCCAATCTGGCGTGTAAACGCATCCAGATCCAGATTTGGATCGAAGTAATTGGCACGCGGAATCATGCAGTAAACCGCATCTGCTCCGGTAAAAGTTTTCGTTAAAAATTCGGCATCGTTTACAGAACCTATCGCTGCGGAAGCACCAAGAGATTCAATTTCAGATTGTCTTTCGGTGCTGCTGGCAATTACAGTTACTGAATGTCCTTGCTGCACTAACTCTTTGGTTAATGGTTTGCTGATGTTCCCTAAAGAACCTGTGATTGTAATTTTCATATCGCTATTTTTTGATATTACAAAGTTGTATATCATTTAGCGACCTATTTTATCCAAATCTACGAATGGTGTAGTCTTTTTTTTTAAGATGCTAAGGTTCTGAGATACTTAGATTCTAAGTTTTTTAGCTTTTGGATAATTTTTTTTCGTTTTCGGTTTGAGGTTTTCCGGTTGCATTTGGCTCGCCTTTTCCAGTTTCAATGAGTTTTTTCAAGCTGTTTTGAATATAGTTGATCCACGCATCTCTGCAGATATTAAAGCATTCGTAATCAGGAACCAAACCAAAATGGGTAAAACGAAGTTCGGTTTTTCCATCTTTCTCGGTGATTTCAAAAGTAGGATGGGTGTTTGTCCATTCAGTTTTGTCTTCTGTAAAATTGAAATAGTTTTGTTCGATGAGCCAAACTACTTTCTTATTGGGAATTACTTCGATGAGTTTTATTCTACAGCGATGAACATCTTCATAATGATAATCAAACTGATCGTTTAATTGGGCTGTGTTTCCTTCGATTTCTTCTGACCACCAGCCTCGTACATTGGTAACGGCTTCAAAAACTTTCTCTGGAGATTTATCGGTTGTAAATGCTGTGGTAAAATCTAATGCACTCATTTTGATGACTTTTACGATTTGTATACACAAATTTACATTCTTAAAATCAATACGTTAGGGTGCTAAAAAGACAATTGTAAGGTGTGTTTCAGACAGATTTCTAATTTTAGATTTTTGACGTCAGACTTTTTACTTTTTTTCGTGCTTAGTCTGAATTATGATATTTTCACACACATCCAGCTTGCTTTTAAAATAGCAGTATCTTCAATGTATGCTGTTCCTTGTTGTTTGATGATTTTTTCGCTTAAGCGGAGATTTTCTACTATAAATTTTATTTTATCTCCAAATTTAGCTCCTGCAAAAAATTCGGCACTTTCAATACTTACTAAACCAAATATTCCATCGGTAACACCTAGAAGTTTTACACCTGCGCCGCCGCATTGCGCCATAGATTCTATTAGAATGGTTCCGGGAATATAATCAAGATCAGGAAAACTTCCTTTTAGCCAATAGTCGTTATCGTTAAAAGTTTTAAATCCAATAATCGTCTCTTTAGTGTAAGATGCTATTTCATCTACAAATAAAAATGGAGCCCTATGGGGAATCAGGCTTTCAATATTTTGTACCATGAGTTGTAATTTTGTTTTTGCAATATAGGCAAATTATAAGGATTTTAGGGCAGAGATTGCGAAACATAAACTTGATTTAACTTTCAAATCAGGCTATTTTATTGTATTTCTTTAAATTAGAAAATCCTTCGATTGCTTTGCAAACAAAATTAATTGGTTTAGGGATTATACTTTAAGTAATGAAATTATAAATACTAAAGTAAATAGAAAAACAAAAGTTGGGATAAGAGCTAGTATTGAGATTCCAATTGTTCTTGCCCAGCCAAATTCTTCCCCACCATTTTTGAGATGTTCGTTGATATCCTTTTCTTGATATTTTTTTGTAAAATACCCAGCGATCATCATATAGATTAGGGGAAAAATTATATTAGGGAAATTAATGTCTTCCGGAATTAAACTTGCAATTGTAAAAGTAAAAACCGCGGTAATTATAGTAATTAACCAAGTTTTATTGACTTTGTCGAAATCATTAAAAGTTTTGAAGTTTTCGGTTAAAAAATATGCGCTGACAAAAGGACCTCCTAAAAATGTACCAACTCGTATTGCCTTCTGTGAATAAATTTTTCTATCTGGTATTTCTTGAAAATTAGATTTTTCTGCAGTTTCTGTTTCCATTTTTTAATATTAGAATTTGAAGGCAAAAATAAATCTTTTTTAATTACTTATAAGAATATTATTACTTTTAATCGCTCTAATTTTGAATTTGTCCCGAAATTTTGGAATAAATAAAAAAGAGAACTTAAAAGTTCTCTTTAAAATACAAATAAAATTTAATTCGGTTATTCTTCTACAAACTCTAAAATATCGCCAGGCTGGCATTCTAGAACTTTGCAAATGGCTTCGAGCGTACTAAAACGTACTGCTTTTGCTTTTCCGGTTTTTAAAATAGAAAGGTTGGATAAGGTTAAATCTACCTTTTCAGAAAGTTCGTTTAATGACATTTTTCGTTTTGCCATCATCACGTCCAGATTTACTATAATAGGCATATTTAAATCGTTAAGTCGTTTTCTTTTTGCAGTTCGATTCCTTTCGCAAAGAGTTGTGAGATGAAATATAAAATTCCGGCAAAAAATAATAATGCACTGCCTAAACCAATATGTTCCGTTAAGTTGGGAAGCTGCACTCCCAATGTGGTAAATTTTGCCGAGTATTCTGAAGTGATATTACTTAAAATACCCGCGAAAAAGGCAAAAATGCTCATTTTCTCAATTAGTTTTCCAATCGTTTCATGAAACGGACTGATAAAATTAATCTTTAAGAAAATTTGAATAACGCAGTAAAAAATCAGCGCTTCAAAAATCGTAATCACAGTAAGGCAGAAAACCATAATCGAATAATCGATAACGTCGTATGCTTTTAAATGGGATAAATCCAGACCAAGCTGTAGATTTTTGGCACCCACTTCGTTTATAAACATACTGACTCCATAAGATACAATAAGAGTTCCGGCTTTAATGCAAAGCCCAATAAAAGCAATCCATGAGATAACATTCAGGAGCTTCAAAATGAAATTTGGTTTTGATGACATCGTTTTTTGATTTATAAAATTAGATTACAAATATATAAAAATTTATTGTTTATCGATAAATATTTATTTTTTATTGATTAAATTTTATTAAGTAACAAGCTGATGAATGATTATTTAGTTATGCTTTCAAATATGTAGAAGTTAATTCTTATTTTTAACCAACAGCAAACCAAAAACCTATTATGATAAAAAAACTTTACGCAGCGTTATTTCTCGTAACTTTTACAATTTCTGCTTGGGCGCAGTTAAAATCACCGTCGGAGTTTATCCCTAATTATGGAAAACAAATAAGTTATTACCATGAGGTAGAAAATTATTTTGATTATCTAACGGAGAATTCGGCTTTGATAAAAAAACAGAAGTATGGCATGACCAATGAGCAGCGCGATTTAAATCTGTATTTTATTTCGAGTACCGAAAACTTGAAAAATCTAGAACAAATCAGGATTAACAATCTGGCTTCTATTGGACTTTCAGATTCACAACCCGCTGCTGTAAATGATAAAATAATCGTATGGCTGAGTTTCAATGTTCATGGAAATGAATTTGCAGGAACCGAAAGTGCTATGACAGTTGCGTATGAACTTTTAAATCCATCGAATGAAACCACAAAACAATGGCTTCAAAATACTATCGTAATTCTTGATCCATGTATTAATCCCGATGGATATTCGCGATATGGAAATTGGCTGACAGAAATTTCAGGAAAAAAAACGCATCCGGGTTTATATGATAGGGAACACATGGAAGTATGGCCCGGCGGAAGATACAATCATTATCTTTTCGATTTGAATCGTGATTGGGCGTGGCAGACACAAATTGAATCCCAGCAGCGTATTAAAATGTACAATCAATGGATGCCCCAAGTTCATACTGATGTGCATGAAATGAGTTATAATTCGCCGTATTTTTTTCCGCCTGCAGCTGAGCCTCTACATGAGTTTATAGAACAGTATCAAAAAGATTTTCATAATGAATTAGGAAAAAATATTTCACAGAAATTCGACAAACAAAACTGGATGTACAATACAAGAGAACGTTTTGATTTGTTTTACCCAAGTTATGGCGATACATATCCGACTTATAACGGCGCTGTAGGATTGACTCTAGAGCAGGGCGGAATAGGTGCCGGACGTGAAGTTACAATGGAAAATGGTGTCAACGTAACCATAAAAGACCGATTGACACATCATGCAACAGCGGTTCTGACAGTGGTAGAAAGTGCAGCAGCAAAAAGAGAGATTCTTTTAAAAGGATTTAGAGATTTTCATGTCAATTCGCGTAAAAAAGCAAAAGGAATTTACAATACGTATGTTTTAAAAAGCAATCCAAAACTGGAACAGCTTACTGAATTACTGAAGAAAAATGATATTGAATTCAGTTATGCCGATGCTTCTGCAGGTGCTTCGGGATTTCATTATCAGAACAAGAAAAATGAAAGTTTTAAAATCGAACCGAATGATTTGATTATAAAAGCCGATCAGCCGAGATCGGTTCTGGCACAGGTTTTATTCGAACCAAATCAGAAATTAAATGATAGTTTATCGTATGATATTACGGCTTGGGCATTGCCTTTGGCTTACGGAATTGAAGGTTATGCTGTAAAAAATAATCTTTCGGTAAAAACAAAAGCGAAAATTGAAATTGCTGAAAAAACAGTTCCTGCGAGTGTATATGCATTTTATGTTCCTTGGAATAACAGGGTTTCAGTTCAAGTACTTTCGGCACTGCATCAGGCGGATATTAAAGTTCGTTCGGCAATGAAAAAAGCTGTTTTTGGTGAACTTACCGTTGAACCAGGAGGTTTGATTATAAGCCGAGCTGATAATCCAAAACTGGCTGATTTTGAAAAAACAGTAAGCAATATTGTCAAAGTAAAAACTGATTATACGTTTATCACCACTGGCTTTTCTACGAATTCAAAAGATATTGGAAGTGAAAACTTTAAGCTTTTAAAAGCTCCAAAAGTTTTAATGTTATCTGGAAAAGGAATTGTTTCGACAGAGTTTGGAGCCAATTGGTTTTATTTTGATGAAACGATCAGTTATCCTATCAGTATTGTGGAAGTGTCGAATTTCAACAGAGTAAAATTATACAATTACAATACTTTGATTCTTTCAGACGGTACTTATGAATTATCTGAAGACCAGAAAAAAGAAATAGACGGCTGGATTAAAAACGGTGGAAAAGTAATCGCTATGAGCAATGCTATATCGTTATTTGAAGATCGTGAAGGTTATGCCTTAAGTTTGTTTGCCAGCAAGGAAGACAAAGAAAAATCAGAAAAGGAACAAAAAGAACTCGAACTCAAAAAACGTTTTTTAGATTTTGAAGGGATAGAACGACGAGGTATTTCGGGTTCGATTCCGGGTGCGATAATCGAGAATAAACTGGATAAAACATATCCGCTGGCTTTTGGTTTGGGCAATTCGTATTTTAGTTTAAAGAGCAACGAGAGATCGTATTCTCTTTTAAAAAACGCTATTAATGCAGTTTATATTCCAAAAGAATATATCAGTTATGGTTTTGTGGGAAATGATATTAAAAAGAAATTAAACGAAACAGTAAGTTTTGCAGTCGAGAAACGTGGTGATGGAAATGTTATTTATATGATGGATAATCCGCTTTTTAGAGGATTCTGGGAAAACGGAATTTTGCTTTTTAGCAATTCACTTTTCTTAGTTCATTAAAAAGAAAATGCTCTTCATAATCTGAAGAGCATTTTTTATTTCAACCTAATTAGAATTCCTTTGCGCTTTACAATATTTTTATAATCCCATTGAATCTGTCTTGCTTTTTCAAGCCATCTTTTTAAATCTTCAATATTGATTTGGTCAGAATTCGTATAACTTTTTTCAGCTGCTTTAAAGCTTCCTTCGTTCTTCAGATCATTTTCTTCAAACGATTGTCCGCTCCAGAATAACAATTTGACAGCATTTTTTTGTTTGCTGTAACCAGCAACAGGATTTCCATCTAAAAACCAAACCGGATGGCTGTGCCAGATTTTGCTTTCGGCTTCCTGAAGAAATTGATTAATTTCTGTGCTTAAGATATCGCATATTTTTTTGTCTTCTGGACTTTTTGAGTCGTTGTATGCTTTTATTTCTGAATTCATAACTTTAAATGTAAACTAGGTTATTTCTCGGTTTAACTGAAATAAAATATAAGTTCCGTTTGGCGATTCGCCTTTTCCCTTTTCGATAAATCCTTTTTTAAGATAAAATTCAACCGCTTTTGTATTTTGTTCAAGACATTTTAAAGTAAGCGGAAATGCTGCTTTTTCATTCGCCGCTTTCAGTAATTCAGTTCCAATGTTTTTTCCCTGATGTTTATGATCGACATACAAATGATGAATAAAATTATTCGGCATCCAGATCGAAATAAATCCAGCAGGAATATCATTTATAAAAGCAGTTAAAACGAATTCTCCCTGTGTTTGTTTATCGAAATCTTCTAATTGAAATTCTGATGTATCAAGCCATGAAAAAGTTCTTTTTCGTTCTTCTAAAAATAACTTTCGTAAAGGTTCAAGATCATTTTTTCCGGCTTCGGTTATTTTCATGTATTCTTAAATTTTCCAATCAATCGGCACTTTCTCAGCTTAAACTAAAATGGTATTTGTGAGTAGTAAAAGTAACTTAAAAAGCTGAATAGTAATGTTATTTTATCATCAGCGGTTAAAATAATTATTGAAAGTGTTGGTAAGGTTAGAAACAAATTCTTTTGTGTATTGCCCAGTTGGGTCTAAATCGGGATCAAGAATGGTAATTTCAAGTCCGCTGAGTTTTGGACTTTGAAATAGGATAGAGGTAAGTTCGTTAAATTCTTCGTAAGTCAGTCCATCTGGAGTTCGGCTGTCAACGCACGGCATGATGGAGTCGTTTAAAACATCAACATCTATATGAAGCCAAAAACCATCGAGATTTCTGTTTTTTATCTGTAAAAGAAAGGCTTCAGCACAGTTTTTTATACCTTGTTTACGGAGTTCAGAAAGACTGACATAAGTCGCTTGTGACTTTCTAATTTCGTTTTCGTATTCATCATCATATTCGCGATTGCCGACACACCAAAGATTTTCTTCTTTGATGTAAGGAGCTAAATTAAAAATGTTAGTTAGTTTTTCAGGTCCGTTTCCAGTAACAATCGATGCGGCCATACCGCCAAAGCCTCCGGTTTGGGACAAAGAAACATCCATAAAATCAGTATGGCCGTCAAGATAAAATAGGCCGTAATTTCCTTTTTGTTTTAAAGCTATTGCCGGACCAAGCAGAATGCTGCAGTCGCCGCCCAGAATAAATGGGAATTTATTCTGGCTTAGTAAGTTATTTATGAAATAAGCTTGTTCTCTTCCGTAATCGACTAGAGAAGCGGCATTGAGTATTTGAGTTTCGGGATCTTTTTGATTGGAATATCTCGGCGGATCGACGGTAAGAATGTTTTTTGGATTGATGGATTTATGCAGATTATGTCTCGAGAGCCACTCAGGCAGACGGTTTACGCCGGGCTGTTTTCCTGGCTGAGGTTCTTTTAAACCCAGATTAGAAGGGAATTCTACAATGCATATTTCTTTCATAATCCTATTTTTTTGAATATAAAGTTATCAAAAATGAAGACTTTGAAAAGCTTTTTAACATTCAAAAAAAGAATTGCTTTCGTTGTGATATTACATATTTTGGAAAATGATAATATCGTTAAATTTTTCAATTTGTTGTATTATAAAGAGACTGTCATTGAAATAATCCATATCGAAATCAGGATCTCCCCACATTTCAAATCTCTTTTTGGAAGCTTTTAATTTTTCTTTATCATAAAGATTTTCATTGAAATCTGTTTCCAAATCATCAGCAATTTCTAAGGCTTCTTGATTGACATGTTCTTCCGTTGCTAAATAAATATAAAAGTTATATTCATTATCAAAGTTTATTTTTATTTCGTTGTCGGAAAGTAAAATTTCAGGATTTTCTTCTTGATAAAAATCTTCAAGATAATCCTTTAAAACTGTAATATCTGCATTTGAAGATGGAGTTATGTAAGCTGAATAAGAATAAAACGTATTTGCCATGTTTTTCGAAATTTAAGAAACTATTTTCTATTTAAATCTGTAATTAGTAAAGGATTATTCTCTTTTAATTTGTTTACCAACTCTTCTCTTATTTCGGGATTCGCTTTGATATCTTCATATTCCTGTGTGGTTAGGCCTACTATTTGTAAAAATGAAACTTCTCCGTGTGGAGTTTGTTTTTTTTCTATTTCAGGATCATTTATAAAGACTATAGCAGTAATATCAGTGTCGGTTTCTAGACGAATAGGACCATTTGCAGGCATATAATGAAATTCTTCAAACCAATTACCGCTTTTAAAAACATATTTAGCAATGTTTTGCAACATTGAAATTACCCAAGTCGGATTTCCATTATCAGCATCAAATGGTTTTAATCTGAAAGTAAGTTCAAATCCCCATTTACTGAATTCTCCGTTTACTTTTTCTTCATTGTAATATAACTCAGAGAATCCGTAAGTAATAAAATGATAATGATCTTCTTGTTTTTTGCTTTCGTAATAACTTATTCCGTCAAGCGGATCCTCTCCTCCGAGCATGTAGGGAAGTGGTGGAGCAAAATGTTTAGGTTCTTGATTTGGATAGAGATTATCAAATTCTTTGTCTATTTCCAACCATCCAACTGCATCATCTTCAGAAAATTCTTTTTTATATTGTTCTAGTGTCATTTGTATTTGTCCTTATTTTTTAATTGCTGAAATACAGTTTTTTAAATTCTAATCAAAAATAAAAGTAAAGTATTTACTACGATTTTAATAACCGAAATTTGTTTTTAAAAAATATTTAACAAAAAAATCCGATTTGAATTTCAAACCGGATTGCGTATTTATACTCGTATCAAAGTATTTAATTTGGTTGTAATTTTTTCATGAATTCATTTGAAGCCAATTCAAGTGCTTTGTAATAATCTCCCTTTTTTAATTCAGGAACTGCATACGTACTGACAATGTTTTGTGTTTCTTCATTGTTTAACTTGTATTTGATAAAATCGACACTTAGAACCTGGATTTGTCTCAATGTTTTACTAACCATAATAAGCAGAGTAGGATCTAGCCTCGGATCTTTAGAAAGAAATTTATCGATATCCATTGCAAATTCTTCAAAGGAATTAAATGGTTTGTACGAAGGTGTTGTGATGATTACAATTTTGTATATATACTTCTTTTCAAAAGCGCTTAAAGTTGTATTTAAGGATTGAACTTCAGCTGGTGTCAAGATTTTTTCGAAGTCGTTAACACAGTCAGTTGATTTTGCAAATGTATTTTTTAAATCGGCAGCAAAATCAGTATCATTTTTAGTTTGGGCAGATAAAAGAACCGATGAAAACAGTATAAGCGTAAAGAATAATTTTTTCATTCTATGCAGAATTAGATTTGGTGGAGCAAAAGTAACATATTCTTTGTTTTAAACAGATGAAAAAAAAGGTTAGTTTTTAGTTTTGAAATAAAAAATCCGACTGCGAAAAAGTCAGTCGGATTTTTCTGTTTATTATTGAAGCAAAGGCAGTAAATGTTCCCATTTTAATTCTTTTGCATAATCGAATGCTGTTTTACCCAAATGATTTTTGAGGGTTTTATCTGCACCAGATTGTAAAAGAATTTCTACTGAAGTACCATTTCCGGCAATGGCTTCTTGGTGTAAAAAAGTATAACCAGACGGATCTTGTGAAGTTATTTCGTCTGGATTGTTTTTTAGAAAATCAATCAAACTTTCTTTCATGTTTTTGCTCATTGGGTGTTCAACAAGGTTTTCTGGTTTTTCTTTTTGTTCAAAAACCACCTGAATATCATCGAAATCACCAAAATCCATACCCCAAGCTTCATCATGTTCATTTTTTTCTTCTTCGCTCATTTCAGAACGCATCGCTTGAATAGTAAAACCTCCATACGTTTTGCCATCTGCTGCAAATAACCAGTCGCTGATTTGATTGATTGGAATTTCAACTTCATCACCGTTTTGTACATTGGTAAGATCATTAGGATCGTTTACTAAAACACCGTAGATTTTTTCGCCATCAAAACCTATATCGTTAATCCACATATGTTCTACAATTGTTTCGCCGTCGATTTCCTGAGTGAAAGCCAGTTTTACACAGGCAACATTAAGAGCTGGAATTATACGGCGGTTTTCCCAAGAAAGTTCCCTCCAGAAATATTTAAAGGTTTCTTGAGCTTTTTGATACGCTGCAATCATTTTTGGGTCTTCGCCGTCAGCAAAAAATATTTTATTTTCTTCCATGATTATATATTCTAAAATTTTTCAAATACATTTTATGTTTTTATTATAAACTAAAAATCCGACTGTAAAGTATACAGTCGGATTTTTAAATAATTATAGAAAAAGAATTTCTATTAGAAATTCACATCATCTGCAATGTTTCCGCCTTGTTCTGCAGCAAATTTTGCAGCGTATTCTTTTTGTTTTGCCTGCTGGTAATCGTGATATTCTGTAATATCAGCAGAATTCCAGTTTTGGTTTTGTTCTGTAAGCCATTGCATTGCTACAGATTGGAAATCAGCAAGGTTGATTCCAAAGTTATCCAAAATCCACTGCGCTCCGTCAAGTCCATATTCGTAAGCAGCTTGTCTAGCTCCAGCAAGTTCTTCATAGAAGTAACGATCTGTTTTAAGTCTGTCAAGATTAGCTTGTCCTTCAGCAGAAATTTCAGCTTTTAGATTTTCTAATTGAGGAACGGTTACATTTTCAGCATAATATTGTCCGAATAAAGTGGTTACCGTAAACGAAGTATCTTCACCCATACGCTGAGGCCAGATTGTGTTTAATTCTTCCCAGATTGCAGGTTCAAATCCCATTGCTTTACAAACTTCAAGGTAATCAACTCCTGCACTTATTTTAAGACACATAGCGGTGTATGTTCTTAAATCTACACCGTGAACGGGCTCAAGATACGGATTGTTATCGTCTACTTTTACAAAACCAGAAGTTTGAATGCCACTGTATTTTAATGAATTCGCATGTTCAAAACGAATCATTTGATCAGAATCGCAGTTGTTCCATTCTGTGTAAACTGTTCTTCTGTAGTTAAAATAAATGTTTTGAATATCTTTCTCATCTAGATTCTCACCACTGTCGCGCTCATCCTGAATCCAAGCTTCAGATCTTCTAGCAACTTCTGCATCAAAATCTTCAACGCTATAATGAGTACCGTGCAGTGTTTCTGGATCGTATTCTACTTCCTGATATCCATTATCGTAATCATCTTCTTCATAATTGTCATTTGCTGTTTCAGGCTGCTCATAGTGGTTCTGAGTTTCTTTTTTGTTGTCTCCAGTTAGAGATCCGAAAAGTTTTTTAAACATTGTTCTATTCTTAAGAGGGTTAATAAATTATAAATTATTTAATTGATTCTGATACATTTTTTCGTTGTGTTCTTTTAAATCCGGTGTGATTTTGTTCCATTCGTCATACATGGCTCTTAAGTAAACCTGATGAAGTTTTGGAGCATTTTTAATCACGAATTGTCTTTGTTCTTCGAGTTCATCCATTTTCGCCTGAATTTCACTTAGCACTTTTTTATCTGATTCGTGAATTTTACTTATACTTAATTCGTGGCGCTCGTGGTATAATTCTCTTTCTCGATTGTATTCTGTTTGGTATTCTTCATATAGATGCGCTGTACGTTGTTCTGCAAGTCCTCTTGCAATATTCTGCAGATTTCGAGCTTGTGTACTTGGTGCAAAAGTATTTTGCGTCTGGCAGTACGGACACGAAATGTAGGTTTCTATTAAAAAGATTTTATCGATGGTAAGATTACCTCCGCATTGTGTACAGCTGAATTTGTCTTTTATCGTTTCAAATTCGTCCAGAATCTTTTTGTATTCGATTTCCAGATCGCGTTCTTGAGTTTTTTCAATTTGTTTTCTCCAATAATCGTATTTGTTTTCAAACTCTTCGTGGCGGTCTGAACAAGCACTTCTGAAATCTGAAATTAAATCATGGTTTTTGTCTAAAACAGAAATTCTTGCATCAAGATCGTAGTATATGCTGTCTATTTTTTCTTCGTAAGTATCTCTGGCTTTTTCTCTAATATTGTTTAGCTGCCCCATTACACCCGAATATACTCTGTGAAAGGTTCTCTTGTAAAGATCTTCGTCGTCTTGTAAAACCTGTTTTAATTCTGGAATCGCAGCGGTTGCCAGTTCTTCCATTTTGGCTTCTAGTTTTTCCGAAAAAGAAAACCATCTTTGCTGCGCTTCTTGAAGTTCAGCATACCAATCTGGAAGTGATTCCTGTTTTTGGGTTTCTTTTTTTTCGTTGTTTTTTGATTTGTTGAATAGTCCGAACACGTTATAGGATTTTAAATGGAATTATCTTCTTTTTTAATATATACTCCGTCAGTAAGTTTTACATTTAAAAACTCAAATCCGCAATAGGCGCAATGTGTTAAGCCGTCTTGTTTTGCTCTTCCAGCACCACAATTTGGACAATCTTTCAGTTTCATTTGGGCGTCGTTGATTTCGGTTTCGCCGCCGTAATTAGACTGGCTTTGTGCTTTTTCTTTGAGTCTGTCAAGAAATGATGATACTTTTTTCTCTTCCATTATAATTGACTTAATAATTCTGTTTTTTTAGATTTGAATTCGTCTTCATCAATTAAACCGGCATCAAACAAGGATTTTAATTTTTGAAGTTTAGAAGTTAAATCGTCCTGAGTTTCTTGTTTAGGAGTTTCTTTTGTTTGCTGTATTTGATTTAAAAGAATTCCCATACTCAATGCATTTTGTGTAGCATCGTGAAGCGCTGTTCCTTTATCGCCAATTGCGGTTGCTGTGTTGAATTTGGTAAATTTATCCATATCGGTTACCATATTCATATTGGTGATTTTATCGTAATGTGCTGTTACTTCTTCCGGTAAAGTGACACTTGTAATTACAAATTGTGTTAATTCAATCCCGAATTGAAGAAAATATGGTTTTAAGTAAGGTTCGATTTTTTGTCCTAATTGGGTAATATTTCCAGCAACATCAGTTACGGTGATATTTTCATTGGCCAGCACTTCTCCAAATTTGGGTGCAACAAAATCTCGTAGTTGGTTTTGCAATTCAAAAATGGTAAGCTGCTGGTAGGTTCCCGCGTATTGACGGAAGAATTGGGCAACATCTACAATTTTTATATCAAAACTTCCAAAGGCTCTTACTCTGATTTGTCCGAATTGTGGGTCGTTTAACAGAATAGGAGCGGGAGTTCCCCATTTGTTATTGATAAATTGATGTGTGTTGAAAAAGTAAATATCAACTTTAAAAGGGCTTTCAAAACCGTATTTCCAGCCTTTAAGTTTACTTAAAATAGGAACGTTTTCTGTAGATAAAGTATGAAGTCCCGGCGGGTATACATCTGCAAGTTGTCCTTCATTTAAAAGCATTACCTGCTGGCTTTCGCGTACGGTAAGTTTGGCTCCGTTTTTAATTTCTTTATCTTCATCATAAAACTTCCACATTAATAAATTAGGATCGCTTGTCGTGGCTTCGATTATTTCTATAAAAGGTAGTTTCATTGCTTTGCTATTTATAAGGAATAAAAATAAGAATTTTAGCACGATGAAAAAGCTTTTTTATGTCAAGTTTTTAACAATTTATTATTTATTAAAATTTTGGTTTTACTCTCAATTGCAAATTCTTAGTTATTTATCAATTGTAATAATGAGTTTGTTTTTCTTTTCATTTACAATTATCATTTTGCCCTGTTTAAAACCTAGTTTCTCTAGCCACGTGCCTTCCAGCCGAATCATGGGTATTGTAATATATTTATAATTACGCTTTTGGTATTTGGTATGAATTTTAAGTTTTCGTAGATTTTTCATGGCTTTTATATTTTATTTGAAATAAATTATTTGGATTACCTTTTGTCATATAATTATATGACAAATATAAAATTAATTTTTATTTGTCAGCTTTTTGTATGACAAAATTTTCATCAAATTGTAAGATATTTGTTTTATGACACGAGATATGCTAAAAACCAGAATAGGTGAGCGGATTGTTGAATTCCGTAAAAAGAAAGGTTGGAGCCAATCAGACCTGGCTAGAGCGTGTAAAAAAGATCGCCAAACCATTGAGAAACTTGAAAATGGAAAAGTTAATCCGACAATTTTTTCATTATTAGAAGTTGCAATTGCTTTAGAAGTTTCTTTATCACAACTACTTGATATATAAAAATTTACTTTTATTGATCTTTGAAAACGATTTTGCGTGAAGGATGGGAGCGACATCCTTTTATGGCGGGGTTCGCCATAAAAGATATAGCGTACAGCCTGACCCAGAGGGACACGCCATAAAAAAAATCCGATTCACTTTCGCAAATCGGATTTTTATAAATTGAAAATTATATATAACTCCGTAAAAACTTTTTAGTTTTTACATTGTATATTTTACAAGTGAATTACTTCGCCATAAGCATCAGCTACAGCTTCCATAACCGCCTCGCTCATTGTTGGGTGAGGGTGGATTGATTTTAAGATTTCGTGACCAGTAGTTTCTAGTTTACGTGCTACAACTGCTTCAGCAATCATATCTGTAACACCAGCACCAATCATGTGGCATCCTAACCATTCTCCGTATTTAGCATCGAAGATTACTTTTACGAATCCGTCAGCAGCTCCAGCAGCTTTTGCTTTTCCAGAAGCTGAGAATGGGAATTTACCAATTTTTAATTCGTAACCTTTTTCTTTCGCTTGTTTTTCGGTTAAACCAACAGAAGCGATTTCTGGAGTTGCATAAGTACAACCAGGAACGTTTCCGTAATCGATTGGCTCAACGTGTAAACCTTTGATTTTTTCCACACAGTTAATTCCTTCAGCAGAAGCAACGTGAGCTAAAGCCTGACCTGGAGTAACGTCTCCAATTGCGTAGTATCCTGGAATGTTGGTTTCGTTATAAGCGTTTACTAAGATCTTATCTCGGTCAACAGCGATTCCAACTTCTTCTAAACCAATATTTTCGATGTTTGTTTTGATTCCAACTGCCGAAAGTACAATATCAGCTTCAAGAATTTCTTCTCCTTTTGCTGTTTTTACAGTTGCTTTTACTCCGTTTCCTGTAGTGTCAATTTTTTCTACAGAAGAGTTTGTCATGATTTTTACGCCTGCTTTTTTCATAGAACGTTCCATTTGCTTAGAAATGTCTTCGTCTTCTACAGGAACGATGTTTGGCATGAATTCTACAATAGTAACTTCTGTTCCCATTGAGTTGTAGAAGTGAGCGAACTCAACTCCAATTGCTCCAGAACCAACAATAATCATAGATTTTGGCTGTTCTGGTAATGTCATTGCCTGACGGTATCCGATTACTTTTTTACCGTCTTGTGGTAAGTTTGGAAGTTCGCGAGAACGAGCCCCAGTTGCGATGATAATGTGGTCAGCGCTATATTCAGTAACTTTATTGTCTTTGTCTGTAACGTCAAGTTTTTTTCCTGGTTTTAGTTTTCCAAAACCTTCGATAACGTCAATTTTGTTTTTTTTCATTAAGAACTGAACTCCTTTGCTCATTCCTTCAGCTACACCGCGGCTGCGTTGAATAACTGCTGGGAAATCTTTATCGAATTCAGAAACTTTTAATCCGTAATCAGAAGCGTGTTTTAAATAATCAAAAACCTGAGCTGATTTTAGTAATGCTTTTGTTGGGATACATCCCCAGTTAAGGCAAACTCCACCAAGATTTTCTTTTTCTACTACAGCTACTTTAAAGCCTAATTGAGAAGCTCTAATCGCTGTTACATATCCTCCAGGACCACTTCCTAAAACAATAACGTCGTATTTCATTTTTTTGGGTTTTAGTATTAGCTACCGAAAAATGAATTTTTTACAATTCCGAAACTCATTTTTCGATTTTATTTCTTTTGTTATTTGTGATTGCGAATTTAAGGATTTATTTTAAATGAACGCCTTTAAATTTGTTTTTACCGATACAGACTTTGGTCTTTTCACAGAAACCGAAGTAATTGTGAATTGTAAATTATGAATTGTGAAGTAATTTTTGGGATTTAGTGAGTAATTGTTGTTGGTTGATTGTTGATTGTTGATTGTTTTTGGTTGATGGTTAATTAGGTTAGTCTTTGCTGAAAAAAAATAAGCCACAGATTATTAGGATTAAAATGATTTTAAAAATCAGTGTTAATGCTAATAATCTGTAGCTTTATGAATTGTAATTTATGATTGGTCCATCAACTATCAACCAAAAACGATCAACAAAATTAAACCTTCACGTGTCCCCAGTTTTCTCCGCTTGCAATTCTTCTAATTTGCATTTCGCTTACGCCGAATTGTTTGGCAATCATTTTCAAGCGGGTTTTTTGTTCTGGTCTTGAAAGGATTTTTTTAATAAGCATCACTTTTGTGGTGGTTAACTTTCTGCCGTCGGCTTTTAAGTTGTGTTCGATCAGGTTTTTTTTCGCCTGAATTACACGCGGACTTTTGCGGCTGTGGGCCATCATTTCTTGTTTGGTTGCCCAGCGTAAATTTTTTACGTCGTCGTTACTTCTGTTATAATCTAAATGAAGTACATAGGTTTGATCTTCAGAATCTTTTGGGATGAAATATTGGGCAACTAATTTGTAGAGAAACAAATATTTATTGATGATTTTGTCGTCTTTTTTGACCTTAAATCTAAAAGTTGGATATCCATCGCTTAAACCACCTTTTAGGATTCGTCCGTTTTCAATTTCGTCTGTAAAACTAATTAATCGGCCTCTGTTTGAAATGGCATATTTAAGCTGCAATGATGCGTTTATTTCTATTTCTTTGAATTGTTCATCAGGATAAAATCGTGTGTGTGGCATAGCTCTTTTTCATTTGAATTTGTCTCTCAAAGATAAATAAATGGAAAATGAATATGGCTATACAGCTGCCTGCGAACCTTGAATTTTATGATTCTTATAACGCTATTTTAACGTTTTAAAGTGATTTTAATACTTTTTTGAGAGATTTTAATTCACAAATTAGGAATAATTCAGTTTTCTAATTTTAGAAAAAAGTTAAATTTTAAGAAAAATTAACTAAAAAATTACTGATCGAGCCAGTTTTTAAAATTGGTAATTTCTTTTTTACTAATGATGATTGGATCATTTTCGATTGGAGGTACTGTAAGGATCAATTCTATTTTTTGATGAGAGTGTTTTATAACCTCTTTTATAATATGTCGGCTTACAATATATTTTCGGTTTACTTTAAAAAACAGAAACGGATCGAGACTGTTTATAATATCGGTTAGTGTGCTGTTGTATAGAAAGCTGTTGCCTGATTTTACGTAAATAAAAAGATGTTTTCCCGAAGCTGCAAAAAAAGTAATATCGGATTCATTTATCGAAATGAGTTTATAGCCGTGGTTTACCAGAAAATGGCGTTGAATTTTATTGGTTTCAGGGTTTTCTATTGCAACTAAAGATTGCAGGGTAGCATCGGCATTAAAGCTGTCTTTTATTTTTTTGAATTTTGTCAGGGCTTCTAATAGTTCCTGTTCTTCAAAAGGTTTTAAAAGATAATCAATTGTAAAGTGTTTGAAAACCGAAATAGCATAAGAATCATAAGCGGTAACAAAAATTACGGGACATGCTATAGTTGCTTTTTCAAAGATTTCAAGACTTTTTCCATCGCCAAGATGGATGTCCATAAAAGCTAAGTCGACATTGTTTTCGCTAAAAAAGACGACGGCTTCTTTTACAGATTTTAAAACTGTAATCTCGGCAATCTGCAAAATGTCCTGCTGTTCTAAAATCGATTTTAGATAATCTGAAGCAAGATATTCGTCTTCAACAATGGCAATTCTCATTTGCTTTTGGATAAGTTATAGGTTCATTTTTGATGTGAAACCCTATTTTCATTTTGCAAATATAATTTTCTCTGCTTTTTTTACAAGTATGTTTTTAATGTTGTTTTAATTTTTACTCTAATTCAGAATTATTTTATGGTTTACAAACAAAAAAGGCCCAGTTTTAAACTGAGCCTTTTTCAAGATTTAATAGGTATTATAGATTGGGATTGTTTAATCTCGCGTTTGCAGGATAAATAATCGTGTAACGCGGATCGTTTTGCATCAAAGTAAAATTGTCTCCATCAAATGTGTGAACGATTTGTTTTTGAGATGTTCTTCTCAAGTCAAACCAGCGTTGTCCTTCAACAACAAATTCACGTTGTCTTTCTGCATAGATGAAATTGGTTAAATCAGCAGCATTCATTGCGCTAACTTCAATTTCAAGCTGTACATAAGCAGCTGCCGTATATCTGTTTTTGATGAAACTTAAAACAGTTGTTTTTGCATCGGCAATGTTATTTAGTTTTAATGAAGTTTCTGCTTTTGTTAAATACAATTCTGAAGTTCTAAATGAACATTTTTGATCGTCATTTCCTCCTTTTTGAATTCTGAAACGGCTTCCGCTTGCTAAAAAGTAAAGAGGGAAACGTAAATCAGCAGTTTTGTTGTAAGCCGCAATTAATTCTGGAGAAGCATATGAAGCTCCTTTAAGTCCATTAATGTAACCATCTTCAAGTGCTAAAATAGATTCTTTTGAATCGTATTTAGTAGCAAAAACAGAAGTTGCTTTTAAGTCAACAAGTTCGCTTTTGATTGCTAAACCTTTGTTTGCTGCATCTAAAGATTTCTGCCATTGCTGTACGTGTAGGTAAACACGGCTTTCTAAACTGTATAAAGCCACTTTAGAAAAACGGTAATTAAGTCCTTTTGTTTGAGAAGCAACATTAATTAATTCTTCTGCTTTGTTAGTGTCAGAAATAATCTGGTTGTAAATTACTTCAACACTTTGTGGAACGAAAGCTTGTTCTAGATCTATTTCTAAAGCCAAAGGAACACCTTTGTCTGAACCAGCTGTTGAAGCATTGTAAGGTTTTCCAAATAGGTTAACCAAATCAAAATAAGCCATAGCTCTTAAAGCATACGCTTCTCCTACTAATTGATTTTTTTCTGGTGAATCAGCTAATTTTACTGATGCTTCATTAATGATTACGTTAGTATAAAAAATTACACTATAAAGATCTTGGTACTGAAAAGTCGCAGTAAGACGATCAGGATTGGTGTCTTTCCAAGTGTAGATGTCTTTAAAAACGGTAATTTCATCTGCAAACTCGTTCATTGTTAATTCGTCTGTACGAAGCGCAGTTAATGACTTGTGTTCAGGGTACAGATAATATCCATTTGTTAATACGGCACGATATTGATCTAAAGTTTCTGGAATAACTCGACCAACTGGCTGAATATCCAGATAATCATCGCAGCTTGTTACTGTAATTGCAGCAACAAAAAGTACTATATATTGTGAGATTTTTTTCATCTTTAATTGTATTAGAAAGTTACATTACATCCTAAAGTGAATGATTTAGGAACTGGTTGAGCATAAATATTTCCAAAAGTTTCAGGGTCAAAGTAACCTTTGTAATCAGAACTGATTACGAATAAGTTTCTTGCCTCAACATTGAATCTAATGCTGGCAATATTGATTTGGTCTGTAAAGGCTTTAGGGAATGTATATCCTAAACGAATACTGCTTAATCTCATATAACTCATTTCGCTAACCCATGTATCTAAATAATTTAGGGTAGTAATTTGATTTGCACCAGAGTACCATAAGTATGCCATGTAAGAATCTCCAGCTGATAAATCTTTACCGTTAATTGCAGGTAAGTTAGAAGATGTATTTGTTGGTGACCATGCATCTAAAATGTCTCTACTGTAGTTTTGACCTCTGTCTACTAATGTTCCGTTGTATGGAGGAGTTCTGGTTACAGTCTGCTTAATATTGAAAGAAGCAGCAATAGTTAAATCAAAATTATGAACTTTAAAAGTATTCGTAAGACCTCCTGTAAATTTAGGATCTCTGTCGCCTAAATAAGTAAACAAATCTCTAAACTCACTTGAAGTTAATTTTGATTGCGTAAGTTCTCCTGGGAAGAAGTCAGCAAAAGGATCGTATAAACCAAAGAATGTCTGAGTATTTACTGTTTCTCCGTTTTTGTTTACAAATAAAGGATATCCATTTTCATCAATTCCATTTGTTTTAAATCCAAATACAGCATTTACAGGACGACCTTCTCTGCTTGGGAAATAATCTGTGTCACGAACTGCTATACGATCAACATTACTTTTGTTGTGAGAGAAGTTAATACTTGTATTCCATTTAAAGTTTGGACGGTCAATATTTTTTGTAGACAAAGTAATCTCATAACCTTTGTTACTTACTTGTGCCCAGTTCATGTTTGTATATTCAAAACCATTTTCTAATGGAAGAGATCTTAAACCAATTAAGTCAGTACTTTTTCTTCCGTACAAATCAGTTACAATGCTAATACGGTTGTTGAAAAGTCCAATATCAGCTCCAACGTTTGTGTTTGTAGTTTTTTCCCAACGTAATTTTTCATTAGGCGGACTGTCTACATTAATGATTGGTTCAGTTTGTCCTGGTAAAATAACAACAGATCCATTAGTACCCATTACATAAGGAGAAGTGTTTTTGTCGATATTTCCTTGTAAACCGTAAGAAGCACGAAGTCTTAAGTTAGAAAGTGTTAAATTATCTTTTAAGAAATCTTCTTCAGAAACTGCCCATGAAGCAGATGTTGACCACAATGGTAAATATTTGTATTTTGGATCTACACCAAATAAATCTGATCCGTCGTATCTAACACTACCAAAAACACTATACTTTCTGTCGTATGTATAAGAAGCTGTTGCGAAGAATGATGCAAAAGCATTTTCGTTATCGGTTTTAGTATAAGTTCTGTAATCAGGATTGTTAATATTAGTCGTATTAGGGAAAAGGATCTGCTGTGTAGTTAGATTATTTTTATCAAAACCAAATCCTTTTGTAGCAACACTTGTATTGTAATTTCTTCTTAACTCATTACCAACCATAGCTTCAACTTCATGTTTTTCATTAAACGTTTTGTTGTAATGAACCATTGTTTTTAGGTTGTACTGGAAAAAATCTGTGTTTGTATTTTGAATAATACCTCCAACAGGTAAGAAATAATTGAAAGCACCGTTACTAAAATAACGTGTTTTTTCTCTTTGTTTTCTAGTATAATACGTGTCTTTAGCAGCATATTTTTCACTAGATGTATTGTCTAACTGTAAACCTAATTGCGAAGTTACTTTTAAGTCTTTAGTTATTTTATATTCGGCATCTAATAAAGCTTTTAAAGCTCTTGTTTTTAAATCATAAGAAGTGTTTGCTCTTTCTTCTAAGAAGTTGAAAGGAACGTAACGCTCTGAGTAACCTGCGATATCTTGATCGTATTTATAACTTCCATCAGCATTGTATGGAGTTAAATATGGATTTACGTTTCTTGAATAGTTAGCAGGATTTGTAAATGCATCTGTATCTGTTAAGTAAGATGTAGTTTTATTTTCAGAACCAAAGATACCAATACCAACCTTGAATTTATCTGTGATTTCGTAGTTGTTTTTTAATGTTAAGTTGTAACGTTTGAACCCTGTTCCAACAGTTGTTCCTTTTTCGTCGAAGTAACCTACAGAAAAGTAGTAATCTGATTTTTCACCACCGCCAGATAGACTTAAACCATGCTGTGTATTGATGGCCGTTTGGTACAATAAGTTACCCCAGTTTGTGTTATTTCCTCTTAAAGAATTGATAGATTGTTGTGTTGCAGGAGTTAAAGCAGAAAATCCGCCGGTTCTGTAAGCATCTAATTCACCAGACCCATTTAGGATACGAGAAATGTCTCCACCAGTGTCTCTGTATGTTAATTCTGGACGACTTGCCATGTTAAGTTCTAAATCAACTTTTTCGCTTGCATTCATCAAGTTTAATTTAGAAAACTCAGGTCTTTGTGTAATAAAAGTATTGGTGTTAAAACTTACCACCATTTTACCTGCTTTACCTCTTTTAGTAGTAATTACGATTACACCATTTGCAGCACGAGCACCATAAATAGCTGTTGCAGCCGCATCTTTTAAAATTGTAATGTCTTTAATATCATCTGGGTTTAAACCAGCGATTGAATAATTAGTAAGATTGTCAATGTTGTCCTTATCGTAGTTTTTTGGAACTTCATTGCTCTCTAATGGTAAACCATCTAGTACCCATAAAGGATCTTGTGTACCATTAAGAGAAGCAGTACCCCTGATTCTAATTTTAGCAGGTGCTCCAGGAGCTCCAGATGGCGTACTTACAGCAACTCCGGCAATTTGTCCTACCAATAATTGGTCAATGCTCGAAACCCCAGTCTGCTGGATTGCAGCCATGTCGATTTTTGTAACCGCAGCAGTAAGTTTTCTTTTCTCAATTTTTTGGTAACCAGTTACAACAACCTCTTGAAGTTTTGCTGTTTCAGATTTTAAGTTGACTGTATAATTTTTTTGACCGTCTAATTCAAGAGTATACGATTTGTATCCCATGAAAGTAACTCTCAAAGAAGTAATATTTTTTGCGATTTTCAGGGAAAATTTACCGTCGAAATCTGTAGTAGTTCCAATAGCTTCACTCTGAATAATACCTGCCATAGCAGTTTTGTTTGAGATCGAATTATTCTCAACGAAGATAGACGCACCCGGAATTGGCGACAAGTCTGCTTCATCTTGAATGATCCCCGTAATAGTTCGGGTTTCCTGCGAGTATCCTGCGATGGCCAGGAACAGCAGTAAGGCATGTAGAATTTTTTTCATGTTTTGGGTTATGTATTAAAAGGTTGTATTATTTAGGGCTTTATCGATTCGTTGTATTAAATCGCGGTAATGATTTTGGGTCGATTGATCTCCGGTACTTCTTTTTGTTCTTAATAACTGAAGTACTTTACTCAATTCTCCCTTTTTATCAGATGTTACTTCTGTAACTCTTTTTAAGAAAGAATTATTAATGTTTCTCGCCATATGTGCATCATCTACAGAGCATAAATGAGGCATTTGTAATGTTTCTTGTATTTGGATTGTTTTTTTAACATCCGTTTTTTCAAATAATTTATTTGTTGAAACAATTAAAACATCTACATAATTCTTTTGTGTCATACGTTCTAAAATGCTCAGCGATTTGTTTTGAATAGTTCCTGCAAATACACTTTGATGTAATTTTTGGAATAAATCATTTACGGTAAAAACCTTCTCATTGGTTTTATTTCGCTGGTATAATTCATTTTCTGTCATTCGAAGTAAACGGTCATCGCTGAATAAGCTATACATAACGTCGTATTGTAATGCTCTTGACATTGTGTATGGTGTGTATTCATAAGGCCCAAAAGGAGAATCTTTCAGCGGATTTGTTTTGTCTAAAACGTCATTAAAAAATAACCATTGCGGAATTGTAATTACATTTTTAACTAAATAATCTACCGCTCTTTTTTGCATTGCTGCAGGAACCGGAACATAACTTTGTTTGTTATCGCCATGAACCGTTGGGTTTAAGTAAACACCGCCAATATTGGTTAATACATGACCATTGTACGTTTGCCATTGTCCGATAGCTCCAATATAAAGTTTACCAGTTTGGTAGTAAGACTGATCTTTATCGTAGGACCAGTTTAAGATATTATCGACCACACGTTTTAAGTTTTTTAAACCATATTCGCTGGCTTTAACCGCATCGTTACCTAAATCTTCTGATTGAGAACGAGGATCGATTACGTTTTCCTGCTGTTCGCCATAAAAATAAATGGGGTCATTTTGATGTTTTGTGATTAAGGCGTTCAGTCTTGCAGTTTCATTTTCGTTAGGCGAATACCATCTATAACCCCATTCAATAGCATATTTATCATATTCTCCAATTTTTGGAGTAATAACCGTTACGTTATCTTCTGGCTGAGCTACATAATTGTAACGAGCGTAATCCATAATTGACGGAGCTGTTCCGCCCATTTTTGCTGTAAATTCTTTAGAACGCAATGATTCTACATCATAAGCAAAAGAAGAACCCATATTATGTTTTAGACCAAAAGTATGTCCTACTTCATGCGATGATACAAAACGGATTGCTTCTCCCATATGTTCATCACTAAATGTATTTCCTCTTGCTTTTGGGTCAATGGGTCCAGTCTGGATACGCATCCAGCTTTGTAAAGATGTCATCACATTATGCCACCAGATAATATCTGCCTCTATAATCTCTCCGCTTCTTGGGTCAACAACCGATGGGCCCATAGCATTTGATTTTGGAGATGCAGCATAAGTGATAACTGAATAACGTACGTCGTCAATGTCAAAATCCAAATCAGCTTCAGTAGGTTCTTTTGCAATAATGGCATTTTTAAAACCAGCTTTTTCAAAAGCAGCCTGCCAATCGTGTACCCCGTCAATGATGTACTTTCTCCATTGTTTTGGAGTAGATGGATCTATGTAGTAAACGATTGGTTTTTTAGGCTCTACTAATTCTCCTTTTAAATATTTTTCTTCGTCTTCTTTTTTAGGTTCTAAACGCCAGCGTGTAATCAGTTCTTTTTCAACCATTGCCTGTTGCGCGTCGGCAAAATACCAGTGTTTTTCACTGAAAAAACCAATTCGGTTATCGGCATAACGAGGTTTCATTGGCTCTTTGTCCAATAGAATAATGTTACTTGTAACACCTAGTGTAACCGATAACGTTGGCCCGCCTTCACTCACTGAAGTCGTAAGTTGTGATTTAACCACTATGTTTTTAGGGAAAGATTTTAATCCTTCTATATATGACAAATCAGATTTTACAGAACCACCAAAACCAATGTTGCTCAAAACATCATTGAAACTTTTTTGTTTTCCGTCAAAAATCTTATTTACTTTAATAACTACTGCACTCGAATCATTATTTTTGGTTTCAATGTCAAAAACTTCAATAATAGATTCAGAGAAATTATCAATAACCGATGCTGTGATGGCATCTTCTTTAGGTGAAGAAACTTTAGGTACGTATGATTTTACCCAGACTTTCTTTGCAATTGTATCTTTGTAAAAGGAAATAACTTTATTCTCATAATTCATTCCTTTGTTTAATCCGGCTTCATTAACTTGAAAGGGAACTTGCGACAATTTGTTTACAACTAGAAATTCCCTTTTAAATAAACTATCCTGAATTTCAAAATAAACATCGGTTTTAACTTGAATGATGTTGAAAAGTCCTTTTTTAACCGTTCCCTTTTTTACAAGATCATCGTATTTTTTACCTTTTTTGGCGTCAGTAGAATCTTTTTTTACAACTTCACTTTCTGTTTCTTTTTTCTTTTTCTTTTGGGCAAGAACTGTAACAGGAATGAACAATAATAAAATTAGTAAGCAGAATAATTTTATAGTATGCAGGAATGCCTTTCCCTTCATTTTGGTGTTAAGTTTAAGTTAATTTTCGTCGAAACTATTCGATTTTGATTCAGAAAAAAAACAAAACGGAGTGAATGGCTTTTTTTTAGGAGTGAATGGATATTAATGGCAGAATACATACGAATTTGCCGTCTTTTTCTGAAATTGTTAAATTGGTTCTGGAGTAAAAATTATAAATGCTCGATAAGTACTTTAAACCAAAATTAGTTCCTGGTTCGCTCTGAGCCTTTTTTTGAAGATTGTTGCTAATAATTACTTGGTTTTCTTGAATTAGAATTCCAGTAATTAACGGATTTTCCTGAGTTGCTCTATTGTGTTTAATGGCATTTTCTACCACTATCTGGAAAGCCAGATAAGGAATGTGTTTTTCTAAAGCCGTTTCGTTTTCAATCTTTATCGAAAAAAATAATTCTTCTTTAAAGCGTGTCTGCTGTAAAAAGATGTATTTCTCAATAAATAATAATTCGTCTTTTAACGGAACAATGTTTTTTTGAGGCGGATCAATTAAATAACGATAAATACGAGATAAGTTGAGTGTGAATTTCTGTGCTGTTTTTACATCACTTCCCACCAACATATAAAGAGAGTTAAGCGAATTAAATAAAAAATGCGGATTAATCTGCTCCTTTAATTGCTGAAGCTGCATAAGCGCTTTTTCTTTCACGATTTTTTCATTCTCTACGAGAAGTCGGTTTTTTTCTTTAATTGCAATTCCCTTTTCTCGATAAGCACGTCTGTTGGCATACGAGAACAAATAAAAAATAAGCAGAAGCATTACCGTTGTAATCGAATAGATCCATGTCGAATACTTTTTGATCGACGTTACATTTTCATCAACAACATTTTTTGGGAAATTTACACATATAAACCAATGTGAATTTTTAAGGTCTAATTTTTTGGTAAATCGGATAACGTCCAATTTTAAATATTCAGACATCGTAACTCTTTTTACATAATCTTGCTTTTGGGTAAAGATTGTATCGATTGAGCGGGTAGAAGAGATCTCATAAATATTTTTTCCTATAAAATTCGATTCGGGATGAAAAATACATCTTCCTGATTTATCAAAAATAAAAGCATAATTATTAGTCGATCTAATATCTAAAGTAGAAAAATAATCAAGAAGCTTTTTTAAGCTGATGTCGTAACCATAACGTACTGTTGTGTTTTTTGAAGTGAGTTTAAAATAAATTCTCCAGACCCATTCTTTTCCCTGCGGAATAATAATGCTGATATGCTCTTGATCTTTATTTTTTTTAATAAAATCTGCAGCATCTTTTTTTACAGCATCGGAAATTGAATCTGTTCCAAACTGAATTTGATTATCGTTAATCTGAAACCAATTATCAGCTACTAATAAATTTATGTTTTGTACAGAAGACAATACATGTATGTTCGAAGCGAGATCTTCTGGTCTGCTTATTTTTAAAACGTGTTTAATTCGGTTTTCCTGTTCCAGAAATTTTGAAAATTCCTGCGACATGAATTCCTGTTTTTTTACGAAGTTACGCTGTGCCGTATCTTCATTTGCTTTCTCAGTAAGATCAGTAATTAAATTACTGAGCATGTAAACAGAAGAAACTGTAATAAGAATAGAAACGATGACGTAAATTACGAAGGCACGTTGTGATGTTATTTTTTTTAATCTAAATTTCAAAAATGCGTATGTTTAATCTAATTCGCTGCCGAAAACTGCGAATCATATAAGTTTTTATAATAGCCGTCGGCTTTGGTTAATAATTCCTGATGTGTCCCTTGTTCTACAATTAAACCTTTGTCCATTACTACAATTTTATCGGCATTTACAATTGTAGCCAAACGGTGTGCAATAATGATAGATGTTCTTCCTTTGGTAATCGTTTCGGTGGCGCGCTGAATTAATTCTTCAGAATAGGTATCGATTGACGAAGTCGCTTCATCCAAAATCAAAATACTCGGATTGCTGACATACGAACGTAAAAATGCAATCAGCTGTCTTTGTCCTGACGAAAGCATAACACCGCGTTCTTTAACATCAAAATCATAATTGTCCGGAAGATTCATGATAAAATTATGAACTCCGATTTTTTTCGCAGCATCTATAACCTTTTCACGGGTAATTTCGGGGTTATGAAGTGTGATGTTGTTGTAAATCGTATCGGCAAACAAAAACACATCTTGAAGAACTACCGCAATTTGTTTTCTAAGTGAAGCCAAAGTATAATTCTCGATATTGTGTCCGTCAATGCATATCGTTCCGCTATTTATTTCATAAAAACGGTTCAATAAATTTATAATCGTAGATTTTCCTGCACCAGTCGAACCTACAATAGCAATTGTTTGTCCAGCAGAAACCGATAAATCAATTCCTTTTATAACTTCTTCTTCTGGAATGTACCCAAAACGAACATCTTTAAATTCGATGCTTCCTTCAAAATCTGGAGCTTCAATAGTTCCTGTATCTTGAATATGATCCTGCGTATCTATAATATCAAAAACACGATTGGCCGCAATCATTCCTAATTGCATCTCATTAAATTTATCAGCAATTTGACGCAGCGGATTAAACAACATTCCAATAAACATGGTGTATGAAAATAAATCTCCAAAAGTGGTGAAATTGTCTCCGTTTAAAATTTTAAATCCTCCAAAAACAACAACCAGACCTAAAGTAATCGATGAAATAATATCGGCAATAGGGAAAAAGATAGAGTTATACAGAATTGTTTTAATCCAAGCTACACGATGTTTGTCGTTAATCACTCTAAAGTTTTCAGCTTCAATTTTTTCTCGGTTAAAAAGCTGTACGATTTTCATTCCCGTTACTCGTTCCTGAACAAATGAGTTCATGTTGGCAATTTGTGTTCGCACTTCTTCAAAAGCTACCTGCATTTTGCGTTGGAAAATTCTAGTAATGTAAACCAGAATTGGCATCGCAACAACTACAATCCAGGTAAGTTTCCAGTTCATGTAAAACATAAAAATCAAAACCACGAGCATTTTCATTAAATCACTTATAATCATAAACAATCCCTGACTGAAAATACGAGCAATCGATTCAATATCCGAAACCGCTCTGGTTACCAATTGCCCAACTGGAACCAAATCGAAATATTTCATTCTGAAACTCAAAATGTGTTTGAAAAGTTTGTTACGAATATCTTTTACAATATCCTGTCCGAGCCAGTTCGCCCAATACACAAAATAGAACTGAGAGAAAACTTCCATCAGTAAAACTGCTCCCATTAAGATGATGTACATCAGCAGACCCATTTTATCATGAGTCTTGATATAGCCGTCAACCGTTTGCTTTAATAAGTAAGGGCGGAGCGCTGCAAAAATAGACAGCGAAACGGCAAAAATAATGACACCGTAGTAACGCCATTTATAAGGTTTGGTATATTTTAAAATTCGTTTAAATAATCCAGTATCAAATGCTTTTGCTTTCATTTATTTTTTTTAGTGCTGTAAGTTTTAGGCAATACGTGTAACATTAATGTTAACGTCAAACTGCTTATAGCGTAAAACTTACGGCTTATAAATAATCGTAATAAATATTGGTTAAATATAAACCATGCGCCGGAACCGAAAATCCAGCTTTTTCTCTGCTTTTGCTGGCAATGATAGTTTCAAAATCTGCCAGCGTGATTTTGTGTAAACCTATATTAATAAGTGTTCCTACAATGGCACGAACCATATTTCGTAAAAAGCGGTTAGCCGAAATCGTAAAAACCAATTTGTTGTTTTCTTGTTTCCAATATGCCTCAAAAATCGTGCAGTCAAAAGTATTGACATCCGTATTTACTTTCGAAAAACACTGAAAATCGATATGTTTCAATAAAATCTTTGCGGCTTCATTCATCATATCCACATCCAATTTTTGGTTTACATACCAGCTCAATCCTTCTAAAAACGGATTTTTTACAGTATTAATATGATATTCATAAGTTCTTTTTGTGGCATCAAATCTACAATGTGCATCATCATGAACCGGAATAATATTAAAAACAGCAATATCCTTTGGTAAAAATGAATTGAGTTTGTGAACCAAAACCGAAATGTCTAAAGGAGTTTCAAAATCAAAATGGCCATACATTTCAGAAGCGTGAACTCCGCTATCAGTTCTTCCAGCTCCCATAACATTTATCGTTGAATTTAATAAAACAGAAAGTGCTTTATTTAAAGTTTCCTGAACAGAAGGAGCATTAGGTTGAAACTGCCAGCCGTTGTACTGCGTTCCGTTGTAAGCAAATTGAATAAAATATCTCATTTTAAGGGACAGAGGTTCTAAAGGAGCAAAGGTACAAAGGTTTTTTTTAAAAGCCGCTAAGGTTCTGAGATACTAAGGTTCTAAGTTTTTCTTTCAATTATGGTAAACAAATTATACCTATTATATATAGGTGTAATATTTTGAAAATGGTAAAACCATTATAATAAAAATCCAAAAACAAAAACCGAGACCCTTAGTCTCTTAAAAGCTCCAAATAGTGTTAAAACCAATTAAAACCCAAAATGCAAATCATAGTTTGTTTAGCTGAAAATGAGGTCAGAAATTGACAATTCCAACGATATAGAGCATAGCTTTTTTTAACATTTTTAGGAAGAAAATTCTAAATGTTAATTTTTAAAATATTTCATTTTAACAGTTCGTATTTCTCCTATGTTTGTACCACTAAATATCAAAAACTATGAATGAAATTACCTCTTATTGGTGGATACTGTTAATCGTATTTGCCATACTTTTTTACAAATTTATTTTACGCGTTTTCTTCGGAATGGTAATAGTTCCCGAAGATAAAATTGGTTTAGTAACCAAAAAATTCGTTTTATTTGGTGCCGACAAATCGTTACCCGACGGCCGAATTATTGCCACAAAAGGCGAGGCTGGTTATCAGGCGAAAACACTTGCCCCAGGTTTGTATTGGGGAATGTGGATCTGGCAGTATTCAATAGATATGACCAGTTTTACATTGATTCCAGAAGGGAAAATTGGATTGGTTTTAAGTAAGGATGGAAAAGAAATTCCAACCGGACGAATTCTGGCAAGAAGAGTTGAAAGTGACAACTTTCAAGATGCTACAGCGTTTTTGGACAATGGTGGTCAAAAAGGACGTCAGACTGCTTTTATTACAACAGGATCATATCGTATTAATACATTCTTGTTTGAGATTGTAATTACAGATCAAATTAAGATTTACGAAAACATGATTGGGATTGTAACGGCGCTTGATGGAGAACCTATTCCGCAGGGACAAATTGCCGGTAAATTTGTTGAAGACCACAATAACTTTCAGGACTTTGATAAGTTCCTTGAACATGGCGGAAATCGTGGTTTGCAACCACAGGTTATGCTTGCTGGATCCTACTATATTAATACTTGGGGAATCTTGATTGAGCAAAACCCAATGACAGATGTGCCAATTGGTTATGTTGGAGTTGTGATTTCTTATATTGGCGAAGATGGTCAAGATGTTACTGGAGATACTTTTAAGCACGGAAATATTGTTTCAAAAGGACAGCGAGGCGTTTGGATGGAACCATTTGGTCCTGGAAAATACGCTTTGAATAAATACACAACAAAACTAGAAGCGGTTCCTACTACTAACTTAGTTTTAAACTGGGCAAACGCAAGAAGCGAATCGCATGATTTAGATAAAAACCTGTCGACAATTACCGTTCGATCAAAAGATGGTTTCCCATTTAATCTAGATGTTGCACAGATTATTCATGTGCCAGCTGCAGAAGCGCCGAAAGTAATTGCTCGATTTGGAAGCATGAACAATCTTGTTTCTCAGGTTTTAGAACCTACTATTGGTAACTACTTTAGAAACTCGGCTCAGGATAGCGATGTAATTTCGTTTTTAACAACGAGAAAAGAACGTCAGGAATCAGCAAAAAATCATATTAAACTGGTTTTGGATGAATATAACGTAAATGCAGTTGATACCTTAATTGGTGATATTGTTCCGCCAGATTCGTTAATGAAAACTTTGACCGACAGAAAACTGGCGGAAGAGGAACAAAAAACATATCAAACCCAAAGAATGGCGCAAGAACAACGTCAGGGAATGGAAAAAGAAACGGCAATTGCGGATATGCAGAAAGAAATTGTACGTGCATCGCAAAGTGTTGAAATCGCACAGCGTACAGCAGATGCTACTGTTAAGAAAGCAGAAGGAGATGCGACCAGTTTAAAATTAAATGTAAATGCCGAAGCTGAAGCTACAAAAATGCGTGCCAATGCCGAAGCCGAAGCAACCAAAGCAAGAGCAGGAGCACAGGCAGAAGCGACAAGATTAAATGCCAGTGCAGAAGCCGAAAAAATCTCAAAAACAGGTTTGGCTGAAGCAGAGAAAATTATGGCAATTGGTAAATCAACTGCCGAAGCGTACCAGTTGCAAGTTAGTGCCATGGGTGGCGACAACTTTACCCGTTATAAAGTTACCGAAGAAATTGGTAAAGGAAACATCAAAGTAATTCCAGATGTATTGATTACTGGCAACGGTGGTTCTGATGGTTCTATCAGCGGATTGTTAGGATTAAAACTAATGGAAATGATGGATACCAAAGAATTAAAAGACGGTAAAAATCCTAAAAAACAATAATTATTTTAAAGAAACCTAACAGGTTTTTAAATCTATTAGGTTTGGGATCAGCATATTTTTAAATCCGATTTGTGAAAACAAATCGGATTTTTTTGATTTAAATTTTTCATTCAGAAAAAAAACTTTGTCGCTTTGTTACCTTGAACCTTTGTCCCTGCAAAGAAAAACCTTTGTACCTTTGCCTCTTAAAACCTCTGCACCTTAAAAAATGACTAAAATCCTTCTCCTTTCAGATACTCACAGCCACATCGATGATACTATTTTAAAATATGTTGCTCAAGCAGATGAAGTGTGGCATGCAGGAGATATTGGAGATTTGAACGTTACCGATACCATAAAAAAGCTAAAACCGTTGAGATGTGTTTATGGTAATATTGACGATGCAAAAGCCAGAATTGAATTTCCGCTTCATAACCGGTTTATGTGTGAAGATGTTTCTGTTTGGATTACGCACATTGGAGGTTATCCGGGAAAATATAATCCGGCAATACGAGAAGAAATGGCCTTGAATCCGCCTAAATTATTTATCTGCGGACATTCGCATATATTGAAAGTGATATTTGATAAAAAGAATAATCTTCTGCATATGAATCCCGGAGCAGCAGGAAAAAGTGGTTTTCATCAAATGCGAACAATGCTTCGTTTCGTAATTGAAGGTGATAAAATAAAAGATCTGGAAATTATCGAGATAGGTAAAAAATAAATTTACGAAATCGGAACTTTTATTTTGATAGACGTACCGCTGTTTTCATCAGGTCTTGAAATAATAGAGAAAGTACCTTTTAGTTTTTTAATTCTCACCCGGATTCGGTTTAAGCCAAAACCTTCGATTTCATCTATTTTTTCGGCATTAAAACCTTTGCCGTTATCATGAATGATAATGATTAATTTATTATGATGTTCGTGCAGTGAAATTTGCGCTTTCTGGGCACCGCTGTGTCTGATAATATTACTGCACAATTCTGAAATAATAAAATACAGTTTCATTTCAAATTTTTCGGAATAACGTGTTTCTGTAGAAAGCGAACTTGAAAATCGAAACTGGATATCTGAATTTGAATTCTTTTCGCATAAATCTTCTAATGCGTAAATTAGCCCAAAACGCACCAAAAGAGTAGGAATCAGATCGTGGGAAATGTCACGTAAAAGATCGTGCGCTTCCTGTAAAATTGCTTTGGCTTTTTGAATTTCTTCGGATTGAATATTATTCTTAGCTGTAAAGACATTCAAATGCAGTCCAGCAGAAGACAAAAGCGAATTAACATTGTCATGAAGGAATGAAGCTATTTTTTTCTGTTCGGTTTCCTGACTGTCAATTCCTGCATCAATAACATTTAAGAGTATTTTTTGCTTGGTATCTTTCCGCTTTATTTTTTGTTTCAGTTTATTGTTTTGATACACATAATAGAAAAGAAAAAATAATAGAATAATCAGTATGATAGATAAACTTACCACTTTTTTATTTCGAAGCTGTTCCAGTTTTTGATTTTTAGAAACAGTCGTTTTTTCTACATTTTGCTGTGCCCCATAATTTGGATCAGCCGAAGAATGCTGCACGGCCATTGTCCCGTTGAAAGTAAAAAAGAGAAATAAAATAAAAATTCTAATAAACATAAACTGAATTTTTAATCGAATTTATGGGTTAATCAAATTGTTTTTTAAAGCATATTTTACCAGTCCGATAGTGTTTTTGATATTCAGCTTTTTCATAATGTTTTTGCGGTGAGTTTCAACGGTGTTTTGACTTATAAAAAGCTGTTCACTAATTTCTTTCCCGCTATATTCCAAGCAAATTAAAGTCACGATTTCCATTTCCCGCGGACTTAAAACAGGATTTTCGATTAAAACATTTTTATTTAATTTGGGATTGTTCTTTGAAAAGATGCTGAAAATTTTTTCACGCACAGCATCCGAAAAATATTCCTGTCCTTGATTGACAGCAATAATGGCTTCAATGATATTTTCGCCGGCACATTTTTTAGTCAGATATCCTTTTGCACCTAATTTCATTACTTCTTTTATGATTTTCAAATCATCATAACTCGATAAAATAATGACTTTACAGGGAAACTCTTTCTGAGTAAATTCTTTTAATACTTCGATACCATCTTTTTGAGGCATACTAATGTCAAGAATTAAAATATCGGCTTCATCTTTAACCACATCATCATATATAGATAAACCATTCAATGAACTGCCCACAACTTCAAAATTTGGAACAGTTTGAAGTAAGTTGCTCAATCCATCAATAAGTACTTGATGATCATCGGCAAGATGTATTTTAATTTTATCTGACATAATTGTTTTTGGTACAAAAATGCAAATTTATGAAAAAATTATCTTACAAAATGGTTTTGTGGCTGATTTTAATGAGACTTGAAAAAGAAGAGTTTATTCCATAAAAAAACCCGAATAAAAATTCGGGTTTTCGTCGCACAAAAAATTAAGTTTATAGGTTTATCTCAAACGATCTACAGATTTTACAAGATCTTCATCCTTCTTGATGGCCTTATTAGCTAAAACTAATAACACGATAGAAACAATCGGCATGAACATCCCAATACCTTTCTCAGAAACAGCGTTAACCGTTTCTCCAGATAAATTTAGAGAGCGATATACAAATAATCCTAACAAAATTAAGTTTAATATTATGTTCAGTCTGTTCATCACAAACTGATTTTGTCTTTTTTTGAATGATATAATACTAACGATTGTAAGCATTGTGCTTAATGCTAGCAATACTGAGTAAACCTGGTCTTGCATAAAGTAAAAAGGCTTACCTGTATTTAATGTCCAAAGCGGCATAAAAAACAGTAAAACCCCAGTAACTACAAAGGCAAGAATTAAATATACGGTCTGAATTCGCTGTAACATAACTTGAAATTGTTTTACAAAAATATATTTTCTTTTTTTAAAATACTATTGTATCATTAAATTTTATTCGTATTATTGCATCAAAATACCGTAAGCACTTCATACTCTGCGGTCAATTGAAAAAAAATATCTACCTATTCTTTTTACAGTATTTCCTTTAAAATAATTAAACTCATAGAACATTCATGTTTGATATTTCTGCATTAAAAGAAATGAAGCTTTCTGAGCTTCAAGAAATAGCTAAGCTAGCTAAAACTATAAAGATTAATGGCGTTAAAAAAGATACCCTGATTACTCAGATTTTAGCGCATCAGGAGGCGACTACAGCACCACCGGCAGCTACTATTGCAGAAAAAGAAGTTACTGAAGTAAATGCTGAAAAACCAAAAAGAGCCAGAATTGCTCCAGTTAAAAAAACAGCTGCCAAAAATGCACCTGTTTTGGAATTCGACAAAGTAGAGGAACCAATAAAAGAAACTGAAACTCCTGTCGTTGCTGCAGAACCAGCAAAAGAAGAGGAAGCAGTAGAAAAAACTACAGATAAAAAAGCACCGAAAGGTAAATTTAATAAACAGGCCTACGAGAAAAAGGTTGCACAGCAAAAAGAGAAAACAGCTGTTAAGGACTTGACTCCAAAAGAAGTAGAGCCGAAATTGGAAACTGAAGAAACCGTTTCAACAGTTACAGAAGCTGAAAAAACTGAAACTCCTGCACAACCGGTTAAAAAGGTTAATCCTAACCAGAATAAAAACCAAAATCCAAACCAGAATCAAAATCCGAATCAGAACCAAAATCAAAATGGCAACGGAAATGGTAATGGGAACAACGGAAATCAAAATCCTAACCAAAATCACAAGAATAAAAAGAACAACAATAATTTCAGAGATTCAGACTTTGAATTTGATGGAATTATCGAAAGTGAAGGAGTTCTCGAAATGATGCCTGACGGTTACGGGTTTTTACGTTCTTCGGATTATAACTATTTAGCTTCTCCAGATGATATTTATTTATCAACTTCACAAATCCGATTATTTGGTTTAAAAACCGGAGATACTGTAAAAGGAGTGGTTCGTCCGCCGAAAGAAGGCGAGAAGTTTTTCCCTCTTGTTCGTGTATTAAAAATTAACGGACATGATCCGCAGGTAGTTCGTGACAGAGTTTCTTTTGAACATTTGACACCTGTTTTTCCTTCTGAAAAATTCAAATTAGCCGAAAAAGGCAGTTCTATATCAACCCGTATTATCGATTTATTTTCTCCTATCGGAAAAGGACAGAGAGGTATGATCGTGGCACAGCCAAAAACGGGTAAAACCATGCTTTTAAAAGACATTGCAAATGCAATTGCTGCTAACCACCCTGAAGTGTATTTAATTGTTCTGTTAATTGACGAACGTCCTGAAGAGGTTACCGATATGCAGCGTAGTGTTCGTGGTGAAGTTATCGCATCAACTTTTGACAGAGAACCGCAGGAGCACGTTAAAATTGCTAATATCGTTCTTGAAAAATCAAAACGTTTGGTAGAATGCGGACATGATGTTGTAATTCTTTTAGATTCAATTACACGTCTTGCTAGAGCTTACAACACGGTTCAGCCAGCATCTGGAAAAGTATTAAGCGGGGGTGTGGATGCCAATGCATTGCAAAAACCAAAACGTTTCTTTGGAGCTGCTAGAAATGTAGAAAACGGTGGTTCGTTAAGTATTATCGCAACAGCATTAACTGAAACTGGTTCTAAAATGGACGAGGTTATCTTTGAGGAATTCAAAGGAACTGGAAACATGGAACTTCAGTTAGATCGTAAAATTGCTAACAAACGAATTTTCCCAGCTATCGATCTTACTTCTTCAAGTACACGTCGCGATGACTTATTACTTGACGAGAAAACATTACAAAGAATGTGGATCATGCGTAAATACCTTTCAGACATGAACCCAGTTGAATCAATGGATTTTGTAAACGACCGTTTCAAGAAAACCAAAAACAACGAGGAGTTTTTGATTTCGATGAATGACTAAAAGGGAGGTTCTGAGGGACTAAGGTTCAAAGGTTCTTCTTTACAGATATAAAATAAAAAAGGATGAGTTTTACTCATCCTTTTTTATTTTGAGAAACCTCAGAACCTTAGTCCCTCAGAACCTTAGTCCCTCAGAACCTCTGTGCCTAAAAAAAACTATTTCTTATCCACTACCGGTCTATTTTCTCTATTGGCTAAATCCCAAGCCAGTACAAACGCTAGTTTTGTTCTTTTGGTTAAAGCGTCGTATTCGATTTTTTGAGGTTCGTCGCCTTTTCCGTGGTAATCTTCGTGAACTCCGTTGAAGAAGAAAATAGAAGGGATGCCATTTTTAGCGAAGTTGTAGTGGTCAGAACGCTCATAAAAATGATTTGGATCTTTTGGGTCATTAAATTTGAAATCTAAGTCCATTTTGATGTATTTGTCATTTTGTGCCACAACGGCATTGTGAAGATCAGATGATAAACGGTCGGCACCAATAACATAAACGTAATTATTAGTATTCGCATGTTCTACATCACGACGTCCGATCATGTCGATATTGATATCCGTAATGGTGTTTGCAATTGGAAATAATGGATTTTCTGAGTAAAAACGAGATCCGTGTAAACCATGTTCTTCACCTGTAACATGCAGAAATAAAATAGAACGTTTTGGTCCGTGGCCTTGTTTTTTAGCCTTAGCAAAAGCTTTTGCCATTTCAATAACGGCTACAGTTCCAGAACCATCATCATCGGCTCCGTTGTAAACATCACCATTTTTAATACCTACGTGATCGTAGTGCGCTGAAATCACCAAGACTTCATCTGGTTTTTCAGAACCTTCGATATACGCCCAGATGTTTTCAGAATCTGGTAAATTTTGGTTGCGTTTTGCATTTAAATAAGATGCTGGGATATGCTGGTAAAAATCTGAAGCACCTTTTGGAAATGAAATACCGCTTTTTTTGTATTGCTCGATCATATAAAGACCCGCTTTTTTCTGTCCAGCCGATCCGGTTTCACGACCTTCCATTTCATCAGAAGCAATAACATAAAGCATTTCTTTTAAATCTTTTTCAGAAATATATTTTACATATTTGGTTGGATCTGAATTGTCTTTTGAAGCTGCCGACTGTGAGTTTTTGCAGGAAAACGTTGTTGAGGCAATTAAAAATAAAATGAGTAATTTTTTCATTCTTTATTTTAGTGTAAATTAATAAATGTATATAAAACGTAAAAGATCAGTAAAAATAGGATAAAAAGTGAGTTTATGATGAATAATGTTACACTTTTAACAAACGATACCAATCTAGATTCGCCATAAAAGCGGTGATGAGCGGGATAGAAATAATAACACATCCAGATGGTTCCCGCAAAAGTGGTAATTCCAGAAATGAACTTCAACGGATTTTCGGGACCAAATATGCCGCATATTCGGTCTACAATAAACATAATCAGGAAGATGAGCAGCAGAAATGAAAAATAATGCAGTGTGAAAATACCATGGTCAAAATAATACCATTTCTTTTTGTTGTGGAAAATCCATAGGGTAAATGCAAAAAACGGCATAATGATAAACAGGATTTTCGGGATATTGTGGAAAAAAGACTCTACAAATTTTTCAATAATCTGTTTTTTGGTATTATGTTCCGTAACATGAGATGCTTTTTCGTAAACCCAATATTCGAAATCAGAAAATTTTTCATTTTCTTTTCCGTATTTCTGGATCGAATCAATTTCTTTCATCGGCCTTAATTTGAAATACTTTTTATCGTCTTCTTTTTCAGCGTTTTCTTTAACCGGATTTACAATGTTTTCATTTAGTTTGTCTTCGTTGTCATCAATTTGTTTGTTTACTTTACTGGGAAAAAAAGAAATAAGCAAGAACGTCACAAAACTGATAAAAATATACAAACGAACGGGTGCCAGATACGATAATCTTTTTCCTGAAAGATATTCCTTAGTAAGCGTTGAGGGTTTAAAAAGAAGATTTCTGATTGTTTTCCAAAACGCATTTTCGTAATGGGTTAAATCTTCAAAGAAATGAATAAATAAGTGGTGAAAGGTCTTTCGTGTATCACTATTTTCCTGTCCGCAGTTTGGGCAAAACTTTTGTTCGACAACATGTCTGCAGTTCAAACAAGTTTTGTCTTCTCTAATTTTGTTATGTGACATTGGTTTATTTGGGTTGTTTTGGTTTTGGTAGTTTTGATTTTACTTTTTAAGAACCTCGTTCAGAAAAAGCTTTAAATGTTCAAAAGATCTTTTGGCGGCAACTGGGTTGTAAGCAGCACCTTTTGAATTGTCATTTCCTGCCTCAGGGTTGGTAAAAGAGTGAACAGAATCTGCATAATAAATCATTTGCCAATCTGCTTTTGCATCACGCATTTCCTGCTGGAAAGAAGCGATTTCTTCTTTAGAAACAAAAGGATCATCTGCTCCGTGGCAAATTAAAACTTTAGTAGTAATGGGTTCTGTTGGTCTAGAAGCATCTTTGCCTAAACCTCCATGAAATGACGCAACGCCTTTTACATTCAAATGTCCTCTGGCAGCTTCAAGAACTCCTGTTCCGCCGAAACAATATCCTGTAATGACAATATTGTCTGCGTTTGCTCCAGATTTGATCAGTTCTTTTAAAGCGGCATCAATTCGTTTTTGATAGGCTGCATAATTGGTTTTGTAAAATCCGGCTTGTTTTCCTGCTTCGCCTGTGTTTTTAGGATAGTTGCCTTCTCCATAAATATCAGCGATAAAAACATGATAGCCTAATTTTGATAATTCTTCTGCAATTCCTTTTGAAGCGTTGTCGATTCCAAGCCATGCCGGAAGCATTAAAATTCCCGGATTGTTAGGGCTCTTTTTAGCCGATTTTATAAACAAACCATTAAGAGTTTGGTTTCCTTCAGAATATTTTACGGGTTTTAATTGTGCCATAATTGTAGTAGAAAACAATAAGGTTGCAAAAATAAGTGTAGCTGTATTTTTCATTTTTTACAATTTTTAACAAATATCAGAAATATTATGTTACAAAAAAACCTCAAAAGCTATTTCTTGTGAGGTTATTTAACAGATTTATTTGGGCGGAATTATTCGCCTGGATGGTATGTTTTTTCAGCGTTTTTTTCTACATCTTCTTTGTAAAATAAAACCTCTTTAAATTGTCCTTTCTGGTACATTTCGGCTTGATCGGTAAAATGTTTGGAATGAATATCGCCGCTGTTTCCACCTGCTAGTAATGATTTTGCTTTTATTTTAGGGCCAAATTCTACCGCACACACAAAACTATTTCCGTTGTAACCGTAACGTTTTTTAGAACTGTTTTGATAACTGCTTTTAAAAGAAGGAAGGCTTCCCCAAGATCCCGGACCAAAACCAATTGGCAAGCTTGGAAAATTGTCGTCGTATTTTAAATCAATATCGCCGCTGGAACGCTGAAAACGATTTACTTCGCCCCAACTGACTTTCCAAGTTCCCCATTTCGACTGGAGTTCCTTTAAAACGGTCTGTAATTGCGGAATCATTTGCGAAGCCGTTGCGTTTTTACCAAAATTAGTTGTGTTTTCGACCTGATCTAGTTCTCCTTCGTCAATATAGGCTTTTTGGATAATTGGGTCTAATTTATATGCCCATTCTACTGCCAGAGTTGTAGCAACAGAGTTTTCTTTGGCATAATAATCCCAGTTTTTCAAAATAGAAATAGGTTCTTTTAAAGTTTCATATTCTGGAGATTCGGGTTTAATATTCTGTTCAAAGACTTTTACCAAACTCGGAATCAGAAGTTCGAAAATAGATAATTTAGTATCATACCCATCGGCTATGACTTTATCTAAAGTGTAATGATCGCCTTTGCTGAAAATTCGAACGGCATTTACGCCTCTAAAGTTTTCGCCATCAGGCGCCATGTACGGAATATAATCTGCTTTTTTTGGGCTGTTTGAACCCGCCACAGAAAAAGGAGTAGAGTTGCAATTTTGTAACCAGCCGTTTGAAGGATTGTACACATGAACCGTTTCATCGACTTCATGTAAACCTTTCCATTGTGTGGCAGAAACCGATCCGTCAATTACTTTTGACCAGTTTAGGCTTTTATCGCGGATAGGAATAAAATTGCCGTGCCAGTAAGCAATATTTCCTTTGTTATCAGCGTAAACCGTATTATTCGAAGTATTGGCTTTTAAATCCATTGCTTTTTTGTAATCATCAAAACTTTTTGATTTGGTTCGAACCCAGCTTTGAATTAAACTCGTCATCGAGCGGTTCATCGATTTTAAACTAATCCATTTTCCTTCTCTTTTGGCCATAATCGGGCCATTATTAGTAAAATAAGTTTTGAATTTCTTCGGAATCAGTTTTCCATTTTCGATATACTGTATTGTGATTTCTTTTGTGATGACAGGGAAAAGTTTTTGATCGAATTCGTAAAATAATTTTCCTTTTTTCTCCACAATTTTTTCAGCATACATATCGGCAACATCAACATTTGAGGAAGTATGCATCCAGCCGCAATTTTCGTTAAAACCTTGATAGATAAAAAACTGTCCCCAAGTTACTGCTCCGTAAGCATTTAATCCTTCTTCACTTGTTACCTGAACTTCAGGTCTGAAATAAAAAGTCGTATGCGGATTGATGTATAAAATCGCATTTCCATCGGCTGTTTTTGATGGCGCAAAAGCAAATCCGTTAGAACCTGTCTGAACATATTTTTCTCTTTCAACATACGCCACTTTATCATTATTTCCAGAATAAAAAGCTTTTAATTCTGCTGTAGAAAGATCGGCGGTGCTTATGGCTCCAATACTTCCGTCTGTCCAAAGCAACGGAAACCACGGTTCAAAATGGTTTAAAAGCGCTGGTTTAACTTCTGGATGTTTGTACAAATAAAAGTTGATGGCATCTGCATAACTGTTTAATAGTTTTTTTAACCAAACCGGCGCTTTTTTATAATCGGCTTTTGCTTCTTCGGTATCAATTAAAAGCTTAATTTCTAAATCATTATACAAAACGGATTGTCCTTTGATTTCTGCTAGACGACCCAGTTTTTCGATATAATTCATTTCGATTCTTTTGAAATCATCCTCACATTGTGCATATAAAAGCCCGAAAACAGCATCAGCATCAGTTTTTCCGTAAATATGTGGAATTCCCCAATTGTCTCGGATTATAGTTACTTGTTTGGAAAGCTTTTCCAGTCGGTCAATCTCTTTTGTATTGAGGCTTTGTGCCGAAATCTGAAAACTCAGAAAAACAAAAGCCAGCGGTAGTATTTTGGAGTAAAAATGCATAATTACTTGATGTTAAATTTTTGCCCAGCTGTATAAATGCTCATTTGCAGGTTTTCAATTGAAATCAAATTATTCTTTTTTGATTTTTGAATGCCTTTCGGATTTCGAACGACAATAACTTCGCTTTCTCCGGCAACTTCTACCTGATTATTTCTCACGATAATTGCTGTAGCTTCATCAATACCAATTCCGGTTAAAGAAGGAAATTCAACCAAAGCAGAAAGTAACCTGTTGTAACGGTTCCTTTTTAAAAAATGCTGATCGATAATCGCAGTTTTCAATAATCCCAAACCTTCTGAAGTTTCTAGATTGTCATATCGGATATTGTCAAAAGTTCCAGAATATTCTTTTTGTAGCTTCTGATTTCCAGTAATCATTTTTTCAGACATTACGGCTGCACCAGCGCTGGTTCCAGAAATGGTACTTCCGTTTTCGTACGCTTTTACAATTGCTGTTTTGACAGGTGTATTGTGTACCACCGACATGAATCGGGTTTGATCGCCGCCGCTTATAAAAATCAATTTTGCTTTTTGAACAGAATCGGTTAGTTTTTTATTTTGAGCAGTTTCTTTATTGAAATTCAGCATTACAATTGGATGCTGTGTCAATTTTATCATTTGGGTTTTAAAGAAGATAAACGAACTGTCTGGTTCTTCGCTAGACATTGGCAAAACGACGATATAATCTTTTTTTCCTAATTCGGCTACAGCTAAAACCTGTTTCATTAACTCATCAGAACGATCGCCGCCGCCAATAATAAATAGTTTTCCTTTGGGATTTTGCGCCTGCAGTATTCCGCATGAAACGAACAATAAAATCAATATGATTTTTTCAAACGAAAACGTAAAATGAAATTGGTTTTTCATGGTATTTTGGATTTAATTAAGCGGTTTTTCTAAAAACTTTAAAAGCGAATTATTGACAATAAAAAGCACATCGCGAATTTTGTCGAGATCTACTTTTGAAGCTTTATCGTTTGGGGTGTGATAATCGTCGTGAAAACCGCTGAAGAAAGTCATAATAGGAATTCCTTTTGAGGTAAAAGAAGCGTAATCACTCCCAGAATGACCGTTGGTTTCCCATAAATCCAACGAAAATGGATTTTTAAGTTGGGCGTTGCTTTCACTGGCCATTTTTCTCAAATTGTCATTTTCTTTCTCGGTGCCGATGCTTAAAATTCGATGTGTTTTATCTTCTGGTGCACTTCTCGAAATCATGTCCATATTGATGGCAAGTATAATTTTTTGACGACTGAAATCAAAATTTCGAACAAAATATTCGCTTCCTAAAAGTCCCATTTCTTCAGCGGTCCAAGAAGCGAAAAGGATATTGTAAGGCGGTTTGGTTTTAGATTCCGACCATTTTTTGGCTAAAGCCAGCATTCCAGAAGTTCCAGAAGCATTATCATCGGCACCATTATAAATCGAATCTTTAATAATGCCCAAATGATCGTAATGCGCGCCTACAATTATGGTTTTAGTGGTGTCTTTTCCGGTAATCATTCCCAAAACATTTCGAACCGGAAACGTTTCGGTTTGTAATTCGATAGAAAAATTGATTGTACTATTTTTCAGCAGGGCAGAAGAAGTCTGTAATTTTTGGGCTTTCTTTTCAAACGTTGTTATATAGGTTTGAGGAAAAAGCTTCTCGGCAGCCGATTTGCTAATTTTAAAAACCGGAATTGCTGCTGTTTCTGAATTTTCTAAAGAATGAAAAATAGCATCTTCGGAATTTTTATTTGGTTTGAATGTATCTTTAGAATCGATAATTACCAAAGCTGCTGCGCCATTTTTGATGGCAGTCTGCAATTTCATTTCTTCTAAATTATTTTCCTCTGGAAATAGTTTTTTTAATTTTTGAAAGGTTGTCGTCGTAGTATCTCTGTGACTTGGAAAACCTTTTAAGACCACTACAATTTTATTTTTAACATTCTGATTTTTATAATCGTCGTAACCTTCCGTAGGAACACTTAAACCATATCCTGCAAAGAGTACGGAAGTTTCGTTTTGTATTGATTTTGTAATTGGCGTAACGCGAAAATTAGTTTCAGAAAGTGAAATAGTTTCTTTTCCTTTTTTGATTTTAAAAGTTGATTTTTGAACAGTATGTTCTTGTATTTTAAAATCTTGGTAATAATCGGTTTGGGAATTATACGGTTTCAGTTGATACAAACTCATCAAGGAAGCAATGTATTCTGATGCCATAAAACCGCCTTTTTGTGTGGAACCGCGTCCTTCCATCCAATCGGAAGCTAAAAAGGAAAGTGTTCCCGAAAAATCACTTTTGGATGGATTGTGAATTACAGTCTGCGAAAACAGTACTGAAGTACAGCAAAAAAAAGCCGATAAAAACAGTATTCGCAAACGCATATTTTTTTATTTATAAAGTTTTACAAAGTGATATTTCTTTTGAAAGCACAGCCCAATTCAATAATCGAATCGGTTTTGGCAATTCCAGGAATACTGTCGATTTTTTCGTAAAGAATTTTACGCATATGTTCGTGGTTTTTGGCAATAATTTTAATGTAAAGTGTGAAAGAACCCGTTACATAATAACATTCCGTAATTTCAGGAATTTTTTTCATTTCTTCGATAATACGATCAGAATCAGAATCTTTATTCAGTGTGATTCCCGTGAAGGAAGCCCAGTCGTAACCAATGTTTTTTTCTTGTATAATAGGTTTTATACCGCCAATAACACCTTGCTCAATCATTCGATTAATACGCTGATGCACCATTGTGTTTGATATTTTTAAATTGGCTGCAATTGCAGAAAAAGCCATTCTTCCGTCTTTTTCTAATTCCTTCAATATATTAATATCGAATTCGTCTAATATATCCATTCTTTACAAGTGATTTAAATCTTTTTTGATTCATAAAAGTAACCATTTTTTTCAATAATGGGCAATAAAATTGTATTTGGTGTTTGAAGTAATTTGATTTAAAAAACGTGTATAAAAATTAATTTTGACTCATTTTGTGTGTTTTTGCGGTTAAATTTAATTTTTAAAGTTTGTATTTGATATTTTTTGATACTTTTGTATTTGAAAAATACCAAATTATGATACATACAGAAAATACACTTTCATCAAAATCTGAAGTTTTGATAGAAAAAGAGAATAAATACGGAGCTCATAATTATCATCCGCTTCCTGTGGTTTTAGAAAAAGGAGAAGGTGTGTATGTATGGGATGTCGACGGGAAAAAGTATTTTGATTTTCTTTCGGCTTATTCTGCTGTAAACCAAGGACACTGTCATCCTAAAATTGTTCAGGCAATGGTAGATCAAGCACAAAAACTAACACTTACTTCGCGTGCTTTTTACAATGATAAATTAGGAAATTACGAAGAATACATCACGAAATATTTTGGTTTCGATAAAGTGCTTCCTATGAATACTGGTGCAGAAGCCGTTGAAACTGCGCTTAAAGTTTGTAGAAAATGGGCATATGAAGTAAAAGGAATTCCAGAAAATCAAGCGCAGGTAATTGTGTGTGAGAATAATTTTCATGGAAGAACGACTACAATCATTTCGTTTTCTAATGACGAAACGGCACGTAAAAACTTCGGACCTTTTACAGATGGTTTTATAAAAATTGAATATGATAATCTGGCTGCGCTTGAAAACGCACTTGAATCATCAAAAAATATTGCTGGGTTTTTAGTAGAACCAATTCAGGGTGAAGCAGGAGTGTATGTTCCATCTGAAGGATATTTGGCAAAAGCGAAAGCATTGTGTGAAAAACATAATGTTTTATTTATTGCTGATGAGGTTCAAACTGGAATTGCCCGCACCGGAAAATTATTAGCGGTTCACCACGAAAATGTACAGCCTGATATTTTGATTTTAGGGAAAGCTATTTCTGGAGGTGTTTATCCAGTTTCTGCAGTTTTGGCAAACGATGAAATTATGAATGTAATTAAGCCGGGACAACATGGTTCTACTTTTGGAGGAAATCCGGTTGCTGCTGCGGTTGCGATTGCCGCACTTGAAGTAATTAAAGATGAAAAACTAGCTGAAAATGCAGAACGTCTTGGTGTTATTTTAAGAAATGGGCTGAATGAAATTGCGGAAAGAAATCATTTAATTACACTGGTTCGTGGAAAAGGTTTACTGAATGCGATTGTAATTAACAGTACTGAGGATTCTGATCTGGCTTGGGAAATCTGCTTGAAATTTAGAGATAACGGATTATTGGCAAAACCAACGCACGGAAATAAAATCAGATTGGCTCCGCCATTGGTAATGACCGAAGAACAAATCAAAGAATGTCTTGAAATTATTGAGAAATCGTTGAACGAGTTTAGATAATATTTCTTTAAAAGATCAAAAAATAGAAAGCTGTGGAAATTCATTCACAGCTTTTTTTATAAATACCATTTTGTAGAAGTCTAAATTATATAACAATGAAATTTAATTATATAAATTTTAAAATGGGTCTCTAGATTAGATTTGAACCTGATTAAAAGATAAAACCAAAAATAATTTTCAATACCAGTTTATTGATTTTAAGCTGAATTGATACGCAAGCACCCAAACTGAATTGTAAACTTTATACCTTGTAAAAAGATGGCTTATGCAAATAGTATTACTCGTTTTTTAGATGCGCAGAATAAACTTTATCTTACTGCTTATTCAGAGATTAAGAAAGGAAAGAAACAAACGCCTTGGATGTGGTGTATTTTTCCTCAGATTAAAGGGTTGGGAAAAAGCGATCTTGCCAAATATTATGCAATTGAAGATTTGAAAGAGGCAGAAGCATTTTTAAATCATCCGATTTTGTCAAAACATTTAATTGAAATTTCACAGCTTTTGCTGAATTTTAGAAATAAATCAATTGAAACCATTCTAGGAGAACTTGATGCTCGTAAACTGCGTTCGTCTATGACGATTTTTTCTCAGGTTGAAAATGCGAATCCTATTTTTCAGGAAGTATTAGATGCGTTCTTTTCAGGATATTCAGATCCAATTACTTTGTCGATTGCCCATGCTTCTATAGAAACTTTAGCAGAAGCTTAAATTTTTAAAACATTAAAGAGACCTAATTTTTTCAATTTTACTTATCTATATATTCAATTCAAATAAAAAACCATTCGCTGCCAACGAATGGTTTTTTTTATTTAAGTTTTTGAAATTATTAGTTAGCTCCTGTGTAACCCGGATTTTGAGTAATCAGTTTATTAGCATCTTTTTCTTTTAACGGAATTGGGAATACCAAGATATCGTCATCAAAAGGAATTAAATCAGAACCATCTCCATTTGTACTAACATCTATAGAGCGTTGTGTTCTTCTGATATCATGAATAAGAAATCCTTCCATACCTAATTCTAATTCTCTTTCTAACCAGATATCATTTATAGTAACAGCAGTTAGATTATCAGCATGTGCTCTTGATCTTATGATGTTTATATCGTCAAGTGGAGTGTTTCCAACAGCTGTACCTTCTTTAAGGTTTCCTTCAGCTCTAATTAAATACATTTCGGCCAAACGAATGATTCCAACATTAGCAAACTGATCGGTAAACTTAGAAGTTAAAATTCTTCCGTTTGCGTCATTCTCATAGTTAAATACCGCTCTATCATCAGGATCACTAAATTTAGCTAAATAAGCATCTCTAATAGAGAAATCTCCGCCACGGCCTCCATTGTTTTCAGAAGCATAGAAAGTTACAGCATCATTAACACCTGTTTGTTTGGTAATTTGGATTGCAAATACGTCTTCTGTCTGATCCGTGTCATGATTAAATGCAGCGCCATAAGTCTGAGATAATCCATGACCGCTGTTTTCAATTACATCATCTGCGGCATCTCTGGCTAAATCGTATTTTCCTTGTTGTAAATAAACTCTTGCCAGTAATGCCTGAGCTGCATATTTATCAGCGTAAAAACTATTATCAGCAGGCAGATTGGCATACGCTAGTTTTAAACCGTCTATGATTACTTTGTATGTTTCTTCAACGCTGCTTCTTTCTTTAGATAAATCGACACTGAAATCATAAATGGCATTTGGTCGTATTACAACTCCTAATTGATTATTGGTCTGGCCACTTACGTATGGTTTTGCAAAGAAACGCACTAAATCAAAGTAAGCTAATGATCTAAGGAAATTAGCTTCACCAATCATTACCGCGCGTCTGTCTGGATCTTTTACTTTGTCGATGTTTTCAATTACAGTATTTGACGCATTTATAATTTGATACAATCTCGCATACGTTCCTTCGATGATAACATTATCTGCTAACATATTCTTGATGTACATCTGTCTTAATTCACCAAAGGTACCTCGCCATCTTAAATCCGTTGTATTTAATGCGCCGCTTACACCAAGTAAGTCTGCATATAATAAAATTCTTCCTCCGTAAGCATTTCCATTTGCGGCAAGTGCATAAGTACCAGTAAGCACATTGGTTACACCAGTTTCTGTGCTTAAAGTTTTGTCTGCATCCTCTCGTTGTTTAGGTTCTATATCTAGTTCGTTTTCACAGCTTGTAAAAAATACTGCAAAAAGTATCAATAGGATTAATTTATTTGCTTTCATCTTGTTCTTTTTAAAAATTAAAGTTTACACCAATTGCTGTTGTTCTTGCCGGTGGTGCAGAGTAAAAATCTTCCCCAATTCCCGTATCATCTCTTCTTGCTTCTGGGTCGTTACCTTTGTAGTTGGTAAAAGTTAAAAGGTTTACAGCAGTGAAATAAACTCTTAAGCTGCTCATACCTAAATCTTTCAATACATCTTTAGGAAGTGTATATCCTAAAGTAAGGTTTCTTAAACGAACAAAATCGGCTTTGTCAAGATAGCGGGAAGAATCCTGTGTCCCGTTTGAACCTCCAAAACGCGCTTGAGGTACATCGGTAATATCACCAGGTTTCTGCCATCTGTTTAACTGATCTGCTGTTTGGTTATCAAAGTAATCAGCAGCAGTTGATTGGTAAATTCCTGCCGAGTTGTAAATGCTAGCTCCCCATTCTCCTTGGAAAGTAAATGAAAAATCAAATCCTTTATAAATAATCGTGTTTGTTAAACCCGACATTAAAGTTGGGAATGGATTCCCCATAATAACACGTTGTGCTTCACTATAATCGTTTGTTTTGGTGCGGTCAAGTGTACCATCAGCCTTTTTAGTGTTTTTGTAAAATAAGGCATCTCCGTTTTCTGGATCAACACCTGCGTATTCTACTAAATAAAAAGATGAAATGTTTTCGCCAACTCTATTGATGTTGTATGAAACAATAATATCTCTGTTGTCATTCGGAAGTGATTTTACTTTCGATTGGTTTGTAGTAAGGTTAAAGCTTGTGTTCCATTTGAAGTTTTCTTTGTCAATGTTTTTAGTATTTAAAGTGACTTCAAAACCATTGCTTCTAATTTTTCCAATGTTTTTATTAATAGATGCAGCTCCAGAGCTTATTGGAAGCGGTACTTCGAAAAGCAATCCGTCAGTATCTTTTTGGTAATAATCTGCTTCAAGCGAGAATCTGTTGATAAATCCAACTTCAATACCAAAATCGGTTTGAGCTGATTTTTCCCAAGTTAAATCATTATTACCCGGCTGATCGAATGTTAGTCCAGATTTCAAGTTATACGGATTAGGTCTGTAAAGCTGGCGTGATGCAAAATTTCCAATTTCGGCATTTCCTAATTTTCCCCAGCTTCCTTTAACTTTTAAATTCGTTAGGACAGTATTGTCTTTTAAGAATTCTTCCTGAGAAATAACCCATCCGGCAGAAAAGGCTGGAAAAACTCCAAAACGTTCGTTTTTACCAAAACGAGAAGATCCGTCGCGACGAATACTAGCTTTTAAAAGGTATTTACCCATGTACGAATAATTTAATCTCCCAAACTGAGAAACAAATGCATAATCTGTTTCGTTTCCGTGTCCTTCGTTTACCTCGGCACCACCATCAACAGTTTGAAAATCATCGCTTGAGAAATAAATACTGTTTACATCTTGATATCTTCTGTGGTATTTGTTGAATTCCATACCTGCAACCACATTTAAATTGTGCTTTTCAGCAAATGTTTTATCAAATGTAAAGTAGTTACTCGAAACATAGTTTTCTGTGTTTACAGAAGTTGCAAATACCGCTCCATCTGTTGCCATAAAAGGAGCGTTTTTACCCTGCCAGTAATCTTCTGTTTGAGATAAAAGGTCATATGAGAAGTCAGAATTAAATTTTAGGGAAGATAAGATTCTAAATTCTCCAAAAACTTTTCCGGTTAATCTTCGCATTATGGTTTTCCAGAAAGTGTTGTCTTTTGCTAAAAGATAATTTGAATATTCTGTATTTGGGTTAGCACTTCCATCTTCTAATCTTGCAGGCGAAATTGGTGCTTGCGCAACTGACTGCAACGGTGAAGAAAACGAGTTGTCATCTTGAACTCTGTGAATTAAAGATCTAGAAAATCCAAGGTTCATTCCTAAAGTAAGACGATCCGTAACTCTATGTGATACGTTGGTTCTTGCTGTAAATCTTTCTAAAGTATTGCTGTCTACAATACCAATTGTGTTGTTGTACGCACCTGAAAAGAAATATTTTGTTTTATCGTCTCCTCCTGAAGCAGAAAAATCAGCATCTGTTGTATAACCTGTTTTTAAAGCGATATCCTGCCAGTCGGTATCTACTGCGCCATTTCTCCAGTCTGTTCCTTGAGAAAGATATTCCAGTTCATCTTCAACTGATTCCAAATCGTCAACGTTACGTCCTGCTTCTTGCAATAATTCAACGTATTGTTTTGCGTTAAGCCATTTTCTTTTATGTGTAGCTTCGCTAACCCCTTGAGAAAGATTTACAGTAAAAGATCCTTTTCCTTCTTTTCCTTTTTTAGTGGTAATTAAAACCACCCCGTTGGCTCCACGTGCTCCGTAAATCGCAGCAGAAGAAGCATCTTTTAATACATCTATCGATTCGATTTCATTGGTGCTCAAAGTCAGCAATGGGTTGGTTGGCGCACCGTTACTAGATTCATCATCATTAATCAAAGGAATTCCATCTAGTACATACAACGGCTGTGTTCCGGCGCTGATACTTGCCGCACCACGCACACGAATGTTAATTCCTCCGTCAACTTTACCATTGGTCTGTGTAATCTGAACCCCTGCCAGTTTTCCAACTAATGCGTTCTGCACGTTTGAAACTGGAATCTGCTGGATATCTTTAGCGGTTACTCTAGCGATATTGTCAGTAAGGTTTCTTTTTGATTGTGTTCCGTATCCTACAACGAGTACAGCTTCTAGTTCGTTTTGAGTTTCAACCAGTTCTATAGTCATTTGGTTAGTAGCTGGAACTTCTACCGTATTAAAGCTTACATAACTTACGGTAAGGATCTGGCCTTTTTTGGCCGCAATTTTAAACAAACCGTCAAAATCAGTTTGAGTACTTACGTTTGTGCCTTTTAAAATGATATTTACACCAGGAATTGGCATTCCTTTTTTATCGATTACTTTTCCGGAAATTGATTCCTGTTGAGCAGCGGCAATCTGTACAAATAGTATTGAGATCAGCCATAAAAAATGCTTTAGGTTAATTTTCATATTCATTTCGTTTAAATTAGTTCTTTCAAATATCCTAATTTACTGTTAATTTTTAAAGGTTTTTTAACAATAAATTTCACAATAGGATTGGTTTTTGTGTTATTTATAACTAAATAAAATATTTTTGTAAGTTTCTGTTAAAAGAAAAGCCCTTTTTTGATAAAATGTTAAACAAAAAAGAACCATTCGCGTTTTATATGATGATATTTAACATAAAATGGCCTTTAAAACCGCAATTTTAAACCGTTTTACTGATAATAATTTAGGTTTTAAATAAAAAAGCGATAGTGATTGAACTATCGCTTTTGGTCGTAATTACTTAAAATATCAAAAAAAGTAATTATCGGGGGAGGAATAGATTTTAGAATTTTACTTTTTTAAGTTCCCAGAGGGTTTTAATAAACGTATCGACATCTTCGGTTGTATTGTAAAATGCCAGTGAAGGCCGAACAGTGGTTTCAACTCCCATTCTTCGTAAAATGGGCTGCGCGCAATGATGTCCGGTTCGCACCGCGACACCTTCACGGTTTAAAGCTTGTCCAACCTGATCGTTGCTGTAACCTTGTAAATTGAAAGACAATACACTGGCTTTGTCTTTTGCTGTTCCAATTAAACGAACGCCCGGAATTTCTTTTAAAAGTCGGGTAGCATATTCTAGTAAAAAATGTTCATACTGTCCAATAGCTTCAATTCCAAGTTTGGAAACATAATCTATTGCAGCGCCAAGTCCAATCGCATCAGCTATGTTTCCTGTTCCGGCTTCAAAACGATTTGGTGCTTTGTGGTATTTGATTTCTTCAAAAGTGACATCTTGAATCATATTTCCGCCAGATTGGTAAGGCTCCATTTCATTTAAAAGGTCTTCTTTTCCATATAAAGCTCCAATTCCTGTTGGACCAAATAATTTATGACCTGAAAAAACCAGCCAGTCTGGATTTAAATGCTGTACATCCACTTTCATGTGCGAAACCGACTGTGCGCCATCTATTAAAACTTTTGCTCCAGCGGCATGAGCCATTTCGACTATTTTTTTTGCAGGAGTAACCGTTCCAAGTGCGTTTGAAACTTGTGTAAAAGCAACTAAACGTGTTTTCGAATTCAGTAGTTTTGCATATTCATCAAGGAGAATCTGACCATCATCATCTACTGGAATTACTCTTAGTTTCAATCCTTTTTTATCCGCCAGTCGTTTCCACGGAACAATGTTGGCGTGATGTTCTAAATTGCTTACTATAATTTCATCTCCAGAAGATAAATTATGTTCGCCCCAAGTCGATGCTACTAAGTTAATTCCTTCTGTAGCGCCGCGTACAAATACAATTTCGTTAACTGAATTGGCATTCAAAAAAGTTTTTACTTTTTCACGTGCCGCTTCGTAAGCATCAGATGCTCTTGCGGCCAGTTCATGTGCCGCACGATGAATATTTGAATTTTCATGTTCGTAGAAATACGCAATACGATCAATAACCGATTTTGGTTTTTGAGTTGTTGCCGCATTATCAAACCAAACCAATGGTTTGCCGTTTACGGTTTCATTTAGAATAGGAAAATCCTTTTTTATCAAAGCAGCATCAAAATGAGTTGCTTTAAACAAAGGGATTTCTTTTGTGTCGAATGAATTTCCCACAATTATATTGGAACTTCTTCTGTCAAAAGCAAAAGGATTCTGTTCTAAAAAATAGTAAGCAGCGGCAGTTTCATTTCCATTGAATGGAAAATCCACACGCTTTCTAAATTGTGTATCGACAGAAGATAATGCGGTTTGTAATTCTATTTCAAAAGAAGAACTTTCAGTCTGAAACGGAAGGTATTGATTATTCAATGCTATGGATGAAAAAATACTTTCTTCATTCAGCTGCGGTGTTCCGTTATTCAAATTGATATCGTAAAATCCTGTTTGAGGATTGTTCAGATTTAAGTTTTGATTGTCATGAATTCCTTTTGAATAATTTTCACTTTGCGGATCAAACCCTGCTCCAGCATTCGGGTATAAAACAGAAGCTCCAGTATTGCCATAATCAATAACTGAAGGAGAAACGCCAAAACCACTGAAAGAATGCTGCGCAGGCTGTACATTTGACGGAACTGCCAGCGGTACCTGATTTAAAGAATCAGTACTTCCGGTATGCAATATCTTTTCTGCCAGTTTTGTAGCACGAGGATGTTCGCTTTTGTCTGGACTTAATGAAATTTCTTTTGGAAATTCATTAGGCAGGGCTTTGAACAATTCGTTAGCTAACAACTGCAGATCGTCAATATTTGGTAAACCGTTGTTGTTAATATTTGTACTCATGATACTTTCCTATTTCTACATCTTCTAAAACAGCAATAGCATCATCTACCAAAATAGCCAGTGAGCAATAAAGAGAAACTAAATAAGAAGCAATGGCTTTTTCATTGATACCCATAAAACGTACTGATAATCCTGGAGATTGTTCTCCTTGTAAACCAGGCTGAATTAATCCAATAACTCCTTGACGGCTTTCTCCGGTACGAAGTAAAATGATTTTTGATTTTCCGTTTTTGATTGGCAGTTTATCAGATGGAATAAGCGGAATTCCTCTCCATGTTAAAAACTGAGATCCAAACAAAGAAGTCGTAGGAGGCGGAACACCACGGCGTGTACATTCGCGTCCGAAAGCGGCAATTGCCAAAGGATGCAAAAGGAAGAATCCCGGTTCTTTCCAAACTTTAGTAAGCAGTTCATCTAAATCATCTGGAGTTGGCGCACCGGTGCGGGTTTTAATAATTTGAGAATGTGCTACATTGCTTAATAAACCATAATCTTTGTTGTTGATTAATTCGCTTTCCTGACGTTCTTTTATGGTTTCGATTGCCAGACGAAGCTGTTCTGAAATCTGATTGTACGGTTTGCTGTATAAATCAGAAACACGCGTATGAACATCTACAATAGTTTGAACAGCTGCCAGATTGTATTCTCTTGGGTTTTCGACATAATCGACAAAAGTATTAGGTAAAACTCTTTCGTCGCGTGCCGAACAATCTACTTCGATGTGATTTGCGTTTTTCACTTTATTCAAACGAAATACACCTGATTCTACTGGAACCCAATGCAGTAAATGTGTCAGCCAGCGTGGTGTAATAGTTCCAATTTGAGGAACGGTACGGGTTGCAATTGCGAGTTGTCTCGCTGCAACATCGCCTAAAGCGGTCTGTTGTTTTTGTAAATCTGCCATAGTTTTAAGGTTTTTCGGTTAATTTTTTTTGTTTCTGCTAATTTTAAGTATTTAATTGTTAAAATTAAAGATTTTATTTTAGTGTAATGGTTTGGTATTTAGTTTTTTATGAGAAAAAATCGAATAATTCCTCAACAGAAAGATAACGTTCTCCGGTATCGTAATTAAATGTAAGGATTACGGCATCTTCAGGGATATTTTTTATCTTTTTTGAAACAGCTGCTAATGCCGCTCCTGTGGAAATTCCACCAAAAATTCCTTCTTCTTTCGTTAGTTTTTTGGCAAAATTGAAAGCATCATTCTTTTCGATTGTGATAATTTCATCAATATAATCTCTGTTAAAAACTTCAGGAATAAATCCAGCTCCAATTCCTTGTAAAGGGTGAGGTGCCGCAATTCCGCCGCTTAAAACAGGCGAAAGTGCTGGTTCTACCGCAATGGTTTTTAAATTAGGGAAATGTTGTTTCAGAATTTTAGAAACTCCGGTAATATGCCCGCCCGTTCCTACGCCGGTAATGAGATAATCAATTCCGTCTGGAAAATCGGCTAGGATTTCCTGTGCAGTAGTTCGTTCGTGAACTTCAACATTGGCACGATTAGTAAATTGTGATGGCAGAAAAGCGTTTTTAATAGTCGAAGCCAATTCGTTTGCTTTTTCAACAGCACCAGAAGTTCCTTTTTCTCTTGGAGTTAAAACATATTCTGCGCCGTAAGCTTCGATAATTTTACGTCGTTCAACACTCATTGATTCCGGCATTACAATAATTACTTTGTAACCTTTTACGGCCGCCACCAGCGATAATCCAATTCCGGTATTGCCAGACGTTGGTTCAATAATTATCGAATCAGGGTTTAAAATTCCTCTTTTTTCGGCATCTTCAATCATAGCCAGAGCAATTCGGTCTTTTATGCTTGATCCTGGATTGGCTTTTTCTAATTTAATCCATACCTCGTGGGTTTTAAAAAGCTTGTTGAGCTTTATGTGCGGCGTATTGCCAATGGTTTCTAAAATGTTCTGATATTTCATGTGTTTGATATTTTACTAAATAAGTTTTGTGCGAGGCTTTACTTTTTCAGTGCGGCACCGCCCGGCATGGTTTCGGGTTTAAGTTTGAATTTGCTGTATTCAACAACTCCGGTTTTATCTGCCCAGTCAAAATATAAGGCAGAAAGTTTGTTTACAATTCCTGGATTCTGCTGAGCGACATTGGTGGTTTCTCCTCGGTCAGTTTCAAGATTGTACAATTCCCATTCGTAAGAAGGATAAATAGAAACCAATTTCCATTTTCCGTCACGAACAGCTCTATTTCCCGCTCTTTCCCAAAATAATGGTGTGTCTCTTTCTACCTGCGAAACATTATCAAATAAAACAGGCAACAAACTTTTTCCAGCCAAAGCGTTTGTTAACACACCATTATATTCTTTTGGGTATTCTATTCCGGCAAGTTCATAAAAAGTAGGAGCAAGGTCAATAATGTGTCCCGTTCCTTTATCGATTCTTCCAGCTTTTATTTTTGATGGAAACCAAGCAATAAACGGCGAACTGAAACCGCCTTCGTGCATATTGTTTTTGTATTGCTGTAACGGAGTGTTCGATAAATAAGCCCAGTTTTGTTCCTGATAATCAAATGAGCCCGACGTTCCCACAGGTCCATCGTTTCGGACTAAACCTCTTCCAAGGGGATTGTAAGTGTTGAATCCGCCTTGAGCGCCGTTGTCTGAAATGAAAATAATCAGGGTGTTTTTATCTTTTTTAAGTGCTTTTAGTTTGTCTAAAACCTTTCCAACATTCTGGTCCATATTGTCGACCATTGCGGCGTAGACTTCCATTTTGGCTTTCCAGAATTGTTTTTCGTCATACGTCAATTTATTCCATTCGGGTACTTCAGGATCTCTTGGCGCTATCGTCTGATCTGCTGGTAAAAGGCCGCTGGCTTTTAGTTTTTGGATTCTTTTTTCTCTTAAAACATCCCAGCCTTCATCAAACTTTCCTCTGTATTTTGCAATATCAACTGGTTTGGCTTGTAAAGGCCAGTGCGGAGCTGTAAAAGCCAAGTACAAAAAGAAAGGCTTGTTTTCTTTGTTCTGCTCGTCTAAAAAAGTAACCGCATTGTTTCCAATTTCATCTGTAAAATAATAAGAATCATCTTTAGGATGCAGTTCTTCATTATTGCGGATTAATTTTACTGGATAAGGTGTTTTTCCGAAAGGAAGCGGTTTGGTATCAAAGTAGTTAGAAGCCCCTTTTAGAATTCCGTAAAATTTGTCAAAACCTCTTTGATTTGGCCATTGCGACTGATCTTCGGAACCCACATGCCATTTTCCTGATAAAAGTGTGCTGTAACCTCCAGAGCGGAAAACTTCACCTAATGTTAAAGATTCTTTGTTTAAATAACCTTGATAAGCAGGAAGTCCTAGATTAACATCGAAGAAACCAACTCCGGCTTTGTGCTGATATTGTCCGGTTAGGAGGGAAGCTCTTGTAGGTGCACAAATCGAATTGTTGTAAAATTCGCGTAGACGTAAACCTTCTGAAGCCAGTTTATCTAAATTTGGCGTCTTGATTTCTGAACCGTAATTTCCTAAATCAGAATAACCCATATCATCTACCAGTATTAAAATAATATTAGGTTTTGATGATGTGGTTTGAGCGTTCGAATTGTGTGAGCCTAACATTCCTGACGCGACGATAGAAAAAAACAATCTGGTAAATTTTGCATTCATTGTATTCTGTTTTTTGTTTGTTTAGTGATAAATATTCTTTTTAAAATGGATCATTTCTGTTGCCGCAGAAATGATCCGGAGTAATCAAAAACAATTTTTAGTTTGTCGGCTTCATTTCATTTTTGATTTTATAACAGCGTAACTTCTCCTGAAACAAAATGTCTCAAACAGTTATTTACGGATCAATAAAAATTGGAATATAAGTTCCGTTAGATTTGTGTTTTTTGATTTTGGTTTTCAAAAGAATCATAACGGACAGGTAAAAGAATTAACAACAGCTGCACATATAACAAAAGGTGTTATAGGTGTATTTTTTAGGAAGAATGTAATACGTTTTGGTTGCTGTTGTTTTCAAAATGTAAGTTTTTAATTTTAAACTCTACTAATTCTATAGACAAAATTATATTTAAAATTGTAAAATCCAAATTAATCTTTCATTTTTTTTGAAAAAAGAAAATTACACCTTGATTAATAAGTGTTTACGGTTTTTGTTTGAAATGGTTAAAATGAAAAAGCCTACAGGAATTTAAAATCTGTAGGCTTTATTAGTTTAGAATAAGCTGGATTACTGTTTTTTTATTTTTAAAATCAGCCGAAAAGCAAAAAGGCAATAATCAGTGTTACAATTACATTAAATAATTGGGCTATTAAAAAAGCGAATAAGGGTTTACGGCTGTTATAAGCTAGTAAATCTTTAAAATTAGTTTCTAACCCAATACTGGTAAAGGCTAACGCAAACCAGATTCCCTGCAGAGTTTTTAAACTGTCTTTTACAGTATCTCTTACTTCAGGTGTAATTAGAAAGGAAAAAATTAATGATGCTGCAATAAAACCAATTACAAATTTTGGAAAGCGCTCCCAGATTACTTTTAAAGTTGGTTTTGATTCAACCGCTTCAGCCGATGTGTTGTGACTATAGGTCCAATAAACTGAAATAGCAAAAGCTGCTAATCCTAATAAAACATTTTGAGAAAATTTTACAATCGTGCTGATTTTTAAAGCCGTTTCGCCAACCAAAGTGCCAGAAGCAACTACTGCTCCAGATGTATCGATGCTTCCTCCAAGCCAGGCTCCTGTTACTTCTTCGGGGAAATTGAAATACCGTGCGATTACAGGCATGAATATCATCATGGGAATTGCCGTAACCAAAACGATGGAAATAACATACGAGAGTTTTTTAGAATCCCCTTTTATAGCTCCCGAAGTGGCAATGGCAGCAGAAACACCGCAGATTGAAACTGCACTCGAAATCATCATGGTCAGCTCGTCATCGACTTTTAATTTCCGGCAGAGCCAGAAGGCAAAATACCAAACAGATAAAACGACAATTAAAGCTTGAAATAATCCTAATGAACCGGCTTTTAGAATGTCTGAAAAGATAACACTGGTTCCTAATAAGACCAATCCAATTTTTACGAATAATTCGGTCGAAAGTGCATTTCGGAACCAATCAGGAAGTTTGAAGAAATTCCCAATAACGAGACCGATAAGCAGACTGAAAATTACGGCTTCTAAATTGAGTGCTTTTATTTCAGAATTTCCAGCAGCGAGAAGTGCCAAAAGTGTTAGAATATATACTATTGGGAATACTGCAAGAAAGTATTTTACTGATTTTCCGACCAAAAAGGTGCCAACAATTCCTATTGCAATAAGATACAAGAACTGGATGCCTATGATTTGCAGATTTTCGGAATTTAGAACTTTTCCTTTTAAGTCTGATACACTTGACCAGCTGAAAATAGGAATTTCAGGAAGAAAATAAAAAGCGAAATTCCAATTATTAAAAATCCTAAAATTACGACTGTCCAGTCTTCGTGGATATTAAATTGTTTTGTTGAGTTTGACATCGTATGTGTATTTCCTTCACGGTTTTAAAACCTTGAAAATGATTAGTTATCCTTAAAAAATAAACTGCAAGGTTTTCAAAACCTTGCAGGAGTAAAAATCTTAGTTACAAATCGACAAAGTATTTTTGTTTTCCGAAATCAAATTCATAATGCATTAAATTAGGCCATAAAGGTTTTACAAGTCCTTTTTCCCAAGTTTGCAAAGCAGCCTGAAGTTCTTTTACTTTTTCAGGATTCTGAGCCGCGAGATCGGTTTTTTCAAATTTGTCTTTCGATAAATCATACAGCCAGGTTTCGTGCGTTTTACCGCTGATGATTAATTTCCAGTTGTCGCTTCGAATAGCTTTTGCATCGCCGGAACGCCAGTATAAATTTTTGTGCGCTTCTTTATTGTTGTTTACAACATCAACTAAATCAACTCCGTCGTAAACACGGTCTTTTGGAAGGTCAGAATGTATCGCTGCAGCAATAGTGCTGAAAATATCTAGGGAAATTACTGGTGTTTTGTAAATCGTATGTGGTTTGATTTTTCCTTTCCACGAAAGTGCAAAAGGAACATTGATACCGCCTTCAAAATGAGAAAATTTCCCGCCTTTTAGCGGTGCGTTTGTGGTGGCAAAAGTATAATCGGCGCCGCCGTTGTCGCTGGCAAAAAAGATCAACGTGTTTTCTTCTAAACCTTCTTTTCGCACTTTTTCGCGAATTCTTCCAATGGCATCATCTAATGCGCTGATCATAGCAAAATAAACACGTTTGTTTTCGTCTTTTACATTTGGAAAACGGTCGTAATATTTTTTGCGGACTTGAAACGGCGTGTGCGGTGCATTAAACGGAACATACAGCAGAAACGGTTTGTTTTTATTTTTATCGATGAAAGCTTCGGCTTCGTCAGCAAATTTTTCAGTCAGATATTCTTTTTCGTCAATAATTGTATTGTCTCTGCGAATTTGTCCAATCCCAACTCTTCCTTGTCCCCAGATTACTTTATCGGTAAAATCTTTATGGTGATGATTGATAATATCGGGATTATTATCTTCTGGAGCAAAAAGCGAGAAGGCCTGATAAAATCCGTAATGATAATCGAAACCTCTGTCTAAAGGGAAAAATCCTTTGTTGTGTCCGAGATGCCATTTTCCAATAATTCCTGTACTGTAGCCTTTTCTTTTAGCTAAATCAGCAAAGGTAATTTCAGACTGAGGAAGTCCCTGTGTGGCAATAGAAGCATCGTTTGGATATTCGATTTTTGGATTAAGTCTCCAATTGTTGGTGTTAATCAAATATTTGAAGGCATAATATTCTAAGTTATTTTTTGGATAACGGTCTCCTGGTTGAAATTCATGTCCAAAACGTTCCTGATAACGGCCTGTGAGTAATCCGGCGCGGGATGGTGAACAAATAGGAGCAGAAACATAACCTTCGGTAAAAGTAACGCCTGATGCGGCCAAAGAATCAATCTGAGGTGTTGGTGTTGATTTTCCGCCGTACAACGAAATATCGTATTTGCCTAAATCATCGGCAAGGAGAATGATAATATTGGGTCTTTTTTCTGTTGTAGAAGTATCTTTCTGCGATAGAAAAGCAGTTTTTCCTTCGGCTAGTTTTTTATTGTCTTGGATTAAATTTTCATTGGTATTTATAGGCCAGAACAAGAAAGCCGCCAGAAGCAGAAGTACGACTAAAATAGATACAACAATCTTGGTTATTTTTTTATATGCTGCCATGGTTTTTGGTTGGTTGTTAGTGGTTTAACACATAGAAACATAGAATTAGATGTATTTGAGAGAAGGTATAGGGAATAATTATTTCAAAATAGCACTATATGGCTTATTCGCAATGAAATGCCTTTGATATAAACTTTAAGACTATGTTTCTATGTGTTAAAATATTTTATTAATTGTGTAATAAATAGCTTTGTGAAAGTTTTAAAGCATTTATCGGGAAGCCAAAGCCGTATCTACATCATTTTTCAAATCTCCTAAACCATCTTTTTTGAAAATGATTTTACCGTTTTGATACAGAATTAAGGTAGGGAATACTTTTACGTTTTTTAAATCGGCAATGACCTGCGGGCTTTCTTCCAATTCAATTTCGATAATTTTTAGCTTTTCGCCGTATTGGCTTCTAAGTGATTCTAAAATTGGCTTTACGGTTTTGCATGTCGCACAATATTTTGAACCAATATCTACTAAAACATATTGATTTTCAGAAAGTATTTTTTTGTATTCGGGCAATGATAATTTGCTTTTTAAATTGCTGTAAAAAGGTTTCCCGCCTCCAATCCAGCTGGCAATACCGCCTTCTAGAATATAGACTTCTGTAAAACCTCTTTTTCCAAGATCAGCAGCCAAAAGTCCGCTTCTATAAGCTGCAATCGAATAAATAAATACGGGTTTTGACGGATTTAAAGCTGTAACGTGTTTTTCATAATCTTCTGATTTGAGATTGAAATTAACTGCACCTTCAATGTGATTAAGTGCAAATTCTTCGGGACCTCTTGCGTCAATTATCTGCGGTTGTTTTTGGGCTTTTACTTTTGTGTAAAAAGCATCCAGCAGTAAATTGGCGCTTTGTCCTTGTGAAAAAACAGCAATTGTAATGAAGAATACAATTGCTGTTAAACTGAATTTTAGTTTTAAGTTTTTCATTTTATTATTGAACCTGTTCTAATACTGGAACCGGAGTTTCTTCAATTGGAATGGCTTTTGGTTTTGATGGAAGTGAAAGCACACCTTCGGCAAGAGAACTTCCTTCTTTTTTAGATTTAAAAATCGGCCAAAGAAATTGTGCATACCATTCTTCCTGTTTATATGATTTTGTTCCGAAAGATTTTGGATACTGACGTGTGATTAATCCTGTTCCGAAGATAACGTCCCAGATAAAAAACATGTTTCCGAAATTTCCTTTAAAATGGCCAACACCGTCTCCGCTAGTATCAGCGTGGTGTGCGTGATGTGTTGCAGGAGTAGAAATTAGTCTTTCTAAAACCCATGCAATTGGGTGTAAAACTTTGTATTTGTAAAAAGGTTTGTCCCATGGAATGCTTGAGTGCGCTCCCAAAGTGATGAAACTTTTAATTACTAAAACAAACAAAGCCGGAAGTCCTAAACCTAAATAGGTTAGTGTTGCTGTTAGGTAAATCTGCGAAAAGAAAACTGTATAGATAAAATTTTGTCGAGAAGCCATTGCCATTCCCATATACGGAGCAGAATGGTGTGTTCTATGAAAACGCCACAAAAACGGAACCTGATGGTGAAGCCTGTGATACCAATACTGTGTTAAATCATCGGCAATTGCGATTAGGAAGAAACCTCCCCAAAACGGAACCCATGATAATGAATTGGCCAAATTTGGTAATAAATACGGCAAAGCAGTTAAGCTGAAAAATGCAATTACAGGAGGTAAAAGTAATTTTGGCGCTAAGAAACAAACAATGTCTATTTTACGTTCTTCGCCAGTCCATTCGTCATCGTACAAACCTGCGGCAAATTCTATAATTCCTAAAACGATCATAAACACCGTTAATCCCCAAGTTCGAATATTAGCAAAAACGGGCTGCGCAAACTCTAGAAAAGGAGGCAGTGTTAAGTGCGATTCACTTACAGCTCCGCCTGTTAATTTAAAATAAAGATAAATTGCCACGACCGGCAATGAATAAATAAAGAAGCTTATTGTTAAGTCTCTTGTTAATTTTTCTTTTTGAACTATTGCCATGATTTCTTATTTTAAAAATTGATTTACTAGTGATAATCCTCCAGCTAAAATCGCCAGCGGAACTAAAAACAAGATTATCCCAACGACAATCTTTTTTCCTATAATTTCATAATCTACTCGTTTCATATCTATTTGAATTTTAATTCTTTAATGTAAAACTAAATAAAATAACTGCTAATTCTATGGATTTTGTAGAATTTAATCATTTACTTTTTTAGTTTTTTGTTATAATTTTCATGTTATTTCACTTTTTGAATGCTTGGAAGCGTTTCAACCGTTAGATTTTCTCTCAATTTTTCTGAAGGTAAATACAAACGGATAATTAAAGTTACTTTTTGTACATTATTGATTGGGAGCCAGTTTTCTTTCTTTTCTGAACCCGAAAGGTTTATTTTATAAGAAGTACTGTCGGCTTCAAATTTTACATCTTCTAGATTGTAGCTGTATTTGTTGATTGGGTTTTTAATTAAAAATCCATTTTCATCATAAGCGGTGATGCTCCAATATTTTGCATCCAGCTTTTTTCCATTAATAATGTAATCTGATTTTGGGTCTATTGCATTTCCTTCACTATCGGTATTTGTGCTTAAATAAATTACTTCTTTTTTAGTTAGAGCATAAGGGTCGTAAACGGCAACTTGAGCAATTGTAAGCAAATCGGCCGTATTTAGGTCTTTATCTTTATCGACTGTTTTCCAATTTCCAATTGTGCGCTGCGAATCGCTTTTTCCTGATGCTATTTTATAAATGCCTATACCGCTTCCTAGAATTACAGCCAGAAGAATTAATCCTATCGCTGCTGCTATTTTCTTTATTTTTTGATTTAAAGCCATTTGAATTAATTTTAAAGTTGAAATATTAATTGGCTATTTTTTCGACTTTTACGCCGTGCTGCAATTGCGCTAACGTTTTTACCGGATAAGCCTTTGAAACTAGATAGCGAAAAAGGATTAATCCTTTTGTTGTAGGGCTGTAGATAATTTTTTCTTTTGGAATATCTTTTAATGCTGCAGAGGTACTTCCTTTGGGAGCCAGATAATATTCGAATTTTGATTTTACCTTTTCTTCGTTTTCAACAAAATAATTGGTTGTGTTTTCCTGATATGCAGATATTGACCAATAGGTTGAATCAGGCACAATTCCAGATATTTTGAGAATGTTTTCTTTTAAATCGTAATTAATCGTCGAATATAAAAAATCAGGATTTGGTAACGGAATCACTCTGCTGTTTTCTGCATTTGGCTGTTCTCCAAATCGGGGTGTATTGATGTAACCTTCGCTTTTTGAAGCAAATTTATTTTGAACGTAATACGGCGTTGCCCATATCGTTAAGTAGTAAAAACTTACTGCAATTACTACAAGAACCAAAGCGAAAATGCTTTTTTTAATAATTGGTTTAGTTGCTGCCATCTTTTTACTTGATTTAAATTTCAGAGCTATTATAAATAAATAGCTCTGAAAAAGTTTTTTTTAATTAGTTGTACCTCCAGGTCTTGAAGCCTGTTTGATTAAATCAGAAACTGTTTTTCCTTTATCAGCTCCTGTATTATGAATTCTTCTGTTGTAAACATCCTGCCAGTCAATCAACGGATATAGATTGTTTTCTTTTGCCTGTTCATCAAATAATTTTTGAAGTTCAGCCAGTTTTTCAGGATATTTTTTTGCAAGATTGTTACGTTCGTTGAAATCTTCATTTAAGTTGTATAATTCCCAAACATCTGTATCGAAATTACTTGGAGCTGGTTTTTCGTTGTTTCCTAACGATTTTTTCACGGCAAATGAATCAGGCAAATGTGCTGCCGCTGCTTTCCATCCGTCTTTATAAATTGCTCTGTTTCCGAAGATGTAGTAATACTGCACTTTATGCAGCGATTCAGCTTTTGGATTGTCTAAAGAAGCTTTGAAAGTTGAACCCTGAATAATATCTTGTTTGATATTTTTGATGTATTCTGGTGCTTTGATTCCCACAATATCTAAAGTTGTAGGCAGAATATCAGTTACGTGGCTGTATTGGTTTCTGATGCCGCCTTTGTCTTTAATTCCATTTGGATAGAAAACAATCAGCGGATTACGAGTTCCTCCTTCAGAATGAGCATCTTGTTTCCAGTTTTTGAAAGGAACGTTTGTTGCCTGCGCCCATCCTAACGGATAATTGGTATTTAAACCTTTTGCAGTTCCAATTTCTCCAATATTGTTTAGGTTGCTTTGAAAATTTTCTTCATCGGTTTTTCCTTGAGAGAATAAACTTTGATTGATGGTTCCTTGTAAAGTTCCTTCTTTACTGGCTCCGTTGTCACCAATAGCCACAAAGATTAAGGTATTGTCAAGCTGACCACTTTCTTTTAAATAATTAATCACTCTTCCCACTTCAGCATCTGTATATGTTAGGAATCCGGCATACACTTCCATGAATCTTGCATATACTTTCTTTTGATCTGGAGTCAGCTTTTTCCATTCTGTGATGAGAGGATTACGTTCTGGAAGCACAGCGTTTTGAGGAAAAATTCCTAATTTCTTTTGGTTTGCCAATACTTTTTCACGGTAAGCATCCCAGCCTTCGTCAAATTTTCCTTTGTACGGTTCAACCCATTTTTCAGCAACTTGATGAGGTGCATGAACGGCTCCCGGAGCATAGTACAAGAAAAATGGTTTTCCCGGCGCTGCTTTCTGTTGTTTTTGAATGTAGCTGATCGCTTTATCAGTAATTAATTCATTTAAATGACGTCCATCTGGTTTTATATGAACTTGATCTTCCACTAAATCAGGATTGTACTGATCGGTTTGAGAACCTAAGAATCCGTAGAAATGATCGAACCCTTTTCCGGTTGGCCATCTGTCAAACGGACCAGCATCTGAAGCATCTTCATCTGGTGTAACTCCGTATTTTCCAACAGCAAATGTGTTGTAACCGTTGTCACGAAGGATTTCTGCAATAGTTCCTTTATCAGAAGGAATTCTTCCGTCCCAGCCAGGAAAACCAGCTGATAAAATAGTATGAGAAAATCCGCTTACGTGAACTCTTCCAGAATTTCTTCCCGTTAATAAAGCGGCACGTGTTGGGGCACAGATTGCAGTTGTGTGAAAGTTGGTATAACGTAAACCGTTATTAGCCAGATTCTCAAATGTTGGAGTAGAGATTAAACCTCCAAAGGCGCTTGATGCTCCAAATCCAACATCATCTAATAAAATCCAGACAATGTTTGGAGCTCCTTTTGGCGCTGTTACTGGATCTGGCCAGTATTCTTTAGAATCGGCTAAGGTTTTGCCAATTGTTCCTTTAAATTCTGATTGTTCTTGTGCTGTTCCTAATTGTGCAACTAGAAAAGCAGTAAGCAAAAGTCCTTTTCTAGAACTTTTGGCTATACTATTGATTTTTAATTTTTTCATGTTACTAGTTTTTTAGTTAAGGGTTTTTGGATAAGCGTTTTTTCAACACATAGAATCATGGTTTTGTTTCGAGTCTTTTTATCTGGAAATAGTCCTATGTTTCTATGTGTAAATATCATTCGCTGTTAATAACCAGGGTTTTGTGGTAAACCAATCGGATCAATATTTCTTTCGCTCTGCGGAATCGGATATAGGTTGTTTTTTTCTGAAACCGAGTTTTTAGCCGTTACTTTTTTAACTTCGGTAACCAAAGTTCCCCAACGAACTAAATCGTACCAGCGTTGTCCTTCCTGAACAAATTCTTTTTTTCGTTCTTCTTGAATCGCTGCTCTAAAGGTTGTTTGGTTTAAACCTACCAAATCTACGGTTGGATCTGGTGTTGTAATAGGTTTTCCGTAGGCTCTTCTTCGTACTTGATTAATTAGCTCAAATGCTTCAGGAGTTGGTGTTCCTTGTTCGTTTATGGCTTCTGCCAAAGACAATAAAATATCGGCGTAACGAATTATCGGAAAGTTGATTGCCACATTTGAAGGAGTTGCGAGATTGGTTAAATCCAAGTATTTTTTGAAAATTGGTTTCGGGAATGTGTATAAAGTTCCAGTTGTTGGGTTAAGAAGCTGTTTTGCGTAGCTTACATCTCTTCTTTTGTCTCCAGCTTCATAGATATCATAAAATAAAGCTACATCCGAGATGATATCTGCAGGCTCTGTGGCTGTAAATCCAGTAAATGAAGTGGCTTGAAAAGTACTTCCGCTGGAACCATTTCCAGCTTGATTAGGTTCAAACTGCACTGAGAAGATATGTTCTTTTCCGTTCTTTTTAGTTTTGGTAAAAATATCTTGAAAATCTTCGAACAAGGCATATCCGTAACCGCCATTTATTACTTCTCTTGATTTTGCAATAGCATTAGCCCAGTCTTTTCTCGTTAGGTAGACTTTTGCCAGAATTGCTTTTGCAGCTCCAGAAGTTGCTCTTCCAGCATCTGCAGAAGTGTAGGTAGGAGGTAAAGCTTCAGCATCGGTTAAATCTTTGATGATTTGTGCATATACTTCCTCTACAGTAGCCCTTTTTGATTTTAAACTTTCCAACTGAATAGAAGTTGGCTCATGTAAAACAATTGGAACACCACCCCAAAGACGAACTGCTTGAAAGTATAGAAGTCCTCTTATGAATTTTGCTTCATTGATTAATCTTGTTTTTATTACTTCTGATCCAGAAACTTTCGGAATGTTGTCAATAGAAACATTGGCTCTGTTGATTCCGGCATAAATTTGTCTCCAAGCTACTTGTACACGATCTGAAGTTGCATCATGTGTTAAACTGCTCAAAGCTCTCACTTGCGGATTCGTTGCCGAAACTCCGGCAGCAGCATAATCTGTTGCCATATCGGTTAAGAAATACAGGTTTCTTCCAAATAAACTTTGCTCACCCGGATCTATGTTTAAAGAAGCATATACAGCAGTTACACTTGCCACAGCATCGTCCTGAGTTTTAAAGTAATTATCTTCGGTAGTAAAGGAAGTTGGTGTTACTTCCAGCTCCGTGCACGATACCAATAAAACGGTACTTAAAAGGAATGTTAGGATAATCTTTTTCATTGTATATTTTTTTTCTTAGAATGTTACGTTCAGACCTGAAATGAATGTTTTAGAGTTTGGATACGAACCAAAATCGATTCCAGGATATAAGTTATTTTGTTCGTATGAACTTACTTCTGGATCATATCCAGTGTATTTTGTCCATGTAATTAGATTTTCGGCAGAGACATAAAACTTCACGCTTTTGGTTCCCAGTTTTTTAGAAACACTTTTTGGAAGTGTATAGCCAAGAGTGATTAATTTCAATCGTAAGAAAGAAGCATCTTCTACATATCTTTCAGAAACAATTCCTAAAGGAGAACTCGTGGCTCTCGGAATTTCATTGCTAGGATTTGTTGGCGTCCAACGGTCATTTAAAGTCGCAGCCGCGTTCGTTCCAAGAGTTGAGATTTCTAACTGCTGGTTTAAAGCATTGAAGATTTTTGCACCGTAAGATCCTTGGAAAGAGAAGTTCAAATCAAAATCATTGTATGAAATCGTGTTGCTGAAGCTTCCCACAAATTTTGGCTGTGAAGAACCTAAACTTCCTTTGTCCAAAGCTGTAATTACACCATCGCCGTTTGTGTCAACATATTTTCGGTCACCTACTTTTGTATTAGCCAAACTGTTGATTTTAGGCTGTGTATTTACTTCTTGCTGCGTTTGGAAGATTCCATTTGTTCTGTATCCCCAGAAAGTTCCCAATGGCAGGCCTACTTTTACAATAACGGGCTGCTGTTGTAATAAGGAACCATTTGGTACTACTGGAAAAAACTGATTTACACCATTTCCTATGGCAGTTACTTTGTTTCTGTTGGCAGAAAAAACAAGATTAGAATTCCATGAAAAATTTTCTGTTTTAAGATTTTCAGTAGTTAAACCAATTTCGATACCTTTATTTTCAACGCCTCCAATGTTTTGAAGAACAGTTGCATACCCCGATGTTAACGGTACTGGAACATTGATTAATAAATCTTTAGTTTGTTTGTAATACACATCAAACACAAAATTGATTTTTCGGTCTAATAATGATAAGTCTAAACCAACATTATATTGATTGGTTCTTTCCCATTTTAAATCAGGATTTGCCAATCGGGTAGGAGCTAATCCCGTATAAGTTGTTCCTCCGAAAGAGTAATTTACAGAACCCATAGAAGCTAATGAAAGGTAGTTTCCAATTTCTTGGTTTCCGGTTGTTCCAGCTGTAAGTCTAAGTTTTGCTTCGGTTACCCCTTTAATGTTGTTTGCAAATTCTTCATCAGTAATATTCCAAGAAAATCCAGCAGATGGGAAATACCCCCAAAGTGATTCAGAACCAAATCGTGAAGAACCATCGGCACGACCTGAAAGCGTAAAGTTGTATTTTCCTTTATACGAATAGTTAACTCTCGCCAACCATGATTTTAAAACACTTTCGAAAGCATCACTTCCGGGTTTTGTTGGTACACCATCTTGCAGTGCATCATATGTAGTATTGTCATTAATAAAAGTATTAGCGCCCGCAGTCACAACTTCTCCCTGAGTATATTGAAGTGTATAACCTGCCAATGCTGAAAATTTATGGTTTTCACCGAAGTTAGTATTGTAATTCAGTGTGTTTTCATTTAATACCGAGCTTACTACACGATCTCCAACAGCAGCAGAACCTTTTGTTCCCGCTCCATTTGAAGTATTTGCAGGAGCATAATAGTTTTGTTTCGTATTCAGTACGTCACCGCTTACAGCCACTTTTGCGGTTAGTTTTTTAGTGATTTTATATTCACCAAATAAACTCGTTAAAATTCGGTTGATTTTAGTTTCGTTGATGGTATTTTCCAAATCATTAATTGGGTTCGGAACATAACCGTTTACAGAAGTAGCGTATGGGTTGTTGGTCACATTGTAACTTCCATCTTCATTTCGAATAGGAACAACCGGAGCAGTAAGATTCACACTTACAAGCGGATTTGGATTTCTTCCGCCGCTTCCGTTTGATGCAATACCGTTAGAAATAGAATTGCTGTAATTGGAATTAACCCCAAATTTGAAGTTCTGAGAATAGTTTCTTTCATAATTTGCACGAAGTGAAATTCTTCTGAAATCAGAACCTATAACAATTCCTTCCTGATCAAAATATCCAGCAGAAATCGCATATCTTGATCTTTCGTCACCGCCTGAAAAAGATAGTTGGTGATTTTGAATTGGAGCCGCTGTTCTAAAAGCTGCCGACTGCCAATCGTAGTTTCCAGAAGTTTTAAAAGCTTCAATTTGAGCATCTGAAAAAGAAGGCGCCTGACCAATACTTGCCTGAACATCATTACGTAAGCTTGCCCATTCGCTGGCATTCATAAGTTTTAATTTCTTTGAAACGTTTTGAAAACCAAAATATCCTTGATACGAAATATTATCTTGTCCTTTGGTTCCCTTTTTTGTAGTAATGATGATAACTCCATTTGCACCTCGTGAACCGTAAATGGCTGTAGCAGAGGCATCTTTTAAAACTTCCATAGATTCAATATCCGATGGATTGATTGTTGACAAAACGTTTAAGCTTGCTCCGGCATTTGCCACTCCGGCAGAACTATTATTATTGTCGTTGTAAATCAAGATTCCATCGACAACATAAAGCGGTTCGTTACCTGCTGTAATAGAGTTTCCTCCACGAATACGCACACTTGAAGAAGCGCCTGGACGACCCGAACTTTGTGTAACTACCACACCCGAAACAGCACCGCGTAATAAATTATCTGCTGATGAAGTAACTTGAGATAAATTAGCTTTTGGAACAGAAGCTACAGAACCTGTAATGTCTTTTCGTTTTTGTGTTCCGTAACCCACAACAACCAGCTCGTCTAATTCCTGTCTTTCTTCTTTTAAATGAATAATAACTGGATTTTTCTCTACTACAATTTCCAGTTTTTTATAACCTATGTAGCTTACGATTAAAGTGTAAGGAAATTTCTGACCCGTCTGAAAATAAAATTTTCCTTCAGTATCTGTCTGTACCCCGTGAGTTGTACCTTTTATATTTACTGAAGCGCCTATAATTGGCTGATTTGTAATGTCATCGACTACCGTTCCATCGAGCTTAGACTGAATAAGCGGTGTCGTATTTTGCGCCTGAAATTGCAGGGATGTCAACAAAAATGTAACCCATAAAATGAGGTTTATATTTTTTTTCATTTCTTTGTAATGGTTTTAAGTAATTAACAAGGCGCCCTGGACACTGATTTTTCAGCATCCTGCAATGGGTTTCTTGATTTAGTGATAAATATTCTTTTAGCCTCGCCATTTCTGTTGCCGCAGAAATGGCTTTTTTTTTATCTGCAACAGCAGCTTGTCATTATTTTCATTTTGTCTTTTTTAGTTGGTTAATTATTTTCTTTTTTAAAATGCAGGTACAATTCAATTATCCTTTTAACGCACTAGAGGCATCAAATTGATATGTTCAATATAAAATAGGTGGTGAAATTGAGATTTCGTCTTTAGATTTAGAAATAATCTAATAACGAATAGAGTTACATTAGGAATTAACAACAGAAGCACATATAACAAAAGGTGTTATAAGTGTATTTTTTCGGAAGAATGTAATACGATATGCTTTCGGTTGTTTTCACGATATAGTTTTTTAAGGTTTTAAATAATGATTTATAACTCTACTAACTCTATAGACAAAGTTAATTTTAATATAATAAAAACCAAAAGTTTAACGCATTTTTTTTGAAAATAAAATTCTTCTGAAGCAAGTTACATAAATTTATTTTTATTTATATCACTGTAAATCAATTATTTATGTTTGTATTTGTAGTGTATGAATTTGTTAAAAATTTATGGATCTAGAAATGAAATTGTAGTATTTTATCAGTAATTTTCCAGTTGCTAATCCCGTAAAAAATTCAAAATGAGAGGGGTAAAGATTAATTTTTTGTCTTCAATTATGATTTTTAATGAATATATTACGCTATTTTTAAGATTGACTTTAAGTAAAATGAAGTAATTTTATAGATCATTAAAATAAATTCAAAATTTTTAATCACGCTACGAATAAATACTTATATTTGTGAATAAGTATTTATACTTAGTTTTAATTTCTGAAAATGATAGAAGTCAGCAAAGCCATTGAGATTGTAGAGGCCAATAGCATTAAAATGCCTGTTCAGAAGATATCCTTAAATAAAGCTTTGGGGTATGTATTAGCAGAAAAAATACTTTCGCCTATTAATATGCCTCCTTTTCGACAATCGGCTATGGATGGATATGCTTTTACACACAGCATCAGACATCAGTACGATATTGTAGGAACTTCTCAAGCTGGAGATCATTCGAATATAAAATTAAAACCGACCGAAGCAATTAGAATCTTTACAGGTGCTTTTGTTCCCGATGATGCTGATACAGTTGTAATGCAGGAGAATGTAATGGCAAATGAAGATTCTATTCTGATAGCCACAATGCCTGAAAAATTGGCTAATGTGCGTCCGAAAGGAGAACAAATTGCTAAAGACGATGTGGTTTTTGAAGCCAATACGTTAATAACGCCTGCTGCCATTGGATTTTTAGCTTGTCTAGGAATTACTGAAATTGAAGTCTATAAGAAACCTAAAGTTGCTATTCTAGTTACAGGAAATGAATTGGTCGCTCCGGGTAAAAAACTAAAAAAAGGAAAGATATTCGAAAGCAATTCTATCATGCTTCAGGCAGGACTTAAAACAGCCGGAATTGAAAAAACAAAAGTGTATCGAGTAAAGGATAATCTGAAATCGACAAAAAAAGCCTTAAAAGAAATTCTAAAAAAATATGACATCATTCTTATTTCCGGCGGAATTTCTGTTGGCGATTATGATTTTGCAAAAGAAGCTTTACTGCAAAATGATGTAAAAGAGCTTTTCTACAAGGTGAATCAAAAACCTGGAAAACCAATGTTCTTTGGTTCTAAAAAAGAAACATTGATTTTTGCCCTTCCGGGAAATCCAGCTTCGTCACTGACTAATTTTTACATTTATGTATTACCAGCAGTTAAGAGCAGAATGGGACTTTCTGAAATTCATAAAACAAAAGTAATTAGAAAATTAACGTCGGATGTTAAAAATACTATTGGAAAAACATTATTTCTAAAAGCAAAATACGACGAGACAAATGTGACGGTTTTAGACGGACAAAGTTCTGCCATGCTAAACACATTTGCTGTTGCCAATAGTTTGCTAATCGTTCCTGAGAATATAGAAAATTATGTAAAAGGACAATCTGTTACGTTACTACCGATTGACTAGAGATTTTTAGAGGAAAGAGAAAAGGAGAAAGAGAAAAGAAGAAAGAGGAAAGAGAAAGAGGAAAGAAGAAAGAAGAAAGAAGAAAGAAGAATTCGGGAGAAGACAGATTTTAGAAAGATGATGAAAACCGTTATATAAATAAAAACATATAGTCAAGAAAAAGGATTAAACAATTAACCAAATAAACGATTAACCAAAAATGAGTCTTCTTAGTTCCGAAAATATATTTTTATTCAGTTTTGCTTTAATTGTCATCGCATTTTTATATTCAAGTGTGGGGCACGGCGGAGCATCGGGATATTTGGCATTGATGAGTATTTTTGCTTTTCCAGTTTCGGTTATGAAACCATCGGCTTTACTGCTGAATTTGTTTGTGTCGAGTATTTCGTTTTTGTTTTATTATCGAAATAATTATTTCAAACCAAAGCTCTTTTATCCGTTTGCGATAGCTTCGATTCCAGCGGCATTTATAGGCGGTTTTGTAACATTGGACAATGCAATTTATAAAATCATTCTCGGAATTGTGTTGGTTTTTGCAGCGCTGAGATTATTCGGAATATTTAATTTTAAAGAAAAAGAAGAAGTAAAAATAAACCTTCCGTTTGCTTTAGCCATTGGTTTTGCCATTGGATTATTATCGGGAATGTTGGGAATTGGAGGCGGAATTATTTTAAGTCCAATTTTATTGTTTTTAGGATGGGCTTCGGTGAAAGAATCAGCAGCGATTTCGAGTTTATTCATCTTTGTGAATTCATTTGCCGGAATGCTAGGATTCTTTTTAGGAGGAAAAACAATCCCAATGGAGAGTTTTTATTTGGTGCCAATTGCCATTGTAGGCGGAATGTTAGGCGGATTTTATGGAAGCGGGTCATTTTCAAACAAAACCTTAAAAGTGGTTTTAGGAACCGTAATTTTAATGGCAAGCGTTAAATTGATTTTTCCTTGAGAGAATAAATTAAAATTAACCGCAAAGTACGCAAGGAATGCCAAGCGGTTAAGAAAAATGCAAAGTGCGCAAAGCTTTGTGTAGATTTAGCTTTGCGAACTTATTTAAGATTATAATGAACAAAAAAAATCTTAGCGCCCTTTGCGGTAAAATTTTTTCGCATACTTGAAACTTTAAATCTGACTCGAGGCTGAAAGCCGAACTGACGAAGTAAACAAAAAGAATTATGGAAACATTATCAGTATTTATTCTTTGCGGAGGAAAAAGCAGCAGAATGCAGTCAGAAAAAGGATTGGTTTTGTTTCAAGATAAGCCGTTTATTGAACATATCATTCAGGCGATTCTGCCTATTACAAATAATATAAAACTAATTACGGCATCACAACAATATGATTATTTGGAATATGAAAAAATCCCAGATTTAATTTTAGACAAAGGTCCGTTAGGCGGAATTTACACCGCATTATCACATTCTGAAACCGAATTTAATTTGATTTTAAGCTGCGATATTCCGTTAATTTCAACCGAACTATTACAAGAATTAATTTCAAAACATACCAAAGAAGCCGGAATTACAGTTTTTGCTTCTGAAAGTAAAACACATCCTTTAATCGGAATTTATTCGAAAGAAATTTTGCCAATTGTAAGAGAAGCAATCGAAAACAATGAATTGAGATTAATGGATTTATTAGCGAAATTACCGCACCAGATTATCAATATAGAAGAAAGTGAGAACTCTCCTTTAACCAATATCAATTCGGCCGACGAATTAAATGACCTGAATATCAATTAACTTAAAGACTATGCGAAATTTAAAAACACCGAAATTAACGATTGTTGGCGCAGGTCCAGGCGATGTTGAATTGATTACGCTCAAAGCAATTAAAGCGTTAGAAAGTGCCGATGTCGTTTTGTATGATGCTCTGGTAAACGAAGAACTGCTGGAATATGCTTCAAATGCAGAAATTATTTTTGTGGGAAAACGTTTGGGTTGTCATGCTTACACACAAGATCAGATCAATGAATTGATTGTTTCGATGGCAAATCGTTACGGACATGTGGTGCGTTTAAAAGGAGGTGATTCATTTATTTTTGGAAGAGGAAGCGAAGAAATCGATTATGCAGTAAAATTTGGTTTAGAAACAGCTGTGGTTCCAGGAATTTCTTCGGCCTTAGGTGTTCCAGCTTCTTCAGGGATCAGTCTGACACAACGAAAAGTTGCCGATAGTTTTTGGGTAATCACGGGAACCACTTCTAATCACGAATTATCAAACGACGTTCATTTGGCTTCAAAATCAGCTGCGACGGTTGTGATTTTGATGGGAATGCATAAATTGGATGAAATCATTTCGATTTATAAAGAGAACAGAACGGATGATCTTCCAATTGCCATTATTCAGAATGGAACGAAAAATTCTGAGCAAAAAGTAATCGGAACTATCAACACAATTACTAAATTGGTATCCGAAAAAAATATTTCATCACCAGCGATTATTGTGATCGGTGAAGTAGTGAAAAATACATCAAAACTAACTGAATATTTTCAAGAGCATTTTGATGATGAATTTATTTTTCAAAATTTAAATTTAGAAGAATGATCGAGGTAAAATATTTTGGGGCTGTTGCCGAAAAGACAAAATGTGAATTCGAAAAATTATTTTTTTCAGAAGAAATGTCACTGCAAAAATTATTGCAGGATTTAAATGAAAAATACGAATTCGAATCGCTGACTTTCAGTGTGGCAGTAAATCAAAAAATAGTTTCAAAATCGGCGGATTATACTTTGCAGACTAGTGATATTGTGGCTTTGTTGCCGCCGTTTGCTGGAGGATAATGTGAAATAAAAAAATTAACACATAGAAACATAGTTTCTTGGGTTGAAAAAAAAGAGATTAGAAGAAACAAGTTTCCACGCATAGATAATCTATTTGTATTTAGAGTAGTGAAACGCCTTTTTAAAAGTTATAAAAAACTATGTTTCTATATGTTTAAAAAAATATAAGCGCTGGGTGAACTAAAGAAGAAATGAAAGAATCAACACGATATAACCGACAAACCATTCTTCCTGAAATAGGAGCAGAAGGCCAGCAAAAATTATCAAAATCTAAAGTTTTGGTAATTGGAGCGGGAGGTTTGGGCGCTGCAATTTTGCCTTATTTGGCAGGGGCAGGACTTGGTGAAATCGGAATTGTAGATGATGATGTTATTGACGTTTCGAATCTGCATCGTCAAGTAATTTACAAAACTTCGGCAGTTGGAAAATCGAAAGCAGAAGAAGCCAAATGGATGATTTCAGAATTAAATCCGGAAATAAAAATCAACGCTTTTTCTGAAAAATTATCAGGGAAAAATGCTATTGCATTATTTGAAAAATACGATATTATTGTTGATGCAACAGACAATATTTTTATCAAATATTTAATTAATGATGCTTGTATCGTAACCCAAAAACCAATGGTTTATGGATCTATTTTTCGATTTCAGGGACAAGTTTCAGTATTTAATTATCAAAACGGACCCACATATAGATGTTTATATCCAGATGAAAATTCGAATGTAGCAAATTGTGAAGATGCAGGAGTAATTGGCGTTTCAGTTGGTATTATTGGAATGTTTCAAGCCAATGAAGTCATTAAAATGATTCTCGGAATTGGAGAAGTGTTAAGTGGGAAAATATTAGTTTATAATGTTCTCAAGAATGAACAGCATACATATAATTTCGAAAAGAATTCAATTTTAGAAATGACTAAAGAAGATTTTGATCAAAAATACAATTCAGATGAAAATCAAATAGAAGAAGTAAAATTTGAATTGCTTTTGGATGAAATAGAAAATGATGCCGTTTTGTTTTTGGATGTTCGAAATGATGATGAATCTCCCAAAATCAATTTAAAAAATCAAATTCAAATTCCGTTACTAAATTTAGAAAATGAAATTGAAAAGTTAGATAAAAATCAAACAATTTACGTTTTCTGCCAATCTGGAATTAGAAGTAAAGTGGCAGCTGAATTGCTTCAGAAAAATCATTTTAAAAATGTAAAAAGCATTATTGGCGGAGCTTTAGCAATGCGAAATTTATTAGAAGAAAAAAAGGATAGCCACGAATTCACGAATTTTATTTTTTAAATCTATACGCAAAGTATTGGATTAATTCGTGAAATATGAATTACACAAATGATTAAGTGATAATTCGTGAATTCGTGGCAGAAAAAAAAACATAAAAATGAGTAAAAATGTATTTGTAGAAGGACCGATTTCTCCAGAATTTATTGCAGAATCGATCGCGAAACACCAATCCAAACATACAATTGGGGCGCATAATATTTTTCTAGGGCAAGTTCGCGCCGATGTTATTCACGACAATACAGTCGTAGCAATTGATTATTCGGCGTATAAAGACATGGCGAATGAAGCTTTATACACGATTCGTGAAAAAGCTTTTGCAAAATTCGATCTAACCTGCATGCACATTTACCACAGTTTAGGCGTTGTAAAAGCAGGTGAAATCTGTTTGTTTGTCTTTGTTTCAGCAACACGCCGCAAACAGGTTTATGAAGCTACGGAAGCGATCGTAAATTGGATAAAAACCGATGTGCCGATTTTTGGTAAAGAAATGTTTGAAAACGATACCTTCACTTGGAAACAAAATACCTAAACAACTATAATGGTAGATATTACGCATAAAATAAGCACGTTAAGAGTTGCAACCGCAACCGCAGTTGTCAAAGTCAGCAAACAAGAAACAATTGATGCTATTGTGAACAACTTAGTGCCAAAAGGAAACGTGTTCGAAATGGCAAAAACTGCGGGATTATTTGCGGTAAAAAATACCCATTTATCTATTCCAGATTGTCATCCGCTTCCAATTGAATTTACTTCGGTAGAATATAATATCGAGGGTTTAGACATTCATATTATCTTTAAAGTAAAAACCGTTTACAAAACGGGAGTTGAGGTTGAAGCCATGCACGGCGCATCGATTGTAGCGCTTACAATGTACGATATGCTGAAACCAATTGATAAAGAAATCGAAATTTCGACCATCAAATTAATCAATAAAGAAGGCGGAAAATCGTCTTTCAAAAATAAATTTCCGAATGCAATAAAAGCTGCAGTTTTCGTTTGTTCCGATTCGATTTTTGCAGGCGATAAAGAAGACCGATCTGGAAAAGTAATTGTAGAAAAATTAGAATCACACGGAGTCGAAACTTCTCATTACGAAATCATTCCAGACGAATTGGATATTATTCAGGAAAAAACAAAAGTTTACGCTGAAGAAAATCAGCTGGTAATTTTTACAGGCGGAACAGGATTATCTCCAAGAGATGTAACTCCAGAAGCTTTAGCACCATTATTAGAAAGCAGAATTCCAGGAATCGAAGAAGCCATTCGCAGTTACGGACAAGAAAGAATGCCGTATGCAATGCTTTCTAGAAGTGTTGCAGGAACTTTAGGAAAAACATTGGTTTTGGCTCTGCCAGGTTCAACAAATGGAGTGAGAGAATCGATGGATGCTGTTTTTCCGCATGTATTGCATGTTTTTCATATTTTAAAAGGAAAAAACCATGACAGCCTCTAACACTATTTTAACGGATAGTTTCGGGCGCAGACATAATTATCTGCGTATTTCGCTGCTCGAAAAATGCAATCTGCGTTGTACGTATTGCATGCCGGCTGACGGAATTGCACTTTCTCCAAAAGCAAGTCTTATGACCACTGAGGAGATTTTTGCAATTGCTGAAACTTTCGTGAAAAATGGTGTTGACAAAATACGATTAACAGGCGGTGAGCCTTTACTTCGAAAAGATTTTCCAGAAATTATTTCAAAATTATCAACTTTAGATATTTCACTTTCTATCACCACAAACGGAATCTTAATCGACCGACATATACATGTTTTGAAGCAATTTAATGTCAAAAAAATCAATTTGAGTTTAGACACGTTAGTTGCTTCAAAATTTCATTCTATAACGCTTAGGAATCAGTTTGAAACAGTAATTAATAATCTGCATTTACTTTTGAATAATGATTTTCAGGTAAAAGTAAATGTCGTTTTGATGAAAGGTTTTAACGATAATGAAATTGCCGATTTTGTAAAACTGACTCAGTTTCTGCCGATTTCTGTTCGCTTTATTGAATTTATGCCGTTTGCTGGAAACGAATGGGATAGGAGCAAAATGGTTTCACAGCAAGAGATTTTATCTTTAGTTGAAGACAATTTTTCATCAGATGATATTCAAAAACTAGAAGACGAAAAAAACTTTACCTCAAGAAACTATAAAATAAAAGATTTCCAAGGCGATTTCGGAATCATCAGTTCGATTACTAATCCGTTTTGTGACAGCTGTAACCGCATCCGCTTGACGGCGGACGGGAAAATAAAAAACTGCCTTTTCTCAAATTCTGAAACTGATTTGTTGACTGCTTTTAGAAATGGAGAATCCATCAACGATTTGATTTCAGAATCTATTCAAAATAAAAAGAAAGTTAGAGCAGGAATGTCGACTGTTAATGAAATAAACGATCCTGCACTGCATTCAGACAATCGAAGTATGATTGCGATTGGAGGTTAAAATTATTTTAAGAACGCTTCACTTCTCTCGAATCCATTTTAATGTTATTGCTTCTTTGTTCTCAATGAATTATTAGAACGCATAAAAAAAGCTCAACTTAAAGTTGAGCTTTTTTTACGTATTATTTTTTCTTTTTAGCTTTTGCCTTTTTTTGAGACTTTGCTTTCTTCTTAGCGATTTTTTTAGCTTTAGCTTTGTCTTTAGCTTTTTTGGCTTTTTCCTTTTTCTTCGCCTTCGCTTTAAGTTTTGCTTTTTTAGCTTTTGCTTTCTTTTTATCTTTTTTAGACTTTTCTTTTTTCTTATCTGCTTTCTTTTTGTCTTTTACTTTCTTCTCTTTCTTATCAGCAGTTTTTTCATTAGAAATCACTTCTGTCACTGTTGCCACATTTTCTTCAACAACTGGTGTTTCAACTACTATAGGTTTAATAGTTGGTGCGGTAATTTTTTTAGCAGGAGTTCTGCGAACTGTGGTTTTAGTTGATGTTTTAGCTGCAGCTGGTTTTACAGGAGTTTTTGCCGCTGTGGTTTTTTCTGCTGTAGTTTTAGCAGCTGTTGCAGTTCTCGCAGGAGCTTTGCGTACAGGTGTTTTTGCAGGTTCAGCGCTTTCCGTTTTTACATTTTCTTCAGCAGACTGATTGTTTTCAGCAGCTGGAGAATCAATCTTCTCAGGAGTAATTTCTTCGTTCTTGTTTTCCATATTAATGTTATTTTGATGAGGATGTAATTATCAATGTAACTAAATTGTTAAGTTTCAGTTAAGTAAAGATAATTATAAAACAAGCTTTCTAATGTTAAGTTTTTTGATAATTTTTACAATTAATTATCTGAACATAAGTTAGTTAGATTTTTGTCTAAAAATTAAAAACCAAATTTCTTAACAATTCTACATGAAAAAATGGAAGAAATTGCTGTATAATAAGAGTTTTTTGCTGATAAGTTCTTTTGAAAACAGGTGCTCTAGCCCTGATGGAAGCGACATCCTTTTATTTTTTTCTTTAAAAAATAAAAGATATAGCCAGACAGCAGGAAATAGCTCCTCATTATCAAAGTAACTTAAATCAGTTTTTTGCCAATTCTAAAATTTTGAAATTACTTTTTGGAGCTTCGCATAATGAACAGCAATAATCTTCAGGTAAATTTTCAAATAAAACTCCTTTTGAAATTCCCTGCGTTTCGTCTCCGTATTCAGAATTATAAAGCGTTAAACATTCTTGACATTGATAAATGTTTACTTGTGGTTTTTCTTTTTTCTGCGGATTTTCAGTGGTTTCAGAAGTCGAATTTCCGAGTTCTTCAAAATACTTTCGGCTTAATTCGATTAAAATCGTTGGAAGTTCCAGCTTGTCGATATCTTGTGAATGCACAATGTATTCGCGTGTATTTGGGTCGAAATTCTTTGCAAACAAAACATTATAAGTATCTCGGATTTTGATGGATTCTAAAGCGGCAGGAAGTTCATTTTTTTCGATAACAATCGAAGTGAAATAATGTCCGTCGCGGTTGTATTCTGAAATTCCGAAATTTAATCCGTAGGTACTGATGTCGAATTGATCTAATGTTCGAACTAGGAAAGTTTTTAGATTTAAAGCCCATTCCATTGCGACTGGTAAATGCCAGTTTAATTCTAATAAAGAATGGCGAACGTTGATACCGCGTTTGCCTAGGAATTTTTCCCATTCCAGTTTTCTGTCTTTTGGAATTCCTTTTATGATGAAAGATTTCCAGGGCGTAATACAGATTTTCCCGATTTTGCATTCAAAACACAAATCGCACATTTCTTTCAGGAAATCCAAATCGTAAAGATTATTTCGCCAATACAATCCCAGCCAATATTGATCGATTCCCATTCTGTTCATTCCTTCGTAATACGGAAATGGGTAAAACGGAATATTTAATGGTTTATCGATTGTTCTGTTATTGGTGTCCAAAGCTTCGCTGATCAAAGTAAAAAGCATTTCGATATCAACAGATCCTTCTTCGGATATCTTTTCGATTTCGTAATAAATCTTTGCCAAATCCCAAGTGTAAAGTAAAACAGGATAAACCTCCATTTTTTCCCATTTCGGAAGACGAATATACAAATACCAATAATCCTCCAATTCAGAAGCAATAAAATTTAAATGTCCTGTAAACAAAGGAACCAATTGTTGTTTGGGATCGGTTATATTGACTTTGAGTTTTGGCTGTTCTTTAAATTCTTCTAAAATATATAAAAAACGATTTCCGGTAAGCCAGTTCGTATTTCTGAAAATATCTGTTGAAACATAGGAAGAAACGATGTTATTACCGCTTTTTTGATCGGGATAAACAAAATGGAATTTACCAAAATCTTCTTTATAAAAATCCTTAAAACCTTTTGGAAAAATAATATCCTGCCTCGATCCAAATGAAATCGAATCCAAGCCCTGATCCATTGCCATATTTACAATTTCTCGAAGTTCTCCCGGCGATATTACGCCTCCTTTTACTATTAATCTTGTTAGTTCCATTTTTTCTTTAGTTTTCAGTCGCAGTTTTCAGTCAGTCTCAGTCTCAGTCTCAGTTTTCAGTTTCGGTATTCACTGAAAACTGAGACTGCGACTGAAAACTCATTTACACTTCGCCAATATCTCTTTTACTTCAGTTTTACAGCTTCCGCAACCTAATCCGGCGCCTGTATTTTTGCATAATTCGGTGAAATCGTTTACGCCGCTTTTGATGGTTTCTTCGATGTTTCCAGCTCCAACTTGACTACAAGAGCAAACCAATTTTCCTAAAACCGGTTTTGCGTTTGAGCTTCCTCTTAAAAGTGTATTTCGTTTGTCTGATAATTCGATTTTGCTTTCGATCATGGTTTTGAATTCGGCAAACTCATTTTTATCGCCCATTAAAATCGCACCGACTAATAAATCATCTTTTACTATGCATTTTTTGTAATAACGTTTTTTCAAATCGGTAAAAACAATCTCTTCGTATGAATCATCATTTTCTGGAATGGTCAAATCGCCAATGCTGCAAAGATTTATGTCTTCTAATTTTAAGATGTTCATTAAAATCGAACCTTTATAATAACTGCTGATATCACCTGCAAGGAAATTTGCCAAAATATTAGCTTGTTCTTCGGCAGCAGAAGTGATTCCGAAAAGCTTGTTTTCGAATTCTGCTATTTCTCCAATTGCAAAAATATCTGGATTTGAAGTTTGTAAATACTGATTTACTTTTACGCCTCGGCCACATGCCAAACCGCTTTCGCGAGCAATTTCGATGTTTGGAATCGTTCCAATCGTATACACAATGGCATTTGCCGTGATGATTTTACCACTTTTTAGAGCAATTTCAATTTCATTTGGATTATCAGTTTCAAAAACAGTGCTGACTTCATTATCAAAATAAATCTGAATGTCTCGAAGCTGTACTTCTTCTGCTAATAATTTGCTTGAAATTCTATCCAATTGACGTTCCATCAAACGAGAAGCACGCTGAATAATCGTAGTTTTTACTTTTTTATGTTTTAAAGCTGCCGCCAATTCTAATCCTAATAATCCACCGCCAATAATAACAACATGCTGTTCTTCTGGCGGAAGATTGGTGCTGTCTAAATGTTTTTTCAAACGATCAGCATCTTCTTTTCTTCTCACGGTGAAACGTCCAGGAAGATGAAGTTGCGCATTTTCGGGCACAAAAGGACGGCTTCCTGTCGCCATAATCAACGAATCGAAACGGTGTGTATTGCCTTCGCTGTCTGTTATCGTTTTTAATTTAGTATCTATTTTATCAATAGAAACTCCAGCTTTCATGGTGATTTTCAATTTATTGAAAGTTTCGCCGTCTTTGAATTTTAAAAGTTGTTCCCAAGTAAATTCACCCGTCATGTATTCTGGAAGCAAAACGCGATTGTAAAACGGATTTATTTCATTCGAAAAAACAATGATTTCATCTGTAGAATTGAATTCTCGATAATTTTGAATGAATCGAAATGAAGCCGCTCCAGCGCCAACAATGGCAATTTTTTGAAATGGTTTAAAGTATTTTTTAATCGAAACTGTTGTGAACTTAAAATCAGGTTCTTTTGAAATTGGATCAACAACAGTATTTGTTAGATTATTGGTTCTGTTTAAATCATTTTCAAGCTGTTTTCCCCAATGCATTGGCAGGAAAACTACTTTTTCTTTGATTGAATCTGTGACTTTTGCTTTTACGCGAACTTCTCCGTTTTTACTGCTAACGGTTACAATATCTCCATTTTTAATATCGTTTTTAAAAGCATCAATCGGATTTATTTCTAAAACCGGACTTGGAATATGAGTTAACAAACGCGATACTTTTCCAGTTTTAGTCATCGTATGCCATTGATCACGGATTCTTCCTGTGGTTAAAATAAAAGGGAATTCGGCATTTGGTTGCACTGATGTATTTTCAATAGAAACAGGGAGATTAAAAATTGCTTTTCCAGATGGCGTATAGAATTTTTTATCTGTAAATAATCGTGGAGTTCCTGGATGATTGTATTCTGAAACAGGCCATTGGAAAGTTCCTTCGCTTTTTAAACGATTATAATTTAAGAATGAAATATCAATATTAGTGTTTTTGGTAAGCGCACAATGTTCTTTATAAACTTCTTCGGCGCTATTGAAATTGAATCCGTTGAAATTCATTTTTTTAGCAAAACGAATCAAAATTTCAATATCTGGAAGTGCTTCTCCCGGGGGATTAATTCCTTTTGGTAGATAAGAAATACGACGCTCAGAATTTGTCATTGTTCCTTCTTTCTCTAACCAACCCGCAGCAGGCAATAATAAATCGGCAAATTTTGCTGTGTCTGCATTATGGGAAATATCTTGAACGACTACGAATTTAGCATTTTGAAGTGCTTTTTCGGCTCTTCTAGAATCGGGTAAACTCACTAACGGATTGGTGCAGATAATCCAAACGGCCTTCATTTTTCCAGATTCTAAGGCTTCAAACATTTCTGTTGCCGTTAAACCCAGTTTATCTGAAATTTCGTCGACTCCCCAAAAGTCGGCTACTTCTTTTCTGTGCGTTGGATTTGCAATGTCTTTATGCGCTGCTAAAAGTGTTGCCATGCCGCCAACTTCGCGTCCGCCCATTGCATTGGGTTGACCTGTTAATGAAAATGGCCCAGAACCTGGTTTTCCTACTTGTCCCGTCAATAAAGACAAATTCAGTAAAGCTGTATTTTTATCAACTCCAACCGCACTTTGATTTAATCCCATTGCCCAAAGCGAAATAAATCCTTTTGCTTTTCCGATAATATCAGCTGCGAGTTTGATGTCGGGAACTGAAATGCCGCAAAGTTTTGAAGCTTTTTCAAGGGAAGTTCCTAAAACTAAGTCTTTATATTGTTTGAAATTTTCTGCGTGATTTTTAACAAAATCATGATCTACGTAGCCTTTTTCGATAATACGTTTGGCAATGGCATGATATAAAATAATATCTGAACCTGGAATTATTTGCAAATGCAAATCAGAGAAAACGGCAGTATCTGTTCTTCGCGGATCAATGCAAATGATTTTAGTTTTCGGATTTTTCTCTTTGTGTTTCTCTAATCTTCTGAAAAGAATAGGATGGCACCAAGCAGGATTTGCTCCAGTAATTAAAAAGGTATCTGCCAGTTCGATATCATCGTAAGCAATTGGTACAGAATCTTCTCCGAAAGTTTTTTTATAACCCACAACCGCAGAACTCATGCAAAGTCTGGAATTAGTATCTATATTATTGGTTTTCAAAAAGCCTTTAACGAGTTTGTTGACTAAGTAATATTCTTCGGTTAAACATTGTCCTGAAATATAAAAACCAACACTATCAGGTCCGTGTTTTTTTATTATAGAAGAAAAAACTGCTGCTGCACGATCCAAAGCGGTATCCCAGCTAACGCGTTCCAACGGATAATTTTTGCTTCCGCGCATTTCTGGATATAAAATTCTATCGGAAGTATCATTAACTACGTAATGCAAATTCATTCCCTTGGAACAAAGCATTCCTTTGTTAACAGGATGATCTTTGTCGCCTTCAACCATTACACCATTTTTGGCATCGTTAGTTACGATTATACCACAGCCAACACCGCAGTAGGAACAGGTAGTTTTGATCTTCGTACTTTGCATCACGTCTCGGTTTTAAATAAATCACTTACTTAATTGAAAACAAAAATAAGTATTTTTTAAGTATAAATACTTAATTTTTATTTTATTTTTTTACTTTTGATGAAAGAATTGAGAAACAACACTTACGTTTAATGTTGAAAATTGGACTCATGAAAGAGGAATCTATTTGTTATGATTGTGCCAATGAAAATTGTTTCATCAAAAAGCACTTGCATTTGGAGCAAATGAAGCATTATATTTCTAAGAAACAAAGTTTTATCTGCAAAAAATCACAGCCATTTATTACGGAAGGAGCGCCTTTACAGGGACTTTTCTTTATTTGTAAAGGGAAAGCCAAAACGGTAAAAACAGGAATTAATGGTCGTGAACAAATCGTTCGTTTAACGACAAATGGCGATACAATTGGTTTCCGCGGATTCGGAACGAGCAAGCGTTATTTGATTGGAGCTTATGCTTTGGAAGATACTGTTTTGTGTAATTTCAGTAATGAAACTATGATCGAAATTTTACAAAATATTCCTGAATTTACATATGCTCTGATGTTGTTTTATGCTGAAGAATTGAATAAAAGTGAAAATAATATTCGAAAGATTGCGCATATGAATGTCCGTGAACGTGTGATTGATTTACTGCTTTATATTCATCGTAAATTCGGACAGGTAGATGGTTTAATTGATATTGAGCTTTCGCGAAAGGAAATCGCAGACTTTGCAGGAACTACAGAAGAACAGGCAATTCGCATTTTATCAAGTCTCAAAAAAGATGCTTTGATTAAAACAGAAGGGAAACGTCTAGGGATTTTAGAGGTTTCAACGCTTCGATCTGAGATTATGGAGCATAAATATTTTTAGGTGAGGGACAAAGGAGCAGAGGCTCAAAGTAAAAAAGGTTTGTAGAGATGAACTAAAGCGCATCTCTACGTCGTTTTTTATTTTTTCTTCCCTACAAAACGAATCACGGAACCAATTCCGTTGTGGAATAAACCTTCGCTGAGTTCGATTTCTTTTTCTTCTAATTCGATGATTTCATAATTAGGAAAATCGGCTTTTATTTCTTCAATTGAAAATAGGGATTGAATGTCTTTTGGCCCGCCGACTTTTTCATTTTTGGTTACATATTCCAAATGCTTTTTGCTAAAAGCTTCAAAAATTATAATTCCGTCTTTTCTCAAAAGTTGATTCAGTTGTTTGTGGATATCTGATTTAATGGTCGCCGGAAAATGTGCATAAATTAAGGCAATGGCATCAAATTGATTCTCTTGAAAATCTAAAGTTTCCAATTCTCCAACTTGATAATCAATTGAGACATTATTGTTTTTTGCCAAAAGAAGCGCTTTGTTTCTGCCTTCTTCGCTAATATCAAAAGCCGAAACTTTCCAGCCTAATTTTGCTGCAAAAACGGCATTTCTTCCTTCGCCTTCAGCAGGAAAAAGTATGGTTCCAGTTTCTAATTTTTCAATTTGTTCTTTTAAGTAATTGTTGGGTGCTGTGCCGTATGCAAATTCTTCATTTTTGTAACGATCGTCCCATCTTTGAGTCCAGGTGTTCACTAATAATTTAATTAAATTTTTAAAAACAATTTAAGAAATCCAAGTTTCTTCAATTTTATCTATAATCCATTTTGGATTCACTTTTAAAAATAAAAATGTAATTCAAATATAAATATTTTGCTATAGAATTTAGGACAAAAAAATACCCTCTTTCAAAAGCTGAAAAAGGGTATTTTATATAAAATTCAATTATAAAATTGCTTTGTATTTAAATCTTAACCAACAAGTTTTGTTAGTCCGCTGTTTACATCAATTTCTGCGAAATGATGTTTTCCCATAACGATAAGTAATTTATCTGTATTATAACCAACGTATCGTATTTCGGGATTTCCAACTTTTGGTTTTCCGCAAACAGAAATTACATTGGTCTGCCATTTCAATTTACTTCTTTTGTAGGCAGATATGGTTTGTAAATCATTTTCAACATAATAGATCATGTTGTTTTTTTTGATTCCTCTTTTTTGAGTTTTTGCAAAATTTATTTCTGAGCCTTTTGAAATTAAAGCGTCATTAATTTTTTGCGCAATACCAGTTTGGGTAACCATAAAGGTTAGCATAGATAATTTTAGAAATGGTTTCATTTGGGATAGGATTTGGGGGTTCACAATCGATTCAAATATAGATAATTAAACCATATAAACAACTTTTAGAAATAAAAAAAACACCCATTTCCTATTTTAGGAAAAGGGTATTTTAAAGATGTTAATTTTGAAGAAAATTTATTTTTTCCAGCTAAAAATTTTAGGATTTACAGAAATCATTAACCAAGCCCAATTGTTGGTGTGATTTGCTTCGCCAGTTTTAATAAATTCTAAAGTTTTAGAACCAAACATTTGAGAATAACCTCCCATAACTGTAATGTCTTTTTTGAAATTATATCCAAAAGTTGCATCAATCTCTGTTCCTAAGTACGAATCCATTTTTTCATTTAGAGGAACATTCACTACATCAGCAGCAGCTAAAAACACATGTGGAATCAAAGCAAATTGCCATTTGTTTGTATTGTAATTTAATTTAAGGAATGCATCCTGTAAACCCACACTATTTAAGTGATTGCCAACATAGAAGTAATCCATGTAACCATTAAAACCGTGATTGGTTCCAAAAATGGGATTGAACGATTTGATTACAGTACTTCCGTCATTTGTAGATTTTCCTGATAAAAATTCATAGCCTAAACCTAATTTAAAAGCTTCAGTTATATTGTAACCAAAATTAGCTGCAGCATTCCATGCGCTTACTTGTAAATCGTTACTTTTTCCAGTTTGTCCGTATACCCAAAAATTAGTGTCTATTTTGCTTGTTTTGTAAGCTAAATAAGGACCAAAAGTCTGTTTATAATCAACTAATAATTTGTTATCAGGATTTGGATTAGGAGCATATTCATAACCAGTATTCAATACTAAAAAACTTGCACCTAAATGTTCATTGAATTGATTGTGGTACCATGCATATTGTAACGTTTTGTAATTAGAAACGGTGTAAGGTGTTTGTATAATGTTTTCGGCTGTTGAATTGTAAGCACCACCAAAATCTAATTTTTGGGTTTCTGTATGAAACGAAACCGTTAATGCATCGTGACTTTCAGCTTGCTGAGCCCAATCTTGTTCTCCTAAAATACGCTGGTTATCATATGAAAGTACTTGGCGTCCCATTCTTGCACTCCATTTTTCCGTGAAATTATATTGTGCCCAAGCTTCAAAAACAGCGACTCCATTTTTATCAGCAATTGCGGTTGGAGTAACATCTCCCCAAGTTCTAGTATTTTGAAGAGTTAATTTTACAATTAAATCTTCTTGTTTGTAATTGAAATTTAAACGCGAACGCTGTGAAATTTGAGAAGTTCCTTTTTGTCCTTCTTGTAAAAGTTGCTTGTAACCGTTGCGATATTCAAAACGTGGTCTAATCTGTAGGTTAACATCTAATTCTTGTGCCTGAAGTTCGAAACTTAATCCTGCGATAAGTATTAAAATTAGTTTAAGTTTTTTCATAAAATGGTTATGTTTAATCGAGGGTAAATTTATAAGAAAAAGCCGTCTTTTTTATATGATTTTAATCATATTTCTAATTTTTTTTAATCTCAGTTTAATATGCAGGCTCTAGTTTTGCTTTACTTACTTTAACTTCTTTCTCTTTAGATAGTTGTGTGATAGTATAATGCATCCAAACTAGGCAAATAGTTGAAAAGATTAGAATAAAAATCCATGAACTTGACCAGATTCCAGTTGCCGTTAATAAATATCCGAAGATAATTGGACCAAAGAATCCGCCTAAACCGCCAATCATTCCGACCATTCCGCCTACAACACCAACTTCATTTGGGAAATATTCTGGAATATGTTTGTAAACCGCTGCTTTCCCGATTCCCCAAGAAATTCCAATTAGAATTACTAAAATCAAGAAAACCCACATATTGGCATCGAATTTAATAACTGTTACACCTTTTGCAATTAGTTCTTTTTTGGCAACGCTTTGATTTTGAGATACAACTACATCCTGCCAGCTTGAAGTGGTTGGGAAAATAGCATTTTCAGATCCAGCTGTACTTGTTTTTTGTGTAATGGGATATTCTTTATCACCAACTTTTACGGTATTATTGCTAATTTTGTTTACTACACCTTTTTTAGCGGCTAAGATTCCAGGACCAGAAGTGGTAATTTCCATTTTAGGAATTGATAATAAAGCACTTAAAATTACAGATGAACCCAAAACCCAATACATTACTTTTCTCGCTCCGAATTTATCTGATAAATAACCTCCAAAAGCTCTAATTACTCCAGAAGGCAAACTGAACATTGTGGCAAATAAACCTCCCATAACCAAACTAGTTTGATACACGTTCATGAAGTTTGGCAATAACCATTGAGAATAGGCTACAAAGCATCCAAAAACTAGGAAATAATAAGCTCCAAAACGCCAAACTCTTTGTGATTTTAATGGCTTAAGCATTTGAGAAACAGATTTTCCATTGCTTTCTATTTTTTTATTTTGAGCGAAAATTAAAAAGGCAATTCCGATTACGACTAATGAAGCGGCATAAATTACAGGAAGTATTTTCCACCCATTTTGCGGGTCGTCAATGGAAAAATGATTTAATAATGAAGGTGCTAAAAAGGTCGTAATTGCTGCGCCGGCATTTCCCATTCCGAAGATTCCAAGTGCGCGACCTTGCCATTCTTTTGGATACCAGATTGAAGTATAACCAATTCCGACAGCAAAACTAGTTCCAACCATTCCGAATAAAAAGCTTAGTAAAGCAAACATCGCGAAACTGTCAGCGTAGGGAAGAAGGAAGAGCGGAATTGAACAAAGCAATAATAAAAGTGAAAAAACATATTTTCCGCCAAATTTATCCGTCAAGATTCCGATTGCCAAACGCATAATTGATCCAGTTAAAATTGGAATACCTAAAAGCCATCCAACTTGAACTACATCCCACTGGAAAATTCCGTTATCAACTAAAAAGGTTACCAAAACCCCGTTTAAAGTCCAGCAGGCAAAACACACTGTAAATGCCAATGTGTTCAAAAATAAAATTTTGTGTGATTGCGATAGTGAGTTTGTATTTTTCATAGTACTTATTATTTTGATGTAAAAGTAAGTACTATAACTTAGTAAAAACCTGCTAAAACGCAGTTTTTGAAAAATATTTACGTATTTATACGTATTTTTTTAGATTAAAGAATACTCAGCCGCCTTATTAGAAAGTTCCATTAAGTTTTTTACTTTAAGCTTTTTCATCAAGTTGAAACGGTGTACTTCGGCAGTTCGTTTACTAATATCTAAGGCTTCGGCGATTTCTTTGTTTCCTTTTCCTGATAATAAAAGCGTAAGGATTTCTTTTTCTCTTTTTGTAATCATCATTTCTTCTGCTAGAGTTTGCTTAGGTTCTAATGATGCAGAAGAATTTGTCAATTGTCCAATTAAAATAGAAGAAATATCTCCGCTGAAATATTTTCCTCCAGCAGAAACGTTATGAAGTGCTTTTAAAAATTCTTCTTTGCTTGAACCTTTAAGTAAATAACCATCGGCTCCAGCTTTTATAGATTTCAAAACATATTCTTCTGATTCGTGCATCGAAAGCATGATGATTTTTACGTTGTTATTCTCGCTTCTAAGTTTTTCTACTAGTTCTATACCAGTCATGTTAGGCATACGAATATCGGCTATAAGTAAATCGGGTTTTGTCTCGGCAACAACTTCAAGTGCGTCAACACCATCTATAGCTTCGCCTACAACCTCAATGTTTGCTTCGTTTTCCAGTAAAGATTTGATTCCGTCTCTAACAAAAACATGGTCATCTACTAATACTACACGAATGATATTGCTCATAGTTTACTTAATTTAGATTCTAGATTTTTACGTATATTCATCTATAAAGAAGACGCTAATATACGTACTTTTTTTAAAAGTAAATTCCAATATTAAAATTCTAATGTTGGAAATTCCAAATTCCAAATGTTGATGTGCCCAACTTTGTCAAAGTTTGGTTTTCAATTGCCTCCAGCTTTAGCTGGAGGTTTTGTATTTAAGACAAAGGGCTTTAGCCAAATTTACGAGTTTGGCTAAAGCCTTTTTTAGGTTTGTTTGCTGACCTCCAGCTAAAGCTGGAGGCAATTGATTTGGATTGTTTTGTAAATGAATAAACGAAAACGTCTTTTGAAACCGTTTGCCCGCGAGAGGGATAGGAGCTGGCTACCGAAGTAGCGCGGATAGCCCGACAGCATTAGAGAAAGTGGGCGAATGTAGACAAAGTTTGTTTGCCCACTTTTTCTAATGGTGGCTCGCCCTTATTAATTAGATAATGAGTCAATTTGAAAATTAGATAATTCTTTTAAACGTCATTTTAAGTAATTATCTAATTGGCACATTATCTCAATTATATCATTTCAAAATGGGAATGTTGAATGTAATTCTGGTTCCTTCGCCTGGAATGGAGTTCATGAACACGCGGCCGTTGATGTATTGGATTCGTTCTTTCATGAATAAAAGTCCCATTCCAGATTCGCTGTTGCGTTTTTTGTCGACTGAATTGACGTCGAAGCCTTTTCCGTTGTCGTCTACGATGATACTTAAAAGTGTTTCACTATGCGAAAGTTGTACAATAATATGAGATGATTCGGCATATTTTATGGCGTTGTTGATGGCTTCTTGCGTAAGTCTGTAAATGTTGATTTCGATTAGTGAATCTAAACGTCGGTCAAAATCGGTTTTGTTGTAGAATAGGATTTCTTTTCCGGTTAATTTGGAAAGTTCATGAGTCAATTTTGAAAGTGACGAAACGATTCCGTGATCGCTTAATTCTGGTGGCATTAAGTTGAAAGTCGCCGTTCTTACGCCTTTTATAATATCCAAAGAAAGCTTCTTTAAATACTCGATTTTTTGTTCCGATTTTTCTCTGTCATCCAGATTAATACTTTCTAAACTGAATTTTAAACCTGTAAGCATTTGACCAATTCCGTCGTGGATTTCTTTGGCGATTCTGTTTTGTTCGTTTTCTTGATTTTCAACGATTTTACTTGAAATAATCTTCTGTTGATTGATTTTTTCAGTTGTGTTTTCAAGATTCAAACGTTCGACTTCGCGTTGCGCTTTTTTACGTTCAGTGATGTTGAAGCAAACAATCAAAAGTTCCAGTTCGTTTTTTTTAATCATTACGGGAACCATTGACAAATCGAGCCAAATTTCTTTTTCGTCTTTATTTACAATTTTGATTTCGCCCTGCCAGCCACTTCTTTGTTTTTCGAAAATAAGACGATCAAAATTAACTTGTTCTTTTTCATCTTCAGTTAAAACTTCAGAGAATTTTTTGTTGGATGAAAACTTGGTGTAATTTAAAAGTTTGGCAAATTTTTCTCCAATATGAATGATCGAACCGTCTGGTGAAATTCGGCAATACAGTAACGTATTTTCCATCGCGTAATTGAGCGATTTTAATTCTTTTACAGAGTTTTCTTTGATTTCGGAGATGATTTCGGTGTCGTATGCCAGTTTTAAAGCTTTCTTTTCAGAAGATAAAAGCTTGGCAATTAACCTTTCGATTTTCTTGTTGGTTGGTTTGAAAATGAAAAAGAATTCCAAAAGCAGAACCAGTAATGTAAAACCGAAAATCCAATATTCGATTCGGCGTTGTTCGGTTACTTTTTCGTGCGCTTCAAGATCATATTGTGTAACAATCTGATTCATTTTCGAAAGGAAAATGCCTTCGTTTTCTAAAATAGTTTGAACCAGTTTTTGATTTTCTGAGATGGATTTTTTTTGTTGTAAATTCAGCAGAAAAGAATTCGTTGTTTCTGCAATTTTATTGAAAATCGGGTTGATTTCCAGATACAATTTATTTAGCGTTTCGCTTTTTTCTTTTGGAAAAGCCAAACTATCGTTTCCGTTTTCTAATGCGTTTTGGTTTTTCTTCCAAAGTTCTAAAACTTCTTTTAAGTGCGAAGTTTTGTTGGCTGTAGCCGAATCAGAAACGTAATGTAAAATCAGAACTTCTTTGACGATTTTCTGACTCAACATTCTCTGTTTTCCAGAAAAATTGATAATCTTAGAATCACTTAACTGCTGATTCAGATTGTATTGAACCAGAAACTGACTAACAATTATGGTTAAGGCAATAGTAAGAAGCGCAAAAAAATACAGTCGTCGTAAATTTTTGAAAGTGATTTTTTCTGCAGCTTCCTGATTGCTTTTCTTCATTTGAATCTTTTTACAATCCTAAAGAAGCTTTTATTAGATTTAAGTTCTCTTCAGAATATTTGATTTTTAAAGCTTCCTGATGTCCTTTGTCTGACATTTTATCCCAAGTTTTCTTGATGATGTTTTTCAGTTTTTCTTCATCATGTTTTTCAACGAAAGGTTCTAAGTAATATTCTAAAAACACCAAACAAATTACATCTTCAAGTAATTGCGTTTCAGCATCTTTTTTAAGCAGTTTTTTTTCGATTAAGAAAGAAACACGATCTATGAAAGTTTGGTCATATCCCGCTTTTACTAATATTTCTGCTGTAGTTTTTGCGTGAAATTTTTTTAGTTCTTCTCTCCATTTCAAATAACCCACACGATCCATTGGATACGATTCGCGAGCGACTTTCCATCTGCAAATGTGCTGAGCTTTGGAAGCAATCTGAACTTGTTCTGAAGCATTTGGCTCAAACTGCATCAGTCTTTTATACATCCTGTTTGAATACAATAATTCTTTTGGATATTCTTTGTTTTGGTCTAATTCGATATTTGGATCTTGAGCGTTTTCGGCATCTATCCATTCGCTTGCTTTTTGAAAAGGTGTACTCATTTTTTTGGTTGGATAATAGATTTCAAAGATAGGGAATTAAAGTTTTTTTCTGCCAAGAATTCACGAATGATTGTTTGTTTTTGCGACAGATTAAAGTTTTTTTCGCCACGAATTCACGAATTAAAACGAATTAGATTGGTGAAATTAATGACACAAATTTGAACACAATCATTCGTGAATTCGTGGCGAAAAAAAATATTTATCTAATCAATCAACAAACCCAACAAAAACTTCATCTTCAACAATCTTAACGGGATAAGTGGCAATGCTGTAATCTTCGCCGTTTAAATTCGAACCATCAACAAGTGAAAAGGTTTTTTTATGCATCGGGCAAGCAATTTTCGGAATATCATCGGCAGAACCTGTCATTCCTCTTGAAAGAACCATTTCCATTTTATGCGGACATGCATTTTGGCAAGCGTACCATGCGTCACGGCGTGCGAAATTAAAAATCGCAATTTGTTTGTTTTTGTATTTGATACAGCCTCCTCGGTTGGTTGGAAAATCTTCTACTTTACCAGCTTTGAACCAAATTGTTGCGTCGCTTGCGTGAACTGTTTCGTATTGATTTAAGATTTCTTCCATTTTGATTAAGTTTTTTGTTCCTGTTTCTTAGCCCTCTTTTTACAATCAAGAGAGTTTTGATGGCGCAGTAAAAAAGAGGGTAAGAAGGACAGCAAACGTTTAATGATTTTTTTCTTTTTTTGGAGCTTAATTTTTTAAACACATAGAAACATAGGTTTTTTGTTTTTGTTTGAGAAAAAGAAAACCAAAAGAAACTAGTTTCTAACACATAGCTATGTGTATTAATGCAAGTGAAACGCCTTTTTTTTAAGTTCAGTTAATTCTATGATTCTATGTGTTTAAATTATTTTTATGACCAAGCTTTTGGCATTTTTTGATCTCTTAGCGGAACAAACGCGATATTGTCATCTTTCTCATCAGAGTTCACGAAATGGTTGAAACGTTTCAATAATCTTGGTTTTTCTAAAACTTGTTTCCACTCGCATTCGAAAGTGTTTACCAAAGTCTGCATTTCAGCTTCAAGCGTTTCGCAGATTCCTAAACTGTCTTCAATAATGACTTGTTTTAAATACTCTAAACCTCCGTCTAATTTTTCAAGCCAAGTTGAAGTTCTAATAAGCGGGCCAGCAGTGCGGATGTAATACATTAAGAAACGATCCATGTATTTGATTACCGTTTCTTTGTCGATTTTTTCAGCCAATAAAACCGCGTGTTTTGGATTCGCTCCACCATTTCCGCAGATGTATAGATTCCATCCGCCTTCAACAGCGATTAATCCGAAATCTTTTCCACGTGCTTCCGCGCATTCGCGAATACAAGCTGAAACACCACCTTTTAATTTATGAGGAGAACGAATTCCTTTGTATCTGTTTTCAAGTTCAATCGCAAATCCGGCGCTGTCGTCCATTCCATAGCGGCACCAAGCATTTCCAACACAGCTTTTTACAGCACGAAGCGATTTTCCGTAAGCGTGACCACTTTCAAAACCATTTTCTATTAAGATTTTCCATATTTTTGGTAAGTCACTTAAATGTGCTCCGAATAAATCAACTCTTTGTGCTCCAGTAATTTTAGTATACAAATCGAATTGTTTTGCGACTTCGCCAATTACGATTAGTTTTTCAGCTGTAATTTCTCCTCCGGCAACTCTCGGAACAACAGAATAGGTTCCATTTCGCTGAATGTTTGCCAAAAATCTATCGTTTGTATCTTGAGTTGTGATGTGTTTGTTGGCCGTATCATTGTAAATACTTGAGAAAATAGAAGCGACAACTGGTTTACAAACTTCGCATCCGTCACCTTTTCCGTGATGATCCAGAACGTCATAGAAATTCTCGTATTTGTTGATTTTTACCAAATCGAATAATTCTTGACGCGTATAGCCGAAATGCTCGCAAATAACTTCTTTTACTTCTTTTCCTAAAGATTTTTGAGTTGCTTTTACCAAATCAGAGACCATTGGTTTACAGCCTCCACAACCAGAAGTTGCTTTAGTTGCTTTTATTACATCTGAAAAAGTAGCACAAGATTCATCTAAAATTTTACAACAAATTGAACCTTTAGTCACATTTTCGCAAGAACAAATAACCGCTGTATCTGGTAAATCCATAACACTTCCTAAAGAAGAACCTTCAGAACCATCGCGAGAACCTAAAATCAAATCTTCCGGATTTTTAGGCAATGCCATTTCGTTAATGTAAATCTGGAAAAGTGAACCGTAATCGCTTGAATCTCCAACTAAAATTCCGCCTAAAAGCTTTTTAGAATCTTTTGTAACGTTGATTCTTTTGTAAACGCCACTTAATTTATTTTCGTAAATAATAGCGGTAACGTCACTATTTTCAATAAAAGGATCACCAAAACTTGCCACTTCTACACCAATCAATTTCAATTGTGTTGACATATCGATGGTTTCTCTCATGGTTTTGTCACCATTTAAGATTTGCTCAGCGGCTACATCAGCCATTTCGTAACCTGGAGCAACAAGTCCGTAGATGTTTTGGTTGTAAAGTGCTGCTTCGCCAATCGCAAAAATAGAAGGATCTGATGTTCGCATTTGATTGTTTACCACAATTCCACCTCTAACGCCAACTTCAAGCCCTGAAACTCTTGCCAGTTCGTCACGAGGTTTAATTCCGGCAGAAATAACCAACATGTCTACTTTTAACAATTCGTCGTTTGCAAACATCATTCCCGTTATACTTTCCTTTCCGTCAATATATTGCGTTGCTTTGTTAAGATGAATTCCGATATTTAATTCCTCTATTTTAGATTGAAGCATATCGCTCGCGCCTTGATCCAATTGTCTCGGCATCAAACGAGGAGCAAATTCTACCACATGCGGATTCAAACCTAAATCACGAACCGCTTTTGCAGCTTCTAATCCTAATAATCCACCACCTAAAACAGCCGCTTCAGTAGCACCTTTTTGTTTTATTTTTCTAGCGTACGCCATAATAGCGTCTAGATCTTCGATGGTCCTGTAAACGAAAACACCTTCTTTTTCTACCCCTTCAATTGGTGGAACAAAAGCGGATGAACCTGTAGCCAAAACTAAGTAGTCGTACGTATGTGTTTTGCCTAAGTGTGTCTGTATGGTTTTTACATCACGATTAATATCTGTAATTAACTCAGATGTGTTTAGAATAATATTGTTTTGTTCGTACCATTCAGTTGTTGACAGTGATAAGTCATCTGCCGTTTTTCCTCCAAAGTACTCGCTTAAGTGAACACGATCGTAAGCGCGTCTTGGTTCTTCACCAAATACTGTGATTTGATACTTTTCTTGTCCTGATTTTGCAACAAACTTTTCGCAAAATTTATAACCAACCATGCCGTTTCCAACTACTATTACTCTAATCATGATTTCTTTAATTAAGTATTACTATGCAAATATAGGTATTTATACTTATGAAAATACGTAAGGTATTATTTTTTAAGTTGTAAATATGTTTTTGTAACTACGTATTTTGTGTTAATCTTCTACGTAGTGCGGGATTTGATTGATTTTTTAGTTACTTAGTTTTTTTAAATTTGAAAGGATTCTAAATAAACGTTTCAAAAAAAATCGTAAATTCATAAGAATTTTATAGCTATTTTACAAAAAGAGCATTTTAAACTTAAATCTCATGAAAAAAGTACTTTCAATATTGTTGTTATCATTCTTAGTTGTGGGATGCAAAACAGCAGCAAACAAAGATTCTGTTGCTACTTCGACAACAAGTTCTACAGAAGAAGATTTAAAATATTATTTTAAAGGAACCGGAAATGAACCTTTTTGGGGAATCAAAATAGGGAATGAAGAAATTGTTTTTACATCATTAATTCCAGGGAAAGAAAAAATCTCTTTTCCATCTGTTGAAGCTATTAGGACAATGGATGCTAATATGAAAATGTATAAGGTAAGTAACGAAACCACTTCGGCAACTATTACAATACAGCAGTTAGATTGTCAGGATTCTATGTCTGGTGCGATTTCACCGTATAGTGTAAAAGTCGAAATTAAAAATAATTCGGAATTAGAAGCGAAAAAATTAAGCGGTTGTGGAAAATATCTAACGGATTATCGATTGCACGATATTTGGGTTTTGGAAGAGTTAAATGGCTATAAAGTCTTTGCAACCGATTTTCAAAAGGAATTCCCAAGAATTGAGATTAATTCAACAGAAAATCAGTTTATGGGATATGGCGGTTGTAATTCAATAACGGGACAAATCTTTTTTGAAAAAGATCTCCTTCGTTTTACAAAAGTAGTTTCCACCTTAATGGCTTGTCCGCAAGGAAATAAAGAGGGCGAATTTTTGAAAGCTTTACAAAGCACAACAACATATTCTATAGGAAATAATCAATTGACTTTGTCGAATCCTTCAGGGAAATTGGTTGTTTTTAAGAAAGTGGATTAAAGGTTTTGTTTATTTTGTTTCAGGTTTAAAGTTTCAAGTTGCTGTTGTCATTTCGACTGAAAGGAGAAATCACACTAGTTTGTCGACAAAGATTGAAAATATTCTTTGCGGAGTTTCGAGTGTGATTCCTCATTCCTCGGAATGACAAAACTTGATCTTTTACTCAAACAATTCCTTAGGTTCTTCATCATTTTCTGAATCTTCTTCTTCAATAAAATCCAATTCCAAAGCTCGTACACTTTGAACTGCATTTCCAGCAATACCGCGAATCGAACCGTACATTCCTAAAGTATTATGAACTACTTTCTCGATTTGTTTTTCTCTTTGTTTCCAAATTCTCTGCATGGCTCTTTTTTCAGAATCCAGATCACTTTGCATTTGGGTGAAACCTTCTACAATTCCCTCAATTTGTAAACGAAATTCGTTGCTCGTCAAGAAATCATACAACATCGACATTTTATCGCCTTTGTTTTCTTGCGCTTGAACTGCTTGATTAATTTGAATTAAAGACTGACGCAAAACCGCACTTAAACCTTTAAATTCTTCGTAGGTACAAATCCAGATTCCGTCCCGCATTCCCATTCGATCCATTCCCGAAGGCATTACTTCGGTAACCAGAACTCCAATATTGGCTCTTTTGGTTCTAATATCGTTTTTGAATTTCTCAATCCAAGATGGCTGAAATGCTTTGGTTCTTTTACTTTCGTAATAAATAGAACCGCAATTTTGATGTTCTCTTGTATTAACCACTTGAAGACAGTCGGCACCGTTGGCCCCTTTTTTAACTTCGTCAATACTGTCAAGCGGGAAATTGTTGGCCAGCCATTCTTCAATCGCTAATTCCATTACTTCGCCTTGTAATTGCATTGAACCTTGTTCTTGCTTACGTTTCATTTCTTCAGTCAGCTTTTTTTGTTCTTCCAGCTGTTTCTGAAGTTCTTTGAATTTCAGTTCGTTTTTATCGTCTTCCTGTTTTCTGATTTTTTCACGTTCCAAAGCCAATTGCGCATTTAACTGTTTTTCGGCTTCGGCTTGAATCGCTTCTTTCATTTCCAGTTTTTCGCGCTGTAATTTTGCGATTTCACCTTCCATTTTATTCAATTCCCTAATTTTTTCAGACTTTTCAGAGAGTTCCTTTTCCATCAGTAGTAAACGATCTCTGTTTTCTTCTTCCAATTTGGCTTTTAATTTTTCTGAAATTTCTTTTTCAGCTGTCTTTTTCTCGCGCTCCAAACGTTCAGCAAAAAGTTCGTTTTCCTGTTTTTTCTTCGCTTCAAATTCGGATTTGGCTTTTTCCAATTGTTCGTTTTTAAGCTCTAATTCGCGGTTTTGAATATTTGCTTTTTGTTGAAATTCTTTACGGATACTATCTTCCAATTGATGTTTTAAAACATCATTGACATCGATAGGAGTTCCGCAGTTTGGACACTGAATTGAAGATTGTTCAGCCATTTTGTATTGATTTTTATGGAATGGAATTATAATTTGCTAAGGTATTTAAAAGTTCTCTTTTTCTGATGTGGATTTCTGTACTAAATTGTAACGAATTTTTGTTATCGATAGCCACGAATTCACGAATTTATTTTGAAAACTTTGCGCATAGATTTTAAAAAAATAAATTCGTGAATTCGTGGCTATTTTTCCGCTAACAAAAGCTCAACAGCAGATTGTGTGATTTCAGAATGATCGTCTTTTGAAGTTATTATGGATACATTTGTATATAAATTAACTTTTTTCAATTCGATAAAAGCAATTTCTGAATCCTGATTGTTTTTCGCAATGTTTGACGGAACAATCGAAATTCCCAATCCATTTTTGACCAATTGCACTATTGAATTGATATTATTGGCTTCGTGAATAATCTTCGGCGTGAAGCCATAAAAAGCGCAAAGTTCCAGCAAAACTTCATGATAATGTGGCGCGTAATCCTTATTGAAGAAAACAAACGTTTTATCTTTTAATTTTAAAATATCATTTTCCGATTTTATCTGAAAAGTGTTTTTATTGTAAACCAATGAAAATCCGTCTTTAAACCATAAATGTGATTTTATGTTTGGAGAATGAATGGGTGATCTAATAATTCCCATTTCGATTTTTCCTTGTTCTAAAGCGTCGATTTGTTTGGTGGTGGAAATTTCGAAAAGTTTGAAATTGACGTAAGGAAATTGTGCTTTCAGATGTTTTATTAAATCGGAAATAATAGAAGAATAAATCGAACTGATATAAGCAATTCTGAATTCGCCCGAAACGTTCTCTGCAATCTTTTTTGTTTTGGATGAAATGCGATCTAGATTCTGAAAAATTGCGGTAATTTCTTCTTTAAAATACTTTCCTGCTTCGGTAAGTTCTACTTTTTTATTGTTTCTGATGAAAAGTTTGGCGTTAAGTTCTTCTTCCAGTTCCGCTATTTGCCGGCTTAACGGCGGTTGAGAAATGAATAGTTTTTCTGAAGCTTTAGTAAAATTTAGTTCTTCAGCTACAGCTAAGAAATATTTTAGATGACGTAATTCCATGATACTTTTAAAGTATTATTAATTGATAAAAATAGTATTTTTAAAGTATTTATGAAAGAAGTAGTTTTGAAAAAATAAAATATTTCTCTCGCAGATTTAAACAGATTTAGCAGATTATTAATTTTTAGATAAATCATCTTAATCATAATAATACCCGATCATATAATAGCAAAAAGATTCGCCCAATCTGCTTGATCTGCGGGAGATTAAAAAAGAAAAAAATAAGTTTCTCGCAGATTTAACAAATTTAAGCTGATCAAATCAGATTTTTTTATTTGAATCGTCAAGAATAAAAAAGAGAATCATTTTAAATCTGCGTTAATCTATTTTAGATCTGCGTGAAAATTTAAAAAAAAAATAAAAGACCATGAAAAAATCAACCATCGAAGAAATCAAAGAACGATTTGACAATGATGTCGAACGATTTTCAAATTTAGAAACAGGACAGGTGGCTACAATCGACGCTACTATTTCTTTAGAATTAATAACGGAAGCTTCAAAACGAATTGTTCCGAATGCCAAAAACGTTTTGGATGTGGGCTGTGGCGCAGGAAATTACACTTTGATGATGTTGTCTAAAGTGCCGAATTTAAACTGCACTTTGGTCGATTTGAGTTTGCCAATGTTGGATCGTGCTTTTGAACGGGTTTCGGCAGTAACAAACGGAAAAGTAGAAATAAAACAAGGTGATATTCGTGAAGTAGCTTTAGAAGAAGGAAGTTTTGATATTATTTTGGCGGGTGCCGTTTTACATCATTTACGTGATGATAACGATTGGGAAACGACTTTCACTAAATTGTTCAAATTATTAAAACCAGGCGGAAGTTTAATGATTTCTGACTTAATCACACAAGACACTGATTTGTTGAATGAATATACTTGGCAGCGTTATGGCGAATATTTGGAGGGAATAGGAGGGGCAGAGTATCGTCAAAAGGTTTTGGATTACATTGAAAAAGAAGATTCTCCTAGATCGATGAATTACCAATTGGATTTGATGAAAAAAATAGGTTTTTCAAAAGTTGAAATTTTACACAAAAACATGTGTTTCGGAGCTTTTGGAGGAATTAAGTAGTTTTTATAGCCACCAATTCACGAATTTATTTTTTTACAATCTTTGCGTAAAGATTTTAAATTAATTCGTGAATTCGTGGCGGAAAAATCTACGCTTCAATCGGCATCGGATATTTGTTTCTTAGATCGAAAACTAATTCTGAAGGGCCATTTTTCTGTAGGTAATCTAATTTTTCTACAGCCTCTTCCATGGTTGGAATTTGACCTTTTGGAATCCACCACATGGCTGTATGTGCTTTTCCGAATTTATGAAACCATTCTTTTCGGCGTCTTAAAAATTCGCTGTGAAAAGTTTTGTACATATAATGTTCTAAAGTTTCGATGCTTTCCCAAACCGATACATTGATGATAATCTGCTCATCGTTGTACGGATTCAGACTTGTGGCATTGTAACTGTTGGTATCGTCTTTTAATCTCCAGACAAAACCTTCGCTTTCTTCTGCTAAAGTGTTTACAGCATCTAAATTATCTACAAATTCTTTCATTATTGGGTCGTTAATATCGACTCCTTTCATTTTGGCAACATTAATTTCGGCAAGATGATAATGACTCATATTTTATTTTTGTGAATGAGAGGCAATTTAGCTTTTTTCTGAATATTATGTAGGATTTTTTTTCTGCCACGAATTCACGAATTATTTTTTTAAAATCTATGCGTAAAGTATTTAAAATTAATTCGTGAATTCGTGGCGGAAAAACTTTACAGAATCTGAGCGGTTTTATATACTTGAATTGGTGTTGAAACCAATGTTTCGGTTTGTTTGATGAAATCTTGCAGGTAAGACTGGCTGTTATGTAAATCTAAACCGGGTTGGTCTTTCCATTCTTCCCAAAGAATAAAAACATTTTCTGAAGTGTGTAAATCGTAACGAATGCATGCGGCTTCTTTTCTAGTTTCGGTTACTAGATGTGTCAGCATGTTTTGAACTTCAATTAAATGCTCTGGTTTGCTTTTTAAAATTGCGGTAATTGAGATCATAATTATAAGTTTTTGAAAGTTTCTTCTAAATGTTTTGTGTAATTCTCCTTAAAGATAACGATATTTTCTGGTGTAGCGCCTTTTTCAACGTCATGGAAATGAAATCCGTTTATGCGTTCCATTCCTGTGAATTTGTTCATTTTATGAAAACCAAACATTACGCCATCATCAACAGAAGTTTCATCAAAGAATTCTCCTGGAAGGGTAAAAGCCGTAGCAGGTGCGTTCCAGCTTGTGGTAAGCATGTACTTGCGTCCGTGTAAAAGTCCGCCAGTTCCGTAGTTGATATCTGGATTTACACGGCTTCTTCCATCGCTTTTGTAGATTCCGTTGTTGTGCCCTTGCGTAAAAACATCGTCTATGTATTTCTTGAAAAGGTTTGGCAATTGAAACCACCAAACTGGTGTATGATAGATAATTAAATCTGCCCAAACGAATTTTTCTACTTCTTTTTGAAGGTCAATTTCGTCTTCTACATGAGTGGTTTTGATTTCGTAATTGTTGTTTTTAGATAAAAATTCTACTGTCCAGTCCTGAACGGTTTTGTTGAATTTTCCTCCTGAATGTGCGAATTTTTGTCCGCCGTTAATTATAAATATCTTTTTCATTTTAATTGTTCTTATGAAAACGGATGTGTGAGGGATAGAGGCGGTATCCTTTTGCGAAATGAAATGGAGCAAAAGATATAGCCGAAAGCCCGGTTCGCCGCGGCGAACACACCCAAATTATTTTTATGTTTTAAGTTTTTGAGATTGTTTTAACACATAAACATAGGTTTTTCTTTCTGGGAAAGGGAATTGAAAGAAACTAGTTTCTAACACATATTCTATGTGTGATTATTTAAGTGAAACGCCTTTGTAGACAAAGGAAATCTATGTTTCTATGTGTTTAAATATTTATTTTAGTTTAGAAATTGCCTGATTGATGAATTCCAATTCTGAAGCTGATAAATCAAAATCCATTGTTTTGGCGTTTGAAATGGCTTGTTCTGCGTTTCTTGCTCCTGCTAAAACTATTGCAATTCCTTTTTGTAAAGAAGTCCAGCGTAAAACTAATTGTGATAAACTTGCTTCTTTGGCATGTGCTAAAGACGTTAATTCTTCGACTAAAGTTTTTACTTTTTGAAGATCGAATTGACCGAAATAACCGTTTCTATGGTCGTTTTCTTTTAGTTTGCTGTCTGTGAAATATTTTCCGGTTAATAAACCTCTTTCCATTGGACTGTAAGCTATGATTCCGATGTTTTTTGCTACTGTGAAAGGAATTAGTTCGTCTTCAATTTTGCGGTTCAGCATGCTGTATGCCACTTGATTTGAAGCGATTTGAATTGTTTTTTGCGCTTCTTGAATTTGTGCAACGTTGTAATTACTTACTCCGAAAGCTCTAATTTTTCCTTGTTGAATTAAACTTTCTGCTGCTTCCATTGTTTCAGAAATCGGAGTAGTAGAATCAGGCCAGTGAATTTGAAGTAAATCAATATAATCGGTTTGAAGACGTTTTAGGCTTTCCTCAACTTCTTTAATTACATTTGCTTTTGATGAATATTTGTAAATCGGAACTTTTTTACCGTTGTCATCAGCATCAAAAAAGAAATCGCCTTTTCCGTTGTTGCTTCCGTCCCAAACCAAACCAAATTTGGTAAGCAATTGAATTTTAGAGCGATCTTGACTTTTAATGGCTTCTCCAATCATTTCTTCGCTTAAACCAAATCCGTAAAAAGGAGCAGTGTCAATTGTAGTTACACCGTGGTCAATTGAAGCGTGGATGGAGTCGATTGAATCCTTCTTTTCTGTTCCGCCCCACATAGTTCCACCAATCGCAAAAGCACCGTAAGTAATGGTTGATAATTCCAATTCTGAGCTGCCTAATTTTCTATATTCCATGATAGTGATTTTTTCTGTTTAAAATTGATGAGGCAAAATTATACTGTTTTTAAGATTCTTATTTGGTATATATTTGTCTTTTTTAGGTATATTTGCATCTTTAAATAAATAGAATTATGAAAAAAGAAAACTTATATGAGCCGTTTACAGTTTCTTTTGAAACGCTTAGTGAATATCCAGATGTGGGAGATCGTCATAATTTTTTCGAATTAGTTTATATTCTGGAAGGAACAGGAAGACAGTGTATTAACAAAAATATTTTTGAATATGACCCGGGGCATTTGTTTTTATTGACGCCTGAGGATTGTCATAATTTCACGATTGAAACGGAAACGAAATTCTTCTTTTTAAGGTTCAATGATATTTATTTGAAAAATTCAAGTCTGCAGAATGAAAATATTCAGCGCTTGGAATATATTCTTCAAAATGCCAATCATCAGCCGGGTTGTATCTTGAAAAATGATCCTGATAAATGTTTGGTAAAAGTGATGATTGAAGCGATTTGTCGTGAACATCAGGATAAAGATGTGTATAATCAGGAATTGATTCAGCAGTTGGTCAATACGCTGATTATTATTGTGGCGAGAAATATTGCGAAATATCTTCCGGAACAAGTAACGATAAATACGGAAGCTAAAGCAATGGATATTCTGCAATATATTCAGAATAATATTTATTATCCAGAAAAGATTAAGGCGGAATCTATAAGTGATTATTTCGGAATTTCGAATACGTATTTAGGTCGCTATTTCAAAAAACATGCAAGCGAAACCATGCAGCAATACATCAGCAATTATAAAACAAAACTGATTGAACATCGTTTGCAATTCAGTGATAAGCGTATTAATGAAATTGCTTATGAGTTTGGTTTTACGGATGAAAGCCACTTTAATAAATTCTTTAAAAAACAAAAAGGAAATAGTCCGTCTGAGTTTAGAAAGACGATTCGATTGAGCGCTTAGTTTTTTTTTAGCCACGAATTCACGAATTTATTTGTACACAATAAGAGTAGTAAATGATTAATTTCACGAATAGTTAGCTATATTATTTAAGCGGATTTTAAATAGATTAAAAAGAGAAAAAATAAATCTGCGTAATCTGCGAGCGAAAAAATAAAAAATCGGTAAAAAATTCGCGTTTTCGCAAAGCGAATCTGTTTTATCCGCCTGCTTTTTTAGATGATCTTTTTAATTACACGAAGTTTGTGAGTGTGTTTGTTTAATTCGGGATTGTAAATTCCGGTGTGGTCCAAACGGTCAATGCGGACTTTTCCACTTGCGTGAATGATGTAATTATTGTCCATAATGATACCTACATGGGTAATATTTCCTTCATCATTATCAAAGAAAGCCAAATCGCCTGGTTCACATTCTTCAATAAAACTTAACGGATCTCCTTCAAGTGCCTGCTGTGAAGCATCACGATGAATTTTATAACCGTTTAACTTATAAACCATTTGGGTGAAACCAGAGCAATCAATACCAAAAGGTGTTTTTCCACCCCATAAATAAGGAGCATTCAAATACATAAAAGCCGTTTTGATTAAGCCACTCTTCGGTTTTATACCGCTGGTTTTGGTGCCTTCGAAATCAAAGTTTGAAATATTAATTTCGTTATTGTTTAAAAACGATAAGGAAGCCCCAAGCGGAATTGGAAGTAATAAATTATTAGGAGCTGTAATATAATCGATTAAGTCGGCATTTAAAATAATTGCTTCTTTGCTTAAAAGATTAAACTGCTCTTTGGTAATTTCCTGAATTTGTTTAGAATCAATCCAGCCTTCGTAATCATCAAATTGAATTCTGATTTTAGCCCATTGATTATGGCGTTCTAAAATTTCAACATGTTCGCCAAATAAAAGCTGTGTGACAATTTCACTTCTATCGCTGGCTTCGGCTCGAACGGGTACTATGGCTAAATTGCAAATTCCAAACATCTAAGGAAATTTATTAGTTGAAAATCAGGAGCTATAGGTATAACTCCTGATTTTTTAAGATATTGTTTTAAGCTCTTTCGATAACAATTGCTGATGCACCACCACCGCCATTGCAAATGGCAGCAGCTCCGGTTTTTGCATTGTTTTGTTCTAAAACATTCAGTAAAGTTACGATAATACGTGCTCCAGAAGCTCCAAGAGGATGTCCTAAAGAAACTGCACCACCGTTTACGTTTACCTTATCGTTATCAAGGTTTAGTATTTTTGCATTGGCTAATCCAACAACAGAGAAAGCTTCGTTAAATTCGAAGAAATCAACATCTGAAATTGAAATTCCTGCTTTGTCTAACGCTTTTGGTAACGCTTTTGCTGGACTTGTTGTAAACCATTTTGGTTCCTGTGCAGCATCTGCATAGCCTTTTATGTAAGCCAGAGGTTTTAGCCCTAAAGCGCTTGCTTTTTCTTCAGACATTAAAACTAAAGCAGCAGCTCCGTCATTGATTGTTGAAGCGTTTGCAGCAGTTACGGTTCCGTCTTTTGTAAAAACAGGACTTAAAGATGGAATTTTATCTAATTTTACATTAGTGTATTCTTCGTCTTTAGAAAAAATGATTGGTTCACCACGTCTTTGCGGCACTTCAACAGGAACCACTTCGTTGTCGAATTTTCCAGCGTCCCAAGCTTTAGCACTTCTTTCATACGATTGAATGGCGAAAGCGTCTTGTTCTTCACGGCTGATTTTGTATTCAGATGCACATAAGTCAGCGCAAACTCCCATTGCGTTGTTGTCGTAAGCATCTGTCAAACCATCTTTCTGCATTCCGTCAAGCATAGTTGCAGGACCAAATTTGTTTCCGGCGCGCATTTGTACATAGTGAGGAATTAAGCTCATGCTTTCCATTCCGCCCGCTACTACAATTTCAGCGTCGCCGCATGCGATTGCTTGTGCAGCGAACATTACAGCTTTCATTCCAGAGGCACAGACTTTGTTTACTGTTGTGGCAGCAACTTCTTCTGATAATCCGGCGAATAATGCAGCTTGGCGTGCTGGTGCTTGTCCAACTCCGGCCTGAATTACATTCCCCATGAAAACTTCATCCACTAATTTTGGGTCTAGGTTAATTTTTGAAAGGGCTCCTTTTATAGCAGCAGCGCCTAATTTTGGTGCAGGTACAGTAGATAACCCGCCCATGAAACTTCCGATAGGTGTTCTAACGGCAGAAACGATAACAACTCTTTTGTTCATTTTCTGTTTAATAATAGTTAGTAAGCAAATTTACTGTTTATTTGAATAAATTCAAATTTTGTGTTGAATAGGGTAGATTTTAAATTTAAGGTGAAATTTTTGTTAATTCTATTCGTTTGATTGTGAAGCGTTTTAAAAAAAAGATGCAAAAAAGTTTAAAAAAAGCGCAAAAATAGTTGTGAGAAATAGAATGTTGTTATACATTTGCAACCGCAAAACGGGAAGCAATTCCTTGAGCAAGGAGAGGTGCCAGAGCGGTAATGGAGCAGATTGCTAATCTGTCGACGGGTAACCGTCGCCAGGGTTCGAGTCCCTGTCTCTCCGCTTAAATTTTGCCTCGGGGTGTAGCGTAGCCCGGTTATCGCGCCTGCTTTGGGAGCAGGAGGCCGCAGGTTCGAATCCTGCCACCCCGACTACACTGAAATAATGGTCGCATAGCTCAGCTGGATAGAGCACCTGCCTTCTAAGCAGGCGGTCGAAGGTTCGAATCCTTCTGCGATCACAAAAAGCCACTCAAATTGAGTGGCTTTTTTGTTTTTACGCGATCTAGCTCTTTTTTATTATTTAATTGAGTTTAGAATTGTATTTTTATAGTAACTTTTCTAATACCACAAATCAATGGAATCTCTTATATTAAAATATAAAAGTTTAGGAATTACTGATGTATTGCATTACGAGAAATTCAATTTGATTTCTATAAGCCACCATTCGACAAAAATTGAAGGGTCTACTTTAACAGAATTGGAAACCCAAATTCTGTTAGATAATGGTTTAACTCCCAAAGGAAAACCTATTAATGATACTTTGATGGTGACAGATCATTTTAAAGCACTCCATTTTATTATTGATAAAGCTAAAAACCAAGTTTCTATTACTACAGATTTGGTTAAAGAAATTAATTCTTACGTCATGAAAAGTACTGGAGGTATTTACAATACTATTTTAGGAGAAGTAGATGCCAGTAAAGGAATGTTTAGAAAAGGAAATGTTACCGCAGGAGTTTCTTATTTTCCCAATTATGATAAGGTTGAGAAATTAACTGATGAATTGACTAAATTTATCAATGCTAAAATGAATGATAATTTGACAATTGATGAAAAATTGTATTTATCATTTGATGCACATTTTAATCTAGTAAGTATTCATCCATTTTATGATGGTAATGGAAGAACGTCAAGATTACTTATGAATTATATTCAAGCTTTTTACGATCTGCCACTCGCCATTGTGAACAGTGAAGATAAACAAGAATATATCCAAGCGTTAATTGATACTCGAAAAGAAGATAATATTCAGATTTTTAGAGATTTTATGAGAAATCAATATGAGCGATACCTTTTAAACGAAATCAAAAAGTTTGAAGATGGTTTTTCATCAAATTCAAATAAAGGATTTAGTTTTCTTTTTTAAGGGACTTTTCTAATTTAGTTTTTAAACAACTTCATCTTTTTGATACTGCCCAGAAAATAGAATTTCGAAGCAGAGTAGTGTAAGCTTCATTTTCAAACAATTCGGGAGCGTGTCCCATAAAAATATAGACATTTTTGGAGGCAAAATGATCATTTGTCCACACTACAGGATGATCGCCCATTTTTATCTTTGAATCCGGTTCATAAGTCGATTCATCTACTGAAGCCAAAACCTGAACATTCTCTCGCGGACTTTTGTCATAGGTATACCATTCTTCTTTTTGAACCAGAAAATCTGCGGGAATACCTTTCATAACAGGGTGAAGTTTATCTTCTACATGAACTTTCGCACCTGCAAAATCGGGAATGTAATTGACAAATCGAATACCGCCCATAAAATCAGAAAACCATTTCCACATTGGATACCCATCAAATTCTCCCAATAAAGCGGCATGATGCAATCCAACCCAGCCGCCTTTTCCGCTGTACATATAATTTTGAAAAGCCTGCATCGATTCTTCGCTCCAAGTATAAGGAGGATAATCGAGTTGTATAAAAACCTGATATTGCTTTAAAAGTTTTTCATTTATAGTTTTAGTATTTTCAATGTAATCAATTGTAAAACTGCTGTCGGCAGCGAGTTTGTTCAGCCATGGTTTTGCCGCTTTCGTAAAAGCTAAATGATGTCCGCCGTTTTCGTATAAAACCAAAGCTTTAAAGCGTGATTTTTTTGTTTTTTGAGCCAGACAATCTACCTGCAAAAAGCAATTTAAAAACAGTAAAGAAACTAGCAGTATTAAATTTTTCATGTAATTGTTTTTTAAACATTTCAAATTACGGTTCAACAGTTGCTGTAATGGCTTGTAAAAACCAAGCTGAATGCGGAATCCATTGTTCTGTCCAGCGCCATTCATCATTTCCTTCTACATCCATCTTAAAATCAATTCCAGAGCCGTCTGGATTTCCTTCTTTTCCAGTAACTCCATTTGAAATACCTCCTTTTTCGGAGCCATGTCCGTAATTAGAATGCATGTAAGGAACGTTTTTTTCTCCAAATTCATACATAAAACACACCGAATATGGATTACAGCCTAAAATCCAAGAAAGCTGCTGCGAAGCAAATAGGTCTAATGATTTTTTGGTGCTGTCGTTCTTTTTGAAAAATAAAACTTTTGAACCTTCAACGGCTGCCGTCGAAAGAGAAGCTAATCGGGCATTTTCGCCCTGCCACCACCAGCCGGTTTCATTTTCATGCGGAATAAAAAATCCATCTTTAATTTTGCCTTGAAATAAAAAACTTTGTCTCGCATATCCAAACGGATTGCTGACATTGTTTGTAACGGCTAAATTATAATCTAAAGCTTTTTTGATAACCATTGTAGCGGCGTTTCTTTCTTTGGTGTCCGTTTCTTTTTTCAAATAACGGGTTAAAGCCACTACAGGTAAACCGGCATCTGCGGCATGCCAAAACGGACGATTGCCATCATTGCTTTTAAACCAGCCTTTATCAGTTATTCTGTTTTCGAGTTTGTGCGCCCATTTTCGAGATTCTTCTTTGTAGAAATTATCATTCGTGGCGATCCATAATTCGGTTGCTCCCATTAAGGCACAATATTCATCGATGATGTTTTCTTTTCCGTCATCGTCATATTTGGTGTTGTATTTTAAAAGATGGGCATAAGCACGTTTGGCTCCGTCGAGATATTGCTGAGAGGTAAATTCGCCGTTTTTCTTCCATTGTGAAATTCGGGCGAGAGCCGCAATTGCCATTCCTGCGCCTTCGCGAAAAGCACTCTGATATTCATCTGTAGTTACACTGTTGGCATGCAGTCCCACAATTCTTCGAGCCGCGGGATTTTTATCAAAATAGCTAAACACAATCATATAGAAATAATCTTCATCAGATAAACATCTCATCATGTAATCAGCGCCCCAAAGCGCTTCGTTATCTAATGAATCTTTTATGTTCCATTGTACGAGTTTTTTTGAAATGGTTTCAGAAGTATTAATAAGCGACCAAGTTACCAAAGGGGTCTGCTGCGGCGATACAAAATTGGCATACGCGAGATGCGAAAAGTATTTGCTTACATCACCAGATGCATCGCACCATCCGCCACGTACATCGACTTTTTTTGTGCTTCCGTACAAAAGAATGTTTTTATCAGCTTCAAGTTCTTCGGGTGTGTTGGCTCTTTGTTTGTTGTAATAATGTACAATCGAAGAAATAGTTCGTTTTGCCAATATGTTTTCTTCAATAGAAAAAGTGGCTGAACTATAAGTTTGACTGGCAATTTTTATTGTGATTTTGTAATTTCCGGGTGTTTGGAAAGATGAAAAATCGGCTTTGAAAAATAATTTTCCAGGCTTCCATTCGTCTATACTTTCGGGAGAACCAACGGCAGCGTTAAAAACAGCTTTTTGAGATGAAATATCAATAATATCAAAACTTGTGTTAGGCAGTTTGCTATCATATTCTATTAGAGCTATTTTGGGACTTTTGGGATCGAAACCAATTTGATTGACATAAATAGAAGGCTGACTATACGCAAATACAGAAATTAAAAAAACTACTGCCAGAAATTTTAATGGTGTACCGGTTTTTACCATAGTTTGTTTTTTAGAAATAAGAGAATGAAATAATGGTTTTTAAAAAGCAAATTACAAAAAAGTAAAAGTTTAGGTCATTTTATAAATCAAACTAAAAATGAAAGTGATTATAGAAAAGACTTGTTTTTGCTGAGGTTTGATGAAAATAAACGATCAAAATGATGTGTATTTGATGGGATTTTAGGAACTAAAAATGTACTAGAAAAGTGCTCGGAAATTTTTTACGAATTGAGTAAAATAGTGTAACTTAGTGTAAATACTAAAATTTTAATACCAATTTAATCCATAAAAATGCACTCTAGATACCTTATACTCTTTATTATTTTTTTTTCAATTAAAGTAAATTCCCAAATTATAGAAGAAAAGAAAAACTTCCGCGCGGCAGATTCATTATTAAAAGAAAACAGCTTTTCGGTTCATCGAGACAATTACTTTTTAACAGGAGTTCCAATAAATACGGATATAACCCGAAATACTGCCGATGTAAAATACCAAGTTAGTTTTAAACTTCGATTGACTTCAAAACCTTTGTTTGGCAGTTTTTTCCCTTATTTGTTATACACACAAAAAGCGTTTTGGGATATTTATGCCAGTTCAAAACCTTTTTCCGAAATTAATTTTAATCCCGGTGCTGCTATTGTTCGTCCGTTTTATTTAAAAGGCGGACGACTTACGTATGCTGCGATTTCATTTGAACACGAATCAAACGGAAGAGATTCTATTTATTCCAGAACTTGGAATATGCTGGCGTTTTCGCTAAAATCTCAGGTTTCGCCCAGATGGACCGTTGGTATAAGAGGATGGGTGCCGCTGGTTGATAAAGATGATAATCCCGGATTGACTCAATATGTTGGTTATGGAGAAGCCAGCGCGAGTTATTTGATACAACCCGGACGCTGGAGCGCCGATGTGCTGTTTAGAAAAGGAAGCGGACTTATTAATTACGGATCGCTGCAGACACAGTTAAACTGGCGACCGTATCGAAATGAGAATTATTACGTCACACTTCAATGGTTTGTGGGCTATACAGAAAGTTTAATTGACTATAAAGAACACAAAAGCATGATCCGGTTAGGATTTACAATCAAGCCTGAAAATATGGGGATTTTTTAAAAGTTGTTTATAAGCGGTAATAAATTTTCTCTCGTTCCATTTTTTAAATGGATGACATCGAATTTTTTGGTCGATGAAAATGAGCCAATATCACTATCGCTATTAATTAAAACCGCACCAACAAGAATAATGTATCGGCAGTTGTATTGGGTTGCCGATACTAATTCTTCGATTCTTTTATCAATGGATTCATAAATAATTTCAGTGGTTTCATAAAGGGGAATTTCTGCATTCAGGATTTTATCTTTCTGATGGTAAAGAATCTGTTCGATGGTGTTCATCTGGTAATCCATTTCGGTAATATGACCAGGCAGAATGTCGTTATTCTGAAGTTTACTTAAAGCGCCATGAGCTGCACCGCAACAGCTTGAAGCATGCATTTGCCCAAAACGGTTGATTTCTCCAATTTTGCCTTCTTTCGAAATGCCAATGTGTGGACCATAATAAATGAAAACTGCGCCATCATCTGGAACATGACTTGCAAATGCCTGCATTCCGGTTAATCCAGTAAATGGAAATCCATCTAAACCTCCCATTTTAAAAGGGCCGAGAAATTCATTTGCTCTTACCGGATATTGTATGCTGTTTACATCGTCGCTGCAAATACTGTCTGCATACATAATTTGTGCGGGTTCGAGATCTAGGTTTTCTTCAACGTAATCGATTATTTTATTAATGAAGTCAATAGTAGTTAAAGCATTAGGATAATATTTTCTAATGATTTCTAGTTTTTCTCTTTTTTTCATTTTAAGAAATTTGAATTTTCCGTTTCAGGCAGATGGTAGATTTTACGGAATAGTAAAGTTATGAAATTCTGATATTTTATTTTAAAGAATAAGTGTTTATCTCAAAACAGGGATTTGTTTACTCATTTTTAATGGTTATAGTTTTACTTCTAATGGTTTGCGTATGTGAGTTTTAACTTTTTTTTATTAAATTTGATAGTACAATTTCTAGCCAATACGATTATGGAAAAATTAAAACGCCCGGTTTATTCCAAAGCTGGTTCAGATGATTTTTTTAAGAAGATGCGCACAGAAGTCAACGAAACTGTTTTGCAAAACGAATCACTCTATCGTTTAAACGTTGTAAAATCCATAGGTCTATTGGTTTTGTATTTTGTGTTTTATGGCTGTATTTTATTTTTCGGCAATACTACTTCTCTTTTGTATTTGTTTTATGTTTTGTGTGGTTTTACCATGATTGTGCTTTTTATAAATGCCTTTCATGATGCGGCTCACGGGGCATTGTTTAAGAAAGCAAAGCATAACGAATGGTTTTTGTATGTGCTGGAACTTTTTGGAAGCAATCACTGGCTTTGGATGCGCCGTCATATTAATCTGCATCATGCGTACCCAAATGTACAAGACTGGGATATCGATATTAAACAAAGCAATATCATTCGTATTTTTCCTAACAGTCCGTTATTTAGTTATCATAAATACCAGCATATTTATATGTGGTTTATTTATCCGCTTTACAGCTTGAACTGGATTTATATTCGGGATTTTAAGGATTTCTTCGGAACTAAAAATAATTATGTGAAGAAGGTTGTCGATACAATTCCGACGAAGCAAATTTTTCTATTGTTCACGGCTAAAATTATCAATCTTTTTTATATCCTTTTTATCCCAATGTTTTTTCTCAATCAGCCTTGGTATATTGTTTTAGGAGGCTGGTTTGCGATGCACCTATGCGGAAGTGTTCTTGGAGTTGTAGCTTTGGTATCTACTCACGTTGATGAGGATGCTCAATTTCCGGGAACGGATGAAGAAGGAAATCTTTCAGCAACTTGGGCCGTGCATCAAATGATTGTGACCAAAGATTTTAGCACCAATAGTAAATTGGCGAATTTTTTATATGGCGGTTTTACACATCATGTGGCACATCATCTTTTTCCGGGAGTAGGACATACGTATTATCCGTACATAACACCGATTATAATGCGTTATGCTGAAGAATATGATCTTCCGTATACTTCATATCCTTTTTATCATGCCGTACGTTCCCATTTTAGAATGCTGAAAGGGAAAGGGGTTAAAGAAAATATTTTAATGACGGGTGAAATTTGAGGTTCAAATCCCTCTATGGTCATAAGATATTTTTTATTTCCCTCTTTCAAATAGTAATGACGAAAATGTCCTAACTCCAGTTCTAATGCATTCTTCATCGACTTCAAAATTTGGAGCATGATTCATAGCGATGATTCCTTTCTCGATATTAGAACCTCCAAGGAGAAAATAAACGCCAGGGATTTTTTGCTGAAAATAGGCGAAATCATCATTAAAATAAGGAACTTGTCCGTAATCTGGAACAACAAATCCTTTTCCGAAGATTTTATCTAAAATATTTATAGAAGTCTTTGTTAAGTTTGGATGATTTAAAACAGTTGGATTTTCTTTTATAAATGAAACGGAAAGCAATTTTGAACCATAATTATTGTCTGTAATTACTTTTTCAACAGTTGGAATAATATTTTTCAATCGTGTCGCATCGGTTTCATAGATTTCTGCATTTAGACGAAAAGTATCATTTTTAGAATAACTTCTGAAATTTTCTTCAGTAATTAAATAGTCTTTAAATATGGTGTTTGGATTCGTTAATCCAATTTTAGGATCTAAAATAGATTGAATTTCCCAAGGTTTACTATCATTAATAGTTCTAACCAAAGACTTGCGGATTTTGGCAGAAAGATCTTTTACTTCTTCGTTCGATAATGCAGTTTTAAATTGTATTCCTATTTCTTTTTGGTAAGCAAACATTTCGTTTGGTTTTACCATTATTTGTCCAGTTGGTAAAGCCGTTACATGAAGCGCAAAAATCTCATCGATTTTAAATTTTGAAAAAATCTCATTTTCGACCATTTTTTTAGCTCCAATAAAGGTCTCTTCTTCTGGTTGAAAAATAAAGTAAACCGTACCATGAAGTGACTTTTTATTTTTTACTAAAACTTCTGCAATTCCTAGTGCAATTGCCATGTGCACATCGTGTCCACAACCGTGCTGAACGCCTTTTGTTTTGGATTTAAAACTAGATTTATCAGGAAAATCATTTGGGAGAGCGTCCATATCGGCTCTCCAAGCTATTCTTTTTCCTTTTTTGGCACCTTCCAAAATACCTACAACGGCATAACCATAAATATCGGTTTCAACCTTAAGACCTAAATCAATTAATTGTTTTTTTATGATTTCCTGCGTTCTTTTTTCTTTTCCGGCAAGTTCTGGGTTCTCATGAAAATCCCTTCTAATTTCAACGAGCTTGTCGAAAATTTTATCTGTTTCAAGCTGAATTGATTTTTGAGTTTCGATTTCACTTTTGTTTTTCTGTGCGACTATACTCGACATGAAAAGTGAATTAAGAAAAAGTAACGCTAATATGGTTTTTTTGTTCATCTTATATTTTGTTAAAAAACAGATAGGTAATTATTTTAGAACCGGAATTTTTATAAAGCTGTCGTTATACCACTGAATTTTTAAAGGTTCTTTCGCATCGCGTATAGTTTCGTCGCTAACGTCTTTTCCAGTTCCGTAATTTAATTGTGAAAAAGGATTTTTATTAACGGTCAAACCAATCAAAAGTCGGCTTCCTTTACTTAATTTTTTGCTCACAAAATGGGTATTCGAAAAAGAAATTGTTTCTATTGTATTCGGTTTTAAAAGCTGTCTTTTTTCAATATCTTTTGCATAACTGGCACGGCCAATGTAGTAAGAAAGATGGAAATATTCTCCGTTTGGTGTGACTTCATAAACTGTGATGCCTACATCCAAATCTTTTTTGTTGATGCTCAGTTTAATTTCTCCCAGAAAAGAACCGTTTACTATTAAAGATTCAGTCAAAGGTTCGCTGATAAAAAAGTAACCATCATTTTTGTTGACTTCTTTCTGAATAATTGGACTCGGATAGTAATTATTATTGCTGATTTCTCTATTGGCAAAATCAACTTCTTGTGTTAGAAATTCTTTCTTTTTTGGTTTTTTAGAATCTGCTAAACGAAAGTCTTGTGATGGGGCAGAAGTCAAATAAAAAGTCAGATATTCATTGTGCATTTTTTCGAATGAAGAAGCGCTTTTCCATTCATTGGCGCCCATAACTTCATAATTGATTTTGTCTTTCAGGATTTCTGGTTTGGCTCCATTTTTCAAAATATAATCAAACCATTCATAAGTGATTTTTTTTATATCGATTAAAGAAACAGGATCGACTTTGTAATCGTTTAAAACGGCTTCACCACCAATCTGGGTTCCAAAATGTCCATAAGGACCAATTACCAGATAAAAAGGCGTTTTTGGACTGTATTTTTGAAGTTCTTTTAAATAGTACAAACTTGAGTTTTGAGAATCATTATAATAACCGTCAAAAGCTAAAACAGGAATATTGATCTGAGCAAAATCGGTTTTATAAGGCGCCATTTTCTGCCAGTAGGAATCAAATGAAGGATGCTTTATCCATTTTTGAAACCATCTGTTTGGCTCGCCGTCAATGCTGTCTAACGTTTTGTAGGCTGTTCCTGATTCCCACCATCTAAATTTTAAACCTCTAAAACGAGGTCGGTTATTATTGGTTACAGTATCAAGGTATTTATTGTTTCCCACATAAAATGCCCATTCGTAATTTGGATTTATAAAAACATTATTTTCCATAGGAAGTCCCATTCCGGGTCTGTTTGCTACAGCAGGAACGATTGTTTTAAGTGCGGGATGCATTTTTTTGCAGGCTGCCCATTGTGTAAATCCGTTGTAACTGCCTCCGTACATGGCGACTTTTCCGTTGCACCATTTTTGTTTACTAATCCAATCTATTGCATCATAAACATCATTGGCTTCGTCTTCGTACGGATTAATTTCATTAGGGCTGAAGCGTTTTCCTCTTGAATATACGATAATTCCAGTATAACCTTTATCTACAGATTCTTTAATGGATTTAAGATCTCTGCCTTTATCGCGAACATAAATGGTGTACTGCAAAATTACAGGTTGTGATTGGGCATCGTTCTTTTTTCGGGCGATCATAGCAGATAATATGGCTCCGTCACGGGTTTTAATCGACACGCTGTCTTGAATGTCATACGTGTTTTCTTGATCTGCTGTTTTTGCAGTTTTGGTTTGCTGTGCAGAAACAGAAATCACCGCAAAAAATAAATTCAGAAATAATAATAGCGCTTTATGAATCATAATTACTAGTTTTTTGGGTTAAGGGAAGTTAATTATTATTTCTATATTTACATAAAAGACGTCAATTATAACTTTATGTTACATTTTATCAAAACTTTATCTTTATCATTTTTTCTTTTGGGAACGATTTCGGTCTGCGCACAGCATGAAGCTTATGAAGTTCCAACAGAACAACAAATTGCTGATACAACTTTTGTAAATTTAAAAGATTATAGTACAGATTTTGTGTATGATATGAAATATGCCACTGAAGATAATTTCTTGAAAGCCAAAGTATATGACTGTGCCGAATGTTTGCTGCGTTTAAAAACAGTGAAAGCATTGATTGCTGCCAACAAAGATTTTATAAAAAAAGGATATAAAATAAAGCTGTATGATTGTTATCGTCCGTTGTCGATTCAGAAGAAAATGTGGGCAATCGTATCGAATCCCAATTATGTGGCAGATCCAAAAAAAGGCTCCATCCACAATAGAGGAGGAGCCGTTGATATTTCGTTAGTTGATGCTGACGGAAAAGAACTTGATATGGGAACTTCTTTTGACTTTTTTGGTCCTGAAGCCGGTCACAACTATACTAAGTTTTCTAAAATTATTTTATCAAACCGAAAGTTTTTGAAAAAAATAATGATTCAAAACGGATTCAATTCATTTGATTCTGAATGGTGGCATTATAATTTAAAAACAGGTTTGAAAGATAGTGTTTCGAACCAAAAATGGAATTGTAATTAATTACTCGACACATTTAATGTTTTCCATGAAATAGGTGTTTGGCTGATACGTTTTGCCATTCAGCTCCGAAACTAATTCACGCTTAACAATATAATCTTCTACATTCGTTAAGTATTTCACTCTCATAATTAAAATTGGAGATTTTTTCAGTTCTTCAAAATTGTCTTTCATAAACATAAAAATCCCTGTGTTAACGCGGTTGTCAAAACCTTTATCGTCACGGATAAGCGTTCCGCAGCTTTCTTGGTCAATGTGCATTAAAGTCACAATTTTACCATTTTCTAACTGAAGAAAGATTTTTGAATTTTTATCAAAACAATTCGCTTTGATGAAATCTTTACTTTTTTGAATCAATTGTAAATTCAATGTTGGAAGTCCGTCTGTTTGTGCCAGAGAAAAGAAAACATAACTGAAAGTTCCTCCAAAGTTTTTCTCGCTTATTAAATATTCGTTGGTTACTTTATAAGAGCCAATAGAGTCATTTACGTTTACGCTGTACTCACATGGTTTTTGGGCAAATGCGGTAAAGGTTAATAAAAAAAGAGTGAATGTAATTAGTTGTTTCATTGCTAAGTAATTTTTGTGCAAATTAAAACTATTTTGTTATCATTTTTATCAGTTGTAAAAAAACAATATGTATTTCCTCCATTTTTTATTTTCCACTTTTTGCGGATGTTTTCTACCGTTTCCGGAAAGTTGCGTGTGGTAACGTTTGCCTGCTGGTTTAAAAGTTCTTTTTTCATTTCATTTTTATGGTACGAAATGACTTTTTCGATAGCAAAACTTCTTCCGGGAAAATCAATTAAATTTTCCGAAGTATATAAATGCGAATGTTTATGCAGTTTGTTTATTTGAAAAAACGCACTGACTTCATCAAATCCGCCAGATTTCATAATGGCCGAATTGGGTTCATAAAGATATTGCTGCGGCAGATTATAAGATGGAAACTGATTTTGAGCATCCAGAATAAATTCAAATGTTTCGACTTTATCTTTTAGAATATTGGCTGTTTTTAAAGTGATTTCGCCTTTATAATTTTTATGAATTTCGAAAAGAAGTTCTTTTACTTCATTTTCTAAAGCAATAATATGAATGTTTTTGACAAATTTCAATTCAGATAAACCGGCTGAAATATCCAATAATGGAGCTGTTTTAATTAAAATAGAATCGGCTTTTTCAAAATAAAAATCTAAATTTTCAGGAACATTCGGTAAACAGTCCTTCAGCATAAAAACTTTGCCTTTTGCATCATTTCTTCTGGAAGGATCGATGTAAATCCAATCCCATTTTTGGCTTAGATTGTTTAAAACATTCGAAGAATCATCTGCATAAAAACTACAGTTGGTAACCTTTAACTGCTCATAATTATGTTTTACAATTTCAGATAAATCCGGATTGATTTCGCAATGTGCAATGGTTTCAAATTTCTTCGAAAAATAATAATCATCCACTCCAAAACCTCCTGTAAGATCGATTATGGATTTACCGTTTATTAAGGAAGCTTTGTAAGCAGCTGTTTTTTCTGATGAGGTTTGTTCAACCGAAATTTTACTCGGATAAATAATGTTTTCAGCACTAAACCAAGTGGGCAGTTTTTCTTTTGCTTTAGCTTTGGCTTCAATCTGATTTAAAATCAAAATCCAATCCGTTTCCGGAAATGGATTTTTCTGAAGCGCTAATTTTTTAATATCTGCACCGTTGTTTCGGGTTATAAATTCCTGAATGTCGGGATGCAAAATAGAGGTATTCAAAGCTAAATTCTTTCGGTTAATACGGACACAATTTTATTGTCAGGAAAAAATTCTTTTAAAATTACTTTAATCATGGTAAAAGCAGGAACGGCAATGATCATTCCGACAATTCCAAACGTGATACCGCTGATTAAGATAATTAAGAATATTTCTAACGGGTGCGAATTTACACTTTTTGATGAAATTATAGGCTGGCTGATATTATTGTCGATTGCTTGAACTATCAAAAAACCTATTACGACATAAATAGTTTTGGGCAGAATTTCTGATTGAAAATCCATTCCAATCATGCTAATCATGGTTAAGATTGCCGCTAAAGTGGTTCCAATGATTGGCCCTAAATACGGAATAATGTTTAGTATGGCGCATAAAAAAGCAATTACAAAAGCATTTTTATTTCCAAATATCAGTAATACAATCAGATAAAGAACAAATACAACGATTAACTGCAGTAATAAACCAATAAAATATCGGGTTAGTAAATGGTTGATTTTTGTAATCGAATTCAGGATTTTATCTTCATTAGAATCAGGAAGAATTCTTCTGGCTTGATCTTTAAAAATAGTCTGGTCTTTTATAAAAAAGAAAGTAATAAAAAATACCGATACCAATCCCATTCCCATGTCGGCCATAAAATTGATAATTGAATTAATAAATCCAGTAAAATAGCTAAAATCTAATACCGAAGTCAATTTAGAATCTTTTATAACTTTATTTAAATCAATATGCTGAATATTAAAGTATTCTTCAAGATGCTTTTCTGTTTCCATAAATTTAGTCTGCAGATGAGCCGTATCTAATAAAGCTAAATTGTTTGCCTGGGAAATAATTAAAGGAACAAACAGTAAAATAAAGCCCACAATTAGAAAGATAAAAAAGACAATGGTAGTTGTGGCAGCCATTGAATTACTGAATTTTAATTTATTTTTTAAAAACAGTACTAAAGGATTTGCAATTAGGCAGAGTAGTAACGAAACACATAAGTAAACGATTACAGTTTGTATTGAGTATAAGAAGTATAAAACGATACCAATTATTAAGATGGTTGCTAAAGCTCGTAAGATCCCGTTAGAGATAGTTTTTGACGTTATCATATTTAAATTTTAAGATTATAAATATAGGAAAAAGCTTTTATATTTCTAATGTTTTGGGCGTTCTAAATAATGAGCAAAAAAAAAGGCGAGATGATTTCATCTCGCCTTTAATTAGATTTTTTTTATTAAGGTTGTGCAAAAGAAGCTCTTGCTCCGCCGCTTGTAAATATGGCAGCAATTCTGTTTTTCTGTCCAGTTGAGAACATGTACATTGCAGCATCATCAACATAATCCATGTAGTTCATTGTCATTTCTACAGGAGTACCAGAACAAGTACTGTAGTGAGGATATGCAGGAACCCCATAGTTAGCAGTATTGTGAGTTGGTGTATCTGATACTAAGTCGCTTCCGCAAGTTGCATCTCCCCAAATGTGACGTAAATTCATCCAGTGGCCTACTTCGTGAGTAGCAGTTCTTCCTAAGTTAAATGGCGCGTTAGCAGAACCAGATAAACCGAAGTATTTTGGATCAATTACAACTCCATCTGTAGAAGAAGCTCCTCCAGGGAATTGTGCATATCCTAAAATTCCTCCTCCAATTGTACAAGACCACATATTAAGTTTTGTAGTTGGTGAAGTAGGAGCAATTCCTCCCTGAGCTGTTTTTTTCATGGCATCGTTAGTTCCCCATGAAGTTTTAGTAGTAGATTTTCTAATTACCTGATCTAAAACAAATGAAATTCCAATGTTTGCTTTTACACCTGCGAATAATGCTGGTACATTATTGTAATCAGAGTTTAAAGCGTTGAAATCTTTGTTTAAAACATCAATTTGAGATTGAATTTGAGTGTTTGAGATATTCTCTGCAGTTGTTCTGTACAAAACGTTTACCACAACAGGAATTTCAATTTTACCATTTACAAGACGGCCTTGAAATTTTTTGTCACCATGCTGGATTGTAAATTCTTCGATTTCATTCATTGTGATGGCAAGAGCCGGATTAGCTTTCAATTGAGCTTCTAATACGTCCTGGGTGGCACAGGCACGACGGCTTGCAACTGCTGCTTCAGGAGCTGAAGATTCAGTTTGGTCATTTTGACAAGAAAACAGCACTAATGCTGTAATTGCAGAAATAATAACTTTTTTCATAATAATCGGGGTTTTTTGTTATAAAATATTAGTTTTGGTTAACCAGATCGCAATTTTATAACAAATTCATTTTGTAGCCAAATTTTTATAATGATTTATTTGTGAGAATTTTACAAAGCCTTGTAAATTCTGGTTCTTACAAAAATGTTAAATTTATTTTTATGATGTAATTTCTTATTATTGAATGTTTGACACCTAAAAAAGTCCTTAAACCATCTTAAAAATACTTTACCAGAAGTTTGTTTAACTTAATTTTAAGATTTATTCCCAATTTGTATACACTAATTGGATAAAGAAATCAGTAAAGACCGTCTTTTTACGTAGGAAGATATTTTATAAAGAAGTAATCTCGTATAAAGCAATACTTGCTGCCTGAACTACATTCATGCTGCTGTTTTTTCCAAACATATTGATGTGGACAATTTGATGTGAAATTTCTAAAAGATCTTCTGAAATGCCACTGATTTCGTTGCCTATTAAAAGTGCAGTTTTTTTATTTTGAGGTATAACAACTTCTTTCAACGGTTTGCTGTTACTTGCGATTTCTAAGGCAATAATTTCGAAATCATTTTTCTGCAGATATTCAATTAATGCTGCGTTTTCTTCAATAATCTGATGCGGTACATGAAGATGTGTGCTTCGGGAAGTTTTGTTGATTTTTCTTGGCGTAAGCGGAATATCTTTTCCTAAAAAGATGATATTTTCTACGCCAAAAGCTTCTGAAATTCTAAAAAGTGAACCAATATTCTGCTGAAAATAAATATGATCGCAGACCAAAGTTATCGGAAAAGTTTTTCGTTCAAACTGGTTTTCTTCGTGGGTAAGCTGCACTTTTTAAATGTTAATTGGTAAAAATATAATTAATGATATTCGCACCCATCTTTAAGGCTTTTTCGCGAACATTTGCGGGATCGTTGTGTACTTCGGCATCTTCCCAGCCGTCTCCTAAATCACATTCGTAAGTATATAATAAAACCAGTTTATTTTCTACAAAAACTCCAAATGCCTGCGGACGTGTTCCGTCGTGTTCGTGTATTTTCGGCAGTCCGTTTGGGAAAGAAAACGGCTTTTGAAAAATAGCGTGATTGGCTGGAATTTCAACTAAATCATTATTAGGAAATATTTTTTTGATTTCTTTTCGAATGTATTGATCCATTCCATAATTATCGTCGATGTGAAGAAAACCGCCTCCGTTTAAATAATTTCTCAGATTCGTAATATCAGAATCGCTGAAAACCACATTTCCGTGTCCAGTCATGTGTACAAATGGGTAGGACAATAAATCAGGATTGCTTGGTTCTACTGTTGAAGGTTTTGTTTTTATACGCGTATTGATATTCGAATTGCAAAAACGAATCAAATTTGGCAGCGAAGTCGGATTGGCGTACCAGTCACCGCCGCCACTGTATTTTAATAAAGCGATTTCCTGAGAAAAGGATGGAAGAGAAACTAATAAAAATAAAAGCAGTAGTTTTTTCATAGTTTATGCAACAATAATTTAGTTTGAGGTTTCATTAAAAAATACCACACTATGACAAGCCACAACAGCAGCAGTTTCCGTTCGTAAACGTGTATTTCCTAAAGTTACTGGCTGATAATGGTTTTCTATTGCCAGTTTTATTTCTTTTTCGGAGAAATCTCCTTCAGGGCCAATTAACAAAGTCACATTTTCATTTGGCTTTAAAGTTTCCTTCAAAGATTTTTTGTCTGTTTCTTCGCAATGAGCAATAAATTGAAGTCCTTGATTTTGTTGTTTGATGAATTCTTTAAATGAAACCGCTTCATGTAATTTAGGCAGAAACGTTTCGTTGGACTGTTTCATAGCAGACAAAATAATTTTTTCAAAACGATCTAAATTCACCACTTTTCTTTCAGAGCGGTCGCAGATTATAGGCGTGATTTCTTGTATGCCAATTTCAGTAGCTTTTTCTAAAAACCATTCAAAACGATCGTTCATTTTGGTTGGTGCTACTGCCAGATGCAAACGAAATTTTGGTTCGGGCGATTTGGTAATCGAAATAACATCTACAATACATTTATTGTCTGAAGCCAACGTGATTTCGGTTTCAAACAATATACCTTTTCCATTAGTAACATGCAGTATATCTGAATCTTTTTTACGTAAAACTTTTATAATATGTCGGCTTTCTTCTTTATCAAAAGAAAAACTTTGGGTTGTTTCGTCTATATCAGGATTAAAAAATAACTGCATACTTAAAATTGAATTCTCGCTTTTGAAACCACAGCAGAAGTTTCAAAACGGTTAGATAAAAATTTCTGATAGCCTACAATTCCAATCATAGCAGCATTATCTGTAGTATATTCAAATTTTGGAATAAAAGTTTTCCAGCCGTATCTGCCTTCGCTTTCTTTCAGTGTGTTTCTAATTCCTGAGTTGGCCGAAACACCACCGCCAATCGCAATTTGTGTGATTCCGGTTTCTTTGACAGCCAATTTTATTTTGTCCATCAGAATTTCGATAATCGTATGCTGAATAGAAGCGCAGATATCATTGAGGTTTTCTTCGATGAAATTAGGATTTTCCTGTTTGTTTTTCTGAATGAAATATAAAATAGCCGTTTTTAATCCAGAGAAACTAAAATCCAATCCCGGAACTTTAGGTTTTGTAAAAGTAAATGCTTTTGGATTTCCTTCTTTAGCATATTTATCAATTAAAGGTCCGCCTGGATAAGGCAGTCCTAAAATTTTGGCACTTTTGTCAAAAGCTTCTCCTACAGCATCATCAGTCGTTTCGCCAATGATTTCCATATCAAAAAAACTGTTGACTTTTACGATTTGTGTATGTCCGCCGCTGATAGTTAATGCTAAAAATGGAAACTCAGGTTTGTCATATCCTTCTTCATCAATAAAATGAGCCAGAATATGAGCATGCATGTGATTTACAGCAATTAACGGAATATTTAAGGCTAATGATAATGATTTGCTGAAAGAAGTTCCCACGAGTAAAGACCCCATTAAACCCGGACCTTGTGTAAAGGCAATGGCGTTTAGCTGTTCTTTTTGTACATTTGCCTTCTTAAGGGCAGCATCGATTACGGGAACTATATTTTGCTGATGGGCTCTCGAAGCTAATTCTGGAACCACACCACCATATTGATTGTGAATTAACTGATTGGCCACAACATTTGAGAGTACTTTATCGTTATGTAAAACTGCAGCAGCAGTATCATCGCACGAACTTTCGATGGCTAAAATAAAAACCTCTGAATTTTGCATATAAAGGCACGATTTTGGATTATATTTGACAAATAAATTTATTAATTTTATTTGTGTAAAGCAGATGCCAAAATTAAAGAATTTTTATCAATAACAGCGGTCCTTTGTCTGTTCAAATTAAATTAACAAAAACAATAATAAAACAAGGTTATCAAAAAAGTAAAAAAAATAGTATCCAGAACTCTGATTGGCTTAATTTTACTTTTGCTGGTACTTGCTATCACCTTGTCACTTCCGGTTGTACAAACCAAAATTGCCAATTATATTACTGATACCTTAAATAACGATTTTAAAACCGATATCACAGTTGAGCGAACCGCTATTAATATTTTTGGCGGTGTAAAACTTAAAAAAGTCCTTATACGCGATCATCATAAAAATACTTTGATTTATTCTGATATTATTTCCACTGATATTTTGAGTATTAAAAGGATGCTCGACGGTGATTTGATTTTTGGTGATCTTCGTTTAACGGGATTGATTTTTAATCTGAAAACCTATAAAAACGAGGATGAAAACAATATTAATAAGTTTATTAAATTGTTTGAAACCGGAAAAAAGAGTCAGTCAAAAAGACATTTTTTGATGACAGCGCGAAATGCTTACATCTCAAACGGAAGTTTTTCTGTGGTAGATGAAAACAAAAAAACACCTCAATTTTTAGATTTCAAAAAGCTAAACGCTTACATCAGTGATTTTAAAATATACGGGCCAGAAGTAAATACAACGATTCACCGTTTTTCATTTTTAGATCATAGAGGATTGTATGTTTCCAACTTTGCCGGTAAATTCAGTTATAATAAAAAACAAATTAAGGTTGAAAATTTAGCTATTAAAACCAAAAGGTCTTGGATTTATGGAAAGGCAATCTTAAATTATAAAGTTGGCGATTTCCTTGAGTTTACAGATAAAGTAAAGTTTGATGTGGCTCTGGATTCTTCTTCTATTGCTTCAAATGACATTCGTTATTTTTACGATGGTTTGGGTAAAAACCAGCATTTTAAAGTAAAAACCAAAATCAAAGGACCTTTAAATAATCTGAATTTAAATCATCTTAGACTTAGCGATACCAACGGTTCTAAAATTTACGGAACGATTAATTTCAAAAATCTTATAGGCGATAAAACACAGAAATTTTCAATGGACGGAAAGTTTGATAAACTGCTTTCCAGTTATGATAATTTAGTTGTGCTGCTTCCTGGGATTCTGGGAAAAAGTCTTCCAAAGGAACTTAAAAAAATCGGGAAGTTTAATATTATAGGTAAAGCGAAAGTTACAACTGTAGATCTCGAAACGAATTTTAAAATGGCAACCGATTTAGGAAACGGAAAAGTCGATCTTCATATGAATAATATGGATTTTATCGACAAAGCTTCGTATTCTGGAAATATCGTGTTGGATAATTTTAATATTGGTGCTGTTTTAGATCGAAAAGACCTTGGAAGAACAACTCTTAATCTGGATGTTGATGGAGTTGGTTTTACAAAAAAATATCTAAATACCATTGTAAAAGGAGATATCAGCAAATTGTACTATAATAATTATACCTATAATAATATTGTAGTAAATGGTAATTTCAAACTTCCTTATTATAAAGGTAAAGTAAATATTAGCGACCCAAACCTGAGTTTGACATTTGACGGATTGGTAGATTTAAGTAAACGTGAAAGCCGTTACGATTTTCATATCAATGTCGAAAATTCAGATTTGCGTAAGCTGAAGTTTATTAACGATTCTATTTCTTATTTTAAAGGAGATGCGGTTGTGCAGGTAACTGGAAATTCAATCGAGAATCTTCAGGGTGATATTTATATTAAAGATGCTGAATATCAAAATCCAAAAGCAACGTATGCTTTTGATGAAATTACTGTAAGTTCAAATTTCGATGCTGATAAACTGAGAACTATAACCATAAACTCTAATGATGTTGTAAATGGTAAAATTATAGGGAAATTTCAGTTTGGACAGTTGGATAAACTGGTTATGAATTCCGTTGGAAGTTTGTATACCAATTACAAACCGTATAAAGTTAAAAAAGGACAATTTTTACGTTTCAATTTCCACGTATATAATAAGGTAGTCGAAATGCTGTATCCTGATATGAAAATTGATTCGAGTACCGTTGTGCGCGGAAAAATAGATTCGGACCAACAGGAATTTAAATTCAGATTTAAATCTCAGCAAATTACCGCTGATAAAAATACATTTGATAATATCCGAATCAATATCGATAATAAAAACCCGCTTTATAATGCTTATGTGGAGCTGGACAGTATTAAAACACCTTATTATAAGATCCGTGATTTTAATTTAATCAATGTAACTTCAAAAGATACTTTGTTTGTTCGTTCGGAATTTAAAGGTGGAGATAAGGGACAGGATTATTTCAATCTCGATTTGTTTCATACTATCGATAAAAATAAAAACAACATTGTAGGAATTAAGAAATCCGAAATGAAGTTTAAAGATTATTTGTGGTATTTAAATGAAAATGCAGAAAAAGACAATCAAATTGTTTTTGATCAGTATTTTAAAAACTTTACCATTAATAATATAGTCTTGTCGCATGAGAATCAAAAAATCGATTTGAATGGTATTGTTAAAGGTAAAGATTATAAAGATGTTGTCCTCAATTTTGAAGATGTTGATATCAATAAGATTACCCCGTTTAATTCCAAATTTGTCTTTAATGGTAATTTGAACGGAAAGATTAATTACAAGCAGAATAAAAATGTGTATCAGCCCACGGCAACTATTGTAATTGATCATCTAAATTTAAATAAAGTCGATCTCGGAACTTTGAATTTTGATATTTCTGGTGATGAAAGTTTTCGAAAGTTTACTGTAAATTCCTCTATTGTAAATGGTTTTGCAGAATCGTTTAGGGCAAATGGTACTTTTGCAATCGAAAACAAAGAAACCATACTGGATATGAGCTTAAAACTCGAAGGTTTCAATCTGGCTACGTTAGGAACGGTTGGAGGAGATGTCTTGTCGAATATTAGAGGATCTGTTTCAGGAAACGCTTCAGTTGTTGGAAATTTAAATAAGCCGGAAATAAACGGACGTTTGTATGTAGAAAAAGCCGGAATGACAATTCCGTATCTAAATACTGATTATGAGTTAAGCGATCGAACCGTAATCGATTTGACCGATGAAAAATTCTTGTTTAGAAATAATCAGTTAACCGATACTAAGTATAAAACAAAAGGATTGCTAAATGGAACGATAGAACATCATAATTTCGGCGATTGGAAACTCGATCTTACCATAACATCCAAACGTTTATTAGCTCTTGATACAAAAGATAGTGAAGATGCGGCCTATTTTGGAACCGCTTTTATAAACGGAACTGCGAGTATAAAAGGACCAACGGAAAGTTTATTTATTAAGGTAGATGCCAAATCGGAAAAAGGAACCGAAGTAAAAATTCCTATTAACAATGCGCAAAGTGTTGGAGAAAGCAGCTGGATTCATTTTGTAACGCCAAAAGAAAAATACAATCTCGCCAATGGTATTGTAGAAAGAACCCGAAACTATAACGGTTTGGAACTTGAATTTGATTTTGATATTACGCCAGATGCCGAAGTAGAAGTAATTCTTGATCGAAATTCCGGCCACGGTATGAAAGGAAAAGGGTACGGATCGTTATTATTTAAAATTAATACACTCGGTAAATTTAATATGTGGGGAGATTTCCAGGCATACGAAGGAACTTATAATTTTAAATACGGCGGTTTAATCGATAAAAAATTCGCAGTTAAAAAAGGAGGTTCTATTATTTGGGAAGGAAACCCTATGCGTGCACAGCTGAATTTAGAAGCCGTTTATAAAACTACGGCGAATCCTGCAGTTTTATTAGATAACACTTCATCTTTCAATAAAAAAGTACCAGTAGAAGTTGTGATTGGATTAAGAGGAGATTTGGCAAGCCCGGAACCTAATTTTGATATTCAGTTTCCATCCGTAAGTAATGTATTGAAATCAGAGATTCAGTACAAACTGGATGATAAAGATATTCGTCAAACCCAAGCCTTGTATCTATTGTCTACCGGTTCGTTTATGAGTACCGATGGTTTTAGTCAGGGAGATTTTTCAGGAACGCTTACTGAAACGGCTTCAAGTTTATTAGGCGGTATTATTAAATCAGATAATGATAAAGTAAATATCGACTTGAATTATGTGTCTGCTGATAGAAGAATGGGGCAGGAGGCTGACGGACAATTTGTAGCTAATATTTCATCTCAAGTTAATGAAAGAATTACCATTAACGGAAAACTTGGAGTTCCGGTTGGAGGAGTAAACGAATCGGCGATTGTGGGAGATATTGAAATTTTGTATCGTGTAAACGAAGACGGTTCGATGAATCTTCGATTGTTCAATAAAGAAAACGATATCAATTACGTAGGACAAGGAATTGGCTACACACAAGGTGTTGGTATTTCATATGAAGTCGATTTTGATACTTTCAGCGAATTGGTAAACAAAATATTCAAGAGTCATAAATTGGAAAGAGCGATTAAAAACTCTGATGATTTTCAAGATTCGAATTTAAATCCTGACTTTATTAACTTCAATAAACGAAAAGAAGAAGAGAAGGATAAAAAGAAATCTGAAAAGAAACAAGAGGAAAAAAAGACGCCGCCAAAAAGCAATAATGAAGCAGTGATTCCAGATAATGATTTTTAAATGACTGTTAAAAGAAACCTATAACTAACCCCATTATTTTTATAATGGGGTTTTTTATGCTACTTTTAAACTTTTTATAACTTTTTGGTTTCTAAACCATAAGATGCTATTTTTATAACACTTCATTTGGGTATTGTTAATTTTAAACATTTAATTAAAAAAAGTGGCTTTTATTATTTTAAATGAAATTTTTACCGCTAAAAAACTTATTAACGAAAACGTTTGAATTTAACAGATTTTATTAATTTATAATAAACAGAACCGGAAAAGTGCTGAATGTTTGCTAATTTTACACTTTAATACTTAAATAATGTCAAAAACAATAAAAAAAGTAGGTGTTCTAACCTCAGGGGGAGATTCACCTGGAATGAATGCTGCCATACGATCTGTTGTTCGAACATGTGCTTTTCATAATATAGAATGCATAGGGATTTATAGAGGGTATCAAGGAATGATCGAAGGAGATTTCAAAGAAATGGGCCCTCGAAGCGTTAATAACATTGTAAACAAAGGAGGAACGATTTTAAAATCGGCTCGTTCAGTTGATTTCAGAACACCTGAAGGTAGAAAGAAAGCGCACGAAAACCTTTTAAAAGCTGGAGTGGATGCTTTGGTGGTAATTGGTGGTGACGGAAGTTTTACCGGAGGTTTAATTTTTAACTCTGAATATGATTTTCCTGTAATGGGAATTCCTGGTACAATCGATAATGATATTTATGGTACAAGTTTTACTTTAGGTTACGACACTGCTTTAAATACTGTTGTTGACTGTATTGATAAAATTAGAGACACTGCAAGTTCTCATAACCGTTTATTCTTTGTAGAGGTAATGGGTAGAGATGCAGGTCATATCGCTCTTAATGCCGGAATTGGTGCAGGAGCAGAAGAAATCCTTATTCCTGAGGAAGATTTAGGATTAGACAGATTGTTAGACTCTCTTCAAAAAAGTAAAGCTTCAGGAAAATCATCAAGTATTGTAGTTATTGCTGAAGGAGATAAAATTGGTAAAAATGTATTCGAATTAAAAGATTACGTTGAAGCTAATTTACCTGAGTACGATGTAAGAGTTTCAGTATTAGGACATATGCAGAGAGGTGGTTCTCCATCTTGCTTCGACCGTGTACTGGCAAGCCGTTTAGGAGTAAAAGCAGTTGAGTCTTTATTAGAAGGAAAATCAAACTATATGGTTGGTTTAAAAGAAGATAAAGTAGTTTTAACTCCATTAGAACAAGCTATTAAAGGAAAATCAGAAATTGATAGAGAATTATTAAGAGTGTCAGACATCATGTCTACATAATCTATATAAAGTTTAAAAAGAAGAGAAGTTTATTGTGAGGAAATTAGACTTTGAAAATAGTGTAATAAAAACAAAAGCAAAAATTTAGTAAAATGTCAAAAGTAAAATTAGGAATAAACGGATTTGGACGTATCGGAAGAATCGTTTTTAGAGAGTCTTTTAATAGAGATAATGTAGAAGTAGTAGCGATCAACGATTTATTAGATGTAGATCACTTAGCTTACTTATTAAAATATGATTCAGTTCACGGTCGTTTCAACGGAACTGTAGAAGTTAAAGAAGGAAAATTGTATGTAAACGGAAGAAATATCCGTATTACTGCAGAAAGAAATCCTGCTGACTTAAAATGGAACGAAGTTGATGTAGATGTAGTAGCTGAATGTACTGGTATCTTCACAACTATCGAAACTGCAAGTGAGCACTTAAAAGGAGGAGCAAAAAAAGTTATCATCTCTGCTCCATCTGCTGATGCTCCAATGTTTGTAATGGGAGTTAACCACGAAACTGCAAAAGCTTCTGACTTAGTTGTTTCTAACGCTTCTTGTACTACAAACTGTTTAGCTCCTTTAGCTAAAGTTATCCACGATAATTTCGAAATCGTTGAAGGTTTAATGACAACAGTACACGCAACAACTTCAACTCAAATGACAGCTGACGGACCTTCTAGAAAAGACTGGAGAGGTGGACGTGCTGCTGCAATCAACATCATTCCTTCTTCAACAGGTGCTGCTAAAGCGGTTGGAAAAGTTATTCCATCTTTAAATGGAAAATTAACTGGAATGTCTTTCCGTGTTCCTACTGCTGACGTTTCTGTAGTTGACTTAACTGTAAAAGTGGCTAAAGAAACTTCATACGAAGAAATTATGGCAGTATTGAAAAAATCATCTGAAACTGACTTAAAAGGTATCTTAGGATTTACTGAAGATGCAGTTGTTTCTCAAGATTTCATTTCTGACAAAAGAACTTCTATCATCGATGCTACTGCAGGAATTGGTTTAAATTCAACTTTCTTCAAATTAGTATCTTGGTACGATAATGAGTACGGATACTCAAGCAAATTGATCGATTTATCTGTTCATATCGCAGGTTTAAAATAATATTATATATTTTTGCAAAATCCCGTTCGATGCGTCGAACGGGATTTTCTTATTTTGTTGCGTCTTTAATTAATGTAAAAAATACACTTATTGAGGAAAAACTAAACCAAAAAACAAAAAATAAAATGAAATTAATAGTTGATAGTGGGTCTACTAAAGCCGATTGGATTGCAATAGATGATAATGGAAAAGTATTATTCACGACACAAACATTAGGATTAAATCCTGAAATACTTGACGGTCCTGAAATCATTACAAGATTAAATGATCGTTTTGATATTTTACAAAATAAAAAAAATGCTACTCACTTATTCTTCTATGGAGCTGGATGCGGAACAGACAGAATGAAAGAATATTTGAAACAAGTTTTTCAAGAATATTTCTCTAACGCAATTGTAGACGTTCAAGAAGATACTTATGCAGCGGTTTATGCTACGACTCCAAAAGGAGAAGAAGCTATTGTTTCGATTCTTGGAACTGGTTCTAACTGTAGTTATTTTGATGGAAAAGTATTGCATCAAAAAGTTCAGTCATTAGGATATATCGTAATGGACGACTGCAGCGGAAATGTTTTCGGAAAAGAATTGATTAGAAAATATTACTTTAATAAAATGCCTAAGGAATTAGCTGTTGAACTTGAAAAAGAATACGACGTTGATCCAGATTTTATTAAAAATAAGCTTTACAAAGAGCCAAATCCAAACGCTTATTTAGCAACTTATGCTAAGTTTTTAATCAAACATAAAGACACAGATTTCTGCAGAAAAATTATTTTCAAAGGAATGAAGTCTTTCGTTAAAAACTACATCAAACAGTTTGATAACTGTAAAGAAGTTCCTGTTCACTTTGTAGGTTCTATTGCATTCTATTTAAAAGATGAATTACAAGAAACTTTTGATAAATACGAGCTTAAATTAGGAAATGTTTTAAGAAGACCAATCGACGGTTTAATTGCGTACCATGTTGCTAACCAATAGTTCCGGATTTATGGAAATTGCAATTATAGCTCATGACGGTAAAAAAGCAGATTTAATAGAGTTTTTAATTAAAAATGCTGATATTCTTCATAATGAGAAAATCAAATTAATTGGTACCGGAACAACCGGAGGAAAAGCCGAAGCTGCTGGATTTAAAACGCAAAGAATGCTTTCAGGTCCATTAGGAGGTGATGCGCAGATTGCAGGAAGAGTAGCAGAAGGAATTACTAATATGGTTTTCTTTTTTAAAGACCCTTTATCAAGTCATCCGCATGAAGCAGATATTAATATGCTGATTCGTGTGTGTGATGTACATAATGTGCCGCTGGCCACGAATGAAGCAACGGCACAATTATTATTAGATGCTATTGCACAGCAATTATAGAAATCTCAACATTTACATTCTTAGGCAGACATGCCACTTGAACCGTTTCACGTGCTGGAGCGGTTTTTTCGTTAAAATATGAACCATAAATCGTGTTGATCGCTCCAAAATTGTTCATATCCATAATGAAGATTGTAGCTTTAACCACATTTTCAAAAGTCATATCTGCAGCCTCAAGAATAGCAGCGATATTTTCCATTACCTGCTTCGTTTCATCGTTGATGTTGTCAGTTACAAGTTCGCCTGAAGTCGGATTTATAGCAATCTGGCCAGAAGCATAAAGTGTATTTCCAGCTAATACAGCCTGATTATAAGGTCCAATTGGAGCTGGAGCCTTCTCTGTAAAGATTATTTTTTTCATGATAGTTGTTGATTTATAAATATCTTATCGGTTTGAGACACTTCTTTTATTCCATTTAATGTCGCTCAACATTCCAGATTTAATTCCAATAAAGAAGTTCCAGTTAGAATTTGTTCCAAGCGGCTGATAGTTAAAAGCCATTCTCCAGCTTAATAAATCTCTTTCAAAACGGAACTGAGTAAAAGTAACTCCTTTTTGTACGAAATCATATCCTGTAGATACACCACCTTTCCATTTAGGCGTAATATCAGTGTTGATAGAAATCATGATGGAGTTTCCAGTAATCTTATTTTCTCTGGCCGCGTTCGAATACGTCAATGAATACGCCATAGTCATATCCCATGGTATTTTTGCACTGAAAAATTCGCTGATAACATCATCGTCTCTTTCCGGTTCATTTGCAAATTGGCTGTTTCGGCTGTCGTTTAGGTCAGTATTTGTTCCGAATAAGTCGTCATTACGACCACCATTTCGCTGACTCTGCGCATTTTTTTCCTTTCCGGTTCCCTTATTCGAAAACGAATAATTCATCGTAACGTTTGCACTCGTCATTCTAAATAAACTTCCGCCATTGTCGATGTTGAACTTGTTGATTACGTTTCCAGCATTATCAATCGCATATGGGTTTAAAACTGCCCCGAAGTTCATATTTAGTTTATTGTCAAAAAACTGTGTTCCACCACTTACTACAATTGGCTGCCAAGCTAGAGTTTCTTTTCCGTTTGCATTAAAATTATAGCTTGTATTGAAGTTTAAGTTGTTTAACAGCATAATCTTCTTTGGTTCCGTTTTGGTGCTGTCACTGTCTCTTACTTTTGCTTCAAAAGTGTTGCTCAGTGTAAAACCAACAATACTTGAATTATCTTTTCCTGGTGCACCGTAAATTCCATTTGCAAAACGACTGTATTCATCTGTAGAAATTCTTCCTGCAGCATCTACCGTATAATGATCGTAATACCTTTCGAAACTTGGTGTATACGAATACGTAATACTTGGTCTCATGACGTGACGAATAGACTGGATTTTTTTATCTGCTCCAAAATTGAACGTACCATAAATAGTAGTTCCTAAGTTCGTGCTGAAGTTGTATGTTCTGTATGAATCAAAACCATTAACTGTTTTGTCAACCACTTGACCTTTGGCATCGTCGTAATTTTTATCAATCGTTTTGGTTACCCAAGTTTCTTGATAGTTTGTAGAAGCTCCAGCGCTAAAATATTTAAAGATTTTAAAGTTGGTGCTGATTGGAATAGTATGCTGCATTCCAATTTGAGCATCTCTAAACATCTGAGGCTTGAAAAAAAGCGAATCAGTGGTTTTAAAATTATTTTTTCCTGTTACGTTATATTGTAAGTTGATGTTTTTGAAAAAACCTTTTTTAACCCCGTTTTTGCCAACAAATGGGTAAACACGATCAATACTTCCCTGAAAGTTAGGTAAAGTCATCGTGATTTCTTCTGTCTGCGTATTCTGCTGGTGTGTTGCAGAAAGCGAAATACGAGATCCAGGAATGGTATTAAATGTTTTGTTGTACGAAATAGAAGAACTCAAAGTATTGTTCAGATTGGAACCAATATTGGCTTGATTAATCGAACGCTTAAAGTACTTACTACTACCCATGTTCACAGAAGCAGAGAAGCTTGAATTTGGGTTCGATTTTGTGTCTTTAGAATGCGACCACTGAATGTTATAAATGTTTTGTTTTGAATAATCAGGATAACCTCGTTCACTGCTGATTAAGTTCTCAAAACGAATATTCACATTTCCACGATACTTATACCGTTCGGCATAAGACGATTCGAAACGCATGGCATAACTACCATTCGTGTAATAATCTCCTAAAACCGTTAAATCGTAATTATCGCTCAAGGCAAAATAATATCCTCCATTTTGTAACGAGAAACCTCTTGTATTGGAATCATTATAACTTGGGATAATAATACCCGAAACGCTTCTTTCCTGGCTTAATGGAAAATAACCATACGGTAAAGCCAATGGAGTAGGTACATCAGCAATAATCATCTGGGTTAAACCAGTAACGATTTTTTTTCCAGGTATAAATTTGATTTTGCTCGTTAGAAAATAGTATTCGGGATTGTCAATATCTTGTGCAGTTGTAATTCTGGCGCCTTTTAAGAAGTAAACAGAATCATTTTCCTTTTTTGTAACGGCAGCTTTAATGTTTAATTCTCCCTGTTTGGTTCTTGAATTGTAGATTAAAGCTTTCTTGGTTTTAAAGTTAAAACGAATCGAATCTGGCTGGACTTCACTTGTACCTTGCTTGAAATTAGGATATTGGACTAGAACTCCCGAAGAATCTTTTATTCTTCCAGCATATACTTCGTCCTTTTCATAATTTAGAACAATGATACCCGATTTTAACTCAACATCTTTATAATATAATTCACCCTCATTATAAAGAGTGATTAATTTTTTCTTCTGGTCGATTTTTGCATAATCTTTGGCCTTGTATCTTACTTTCCCATCCAAAAAAGTCTTGGTAGCTCTTACGGTGTCAAGCTTTATAGTGTCATTTGGAATTATTTCAGGTTTATCTGTTTGTTTTCCAGAAGGTAAAGGCTTTTTTTTAGATTTTATCTCTTGCGAATATAAATTACCACATCCTATAGATAGGAAAAATGATATTAAAACGATATTAAATAAGTTTGTATGCAAAGGTTTAAATACTATTTTTGTAAAATTATGGCTTGTTTTTTGACATGTCAAACTTACATATAATTTTTTGGCAAAAATAATCAATTGTAAAAATTATAACAGCTGCGTTTTATTAAAATTAACTTTTACATTTATGAATAAACTAAACAAAATTAAAGTAATCTTTGCTTTTTTTCTAACTATATCGTCATTTTTTGCTTACAGTCAATCAAATGTTTTTAAGGTTACGCTCGATGCGGGACACGGTGATCACGATTTTGGAGCAGTTTACAGTGGCCGGATTGAGAAAAACATTGCTTTAGCTATTGTTTTAAAAGTCGGGAAAATATTAGAGCAGAGTCCTAATGTTAATGTTATCTATACTCGTAAAACCGATGTTTTTGTCGATTTAGTAGAAAGAGCTAATATTGCTAATAGAGCCAACTCAAACATTTTCGTTTCAATTCACTGTAATGCCAATAAAAATACCGCAGCAGACGGAACAGAAACATACGTAATGGGTTTGAGTAAAGTTGCATCGAATCTTGAAGCGGCGAAAAAAGAAAACTCGGTAATTACATTAGAGAAGGATTATAAACGTAAATATGAAGGTTTTGATCCGAATTCACCGGAATCAATGATTGGAATGACATTAATGCAGGAAGAATATCTAGACAACAGTATCTCTTTAGCAAGTAAAATTGAAGATAACTTTGAAAGATTAGGCAAAAAAATCCGCCATGGTGGTGTAAAACAAGCACCTTTTATGGTTCTTCACAAAGCGTACATGCCAAGAGTTCTAGTAGAAACTGGTTTCGTTTCAAATCCAACAGAAGGAAATATATTAAATTCAGAAGAAGGTCAGGATGATATTGCAAAAGCAATCGCAGAAGCTATTTTAAGTTACAAAAGAGAATATTTCGGTTCTGGCGCACAAGAAGTAGTAGAAGCAAAACCAGTAAAAGACACTTCTACACCAAAAAAGGTAACACCACCACCGACAAAAAATACACCTAAAGGAACTTTCTTTAAAGTACAGTTGATTGCTAGTATTAAAAATACGCCATTAGAACCTAAAAATTTTAAAGGTTTGAAAAACGTAACAATGGTTTTTGAAAACAATATGTATAAATATTTCTACCAAGAAACTTCAAATTATGAAGCTGCTAAAAAATATTTGGAAGAGGCTAAGGATAAGGGATATGGCGCCGCTTTTTTAGTAGCAACTAAAGATGGAGAAAAGATTAGTATTCAGGACGCGATTAAATAATTAAGCACAAGTTCGAATATTTATATTAAATTTGTATAAACACTAAGAATTTTGAAAGTAACAAGAGAAATTAAAACGGCTGTATTAGTCATCGCGTCAATTTTATTATTTATTTGGGGCTACAGTTTTTTAAAAGGCAGAGACCTTTTTACGAATTATAAAGTATTATATGTTCAATATGATAATGTTGAAGAACTTTCATCTTCAGCTCCGGTAACTTTAAACGGACTTGGAATTGGAAAAGTAAGCAAGATTACAATTGATGAAAACACAGGAAAACTATCTGTTGAACTTCAGATTAAAACTGATTTTCCAATTTCTAAAACAAGTACAGCAGCATTATATTCTCCAAGCTTGATTGGAGGAAAGCAAATCAAAATTATTCCAAATCTTGCTGATAAAGAACTTGCAGAAGACGGACAAGTATTACAGTCTGCTGTAGAACTGGGTCTTACTGAATCTTTAGGAGGAAAGATCGAACCGCTGCAGGTTAAACTGGATAAAATGCTTTTAAATATCGATGTGCTGGTTACAGGCCTAAACAATACTTTAGACAAAAACACACAAGAAAATTTAAAGAAAACTATTGCTGAATTGAGTCAGACAATGGAACAGTTTCACAGAGCATCGGGAAGTCTTAATAACATCTTAGATACGAATAAAGGGCAGATTAATGGAGTTGTGAGTAACTTCAATAAAATGTCAAATAACTTCAATAAAATATCTGATTCTTTAAATAAAGCTGATTTAGGAAAAACAGTACGTAACCTAAACCAAACTTTAGCTAAAGTGGATGGATTAATGGCTAATTTGAATTCAGGAAAAGGAACAGCTGGTAAATTATTAAATGACGATGCATTGTATAATAACTTAGCTAAAACTTCTAAAGAACTTGAATTGCTATTACAAGACGTACGTCTTTACCCGACACGTTATGTAAACGTTTCGCTTTTCGGAAAGAAAAACAAACCTTACGTAGCACCAAAAGAAGAAACAAATTCAACGGATAAAAAATAGACATAAATGAGTTATTTAGATAATATTTTATTTGCTATACTTCTTATAGCTGGTTTCGGTTTTTTTGCAGCGAGCGTAAAAAAAATCATCCGAAATATAAAGTTGGGAGTTGATGTAGATCGAAAAGATAATCCTAAAGCTCGTTGGAAAAATATGGCTTTGATTGCCCTTGGGCAGTCAAAAATGGTAAAACGTCCCGTGGCGGGGATACTTCACATATTTGTGTATGTAGGTTTTATCATTATTAATATCGAATTACTCGAAATCATTATTGACGGGTTATTTGGAACACACCGAATTTTTGCACCTTATTTAGGTGTTATTTACGATGTTTTAATTGCTTCATTTGAAATTTTAGCTATTCTGGTTATTGTTGCTGTAGTGACTTTCTGGATTAGAAGAAATGTAATTCGATTAAAACGTTTTATAAATTCAGACTTAAACGGATTCCCTAAAAGCGATGCGAACTACATTTTGTATTTCGAAACCGTTTTAATGATTCTGTTTTTATTAATGAATGCTTCAGATCTGCATTTGCAGAATGTTCCAGGAGGATATTCTCATTTTCATCAAGCAGGAACTTTTCCTGTAAGCCAATTTATTGCACCAATCTTTAATGGAATGTCAAATGATTTGGTCGGGCTTTTATACGAAGCTTTCTGGTGGTTACACATTACGGGTATTTTAGTTTTTATGAACTATTTATACTTCTCAAAACACCTGCATATTCTATTGGCTTTTCCAAATACATATTTTGCAAACCTACAACCTGAAGGGCAGTTTGATAATTTAGCATCAGTTACAAAAGAGGTAAAACTGATGATGGATCCAAATGCTGATCCGTTTGCAGCAGCTCCAGCTGATGAAAATGCAAATCCGGCTAAATTTGGTGCAAGCGATGTTCAGGATTTAAACTGGGTGCAGTTGTTAAACGCATACACTTGTACAGAATGCGGACGTTGTACTTCAGCTTGTCCAGCTAATCAAACTGGTAAAAAATTGTCTCCACGTAAAATTATGATGGATACTAGAGATCGTTTGACTGAAGTTGGAAAAAATATTGATGCCAATAAAGGAACATTCGTACCTGATAATAAAACGTTGTTAAACGATTATATCACACCAGAAGAATTATGGGCTTGTACATCTTGTAATGCTTGTGTAGAAGAATGTCCAGTAAATATTAGTCCGTTATCTATTATTATGGATATGCGACGTTATTTGGTGATGGAACAAAGTGCTGCTCCAATGTCATTAAACGCCATGATGACCAATATTGAAAATAACGGTGCGCCTTGGCAGTACAGCCAACAGGATCGTTTAAATTGGAAAAACGAGAATTAAAAAAATATTTTAATTGGTTAATTGTTTAACCGTTTAATCAATTTTAAAAATAATATTTCGGTTTTTGTAGAATTGTCAGTTTGTTTTTGACGATTAAACAATTCCACTACAAACCGATTAAACAAAAGTGAGAGAAATGTCAGAAAGTTTAGTAGTGCCAACAATGGCAGAAATGCTGGCCGAAGGAAAACAACCAGAGGTTTTGTTCTGGGTAGGTTGCGCAGGAAGTTTTGATGATAGAGCAAAAAAAATTACTAAAGCATTTGTGCGTATTTTAAATCGTACGAATGTTTCTTTTGCGGTTTTAGGTACAGAAGAGAGTTGTACTGGCGATCCTGCAAAAAGAGCTGGAAATGAATTTTTGTTCCAAATGCAGGCTATGATGAATATTGAGGTTCTAAATGCTTATGAAGCAAAAAAAATCGTAACCGCTTGTCCGCATTGTTTTAATACTTTAAAAAATGAATATCCTGAATTAGGAGGAAATTACGAAGTTATTCATCATACTGAATTCTTGAAATCATTAATTGATGAAGGAAGATTAACAGTGGAAGGCGGACAATTTAAAGGTAAAAAAATCACTTTCCACGATCCTTGCTATTTAGGAAGAGCGAATAAAGTATACGAAGCTCCAAGAGATTTAATCCAGAAATTAGACGTTGAATTGGTTGAAATGAAACGTTCTAAAGCAAACGGATTATGTTGTGGTGCTGGTGGAGCGCAGATGTTTAAAGACGCGGAACCAGGAAACAAAGAGGTGAATGTTTTACGTACAGAAGATGCTTTAGAAACGAAACCGGATATTATTGCAGCGGGTTGTCCTTTCTGTAATACCATGCTGACTGATGGAATTAAACATGCACATAAAGAAGGCGAAGTAAAGGTAATGGATGTGGCAGAGCTAATTGCGAATGCACAGGATTTATAAAAATAAAGATTCTAGGTTTCTAAGATGCTAAGGTTTTTAGCTTGAAACTTCAGAAATCTAAAATCAACAATCTAAAATCTAAAATTAAAAATGTATATACCTTTTGAAAATTTACCGGGTGAATCAAGAGTTTGGATTTACCAGTCGAACAGAAAATTTTCTGAGGAAGAGTTTTCTGAAATTGAAACTGACTTAAAAGCTTTTGTAGAACAATGGGCGGCACATGGCACCAGTCTTGAAGCTTCCTTTTTATTGAAATACAACCGATTCATTATATTAGCTGTAAATCAAGATGTACAAGCAGCGACAGGCTGTTCAATCGATAGTTCTGTAGAATTTATTCAAGGATTAGAGAAAAAGTACAATGTTGATTTATTGGATAAAATGAATGTTACTTTTAAATTAGGAGAACATATTGCTCATAAACCATTAATTGACTTCAAGAAAATGGTAAAAGACAAGGCAGTAACTGGAAATACAATAGTATTTAATAACTTGGTTACTAATATTGAAGAATTTAACGATGCTTGGGAAGTTCCTGCTGCTGACAGCTGGCACAGCAGATTTTTCTAAGAGAAATTTATAAAGTATTAAAAGGCATGAAATTTAATTTTATGCCTTTTTTTGTGGATCTAACTTTGTCAAAATTTTAAACTTTGACAAAGTTGATTTAGTGATTTAATTTCATTTGAAAACAATAACGTCTCTTTTAGCCCCGATGGGAGCGATATCCTTTTTCTGGCTTCTTTAGACAGAAAAAGATAAAGCGGATAGCGGGAAGGTTGGTTCTTTTGAAAACAGTTTTTACTGCTCCTTATAAAAATAGGAGAAAATTTTAATCAAAAAATCTAACTGTCTAATAATCTGACTGCTCTAATATTTACAAAAATCTAACAATTTAAACGGTCAATTCAACGCTATTTTTGAGTATTTTCGTAGAATTAAATTAAATACATGAAAATAGCAATTGTTTGTTATCCTACTTTTGGAGGTAGTGGTGTAGTAGCCACAGAGTTAGGTCTCGAATTAGCCAGAAGAGGACACGAAATACACTTTATAACTTACAGCCAGCCCGTTAGATTGGCGCTTTTAAATCCAAATGTTCATTATCACGAAGTAAACGTTCCGGAATATCCTTTGTTTCATTATCAACCGTATGAATTGGCATTGTCAAGTAAACTGGTTGATATGGTTAAATTGTATAAAATTGAGCTTCTACACGTACATTATGCCATTCCTCATGCGTATGCAGGGTATATGGCAAAACAAATGTTGAAAAATGAAGGGATTAATCTTCCGATGATTACAACTCTTCACGGAACAGATATTACATTGGTTGGAAATCATCCGTTTTATAAACCTGCGGTAACTTTCAGTATCAATAAATCAGATTATGTGACTTCGGTTTCTCAGAGTTTGAAAGATGATACTTTGAAATTATTCAAAATCAAGAATAAAATCAAAGTGATTCCTAATTTTATCGAATTGGATAAAGTAAAAAAAGATCCTAGCGCGCCTTGCCACCGTTATGTAATGGCAAATGAGAACGAGCGTATTATTACCCATATCAGTAATTTTAGAAAAGTAAAACGCATTCCAGATATTATTAAGATCTTTTATAGTGTTCAAAAAGAAATTCCTGCTAAACTGATGATGGTAGGAGATGGGCCTGAAAAAGAAAAAGCAGAAATTTTGTGTCAAGAATTAGGCATCTTAGATAAAGTTATTTTCTTTGGGAATAGCCATGAGATCGATAAAATTTTATGTATGACCGATTTGTTCCTGCTTCCTTCTGAAACTGAAAGTTTTGGTCTGGCAGCTTTGGAAGCTATGGCTTGCGGAGTTCCTGTTATTTCTAGTAATTCTGGCGGTCTGCCTGAAGTTAATTTTGACGGTGTTTCGGGGTATTTAAGCAACGTTGGCGATGTAGAGTCAATGGCTGCAAATGCAATTAAAATCTTGAAAGACGAAGATACTTTGAATGAATTTAAAGCGAATGCATTAGAAGTGGCAAAAAAGTTTGATATTAAAAATATACTTCCTAAATATGAAGCTTTGTATCAAAAAGCAATTGACGATTATAAAGATTAAAACATTAATTTAAAATTTAAATGTATGAAAAAAATAATTTCAGTTTTGATAGTTTTTGTTTTGATTTCCTGTGGCGCTAAAAAAACAACTGGTTCTACGGCATTGTACGAAGTTTTAACCGAGCAGTCTAATGGAGGCGGTAATATTAAGTTCTTTGAAATTCTAACAGAACCAAATGAAATTAAAATGCTGCAGAATGATCCGCTTTTGGCTCATAAAATGAAAGACGCTGACATTGCAAATTCCAATTATGTAATCCTTAATATGGGTGAGAAAAACACAGGAGGATATTCTATTGGAGTAGAGAAAGTGGAAGAAACTGATAAAAATATCATTATTACGGTTAAAGAAAACAATCCATCGTCTGATGCAATGGTAATCCAGGTAATCTCATATCCGTATACAGTGGTTAAAGTACATTCTAAAAAAGAAATTATTATTAAAGAGTAAAAAGAAAATAGTTAAATGCGAAATGTTATTTTTTCATTAACTCATAAAAAAAACCTGTCGTTTAAGCGACAGGTTTCTTCTTACAATTTTTTTTATCTTTTATTCTGTTTAGAATCTGAATTTAACTCCTAATCCGACGTCAAATCCAAAATTATCATCATCATAATATCCTGAACCAATTTCAGGTCTACCGTCTAATGATAATGTAATTGGCACTTCTTTAAATCTATATTCGATACCAATGTCTCCGGCAGCAAACACATAAGTTCCGCTGTCGCTATATCTTAAATTGTTGTAACGGTGATCGTAGTCCCAGGCAGCAACTCCACCACCTACACCAGCGTACCAGTTAAAACCTCCATCGATGTTCCAAACCCATTGGTAAAGCGCAACGGCTTTTATGGCATCTACATCACGGCTGTTTCTCCATCCTAAATCAAACTCAAGTCTGTTTTTTTGATTTAATCCTAATTGATAGGATACTTCGCCTCCAAATCCGTTATTGTCTCCAAGACGTAATCCTAAAGCGTTTTTTGAAATTTCTTGTGATTGTGCGGTAAATGCAAAACCAAAGATCATAATGGCAGATACTATTATCTTCTTCATAAAAATGGTTATTAATTTTTGTCAAATTTAATTTTACTTGTTTATGAAGAACGTATAATATTTTTAGAAATTGTTATATAATTCACATTTTTTGGCAATTTCGCTGGTATCAAAAGTTAAAAACATCGCTTACAGGGCTTTAAAACAAGGTTTTCTATTTTTTAAGAATGATATTTGATAACATTTGGGAAGTTAAAATATCTTCCATTTCAAATAAATTTTCCTCTTCAGTAAAATTGGTATGAGTGTACGAATATAATTTCCAGCGTTTTTTATGGTATTCTAAAGCAGTTAAATTTTCAACCCAGTCACCAGAATTTAAATACAAAGTCGATCCGTATTTATTTTCCTTATTTAAGATTTTTGGTTCGTGAATATGACCGCAGATTACATAATCGTATTTTTTTTCAATAGCCAGATCGGTTGCAGTAGTTTCAAAATCCGAAATAAATTTGACCGCTTTCTTGACGCTGGCTTTTATTTTTTTTGAAAAAGAATAAGGCTCACGACCTAATTTAGCCAGGCACCAGTTGGCAAAACGATTCATAAGAATCAGATAATCGTAACCTAAGCCTCCTAATTTGGCAATCCATTTTGAATGCTGAACAGAAGCATCAAATACGTCACCGTGAAAAATCCAGGCTTTTTTATCGTCTAATTCCAAAACTAATTTATCGACCAAAGAAAAATTTCCCATACTCATGTCGCTGAATTTTCGAAGTATCTCGTCATGATTTCCAGTAATATAGTACACTTTTGTACCCTTTGAAGCCATCCCGATAATACGTTGAATAACTCTTAAATGCGCTTTTGGAAAGTAGGATTTTCTAAACTGCCACGCATCAATTATATCTCCGTTTAAGATTAAAGTTTTGGGTTTAATGCTTGAAAGATAGTTGTTTAGTTCTTTAGCGTGACTTCCGTAAGTTCCCAAATGGACATCTGAAATTATGACCAATTCGACGTTTCTTTTTTTCAATTTTTCCTAATTTGAAGTTTAGCAAATGAAAGAAAATTGAACTGGATTTATTTTATCAAAAGGTTATTAAAAACACTTTAATTTTACCAAATTGTGATTTTTAAACTGTTTAATGTTTAGTTAATAATACCAATTTTAAATTTTTTAATTTAATTCATAAAACTTACATTTGCTCAAAACTATAAACAATGGCAGGAAACAGCTACGGCACCCTATATAAAGTAACAACTTTTGGAGAATCTCATGGTGAAGCATTAGGCGGTATTATTGACGGATGCCCTCCAGGAATACAACTTGATTTTGAAGCAATTGAAGTTGATATGGCAAGAAGAAAACCAGGTCAGTCAGCAATTGTAACGCAAAGAAAAGAACCAGACAGTGTTCAATTTTTATCTGGGATTTTCGAAGGCAAAACTACTGGAACTCCAATTGGGTTTATTATTCCAAATACCAATCAAAAATCAGACGATTATTCTCATATAAAAGATAACTACAGACCAAGTCATGCTGATTATGTATACGATCAGAAATATGGTTTTCGTGATTACCGTGGCGGTGGAAGAAGTTCTGCACGTGAAACAGCGAGTAGAGTAGTAGCAGGTGCTATTGCGAAACAAATGCTTCCTGAAATTAAAATTAATGCTTACGTATCTTCTGTTGGTCCAATTCATTTAGAAACACCTTATCAGGAATTGGATTTTTCAAAAATTGAAAGCAATCCAGTTCGTTGTCCAGATGAAAAACAGGCGGCGATTATGGAAGAATATATTCGTGATATCCGTAAACAAGGTGATACTGTTGGAGGTGTCGTTACTTGTGTGATTCAAAATGTTCCTGTTGGTTTAGGAGAACCGGTTTTTGATAAACTTCATGCTGAATTAGGCAAAGCAATGCTTTCTATAAATGCTGTTAAAGGTTTTGAATACGGAAGCGGTTTCTCTGGTTCTGAAATGAAAGGAAGCGAACACAACGATTTATACAATCCTGACGGAAGTACAAAAACAAATCTTTCAGGTGGAATCCAAGGCGGAATCAGCAACGGAATGGATATTTATTTCAGAGTAGCCTTTAAACCTGTCGCTACTATTATGCAGACTCAGGATTCATTAGATAATCAAGGAAATATTACACCAATGACCGGAAAAGGACGTCATGATCCTTGCGTGGTTCCTCGTGCAGTGCCAATTGTGGAAGCAATGGCTGCCATTGTTTTGGCTGATTTTTATCTAATCAACAAAACATATTAATAAAGTTAAGGCAGTGAGGGTCTTAAATTTTAATAATTAAAAAATAAATTAATGCAAGTTACAGAAACTAAAAAAAAATCATTTCTTTCAGGATTAACAGGGCAGATTTTAATTGCAATGGTTCTTGGTGCAACGCTAGGAATTATACTGCATAATTATATTTCATCTGAAGCAGCGCAGTCATTTAGTACCAAAATTAAAATGCTTGCTACAGTTTTTATCCGATTGGTGCAGATGATTATTTCTCCATTGGTTTTTACTACACTGGTAGTAGGAATTGCAAAACTTGGAGATATAAAAACAGTAGGAAGAATTGGAGGTAAAGCACTTGGATGGTTTTTTACAGCTTCTTTTATATCCTTATTAATTGGATTATTTTACGTAAATATTTTAGAACCTGGAGTAGGTTTGAAATTAGGACACGTTGATATGGGAGCTGCTACAGAGGTAACAGCAAAAACGCAAAATTTATCATTTGAAAACTTCGTAGAACATATTGTTCCTAAAAGTATCATCGAAGCAATGGCAACTAACGAAATTCTTCAGATTGTAATTTTCTCAATCTTTTTCGGATTAGCGGCGGCTTCGTTAGGATCTACTGTAAAACCGGTTATCGGAGCTTTAGACAAAATATCACATATTGTATTAAAAATGGTAAACTATGTAATGAACTTCGCTCCAATTGGAGTTTTTGGAGCCATTGCAGGGGTATTTGCAATTAGGGATGCAGAAGAATTAATTATTACTTATTTCAAGTTTTTCGGTTCTTTTTTATTAGGAATTGGGACACTTTGGGTAGTTTTAATTGCGGTTGGTTACATTTTCTTAAAAGGAAGAATGACTAATTTGTTAAAAAGAATTATTGGACCATTGGCAATTGCTTTTGGAACTACTAGTTCTGAAGCTGTTTTTCCTAAATTAACAGAAGAGTTGGAAAGTTTTGGTGTGAAGGATAGAATTGTATCTTTTATGCTGCCGCTGGGTTATTCTTTTAACCTTGACGGAAGTATGATGTACATGACTTTTGCTAGTATTTTTATTGCACAATTCTACAATGTGCATCTGGATTTAGGAACACAAATGGCGATGCTTTTGGTATTAATGTTAACCAGCAAGGGAATTGCAGGTGTGCCACGAGCTAGTTTGGTTGTGGTTGCTGCAACCTGCGGAATGTTTGATATTCCAGTTGAAGGAATTGCATTAATTCTGCCAATTGACCATTTCTGCGATATGTTTAGAAGTGCTACAAATGTTTTAGGAAATGCTTTAGCAACTTCGGTAGTGGGACAATGGGAGAATAATAAAGAAGAAAATTTAAATTCGGTCGAATAATAAATTTACGACCTTTGCCATAAAAATAAAGCCGTAACATTTGTTACGGCTTTATTAATTTATAACGTTTAGAAAGCATTTTTTACTAACTAGCGGCTACTTTTCCTTTTCTAGGATGTATGCTTTCATCTTCAACTGGTTCTTCACCACCTGTAACAGATTTTTGCTGTGCTTTGGTTAATTTTTCTGCTTCTGCGAATTTTAAAAATTTTTCAGACATAATTGGGTTGATTTTTTAGTACTTCAATCTCATATAACACTTGAAGTTTGTGTTGGTAAGTTTGTTAAAATTAAAAATATTTTTTATTTGTTTGATGGTTTTTATTGATATTTATTAACAATACAGGTTTTAAAGCTGTGAATTTAATTTCTGGGACTGTATTGAAATACCAGAAGTCATTGATAGTAGGTACTAAATATTTCAGCATTAAAAATGGAAATTTCAGAAGGATTTAAATTGTAGCCAACATTCAAATTGGAACATTCTGCTGTCCAATGTTAAATCTTTATCTTATTAAGGTAAATACTGTTATTTTGTATTACTATAATGATGTATATTTGAAAATCGATATTCTAAATTATGCATCATTATAGGGTTAGTTTTTTTCTATTTCTATTTCTTTTTATGGTTTGTCCTGACTTGTCTGCTCAGAACAGTGCTGTATCAATAGCAAAAGTTAAAGAATTAACAAAAGAATCTTGTGATTATTTAGATCAAACCAACTATGAAAAATCCCTAAAAAAATCCGGAATTGCTCTTAAGTATGCTTTCGACCTGAAAAATGACACCTTGATTTCGAGGAATTATAACATCATCGGAATTAATTTTCATGATTTAGGCGAAATAGAAAAAGCTATTTTCTTCTATAAAAAAGCACTCTTCTACGCAGAGAGATCTAATATTGTCAGTCTCAAAATGATGATTACCAGTAATCTTGGAAATCTGCATTTTTTTGAAAAGAAAATGTACAAAGAAGGGATCGCATATTACAAAGAATCCTTAAAATTTGGGCAGCAGGAAAAATATCTCAAAGAAGTTGCCATAACAAATCTTAATATAGTTTGGTCCTATTTTAAAGTTGAAAACTACAAAGCAGGTCTCCCTTATCTAAACTATATTAATGCTCATCAAAATGATTTAAAGGGAAAATCAGATGATATTGCTTTGAATTTTTTAAACGGAATGTATTGGTCAAGCGTAAATGATACTGCGAAGGCCAACATGTATTTTTCTAAAGCTGTTTCTGCCAGCAAATCGACAGAAGATAAGCAGGATTTGTCTTTTGCACATTTGGAGTATTCTAAATTTCTAAACAAAATTGGAAAATACAAACAAGCTTACGATAACCTTTTGATGTATAATACCATAACCGGCGAACTGTATAACGAAACGAAACTTAAAAAAGCTTCAATTGCAGGTTTAAATTTAGAACTTGATGAATATAAAAGACAGATTGAGAAAATCGAAAACGAAAAAACCTCACAATCACAAAGTCTTAAAAAATCACGAATTATAGTAATTTTGTTTATTCTGATTTCATTTATATTCCTTTTTTTAATTATTACGTTAATTAAAAATATCAGGTTTAAGAAAAAACACAATTTAGAGCTTCTGGAAGCAAAAGAAATTGCGGAAGAAGCTTCTCTGTTAAAAACACAATTTATTTCGACTATAAGCCATGAATTACGCACACCGCTTTATGGTGTGGTTGGAATCACTAATATGCTTTTAGAAGAACATAAGGAACTTTCAGAAAGTGAACATTTAAGTGCCCTGAAGTTTTCTGCAAGGTATTTACTTTCACTGGTCAACGATATTTTACAAATTAATAAAATAGAAGAAAACAAAGTTGTACTCGAAAGCCTTGCTTTTAACATGTGTGATGAAATCACAATGATTAAGAATTCACTGTCGTTTTTAGCTCAGAAAAATAATAATAATTTCAATATTGAAATTGATGAAGAAATTCCAGAATACTTAATTGGAGATAAACTAAGACTTGCGCAGATTTTAATTAATTTAGTGAGTAATGCACTAAAATTTACAAAAGACGGTCAAGTCGATATCATTATTAAGATTGACAAAATTGAAGGAAGTTTTTATCATCTGGATTTTTTAATTAAAGACAATGGTGTTGGAATCGCGGCTGTCGACCAGAATAAAATATTTGAAAAATTTGTTCAAGTAGGACGGAAAGATGAAGATTATCAAGGAACAGGATTGGGGCTTAGCATCGTAAAACGTTTGTTGGGGCTTTTTGGCAGTTCAATTAAATTAGAGAGCGATTTGGGTAAAGGAACTGCATTTTCGTTTAAAATTCCTTTTGAATACAATACGCTTAAAACACAAAAAATAATAGAAGATATAGAAGTTGATTTGACCTCAAATGAAATTTATAAAATACTGATTGTCGAGGATAATCTAATTAACCAGCTGGTGACTAAAAAAATCATCGAAAAAAACAACTATGTATGTAAGGTTGTAGATGATGGGTTTGCCGCGCTTAAAATATTAGAAAAAGAACATTTTGATCTTATTCTGATGGATATTAATATGCCTTTAATGAACGGATTTGAAACAACTAAAAGAATTCGTTTAGAAGGAGTGAAAACACCTATTGTGGCACTTACTGCTTTTGATAAAGATGAAATTACAGATGAAGCTGTTTCTGCGGGAATGAACGATATAATAGTGAAGCCGTTTGAACCAGTTAAACTATTCAAAATTTTAAATTACCTTATTACTGAAGCAAAAAAAGCTGGTTAATACCAGCGTTTTTTGTTTCTTTTTGATGCGTTTGACTTTCTCGATTTGTGAGCGTCACCACTTCTATTTGAATTTTTAGGTTTTTCTCCTGGTTCAGGACTTCCAGCATGCCACGGATAAGGATGATCTGAAATGACTTTTACATCAACCTTAATTAATTTTTGAATGTCTTTCCAGTACGGATGTTCATCTTTTCCACAGAAAGAAATAGCAATTCCTCCATTTCCAGCGCGGCCTGTACGACCAATTCGATGAACATAGGTTTCAGGAATATTCGGAAGATCAAAGTTGATTACGTAAGGAAGCTGTTCGATATCAATTCCTCTTGCGGCAATATCGGTTGCTACTAAAACGCCTACTTCTTTATTTTTAAATGCATCTAAAACACGCTGCCTTGCATTTTGAGATTTGTCTCCATGAATAGCTTCTGCGGGAATATCTTTTTTACGCAATGCTTTCACCACATTATCAGCGCCGTGTTTGGTTCTTGAAAAAACCAACACGTTTGATAAATTTTCATTTTTAATTAAATGATACAGCAGATTTCGTTTTTCTGTTTTGTCAACAAAATAAATGCGCTGTTCAACATTTTCTGCCGTTGATGAAACCGGAGAAACTTCTACTTTTTCAGGATCCTGCAAAAACATTTCTGCCAGTTCGCGTATTGCCAAAGGCATTGTAGCAGAAAACAATAAAGTCTGTCTGTTTTTTGGAGTCAATTTTATAATCTTTTTTACATCATTTATAAAACCCATATCCAGCATTTGATCGGCTTCATCTAATACTAAAGTGTGCAGATGATTCAAATCTAGAAAACCTTGTTTGTGTAAATCCAATAAACGACCTGGAGTAGAAACCAGAATGTCAACACCATTTTTTAAAGCTTCAACTTGCGGATTTTGCGAAACTCCTCCAAAAATAGTCAGTTGTACTAAATTGGTATATTTAGAATACGTGTCAAAACTTTGTCCGATTTGTACTGCGAGTTCTCGTGTAGGTGTAACTACAAGAGCGCGAATTTGTTTGGCTTTTTTTGATGAGCCTACAATTCGGTGCAATTGGTGTATAATTGGAATAGCAAATGCTGCCGTTTTTCCCGTTCCCGTCTGTGCACAGCCAATTAAATCCCTTCCTGCCAACACAATCGGAATGGATTTTTCTTGAATTGGAGTAGGATTTAGATAGCCTTCTTCAAATACGGCTTTTTGTATACTTTTTGAAAGTGATAAATCTTCGAATAACATATCTTACAAATTAAGATTTTTAGTTTTAAGTACTAAAATCTGTGCAAAGATAGGTTTATTCAGCCAATCGTTTATTTGAATCTCGTATTATTTGGGAAATATGCGGTTTTAAGCCAGCTGACCTTCAGTTAAGTTTTTCTTTTTCGTTATTGGCTTTTATGAAATCCGTGATTAAATAACCAATTAATTTTCCAATTAAATTATTATTTGGAGAATCTGCTAAATCCGGAGCGCCTTCGCAGATATGCAGATAGGTCGCATTTCTGTTTTGCCCGAAGAAAGAAATAAACTGTCGTAATTCTTCAACCGAAAACCCGCTGATTGTCATGGCACTGCTTGCAATATTAGGAATCGCATCGAGATCAATCTCAATTCCAAAAGCATCAGTTTTAATAAACTCCAGTGCAAGTGCCATTTCTCTTGTAAAGTCTTTTTCTTTGCGAATATTCACACTGTCATAAGTATTGTAACGAACACGATCCTCAAGTTTTTTGATGATGTCTAAAACGCTTTTTGAAGTATAATTTTCATGTAGACCAAAGATGAAATATTTTTTAAGGAAACCTTCTTCGTAAGCATATGAAAAACCATTGCCGCTATGTCGTCCTTCTAAAATTCTGAAATCAGAATGCGCATCAAAATTGATAGCGTTAATAGGTTTTCCTTTGGCTAAAGCCGAACCTTTAATATTGCCATAAGCATTATTATGTCCACCGCCAATAATAATAGGGGTTTTTCCGGCTTTTATGATGTTAAAAATGATATGGGAAACTTCTTTGTCGATTTTTTCAACCAGCTGGCTTAATTTAGAACGATCGTCAATATCATTAAAGTCCAGATTTTCTACCTCGCGCATTTCTTCCGCTACATTCAGTTGTCCTAAAATAATAATCTGGCTGCCTTTGGCAAAACGATTGTGCTGTATGTTGGCAATACTTTTAATTGCATTTTCCCAAGCTGAAGCTGTTCCCGGACGACCGTAGTTAGCACGCACGCCAATATCTTCTGGAATACCAAAAAGTACATACTTCGCCTCAGATTCTTGTAAAAATTTGATTTTGTCAGTTCCTGTTGGAATGATAATCATTTTTTCACCGAATTTTATTTCACCACTACGATGATTTGTGACTTTTGCCAAATCATTGACAGTAAAAGGAATCAATTTCTCCATTAAAAAAAAATATTTTCCAAAAATAATATAATTGTTACAACTTACGTTATTACGATATATTAATTCTTAAATTTGTTTTAAAGAAAATTATTTAAATATGGAAAACCCAAAGAACAACAACAATTCGAGTCTAAAAGCGGTAATCGCCGTTCTAGCAGTCCTACTGATTGGTAGCTTAGTGTATATTTTTAAACTTTCTTCTGATACTGACGTAGTTCAAACAGAATTAACAACAACTATGACAGAAAAAGAGTCTGTTATGAAAGATTTACAGGAATTAAAAGCAACTTACGATGCTGCAATTGCTGAAAATACTTCAATGTCTGATGAATTAATTCAGGAAAGAGATAAAGTTGTCGCTTTGATGGATGATTTAAATAAATCAAAAGGGGACGTTTCTAAATATAGAGCTCAAGTTCAGGCTATGCAGGGCAAAATGAAAACTCTTGTTGCGGAAAACGATGAGTTGAAAAAACAAAATGGTGTTTTAACAACTCAAAGAGACAGTACGATTGTGGTTTTAGGAGAGTCTAAAAAATACAATGAAGTACTTGTTGGCCAAAACGAGGAGTTAGCAAAAACAGTTGAAAGAGGTTCTAAATTATCGATTTTGAACACTAAAACATCTGCTTACAAGTTAAAAAGCTCTGGAAAACAGATCGAAACAGATAAAGCAAGCCGTGCTGATATCTTAAAAGTTAGTTTTACAATCGCTGAAAACCAAATTGCTAAATCTGGAGATAAAACGTATTATGTTCAGGTTATTGATGCTAAAAACAATGTTTTAGGCGAGAAAAAAACAGAAAATTTTGGAGATAACTCTTTAACTTACAGCTTTAAAACAACTGTAAAATACGAGAACAAATCTGTAAATGTAACAGAAGATCTTCCTGGAAAAGATTTCGCAAAAGGAACTTATTTTATCAACGTTTTCGATAATGATGAATTAGTTTCTAAAACAAGCTTCAGCTTAAGATAATTCAGCCAAAGGGATAAAAATACCACTTAAGATATTAAAGGTCTGTGATTTTCACAGACCTTTTTTATTATGGTAAAATTTCAATTTATTATGTTAGAAGTTTTCCTTCTATAAAAACATTTTCAATCAAATTGCTTCCAAAAGCGTATGGAATTTGATAATAAGAAGAAATAGGTTTGGTAAGGATTAAATTAGCTTTTTTTCCTTTTGTAATACTTCCATGTATTTGCGATAATCCCATAGCATAAGCACCGTTTATGGTCGCTGCATTTATAGCTTCTTCAGGAGTCATTTTCATTTTGATGCAAGCCGTGGCAACGACAAAATTCATATTTCCTGATGGAGTAGAACCGGGATTAAAATCTGTAGCCAATGCGAGTGGTAATCCTGCTTTTAGCATTTCTCGGGCTGGAGTATAAGGAATGCTTAAAAAATAAGAACAAGAAGGTAATGCCACAGGCATCGTTTCAGTCGCTTTTAAAGCTTCGATATCTTCGGGATTCATAATTTCAAGATGATCTACAGAAAGAGCATTATACTTAATTCCTGCCTGAATACCGCCGATAGAATTAAATTGGTTAACATGAATTTTTGGCTTTAAGCCGAATTCAATTCCAGCCTGCATAATTTTTTCAGTTTCTTCTACAGAGAAATAACCGCTTTCGCAGAAAACATCAATATAATCTGCTAGTTTATTTTGCGCAATTTCGGGAATCATTTTGGTAATGATTTCATCGATATAGCCTGTTTTATTTTCTTTATAATGTGCAGGAAATGCATGAGCACCCAAAAAAGTGGCCTTAATTGAAACCGGATAGTTTTCAGCCAATTTTTTGATTACACGAAGCATTTTCATTTCGCCTTCGATGGTTAATCCGTAACCTGATTTTATTTCTACAGCTCCAGTTCCTAACTGCATTACTTCTTCGAGACGAAGTTTTGACTGTTCGTAAATTTCTTCTTCAGATGTTTCGTTTAATTTTTTAGCCGAATTTAAAATTCCGCCGCCACGGTTTGCGATTTCTTCATAAGAAAGTCCGTTGATGCGGTCTACAAATTCCTGTTCGCGGTTTCCTGCGTATACAATGTGGGTATGGCTGTCGCACCAAGCAGGAAGAACAACTCTGCCAGAAGCATCTATAATGGTGTCGGCATTGATTTGAGGAAGATTTTCCATTAAACCGAAGTCTTCAATCAAATTGTCTTTTATAATTAAAAATGCATTTTTTAGGGTTGGAAGTTTTGCCATTTCTGTTCCCGAAATTTTCTCTATAGAGGTTTCGCGAACTTGGAGTAACTCTTGTATGTTTTTTATTAATGTTATCATTAGCGTGGTTGTAAAACACAAATTTGCTTCGTCTATTCCCTACGGTCGAGTCAAATTATCACGAACTAATGCGTGCAATTTGTGAAATTCGTATTTTTTATTGTTTTGTCCTTTTATTCTGAAACTGTTATTTCAAACATTTTATCCCAGTATTTACCAGTTACAAAAATAGTTTTGGTGGCAGGGTTGTAAGCAATACCGTTTAATACTTCAGCATTTTTAGCTTTAAGGAATTTACGTAAACCTGATAAATTGATAATACCTTCCACAGCACCAGATGTGGGATTTACAACTGCAATAGCATCTTTCTGCCACACATTTGCATAGAATTTTCCGTTGATTAATTCTAATTCATTTATAGCTTTGATTTTAGAACTTCCAGAGTACACATTGATATAATCAATCAATTTTTGAGTCTGCGGATCCATTTTCCAGATTTTTTCTGTTCCGTCAGAATGATAAATATATTTGTCGTCATGTGTCATTCCCCAGCCTTCAATATCTTTATCGTATTTGAACGTTTTTTCTAATTTGAATGTTTTGGCATCATAGATAAAACCTGTTTTTTCCTGCCAGCTCAACTGATAGATTTTATCATTAAAGAAAGTGATTCCTTCTCCAAAATATTCTTTAGGAAGATCTACTTGTTTAATTACTTTTCCAGTTTTATAATCTACAGATCTAAAGTAAGAATCTTCTTTTTGACCAGTACTTTCAAATAAAACACCATCGTGAAATTCTAAACCTTCTGTAAAAGCAGTTGTGTCATGTGCAAAAGTGTTTACGATTTTATAGTTTAAAAGTTTTGGTTCAACACTAGAAACTAATTCAATACGTTTTGTCGCATCAGATGAATTTCCTCCGTAATAAACGGTTGCTTTTAAATACTGATACCCTAATTTTTGATCTTTTAATTCAAACTTAAATTTTTCAGCACCTTTTGTACTTCCCACTTTTTTATCATTATTGAAGTACACAATGCTGTCGATTTCTTTCGAATTTGGGTTCAAAATTCCTATTGAAACTGATTCTTGAGGTAAAAAATGGGCTGGAAAAGCAGAATCATCAATATTAAATAAAGAATTTTCACCTTTATTTTTATCTCCGCATCCAATTAAAGTGATTCCTAATAAAATGACAGATAGGAAGTTATATTTTTTCATAGTTTAAAATTTGAATAAGCCAATATACAACGATATTTTTATAGCAACAAAGGTCTTGCAAAAATATAAAAAGATTGTATATTTGCACCGGCAAGTCCTACACGACCAGCTCCTGCAGACTCCCCCAGGATGGGAACATAGCAAGGGTACGTGGTTGAGCGGTGCGATGTAGGTCGCTTGCCATTTTTTATTTTTTGTTTTTCCTGAACCTGTTTCAGGATTTTTTTTAGAATTTATTTAAATGTAGTCTTCCTTCGGGAGGATTTTTTTATTTTTGAACCTTTCTGATGTTACATGTTATTGGTTAGAAGTTCAATGTTAACTGCTCAGATTTCAGTTTTCAAAAAGACAAAATCCAAAAACGTATAACTCATAATCTCTAACTTATAACTTAAAAAATGAGTAAAGTCGTTTTAATTACCGGAGGTTCCTCAGGAATTGGAAAATCTATTGGTGAATTTTTGCATAAAAAAGGTTTTGTAGTATATGGAACAAGCCGAAATCCTGAAAAAATACAAAATTCTGTTTTTCCTTTACTGGCTTTAGATGTTCGAAATTCTGAAACTATTAAATCTGCTGTTGAAGAAGTTATTAAGCTTTCAGGAAGATTGGATATTGTAATTAACAACGCCGGAGTAGGAATCACTGGTCCACTTGAAGAAATCCCGATGGAGGAAATCAAGAATAACTTCGAAACCAACTTTTTTGGTCCTATAGAAGTTATGAAATCGGTTTTGCCTCAAATGCGTGAGCAGAAATCAGGCTTAATTATCAACATTACTTCCATCGCAGCTTATATGGGGTTGCCTTATAGAAGCGTTTATTCCGCTTCAAAAGGGGCTTTAGAATTGATTACAGAAGCTTTACGAATGGAGGTAAAACAGTTTGGAATCGAAATCACAAACGTTGCTCCGGGAGATTTTGCTACAAATATTGCAGCAGGTCGTTATCATGCTCCAGTGGTAAAAGATTCTGCTTACGAAAAAAAATATGGTGATGTACTTGCCACTATGAACGAACATGTTGATGCTGGAAGTAATCCAAATGAAATGGCAGAAGCAATTTATAAAATCATACAAAATGATAAGCCGAAAGTTCATTATAAAGTTGGAGTGTTTATGCAGAAGTTTTCAATTGTTTTAAAACGTGCACTTCCTGATAAAATGTATGAGAAAATGCTTATGAATCATTATAAGCTGTAGAAAAATGTAAAAAACACACTTATTTTTAACATATAATTTCAAAATGGTTTTGATTTTAAAAACGTTATTGATATTGATTTTGTAATTTTGCAGCTAGATTTTCTTTTGATGATTTATTTGAAGAAAATTTATTAACATATAAATACGAACAAACCATTTTTAATTAAACAAATAATTATGAAATTTTTTATAGACACAGCTAATTTAGCTCAAATTAAAGAAGCACAAGCTTTAGGTGTTTTGGATGGTGTAACTACTAATCCATCATTAATGGCAAAAGAAGGCATTACTGGAAAAAACAATATCCTTAAACATTATGTGGACATTTGCAATCTTGTTGATGGTGATGTAAGTGCTGAAGTAAACGCTCTTGACTTTGAGGGAATGGTGAAAGAAGGTGAGGAGTTAGCTGAATTACATGAGCAGATTGTTGTAAAACTTCCTATGACTAAGGAAGGTGTTATGGCAGCTAAATATTTTTCTGATAAAGGAATCAAAACTAACGTAACACTTGTGTTTTCTGTAGGGCAGGCTATTTTAGCAGCAAAAGCAGGAGCTACTTATGTTTCTCCATTCGTGGGACGTTTAGATGATGTTTCTACAGATGGATTAAACTTAATCCAAGAAATTAGAGAAGTTTATGATAACTACGGTTACGAAACTCAAATTCTTGCCGCTTCTGTACGTCACACTATGCACATTGTAAACTGTGCTAAAATTGGTGCTGATGTTATGACTGGGCCACTTTCTGCAATTTACGGATTGTTGAAACACCCATTAACTGATATTGGATTGGCTCAGTTTGTTGCTGATTTCGAAAAAGGAAATAAGTAATCCTTAGTATATTATAATTTAAAATCGTCTTTTCTATAATAATAAAAGACGATTTTTATTTTCTCCAAAATGGATTTCTATTATGGAATATATAGTTGATCTTTTTAGGATAAGACACAAAAAAACTCCCATTGAGAAAATGGGAGTTTTTTTATGCTTTATATTTAATTTTTTAGTGCCCACCGCCTTCACTTTCGACGTGGCTGATACCTTGTTTTTTAAGTATTTGTGGACAGTAGAAACCATAGAATGCTAAATATGCAAAACCTAATAATGGTACAATATAAGAGAAGTGTGTCCATGAGATTCCTAAAATACCTTCTGGTTTTGTAATGTCAAAATCACAGATACTTCCTTGAATCAATGGAATAACTCCACCACCAAGAATCATCATGATTAAGAATGAAGAAGCTTTTCCGGTGTTTTTTCCTAAACCAGCAATTGCTAAGTCGAAGATAGAAGGCCACATGATCGATAAAAATAAACCTCCAGAGATAAAGAAGAATTTAGCAATTTCAGGATCTGGCCAAGCTAATCCAGCAATCATCATTGTGATTCCTGAAAGACCAAAAAGCATCAACGTTTTTCCCGCATTTTTTCCTCCTATAAAACTTACTCCAATGAATAATAAAATCCAGATTGGGTAAATGTAAAATGAAGATACATCGTGAGCAGCAAAAATATTAGCACCAATGATTACACCAAATGCAATAGCCGGTACGATAAATTTTAGTGCTGTGTTTACCAATTTTGATGTGTCAAAAACGTTAACACCACCATTCCAACGACCAATCATTAAACTTCCCCAGTAAAGGGCGATAAATGGCGCAACGGCATCTTCTAAAATATTTCCAAATTCGTGAGTATGTAATAACGCTGGTAAATTACTAATAATAGTAACTTCTGTTCCAACATAAATGAAGATCGCAAGCATTCCAAGATATAATTGTGGATAATCAAGAATATTAAAACTGCTGTGGGCGTCTTTGATAACGGCTTCTTCTAGTTTTTCAGGATCTTCTATTTTTGAGAAGTTCATGAAAATAGCAACTGCGATAAAAGCAAGACCAAGAATAATAAATGGTAATTTGATATCTTCTAAGGAAAGAGCTGTTTTTTTGTTATCTCCCATTCCAAATAAAGCGATACCTAATAAGATAGCTCCAATTGTGGTTCCGAACGAGTTGATACCTCCAGCCAATGTTAAACGGTGCGCTCCAGTTTGAGGGCTTCCCATTTTAATAGCTAATGGATTGGCTACAATTTGTTGAATTGAAAATCCTAAACCAACAGTAAACAAAGCAGTTAAAAAGAATGGAAAGCTTTCCATTGTCGCTGCTGGAACAAATAAAAACGATCCAACTGCTGAAAGAACTAAACCAGCTGAAAGTGTTTTTTTGTATCCAAATTTTTGAAGGACATCTAATTTTAAGGAAACTAAAAAGAAGATAATTGATCCCACAAAATAAGCAGCATAAAATGCCCAGGCTACTAACTGTGATTGTACTTGTGATAAAGTAAATACTTTTTTGAATACTGGTATCAGGATATCATTGGCAGAACCAACAAAACCCCAAAAGAAGAAGACGATTATCAATGAGATAAACTGCCCCCACTTGGTTTGAACATTTTCTGAACTCATAATTGTAATTAAGGTTAATTTTTAATAAAAATTGTTTTTTGAAGACCGTAAATATATTTGTTACGTTAATCAAAAAAAAATTATTGATTGAAAATAATGTTAAATTTAAACCAACAGCGTTATTTATTCAACAATGTGTTAGTTTATACAGAGTTAGAAATGTTAAAGTTTATTCGAAAATTCTGTTTTTTACGTCTTTGCTGTAATTTCTTCCAATTGGTATCGTGTAAGACTGGATTTGAATGCGGTTTCCTTCAATAGATTTTACCTTGTTTACAGCAATTACGTACGATTTATGAATACGCAGAAAACGGTCGCCAGGCAATTCTTCGGATAATGATGTTAATGATTTATGAGTAATATAGGTTTTGTCTGGTGTTACAACTTTGATATATTCCTTCATTCCTTCTATAAAAAGAATTTCTTCAATATTAATTTTCATCATCTTTTTATCGACTTTAATAAAAATATGAGAATCGCCTTTTACAGCATCAATTTTAATATTGTTTTTTAAGTTGTACTCCGTGGTAATCTTGTTGATGCATTTTATAAATCTTGGCAGCGGAATGGGTTTTACAAGATAATCTAAAACATCAAGATCATAACTTTCTGCGGCAAATTCCCTAAAAGCTGTGGTTATAATAACCTTGGTTTTGTTTTCAATAAGACTTATCAATTCAAAACCAGTCATCATAGGCATATTGATGTCTAAAAAAACGGCATCTACAGAAGTGCTGTTTATAAAATCCAGTGCTTCTAAAGAATTATTGAATGTTCCTATAACTTCAAAATCTGTGAAATTAGTAAAATAATTTTGCAGAACTTTAATAGCTAAAGGCTCATCATCAATCAATACGCATCTAATTTTCATTCTGAATTGGTATTTGCAAACGGATTATATAGTAATTTAGTTTTGTTGTGTCTTTTAAACTGAAATGATTTTTGTAAATTAACTTTAGTCTTTTCTTTGTATTAACTAAACCAATACCGCCTTTGGACTTTCGATTTTGTGAAATTACAAAATTATTTAAGATTTCAAAGTACAACATTTTATTGTCGACAACTTTGCAGTTGATTTTGATTTTGAAGTTATTGTTGTTAACTCCGCCATGTTTAAAAGCATTTTCAACCAATGAAATAAAAATTAATGGAGGCACTACAACATCTTCAATATTCGATTCTAAATTGATCGTAACTTCAACATTCTCAAAACGTAATTTTTCTATTTCAATATAATTTTGAATGTAATCTATTTCTTTTATCAGCGGTACAAATTTGGTTCCTTTTACATCATACAATACATATTCCATCAAATTGGAAAGTTTGATAATGACATCTGGAACTTTATCTGAAGATTCTAAAGATAAAGCATATAGATTATTTAAAGTATTGAAGAAAAAATGAGGCTGGATCTGATTTTCCAGATATTTCAGTTTGATTTTAAATTGATTTTCTCGTAGCGATCGGTTTCTTTCCCTTTCGCGAAGCCACGTCAACGTAAGATAAACTGAAGAAGCCATTGCAAGCACATACAACTCTCCAATACAAACTGCTACGATATGATTTATTTCAAATGGATGATATTCTCTATTGGCTTCCGGCCAGATATTTTCGGATACTATATAATAGGTAAGAGCAGTTTTTAATAAATAAATTCCGAAAAGACTAACTAATAACGCCAGCGTATAAGTAATGTACTTCTGTTTTAAAACATATTTCGGAACTAAAATAAATAGATTAAAATAAACAAGTGGAATATGAAGCGAAAATTCAATAAGATTTGATTTAAACGAATAGGGATAGTCGTTAAAATAAGCTCCCCATCGTAAAAAGTTGAGAGTAAAGTAAGTTCCCCAGAACCAAATGTGATTTTGAAGTTTGATGTCAAATTTTAGTTTTTGAATTTCTTTCAACTTTTTCTTTAACTTTTTATTATTTGTTTTGGATGGTTCGAATAGTTGTGCAACTTTACATAATTAGTTGATAAAACGCAATTCTTTTGAAGAAAATTTTGAAATAAAACGATATTGATATTTTATTTAATTGGAATAACGTTTTCGTGAAACATATTGTTGAATGTTTTATGTCGTTTGTTTAAAGATAATGACTGTTTGTATAAAATATTTTTTTTAACAGTACCTTAACAATAAATTTATCCCTAACTAATCAAAACCATGATAAAAATGAAACAAATTATGTTAATCCTTATGATTGCCTTTACGGCGCAGGTTTCGCTTGCACAAGTAAAGACAGTTAAAGGTTTGGTAAGCGATCAAAACGGATTGCCGCTGCCAGGGGTAAGTATTCTTGTTCAGGGTACGAAGACGTCAAGTCAATCCGATTATGACGGTATGTATACGATTCAGGCATCAGCAGGAGATGTTCTGGTTTTCTCGTATATAGGTATTAAAACTAAAACAGTAACAGTTGGGACTTCAGCAACAGTAAATGTAGTGTTGACTCAGGACACACAAAATCTGAATGAAGTTGTTGTTACGGCTTTAGGTATCAAAAGACAAAAGAAAGAACTTGGTTATGCTGTTCAAGACGTTAAAGGTGAACAATTGAATAAAGCAATTACAACCAATGTAACTTCTGCTTTATCAGGTAGAATTGCCGGTGTAGATGTTTCTATACCAGCAACAGGAATCGCAGGAAGTACAAGAGTTATTATTAGAGGTATTTCTAGTATTGGTGAAAGTAACCAGCCTTTATATATTGTAGATGGTGTTCCTATTGATAACTCAGGTTTAAATAACGATCAGGCAGCTACCAGCAAATGGTTTGATGGCCGTGATAACGGAGATGGGATTTCAAGTATTAACCCAAACAACATCGAAAGTTTAACGGTACTTAAAGGAGCTGCTGCTGCGGCGTTATACGGTTCACGAGCTTTAAATGGGGTAGTTTTAATTACAACTAAAAAAGGAAGCAAAGGTAAACTTCGCGTTGAATTAACAAGCGGAGTAAATTTTGACAGAGTAAATGCAAAATATTCTGATTATCAAACAGAATACGGAACAGGATCCAATGGTGCTCTTCCAGATCCTGCAAAAGCTCCAACTGAAATTTATGGGTACACTACTAATGCGTGGGGACCTAAATTTTCTGAAAGTGTAGGACAACAGGTTAAAATTTTCGACGGTTCTATGAGACCTTACGCTAGAGTAGAAAACAATATTCAGGATTTCTTTAGAACTGGATTTACTACTACAAACGGAATTGCGGTTTCTGGAGGTAATGACAGCGGATTTGTACGTTTTGGTTTCAATAACTTGAAAAACGATGACGTCGTTCCAGGATCTGGATTAGAAAGAAACGACGCGACTTTGAATGCGACTTTAAAATCAGAAAAATTTACGTTAGATGCAAATGTGAATTATATCGCTGAAAATACAAACAATAGACCAGCTTTAGGAGATTCTCCAAATAACGTTGGATATTCATTAAGTGGTTTAGCGCCAAATATTGACCAAGCTTGGCTGAAAAATTATAAAAATCAAGACACTGGACAGATTTACCCATGGAACAACAATGTTTATTTGTTGAACCCTTATTTTGTAACTGAAGAAAATCATAATACATCAGTTAAAAATCGTTTCATTGGAAATGTTACAGGAACATATCAATTGAAAAAATGGATCGCTTTAACTTTTAGAACAGGTCTTGACACTTACAATTTTAGTGCAAAAGATTTCATGGCGGCAGGAAGCACCTGGCCGGGAAGAGATGAAGGTTATCTTGGTTTAAATAATATTAATGTATCTGAAATGAATACTGATATTATTGCCACTTTGAGCGATATTAAGTTAGCAAAAGATTTAACTTTTTCTGGAATTTTAGGTACAGCAAGAAGAGATTTTAGAAGAGAGCAAAATTCAAGATTTGGAACAAAAATTATTGAGCCGGGAACTGAATACATAAGTAACTTTGTAAATAAAACAGAAAACGCTCCCGTTGAAACAAAAACAAGAACAAATTCAGTTTACGGATCTGCGAAATTTGATTACAAAGGGTATCTTTATGCTGAGTTTACAGGAAGAAATGACTGGTTTAGTGTAATTTACAGCGGAGATGAAAGTGCATTTTATCCTGCGGGTTCGTTAGGATTTGTATTCTCTGATGCATTTAACATTCAAAACGATACTTTTTCTTATGGTAAATTTAGAGCATCTTGGGCTCAGGTTTCAAACTCACCAGGGGCTTATAAAAATGCATTAAACTACACAACGTTTTCTTCATATGACGGTCAGAGTGTTGTAAATATTAAAAATACTGCGGCACCAAACCCTAATTTAACTTATCAGTCAAAAACAGGAGTTGAGTTTGGATTTGAAACAGCTTTCTTCAAAAACAGATTAAGAGCAGATGTTACGTTATATCGTGAAGACACATCAGATCAAACACTTGACTTACCTTCATCAGCAACATCAGGATATGAATTTGTTTCTGTAAATGCTGGAAAATTACGTAACGAAGGTATTGAGGTATTCTTATCTGGAACTCCAATAAAAACAAACAGTTTTGAATGGGGAATTGATTTGAACTTCTCAAAAAACAAAAACTCTATCATTTCATTGCATCCAGATATTAATACTTATACAATATCCGAAGCTCGTTGGGCTGGAGCAGCTGTTGTTGCTCAGGTTGGCGGCCAATACGGAACTATTATGGGTAGAGATTTCTTAAGAAATGAAAATGGAGAAAAAGTGGTAGCGGCAAATGGTTTACCATTATTTACAGATGAAAAAGTAGCCTTAGGAAAAGGACTTCCTGATTGGGCTGCTGGTTTAACCAATAGATTTACTTACAAAGGAATCACGCTTCAATTCTTAATTGATATGAAATTTGGTATGGATGTATATTCTATGACGAATTCATTGGCGGCAACAAAAGGACTTTTGGATGTAACTACTGATGGTAGAGATGCTTACAATCATGCAAGAGCAGAAGCAATTGCAAATGATCCTAACTTTAGCCAGTCTACATGGGTTCCAACAGCTGGATATGTGGCAGAAGGTGTGGTAAATACAGGAACAGCAGCAAATCCGGTTTATGTAAAAAATACAAAACCTGTTAATCCACAAGATTACTGGAATACAGTATTTAACAACTCACCAGCGCCATTTGTTTACGATGCATCTTATGTAAAATTAAGAGAGGTAAGTTTAGGATATACTATTCCTTCAAGTGTTTTCGAAGGAGCAAAAATAAGTTCAATTTATGTTTCGGCATTTGCAAGAAACTTGTTGACTTTCAATAAAGATCTTCCAAATATTGACCCAGAATCTATGTATACTTCTGGAAACGGACAAGGTTTTGAATATGGTTCATTGCCATTTAGACAATCTTACGGTTTTAATATTAAAGTTGCATTCTAAAAAAAGAAATTATGAAATTTAATCAAATAATTATAGCCGTACTCACATTGTTTATTGCAGTAGGCTGTACCGATAATTTTGAAGAACTGGAGAAAGATCCGGTTGCGTTGTCAGCAAATCCAGCTGGGCAGCTTACCTTCACCCAATTATGTATGTCGGGTGATGGATTTTACCAATGGAGAGCCAATTTAATTTATTCAGGAGGCTTTGTGCAGCATTATGCAGGTGCTTGGAACGTAACTGAATTTGGAAGCAAATTCAAAAAAGACGATGGATATGCAACCGCTCTTTGGAGAAATGGGTACCAAAACGAATTAAAAAACGTGGTTGATATTCTTGAAAAAACAAATGGCGATCCAGCAGCTGTCAACATGAATGCCGTTGCTAAAATTATGAGAGTAATGGTGGCGCACCGTATTACGGATTTGTATGGAGATATTCCTTATTCTGAAGCTGGTTTAGGTTTTTCAAAAGGAATTGTAACTCCTAAATATGATAAACAAGAAGATATTTATGCTTCATTTTTTCATGATTTAGAAGAAGCTTATAATCAATTAAATCCGAATGGTGGCTCTGTAAAAGGTGATTTGTTCTACAAAGGAGATATTTCTAAATGGAAAAAATTAGCCAATACATTACGCTTACGTTTAGGTATGAGACTTTCTGAGGTAAAACCAGCAGAAGCAGAAAAACAAGTGAAAGCAGCTTTACAAGCAGGTGTTTTTGCAAGTAACGATGACAACTGTATTATGCACCATTTAGATGCTACTTTTAATGATGATCCAGCATCAATCGATTTTAGAGGAAATGGATTAGCTTATGCACTTGTAGGAAATGAAAATGGAGATCATTTTAGTACTTTGGTTATTGACTTTTTAAGAGATAACGGAGATCCTAGATTACCAATGTATGCAACTCCAAAAACAACGAGCAGTCTTGCTTGGGGAGCGCCATTACAGCCTGGAGAAACACCTTATGAAGGCGTAAAACCAGGACTTTTTCAGTGGGAAGTTCCAATGGGAGCAAGTTCGACTTCTGGAATCCAATCGTATTTCAAACAAAAAACAACACCATTTTTACATGTAAGTTATTCTGAAACACAATTATTACTTGCAGAAGCGGCATTTAGAGGATGGGTTTCAGGTTCAGCAGCAGATTATTACAGAAAAGGAGTTGAAGCTGGTATTAAGCAATTAGAGATTTACGGAGCAACACCAGCAACTCAAGCTGCTATTGATACGTATTTAAATGCTAAACCTTTAGTTGCAGGACAAGAGAAAAAACAAATTGCAACACAATTATGGATTACTTATATCTTTAACAGTATTGAAGCGTATTCAAACTGGAGAAGAACAGGATTCCCTGTGTTGATTCCAATTACAAATCCAGATTCTGAAACAGGAGGAATTACGCCAAAACGTTTGTATTATCCTAATGATGAAATGCAGAAAAATGAAGCAAATTACTTAGAAGCTTTATCAAGAATGGGAGGTAAAAATGATTGGCTGAATAAAGTTTGGTGGGATGCCAATTAAAAAATCCTAAAAAAATATAGAGTTATGCCTAATAAGGTGCTATTTTCATTCTAATTAAAATTTAAAAAATTATGATAAAAAATAAAGCCTTATTAGGCATCCTTTTTTATATCAGTTCTCTTTTTTCAGTTTACAGTTGTACAACTCAAAAAGATGATAATCCAGAAGAATCAAAAACAAAAACAGCAAGAGTTGTTGGTTATTTATCATTGGATAGTTTTGACAAAATGACTTCGATTGAATATTGTAAATTAACACACTTAAATATTGCTTTTGCAAATCCAGATAAAGACGGAAATTTGATTTTCAACGGAAATATTGATGCTGTGATTCAATACGCAAAATCAGTGAATCCTAATATTAAAATTTGTATTTCTCTGGCAGGTGGAGTTATATCGCAAGAACAAGCGGCAAATTGGTCATCATTAATTGATAAATCAGAAAACAGACCCGCTTTTATTCAGCATATTATTCAGTTTACCGAAATTCACAAATTAGACGGTGTTGATGTTGATCTCGAATGGGATGCTGTTACAACAGGCTACAGCGGTTTTGTAACCGAATTGCGAAAAGCTCTTCCAATAAATAAGCTGTTAACGGCTGCATTACCCAATAATACCCGATTTGTAAACATAAGCAACTCGGCTCTTAATGCTTTTGACTTTTTAAACATTATGGCTTATGACAGCACTGGACCTTGGAGTCCAAACAAAGTGGAGCAGCACAGTTCGTTTGATTTTGCAAAAAATGGTATCGAATTTTGGCACAAACTTCAAAATGTGCCTTCAGAAAAACTAACACTTGGTGTTCCCTTTTATGGATACAATTTTACATTTACACCTGTTACAAGTTCAACATACGGTGAAATAGTTGAGGCAGGAACACAGTTAGCAGATCAAGATGAATTGGGAAAATTATATTATAATGGCAGGCCTACGATCGCTCGAAAAGTTGAATATGCTTCTGAAAATATGGGAGGAATAATGATATGGGAACTTACCCAAGACTCATTTACTGAATATTCTCTCTTAGATGTTGTTCACAAAAAATATACAGCATTAAAAACAAAAACATCTGGATTGTGCGGTAATTAAAATTCTTAAAGTTATTTAAAAACAGAAGCATTTTCATCTTTTAATATTAACAAATTAAAAGGCGAAAATGCTTTTTATTTTTATAAAACCCAGATTTATAGCTTTTTATTTTTATTTAAAAATTATCAATAAAAAAGCTTAAACATTGATATAATTTGTTACAAATAGATAAAATGATGCTTTTTATAGAATGGAAAACGTTTTCGCGTAACGGATTATTGAATGTTTTATGTCGTTCGTTTAAAATATGATGCAGTTTGTATAATATATTTTTTTTAACAATCCCTTAAGAATAATTTTACCTCATAACTAACAAAATAAATAAACATGAAAAAAATTTTCTTAATCTTTATGATTGCTTTTACGGCGCAAGTTACGCTTGCACAAGTAAAAAGTATCAAAGGTGTGATTACAGATGCTGATGGGATGCCATTACCAGGGGCGTCTGTTGCTGTGCAGGGAGGTCAAAAGGGAGCTACGACAGATTTTGACGGATTGTACTCTATTGAAGCACAAAAAGGCCAGACATTAGTTTTTAGTTATGTAGGTCTTGAAACACAGTCAATAGTTGTAGGAGATGCTGCTACAATTAATGTAAAAATGCAACAAGCAGCTTCAAATGCTCTTAACGAAGTAGTAGTTACTTCTCTGGGTATTAAGAAAACAAGAAAATCTTTGACTTATGCGGCTCAGGAGCTTAAAGGAGAAGAGTTAACCAGAGTTAGAGATGTAAACGTTATTAATACAATAGCAGGTAAAATTGCCGGTGTTGCTGTAACTAAAAGTTCAAGTGGTACAGGAGGATCTACAAAAGTTGTAATTAGAGGTAACTCTTCAGTTTCTAATAATCAGCCTTTGTATGTAATCGACGGTATTCCATTGTATAACGGTACTTCTGGACAACCAAATGATTCTTTTGGTAGTACCTCTACTGGTAACCGTGATGGTGGTGATGTTGTTTCATTAATAAACCCAGATGATTACGAAGGAATGACAGTTTTAAAAGGTGCTGCAGCATCTGTTCTTTACGGAAGCCAAGGAGCAAACGGAGTTATCTTATTATCTTCTAAAAAAGCAAAAGCAGGTCAGCCAACAATTACAGCATCATCTGTAACTACTTTCGAAACAGCTGCTTATTTACCAAAATTCCAATCTGATTATGTTGCTGCGACTGGGGCTGATGAAAGCTGGGGAGCTAAGCAAAAAACAAAAGATCACGTAAAAGACTTTTTCGAAACAGGTAATACTCAAATTACTTCAGTAGGTTATTCAACTGCAGCTGAAAATTCTTCTACAGCATTTACATACGCAAACACATCTGGTTCAGGAGTAATGCCTGGAAACAGTATTAAGAAAAATAATTTTGGTATTCGTCAGACAGCAAAATTCTTTGATGATAAATTAAATTTTGCTGCAAACGCAAACTATACTACACAAACTATCATAAACAAACCAGTTAACGGTTTCTACTTTAACCCTTTAACAGGTGTTTATTTAATGCCAAGAGGAAACGATTTCAACTACTATAAAAACAATTTTGAAGTTTTTAATGCTAACAGAAATTTAATGGCTCAAAACTGGATGACTAATAGAGATATTATGCAGAATCCATATTGGGGAATCAACAGAAATAAATCTGAAGATGATAATAATTTCTTCAACGGAGCATTATCATTAACTTATAAAGCGAACAATTGGTTAAGTATCGCTGCCAGATATAGTTATAATAGAATTGAAAGTGCTTTTGACAAAAAAATATATGCTACTACACAAGGAACAATTTCTCACGAAAATGGTAGATATTATGTAGAAAATGCTTTAAGTACACAACGTTATGGAGATTTAATTGCTACAATTAATACAAAATTTGGTGAGAACTTTAGTTTTAATGCCAATGTTGGTACCAGTATTAATAACACTTTAGGAAATCAAAAAACGATTCTTGATTCTGGAATTGGAGGAGGTTTAAAATATGCTAACTGGTTTACATTACAAAACTTCAACAACAATTCTGGAAACTACCAGACAATTGATTCAAGAAAAGAAGTACAGTCAGTATTTGCAGCTACAACATTTGGATACAAAGACATGTTATTCTTAGATCTTGCGGCAAGAAATGACTGGTCATCAACTTTAGCAAATACAGGTTCTGCAAGTTATTTTTATCCATCTGTTGGGGTAACAGCTATTATTAGTGAAATGACTAAGTTACCTGATTTTATTAACTATGGTAAAGTTCGTGCTACATATGCTGAAGTAGGTAATGATATTTATCCTTTCGTAACAGTTCCAACTTACTACTATACTCCTGGAGTAACGGATCCAAAACCAAAAGTGGCGCCAAAAGAAGGAACTACATTAAAGCCTGAATTAAAATCAGAGTATGAACTTGGTACAGAGTGGAGAATGTTCAATAACAGATTCACTTTTGAGTTATCATACTACAATTCAGAAACTAAAAACCAATATTTACAAGTTGTTGCTCCAAAAGGAAATGCATTAGGAGTAGATTTCTACGGAATCAATGCAGGAAGTATCGAAAACAAAGGTTTTGAAGCAGTTGTTACTGCGGGAATTTTTAGAGGAGATAAATTCTCTTGGGATTCAAGCGTAAACTTCTCACAAAACAAAAATAAAGTAAAAGAAATTCCAACAGAATTAGGAGGAAGAGTAAACTTAACAGAAGCAGGTGTAAACAGTTACAGATATGCATTAATTGAAGGTAGACCGTTTGGGGTTATTGAAGGTATCAACATCAAAAAAGATGCTCAAGGCAGAATGTTGTTAAACGATGACGGAACTATCCAGAAAACAGATTTCCAAGAAGTAGGTAACTCTAATCCAGATTTCATGTTAGGTTTTTCTAACTCATTTAAAATTGGTTCATTCTTCGCTAACGTATTAATCGATGGTCGTTTTGGAGGAGAAGTAATGAGTTTAACTGAAGCACAAAATGACTCTTTCGGGGTGTCTAGAGCTACTGGAGATGCAAGAAATGCAGGTGGTGTAAAAGTAAATGCGGTGAGAGCTAGTGACGGAACTGCAGTTTCTACAATGGATGCTCAATTATATTATACTCAAGTGGGTGGTAGAGCAGGTATTACTGGTGAGTATGTATATGATGCAACAAATGTAAGTGTGAGAGAAGTTTCTATCGGATATAATTTCAATGCTAAAAAATTACCATTTATTAAAACGGCAAGCGTTTCTTTAATAGCTAGAAACCTATTCTTTATCTATAAAGATGCTCCGTTCGACCCAAACATTGCATTAAGTACAGGCGAAGGATTACAAGGTGTTGATATTTATGGATTACCATCTACAAGAAGTATCGGGCTTAATTTAAATGTAACATTCTAATTTTAAAAACATGAAATTAAATACTATTAAAAGAACAGCTATCTGTATATCATTACTCGCAGCAGTTGGGTGTACAGGTGATTTTGAAGATATTAATACCAATCCTAATGGTATTACACCTGAACTATTTGAACAAGACTTCAACCATATTAAAGGAGGTTTTGCTCCAATGTTTAACAACATTTACGTATACACTCCAGAATGGGTTTACCAGTTACAGCAAAACTTAAACAGTGATATCTGGTCTGGTTACATGGCAACTCCAACAGGTTTTGCTGGAGGAATTAACAATACCACTTATTCATTAGTTGATGGATGGAATGGATTTATCTGGGATTATGCATACAGTAACGTAATGTTTAATGCTTACGATATTGCACAAAAATCAAAAGGGAAGTACGATCAGTTTTACGCTCTTTCATTGATTTTAAAAGTTGAAGGAATGCACAGATTGACAGATACTTTTGGACCAATCATTTATTCTAAATTTGGATCAACTGAATCAACAATTGAATACGATTCTCAAGAAGAAGTATACAACCAAATGTTTAGTGAGTTAGATTTTGCTGTTGCAGAATTAACAAAAAGAGTCGATGCCGGAGAAGCTTCAAGCTTTACATCAACGGATTTATCTAACTACAAAGGAGATTATAAAGCTTGGGTAAAATTTGCAAACACATTACGTTTAAGATTAGCAATGCGTATTGTAAAAAAGAATCCGGCACTAGCAAAAACGCAAGCTGAAAAAGCCGTGGCGCATAAATTTGGAGTTTTCACAACAAATGCTGATTTATTTAAAATCGTATCTCCAGTTTATACAAACCCACTTGCAACCATTAGTGGCGCATGGTTAGACATTAGAATGTCAGCTGATATGGAATCAATTTTAGGAGGATATCAAGATCCAAGAATCGAATCTTATTTTGATGTTTCAACTCAATTCCCTGGACAGTATAAAGGAGTTCGTACTGGTATCGATATCGCTGCTAAGTCAGATCACCAAGATTTTTCTGGACTTGGAGCACTTATTAGATCAAAAGAAGTTATTTTAATGACTACTGCAGAAGCTTATTTCTTAAGAGCTGAAGGAGCATTAAGAGGATGGAATATGGGAGACAATGCTGAATCTTTATACAAAAAAGGAATTACAGCTTCTTTCGAACAGCACGGAGCCGCAGGAGCCGCAGCATATATCGCAGATAATGTAAAATTACCAAAAGCCTATGTAGATCCAAACTTCCCAGTAAACAATTCACTTGCAGTAAACAATGTTACTGTTGCTTGGGACGATCTTGCTACAAATGAGGTTAAATTACAAAAAATTATCACTCAAAAATGGATTGCAGGTTTCCCTGAAGGACAAGAAGCATGGTCTGAATACAGAAGAACTGGATATCCTAAATTATTCCCAGTGCTTAAAAATTATAGTGGAGGATCAATTACAACTCAGTATGGTGTAAGAAGAATTAACTATGTTCAATCTGAAAAAGCAGGTAACTCTGGTGGTGTTGCTTCTGGAGTATCAAAACTTGGCGGACCTGATAATGGTGGAACAAGAGTTTGGTGGGATGTAAATGCTCCTAACTTCTAAAAATAAAATAGATTACAGATTTTAAGTTTGGTTAGAAAATGGTGCAAGTATGAAAATTGCTTGCGCCATTTCAAAAACCAAAATTGTACATACCAAAAAAAGAAAAAAATGAAAAGTGCCTTAGAAATAAAACCTGATATCAGCTATAAGAGCGCCGGTAAATTTGAAGAAACAAGATTTGAAAAAATTCACAACGAAATCTTCAAGAGTTCTGCTGAAGCTTCGGTAATTGTTGCGCAGGAAATCGCTCAATTAATTAGATCTAAGCAGGAAAAAAATAAATCTTGCGTGCTTGGTTTAGCAACAGGATCTTCTCCTATAAAAGTATACGAGGAGTTAGTTAGAATGCACAGAGAAGAAGGACTAAGTTTTAGCAATGTAATCACTTTTAATCTGGATGAATATTATCCAATGAATAAAGAGAATAATCAAAGCTATCATTATTTCATGCATCAGCATCTCTTTAATCATATTGACATTAACCCTGAAAATATTAATATTCCTGATGGTACAGTTTCAATTGAAGAATTGAATCAGTATTGCATCGACTATGAAATGAATATTAAACAAGCCGGTGGACTTGATTTTCAGTTATTAGGAATTGGTCGTACGGGTCACGTTGGATTTAACGAACCGGGATCTCACATCAATTCTGGAACAAGAATTATTACTCTGGATCATATTACGAGAGTCGACGCTTCTTCTGATTTTAATGGTATTGATAACGTTCCAAAACGTGCTATTACCATGGGAGTTTCTACCATTATGAGATCTAAGAGAATTGTATTAATGGCTTGGGGGCAAAACAAAGCCGATATCATCAAAAGAACTATTCAAGGTGATATTAGCTCTGAAGTACCTGCTACCTTTTTACAAAATCATCCAAACGCAACTTTCGTTTTGGACCAGTCAGCCGCATCAGAGCTAACACGTTTTAAAACACCATGGCTTGTTGGAGAATGTATATGGACACAAGAATTAAAAAGTAAAGCAATTGTTTGGCTTTGCCAGAAAACCAAACAATCTATTTTAAAATTGACAGACCGTGATTACAACAACAACGGAATGTCTGATTTACTGGCACAGGAAGGTTCTGCCTACGATATGAACATCAATATGTTTAATATTCTGCAGCACACTATTACTGGATGGCCGGGCGGAAAACCAAATACAGATGATTCGCATCGACCTGAAAGAGCTAATCCTGCTAAAAAACGAGTGATTCTTTTCAGTCCGCATCCAGATGATGACGTGATTTCGATGGGAGGAACTTTTTCAAAATTGATAAAACAAGGCCACGATGTACATGTTGTATATCAAACCTCTGGAAATATTGCCGTTACTGATGACGAAGCTTTAAAATTTGCTGAAGTATGTAATGATTTTGTAGGCGCAGATCTGCCAAAGGACATCAACTTCAAATCAGTAATTGAGTTTTTGAATAACAAATCAGAAAATCAAATCGATTCTCTTGAAGTTCGAAAATTAAAAGGATTAATCAGAAGAAGAGAATCGTATGCCGCAACAAGATATATCGGATTAAAAGATGAAAATACACACTTTTTAGACCTTCCGTTTTATGAAACCGGACAAGTTAAAAAGAATCCGCTTGGGCCAGAAGATATTGCAATTGTAAAAGAAATTATTGCCAGAATCAAACCGCATCAAGTTTTCGCAGCTGGTGATTTGGCTGATCCGCACGGAACTCATGAAGTTTGTTTAAATGCCATTTTTGCAGCAATGAAGGAATTAAAACCAGAAAAATATATGGATGACTGCTGGTTATGGCTTTACAGAGGAGCTTGGCATGAGTGGGATATACATGAAATCGATATGGCAGTGCCGCTTTCTCCATCAGAAGTATTATTGAAACGCCACGCTATTTTATACCATCAGTCTCAAAAAGACAGGGTTATGTTTCAAGGAAATGATTCTCGAGAATTCTGGGTTAGGGCAGAAGACCGAAATAAAAATACAGCCATTTTATACGATGAATTAGGATTGGCTGAATATGAAGCTATTGAAGCTTTTAAACGTTTTGATTATTAAAGTTGTTTTAAAACTGATTCGGGTGAGAGCGAATCAAACTGCAAAATTCAGATCGACCTCAGAACAAGTAGTGAGGTAAACTGAAGTCTTTCTGAGTTTTGTTTTTTATCTAATTTACAAGGATACTCTTTGAAGTGTCCAGCCAAAAAAAAGAAGAATGAAATATTTATTTGTACTACTATTAGCGGGTGTAACTGCCAGTGCTCAAGTTCAAAAAGAGCAGCTAAATTTAATGCCATGGCCTCAAAATGTTGTTGTAAACGAAGGGAATTTTACTGTAACTAAAAACTTTAGAGTAAACATTTCTGGAAATCCAAACCCAAGAATTTTTGGTGGGGTAACTCGTTTTCTGCGCCGGCTGGATGGTAGAACAGGTATCTTTTTCGAACAAGGTTTTATTACAAAATTAAACGAATTCCCTAATGCAGAATTACAAATAAACTGCGATAAAAATGGAAAGATAGGTCTATATGAAGACGAAAGTTATCATTTAGATATCCAAAAAAATAAAATAACAATTAATGCCACCAGCGATTTAGGTGCTCTGCATGCATTAGAATCTTTATTGCAGTTGCTGCAAAATGACAGTAAATCATTTTACTTTCCAGTTTCTAAAATTTCAGATTTTCCAAGATTTACTTGGAGAGGTTTAATGATTGATGCTTCAAGACACTTTCAGCCAGTTGATGTCATTAAAAGAAATTTAGATGGATTAGCAACCATGAAAATGAACGTTTTCCATTGGCATTTAGTGGATGATCAAGGATGGAGAATAGAAACCAAAAAACATCCAAAGTTAATAGAACTCGCTTCGGATGGATTGTATTACACACAGGAAGAAATTAGAAATATCGTAAAATATGCCGATGAGCGCGGTATTTTAATAGTTCCAGAAATAGATGTTCCAGGTCATGGATCGGCAATACTTACGGCTTACCCAGAAATAGGGAGCAAAGTGATTACACTGACTGGAGGAACAGCCGAAAAAAATATTGAAGGTACCGCAATCAGTACCTATGGAATTGAAAGAAATGCTGGGATTTTTTCACCAACATTAGATCCTTCAAATCCTAAAACGTATAAAATTTTAAGTGAACTTTTTGATGAGGTATGCCCATTATTTCCTGGAGCTTATTTTCACATTGGGGGTGATGAAAATGAAGGGAAAGACTGGGATGCCAACCCAAAAATTCAAGAATTCAAAAAGAAACATAATTTAAAAACCAACCACGAATTACAAACTTATTTTACCATGCAGCTGGCACCAATGCTTAAAAAACATGGAAAACAGTTAATGGGATGGGAAGAAATTTTAACCAAAGACCTTTCAAGAGAAGCGATTGTACATTCATGGAGAGGACCAAACGAAGGAGTTGCCGCTGGCCAATCGTTAGTTGATGCTGTAAAAAAAGGTTATAAAACAGTTCTTTCAAATGGTTATTATATTGATTTAATGTATCCCGTAGCAAGTCATTATTTAAATGATCCAATGCCGAAAGGTGCCGATTTATCTGCTGAGGAAAAAGCTAGAATTTTAGGCGGTGAAGCCACAATGTGGACAGAACTAACTACGCCAGAAACTATTGACTCAAGAATTTGGCCAAGAACAGCCGCCATTGCAGAAAGACTTTGGTCAGCAGAAAACATTACAGATTTAGCAAGTATGCGCAAACGTTTGGATAATGTTTCATTTAGACTAGAAGAATTAGGTCTTACACACCTTAAAAATAAAGATGTTATTCTTAGAAATATTGCCAATAACCAAAACATAAGTTCACTAAATGAATTTACAAATGTATGTGAACCATTAAAAGGATATACAAGAAATAAAGGAGGTACAGAATACCAAATGTATTCACCATTTACCCTTTTTGCAGATGCTTGTACGCCAGATGCCAAAGATTCACTTGCTTTTAATGAAGCAGTAAATCAGTATTTAGCAAACAAAACACCAGAAAACAAAGCAAAAGTGGCCGCATTTTTTAATAAATGGATTGCTCTTCATAAAGAATTGATTGATTTAGGAGCCAATGCTCCATTAGTGCAGCCAATTCTGCCTTTGTCAAAAAAATTAAGTGATGCATCGCACGAATTATTACTGGTTTTAGAAAACAAATCAACTTTGAAAACAGCTGATTTAAAAAACCTGATTGAACAATGCAATACAAAAGATCATGCTGACGTAGAATTATCAGTTTATGAAAGTTTAAAGAAACTAATTTAGAATTTTGGTTGAGTTAGTGTTTAGTAGTTATCCATTGATTTAGTCTTTAATTATCTCTACTGTATTCTGCAGTAGAGATAGTTATGGCTAGATTTCAAAAAAACGAAAAACACTCAACAAAAAATCAAAATGAAAAATATAAGCCCTTGAAATAATTTATTAACCCTTAAAAACCAAATAAAAAGAATTCCACAAAACATGACAAACGAGAGTATAGATTGATGAGTAGTCCCAAATTTATCATTTGTATTTACGATTAATTTTTAGAATTATAAATAAATATCAATCACTGCTATTTGCTAATGATTACGAATGAATCAGAAATAGTAATATTTATCTATAGAATGTAATTTGAGTTTATTTCCAACCAACAGCAGCCTTCCAACCTGCAGTTGAGTGAAACCTGGCTGATAAATAAACAGCTATGGCCCAAGTATTTATTTTCTATTAACCAATATTTATTAATTATGAAACATTATTACAGATTACTCTTTTTGTTATTGTTTCCCTTACTCGCGTTAGCCCAGCCGGCTCACGGAAAAAAAGTAGTGGGATATTATGCGCAATGGTCTATTTATGCCCGGGATTTCAACGTTCCGAAAATTGATGGAAGCAAATTGACGCATTTAAATTATTCTTTTTACGGGACCACTTTTGATCCCGCTCATCCTGAGAACACAAAATTAAAATGCCTTGACACGTATGCTGATTTTGAGCATATGGAAGGCGGAATTCCTTGGGATGCTCCGGTTAAAGGAAACTTTTATGATTTGAAAAAATTAAAAGAAAAGTATCCTCATCTTAAAATTTTAATATCTGTAGGAGGATGGACAAAAGGTCAGGATCTTTCTCCAATTGCAGCCAGTCCGGTTGCAAGAGCCGCTTTGGCAGCAGATATGGCAAACTTCATTGTGACTTATCCGTTTATTGATGGTTTCGATATCGATTGGGAATATCCTCTTTCTGGCGGAACTGATGGAACGGAGATAGTAAATGGATCACCTGTGCCTCCACAAAAATACAGCCCAGATGATAATAAAAATTTAGTTCTTCTGCTAAAAGCCATGCGTCAGGCAATGCCGAATAAACTAGTTACTATTGCTGCAGGAAACAATGTTAGAAACGTTTCAAAACAGTATTTAGGGCCAAACAATAGAGCACAATACGGTATGACCGAAGATATTTCGACTTACTGTGATTATATTACCTATTTCGGATATGATTTTGGAGGAAACTGGTATGATAAAACATGCTACAATGCTCCTTTATACGCAAGTGGAAATCCAAACGATCCATTGTATGGTGCAACACAATCAGAATCATTAGACGAATTAACCAATCAATATTTAAACGTAATTGGTTTTCCTGCTAATAAATTAATCATGGGACTGCCTTTTTACGGAAAAAAATTCGATCACGTTGCTGCTAACTCAACAAACGGATTATTCGTTTCTGCTCCAAGAGATATTGTGGGAGGATGTACTAACCCGCAGAATCCAACAGGAACATGGGATGGTTCTGGTGCTTGTGAGAAATCTGGAAGTATTGAAATTTGCGATTTAGTTGGAAATCCAGTTACGAATTCACATCCTTATTTAGATCCAAATACGATGTTAGTAACGCCATCTGCAGCTTCAGCCGGATGGGTAAGATATTTTGACAATACCACAAAAGTTCCTTATTTATATAATGCTACCACAAAAGAGTTTATCTCTTATGAAGATAAACAATCCATGGATTTAAAAGTGCAATACATTAAATCTAGAAATTTAGCTGGGGGTATGATTTGGGAATTATCTCAAGATACGAGAGGTTCAATCCCTAATTCATTATTAACTCAGGTAGATACTTCATTTGGAAGCGTTGTTCCAGGAACAGTAAGCATTTCGGGTTCGGTTAAAAACGGATCAGCTTTAGTAACCGATGTTACAGTAGAATTACGTAATGCTTCTAATGTTGTGATTCAAACAATAGTTTCTGCAACAGGAAACTTTACATTCAACAGCTTAACTTCGGGACAAAACTATTCACTTACAGCATCAAAAAGCAGTTATACTTTTACTCCAGTAACGTTAACAAATGTTACGGTAAACCAGACTGCTGTTGTAATTAACGGAACACAGCCAACGTATACAGTAAGCGGAACAGTTCTTAACGGAACAACTCCAGTTTCTGGTGTAACCGTTTCTGCGGTTTCTGGCAGTACAACATTAACAGCAACTTCAAATGCAAGCGGTGTTTACAGTGTTCCAGGTTTAACAGCTGGACTAAATTACACCGTTACAGCTGCAAAAACTGGATTTTCATATACTCCAGCATCAACAGTTTACAATGCAATTGATGCAAACAAAACATTGAATTTTACACAAGGCGCAGCAATAGTTTACTACACAGTAAGCGGTACAGTTCTTAACGGAACAACTGCAGTTTCTGGTGTAACAGTTACAGCATCTTCAACAGGAGGAAACTTCACAGCTGTTACAAATTCAAGTGGAGCTTATTCTTTAAGTTTACCTTCAGGAGGAAATTATACGGTAACAGCTGCTTTAACAGGACAAACTTTTACTCCGGCTTCAACAGTATATTCGAATCTGAATGCAAATAAAACATTGAACTTCGCACAAGATGTTATAGTAAGTTCAAGCAAAATTAGCGGAACGGTTAAAAACGGTGCAAATCCAGTTGCAGGCGCTAAGGTAGAAATCGTTTTACCTTGGACAGATAATACGCATAACTGGAAAAGTGTTCTGGCAACAACAGATGCACAAGGAAAATACAGTTTTGATAATTCAGTTACTGACGGTTATACGCAAATTACAAGTTTAAAACTAAACACATGGCAGAATGGAGAAGTAGCGTATTATCCAAACAATCTGGCCAACTTCGCAGTTCCTGCAAATCCAACGGTTTACAACTTTAATACAAGCTCAACAGCAAAATCTGCACAGGTTTTGGCAAACTTAATCAGCGGAACGGTTAAAAACGGAACAACTCCAGTTGCAGGCGCAAAAGTAGAAATTGTTTTGCCTTGGACAGATAACACACACAACTGGAAAAGCGTTTTAGCCACAACAGATGCATCAGGAAATTATACTTTTGATAATTCAGTTGTAGCAGGTTATACGCAAATTTTAAGTTTGAAATTAAATTCATGGGAAAATGGTGAAGTGACATATTACCCAAATAATTTAGCCAACTTTGCAGTTCCAACAAGTCCAACAACTTATAATTTTAATAGACAAGCTACGGTTGCAACTAAACCAGTCGTAACCATTACAGCACCAACAGCTTCGGCGATTGCTATAAATTTAGGATCATCAATTAATTTTGTGGCAACTGTTGGATTAAGCGCTGCAGACGCCACTACAATCTCATCTGTTGTATTTAGTTTAGATGGACAAGCCATAAGTGCTACAAATTCTTCAGGTACTTATACATCGACTTGGACACCAGCAGCAAATCAGTTTTCGGCTTCTCATACTTTAACCGTTACGGCTACTGCATCAAACGGAACAACAGATGCAAAAACATATAGTTTTACATTAAATTGTTCAGGTTCAAACTGTCCTAATTCCCTGCCTGTAATTACATGGAATTCACCATCGAATACTACTGTTACCCAAAGCTCTTTTCAAGTTGTGCCAATTTCAGTTACAGCTGTAGATAGTGATGGTACTGTTTCTGGTGTTACAATTACCATAAATGGAGGTACGTTTAACATGACAGCAGGTACAAATAATACCTATACGTATAATTTTACACCATCTGCTTATCAAGATTATCCAGTTGTAATCAAAGCAACTGATAATAAAGCTGCTGTAACTACTTTAAACAATACTATTAAAATTGCTCCGGTAAGCACTAATAGATTCATTCCGCTTCCTTCTAAAATTATTTTAGGATATGCACATTCTTGGGAAAATGCATCTGCTCCATTTTTATATTTCTCTCAAATGGTGGGAAGTAAGTTTAACGTAGTAGATTATTCTTTCGTAGAAACCGTTAATCGTGATGGTTATACACCAGTATTGACTACAAATGACACTAGATATTTGACTAATGGTGTTTTCAATAAGCAATTGCTGAAAAATGACATCAAATCTTTAAGAGACAGCGGTGTTCCGGTTATTGTTTCTATTGGAGGTCAAAATGGTCATGTTGTTTTAGAAAATGTAACTCAGAAAAATATTTTCGTTAGTGGTCTAAAAGCAATTATCGACGAATATCAATTTGATGGAGTTGATATTGATTTTGAAGGCGGATCGATGAATTTTAGCGCTGGAGGTTTAAGAGATATTTCTTATGCAGGTATTTCTGCTTATCCAAGATTGAAAAACGTAGTAGATGCTTTCAAAGAATTAAAAGCGTATTATGGTCCTGGATTCTTATTAACTGCAGCTCCAGAAACACAATATGTTCAAGGAGGATATACTACTTATACAGATACTTTTGGCTCGTTCCTTCCAATTATTCAAAACTTACGTAATGAATTGGATTTGTTAGCAGTACAATTGTACAATACAGGAGGCGAAAACGGATTAGACGGTCAATACTATGGCACAGCTAAAAAGTCAAACATGGTAACAGCTCTAACTGATATGATTATAAAAGGATATAACATTGCTTCAACAGGAATGCATTTTGATGGTTTACCAGCCTCAAAAGTCCTTATTGCACTACCAGCTTGTCCAAGTGCGGCAGGAAGCGGTTATCTAACACCAACAGAAGGAATTAACGCAATGCATTATTTAAGAACCGGAACTACTTTCTCTGGCAGAACATACACTATGCAGCCAGGCGGACCATATCCTTCTTTAAGAGGTTTAATGACTTGGTCTGTAAACTGGGATGCATCTTCTTGCGGAAATTCATCTGAATTATCTAAAGCATATGCAAATTATTTCGCTTCGCAGTCAGCAGCAAAAACATTGGCGCTTGAGGATATTTCTTCAAAAAACAATGCAACGATAGCGTATTTCAAAAACAATGCATTATCAGTTTCAAATGAAAATGAAGAAATCGCTCAGGTTGAGGTATTCAATGTTTTAGGGCAAAATTTAGTAAGCCACAGAAATATTCAAAATAATAAAGAGGTACTGCTTCAAAGTCATAGTTTCTCATCTAAACAATTGTTTTTAGTAGTAGTAACAGACAAAGCAGGAAACAAAAAATCATTCAAAGTAATGAACTTTTTAAACTAAAAGAATGATTGAAAAATTAGAAATAAAAAGATGGGACGGTTAAAATTGAGTTTGGTTATTTATTTTTTAGCTGATTTTTATTTCGAACAAATGCGGCTTTAGGTAATTTGTTATTTGGTTTTTGCCTAAAGATGCGCATTATGAACCTGGTAGTTTTACTGCCAGGTTTTTTTATTTAAAGAATTTTATTTACCAGTTTGGCGAAATTATTTTCAACACATACAAACATAGTTTAGGGAACTTAAAAAGACGTTTCACTAATTTAAATGCAGATAGTTTAGCTATGTTTGGAAACTTGTTTCTTCCGCTCTCTTTTTTTCAAAACAAAAATTTATGATCCTATGTGTTAAAATCTATTTTTTTTCATCCAATGGAAGTTTATAAATATTAAGTTTCTAAATAAGGATCTAAAACTTCTGCAAGTTTGTTAAGCCAATAAAAATTATCATCAATATTCTTAATTTCAGATTCTATAGTTTCACATCCTCTCATAACACATAAGGAAAGTGCATTATTTACTTCTCGTATTATTTTTGCCATCTCTTTACTATCGATTTTATCAGTAAAAAAATCATTTAATCTTGTTTCAACATTATTTGGAAGTTTTTCTGTAATCATTATCTTATTTTTTGTGGTAAATATATTAATTTTTGACACAAATTTGTGTCGTATTAAAAAATAATTGTTATGACTTTTGAAATATGGATATTTCAGAAGAAACTTTTATTGCAAATCTTGGAATTCACATTAGACAATTACGTGAAAAAAGAGGCTTATCTCAGCAAGATTTAGCCGATGATTGTGGTATTCCGAGAAATCAAATTGGCAGAATTGAAAGAGCTAAAATAAATACAGGTATAAAAACTCTTATAAGAATTGCAAATGCTTTTGATATTGAGCTTACAGAACTGCTCAGCTTTCATTCAAAATAATTTTAAAAAAATCTGCTAAATCTGCTAAATCTGCGAGAACCTTTTCGAAATCCTTTTGCGTTCTTTGCGGTTAAAAAAAAGCGTATTTTTGATTCCAGAATTATTGCAAAAATCTTCATGAAAAATTCAATCATTATAATAATTACATTTCTAATTTCTACTTCTTCTTTTGCTCAAAATAAATTCGGAAATCCAGAAGTCGATCCCATTCAAATTCAAAAAACTTTCACAGATTGGTCCGTTTATCAAAGTAAAAAAATAATGCTTTCTAGAGATTTTACCGCTTTGGATTCATCATCAAAAGAAATCTCAAAAGAAACTTTCTTAGATCAATTGGCAAACGGAAACTTCATTCCAGTTCGATTGAAATCAGAAGCAGAGGTTTACATTTACAAACTTTTCAAAATTCAGCCCAAAACCGATACCAGCATAAAAGCAACCATTAATCAAATTGGTTTTGACGCTTACAAAAACTTCAAAATGGAAGGAACAGCTTTTCCGCAATTTTCATTTAAAGATTTAAACGGAAATCTGGTAACGAATGAATCCATGAAAGGAAAAATCATCGTAATAAAATGCTGGTACATTCACTGCACGCCTTGTATAAGAGAATTTCCGCAAGTCAATAAATTAGTTGAAGATTACAAAGATAGAAAAGACATTGTTTTCATGAGCTTGGCAGAAGATTCTCCGGAACAATTAAAAACATTTCTGGCGAGAAAACCATTATCTTATTCTGTAATTCCAGATATGAAAGAATATATGAATACTGCTTTACAACTGAATTCTTTCCCAACGCATTTTATCATCAACAAAGAAGGAATGATTTCAAAAGTGCTTCCTAATTTTGAGAGTTTAGAAGTTGCTTTAGCGAAAGAAAGTAAATTGTGAAGTTTTAAACCATATAAGCTCATATAAGAGATATAAGTTTAATTTGATGATGTTGTAGATTACAATTTTGCTGAATTTTAAGAGTATTTAAATTATAAGTTTAGTTTTAAATGAACTTATATTACTTATATGGTTAAAATAAAAACCTTAGCACCTTAGCATCTTTGCAACTCTGAACCTTTTTCACTACTTTTGCACGAAATTAATTAAAAAGACATTCATGTTAACAGTCAATAATTTATCAGTTCAATTTGGTAAAAGAGTTTTATTTGATGAAGTAAATACAACTTTCACTCATGGAAATATTTACGGAGTTATTGGAGCCAATGGTGCTGGAAAATCAACTTTCTTAAAAGTTATTTCGGGCGATATCGACCCAACTTCTGGTCACATCCATTTGGAGCCGGGCAAACGTATGTCGGTTTTAAACCAGAACCACAACATGTTCGACGAGCATACTGTTTTGGAAACCGTTTTAATGGGAAATAAAGTGCTGTACGCTGTTAAAAAAGAAATGGATGAACTTTATTTAGATTATAATGATGCCAATGCAGACCGAATTGGAGAGCTTCAGGTTCAGTTTGAAGAAATGAACGGATGGAATGCTGATTCTGATGCTGCAGCGATGTTATCTAACTTAGGAATCACAGAAGCAGATCATTATACTTTAATGGCTGATATGGAAGGAAAAATGAAAGTACGTGTGCTTTTGGCGCAGGCACTTTTTGGAAATCCTGACTTGCTGATCATGGATGAGCCTACCAACGATTTGGATTTCGAAACAATCGCTTGGTTAGAAAACTTCTTAGCAAACTACGAAAATACTGTAATCGTTGTATCTCACGACCGTCACTTTTTAGATGCGGTTTGTACACATATTTCTGATATTGACTTCGGAAAAATCAATCACTATTCAGGAAACTATACGTTCTGGTACGAGTCTAGCCAATTAGCGGCGAAACAACGTGCACAGCAAAACAAAAAAGCAGAAGAGAAGAAACAAGAGCTGGAAGAATTTATTCGTCGTTTTAGTGCAAACGTTGCTAAATCGAAACAAGCAACTTCTCGTAAAAAAATGATTTCGAAATTAAATATTTCAGAAATTAAACCTTCAAGCCGTCGTTACCCTGCGATTATCTTCGATCAGGATCGTGAAGCCGGAGATCAAATCTTAAATGTAGAAAACTTATCTGCTTCTGTAGACGGAGAAGTTTTATTTAAGGATATTAACTTAAATATGGCAAAAGGCGATAAAATCGTTCTTTTCTCTAAAGATTCACGTGCTACGACAGCTTTCTATGAAATCTTAAACAACGAACAAAAGGCAGATTCAGGAACTTTCGATTGGGGAATTACAACCAACCAAGCGTATTTACCAGCTGAAAACCACAAATACTTCGAAAATGATTTAACTTTAGTTGACTGGTTACGTCAGTACGCTAAAACAGAAGAAGAGCGTGATGAGGTTTTCATTAGAGGTTTCTTAGGAAAAATGATTTTCTCTGGAGAAGAAGCTTTAAAAACAAGCCGAGTTTTATCAGGAGGAGAAAAAGTACGTTGTATGCTTTCTAGAATGATGATGGAGCGTGCTAACGTTTTAATGCTTGATGAACCAACAAATCACTTAGATTTGGAATCTATTACCGCTTTCAACAACTCATTGAAAAACTTTAAAGGTTCTGTAATTTTTACAACTCATGACCACGAGTTCGCACAAACTGTTGGTAACCGAATTGTAGAGTTAACACCAAACGGAGTTATCGATCGTTACATGACATTTGACGAATATCTTGATGATGAAAAGATTCAGGAACAAAGAAAGAAGATGTACAATCTATAAATTTACAATTTTGGAAATTGCTTCGCCTGTTCGCTAACGCTCGAGTCCAAATTCCAAATTCTAAACTGAACTTGCAACTTTGTGAAAGTTTAAAACTTTTACAAAGTTCTACAAATAAAAAATCCCAAATTTCAATATAGAATTTGGGATTTTTTTTGTTTTTTATTTTCTGAAAACCTTGGCAAAGATCCAAATGATAATCGCAATAATAAAAATTACGATAAAAATCCCGAATCCCATTCCGGCTTTAAAAATGTCTCCAATAACTTCACAACTTGTAAATGAAAACAGTATTACAAATACCATTAACAATCTTAGTATTTTATTTTGCATGATCTTGAGTTTTTAAATTCAGTATTAAAATTACTTCACGAATCAAGAAAATGTGTTATAGAATTTTTTGGAAATGTTTTAGGATTTGGAGATTCTATCTTTATTGTTTGATGTTTTTTAAATAGCTCGATACAAATGTGTTGCTGGTTAACTGATATGAAATAAACTCAGCTCTAATTTTTTCTTCAGTTAGCTCATTTAATTTATTTTTAGATAGAAATTCAATATACTTTCTCAATGCTGTTTGGATGCGTTCTAAGCTTTCGTTGTCTAAAACTTTGATTTTACTATTGACTTCTATGTCCGATTCACCACGTTTATTGTATTGTAATGTGACTCCGTAATATTCTTGGTTTTCATTTAAGTATTTATTATCAAACCAAGTTAATGAGTGCATAAGTTGGCTGATGTCGCTTTTTGAAATTAAATTTGGGTGTAATTTTTCAGATTTAGCTTCCATTATTAATGAACAATCGTTCTCCATGTGCCATAAATTGTCGCTTCCTTCATTCATCTCTTTTTCTGGGCGTAAAGAATAAAATCCAAGTATTTTTCCTAAAATCTTTATGGCTTCCTCAAAATCTTCAGAATTATTTGTGTGATGATATTTTAGTTTAACTAAAACTTCGTTAAATGTATCAATGACATCATTCATAGTTGAGTAGGATTGGATATATTTTAATGCTTTTGAAAATTGATTACCTGTTTTTAATTGTTTTTTCAAATATTGTTGAGATAAAAAAGGTTCAAACATATGTCTAGATTTCTCTCTTGCCTTTATGATTAAGTCATTGGACGTGTTTTTGTCAATTTGATAAATAACATTGGAGCAGAGTAATGTATAAATTGCAAATTCTGCGTCAGTTAATTCCATATTTAGAATTTGTCGAATTAATTTTGCCGAGTTTTCATTATTGCCTTTTACAAATTCAATTATTGCTTCTCTTTCAAGATTCTTAATTTTTAAGTTTTTGGTTTTTTCACTATCTATATTTTCATCGTCATCATCTTTCATGAAATTTTGGTAATATTTTAGCCATTCTTCGTTTTGGGAAAGACAAAAATCTGCAGTTTCGTATATCGCCTTAGCATAATCTTTTTCTTCTGATATTTCATCTTGACTAAGCAGATTTAGTCCTATTTCAATTTGTTTTCGAGTATGTTTATTTAAAAATTTAAAATTCTCTTTATGTCTTAGAAAGCGTAGGATGTTTTTTCCGAAAAGGTAAATTACACTAAAATCATTACCAGATCTAACAGTCCTTCCCATTCCTTGCTCTATGGTTTGCGCAATTATATTTGTATTAGTTGTATGTAAAATAGTTTCTAAGTATTTATCTCGTATAAATTTATATTTAGGGTGCTCATGAATAATTAGTACGTTACAAGCTTCTCCTCCTAAATCAATTCCATCATATCTATTTGCCAAAACAATAAAGTTTCCTTTTGAATCTTTTAGTTTTTTAATTTCGTCTTCAATATTTTCGGAAATTATTTTTGCACCGATAGATTCCCAGGCTTTCGCCTCTCTAAAGGAGGGAACAAGAACTAAAATATTTTGATTGTTGTTTAAGTGATGATTTATTACTGTTTTTATGTCGTCGTTGTTAAAATCATTAAAATATCTTTTTGGTGTTAATATTAATCGTTGACCATAATCTTTTCGATCTTTTGGTTCTATAGGGTTTTCGATTGATTTTAATGGGAAATCTAAGTCAAAAAGTAAAGAGATGTCATTTTCGAACGTCGCAGACAATGCATATTTGTATTTTGCATTTGCATAAGTTTGGATGTTTTGAGTATAACATTTAATAGGTGTTATTTCAATTTTTGAGGATGTAATGTACATCTCATATTGATTAAAATTATTATGAAATAGATCCCAAGTGAATAGAAGGGTCTCTTGCTCTGATAAAAAATTTGAAAAAATCTTAATTACCTTTTCTTTATTGTCTATCCAAGACCAAAAAGGTAATTTCATATAATAATCTGGATGTTCTGTTTTTATAGCTTCATATGAGCCAATTGCTTGTTTTTTGAGTTCATCACCAAATAAGACAAAAAGTTCATTATAAACAGGATGATCTTTTTTGAATTTAATAGTAAATGCATCCTTTATTTTTTCAACACATTTATGCGCATCGTCGATTACAATAGTTTCTATCTCAATTTTATGACGATCAAATATATTTTTACCATTAAATAATTTTTGAACTGTTGTAATGAGAATGGCTTTATTGTTTAAAAACTCCTCTGGAATTTCATTATCATAATCAATTATGCAGGTTGGGATATTATATTTTTGTGATTGTTCAAAAACTTGGTTTACTAATTGCTTATCTGGACATAGAAAGACAGAACGTTTTTTTGTTTCAATAAGTTTAGAATAAAGTATGAGTAAGCCAACTAAAGTCTTTCCTGCTCCAGTATTCATTTTTATTAATAGATGGCTATTCTGTTTCTGTTGATACCAACTTGTTAATGCTTCTTCTTGTATTCCTCTTAAATAAGAATACTCTTTTTCTTTTTTTAAACTATAGAATAGTTCATTTGGCTCGTTAGGTAAAGCAATTTCCTTATTTTGTTGGTCGTTTATTTTTTTAAAGATGTTCATAAAAGTATTGATTAGTTGTTTTTGGTATGTTTAGCTAAAATAAAGTTTTTTTGATGTAAATTACTTACTTAAAAAGATTTTATTCATTCATAAACAGTTTTTTAGTTTTCTGAATGTTTAGAATAAAAAATGGTAATAGTTTGTTATGGAAATAAAAATATTTCCCCATTCAACACCCCAACAAATAAAATCAGATTCCGTATATTTGCCCGACCAATCATTACAATTAATTATGAGCCAGAAAGTATTACTTAATTCAAAAGAAGTTACTATCATACTTCACCGTTTGGCTTGTCAGTTAATCGAAAAACATCTTGATTTTTCAAATACTATTTTAGTGGGAATTCAGCCAAGAGGCGTTTTTTTAGCTGAACGTTTAAAACAAATATTAGAAAACGAATACCAAGTTCCTGAGATTTCTTTGGGGTATTTGGATATCACTTTTTTTAGAGATGATTTTCGTCGTACAGAAAAACCACTTGAAGCCAATAAAACTCAAATCAATTTTATAGTCGAAGACAAAAAAGTCATTTTTATTGATGACGTTTTGTTTACAGGTCGAAGTATTCGTTCTGCATTAACTGCTATTCAATCTTTTGGAAGACCTTCAGAAATCGAATTGTTAGTTTTAATAGACAGACGTTTCAGCCGTCATTTACCAATTCAGCCCGATTATCGTGGTCGTCAGGTAGATGCTATTAATGGAGAAAAGGTGATTGTGAGCTGGAAAGAAAATGATGGTGAAGATGTTGTTCACTTGGTGACAAATTAAATTTGGTTAATCGTTTAATCGGTTAATTGTTTAATCGATCCATTTCGATTACTCAATTAAAAATTATAAAAATAGTTAATCGTTAAATCGGTTAACTGTTTAATCGCAAAGCAAACGATTAAACGATTCAACAAATAAACAGTTAAACATTAAACATGAAAGAATTAAGCGTAAATCATTTATTAGGAATCAAATATATCAACGAGAATGATATTAACCTGATTTTTGAAACGGCAGATCATTTTAAAGAAGTCATTAATAGACCGATTAAAAAAGTTCCTTCATTACGAGATATTACTATTGCCAATATTTTCTTCGAAAACAGTACCAGAACCAAACTCTCTTTTGAATTAGCGCAGAAACGTTTATCTGCTGATGTAATCAGTTTTTCTGCAGCTCAGTCATCGGTTAAAAAAGGCGAGACCTTGATTGATACTGTAAATAATATCCTTTCGATGAAAGTGGATATGGTTGTAATGCGCCACTCTAATCCCGGAGCGGCTTATTTTTTATCTAAAAATGTCAAAGCGAGTATTGTAAACGCAGGCGACGGCGCGCACGAACATCCAACTCAAGCTTTATTAGACAGTTATTCGATCAGAGAAAAACTAGGTGATGTAGCTGGGAAAAAAGTGGTAATCGTAGGCGATATTCTGCATTCGAGAGTAGCTTTATCCAACATATATGCTTTGCAGATGCAAGGTGCAGAAGTAAAAGTCTGCGGACCAAAGACGCTGATTCCGCGATATATTGAATCGCTTGGCGTTACGGTTGAACCTAATTTACGTAAAGCTTTAGAATGGTGTGATGTGGCCAATATGCTTCGTGTACAAAACGAACGTATGGATGTAAATTTCTTCCCATCAACACGTGAATATGCACAACAGTACGGAGTAGACAAACCTCTTTTAGATTCTCTAGGAAAAGAAATCGTAATCATGCACCCAGGACCAATCAACAGAGGAGTAGAAATTACTTCTGAAGTTGCTGATTCTGATCATTCTGTAATCTTGAATCAGGTTGAGAATGGTGTAGCGATTAGAATGGCGGTTATTTATCTTTTGGCATCTAAAATTCAATAGGTTTAGTGTTCAGTCGCAGTGACAGTTTTCAGTTGCACATTGTCACCCTGAGCGAAGTCGGAGGGCTTTTGCGATAAGTGCGTCTTTGTAAATGAGGGGCTTCGACTTCGCTCAGCCTTACAATCTGTAAACGGACATTGAATACTGAAAACCGAGACTGCGACTGAAAACTATAAAAAAACTTCGTACCTTAGCCTTCAAAAATCAATTTTTATATTAGCCCCATAAATTAAAAAATGAAAGTAGATCAAAAAGGACATACGGTTACAATTAAAGACACACAAGGTAATTTAAATGACTTTGTAGAAAAAGTAACGCAGCAATTTAAAACCTTTGAAAAGCACAATATTATAATCGATTTGTCATCAGACACGGAAATTTCGGAAAATGATTTAAAAGCTTTTTTACCGCTTGTTAAACTTCAGAAAAAAGGAAAAAAATCGTTTGTAATTGTTGCTACTGATCTTGATTTTAATGCTATTTCAGATAAACTAGTCGTTGTTCCTTCTCTTTTGGAAGCTCACGATATTATTGAAATGGAAGAAATTGAAAGAGACCTAGGGTTTTAATTTTAGATTTGTGATTTTAGATTTTAGATTTTTGAATGCTAAATCTAAAATATTTATAAATCTAAAATCTGCAATCTAAAATCTAAAATCACTAAATGAAATTAACAATACTTGGCTGTTATGCCGCAACTCCCAGAACCCTTACTAACCCAACTTCGCAGGTTTTAGAAATTAAAAACCGTTTATTCTTAATTGACTGCGGTGAAGGAACTCAGGTACAGCTTCGAAAAAATAAGATTAAATTCTCAAAAATCAACCATATTTTCATTTCCCATCTTCATGGGGATCATTTGTATGGATTAATCGGGACTATTTCGACTTTTTCTCTTTTGGGAAGAACTACTGATTTACATATTTACGGTCCTAAAGGAATTAAAGAGTTGATTCTGTTGCAGCTAAAATTAACAGAATCTTGGACAACTTATTCTTTGTTTTTCCATGAGCTGGAATCCAAACAAAGTGAAGTAATTTTTGAGGATAATCGCGTTACTGTAACAACCATTCCGTTAAAACATCGTGTGTATACAAATGGTTATCTTTTTCAGGAAAAACCAGATGAAAGAAAATTAAATGTAGAGGCCGTACAGCAATATGATATTCACGTGGCTTATTATCAGAAAATAAAAAACGGAGGCGATATCAAACTTGATGATGGAACGGTAATAGAAAACGCAAAATTAACTTTTGATCCAGCACCGCCAAAGAGTTATGCTTTTTGTTCTGATACAGTTTATCATGAAGACGTAATTCCAATTATTCAAAATACAGATATTTTATATCACGAATCTACGTTTTTGGAATCTGAAGCTGGACTGGCTCAAAAAACACTACATTCAACAGCAAAAGAAGCAGCAAGAATAGCTTTAAAAGCGAATGTAAAACAATTGATTTTAGGGCATTATTCTACACGATATGATGGTATAGAGCCATTTAAGAAAGAAGCAGAAGAAGTATTTCAAAATGTTCTGCTGGCGGATGATGGTGTAAGTTTTGAGTTTTGAGTTATGGGTTATGAGTTATGAGTTATGAGTTTTGAGTTATGAGTTTTGAGTTATGGGTTATGAGTTATGGGGTATGAGTTGAATTTTCTAAATCTAATATCTAAAATCAACAATCTAAAATAATAAATCATGAATGATTTAAGCAATTACAGAAGATCATACGAGAAAAGTGAATTACTGGAAACTAATATTCCAGAAGATCCAATTAATCTTTTTAACCGATGGTTTCATGAAGTGGAAGATTTTGGCGGAAGCGGAGAAGTGAATGCTATGACTGTTTCTACAATTGGATTGGATGGTTTTCCGAAATCTCGTGTGGTTTTATTGAAGAAATTTTCTGAAGAAGGATTTATATTTTATACCAATTATGAGTCTGAAAAAGGAAAAGCAATTGACGCAAATCCAAATGTTTGTTTGTCATTTTTCTGGCAGGAAATGGAACGTCAGGTGATTATAAAAGGAATAGCGCAAAAAACGTCTGAAATTATTTCTGATAATTATTTCAACTCACGTCCGGATGGCAGTAAATTAGGTGCTATTGTTTCTCACCAAAGTGAAGTTATTCCTTCAAGAACCTTTTTGGAAGAGAATTTAAAAAAGATTGAAGCCGAATTTGAAGGAAAACCTATTCCAAGACCTGAAAATTGGGGAGGATATCTTGTAACGCCTTTACAAGTTGAATTTTGGCAGGGAAGACCCAACAGATTACACGACAGAATTCGTTATACAAGCCAATCCGATTTTTCATGGAAAATAGAACGACTTTCATCTTAACATTTGTAAGGATTTTATCTTAATTTGAAAATATTTAGTGTATTTCATCGATTATTTTTGTAGTTTAACGGTAAATTAAATACGTTTGAACCAGAAATTTAAAGAGCAATTAGTCACATAATACTATTTAAAGCATTTGCCCCAACATTTACTTTAGAACTTAACTACTTTTGATTATGAAGAAAATTATGTGCGCCATGATGTTCATTGTGATGTCTGTCACAATGAGCTCATGCTCTGCTGATAATGCGGATGCAGTTGAAAATGAAAATAATGCATCAACGGAAAAAATAGTAACAAACTACGAATACAATTCTTCTGAATTGGAAACAATGCAGTTAATAAATGAATACCGAGTTAGTATTGGTTTAAAAGCATTGGAAAAAATTAATCATATTTCATTTAAGTGCGAAGAGCACAACCAATATATGATTGCAAACAATGTTGTGAATCATAATGATTTTACAGCACGTTCTAATAATATCATGAGTGTTCTAGGTGCGAAAAAAGTAGGTGAAAATGTTGCTTATAACTACAAAACTTCTGAAGCTGCTGTAAAAGCATGGCTTGAAAGTCAAGGACATAAGGAAAATATCGAAGGAGATTATACACATTTTGGAATTTCAGTTACGACTGATTCTGCAGGTAGAAAATATTACACGAATATATTCGCAAAAATTTAAACGATAGTACATTGAACTGGTTGGTTAGTTGTCGTTGCAATACCTGAGTTGCAGCGGCGTTTTGAAATAAAAGCTGTCTATTTACGTAGACAGCTTTTATTTTTTTAACTCTATGAGATTATAATCCCGTAACAATAAACTCACTTCGTCTGTTCATTTGATGTTCTTCTTCTGTACATTTTACATTATCAGAACAACGATTAACCAATTGTGTTTCACCGTAACCCCTTCCGGTTAAGCGGTTTTTAGCTACGCCGTTTTGAACAAGCCACTCGATAGTCGATTTGGCTCTTCTGTCAGATAAAGCTTCGTTGTATTTAAAGCTCGCTCTGCTGTCGGTGTGTGAACGAATATCCAGTTTCATAGTTGGAAATTGGTTCAGTACATCAAGTATTTTTTCTAGATCTAAAGCTGCTTCGGTTCTAATATTCGATTTATCCAAGTCAAAATAAATCATTTTAATTCCGAAACATTTTCCTAAATCATCACCAATCGCCACTTTACAAATTGATCTTTCCAGCGCAATTGGCAGGTTTGTTTTTCCAGTTGTTTTGGGAATGGTGATGCTAACTTCTTTGGTTGAATATTCTGGTTTTTCGGCTCTTACATAATAGGTTTTTCCGCATTCGACTGAAAAATTGTATTTTCCCTGAATGTCAGCGGCCACTGAATTTTTAATTTCCATATTTTCATATAAAGTAACTTTCGAATCTGGAAGTATTTCACCGGTTTGGGCATCAGTAATCACACCTTCTAATTCCTGAAGACATTTTAGTCTTCGGGTTTCCAAAAAACTGTAAATATCATCAGAACCTAATCCGCCGTCTTTATTTGAACTAAAATAGCCTTTTCTTGTAACTGGATCAATGATGTACGCAAAATCATCCTGGGGAGAATTAATATCGTTTCCCAGATTTTGAATATCACTTATGGTTCCATTGTTTTCAATCTGCCCCACGAAAACGTCCAAACCTCCAAGCCCAGGATGACCATCTGAAGAAAAGTAAATCTCATTTTCGTTAGTTACATACGGAAAGGTTTCTTTCCCTTCCGTATTTATTACTTTTCCTAAATTTTGCGGTGTGTCAAAATTACCTTCATTAATATTTACTTTGTAAATATCAGATTGTCCAACGGAGCCAGGCATATCTGAAGCAAAGTAAAGTGTTTTCTCATCGGGACTTAACGATGGATGTGCTGTGCTGTAATTATCGCTGGTAAAAGGAAGAGGTGTGATGTTTTTCCATTTTCCATCTTGAAGAGTCGCTTTGTAAATTTTTACCAATGTAATTTTATTAGCATCTTTTCCCTTTTTTCCATCTACATAATTGTTCCTGGTAAAATAGACGGTCTTTCCATCTTTGGTAAAAACAGGAGTAGCTTCGTGAAACCGACCATTGAGTTCGGATTTTATTTTATTTACTTTGGATGGCATTCCAGTCTCAGCATCTAAGTTAGCGTTGTAAATATTGGTAAAGTATTCACCTGTCCATTTGTGTTTTCGCTGACTAAAATTCCCGGTATCTCTCGCTGATGCAAAATAGATTTTATTGTCATATATAAAACTCCCATAATCGGAATATTTAGAATTTATCCCAGCACCTTCAATTTTATATCTCCCAGAATTGGCTTTAATCTGATCCAGATAATCCCGATCATTTTTATAAAGAATTCCTCGAGAATCGTTTTTGTACTTTGCGTTAAACTCATCCAAAATTTTATTGGCTTTATCAGTTTCGCCAATTGATTTTAAGCATTGTGCATATCGGTAATAATATTCGGCAGCAGGAGAAGGGTTCATGGCAAACATTTCACCATACCATTTTGCTGCATTTTCAAATTCAGAATTGAAATAATAGGCGTCTCCAAGTTTTTTAAACAATTCTTCCGATTTATACCCTTTTTTGGCTACTCTTTCGTAAGTTTTAATGGCATCTATATAGGCATAACCATCAAATTTTTTATCTCCTGAATTCATCTTTTTCTCCTGTGCATAACAGAAGAAAAGATTAAAAGTGATTAAAAGAAGTGTAAAATTTTTCATGATACATAGTTTTAGAAGAAACGTGGCGTTGTCATTTTACCATTGTTGGTAAAGAATTCATAACGCAGGAATATTTCATGAGATCCTGAATTGTAATTTTTCAGATTTGTAGTTTCGCGATCGTATCCATATCCAATGTAAAGTCCATCAGTAACCTGAAAACCAGCCATTGCACTAACTGAAGCACTCCATCTATAAGCTGCACCCAATGTTATTTTGTCCAGCAGCATAAAGTTGGCTGATATATCTACCTGAAGCGGTGCTCCTTCAACCATTTTAGCAAGAATAGCAGGTTTAAATTTGTAATATTCGTATTTGTCAAGATTGAATACATAACCTCCCATTAAGTAATAGTTTATTTTGCTTTTGTAAATAGCAATATCATTGTCATTGTACTTACTGCTTTCTATAAAATTAGGAACAGACAAACCCACATAAGCTTTATCTGAATGCCAGTAAACACCAGCGCCTACATTGGGAGAGAACTTGTTGTCAAAATCCTGAAACTGCGGATCGTTCTGATTAGCCGGATTCAGTTTGTTAATGTCTAAATTGAATAAATTGGCGGTTCCTTTAATTCCGAAAGAAAGCTTTGTATCGGCAGAAGTCTGAATAGTGTATGATAAATCAGCTGAGATATTGGTTTCGTTTGTAGGACCAATTTTATCGTTTACAAGGGAAAGTCCAACTCCAATATTGCTGTTGTTAATAGGAGAGTTTACCGATAAAGTAGAGGTCTGAGGTGCTCCATCCAGACCTACCCATTGTGTTCTGTATAGGGCAAAAACACTTAATGCTCCACGTGATCCTGCATAAGCCGGATTTATATTGATAGTGTTGTACATATACTGAGTATACTGTGCATCTTGTTGTCCATAACCGAAGATGGTTGCAAACATAATGACGAAAAAAAATAATTTTGTTCTCATAATAGATGTTATTATTGATTAGTATGTAATGCATTATAAAAGGGCATTTTTATAATGCATTACTTTTGTTACTCTATCTGGACAGATATAAATACCCATCTTTTTTATTGTTATGAACTACATTATTTCCATCTATTGATTGGTAATTTAAAATGTAGAAATAAGTACCTGTAGGTAATCCGTCAGATTGTTTAATTGTTGTTCTTCCTCTAGAAGTGCCGTCAAATGCGTTGGTTGCATTGTTATAGTTAGTGGTTTCAAAAACTAATATTCCCCAACGGTTGTAGATTTCAACGGTATTTCCGGGATAACAGGCCAAATCATTAATGTTATCAATTTCAAAGACATCATTTATTCCGTCACCATTTGGTGAGAAGGCATTATGAATTATAATATTGCCGCATGCTAAGACTTTACAATCGTCATTTATTTCCATTGTTAAGACAATTGTTCTGGTGCAATTTTCATCGGCAATTCGGTATTCGAATGTGTAGTTTCCTAGTGCAAGACCAAAAGGATTTAAGATACTTCCCTGCAATGCATTGGTACCAGTTTGATCAGTCCATACTCCCGTTGTAAGTGTACCGTTTGGAAGTAAATTAGAAAGATTAATCAAAGTCGAATCGTCACTACAAGCTTCACTGGTAATATTGGTTACACTTTCAACAGTGAAGGTTTGAACTAATTCTGTTTTATTTCCTGCACAATCAGACAAAGTATATGTTCTTGTCAGGATATAAGTGTTCCCATCGCAGCCGTTTCCTTCATTGGTGGAATCAACAATCGTGATGGTTACATTTTCACTGCAATTATCAGCAGCATCTGTAATGGCATCAGGGTTAGGTGCAGGAATTTCATTTATATTATGCAGACCAGTTACATTGGCTGGAGCAGTACCAGTTGGTGGAGTAGTGTCTCTTACAGTAACGATTTGGGTATATGTTGCTGTATTTCCACTGCAATCACTGGTTTTCCAAGTACGTGTTAATGTGTAATTGGTTGGACATCCGTTTACAATACCACTTTTTACTTCGGTAAAGATAACTGGTAAGTTTTCATTGCAAGGATCAGAAGCCGTAATTTCAGCTGGTTGAGGAACAGCATCACATGAAACAGTAATATCAGCAGGAAGATTACCTAAAAGTACAGGAGCAGTTGTGTCCTGAATGGTGATCACTTGAGTGAAAATTTCTGATGCATTGCCACATTCATCTTTAGCAGTCCATGTATTGGTATAAGTTCCAGCATTGTTACATGATTCAGAAGCAGTAAAAATACCGCTTGATTTAGTATATACAATATTGCTGTTACAGCTGTCTGTTGCAGTCGGTGTAACCATTTGAGCGGTTGCTAAACCAGAAGCATCACTGCATTCCAAAGTTACATTTAGAGAACCCGCCTGGGTAACCCATACCGGCGCTGCTGTATCCTGAATGGTGATTATCTGTGTGAAAGTATCAGAAGTATTTCCGCAGTCGTCTTTCACGGTCCATGTGTTGGTATAGGTTCCTGCATTGCCGCATCCTTCGGAAGCTGTAAACTGTCCGCTGGTTTTGGTGATATTCGTTACATCGGCATCGCACAAATCAGAAGCTGAAGGGAACATTGCCTGAGCAGCCGCAAGTCCGGCTGTGTCACTGCATTCCAAAGTTACATTTAAAGCTGCCGGAGCAGTTGTCCATATCGGCGCTGCTGTGTCCTGAATGGTGATTACCTGTGTAAAAGTATCGGAAGTATTTCCGCAGTCGTCTTTCACGGTCCATGTGTTGGTGTAAGTTCCTGCATTTGCGCATCCTTCGGAAGCTGTAAACTGTCCGCTTGTTTTGGTGATATTCGTTACATCGGCGTCGCATAAGTCAGAAGCAGCAGGAAACATCGCCTGGGCAGCCGCAAGTCCGGCTGAGTCACTGCATTCTAAAGTTACATTTAGAGAACCCGCCTGGGTAATCCATACCGGCGCTGCTGTATCCTGAATGGTGATTATCTGTGTGAAAGTATCAGAAGTATTTC